>Ga0209757_10000002_pt1 | contig 446123 bp, 434 predicted proteins | sample ETNvirome_6_1000_FD_185472 | JGI IMG/M metagenome (GOLD analysis project Ga0209757, IMG submission 185472) | Marine viral communities from the Pacific Ocean - ETNP_6_1000 (SPAdes) (version 2) | ecosystem: Environmental > Aquatic > Marine > Oceanic | place: Pacific Ocean | collected 2013-06-19 | reverse complement strand
GTCGGGCTACGCCCTCCCTACGCCGCCAGCAGCGCGAAACCAGCGCCCAACATCGATCAATCTATGCAACACCAAGGGGGTCCCTTTTGCGCGCCGATAGGGGGTCCCGATTGAACGCCGATTGACAGACTCTCGTGACGGCATCGCACAAACGGCGGCTCCAGCGCACAAACGTCATGTGGCAAAGCGGGCCCTGATTGATCGATAATCGGGTTCGATGGCGGGCTGGACCTGCTCCCCTCCATGTCCCCAGGTCGGTCCGTCATCACCCGACAGATGAAAGGACCAACCGCCATGCCGTCAGCTGGCACCCAGCCCCCAGAGGATCGGGATCAGAGCCACATGATCGAGCCGATTTCGATGCGGGTCCCGGAAGCCTGTCGCTACCTCGGGATCGGTCGCAGCACTCTCTATGTGCTTATTGGTGAAGGCGAAATCGAGTTCATCAAGCTCGGAAGCTCGACGCTCGTTCTGACAGAAAGCCTCAAGAACCTCGTGGAGAGCAGACGAAATCACTCGGGTCAGGATTCAGTGGCATGAACTTGCAATTTGAATGTACACACCATCATCCAATCAGCGTTAACTTGCAGCACCGCACCCATCACAAACCTCTTGCTTCGAGATACTGTAATAGGACTTCCTGGATTTAGGTCAGTTGCGGATCGCTGCTCTCTTTAATTTGGGATTCGAGGAGACATTGCGCCTCGTCGCCGGATTGGCCTGCCGTCCCGCGCCGTGCGGTTAGCGCTCTGCGTATCGCTCCACTGATTTGCCGTCACCTGCTCCTGCAGTAACCCGACGTACGGCAAAGTTTGAAAGCTCAATGGCGCCAAATTTATCCTCGAACGCTGCGCGAACAGCTTCTGACAATACGACGAATTGGCCCTCGGCAGATTGCGCATCGTGGTCGACCGACTGAGGCAGGCCGTCACGCCACCAAGTCGTGCTGGCCATCAGGATACCGTCCTCGGAGTAGAACTCGTGAAGGCTAGTCTCATTTTGCTTCCATCCTAATTGCTCGGCGGCACGGGGACAAAAGATTAGTAGGATGTCAGGATGCCCCTGGAGTGAGTAGGGCCTAAAGCCAGCGACAAAACTATCAGCGGACTCGTCATAGAGCGGCACAACCGCTCCTAGCCGGATCACTCTCGAAGTGCTGTGCAATCGCTCTTCCAGCGAGCTGTGTCCTCCAGAAGCTGACGAACGAAAGCTCCATCTCTCGCATTCGTAGGTGACGCGTGTTTCTCGAACTATAGCGGAATGCCAGTAGGCCAAAATCACGTCGCTCTGGCGGCGAGGTAGCGTTCGAACTTCTTCGGTCACTTGGGCCGCCCATTCATCCCGGTCATCTCCCCATAACATTCGAGGTACATCGGGTAGATCGAGATCAGACGGCTTCGCGGAGGGAACTATTGATAGTGATGGCCCCGGATATACGTGCAGCTTATGCAACAAAATGCGCCAGTCATGGATATCCAACCGGCCACTACTCCTTAGCTCTTCAACAACATGCCGAAGGGCGCGCAGCGTAACCTCCGCTTGCGGACGACGGTACGCCAACTTCATGGAAATCTTGTCGAGATCCTCCTCAAGTCTTTTCGAAGCAGCATGTCCATATGACGCAATGCCACCCCAGGACTGAATGAGTTGCCCAACCCGCCAGCGCAAATTCTCAACGTCTAACCCGCAATCGCCAGCCATTTCCTCAATCAAGTCTGTCCAAGGGTCGGTCCAACCGAAGATATCTTCTAAGACCAGACCTCGAGTGTGCTCGTCAGACGCAGAGCTGCCGGAACTCGAGGAATAGCTTGGCAGATCAAGGGTGAAGATCGGCGACAAGTCCGCCTCTGTGAATTGGATCGGAACCCCCCAATCTTGAGCCAGAAATGATGCGGCTGCGACGACCCCACTATCTGGGTGCTCCATCCAAGCTGAAATCTTATGTCGAAACTTCGGGGACAGATCGGCGACCTCAGTCGTCTTGGCTAGCAAGTCCACGGCCATCATCTGCGCTTCGCCATCCATCGAAAGCAGCTGATTGGCGATCGCGACGAAGACATCTTCTTGACCTTCTTCTAGGAGCATCAACGCTCCTCGCTCAGCCTCAACATTCAATAGGGGCACTCCAAGCGTAAGTGCCCATGAGAACATGGCCGCCAAATTCTGGAGCTCCCCTTCTATTGACGATTTTTCCGAGAGCGCACTGCCAATCCGGTAATCCTTAGTGGCTTGCAAGTGCTCCGAAAGTTGATCCCAGATCTGAGGCCAAGGCACCTCTTCGAAGAGCAGCGGGAAGATGGATTCAATCTCCCACAAATTCGATCCAACACTGTAACGCGCATTCGCCATATCTGAAGTGAATGCACGTCGTGCCAGTTCATAGGAGTCCTCTTCGCCGAGTAGATGCCGTATCTCGTGAAATGAACGTCGTCTTTGATTGCTGGGCCATGCCCAGCCGCCTTCCTCGTCATCGTCAAACGATGCTAATATCGATCTAGCCTCATCGACCTGGCCGGCGGCAACCGCCCTTCGTGCGACAGCAAGTCTCACCTCTTCATGAGCCATGACGTCTGGAAACTCGTCAACAAAGCACGAGACATCCTGCCAGCCTGTCTCGTTGATCACCCGTATGGCAGCGCGGCGCAGATTGTACGTTATGCGTTTACTCGGCTGCTCTCCGCCTTCGCCCTTCTTATCGAAATAGCTGAACTCAGAAGCGAGCGCCTTTGATATGTCCGAGAAGCTCGCAAGGTGCCCATAAGAACGGTGTTCCGGATCGCTAGATTCGTCGCCGCCTGCTGGTTTCCAGCGACTTGCAGCTGTTGCTGCTATGTTGCCGTGACCCCGCTTTCTTGCACTTTCTTCAAGTGTCTTGAGCAGCCGGTGCTTCGCTTCAGGGCGGGCGAGTGCCTCAATAAAGGAAGCCGCCCTTTCTTCCAGCGCGGCAACAGAACCATCTTTGCAAATCGACATTAAGTCCGTCAAGAACTGCCCGAAACTTGTCGTGCTTCCATGAGGCTCCGAATACCAAGGAAGAGCGAGATGCGACCAAGCCACGAGTAATTGTGAAGCGAGTTCCGGGCACCGATGCAGTGCACCTCGCACCCCCGCATCAACGATGCCATCCCAACTGAAGACTCCCGTTCCAGATGCCCAACGCAACGCATCTTGGGTGAACTTCGGGCTCGCTGCACATGCCTCGAACAAGATCTGCCTACCGGCACGAACCGCCGAATCGTCTCCTTCGGTCGAGCCCATTCCGTCAAGCAAACGCAAAGCAACCTTCGCTCGGTCTGCGCGGGCATTGGGTTCATCGAGATTGGCCAAAGACAGAACAGACGTCCAAAGCTCGTACTGCCCATCCTTCTTTGCAGGGAGATAACAGCCCAACGACGAGCGCCTCAGACTTTCTATCTCAGCCCTTGCAGCATCGGTCGCACCAATTCGCCCAAGAGCGACTGCATATGCCGCCTTCTCCTCGACTTCCTCTTGCGGATTATACTCTTGCACATCCGCGAGTCCGGCATTCAGTCTCGACCTAGCCGCCTGCACATCTCGATCAATATTGAACATGCCAACAGCGAACCTGCGGCGAAAGTTATGCCACCACCGGAAGACCGCAGCATCTTCTGCGATTAGCTGGTCAATCAACTTAAGCGAGCGAGGGTCTCGTTGGGGATCAAGCTTAGCCAGTTCGAATAAGGCATTCAGAACAGTCTCTGCGGCCGCTGGAATCCCGTATCCAGCAAAAGCATCCTCACCTGGCGCACTGCGTGCGGTTGCCAAGAATTTTATCGCGCTTTCTGTCAGCGACCGGATTGGGACATCAGTCGCGCCCTTTCCAGACCGCAAGTCACCGATTGCTGTACCTATCGCTACGATGTGGTGCTGTATTCCTCGCCACAGTCGATTCTGAGGTACTTCAAGATTTGGGATCGGAACTTGCAAACACGCCCTTGCAGTCACTCCAGCCAGGAGAGCACGGGACGCAGACAATAGACGCTCAGATTGATGCTGCCTCTCTGCTTCGCCGAGATCTTCTAGGCCGCACTGTTCAAGGAACTCAATTGCGATCCCCTTCTCCGAAATCGCGATAGCAGTCCTGGTGCCAGCCATTGCCCACGAATCATGTATGTCGCCAAAACAGTCCGATCTTAGTGCGCCTTGGAGTAACGACTTGGCCAACGACGTTTGTCCAGTTTGTGCCGCTGAAATCGCGCCCTCAAGCTCCAACAAGCATTGGCGCTCTTTGTTGACCTGCCATTTCTTCACTAAGCCCGACATTGGAAGCGCGGGATCAGAACGGATCATCGCGCGAGCAATCTGGAATCTAAATGCGCTAAGGATCTCGCCAACTTCTTCCCCATCCGGATCCAAAGAAGCGTGCTTGAAGAGGCGATTTTTGATCCGCCTTTCGATCTGCTCTTCGCTGAGTAGCGCGATAGCTCTTTGCGCCCAAGGAAAGGCTTTGTTCGCGTTGGAACCTCTAAATGGCGGCGCGCGCTCTGAGATGAAAGCAAATGGATTCTGTTCTTCGAAGATCCTTCGAGATGCTTCTACGTGACCGGAGGTCATGAGCGCATCTATCACTAACCATTGCTTACCGTCTTGAAAGCTCTCGCTGAGGCTGGCGGACGCGGCACGGGTATCGCCAATCGCTAATTGTGCATCGATGAGTGAGTGTGCGCTTTCCATGACCGATGCGCGCCGACTGACTTCGTCATCGGCGAGCAAGAGATCAAACAGTTTTGTAGCATCAACTTTGTTTTCTAACGCGCGCAATGTGTCAGAGATATCGGCTCGAACAGCGTGAGCAGGTCGGCCTGCGCAATACTGATCAACGAAATAGGAGCGATTTGCGAGTGTGGTCGCCTCATCAAGATCGCCCGCCAAAAACAGATAGCGGAATTTCAGCCAACTTTGATCACTTCGGATCGGTGCTTCGTCGACCAATTTTGCCAACGTGCGAAAGACCTCGGTACGTTCGAAGCGCTGATCTGGAGAGCCAAATCTTAGAACCGGCTTCCTCCTGACAAAAAGTCTAAAGCTGTTGTGAAAGATACGCCATCCATCCTCAGAAAGATCTAGCAGATGGCGGACATGCCGCAGTGTCAATTCTACGGCCTCGTCCGAGATAGCTTTAGCAAGTGCTTCAGGAGCGATCCGACCTTCAACTTGAGCCAAGAGTGCAAGAACCTGGTGAAGTAAACCACTGTTGTTTTGCGATCCTATACCGCGCCAAGCGGACTCATAGACGGCTTCCAGATCACCACCGAAAGGGACTGTGTCTGCGAGAAGGCTTTTTCGATCCTCCGCTGGAGCCCCAGCTAACTGCTCAAGCAAATATCGCGTGGCTAGAGGGTGGCCTCCGCCGAGTTTGAAAATTTCGGAAGCATTGACCTCAACGCCCAACTCGAACGCTTCTGTCATGGCTGAAACAGCAAATGGCGAAAGTCGTGCCACATCGATCCTTCGCCCGTTTTGACCAGCTTGCTGCTGCACTGCTGGAGCAATCTCAGCGAGATCTAATTGCTGGGTGCCTAGAACGAATAAGACCCCATCCGGTATCGATTGAGGCGTCGGCAACACGCTTAACAATGAGTGCTCCGTGGGCTCTTCGCGCGGAATATGGTCCAATCCATCGACCACGATAACGATCCGAGAGTTGTCTTGCTCAAATTTCTGGCCAGCTTGTGCGAGCAAGTGTTCGAAATTTTCTCGTCTTGCCGCCAGCGTGTCGTCTTTGACTCTTAAAGGTTTGAACCCGGTTCCAGCGAGTTGGGCATTGACGTCATCCAAAAACGAAGTCGCCTCGCCTCGGCCCTGCCCTTGAGCCGTTCCCGGAACAAACGCGAGATAGCGCACGACGCGCAATTTAGGCATATCTTGCAACTCGCGCTGCAACAGCGTCGACTTCCCCGATCCGGGGGCACCGATCAGACTCACATACCCGCTGCAATGCGCCCAGATCGCTGTGTTTAGATCACTTTCTGTCTCTTCATTGCGTTGGACGTAGGACCCGATTGGGAATTGATGGTGAAAGCGAAGCGCAAAGCGATCCGGCCAGCCAACTTCTTCGAGCAATTCCGCTCGGCTCCATCGGTCCTTTTCCGGATTATCTGTAATCAACGCCGAGAGAGCGCGCGCGAGTTCTTCAGTTTGCGAGAGGCGTTCAGCCCCCAAAGAGGGATCCAGTACAGGTGCCGCCAATGGTCCGATTATGAGTTCAAAGCATGCCCAGAACTCATCGAATTGCTGCATGCAAAGGCCTGACGCCTCTTGGATCTCGTTGATCACATCCTTCCATTTAGAACCTTGCCAGTCGGCGAGCGACCAGCCCGGATTATTTTTCCAAGCGGCCAGGAAATCTGAGGTGCTGGAGTTTGATTTACCTTTTACGAGATGGTCATTTGGCGAGGGAAAATTGTTCGTCAGAAATCGAATTTTGACGTTTTCATCGACGAATTGCGCTTTCAGCAAGAGAAAGGCGGAAGCTAACTTTCCGACCGTATTCTCAACACCGAGCAATAGACCCTTTAGGCCGACCGCTTTCGGTTTCTCGGTCTTCTTGAATTGATGGGCGAGGACACCCTCGTGCGTACCGAGAACTAGATCATCTGCTATGCCAGCGTTCCGATCTGCTAGTCCTATCCACTGCAACTTTCGATCTAATATTGCCTGATAGATAAGCCGCGCCGAGCTGCGATCCTGATGGGTATAGCCAAGTCGTGCCGACCGCTCACCTTCACCCGGGTTCTTAGCGCCTGCTTTTTTCACGTGTCCGCTCATTCCTATGGCATGGCATAAACTGTTTAATGCTGACATGTCCGGCGAAAACAACATGTGAATGTCGCAAATATCGCCGGTTAGTGCGAAGAATACCGGTCGTGTTGATTTGGTATCGACCCTCTTTGCCCCACAACAGCAGTTCTGCTGATATGCCTGAAATTGCAGAACGTAGTACTTCATTTCAGTCAAGTCGTGGGGCTGCCCTTGCGGGCAACCTGCTCTATCCGCTTCGCGGACCGGGCCTGTAGTCCCGCCACATTCGGGTGACGATCAGGAGCAGTCTAATGTTGAGCGGGAGTTTCTGGAGGACGCGCTCTGTCCCGCGCTTCGCGCTCCTGAGGGCGCGGCGTTTTTGAACTAACCCGCAGGGACTCTTGCCTCTCTCATTGCCGGACGCCCGCTGGCCCACAAGCCCGCGCGCAGGACGTCCGCCGGCTTCGCGCCGTGCAAGGGTGCCGTTGTTTGTGCGGATCGCTTGCGCGATCCTTGTACGGGAACACCAAGGGCTTTGCCCTCTCGTTCCCGAAACCGCAAATAGACAGCCCCGTGTGGCGGGCTAACGCCCGCTGGCCCGCGCCAGTGCATCGATTTGCAGTTTTCGCTCCCCCTCCCATCCTCGCCGGAAGGCAGGCGGCATGGCTGAAGCCATGCGCGCCAGCGGTGGCGACGGTCTATCCACGGAGCGCACTGCGTTACGTCAGGCGGCGCGCTGATCCACGAAACAGTGTTCGTTATGCCACTCGAGAAAATCCGGTTCGGGATCGAACCGGATTGCGGAACACAGGGTCTCACTTTCGAATTGACGAAAATAGTCGCGCGTCTCGCGGCTCTGGCTTTGACGGAGCTGTTTCGACACACGGATGCGGCGCTGCTGGTCCACGGTGATGAGACCGCGATCGAACGCCCGATCGAGCGTGGCCGACAATAATAGGCCGTTGGCAGGATTGTGGCGGTTCTCGCTGTCCTTGCCCCATGGCTTGATGTGACTAGCTATCAGCAAGCGAGGGTCAGCAATGCCGGTAATGCAGCAGGTCTCTTCGTAATTAGCGAGCACCGCGCGGCGGAAAAAATTCTGGCCAACCCTCTGCGTCACAAGCGCCTGTGTTGTGGACTCGCCTTCATACGGTTCGAACTGGAACTCACTGCGCTTCTCATGCAGCCGGTTCGAGGCAGCAGAGGAACTGACTTGCTCGACTTGCTCGGTCCAGAGGTCCTCCGCCCTCAGAACGAGGCCAGACCAGTCGTGGCTGAACTCGGCGTAAGTCGCGCGATCCAGCTTCGAGGCTCCGTCCAGCCCTTTGCGCCCGCTGCCTGTGATTTTGGGATCGAGACTGGCGAAGTTGGCCAGCTTCATAGCGACCGAGCTGTTCGTCCTGCCAAGCGCTGCGGCCAATTCCTGTATCTCTGGATTACCCGAATGCAGCTTCCCGAATGGTAGCTGGAGATACAGGTAGAGCGCGAGAAGAGTTTCCTCTCCGCTCCAACGTTTCCTTGAGCTGCTCTCACTTGCCATCCGCGCGGTGTGCGCGAGACCTGGCCAAGGCGCAAGCAACAAGGCGAGCACTCATAAGCGGTCGCTGCAGCTTATTGTGCGAGCGCTTCACGCGTTTCTTTTTAGATCTTCAATGAAGTTTCGAATACTCTTTACGTGCCCAAGGTATCCGTTTCGCGCAGCCTCCGGGTTGAGAGAGAAAAGTGCTGCAGTCAGCTTTGCCGCATCTGAAAACGTCCCTGCGATTCCTTCCCGCGTCTGATCTGAATGCAGAGCCTTGTTAAACTCTTCGACCAGTCGGTCGATATTCGCGCCGATGTCTTTCAGTTGCTTCTCATCGCCAAGTGTTTCACGCGCAACAAAAGCCCATAGCCTGTTTTTGTATTCCGCTTTGCCGAGCCTGCGTTCGCCCTTCGTTGTCTTCTTCGGCGGGAACAAAGCGTCTGCCAGCTGCTCCATGTACCGCCTGCCCGATAGACCGACCTGCGCGATCTCTTCCTCAGTCTCGGCGTGAGCTAGTCTTTCAGCTGCAGCGCCGAGCGCGTTGAAAAGTCTCGGGCTAAGGTCTTCGAGCAACATCGCCAACTCATATGCGTCGTCCTCACTTTCCGGTGTAGATTGAACCAACATCTTTCGGAAAGCAGCGACACGCTCGAAGTGACGTGCAGTATCAAAATCATCGAGAATGGTCCGGCTGGCGCCCAGGTCTTCAAATCCGACGTCGGTGTAGCCGAACTGCTTCATCTCGTTGAGGTCTTCCTCCTCATAACCTTCCCGATTACCCATGTGGTAGAATTGACGAAGCATTTTGCCCTGCAGCCGAAACTCGGTTGGGAGGCGAAGCCGGTAGAGGGCTAGATGAGCCGGGAGCTCAAAGTGCATTGAGATCGCCCCAAGATAGCCATCGTGGTCTTCCAGCGCGTCGTGAAGTTCAGACGCCAATGCGCAGGGCATGTTTTCGAAGATCATGCCGAAAACCGTGGGGAATCCCTCGAACAACCGTTGTTCATGAATCATTCCCCACTCGCTGTTGCCGAAAGCCGTCATGAATAGCGCGTGGGGATCCTGTCTTCTCTCGATCCCGACGAGAACATCTCCGATTGAGAGCTTCATGTGCCTCCCGGATTCCTGAATGATCTGCGTTCCAAAAACCGCATCTCTGATCTCGTGCCAATAATTCCCGGACTGCTCGTAATCTCGCCAATTGAAGAGCAGGGAAATAATCATCGTAAATTCTTTCTTTGGTCCGACAGTTGATCTGATTGGGAGCCATCTGCCCGGAGCCGCATCATACTGCCGATCTCAGATCGCAAGTGTTGCGCGATGCTTTGCAATCGCGCTTCGAACATCATCGGGGAAGGGCAGGTATCCGCTCTCGCTGGCCCAGAGGTCGTCGAACCCTGCAACGGTGTCTTTCGCCGTCGAGATGAGCAGGTTGGCTGGCAGTTTTGCTCTGTCAGCGATCGTCTCAAGCTCCTCGTAGGTGAAGGAAGACCATTCTCGCGAACGATGAAACTTCAATGCCGCATCATCGCCTGGAATATAGGCGAGCGTCGAAAGCAAATCATAGGCAGGCGCAAGCAACGCGTTGCGCGTGTCGGGATAGATCAAGGACCAGTTCTTTAGGTGCATGTCGCCATTGCCGATCAGCACCGAGTAGGTGAGGCGGCGAACGAACTCGATTATGCTCTGCTCGTCTGTCTCGATGGCAAGCACGCTAAGAATTTGGCGGTAGCTGGCGTTTTCATATTTGTCCTCTGCAAAGACTCCGAAGACTTGAGCAAAATCTTCGATATGGATGGGACCATCCGTCGCTCGGTCGAAGCGACGGATGGCGAAGGCTGATTGCCCGTAGCGGTTGATGCCGTCGGGCAGGCCATCGATCTGTTCCAAGGGTAGTAGATCGATGTCAGGTACATCGATTCCGATTTTTCCTGCTAGGCTCATCGCTGCAAACTCTGCCTCGGGCACATCAGGATGCCGGGCGGAGGGCAGTTTGACGATCCAGTCGCCGCCACTGCCTGTGACAGGGATTGTCAGCCCGCCATTCTTGCCATTGGCTTTGATTGCAGAGAATTTGAGTTGCACCCCTGCAAGGGAGAAGCGCAGGGCGCGCTTTGCCTGTTGCTTCACTGCCTTTTCATCAGGTTGGTCTCCCTCTGTTTCCCCGGCGTCGATCGGGAGCGCGCGCACGGCGCCCGGGAGGTCGTGGCCCAACTGTGTGAGCAGATGATATTCGCGGACCGCCTTCACGCCCGCGCGCCGGGCTAGGTAATCCCGAAGCGTGCCCTCAGGCAGAAGGTTGGAAAAGAAAGGCTCAATTACGGTGCGATAGCTGCGCGTATCCGAGAGAATGTCACCGTTGGGGTCTTTGTAAGCAAGCGAAAGCGTCGGCCTGTCCTGATCGGCAAGATAGGCTTCGTCGAACGTGAAGATGCTCGCATCTCCATCCAGTCGGGCGATTGTTCCAACGCGCGTCTCCCCGAGAAGAATATCTAGAGCTGCTGCATCGATCATGTGTCGTCCTCCTCAAGCCGATATGCGGGTAGTCGAGGTGTGCTTGCCGGATCGATTGTATGAACCTGAAGGTTTCTGACGTGCTGGAGTGCGCGTGCCGATGTCTCGATTTGTTGCGCGAGCTTTTTCGTTCCCCCTTGCTGTTCAAGCGCCCAACCCAGATCTTGCAGATGCTTTCTGAGATGAGCGACAGGCTGCAATGCGTCTTGGATGGCTTTGACTGTTTCGGGATTGAATCGAATGGCTTGAATGTTTTGGAGCGCGCTTTGAAGCTCTTTTACTTCGGTGATGCTTGGATAAATCTCGCGTACGCGCTCAGCGAAACGGTTGGTTTCGGCAATCGTCGCGAGCGCCCGGCTTGTGTCGCTTCTTTCGCGCTGGGATCGCACCACGCTCTCGATTGCCGGTAGAGTCTTGCGAGGTACTAGCTTCAACTCAAGGCTAAGCGCGCGCGCTATCTCAATAAGACTAGAGAGTTGTAGGTCCACGCTCCCGCTCTCGATCTTCGAGATGTGGCTTTGTGGCAGGCCTACCCGTTCACCCAGCTGTTTCTGAGTGAAGCCCTTCGCTGCACGAGCCGCCTTGATGCCTGCGGCGATTTCGTCGATTGCTGTGTTCATTGATATGTTTCTGCATATGTTTTCTATTTTTTATACGCTTTAACATATAGGCCCTTCTTGCTGAGAAAGCTATGAAAATATGCAATAGCATATTTTATCTCCCAAACATATGTATGAGCATATAAATTTACTCGTTCGGCTGATCCGTAAGCTGAGCCGCAATGCAGCTAGACGGCGTAATCATTGGTTCTCAGCTGGGGACGTCGATTGATAGTTCGGCCAACCGATAAACCAGCTCATCCCGAGTAATCGGGATGTCGTACCGCCATTCGAGTAACGGCACCCCGTGGCGCGCCAAAAGGGTCCGCTTCTTCTCGTCTCGCAAGCAAGTGAGTTCAAACCCCTCCTCTCCGCCGAATAGTGCTATAGGCTCATAATGCTGCTGCCCTTGGTATTCGATGGCAAGTCCGACTTCTGGAACATAGATGTCGACGGACTGCATGCCGAGGAAAGCTGGTCGCCACTGATGGACCGCGGACGGCCATATCGAGCATACAAGGTCGAGCAGTGCGACCTCAGAAACCCAACCACGCCCAATCTCCGGGATAGATCGCTCTCTACGGAACGCCTCTTCGGCAGCGACCACTGAGCTTGCGAAGAACTCGGAGGCCCCCGTGTCCGCAACGCCTATGTTCCATGAGAAAATTCGACCGCGCTGTCCGCTGGGGTTGATAAATTGTGCGATTTGCCGACGGCACGCGGCCCAGTCTGAAGCGGGGGGCATTGGCGGCACCGCGAAAGACTCATAGTCGGGTCTCAATCGGTTCATTTCTTCAAGAGCTGGCGGCTCTAGTGCAAACTGCGCGTCGAGATGATCGAGGAAAGCCTCAAACTCTTCCAGCAATCGTCCCGATATGAGGGAACTCTCTGCGTGTTTTCGCGCGAGAACGCGGATGTCCTGTGCTTGCAACGGCGTCTTGGTGAGAAATCTCAGATAGATGACTTCGTCGTAGAGCGATTCCCGTTCTCTGCCAGGAACCGCTTCGACCAATTCAAGTGCTTCGCCAAGCCGGTCTGCATCTGTGAGGTCGAGTACCCGTTGCCAATGGGGATCGGGATCCCATGGACCTTCCGTTGTGTCCGGCAGATCCTTTGGCAGTCCGGTCCCATCAATTCCGTGCCATTGATTGCCGAGCAGACGCGCGTGGAGGCCGTATCCTCTTGACCTCTCATCATCTTCCCAAATCCGGGCGATCGGCAAGCTCGGGTCCAGCGGGTTGGCAGTCCAGGACTGACCTTGCGGGATACCGTCGGGCCGCATGACGTAGCCGATGTCAAATCCGGCTGCCGAAAAATCGCTCATCGCAAGATCGCCGATCGCTTCGACCAGACGCTCGTAGAGCCGGACTTGTTCCTGCCGGACTCCAACCGAGATGAGGACACGGCCTCGGCCCGATGTCTGCCGGGAGACGGCAGGTGCATAACCTGCGAGTGCGATTGCACGTTGTCGCCGAAGACCCGGACCTTCGAGAAAATGAATGCGGTGAGTAAACTCGTCGGCAAAGTCGGGGTAGGTCAGGGGGACGGAGACAATTTTTTTTGACGGTCTCTTCTTGGGCGGTGGCTCAGGCCCGTATTCGTTCAGCAGTTCGCTGCATAGGCTCGAAAGCTTTGCAAAGTGCAGGGCCGCAGGTGAGCCAGCCTCACGCTTTCCCGCAAGAGTAGCGTAGAGCTTCTGCCATCTTGCCAAGTCTTTGCGATATAGCCCGCGACTCGCTTTGTTGCGCAATGAGTCTTCATAGAGCTTCGCAGATGTCCGAAACTCTTGAAGGCCTGCCTCGCCAGCATCGGGTGGAGGCGGCTTCAGCAATCCGGTGTCCGAGAAAATCTAATCCAATTGGTCATTGCTTGGACGTAACGTAGTGCACCTGTCTCGGCTAGCTGGTTGCTGATCCAAGTGTGGTAAGTCAGAAAGGGTAACTATGGACGGTGGAAGGCTTAGAGAATTCTGGAACCAAGAGGTCGGTGCGCTGCTGGCTGTGTACCGGCAATTTGAGACTTTGCTCCCGCATCCGACCACGGAAGGCGCGGAGCATAGAGGTGAAGATGGACGTCATGTCGAAGCGCTCTTACGAAGTTACCTTCAAAAGTACCTGCCAAGGGATTTGGAGGTCCTTACCGGCTTCGTTCTCCGGCCAGCAGTGAAAACCGGCCAAAATAATCGCTCCAGGTCAGGTGAAGAGGACACACACTCAACCCAGCTAGACATAATTGTATATGACACTGGCACCTATCCCGTGTTTCAGCGCATGGGTGAGACGGTGATCGTGCCCCCTGAAGGCATAGTCGCGATTTTGTCGGTCAAGAAGACCCTGAGAGACGCCGACATCGCAGCCGAGTGCGAAGCGTTGATGAATGCTTCACATATTTGTCGCTGTGATCGAAAGGATCCGGCGCAACGTCGCCGAGGTCCCTTCCTCGCATTGGTTGGCGCAGGATCTCAATTAGCCGACAGCGCTGCACCAAAAGAAAAGCAGATATTCAAGAAGCTCTTGGATGTGTACAAACCGCCCATAACTTTCGACGGAATGGTCGGATTTATCGGCGATCTTTCTGGATGGTATGTCTTCAAAGTCCGACCGCCCGAAAAGCTGAGAGCGGAGAACATGGAGGCGAAATACCTGTTTCTGGGTTTGGCTGAAGACCAGCTCCACCACAGCTTTCAATTCCTTTTGTCAGGCATCCTATCGGTTTATTACGATAAGACGAGGCGGAATATCCGGCGGCCCGGATACACAGCGTTTCCCAGAATGCCAGCGAAGCCCCTAGGCGCTATTCCGTATAGCGCGCTTCGATAGACGATGTCATCGAGGTTCCCTCAACCTCCCGAACTGGTAGTTCCGTCGGACATGCATGGCACAGAAATTGAAAAGGGGCCGCCCTGTACAAAGAGCGACCCCTAAGCCCGGTTTTTTCCAATATCAGCCATCAGGAGTGACCGGAAACACGCTTGGGCTATAGCGTTGGCGAGGTTCACCCCCGCGCTCATGCGCAAAAATAGGGACACCGTTGGAATGGCACAAGGCTCATCTTTTGAGCGGGTATCTTTTGAGCGGGTATCAGAAACTCCGATTTCGCCAGACGCATGATTGCGGATAAGAGCCTGTATCTGCCAATGGACAAATTCAAATGGGCTTGTTTATAGGGCTGCCCGGTGGGCGACCTGCTCTATCCGCTGCGCGGACCGGGCCTGTAGTCCCAGCCCATTCGGGTGACGATCAGGAGCAGGTTCATATTGAGCGGGAATATCAGGAGGACGCGCTCTGTCCCGCGCTGCGCGCTCCTAAGGGCGCGGCGTTTCTGAACTAACCCGCTGGCACTCTTGCCTCTCTCATTGCCGGACGCCCGCTGGCGCACTGATCGCGCCCGCAGGGCGTCCGCCTGCTTCGCGCCGTTGCAGGGGTGCCGTTGTTTGTGCTGATCACAGGCGCGATCCTTGCGCGGGAACGCCAAAGGCTTCACCCTCTCGTTCCTGAAATACGGATGATTTAGCGTGTGAAGGACGTGGAGTGCTGCACATCTTGGAATTAGCGCCACGCCAGTCATTGCCGCATGGCGCGAGACCGGCGGTTCTGAGCGCGCCAATACACAGCTCTCTATTAATGGACTGACACGCTTGCTTGGCGTCGATACGCCGCGTGGGGCGAACGCCGATAAGACGACCAACGATTATAAAAGTGGTGCACCCGACTGGATTCGAACCAGTGACCTTCGCCTTCGGAGGGCGACACTCTATCCAGCTGAGCTACGGGTGCTTGTGCTTACGCGATGCTTACGCGGAAAGGATTGCGATGTGAACCCCATCCGTCGTAATCGGTTAAACATCTGAAACTCTTATCTTTTCCTTCACAAAATCTTGTCAAAACCGGCTTGACATCTGCCTTCGGAGGGCAGCGCTCTATCCAGCTGAGCTACGGGTGCTGGTCGCCGTGGCGAGGGGAGCGCTTAGCAAAGCGTATTCATGCTCGCCAGTGCTAAAACGGCCTTTGCCCAGCCTGGCGCCGCCGCGCGTTAGGCTTTTTGCAAGATTGCCCGCGTACCACCGCCAGCATGAATGCGCTCTCCAACGAGTTCGACCTGTCCGAAGCCACCATGCTGTCGCCCGATACCGGGACCGCGGGCGAGCCCGACCCCGCGCTGGTGACCGAGCAGTGGGAAGCAGTTCATGAAGCAGCGGCCGCGGTCGGTGTTCTCGCCCAGCTCGGCCGCGAAACGATCTCACCCGAAGTCGCCGACCTGCCGCAACGCGCGGCGCGCAAGGGCGGTTGGCACTATGCCATGGCAGCGCGCGGCATTGACGACATTGCCGCCTTCATGCAACCGGGCCTCCGCGCATTGCTGGCGCTGACCGCCAAGGGCCAGGACACCACCGCCGCGGCGCTGACGCTGTGGCGCGAATTCCACGCGGCGCGCTGCGCCATCGGCGAGCTGATCGAAACCGCCTGAAGCGAATTCTCCCCGGTACGCCCGGCGTGTCCGTGCGCAGCGTGAAGTGTTTCTGCCCCAACCCTTGACCACGTTCCTCTTATGTTCCAGTTCGGCGGCATGAGCGAATCAACCCTGGCAGCCACCACGGCAAGCGACGTCGCCCGCGGCGTAGCGCGGCTGTTTGCGCGCAACGATATCTGGTGCCTCACCGAAATGCCGCTGCGCAATGGGCGGCGCGCGGACATGATGGGGATCGACGCCAAGGGGCAGGTGATCATCGTCGAGATCAAGGTCCAGCGGGGCGACCTGCTGGGCGATGGCAAATGGCCCGATTATCTCGATTTCTGCGACCGGTTCTTCTGGGCCCTGCCCCCGGGGATGGATCGCAGCCCGCTCGAAGGCGACGCATATCGCCCCGATTGCTGCGGCATCGTCGTGGCCGATGGCTATGACGGGGAAATTGTCCGTCCCGCCCCGCTCAATCCGCTGGCCGCCGTGCGCCGCAAGCTCGAGGTCGAACGGCTCGCACGAACGGCATTGCGCCGGGCGCGCGTGGCGCTCGATCCGCAATGCGCGCCCTGGGGTACGCCCGAGTAGAACTTCGCCTGTTCCCCCCGGCGCCGCGGGGGGCTAGGGTCGGCCCATGCCCTGGGCTGCCATTCTCCTGTCTGCTGCCGCCATGACCGCGATCGTGGCGCTGCGCTATCTTGCCGCCAGCGGGGCCTTCGCCTTCGTCACCGCGCGGGTGCGCCCGGGGTACCACGCACGGCTGGGCCCGCAGATCCGCCGCGAAATCGGCTGGTCGCTGGCGTCCGCGGCGATCTACGGCATTCCGGCAGGCATCGTCGCCTGGGGATGGCAGACCCACGGCTGGACCCGGATTTATACGCAGTGGGATGCCTATCCGCTGTGGTATCTGCCCGTCGCCGTGCTGTTGTACCTGCTGGCGCATGACACGTGGTTCTACTGGACTCACCGCCTGATGCACCGCCCCAAATGGTTCCGGAAAATGCATGCGGTCCACCATGCCAGCCGTCCGCCCACCGCCTGGGCGGCAATGAGTTTCCACCCGTGGGAAGCGATAACCGGTGCCGTGGCCATCCCCGCGCTGGTGTTCCTGATCCCGATCCATGTCGCCATGCTGGGCACGGTGCTGCTGATCATGACGGTCATGGGAGTGACCAATCACATGGGGTGGGAGATGTTTCCGCGCCGACTGGTTCATTCCAAGTTAGGCGAGTGGGTGATAACTGCCAGCCACCATCAGCGTCACCATGAAGAGTACAGATGCAATTACGGCCTCTATTTTCGCTTCTGGGATCGCGCCTGCGGGACCGATCGCGGGCTCAGCCCCAACGCCTGAAGAGGGCGGCGGCACTTGCCCTGATCCCGGCCGGCGCCGCGCTGGCTGGGGCGGTGCCCGCTCCCCCGGCGGGCCCGGCTGCCAGTGTGCAAGCGCCGGGGGCGACGATCACGATCACGGTGACCGACCTGCGCAGCGCCAAGGGCATCGTGCGCGCCTGCATGACTGCGGACGAACACAGCTTCCCGCGCTGCCGCGGCGTGGCGGGCGCATTCGGCGCGACGGCGCAGGCGCGCGAGGGCAGCGTCTCGTTCACCTTCCGGCACGTCCAACCGGGGCATTATGCGATCGCGCTGCTTCACGACGAGAACAACAACGGCAAGGCCGACCGCGCGCTGGGGATGATGCCCCGCGAAGGGTTCGGCTTTTCGCGCGATGCCAAGGTACGCATGGGTCCGCCGAGCTTTTCCGATGCCGCGCTCGACCTCGGCGGGAAGGATCGCGAGCTGACCATCCGGATGCGTTACATGCTCTAGACCGCCCGCATTTGCCTGCGGCATTCGGGACCCATGGTTAATTTCCTTTACCCGATGTTTACCGCGCCAGTCGCATAGCGGCCCCCTACGAGCAGAACTCTTCGGGGACAGACGCAGTGATAGACAGGCTAGGCGGCTTTTTCGGCTCGCGCGATGTGGACGAGGACTTCGACGACGATATCGAGGACTTCGACCCCGTCCCCGAACCGCCACCCTCGCCGGTTGGCCAGGATGAGCGCCGCATGCAGGTGCGGGCTTATAATCACTGGGCAAGCCTGCTCGGCGAATTCGACCTGCCGCTGGTCGCCGACCTCGATCCCGACGCATTGTCCGATTTCGGCCCCTATTCGGTCCTGCTCGACCTGACCGGCGACATCGACGACCCGCAACTGCGTTTCGTGGGGCGCGAGCTGGCCAGCGAAGCCGGGCTGACCGGCGCATGCCCCGCGCTGCTTTCGGCAGTGCCCGGACGCTCGGTGCTGAGCCGAATTACCGACCATTACCTGCAGATCCTTGCCAACCAGGCGCCAATCGGGTTCGAGGCGGAATTCGTCGGGGCAAGCGGTGCCGCGCTGCTGTACCGCGGGATCCTGCTGCCCTATTCGAGCGACCGCCAGACGGTCGATTTCATCTATGGCGTGATCAACTGGAAGGAAATTGCCGACCAGCAGACCGCCGACGAGCTATTGCTCGCGATCGACCAGTCGCTGGCCATTCCCGAGGAAGCCGACAGCGGCAGCGAACGCACGCTCGAAACCGCCGAAACGCTGACCCGCGCATCGCGCGAGGCAGCGGAGGCCGAAGTGCTCGAGCTGGGCGTCGCGCACGTGCTGGAGCATCGTGAAAACCTGCCGAGCCCCGCCTTCGGCTCGATGATGCCCGACGCCGATATCGACCTCGATGACGAAATCGGCCTCGACGACGAATTCGCAGCCGACCTCCCGTCCGCGAGCCTGCCCGCGGCAGCTGGCGGCGGTGGCCGGGTCGACGCCCTGGGCAACCGCGTCGGCGGGAACGCCCCCAGCGACGATGACGGACTGAACGACAGCGGCGAGTTCGACAGCGCGATCAAGACCGCTGCCGATTACGGCCTGCCCGACTGGGACGACGAAGAGGACGAGGGCGATGTCGACTCGGTGGTCGACCCCCTGGCCGATGAAGATACGGCAAGCAGCCTGGTCGCGCTGGTCAATCGCGGCGATCGCACGAAGAAAGCGATCGACCTTTCGCACGATGGCGGCGGCGCGGCGATCCCGCAGGCCTTCGAACCCGCCGAACCGGCCCCGCCGCCGGTGCCGCAGGCGTTCAAACCCGCGCCCGGCATGCCCTTCGACGCCGAGGAAACTGCCGAGCCGATGGGGGCCGAGTTCTCGATTCTCGCGGAAAAGCCCGGAGCGCCGGAGCGCGACATTTTCGTTCCCGAACACGAGGCGCAGCCAGCCGACAGCGCCGCGAACGAACCGCCTGCCGGGCTTTACGACAGCCTCGCCGCCGCGCGCGAAATGGCGCAGGCCGCGCAGAACACCGAGGACCGCAGCCGCAAGACGCTCTACGAAGCGGTCGGACGTGCGTATGACTTCAGCCTTGCCGCGCAGGACAATCGCGCCGACTTCGAGGCGCTGCTCAGCGACAACGGCCTGGTCCAGCAGGACCGCGCGCCGATGACCCCGGTGGTGAAGCTCGTCTTCGGGGCGGATTACGACAAGACCCGCCTGACCGAATACGCCGCCGTGCTGACCCATGCCCATCGCCGGCAGGTCGAACCGGGCGGACTGGCCAGTTTCCTGCGCCAAGCCGACGGCGGGCTGAAGGGCGTGGTGCAGGAGGAGCGCCGCCTGCGCCGGGAAGAGCAGGGCAAGCCGGTCGAGGACAGCCGGGTCGTTCGCCCTGCGCTGGCGCAGAAGCTGCGTGACGCGGACGCGCTCGAAATGGCCGACCTCGAGGAACACGATGGCGCCGAATTTGCGCTGGTCATGGTGCGGCGCACGCCCGAAGGGGCGCTGGAAATCATCGGCGAAGTGCCCGACGACGTGCCGCTGGTCGAACGCGCCGCGCGCAAGCTGCTGGGCTAGCAGGGCAAAGCGGGGAAAAGGCTTGTCGGGTCCGCGCTGCTCCGGCTAGCGCCCGGCGCATGCCATTCCTTCCGACCGCCCCCGTCCGCATCCAGCCCTATCTCGGCTATCGCAACCGCGAGCGCCTGCACATTACCGCACGCGCCCTGCGCTCACGCGTCGGCAAGTTCGAGAAACGCAGCCGCTGGCGTGCTGCGAAGACGATGATCGGCCAGTTCGCCAGTCACGAGGTCGCCGACATGCCCGTCGAACTCGAGATCGCGCGGCTGGGCGCGCCGCCGCAGCGGCACCGGGGCCTGACCGACGCGGAGGGGTTCGTCCGGTTCGATATCGAGTTCGATTCCGCATGGGATTACGACGAGCACCCCGCCTGGGAAACAGTGGTCTTCCACTGGCACACCGGCGACGAAGACATGTGCATCGATGCGCATGTCCTCGCCCCGGGCGACGATACCGGCCTGGCGGTCATATCGGACGTCGACGATACGATAATCGAAACCGGCATTACCGGGGATTTCCGCAAGGTGATGCGCAATTGGCGGCGCGTGCTGGTGCAGATGCCCGAAGAGCGCATCATCGTGCCCGGCGCCGATGTCTTCTACAATGCGCTGGGCGGCGGTGAGGTGCTGGCCGAAGGCGCGGGCCATGTCGGCGATTGGCAACCGGCCACGCACCGGCCGTTCTTCTATGTGTCGTCCAGCCCGTGGAACCTGTTCAGCTATCTGGTGACCTACATCCGCGGCCGCGGCCTGCCGCTGGGCCCCATCGCGCTGCGCGATTGGGGGCTCGATCGCGCGACGTTCGGTTCGTCGAGCCATGGCGCGCACAAACGCACCGCGATCGAGGGCATTCTCGGCACCTTTCCCGATCTGAAGTTTGCGCTTATCGGCGACGACAGCCAGGGCGACCTGACGGCCTTTGCCGATATTGCGCTGGCGAACCCCGGGCAGGTGCGGGCTATTTTCATCCGCAAGGTCGGCGAGACGATGAGCCCCGAGGAACTGAACGCCAAGGCCCAATTGCGCGCTGCCGACGTGCCGCTGTGGCTGGGCAACAGTTACGACACCGGTCACCAGTTCCTCGCTTCGATCGGCCTGCTGGCCGATGACGAGGCAACGGCCATCGTCGATTCGGTCGAGGCCAGCGACCCGGCGCGGAAATGAGCCGGGGCATGAAAATCCTCATCGCACTGCTCGCCGTCGCCCTGCTGGCCGGAGCGGCGCTGCTGGTGGCAATTCGCACCAACGGGCCCGCAGTGCTCAACGCGCTCGACCGGGTCATGGGCGGCAGCCGCGATGTCGCACTGGTCGCCCGGACCACCTATGGCGAACATCCCGCACAGAAGCTGCGCATCTATGCGCCCGCGGATGCGGCCGGCCCGCTGCCGGTATTCGTATTCGTCCATGGCGGCAGCTGGAGCTGGGGCGATCCCGACGATTACGATTTCGTTGCCCGTGCGATTGCGCCGGCAGGCTTCGTGACGGTGCTGGCAGGGTACCGGCTGGGCGAGGACGGGCGCTATCCCGCCATGCTCGAAGACACGGCGGCGGCGATTGCCGAAGCGGCGAGGCTGGCGCCGCAATATGGCGGCGATCCCGCGCGCATCGTGATCGCCGGGCATTCGGCGGGGGCGTACAACGTCGTCCAGGTGGCGCTGGAAGAACGCTGGCTGGCAGCCAGCGGGGTGCGCCCGGTCGGAGTGATCGGCCTGTCGGGACCATATGATTTCTACCCGTTCGACAGGCCGTCGGGCGAAGCCGCATTCGGATCGGTCGGTGCCGGGCCCGAGAGCCAGCCGATCAACCATGCGCGTGCCGATGCGCCGCCGATGCTGCTGGTCCATGGCGAACAGGACACGCTGGTCAAACCGCGCAACACCCGCGTGCTGGCGGCCGCGCTCGACCAGCTGGGCGCACCGGTCGAAACGCTGCTCTACGATTCGTTCGATCACAACGCCCCGCTGATCTCGCTTGCCAGCCCGTGGCGCGGTTCGCGCGATGTGGATGACGCGGTAATCGCCTTCGCGCAGCGGCACACCGAGGTTTCAGTTCCGGTTCAGGCTCAAACCCCCTAAAGCAGTCGCGATGCGTCTGATCGCCCGCCTGCTCGCCTTCCTTGCAGCTGCAACGCTTGCGGCGCAGCCGCTCGCCGCCCAGTCGATCCTGCGCGACGCCGAGACCGAGGCCTTTCTCGACGAGATTTCCGCCCCGCTGATCGAGGCCGCGGGCCTCGAGCCGGACAATGTCGACATCGTGCTGATCAACGATCCGTCGATCAACGCTTTCGTCGCGGGCGGACAGGCGGTCTACCTCCATTCGGGGCTGATCGACGCCGCCGACAGCGCCGAGGAAGTGCAGGGCGTGATCGCCCATGAACTGGGCCACATCACCGGCGGCCATATCCTGCGTTACGGCGAAGGCATGGCCGCGGCTTCGCGCATATCGCTGCTGTCGATGATCGCCGGGATCGGCGCCGCACTGGCCGGTGCGGGAGACGCGGCCATGGGAATCATGATGGCCGGCCAGCAAGCGGCGATGGGCAATTTCCTGTCCTTCAGCCGTACGCAGGAATCTTCTGCCGATTTCGCCGGCGCGCAATATCTGTCGGACGCGGGCATTTCGGGTCGCGGCTCGCTCGAATTCTTCGGCAAGCTGCTCAACCAGGAATATCGCTATGGTTACAGCCAGAGCGACGAAGCCGGCTTCTATCGCACGCACCCGCTGTCGGGCGACCGTATTTCCGCGCTGCGCGAAGTGTACGAAGGCGACCCTGCATGGGAGCGTCCGCCCGATCCGCGCAACCAGGCGAATTTCGAGCGGGTGAAGGCCAAGCTGACCGGCTATATCTCGAAGCCTTCGGTGACGCTGCGCAAGTATCCGGAAACCGACCAGTCGATCCCGGCGCTCTATGCACGCGCCTATGCCTACCATTCGAACGCGCGCGTCGATCTGGCGCTCGATGCCGCCGACCAATTGCTCGCCATGGACCCCGCGGATCCCTATTTCCTCGAGCTCAAGGGCCAGGTCCTGCTCGAATCCGGGCGCCCGCACGAAGCGCTCGATCCGCTGCGCCGCGCCACCGCGATGACCAATGCGGAACCGCTGATCGCCAGCCTCTTCGGGCATGCCCTCATCGCCACCGAGGACGACGGCAATTTCGAGGAGGCGGAACGCGTCCTGCGCGCCGCGGTGGGCCGCGATCGCCGCAATCCCTTCGCCTGGTACCAGCTCGGCGTGGTCTATGCCGCACGCGGGGATACCGCGCGGGCCCGGCTGGCCTCGGCCGAACAGCAGGTGATGAACCGCCAGTACGGGCTGGCCCTGCGCAGCGCGCAGGCGGCCGAATACGGGCTCGAGCACGGCACCCCCGACTGGATCCGTGCACAGGATATCGGCATGCAGGCGCGCGCGCTGCTCGAACGCCAGTGCGAAATGGAACGCGGCCGCGATTGCGCGCCCGGCTGAAGCGAACAAGGGGCACCATGAAGAACCATCTGCTGACTGCGCTGATCGCGCTGGGATGCGGCTTTGCGGGTGCGGCCCTGTGGTCGCTATCGGGGCTGGGCCATGACCAGACCCGCGAATATCTGATCGCCAATCCGCAGATCCTGCCCGAAATGAGCGAAGCCTATCAGCGCCAGGAAAGCCGGGACCGGCTCGCTGGCATTGCGGACGAGGTGCGCGAGCCATTCCCCGGGGCGGTGCTTGGCAATCCGGACGGCGGCACGGTGCTGGTCAAGTTCACCGATTACGGCTGCACCTATTGCCGCCAATCGATTGCCGCGATCGACGAACTGATCGCAGGCGACCCCGATCTGAAGGTGGTGATCCGCGAATGGCCGATCTTCGATGGCAGCGAACAGGCCGCGCGCATGGCGCTGGCCGCAGCGAAGCAGGGCAAGTATCCTGCCTTCTACCACGCGCTGTTCGAACAGGGCCCCCCAAGCGACACCACGATCGCCCGGGCTGCGCAGATCGCCGGCCTCGATATCGAGCAGGCCCGCGCCTTCGCTGCGTCGGATGATGCCACCGGCGAACTGGCGCGCAACATGACGCTGGCGCGCACGCTGCAGTTCACCGGCACGCCGAGCTGGGTGGCCGGTGGCGAGACGATCCAGGGGCTGGTCCCGCCCGAGCGCCTGGCCGAAGCGCTGGCCGCCGATAGCTGACCGCTTCGCAGCGGCTATTCCTGTTCGAGCGCCTTGGCATAGGCCGAGGCAAGCGGACGGGCCATCACCCGGCGCACCATCGGTTCGAAGAATTCGAGCGGTTCGCTGTCGTAATCGGGATCGAAGGCCGCCTGGTCGTATTTCTCGCAGAACAGCCGGCACGCTTCGTAATGCGGGTGACCGGTGAACTTGTCGCGCGCGTTCTGGTCCATGCCGAGGAAGTGGAAGTAGTAATACCCCTGGAAGGCGCCGTGGTTCTGGCAGATCCAGTGCACTTCCTCGCTGACGAAGGGCTTGATGATCGACGCGGCCACCTCGGGGTGGTTGTAGCTGCCCAGCGTGTCGCCGATATCGTGCAGCAGCGCCATCACCACATATTGCTCGTCCCGCCCGTCGCGGTGGGCGCGCGTGGCGGTCTGCAGCGAATGTTCCAGCCGGTCGACCGGGAAGCCGCCGAAATCGCCGTCGAGCAGCCTGAGATGGTCGAGCACGCGGTCGGGCAGCCCTTTCGCGAAGGCACGGTATTCGCCGCCGATGATCGCCCAGTCGTCGGCTGTGCCCTGTTTCATTTCGCGGAACTTGGCGCGTCCCGGTCCCGCTTCGTCGATAGTTTCCTGCACGCCCATCGCGTCTCTCCCTCGCTTCGGCTGTCACCGACGGTGTAGCGGCTGGCGCAATTCGCTGCAATTGCGCTAGGGAGGGTGGCTCATGGCCGTTTTGCCCATTCGTCCTACGCCGTTCTTCGCCAACAAGAACCAGGCGTTCTGGAACCTCCAGCTGGCCGGCTGGGGCGGGGCGACGATGCTGCGCGGGATGTCGGCGCTGGCCAATGGCCAGTCGCCCGACCGGCTGGTGATCATCCTGATCGCCACGATCACGGGCTTCTCGCTCAGCCTGATCCTGGCGGTGGCGTACGGCCGGCTGATCCGCCAGCGGCCGCTGGTTACCTGGGGCGCCACCGTGCTGGTGCTGGCTGCCGCGACCGCGGTCTACGCCTTCATCGACAGCTGGGTGCTCGATGTCGCCGGCGCTTCGGCAGGCAGCGCGAGCTTCGCCAATCTGTTCGTCGGGATCTACTTCATCGACCTGACACTGCTCGGCGCATGGTCGGCGCTCTATTACGCAATCAATTTCTTCCTCCAGGTCGAGGAGCAGGCGGACCGGCTCGAACGGCTCGAAGCGCAGGCGACCAGCGCGCAGCTGGCCATGCTGCGGTATCAGCTCAATCCGCACTTCCTGTTCAACACGCTCAATTCGATCAGCACGCTGGTCCTGCTCAAGCAGAGCGAGACCGCCAACGCCATGCTGACCCGGCTCTCAAGCTTCCTGCGCCACACGCTGGTGACGCAGCCGGGCGGTAAGGTGACCGTGGCGCAGGAAATGGAGACGCTGCAACTTTATCTCGGCATCGAACAGATGCGGTTCGAGGAACGACTGCGGTCCAGCTTCCGGATCGAACCCGAAGCGGCCAAGGCGGAACTTCCCGCCATGCTGCTGCAACCGCTGGTCGAGAACGCGATCAAATACGGCGTCAGCCCCCAGGAGGAAGGCGCCGAGATCGACATCGTGGCGCAGGTCGTCGGACCGCGGCTGCGCGTGACCGTATCGGATACCGGCCCGGGCATGACCATGAACAGCGTCGAGGATGGCCTGCCCGCGGTGCGCCACACCCATGCCCGCCGCGATTCGACCGGGGTCGGCCTGGCCAATATCCGCGACCGGCTGGCCCAGGCTTACGGCGAGGAACACCGCTTCGAGATCCGCTCGCCCGAAAGCGGCGGGTTCTCGGTCCTGATCGAACTGCCTTACGAAACCAAGGAATCCCCTGCGTTAAGCGAGGCGCAAGCCGCACCCGCGCAGGCGCTGTCGCAGAAACCCTCGGCACCCCCGGCCGTTGTACCCTCACCCCTACCCCCGAAAGCACCCCAGACGACATGACCATCCGCACCATTCTCGTCGACGACGAAAAGCTCGCCATCCAGGGTCTCCAATTGCGCCTCGAACCCTTCGAGGACGTCGAGATCATCGACACCTGCCAGAATGGCCGCGAGGCGATCCGCGCGATCAAGACGCAGAAACCGGACCTGGTTTTCCTCGACATCCAGATGCCCGGCTTCGACGGTTTTTCGGTTGTGCAGGGCGTGATGGAAATCGACCCGCCGCTGTTCGTCTTCGTCACGGCGTTCCAGGAACATGCAATCCGTGCCTTCGAGGCGAATGCGGTCAATTACCTGATGAAACCGGTCGACGAGGACAAGCTCGCCGATACGATCGAACGCGTGCGCCAGCGGCTGGCGGAAAAGAAATCCACCGAGGAAGCCGAAAAGCTCAAGAGCGTGCTTTCCGAGGTCGCCCCCGAAGCTGCGGAGAATCTCGCCGGGGAAGATCCCGAAGCGGCCAGCCGGTTCGAAAAGCTCATCAACGTCAAGGACCGGGGGCAGATCTTCCGGGTCGAAGTCGGCACGATCGAGCATATCGAGGCCGCGGGCGATTACATGTGCATCTATACCGGCGACAATTCGCTGATCCTGCGCGAAACGATGAAGGATCTCGAACGCCGCCTCGACCCGCGCAAGTTCCAGCGCGTTCACCGCAGCACGATCGTCAATCTCGACCAGGTGCGGCAGGTCAAGCCGCACACCAATGGCGAATGCTTCCTCGTGCTCGAATCGGGTGCGGAGGTGAAGGTCAGCCGCAGCTACCGCGACGTCGTCGCGCGGTTCGTGCACTGACTTGCTTTTCGGCCCCGCAACTGCGGGGCCGTCCTCGACGCTGTCCCTCCGCTTCGCTACGGGCGTCTGCGGGCGGGCGGTCGCCCTTGCCGGGCCTCACCCGGCCCGTTCTGGAGCGATCACTGTGACATTCAATCTCGACGGTTTCGACCTCGACGCCTTTGTCCGCAATACGCTGGCGGAGGACCTCGGCGTGGGGCTTTCGGGCGGCGGGCGCGACGTGACCAGCGAAAGCGTCATCCCTGCCGATGCCCGCTTCGCCGGGGTGATGGACACGCGCGATGCGATAGAGGTGGCGGGGCTGGGCGTAGCCGAAGCCTTCTTTCGCGCACTCGATCCGGACATGAAGATAGAACTCGTGGTCGCCGATGGTGAAAGCGTGCCCGCGGGCACCGACCTGATGCGCCTTGAAGGCAATGCCCGCGCCATGCTGACCGCTGAACGCAGCGCGCTCAACACGGTGCAGCATCTTTCGGGCATCGCCACGATGGTGGCGCAATATGTGCACGCGATGGACAATCCCGACTGCACCCTGCTCGATACGCGCAAGACCATCCCGGGCCTGCGCCACCTGGAGAAATACGCGGTGCGCATGGGCGGCGGCGCGAATCACCGGATGGGGTTGTGGGATGCGGCGATGATCAAGGACAACCACGTGCTGGTCGCCGGATCGGTCGGGGAAGCGGTTCGCCGCGCGGTTGCCGCCGGGGTTTCCGATATCATCTGCGAAGTCGACAGGATCGACCAGATCGAACCAGCGCTTGCCGCAGGCGCCACGCGGCTGCTGCTCGATAATATGGAGCCCCCGGTGCTGCGCGAAGCGGTGGCGCTGGTCGGCGGACGCGTCCCGACCGAAGCGAGTGGCGGGATCAATCTCGAGACGATCCGCGCCAAGGCGGCGACGGGGGTGGATTATGTCTCGGTCGGCCGCCTTACCCAGAGCGCGCCGGCAGCTGATATCGGTCTGGACTTTACGCCCTTGTGATTCGGCGCCATTCCTGCCCTTTCGCCGTAAAGGGATAATCCATGCGTCCGACCTCCATCGTCCTGTTCGAACGCCTTTTCCTGCTCAGCCTGGCGATCGCGCTGGTCAACGGGTTCCTCCAGTATGACGCGCTCGTCGCACAGGTCGGAAACGATCCCGCACTGGCGCAGCTGGGCTGGGGTAGCGGCGCGATCCTGGTCGTCATGGCGATCAGCCTGCTGATCCCCTTGCTGCTGTGGTATTTCATCGCCCGCCGGGCCAGCAACATTGCCAAGTGGATCCTGGTGGTGATGACGCTGCTCGGACTGCTGTTCGTCAATCTCGATCCCGGCCAGCTCGGCAGCCTCGCCGGCATCGCCTCGCTGGCCGTGACCATCCTTCAGCTGGTCGCCATCGTGCTGCTGTTCCGCGCCGATGCGCGCGCGTGGCTGAGCGATGATGCCGATGATGCCGAGGCGCCCTAGCCTAACCTTCCTGGCGCCCCTGGCCTGCCTGCTGGTGCCCGCCGCACCGCTGGCAGCGCAGCACTATCAATGCAGCGTCCCGCGCAGCGTCAACGTGCCCCGGGTAACGCCCGATGCGCCGCCGCGTCCCATGCCCGTCACCGGCTATACGCTGGCGCTCAGCTGGAGCCCCGAATTCTGCAAGCCGCGTCGGGGGCAGCCGCGCCATGCGCGCCAATGCAGCGGGCAGGCCGGACTGTTCGGTCTGGTCGTGCATGGCCTGTGGCCCGAAAGCGGCCGCAGCTGGCCGCAGTGGTGCCCATCGCGCCGCCAGCTCCAGTCGCGGGATCTGGCGGCGAACATGTGCCTCTCGCCATCGGCGGCGCTGCTGGCCCGCCAATGGGCCAAGCACGGCAGCTGCATGGCGCGAAAACCGGCAACGTACTTCCGGGTAACGCGGATATTGTGGGACGGCCTGCGCTTGCCCGATTACGACCGGGTGAGCCGCGAGGACGGGCTTACTGCCGGCACGATCCGCACCCGCTTCGTCGATGCCAACAGGGGCTGGCCGCGCGAGGCAGTGGGCGTGAAGCTGAATGCGCGCGGCTGGCTGGAGGAATTGCGGCTATGTTACGACAAGCGGTTCATGCCCGCACGCTGCGACCGGACGCGCTTCGGCGCGGGTGATGCCGCCCCGGCCAAGATCTGGCGCGGCATTTAGCCGGCTCTTTGCCGCGAAACGGGCGACGTTCACCGTCGCTGCCTGAAAAACCCCTGCAGCATGTCCGCGGCGCGCTGCTCGCCGATTCCCGCATAGACTTCGGGACGATGGAGACACTGCGGCTGGTCGAAAACGCGCGCGCCATGTTCGACTGCCCCGCCCTTCGGATCGCTGGCCGCGTAATACAGCCGGCCGATCCGCGCGTGCACGATCGCGCCCGCGCACATCGCGCAGGGCTCCAGCGTGACCCACAGGTCGCAATCGGTCAGCCGCTCGGTGCCGAGCGATTCGGCAGCGCGGCGAATCGCGAGGATTTCGGCATGGGCAGTGGGGTCGTGAAGATCGCGCGGCGCATTGTGCGCTTCGCCGACGATTGCGCCGTTCCGGGTGACGACTGCGCCGACGGGCACCTCGCCCGCAGCGGCGGCGGCGCACCCCAGTTCAAGCGCGCGGTCCATGAAGCGCCGATCGATCACGGCGCTTGCCGTCCGGTTCGATGCCGAGGACCGCGCGCCGATACCTATTCGTCGCCGGTTACGGGTTCGCCAGCGGCATCGTCCGGGCCATCGACATCGACGTCGAGCGTCGGAACTTCGACGGTTTCGGTACCGGTGTCGACATTCACATCGGGGCCTTCCACGTCGAATTCGGGCATGTTGCCGCCATCGACATCGACTTCGGGCATTTCGCCTTCTTCCGTCTGGTCGACATCGCATGCCGCCAGCGACAGCGAGGCAAAGGCAACCGCGCCAGCAAGGACAAATTTACGCATAGAAGTGCTCCTAAGGATTGGAAGTGTATGGTAGGTGCCTGTGCGAACCGGCGCAACAACGCATCTACCTTGACGATTCGGCCCCTCGCCGCTATCCGCGCCGCTTTCCGGGACAAACCGAGCCCCGAACCCGATTTTCGGGGCACCAACACTCGAACGAGAGACGTATCATGTCGCGCATTTGCGAACTCACCGGCAAGGGCCGCCAGGTCGGTCACAATGTGAGCCACGCCAACAACAAGACCAAGCGGGTGTTCCTGCCGAATCTGCAGAACGTCACGCTGATGAGCGAGAAGCTCGATCGCAGCTTCAAGTTCCGCGTGTCGACGCAGGGCCTGCGTTCGGTCGAACACAATGGCGGGCTCGACAACTGGCTGCTCAAGACCAGCGACGAGAAGCTGTCGACCAACGCGCTCAAGGTGAAGCGTGAACTGAAGAAGGCGAACGCCGCTTCCGCATAAGCCGTGCGGGCGCTGCGGCGCCCCGGCACCTGCGGCGGTTCGAAAGGCGCGCGAGGGCTACTCGCGCGCCTTTTCGCGTGTCTGCCATCGCAGTTTGAGCAGCAGCGTCCGCTGGAAGGACATGAAGTTGTCGTCCGAGATCAGCCAGACATGCTGCCCATCGGCATCCTCGGTAAGGGTCAGGCCCTCGTAATTGTCGCGCGGGATGGTTTTTCCCAGTTCGGCCAGCAGGCGGGCCGTCACGATCCCGTCATCGTCGGGCGCGTCGACATCGAGTTCGGCGATCGCGGTTTCGAACCCCAGCGGGATGCCCCAGTCCAGACGCCGCAGCAGAACCAGCGCGCGGCCCTTTCCGACCGGAGCGGCATCGACCGGACGATATCCGGCAGGAATATCGACGACCACGCTTTGCGGATTGTCGTCCTCCACCGGGTCGCCTGAAAACAGCACCGCCATATGCCGCGATCCACGCCAGCGGCGCGAACGCTCCTCGATCGCGAGAAAGCGTCCATCGGCGAGACGAACGAGCGATTCGACACCCGAATTGCTGGCCCAATCCGCCATCAGCGCTGGCCGCACTTCCTTGTCGGGCCGGAAAGCGGCGTCGAGCCGGACGATCGCTTCGCGATATTCATAGCCGGCCCAGACCGTTCCGGTTTCCGGATCGACCGCCAGCGATTCGAGGTCCCGCCCCATCTTGTAGGATGTCTCGCTCGGCTCGAACGCGCTGAACAGGCCCGTCCGGCGCCCGCGATCGGGTCGGTGGAACTCGAGCTTGCGCCCCGTATCGCTGCCGGCAAGGAAGCGGCCATCGGGCAAGGCGACGAGCGCCGAGATTCCCCCGAAGCGCAGGCGATCGCCCGCCAGCTCCCATGCGCCAAGCAGGATGAAGGGCCCAGCCGTGCGTTGCTGTGCCGCGATGGGTGTCAGAGTGACGTCCGGCTGCAATGCGCGGGGCGGCGGGGGCGAGCGCAGCCAGGTCCCGGGGGCGAGCGCGACCGTCAGCGCGGCGGCAAGGAGAAGGCGCTTTGGACGCATGTGAGCGGGTCTCTCCAGAGCGCGCGGACGCGCGTCAAGCGCTCAACGCATCGGCCCGGTGAAGAGCAGGGGATCAAGACGTGAATTGCGCCATTTCAGGCTCCAGTGCAGATGCGGCCCGGTCGCGCGGCCCGATGCGCCGATATCGCCGATATGCTGGCCCTGCCGGACCTGCTCGCCCTCGCTCACGTAAAGACGCGAGGAATGCAGGAACGCGCTGTTCAGGCCCTGGCCGTGGTCGATGATCAGCAGCTTGCCCTCGAGGCTGAAATCCTCGGCCGCAAGCACCACCACGCCGTCGGCAGGGGCGACATAGGGCGTCCCGCTGCCACCGGTCGCGATATCGATGCCCGAGTGGTAGCTGCCCGGTTCGCCGCGGTAGATACGCTGCGCCCCGAAGCGGCCCGAAATGCGTCCCTTGACCGGCCAGATGAAATCCTGTCGCCAACCCGTCGCCCCGGTCTCTCTGAGCCGCGCATCCCAGATCGCGTCGAGTTCGGGCTGGCGGCGCCGCATGAACGATGCCGAGCTTCCACCGGCGCGGCGTGCGACGTTCACGCGTTCGATGTCCCAGGCCCGCGGTGCAATCGCGAGCGGGCTGGTGACGGTCCGGCCATCGGCCAGCGTCGCCCGCAGGGTCGCGGCCGGGTTCGCATCGCGGTCGAAGGCGGCAAAGAACCGCCCGTCTTCGTCCAGCGACAACGGTTCTTCGCCGAGCGCGGCTTCCACCGTTCCGGCGGGTACACGCCCCCGGATCCAGCCGCCCTGCTCCAGCTCGCCATCGAAGGTGAATAGGGGCGCGGGGGCAGCGGCCGTGCTGGGGCTGGGTGTGGGAGTGGGCACCGGCGCAGGCGTGGCCCGTACGGGCTGTACGACTTCGGCCGGGGCCGCGGATTCCGGCTCGGCAGTCGGAACGCAGGCGGCGGCTACGAGGAGGAGCGGCGCGACCCGGATCGGATTCACGGTGCGAGGCGCTCGGTCGCGAGCTGCGCGCTGGCATAGGCTTCCTGGTGCTCGACCGACCAGTAACGCAGCTCGTCGAGCGGGATCGGTACCCCGCTCATCGCACAAAAGACATGGTTGCCCGCGCGCAGGACGCGAAAGCCCGACGGGCCGTACTGCAGCTTGGCCTCGCCATTCGCCGGGCCCGAATTCTTGTTCATCAACATGGCGGCGTCCCTAGCATTTGCGCGTCACCCGAACAAATCATCCTGCTTGGGCGGGGTTCCGGATTTGCGCGGCTTGCGACGCGGCGCGGGAGGAGGAGGCTCCATGCCGGTCGCCACCACGAGTTCGCCATCGCGGAACTTGAGCGTAAGCGCCGCCTCCTGCGCCGCCGCCGCCCGGTCGGTGATGGTCCGCCCGTCGGGTCCGGTGACGCGCACATAGCCGCGCGCCAGCGGGCGGTCGGGATGAAGCTGTCCGGCCAACCGTGCGAGCGCCGCCAACCGCTCGCGCCGCTCGGCCAGAGGGCGTTCGACCAGCGCGGGTGCGAGCTTCAGCCCGGCGAGCGCGCGCTGCGCCTCGCGCAGATTGCGCTGGAGCACGACCGGGGCCAGCCGCAGGTTGGAGAGCTTTTCGCGCCCCTGCGCCGCGCGGTCGCGCAAGCCCCGACGCAGGCGTTCGGCCAGATCGTCGAGCCGCTGCGCATGCGGCTCCAGCAGCGCCTCGCGCTGGGGGAGCCGGTCGGCGCGCGCCTGCAGCCGTTCGCGCCCCAGCTGTACCGGGCGCAGGATCGCGCGTTTCTTGCGCGCTTCGAAATCGGCCAGCACCGCGGCGAGCTCGGCGCGCACCGGCACCGCCATTTCCGCCGCGGCGGTCGGCGTTGGCGCGCGGCGATCGGCGGCGTAGTCGGCCAGCGTGGTATCGGTTTCATGGCCGACCGCACAGATCGTGGGGATCGGGCACTCGGCAATCGCGCGCACCACCGCTTCTTCGTTGAAGCTCCACAGATCCTCGATCGACCCGCCACCCCGCGCGACGATGACCAGATCGGGCCGGTCGGGGTGTTCGCGGGGCATCTGCGCGAACCCGCGGACCGCGCCCGCGACCTGCTCGGCAGCGCCCTTCCCCTGCACCAGCACCGGCCACACGATCACGCGGCTGGGGAAGCGGTCGGCAAGTCGGTGGAGGATATCGCGGATCACCGCCCCGGTGGGCGAGGTGACCACGCCGATCGTTCGCGGCAGGAACGGCAGCGGCTGTTTGCGCTCGGCCGCGAACAGGCCTTCCGACGCCAGCCTCACGCGAGTCTTCTCGAGCAGCGCGAGCAGCGCGCCCTCGCCCGCCAGCTCCATCCGCTCGATCACGATCTGGTACTTGGAACGGCCGGGATAGGTCGTTACCTTCCCGCTGGCGACCACTTCGAGCCCGTCTTCGGGCTCGAACGGCAGGCGCTGGGTATTGCCGCGCCACATGACTCCGTCGATCACCGCCTGTTCGTCCTTGAGCGTGCAATACATGTGGCCCGATGCCGCCCGCTTCACCCCCGACAACTCCCCGCGCAGGCGCACGAAACCGAAGCGGTCTTCCACCGTCCGCTTCAACGCCTGCGAAATTTCGCTCACGCTGAGCGGCTCGGCGTTGTCGCCCGTGCGGCGCTTCGCTACCAAGCTCGCATCTTCGGAATCTGACGGGAAATCGGCGGCCATGAATATCCTTCTACTCGGGTCGGGCGGGCGCGAACATGCATTGGCGTGGAAACTGGCGCAATCGCCGCTGTGCGACAAGCTGTGGGCGGCGCCGGGCAACCCTGGTATCGCACAACATGCCGAATGCACCGCGCTGGATTCCGGCAACCACGATGCCGTGGTCTCCTTCTGCACGGACAATGCGATCGCCCTGGTGGTGATCGGACCCGAAGCTCCGCTGGTCGACGGGCTCGCCGATACGCTGCGCGCAGCGGGGATCGACACCTTCGGTCCCTCGCGCGAAGCCGCGCAGCTCGAAGGCAGCAAGGGCTTCACCAAGGAGCTGTGCCAGCGCGCGAACATTCCCACCGCACGCTACGAGCGCTGCGTCTCGCTCGAACAGGCGTGGGGCGCGCTCAAGCGCTTCGATCCGCCTTTCGTGCTCAAGGCTGACGGGCTCGCCGCGGGCAAGGGCGTGGTCATCGCCGAAACCTACGAAGAAGCCCAGCACGCGCTCGACGAGATGTTCGACGGCAAGTTCGGCAGCGCGGGCAGCGAAGTGGTGATCGAGCAGTTCCTGATGGGCGAGGAGGCCAGCTTCTTCGCGCTTACCGATGGCACGGCGATCGTGCCCATCGGCACCGCGCAGGATCACAAGCGCGTGGGCGCGGGCGATACCGGACCGAACACCGGCGGCATGGGCGCCTATTCCCCCGCTCCGGTGCTGAGCGAGGATTTGCAGGCGCAGGTCATGCGCGAGATCGTCGAGCCGACGGTGCGCACCATGGCTGCCGAGGGTACGCCCTATTCGGGCGTGCTCTATGCCGGGCTGATGCTGACCAAAGACGGCCCGCAACTGATCGAATACAATGCGCGCTTCGGCGATCCCGAATGCCAGGTACTGATGATGCGGCTCGAAAGCGATCTGGTCGAACTGATGCAGGCCTGCGCGCAAGGACGGCTGGGCGACATCGCCGAGCCGGCGCTATCCGGCGATTTCTCGCTGACCGTGGTGATGGCGGCGGACGGCTACCCCGGCACGCCCAAGAAAGGCGGTACGATCGATCTGGGCGAGGCCGAGGCCGGCGGCGCCAAGGTCTTCCACGCTGGCACTAAACTCGCAGGCGAGACGCTGACCAGCAGCGGCGGCCGCGTGCTCAACGTCACCGCGCGCGGAGCAAGCGCGACCGAAGCGCAAGCAAAAGCCTATGAGGCGGTCGACGCGATCACCTTCCCCGACGGCTTCTGCCGCCGCGACATCGGCCAGCGCGAAGTGCGGCGGGAGCAGGCCTGACGCGCGACGAAGCCGGGCCCCGGACGGGCCTGGGGTGATTTCATCGGTAGGCGGAGGAAGGTGGCCTACCCCAGTTTCTCGGCAACCAACGCCTTGAGGTCCGCCTCGCTGCGCGCGCCGTAGTGCGAGATGATCTCGGCGGCGCAGATCGCGCCCATGCGCAGGCAGGTTTCGAGGGTTTCGCCGCGGGCATGGCCGGTCAGGAAGCCCGCTGCGAAGAGATCGCCCGCGCCGGTGGTGTCGACGACCTTGTCGATCGGTTCGGCGGCAATTTCGGCGCGCGCGCCATTGGCAATGCCCACGGCGCCCCTGGCGCTGCGCGTGGCGACCAGCACGGGTACCTTGTCCTGCAGCATGGCCAGGCCCGCGTCGAAATCCGCTTCGCCGGTCAGCGTCGCCAGTTCGCTTTCATTGACGAAGAGAATGTCGATCTGACCTTCCTCGATCAGCGCGCGAAAATCGTCGCCATGACGATCGATGACGAAGCTCTCGCTGGCAGTGAAAGCGACCTTGCGGCCTGCGTTGCGCGCTACCTCGATCGCGCGGCGCATGGCGCGGCGCGGTTCTTCCGGGTCCCACAGATACCCTTCGAGATAAAGGATGCCCGCGCTGGCGATCAGCTCGTCGTCGAGCGCGGCGGGGGGGAGGAACTGGCTTGCCCCGAGGAAGGTGTTCATCGTCCGCTCGCCATCGGGGGTGACGAAGATGAGGCAGCGCGCGGTCGAGGGCTGGCCTTCGCGGGCGGGCGTGTCGAAATCGATTCCCACCGCACGGATGTCGTGGCTGAAGACGTCGCCCAGCTGGTCCTGCGCCACCTGCCCGACGAATGCGCATTGCGCGCCCAGCGCCGACATGCCGGCAAGCGTGTTGGCGGCCGAGCCCCCGGAAATCTCCTTTGCCGGCCCCATCGCCTCGTACAGTCGCCGGGCGCCGTCCTCGTCGACCAGCGTCATCCCGCCCTTGTTGAGATCGAGTTCGGCGATCAGGTCTTCTTCGCAAGGGGCCATCACATCGACGATGGCATTGCCGATGGCGATTACGTCGTAACGGGGTTCGGTCATGGGTACTCCGGGGAGGGGATAATCGGTGTGTCGGGCGCGGTTAGCGGCTCGTCGGGGTTTGGCCAAGGGCAGCGTTGACTTGGGCAGGGCGCGCGCGCATCGCAGTGGCCCTATGGTGTCGCTTTCCCGCGCTCTTGTTCTGGCGATCGTCCAGCTCGGCGATCCCGCTATCCTGAAAGTGCTGGCAAAGACCGCAGTGGTCACGCTGCTGGTTTTCGCAGCGGGGGGCACGGCGCTCTATGTCGCGCTCGACAGCGCGATCGGTACCGCCTTCGGGATCGAGGCCGCCGGTCTCGGTGCACTGGCCGCGGCGGCGGCGACCGTGCTGGCTGCATGGTTCCTGTTCCGGGTAGTCGCGCTGTTCGTGCTGCAGTTCTTTGCCGAGGACGTGGTCCGCGCGGTCGAGCAGCGTCATTACCCGCAAGCTGCGGCGAACGCCCGGCGAATCGGGTTCGGCGAGGAGCTGGGCCATGCCTTGCGTTCGCTGGGCCGCACGCTCGTAGCCAATGCGCTTGCATTGCCGGTTGCCGGCCTGCTGCTGTTTACCGGCGTGGGCGCAGCAGCGGTGTTCCTGGTGGTCAACGCCTTGCTGGTCGGGCGCGAACTGCATGACGCCGTATGGCTGCCCCACCGCGCGCATGCGGCCGAAGCCGCGCCGATTGGCGGCGCGACCCGATTTCTGCTCGGCGCCGTGGTGGTGGCGCTGCTTGCAATACCTTTCCTCAACCTCCTCGCCCCGATACTGGGCGCGGCGAGTGCGACGCATCTCGTCCACCGCGCTCGAGAGAAAGGTCCGCATGCGTAAGTCCGTCCTGTTCCTGCTGCCGCTGCTGGGCGCCTGCGCCACCGGACCCGTACCCGGCTCCACTGCACCGTCGCGGCCGGCGTCCGCGCCGCCGCCGCAGCAAGTGCGGGTGGCTCCGTCGACCCCCGACTTCCGCGCGCCGCGGGTCATGAATGTGCCTGGCCTCGAAGGCGTGATCGGCCGCAACCAGACCGCGCTGGCGAATATTTTCGGGCCGCCGCGAATCGACGTAACCGAAGGTGACGCGAAGAAGCTGCAATTCGTGGGCGAGGCCTGCGTACTCGACATCTATCTCTATCCGCTCAGCCCGGGTGCGGAACCCAGTGCAACCTATGTCGATGCACGCCGCGCGAGCGACGGGCTCGATGTCGATCGCGCGGCCTGCGTGCGCGCGCTGCGCCGCTGAAGCCCGCATCCGCTAACCCGGACTTAAGCAAACCGCGCTAGGCTCCGCGAACCGGTGTTAGGCGGGAGTTTGGTACAGATGAGCGTGCATTTCGGCGAACTGGCGATGAAATTCGGTGCGGACGGCGTGATTTCGCCGGGCGAGGTGCTTGCGCTACGGCGCGAAGCCTGGCCCGATGGGCATATCTCGCAGGCCGAGGCCGAAGCGATCGTTGCGCTCAACCACCAGCTTACGTCGCGCTGCCGGGAATGGGTGGAATTCTATGTCGAGGCGCTGGGCGAATATGTCGTCAATCAGCGTGTGCCGAAGGGCTATGTCGATGGCGAGAACGCGGCATGGCTGATGGCGCAGCTGGACGCCGATGGCACGCTTGGCTCGATGGCCGAGATCGAATTGCTGGTGCGCGTGTTCGAATGCGCACAGAACGTGCCGGTATCGCTGAAGGACTATGCGGTCGCGCAGATGGAACACGCCGTTCTCGAGGGGACGGGGCCGACGCGCGATGGCGGCATGCTCGAAGCCGGCAATGTCAACGCGGCCGAGGCATTGCTGCTGCGGCGGGCGATATTCGCCCCCGCAAGCGAACGGCCCGCGGCCGTGGGACGCAAGGAAGCCGAAATGCTCTTCCGGCTCAAGGATGCAACGCTGGGCGCGGACAACGCCCCCGAATGGAAACATCTGTTCGTGCAGGGCATTGCCAATTACCTGCAGGCCTACAGCGATCCGAATGCGCAGCTGAGCCGCGAACGCGCGGTCGAACTGGATGCCTTCATGGGCGATACGCAGGCGCGGGTCGGCGGTTTTCTCGGCCGCATGGCCAAAGCCTCGCCCAATGCATTCGGCAAGGTCTTCGGCCGCAAGGCGCCTGCTCCGGATCGCTCGGAGGCCGTCGGCCGCGCATACGCCGTTACCGATGACGAGCGGGAATGGCTCGAAGCGCGGATCGAGGCCGATGGTCAGATCGACGAATACGAGCAGGCGCTGCTCGATTTCCTCGCCGAAGACTGAGCTTCACTTGCGGAGCGCGTGAAAACCGTTCTTGGCGAGCGCGCGCCAGCGTTTTTGCCGGTGCGCGTAGAACAGGCGCGCGAATGCTGCGACCAGCGGCGTCAGCATGCCCGCATCGATATGCACGCGATCGGTGGCGCAGCCACATGCCGGAGCGGGGCGCTCGTCTGCGCGTGAGCCCACACCGCTTCGGGTGGCGCGTCGAGCCAGGTCGTCAGCTCGACGGTGCGGGTCACACCATGAAGCTTTCGCCGCAACCGCAGGCGCCCTTGGCATTGGGATTTTCGAACACGAAGCCGGCGGTGAAATCGTCTTCCACCCAGTCCATCGTGCTGCCGATCAGGTAGAGCACGCTGGCGCTGTCGATATAGAAGGTCCCGCCGGGGGTTTCGATCTTCTCGTCGAACTTGGCTTCCTCGGTGACGTAGTCGACCGAATAGGCAAGCCCGGAACAGCCGCGCCGGGGCGTCGACAATTTGACACCGATGGCTTCGTCGGGCGCTTTCGCCATCAGCTGCGCGACGCGCTGTTCCGCGCGCTCGGTCAGGATGACGGCTGCCTTCGGCGCCGCGCGTGTCTTCGTATCGCCCATCACAGCATCCCCAGTTCGAGCCGTGCCTCGTCGGTCATCTTGTCCGGGCCCCAGGGCGGGTCCCACACCAGATTGACTTCCGCATCGCGCACGCCGGGCACGCTGGCCGCACGCAGTTCGACTTCGGCAGGCATGGTTTCGGCGACCGGGCAATGCGGCGTCGTCAGCGTCATGGTGACGGTGACATCGCTCTCGTCATCGACCTCAACCCCGTAAATCAGCCCGAGATCGTAGATATTCACCGGGATCTCCGGGTCGAAGATTTCCTTCAGCGCGGCAACGACCGCTTCATAAAGGTCGCCGCCCGGGGCGCCCGCGGGCAAGCCCTCAGGCTTTTTCTGCAGGAACCCTTCGAGATAGTCGCGCTTGCGTTCCATCGTGGCGCGCGCGCTTTCCTCGGGATCGACCGCATCCTCCACCCGGGCGCGCGGCGGTTTTGCCGTTGCCACGTCGGCGGGCGATGGTGCCGCGATCCAATCCTGGTCCTTGTTCGTTCCTTCGCTCATCCGAAGATCCTCTGGGTGCGTTCGATACCGCGCAGCAGCGCAGCGATGTCGTTTTCGTCGGAATACAGCCCGAAGCTTGCCCGGGCGGTGGCGGGAACCCCGAGATGCTCCATCAGCGGCTGCGCGCAGTGATGGCCAGCCCGGATCGCCACATTCTCTTCATCCAATATGGTACCGAGATCGTGCGGATGAACCCCCTCGATCGCAAAGCTGACGATGCCGGCGCTTTCTTCCGGGCCGAACAGCGTGACCGAATTCAGCGCGCGCAATTCGTCGCGCAGCTGCCTGGCAAGGCCCGCCTCATGCGCGAACAGCCGGTCGGGTCCCAGCGCGGCGACATAGTCGATCGCGGCATGCAGCGCGATCGCCTCGGTGATGATCGGGGTTCCGGCCTCGAACCGCTGCGGGGGCGGCGCATAGGTGGTCTTTTCGAAAGTGACCCGGTCGATCATCGCGCCGCCGCCCTGCCACGGGGGCATGGCACCGAGAATTTCCTCGCGCGCCCACAGCACGCCGATCCCGGTGGGGCCATAAAGCTTGTGACCCGACAGCGCGTAGAAATCGCAGCCGAGCGCGGCCATGTCGAGCGCCATGCGCGGCGCGGCCTGGCAGCCGTCCAGCAGCAGCTTCGCACCGACCGAATGCGCGATATCCGCCGCGGCGCGTGCATCGAGCACGCTCCCGAGAACGTTCGAGACATGCGCCAGCGCGACCAGCCTGGTCCGCGGAGTCATCATGGCTTCGAGCGCACCCAGATCGATCCGGCCGTCCTCGGTCAGCGGGCAGACATCGATCTGCGCGCCGGTCCGTTCGGCGACCATCTGCCACGGGACGATGTTCGAGTGATGCTCCAGCATCGACAGGACGATGCGATCGCCCTCGCCGATCTGCGCCATGCCCCAGCTCGCCGCGACCAGATTGATCGCTTCGGTCGCACCGCGGACGAAGACCACCTCGTCCTCGCCCTTCGCGCCGATGAATTCGGCAACGCGGCGGCGAGCGGCTTCATAGCCGAGCGTCATTTGCGCGCTACGTCCGTACACGCCGCGATGGACGGTGGCGTAATCCACGCCGAGCGCGCGGGTCATCGCATCGATGACCGCCTGCGGTTTCTGCGCGGTGGCGGCTGTGTCCAGGTAATGCCACGGCGCGCCATCGCCGGTTACCATGCCGGGGAAATCGGCACGGACATCGGCGGCAGGCGAAAGGGTGGCAGCGACGCTCACAGCGCCTTGTCCACCTTGTCGAGCGCGATCTGCATCAAGGTTTCGCGCGTTTCGTCATCGTCGAGAGCAACCAGAGCATCGCCGAGGAACGCCTGCACCATCAAGCGGCGGGCGAGTTCGGGAGACACGCCGCGCGCGGCCATGTAGAACCGTGCGGTCTCGTCGAGTTGGCCGACACTGGCGCCATGCGCGCATTTGACGTCGTCGGCGAAAATCTCGAGCTGCGGGACGGCGTTTACGCTCGCGCCTTTCTCCAGCAGCAAACCCTTGAAATCCTGAGCCGCGTCGGTCTTCTGCGCATGGCGCACGACATCGATATTGCCGAGGAAATTGCCCGTCCCGTGGCCCCAATGGACCGCGCGAACGGTCTGGTTGCTGGTGGCTTCGGGTTCGGCGTGGATCGTCCGCGTGACGAATTCGCGCACCGTATCGCGGCCGCCGACGGTGATTCCGCCGAATTCGAAATGCGCGCCCTTGTGCAGCGTGACTTCGACTTCCAGCCGCGCATATTCGGCGGCGGCAAGGACGGCGAAGAGTTCGCATGTCGCGCTTTCGCCGATGGTCACGCGCCAGCGGTGCAGCCGGGTGGGCTGCGGATCGTCGGCATCGCGGATCACCAGCGTATCGCGGAAGGTTTCGCCCGCCGCGATATCGATCGTGCGCCAGTCGTCGAGCGCTTCGCCCTGCAGCCGTTCGACTGCAGAATAGCGCCAGCCCTCCTCGCGCCGGGTGGGAAGTTCAGCGGCTTCAGGCATCGGCCATCACCGCGTCATAGCCTTCGTTCTCGAGTTCGATCGCCAGTTCGGGACCGCCGGTGCGCACGATGCGGCCCTGCGACAGGATCGACACCTTGTCGGGCTTCACCACTTCGAGCAGGCGCTGGTAGTGGGTGATCAGCAAGACGCCCTTCGCCGGGTCGCGCATGATCGCATTGATACCATCGCCCACGACGCGCAGCGCATCGATGTCGAGACCGCTGTCGGTTTCGTCGAGCACGGCGAACTTGGGATCGAGAATGCCCATCTGCACCATTTCGGCGCGCTTCTTCTCGCCGCCCGAGAAGCCGACATTCACATGCCGCTTGAGCATGTCGGGATCGAGCTTGAGCAGGGCCGCCTTGTCCTTCGCCAGCTTGAGGAACTCGCCGCCGGTCAGCGCTTCCTCGCCCCGCGCCTTGCGCTGCGAATTCAGCGCTTCGCGGAGGAATTGCAGGTTCGAGACCCCCGGAATTTCGACCGGGTACTGGAACCCGAGGAACAGCCCCGCAGCCGCGCGCTCATGCGGCTCGAGGTCGAGCAAATCGACCCCGTTGAAGCTGGCCGAACCCTGCGTCACTTCGTAACCGGGACGTCCGCCCAGCACATAGGCCAGCGTCGACTTGCCGGCACCATTGGGACCCATGATGGCATGGACCTCGCCCGCGGGAATTTCGAGCGTCAGCCCGTTGAGGATCGTCTTGCCGTCGATTTCGGCGTGGAGATTGTCGATTTTCAGCATGTCAGTTCCTGTCGTCGCGACGCGGTCCGCGGCTGGGGCGCCGGGGCGTCGATCCGTATTTCGATTGGTGTTCGCGGCGCGCGGTCTGCTTGTCGCGGTAGCGCGCGTTCATGGCGGCGAAGATCGGCTGCATTGCTGCTTCCACGTCTTCGAGGATGGTTTCGGCGGGGATCCGCAGCACTTCGATGCCCACTGCGCCGAGGCTCTTGTCGCGCCGCCGCGCAAGCGCGTCGTTCTGCTCCGGCTCGTCGATTGCGACCGCCAGGCCGAGCGGGTGCGAGACGAAATCAAGAATCGCCGAGCCCACCACAGTGTGGCGCGTGAACTTGAACTTGCCGAAATCCTCTTTCGCAAAGCGCGCGGCGAGTGCCTTGTGCGCTTCGGTCGAATGCCGCCGCAGGTCGCGCGCACGGTCGTGCAGCGCGTCGAGCCGCTTCTCCGAGATCTCCCAGCCGCGACCCTTCTTCTTGATCGTGGGCGCGGCATCGGCGGTCTCCGACGGATCGCGCAGCTGGAGAGTCTTGCGTTCGGTCATCCCACGCTCCCCTCGAGCGAGATCGCGAGCAGCTTCTGCGCTTCGACGGCGAATTCCATTGGCAGCTCCTTGAGCACGTCCTTGGCGAAGCCGTTGACGATCAGCGCCATGGCCTCCTCGTCGTCGAGACCGCGCTGCTGCGCGTAGAACATCTGGTCATCGCTGATCTTGCTGGTGGTCGCCTCGTGCTCGATCTGCGCGCTGGGGTTCTTCACCTCGATATAGGGCACGGTGTGCGCACCCGACTGGTCGCCGATCAGCAGCGAATCGCATTCGGTACGATTGCGCACCCCGTCAGCGTTGGCGGCCACGCGGACCATGCCACGATAGGTGTTGTTCGACTTGCCGGCGGAGATACCCTTCGAGATGATCGTCGAACGGCTCCCCTTGCCATTGTGGATCATCTTGGTGCCGGTATCGGCCTGCTGGTAATTGTTGGTCACCGCGACCGAGTAGAATTCGCCCACGCTGTCTTCGCCGTTGAGCACGCAGCTGGGATATTTCCACGTCACCGCGCTGCCGGTTTCGACCTGCGTCCAGCTGATCTTGCTGCGCGCGCCCTGGCACAGGCCGCGCTTGGTGACGAAATTGTAGATCCCGCCCACGCCGTCGGCATTGCCGGGATACCAGTTCTGCACGGTGGAGTACTTGATTTCGGCGTCTTCCATCGCAACCAGCTCGACCACCGCGGCATGGAGCTGGTTCTCGTCACGCATCGGCGCGGTGCAGCCTTCGAGATAGCTGACATAGCTGCCCTTTTCGGCGATGATCAGCGTGCGTTCGAACTGGCCGGTGTTCTCCGCATTGATGCGGAAATAGGTGCTCAGCTCCATCGGGCAGCGCACGCCTTCGGGCACGTAGACGAAGGTCCCGTCGGAGAAGACCGCGCTGTTCAGGGTGGCGAAGTAGTTGTCGTGCTGCGGGACGACCTTGCCGAGCCATTTCTTGACCAGCTCGGGATATTCGCGAATCGCCTCGCTGATCGACAGGAAAATGACGCCCGCCCGCTTCAGCTCCTCGCGGAAGCTGGTGGCCACGCTGACGCTGTCGAACACGGCATCGACGGCCACCTTCTTCGCGCCCTTTACGCCCGCCAGCACTTCCTGCTCGCCCAGCGGAATGCCGAGCTTGTCGTAGACGCGCTTGATCTCGGGATCGAGTTCGTCGAGCGATTCGAGCTCAACCTTCTTCTTCGGGGCGGCGTAATAATAGGCGTCCTGATAGTCGATCGCCGGATAGCCGAGCTTGGCCCAGTCGGGCTCCACCATTTCCTGCCACAGGCGGAAGGCCTTGAGGCGCCAGTCGAGCATCCACTCGGGCTCGCCCTTCTTGGCGCTGATGAACCGGACCGTGTCTTCGGTCAGGCCCTTTTCGGCGAATTCGGTCTCGATGTCCGAAGACCAGCCGTGTTCGTACTCGGCAGCCTTTTCGGCGGCTTCACGCGCTTCGCGGTCCTGGATGTCGATTTCTTCGCTCATGCAATCTCTCTTTCGCGCGCCAGCTGGGTCAGCGGTATCGCTGCCAGCGCACCACGCAGTGCTTCATTGACGACCGGCCAGTGCGGCTTGACCAGGCATTCGTGTTCGACTGAACAGTCCGTGCCTTCGATGCAGGCGGTCAGTGCGATCGGCCCTTCGACCGCCTCGACGATATCGGCCACGGTAATCGCCGCGGCTGGCCGCGCGAGCTGCAAGCCGCCGCCTGCGCCCCGGCTCGACCGGAGCAACCCTGCCGCCGACAGCTTGCTGACCAGCTTCTGCACCGTCGGGACCGGCAATCCGGTCTCCGCGGCGAGTTCGCCCGCACTGGTCTTCGCGCCGCCGCAGTGACGCGAAGCGGCGCACATGGCGACCACGGCATAATCGGCTAGGTTGGAAAGGCGCATATCAAATCGGACCAAATCGTTCCGATTGGCCAATTAGGGGCGCCTCCCCTGCTTTTCAACGGGAAACAGCGTGTTGCGAGTCGTTAGCAATCAGAGCTCGTCGAGCGGCTCCCGGCCCAGCTGCTCGGCTTCCCCGGCGCCGAACAGGCTCACCGAACTGTAGCCGTCGGGGCCCAGCATGTCGTTGATCGTGGAGCCCGAATTGGGCTGCAACCGCTTGGGTGTGCGCCCGGTGAAGAAGCGGATTTCCTTGATCAGATGCGCCTGGTCGTAAAACGCTTCGCGGATTTCCGCTTCGATCTCGTCGGGCAATTGCGGCATCGACAGCAGGGTCGCCGCACGCACCGCGCGGTAGCGGCGCACCAGCCGGACCGGCGATTGCCCGAAGAATTGCGCGACGAGGCGCTGCGCCTGTCGCTTCGAGTAGGGCAGCTGGTCGTACAATACGTCGAGCTCGGGCTTGAACGAATTCGACAGCCATTCGAGCGTGCGATCGATCACGGTCAGATGCTGGTCGGGCAGGCTCGACAGGCCCTGGCGGACGATGTCGCACATCGCGTCGAGCAATTCGCCATCATCGATCTCACCCGCTCGCCAGCGCGGCGCCAGTGTCGTATGGCGTTCGGCCAGCGGGTCCTGCAGCACCGTTTCCGGCTGCAGGAAGGCGTCGTGGTAGTCATGAACCGAAAGCCCGGACAGCGCGGCCCAGCCCCGGAAGTTGAGCGATACGCCGAACACAACCCCGGGCCCGCTGACGCTGAAGTTGCGCGCCTGGCACAGCGGCGCGACAAAGAACGCGTCGCTGGTATCGGACACCACATCGTCGAACTGCATTCGCCCGACACCGCGCCCGAACACCACCATCTGGCCCGAATAGGCCGGCAACACGTCGTCGAGCTGCCCATCGCTGGTGCGCCAGATATAGAGCGAGTTGAGATAGGGCGCCAGATCGGGTGGCGCCGCTACGAACTCGAACGAATGTGACGCCTCGCCGCTTGGTACAACCGCCAAACCCCTGCCCCCAAATCTCTTCCTCAACCAATTGTATAAATACGCCAATCCCGTTTGCTCCGCAATCGCTTAGTAAACGAGCTGTTTGGGATGGGCGGAAAAAAAGGGGGCATCCTCGCAAGGTGCCCCCCTTTGAAGTCGAGAACTCGTTGCAGGAATGCTCCGAGCCCTTCGGGTCGCAAAACCCTCTTACGCCGGTCTTGCGGTAATTCATTGTATGCAAGCGACAACGCGGGCCCTGGTGGGTTGTTCAGCGGCGTTTTTTTGACGCTGCATCGCGCGCCCTAGCCGCGCGGGCGCTCGACAGGCTTCGCGGAACGCGGCAATGCGCGGTGCATGCTGTTCGACCTTGCCCGCCCTGTCCTGTTCGCGCTCGATCCCGAGCGCGCGCATCGCCTGACTGTGAAAGCGCTCGCCGTTTCGCCCCGCACCGCGCCGCCCCCGGCCGGCCCGCTGGCGATCGATGTCGCGGGGCTCGCCTTCCCCAACCCGGTCGGCATGGCAGCGGGATTCGACAAGGACGCCGAAGTCCCCGACCAGTTGCTCGGGCTGGGCTTTGGTTTCACCGAAGTCGGTTCGATCACTCCGCTGCCGCAGGCGGGCAATCCCAAGCCGCGGCTGTTCCGGCTGGTCGAGGACCGCGCGGTGATCAATCGGATGGGGTTCAACAATGGCGGGGCCGAGGCTGCGCTCGCCCGGCTCGAACGCCGCGCCGGTTGGCCCGGCATTGTCGGAATCAATGTCGGGGCGAACAAGGACAGCGCGGACCGCGCGGCCGACTACGCGACGATGACCCGCATCATGGCGCCGCTGGCCTCGTATCTCGCGGTCAATATTTCCAGCCCCAACACCCCGGGCTTGCGCGCTTTGCAGGACGAGGGGGCGCTGATCGGGTTGCTCGATGCAGTGTTCGAGGCCCGCGGAGACCGGGGCCCGCCCGTATTCCTCAAGGTCGCGCCCGATCTCGAACCTGCGGATGTCGACGCGATTGCACGTATCGCGATCGACCGGGGGCTTGGCGCCCTCATCGTGTCCAATACCACCATCTCGCGTCCGGCGCTGGCCTCGGTGCATGCGGGAGAGACCGGCGGGCTTTCGGGCGCTCCGCTCCGCGATCTCGCACAGCTGCGCCTGCGCGACTTCCGCAAGGCAACCGGCGGCGAGCTTCCGCTGGTGGGCGTGGGCGGCATCGCCACCGCAGCGGACGCCTGGGCCCGCATCCGCGCGGGCGCCAGCCTGGTGCAGCTCTACAGCGCGATGGTTTATGGGGGCCCCGGCGTGCCCCGGCAAATCGTCCGGGGCCTCGAGCGGTTGATGCGCCGCGACGGTTTCGCTTCGATTGCCGAAGCGGTCGGAAGCGAATAGCGTCGCATCCATGAAGAGACTGATTTCCATTCCGCTTCTGGCCGCTGCCCTGGCTGGCTGCTCGATCAATCCATCGCCGGAATCCGCACCTCCTTTATCGCCGACCGCTTTTGCAGGTGCAGTCAGCGCGGCCGACCCACGAGCGCAGGCCGCGGGCGAAGCTATGCTGGCACGGGGAGGCAGCGCCACCGACGCCGCCATCGCCGTCATGCTGGCGCTGACGGTGGTCGAACCGCAGAGCTCGGGCATCGGCGGCGGCGGATTCATGGTCCGCGGCATGCCGGACGGCACAGTCGTAACCTTCGATGGCCGCGAAACCGCTCCTGCCGGCGCCACGCCGGAATGGTTTCTCGAAGAAAACGGCGAAGTCCCGCCGCGCAGCGAATCGGTCCGCAGCGGGCTGTCGGTCGGGGTGCCGGGGAACATCGCGCTCGCCGCCAAGGCGCACGCCGCGCATGGCAAGCTCGCCTGGGCTGACCTTTTCGAGCCGGCCATCCGCCTTGCGCGCAGCGGGTTCGAGATCAATCCGCGGCTCAATGGCATGCTCGAGAGTGCCCGGGACCGATCGGCACATTCCGCGGCCGCGCGATCGCTGTACTTCGACGATCAGGGCGATCCCCGGCCGGTCGGCACGCTGGTCGTAAACGAGCCGCTCGCGCAGACGCTCGAGATGATAGCGGGCGGTGGGCCGGAAGCCTTCTATTCGGGCGAACTGGCGGAACGGATCGCCGAGACGGTCAGCGCGGATACGCCGCGCACGGGCGCGATGACCTATGCCGACATCACGGGTTACGAAGCCAAGACCCGCGATGCTGTCTGCGCACCCTATCGGGCCTATCGCGTCTGCACCATGGGCCCGCCGACGTCGGGCGGTGTCGCGGTTTTGCAGATGCTTGGGCAGCTCGAGCGGTTTCCTATCGCCGAGATGGGAGTGCGCAATCCGCTGACCTGGCATCTGTTCGTTGAATCGCAGCGGCTGGCCTACGCCGACCGCGAGTTGTACCTGGCCGATAGCGATTACGTGCCTGTCCCGGTCGCCGGACTTGTCGATCGGGATTATCTCGCATCGCGCAGCGGATTGATCGCCCCCGACCGCAGACTGACCGAAGTCACTGCCGGAACCCCTCCAGGCGCGGACACTGCGCTGGTCGATGGCGACGAACCCGAAGAACACGGCACCTCGCATTTCGCCGTCGTCGACGCTGACCAGATCATGATCAGCTACACCTCGACGATCGAGGGGGCGTTCGGTTCGGGCCTGATGACGGGCGGGTTTTTCCTCAATAACGAGCTGACCGATTTCAGCCGGTCGCCCACGGTCGACGGGCAACCCGTCGCCAACCGGGTTGAAGCGGGTAAGCGTCCGCGCAGTTCGATGGCCCCTACGGTCGTCTACGATCCTGAAGGCAAGCCCTTCCTCGCGGTCGGTGCTGCAGGGGGAAGCACCATCCCGGTGCAGACCGCGCGCAGCATCATCGGGGCAATCGATTTCGGCCTTTCGGCAGAAGAGATCCTCGCCCTGCCCTTCGTCATGGCGTTCGGCGACCGGCTGCTGCTTGAACGGGGCACCTGGCTCGAAGAGCAGGCCGATGCCTTCCGTAGCCTCGGGCACGAACAGGTTCTGGTGCGCGAAGCCCCCGTGAAAGGCGGCGCCGTGCTGCGGACTGCGACTGGGTGGGAAAGCGCCCGCGACCCGCGGCTCGAAGGGCAGATCGAAATCCCCTAGCACGGCTCGCTTGCCGTGGACCGGCGGGCGTCCTAAGCCGTGCCCCGAACTGCGTCATGAAGAACACAGCCGTTGAGGAGCCTGCCGTGCTGTCGGAAATAGATTCCGCGAACAATCTCGTCGAACTTTTCCTCAAACGTGCGGATGAAAAGGGCGACCAGCCGTTCCTCGGCGCAAAGCGCGAGGGCGGGTGGCAGACCATCAGCTGGCGCGAAACGGCCGAGCAGGTGTGCCTGCTCGCGGAAAATCTGCGCGGCCTCGGGCTGAAGGATGGCGACCGCGTATGCCTGGTGTCGGAAAACCGGCCCGAATGGTGCATTGCCGACCTGGCGATCATGGCCGCGGGCTGCGTTACCGTGCCGGCCTACATCACCAATACCGAGCGCGACCACGTGCATATCCTCGACAATTCGGGGGCGCGCGCGGTGATCGTTTCGACCGAGAAACTGCTGCGCCCGCTGCATGGCGCGCTGCAGGCGTCGGGAGTGGCCGAGCATGTTATCGGGATCGACGATCTCCATCGCCAGCAATCGGGCAGTTTCGGATATTACAACTGGGCGACCATGCTCGAAGGCGATCCGGCGGCTGCGCGTGCAGCGGTCGAGAACCGCATCGCGGCGATCGGGCGCGGCGATACAGCCTGCATCATCTATACCAGCGGCACCGGCGGCGCCCCGCGCGGCGTGCGCCAGCACCACGGCGCGATCCTGTGCAACGTGGCCGGTGCCGGCGAAATCCTGATCGATGATTTCGGTATCGACCGGGACGAACGGTTCCTGTCCTTCCTCCCGCTCAGCCATGCCTATGAACACAGCGGCGGGCAGTTCCTGCCGATCGGTGTGGGCGCGCAGATCTATTACGCCGAAGGGCTCGAGAAGCTCGCCAGCAATATCGAGGAAACCCGCCCCACGATCATGGTTGTCGTGCCGCGCCTGTTCGAGGTCTTGCGGACCCGGATCATGAAACAGATCCAGAAGCAGGGTGGCGTCGCCGAAAAGCTGATGAACACCGCGCTCGAAGTTGCCGAGCGCCGCGTGGCGGACGATCCCAAGTTCGGAGACGGGCTCAAGGACATGGCGGTCGGCCGGTTGCTGAGGCCCAAGATCCGCCAGCGCTTCGGCGGAAGGATCAAGGCCATGGTGTCGGGCGGCGCTCCGCTCAACCCCGAAGTCGGCGTCTTCTTCGAAGCAATGGGGCTGACCGTGCTGCAGGGGTACGGGCAGACCGAAGCCGGCCCCGTCATCAGTTGCAACCGCCCCGCGGCGGGCATTGCGATGGACACGGTTGGGCCGGCCATGCGCGGTGTGGAAACCCGCATCGCCGCCGATGGTGAAATCCTCGTCCGCGGCGAGCTGGTCATGCACGGCTATTGGCAGAACGACGCCGAGACCGAGCGCACCATCAAGGATGGCTGGCTGCACACCGGCGACATCGGTCATATCGACGACAGGGGCCGGATCGTGATTACCGATCGCAAGAAGGACATGATCGTCAACGACAAGGGCGACAATATCGCCCCGCAGAAGGTCGAAGGCATGCTGACGCTGCAGCCCGAGATCGGGCAAGCGATGGTGGTCGGCGACAAGAAGCCCTATGTCGTCGGGCTCATCGTTCCCGATGCCGAATGGACGCTCGAATGGTGCCGTGCGCAGGGCAAGCAGTTCGACTGCAAGCAGCTGCAGGAACTGCCCGAATACCGCAATGCGGTGCGCGCTGCGGTCGACCGGGTGAACAAGGACCTGTCAGTCGTCGAAAAGGTGCGGCAGTTCTCCTTCGCCGATGAACCGTTCACGATCGAGAACGAGGAGATGACTCCCTCGATGAAAATCCGCCGGCACAAGATCAGGGACCGCTACGGCGAACGGCTGGAAAAACATTACCGCAGCTAGGCGGCCGCTTCCTCGATATATTCGGGATAGAAACTGGGCGCGCGGTCGCTCCATCGCGGCGCAGTAGCGGCCGCCTCGCTGAGCGATTGGAGCAGCATCTTGCGCCGTTCGGGCCGGATTTGCGGCAATGCCGCTGCTGCACAGAACGCGCTGGGTAGCCAAGGCCGCGCAGCCGCGGACACCAGCCGCTCGTAAAGAAAGCGGAAGGCGGAAAAACACTCGATCCGCTCCTGCGCAAGATCGAACGCGGCGACCCGGGTGAGCTTGCCCAGGAACCCTTCGATGCTGTCGAACCCCGATTCGACGGGCAGCGACTGACGCAGCGCGGCGAGCTCGCGATAGGCGACATACTGGCTGCGTATCGCAGCGTTTTCGCGCGGGTCGCGGCCCCACACGCGAAAGGCGTCGCAGCGGCCGAGGCCGATATCGAGGCTGCGGCGGATGTAGCGTTGTTCGGCAGCGGTGAAGCCGGCGAACTCGCGCAGTTCGGCGATCGTCGGCGATGCAGTTTGCGTAGTGGCCATCACGGCACTCCCCTGTTGCCGGGGGAGTGTGTCCAAAGATGGTTAAGAAGCCGTAAGCGCGCAGTCCGTGCGTCAGATAAGGCCCGCCAGCGGGCTCGAGGGATCCGCATATTTGCGGGTCGCCATGCGCCCGGCAAGATAGGCATCGCGGCCGGCGGCAACCGCCAGTTTCATTGCCCGCGCCATGCGGATCGGATCCTTGGCCTCGGCAATGGCGGTGTTCATCAGCACCCCGTCGCAGCCCAGTTCCATAGCCACGGCCGCGTCCGATGCCGTGCCCACGCCGGCATCGACCAGCACCGGAACGTTGGCGCCTTCCTTGATCAGGCGGATCGTTACCCGGTTCTGGATGCCCAGCCCCGACCCGATCGGAGCGCCCAGCGGCATCACTGCCACCGCACCTGCATCCTCGAGCTGCTTGGCCGCGATCGGGTCGTCGGCGCAATAGACCATCGGCAGGAAGCCCTCCTTGGCGAGCGTTTCGGTCGCCACCAGCGTTTCGCGCATGTCGGGATACAGGGTGCGCGCTTCGCCGAGCACTTCCAGCTTGACTAGATCCCAGCCGCCCGCTTCGCGCGCCAACCGCAAGGTGCGGACCGCTTCCTCGCCGGTGAAGCAGCCGGCAGTGTTGGGCAGATAGGTCACTTTCTTCGGATCGATATAATCGGTCAGCATCGGGGCCTTGGGATCGCTGACATTGACCCGGCGGACCGCCACGGTGACGATTTCGGCCCCTGATGCCTCGAGCGCCGCGGCGTTCTGTTCGAAATCCGCGTATTTGCCCGTTCCGACGATCAGCCGGCTCGAGAAACGCCGCCCGGCGACGCTCCAGCTGTCGTCGTCCTGTCCGCCGCCGACGAAATGGACGATTTCCAGCGTGTCACCATCGGCGATCCCCATGGCGGCAAGTTCGCTGCGCGGCGCGATCGTGCCATTGCGCTCGACTGCGACCTTGGCGGGATCAAGGTCGAGTTCGCGAACCAGTTCGGCGATGGTGGAAGCGGCGGTACGGCGGGTATCGCCATTGACGGTCAGGGAGATCATGCGCCCCGACTTAGTCGCCGCAGCGCTCCTTGCAAGCGGGGGAATGGACATGGCGCAAGTTGAGCACATGGCCGAGCGATACCAGCGCCACGCCGATAATCGTCAGCACGGCTTCCTTGTAGCCATGCGGTACGGCCAGCGCGCCGCCCATGAAGGTCAGCCCGGTCATGGCAATGACGAACGGCATCGCCATGCGGTGCCGCAACGCGCCCCAGCCGATCGCCACCGCGGCAATCACGGTCGCGAGCAGCAGGCCGACGCGGTGGAATTCGGGCGCGAGCAGGAATTCGCCGCCAAGCCCGAGGCCCGATACCAGCAGGATCGAAAGCACACAGTGGATCGCGCAGGCACCCGACAGGAAGATACCCGCACGGTCGAGCCTGCGACGAATCGGCAAGGTGGCACGCTGGAACATGTTGTGGCAGCTATGTGATGTTGTATCTTATTACAAGCGAAACCGCGCAAGCACGGCGTTCGCGTACTTGCAACGAGCTGTGTGGCGCTTGCCCGTTTTGCACTTGCGCCCCGGAGTGTCGCAAATCACAGACGGCATATGTCGCACTCGAGCAAACCCACGCGTCCTGCCGCGCTTGCCAACTGGCTGATGATCGTCGCTTTCCTCGTCGTCCTGATGGTGGCGGTGGGGGGGATAACCCGGCTGACCGAGAGCGGGCTGTCGATCACGCAATGGAAACCGATAACGGGCGCCATCCCGCCGCTTTCCGAGGCAGCTTGGCAGGCCGAGTTCGCGCTCTATCAGGCCACCGGCGAATATCAGTCGGTCACCGGGCCAGCCGGGATGGACCTTGCGGCATTCAAGTTCATCTTCTTCTGGGAATGGTTCCATCGGCTGCTCGGCCGGCTGATCGGCCTGGCATTCGCGGTCCCGCTCGCGTGGTTCTGGATCCGCGGCGCCATTCCGCAGGGTTACAAGGGCCGGCTGGTCGCGCTGCTGGCCCTCGGCGGGCTGCAGGGCGTTTTCGGCTGGTTCATGGTTCGCAGCGGCCTGGCGGGGACGATGACCGATGTGAGCCACTTCTGGCTTTCGATCCACTTGCTTACCGCGCTGTTCACCCTTGGCGGACTGATCTGGACGGCGCTGGACCTGCGACAGCTGGCGACCGGCGCTTCGCGGCCCGCACGCTGGACCGGTACCGCCAGCTGGGTGGGCGCGATCCTGTTCGTCCAGCTGCTGCTGGGGGCCTGGGTTGCCGGACTCAACGCCGGTCTGGCATCCGATACCTGGCCGCTTATGCAAGGACAGCTCGTCCCGGAATACGACCGGTCGCGCGGCCTTGCCTGGGCCGTGACGCACGACCCGTTCCTGCTTCACTTTTTCCATCGGTGGTGGGCCTGGATTGCAGTCATTGCGCTGGTGGTGATGGCGCGGCGCGTCAAACCGCTCGTGCGGCAGGCTTCGGTTGCAATCCATACCGCCTTCGGCATCCAGATCTTGCTCGGCGTTGCCACCGTATGGACTGGCGTGGCGCTATGGGTTGCCGTGGCGCACCAGGTCGTAGGTGCGCTGCTGGTCGCCAGCTTTGCCTGGGGCGCGCATATTCTGGGTCGGCGCACCGCATAGTCGCAGCGCGAACGCACAGCGCTTGCGCTCGTGAGATCCATTCGCAATAACAAGGAAATCACGCGTCGCTGCGGGGACTACGGCGCGTGACCCCGGGCATGCCCGGGTGCTATGCGAAGGGGGCGGGATGACCACAGGCAACAGACGCGCATTTCTTGGGCAGCTCGGCATGGCCGCTGCCATCGCCGCTTCGGGCCTGCCGATATCGGCCATCGCACAAACCGGCGCTATCATCGTCCCGTCGGGGCCTTTCCGGTTGCAGCGCGAGCTCGAACGCGGACTGAAAGGCGGGCAGGCAGTGCGCGTGATCCGCGAATGGGATGGCCGCTTCCTGCAGGACCGTGACGGCTTCAAGGCGATCGGCGAACAGGTTTCGTGCGTCGTCTCGGCCCCTGCCGTTCTCGAACCGATCGCCGAGATCGAACGCAATCGTCAGGATGCGGGACCCTTCCCCGCGCAGATCGACCGGCAGGGCCGGATCATCAAAGCCGGGCGGGCTGGCGGCGGTGCAGACGCCGCTGCCGCGGTTGCAGCCGCGATATCGATCCTCGAGCAGACGGGCCGATCATCGGGCGAGCTTGAGGATGCCAAGAGGTACCTCAACCGCCTTGCGCGATCGGCCGATACGGTCTTTGCCGATCCGCCGCCCGACCTGTTCTTTCCCAGACCGGGGCGGGCCACGGACCGGCGCGCTCTCGCGCTGCCCGACGCGCTCACGGGTGAAGTGCGCGTGACGCTGGAAGCGACCGCGCGCGACGACGGCCTGCTAGACCGGTTCGAACGGCGCATCGTCACCCGGATCGGCGATGACGTGCGGCCGTCGCACGAAATCTGGACGCTGCGGCTCCTCTGAATAGCGGGTGGTGCTATTTTACCTCCCGCGAGACACGCGGAAACGCTTGACTGAAAGGCGATCAGGCGCCATTTGCCGCGCGCTTCGCGAGTTCGCTCGTTCGGATTCGCCGATTGACGCCGTCGCCTTTCTCAAGACGCGGCACGAACACTAAGAACGGAAATCAGCCATGAAGGCTCTTACGAAGATCACCCGGTCGATCAAACCGGCCGAGGTCGAAAAGAAGTGGCACATCATCGACGCCGAAGGTCTCGTCGTCGGCCGTGTCGCGGCGATCATCGCCAACCATCTGCGCGGCAAGCACAAGCCGAGCTACACCCCGCATGTCGATTGCGGCGACCACGTCGTCGTGATCAATGCCGACAAGGTGAAGTTCACCGGCAAGAAGCTCACCGACAAGATCTATTACAAGCACACCGGTCACCCGGGCGGCATCAAGGAAACCACCCCGGCGAAGGTGCTGGAAGGCAAGTTTCCCGAGCGCGTGCTCGAAAAGGCTGTCGAGCGCATGATTCCGCGCGGCCCGCTCGGCCGTGCGCAGATGCGCGCGCTGCACGTATTCGCCGGCACCGAGCATCCCTATGACGGCCAGAAGCCCGAAAAGCTCGACGTTGCCTCGATGAACCGCAAGAACAAGGTGGTCGCATAATGGCCGACGAAACCAAGAACGAAACCGTCTCGGATCTCGCCGATCTGAAGGACATCGCCGGCAACGCTCCCGAAGGTGACGCGGCGCAGATCGCCGAAACCGCCCAGGTTCCGCTGCGCGAGCAGGAATTGGACAAGGAAGGCCGTGCCTACGCCACCGGTCGCCGTAAGGACGCCACCGCCCGCGTCTGGCTCAAGCCGGGCAGCGGCAAGGTCATCATCAACGGCAAGGACCAGGAAGTGTATTTCGCACGTCCGACGCTGCGCCTGATCATCGACCAGCCCTTCACCATCACCGACCGCCAGGGTCAGTACGACGTCATCGCCACCGTGCGCGGCGGCGGTCTGTCGGGCCAGGCCGGCGCGGTGAAGCACGGCATTTCGCAGGCGCTCACCAAATACGAGCCCGCGCTGCGCAGCACCGTCAAGGCGGCAGGCTTCCTGACCCGCGACAGCCGCGTGGTCGAGCGTAAGAAGTACGGCCGCGCCAAGGCCCGCCGTAGCTTCCAGTTCTCGAAGCGCTAAGCTTACCCGATCTTATCGATCACCGAGTGGGGCGGTTCCGGAAGGAGCCGCCTCTTTCGTATGTGCAGCGCTAGCGCTGCAGCGTCATGATTCCCCAGGCCAGCCCGGTTCCCGCGAGGAACAATGGCCACGACCACCAGAAGTCGAACTGGTATATTTCCGCGCGAAAGATGGCGAGCTGGCCGCCCTTCGACCCTTGCGAGCCGATCAGCAGCGCGACCACGAAAGTCAGTATCGCGCCAAGCGGCAATGCCTTTACCAGTTCCATCGCTTTCCCCTGTCCTGCAGCAAGTAGACGCGGTGCCTATGCAACAGGGGTTGCCGGTCCGGTTCCGGATTGGCTTAGCAGGGCTGGTTAACGCGCCTGGCTCAGTGGACGGGGGGATCGACCCTCGGGACCTGGCGCACCGGGGCCACGGGTTCGCCCTCGCTACGCGGCGGGAGGGCATTTTCGGGGACATCGTCGATCTGCATGTCGCGCGTATCGACCTGCTGGAGATTGCGCACGCAGACGGTCAGCTTGCGGCCGTCCCATTCGATTTCGTTGAAGCTGGGCGGCGTGGAGCGAGTGCGCTGCGACAGCGTTCCCGCACCAATCATCCGCACCGGCCCTTCGCTCGTATCCTCCATGATGTCGAACGCATCATGGACATGGCCTGAAAGAACAGCGGTTACATTGCGCTTGGCCAATTCGCGCAGCGCAAGGTCGCCGTGCTTGGTCAGCGCTGTCCCCTGGGTCCCGACTTCGCGCAATGGATGGTGGACCGCGACCAGCGCCTCGATCCCTTTCGGCAGCGCGTCGAGGGCGGCCAGGCAACGATCGAGCGCGCGCTGGCTCACCCAGCCTTTCGACCAGTTGAGCCGAGGCTGCATGCGCACCGCAGTCTTCAGCGGGACGATCGCCAGCGCGCCGAGATCGAGTTCCCGTTCGACCTTCTCCTTCATCCCGCGAAACCGCTCGTAAGGGGAGAAGAAGCGTTCGATCAGGTTGAAATAAGGCATGTCGTGATTGCCCACCTCGACAGTCACCGGCGCGTCGAGCGAATTGATCCACTGCGTCGCGGCAGCAAACTCGCGGTGACGCGCGCGCATCGTCAGATCGCCGGTAATTGCCACGGCATCGGGCTGTTTCTCGGCAATCTCCTGCTTCACCCAATCGAGCGCCCGGGTGTTTTCGAGGCCGAAATGGATGTCGGAGAGGTGGAATATCCGCCGCGTGTCAGTAGCCATGGGCGGTCGCTAGCAGATCGACGGGGCACTCAGCCACCGAGAATTCAGCCCGCGGACCGAGGCTGGCCGGTTCGCCATCGATCAGCAATTGCAGCGGTTCGGCCGCGCAGTTTTCGATGGTCAGACAGTCGAGCAGGCCGAGCCGCTCGTGCGGACCTTCCCGGAACCGCCGGCGCAGGACGGCAAAGCTTTGCTGCAGGAATTCGGCGGCATTCTCGAGCAGGAAGCCGTCTACCTGCAACCCGCGGTGACTGGGGGTGAGTTCGATAAGCGGATATCCGTTCTGGTCGCCGATTGCGGGATCGGCCATCCGTACCCGGGATCCGCCGGTGGTTTCGGCTAGCGCTTCGCCGGCGCCCTGCGCCAGGCCGGCGACATCGAAATCGCGCATGGCTTCACGTACCCCGGCCCAGGCCGTACCGGGCCCGACCAGCAGGCCCGCATGCGCACGCCCGGCCGCGCAGGCAGCCATAGCGGGACGGACCGGACGGAAGGCCCCGCGGGCGATCCGCTCCAGAATGGCATCGCAGCGCGTGTCTTCGCCATGCAGGCGGCCGCTCAACAGGTTCATCGTCCCGCCGGGAAGGACCAGCACGGCCCCAGTCCACCCGGACACGGCGTCGATCACCGCATTCAGCGTGCCGTCACCGGTAAACACGATGAGCTGCGAAACCCCGGCGGCTTCCAGATCGCTGCGCGTGGGAAGCTCCTGCGTGGGAAATTCGGTGGTCCGCGCCACACCCAGCCCATGCCTGGCCAGCGAGGCTTCCAGCTCGCGGAGCGCGGCTTCGCTGTTGCTGCCGCTGCGCTCGTTCACGACCAGCCAGGATGCGGAAGGGCTCATGCCGACCAAGCGCCGGACACGGCCTGCGGTTCCCGCGGTCAGATGCGGTGGTTGAGCAGCAACCAGGCGGTAACGCCATTGAGAACGCTGTAGAATGCATAGATCCACGCAGCGGCGGGCCAGTCGTGCGCGGCCAGCAGCATTGCCAGCAGCAGGATCAGGAACTCGAGCGCGAGCGAAATCCGACCGCCACCGGCGCGGAAAGCCGCGGGCAGGCTGTCCAGAACGGGGTGATTCGACTCGAGCATCGCCTTGTGCATGGCGAAATTGGCCATTCCCAGCACGAAGAGGATCCCGAGCAGCATGCGACGAGCGTCTTACCCCTGTCGTATGCCGATTGCCAAATGCCATTGGTCGGGCCGACTGCGCACCCGGTCCAATCACACCGCCGCCCGTCGAGGGGCGCGTGCGATTACTGGTGTAGCCGTGCAATACAGTTCGTGCAGCGAGCCTCTCCCCCTCTATTGATCGGGGCCGCTGCAGACCTGGAGATGGAACCATGAAAACGCTTTTCGCAACGCTCGCCGCCGCCGGTCTGGCGCTGTCCGCAACCGCCGCTCAGGCCGAGTCCGTGCGTGTCACCTATAGCGACCTCAACCTCGCGAGCCCCGAGGGCCAGAAGCAGCTCTCGCAGCGCATCGACCGCGCTGCCCGCAATGTCTGCGGCCACACCCGCGGTGGCACGCGTAATCTTCAGCTCGACCGGGCGACCCGGGCCTGTTTCGAAAAGGCGAAGGCAGACGCGGGGGCGCAATTCGCTTCCCTCGTAAGCGACCACGCCTTGGGCGGCTGATACCCCAAGTTCGCCCACCTTTGAGCCCCGGCCGGATGCAGTCCCCCGGCCGGGGTTCTTTTCGCGCCAGCTGTATGTCGGCAGCCAGATGCGGCGCGATGAACCTACCGGCCCGCCATGGCCTTCACCTTGGGCAGGTAGGTCCGCCCGATACGCAAGGCTTCTCCCTCGTCCAGTTCGACCGACCACACGCCGAGCCCATCGTGGCGCAGGCCGGTGATGCGGTCCTTGCGCAGGATCGTCGAGCGGTGGATCCGGATGAACTTCACCGGGTCCAGCCGTTCCTCGAGGCCGGCAATCGTCTGCAGGAGCAAATAGGTGCGCGCCGCATCGCCTTCGCCGACATGAAGGCGGACGTAATCGCGTTCGGCATCGATTCGCCCCACTTCCGAAGTCGCAATGCGGATGAGCTCGCTGCGATGCGGAATCCACAATTCTTCGAGCCATTCGCTGTCGCTGCGTTCGGCATCGCCGCGCCGCGCCAATGCGCGGGCCACGGCGCGTTCCAGCCGTTCGGGCTTGACCGGCTTGAGCACGTAATCGACCGCTTCGAGATCGAAAGCCTCGACCGCATAATTGTCATGCGCGGTGACGAATACGATCGCTGGCCGGTGCGCTTCCCTGGTCAGCGCCTTGGCCACCGAGATTCCGTCCACCTCGGGCATGGTCATGTCGAGCAGCACCAGATCGGGCTCGAGCGCCCCGATCAGGCGCAGCGCCTGCGCCCCGTCGCTGGCGGTGCCGACCACTTGCAACGCGTCGATCTTGGCGCAGATAACCTGCATCCGTTCGACCGCCAGCGGTTCGTCATCGACGATAAGCGTGCGCAGTTTGTCGTCGGATTCGTCAGCCATGTTTCACCATCGGTATCCTCAGCTCGGTTTCGTATCCGGTCAGCGATGGTCCGGACACGATCGTGGCGGCATTCCCGAACCGGGCCTCGATCCGGTCCCGCACATTGGCGAGGCCGATACCGAAACCGTGATGGCCGGCGGTGCCGGGTCCGTCGTCGCTGACGGTGAGCACGAGGCGACCGTACTCCTCGCGCGCCGCGATCGTGATCGTTACGGGCCGGCTCGAGGCCGAGACGCCGTATTTGACCGAATTTTCCACCAGCGGCTGCAGGATCATTCCCGGGACCTTGAATCGGGCGAGGTCGGCAGGAAGGTCGACCTTCACCTTCAGCCGTTCCGGGAAGCGCACCGTCTCGATTTCGAGATAATGTTCCTGCAGGTCGATCTCATCCTCAAGGCTCACGTCGCCGGTCGAATCGTCGGCCAGGCTATGGCGGTAGAAGCGCGAGATCGTCTGGATCATCTGTTCGGCCCGGTCGGTCTTGCCGGTCATCACGAGAGCCGAAAGCGAATTGAGCGTGTTGAACAGGAAATGCGGGTTCACCTGATAACGTAGCGAGCGCAGTTCGGCGGCCTTGGCCGCGGTCCGGAAGCGTTCGCCGCGGCGCTCCGCCGCCCGGGCCTGCGCGCCGGCGAGCAGGGCGAGGAACAGCGCCGCCCAGGCAAGCAACAGGAAGTAGCGCCCGATCGCCAGATCGAATGTCATCTTCCACTGGTCGAGCGATGTCGGTGCAGGGGCAATCAGCACGCTTTGCGGAACCGCCTCCTCGGCCTGGTCGACGTCCTCGCCGATCTGAGCGCGGGGCAGGTCGATCAGCAGATTGCCGGCATCGTCACGGCGCAGCGCAATCCCGCGCTCCTTGCCCATCTGCTGTTCGACCTTCGCCTCGATCGAATCGAAGATCCAGCGATTTGCCTGCGCGATCATCATCGCCCCCGGCATCGCGGCGATCAGCGCGACGGCGATCTTGATCCCGAGGGCGCGGTTCTCGACCACCCGCAGGACGAGCCACAGGAGACCGGTCACCGCCACCCCGATCGCACAGACGAGTGCACGGCGCCAAAGCAGCTCATCCTGGAAGTCGAGCCCGACCACCACGCTGCGCAGCGTGATGAGCAGGAAATAGCACAGCCACACCCCGACCATGGAGGCAAAGACCACCTTGCCGGAAAGGCGTTCGTCTTCGGGATTCACCTGGCGTTCATCGATTGGCACCGTTGCGATGTGCCCCTTTGCGTCCTTGGATGCCAGCGCGGCGGTCGAACGGACTGCGCCGTTGGTCGACCAGCTGAGCTATTCGGCGGGCTCGAACTCGCCCGCCGCGATTCGCTGGCGCCACTCGGCTGGGGCGAGCGTGTGGACATTGTTGCCCGCCGCATCGACCGCCACGGTAACGGGCATGTCCTGCACTTCGAATTCGTAGATCGCTTCCATCCCAAGATCCTCGAAAGCCACCACTTCGGCGCCCTTGATTGCGCGGCTGACCAGATAGGCCGCACCGCCGGTAGCCATGAGGTAGGCGACCTTGAACCGGCTGATCACATTGACCGCATCATGGCCGCGCTCTGCCTTGCCGATCATGGCGAGCAGCCCGAGGTCGAGCATCATTTCGGTGAACTTGTCCATCCGGGTCGCCGTGGTCGGGCCGGCCGGCCCCACGACTTCGCCCATCACCGGGTCGACCGGGCCGACGTAATAGATCGCGCGGCCCTTGAACTCGACCGGCAGCTCTTCGCCCGCCTCGAGCATGTCGTTGATCCGCTTGTGTGCCGCATCGCGCCCGGTCAGCATCTTTCCCGACAGCAGCAGGCGGTCGCCGTGGTTCCAGCTGGCGACCTCTTCGGCGGTCAGCGCGTTGAGATCGACTCTCTTGGCCGCGCTGTCGGGCTGCCAGGTAACTTGCGGATAATCGTCGAGGCTGGGCGGTTCGAGATAGGCCGGACCCGAACCGTCGAGCGTGAAATGCGCGTGGCGCGTGGCAGCGCAGTTGGGAATCATCGCCACGGGCTTGCCGGCGGCATGGCAGGGCGCATCGAGTATTTTCACGTCGAGTACCGTCGCCAGTCCGCCAAGGCCCTGCGCACCGACGCCCATGGCATTGACCGCATCGAAGATATCGATGCGCAATTGCTCGATATCGTTCTGCGCGCCGCGCTGCTTGAGCTGGCCCATGTCGATCGGATCCATCAGGCTCTGCTTGGCCAGCTTCACGCAATGCTCCGCCGTGCCACCGATCCCGATGCCCAGCATCCCCGGGGGGCACCAGCCCGCGCCCATCGAGGGAATCTGTTCGATCACCCAGTCGACGATATTGTCGCTCGGGTTCATCATCTTGAACTTGGACTTGTTCTCGCTGCCGCCGCCCTTGGCCGCGACGTCGATCTCGACCCGGTTCCCCGGGACCATTTCGACCGACAGGACGCAGGGCGTGTTGTCGCGCGTGTTGCGGCGGGTGAAGGCGGGATCGGCAAGGATCGAGGCGCGCAGCTTGTTGTCGGGATGGTTGTAGGCGCGGCGCACGCCCTCATCGACGACTTCCTGCAACGATTGCGTGCTGTCGAGACGGCAGTTCTGTCCCCATTTGACGAACACGTTGACGATTCCGGTGTCCTGGCACAGCGGGCGATGGCCTTCGGCGCACATGCGGCTGTTGGTCAGAATCTGCGCGATAGCATCCTTCGCCGCCGGACCCTTCTCGGCCTCGTAGGCTTCGCCGAGCGCGCGGATGTAATCCATCGGATGGTAGTAAGAAATGTACTGGAGCGCGTCCGCCACGCTCTCGATTACGTCGTTTTCCGTGATGACGGTCATGTCGCTCATCGCCGCAAATTCCCATGTTGCAGATTTGCGCTCCCCGATAGGCGCGTTAGCCGCCATCGGTCAAAGCGCTTGGCCACACCCGGCCATACGCCTAAGGCAACCGGAGCTTGCATAAGCGTGTTATTGATGTAATACAGCTCGCGGAACAACCATGACCCTGACCACGACCCGTCCCGACTATGCTGCCGCCCGCAAGGCGATGATCGACAGCCAGCTGCGCACCAGCGGTGTGAACGATACCTTCGTTCTCGAACGCATGGGAACGCTCCCGCGCGAGGACTTCGTCCCCGAAGGCTCGAAGGCAACCGCCTACATGGACCGCGCCATCCGGCTGGCCGACGGCGGTTTCCTGCCCGCGCCGCTGTTCCATGGCGCGATGCTGGCCGAGGCGCAGCCCACCCCCGCGGACAAGGTGCTCGTGATCGATGCGGGCAGCGGCTATCTCGCGGCGCTGGTCGAACCCCTGGTCGGAACGCTCGATACGATCGCCCCGGACAAGGCTGCCAATGGCAGCAAGCGCGGCGATTACTCGCTGGTCCTGGTCGACGGGGCAATCGAACACGTCCCGCCGGCGCTCGCCAAACTGGTCGCCGAAAACGGCCGGATCGTTACCGGCATGGTCGATCGGGGCGTTACCCGCCTTGCCACCGGCCGCAAATCGGGCAAGGCGCTGGCGCTGCTGCCGCTTGCCGAAATGGGTATCCCGCGGCTCGGCGCATTCGACCGGCCGCAAAGCTGGAGCTTCTGAATGCGTCGTGGAGGGGTAGCATATTTCCTGGTCTCGGGAGCCAGCGCGGTCGCGCTGGCGCAGGCCGCTCCGGCGCACGCCGATACGCTGCAGGAAGCGCTTACCGAAGCCTATCTCAACAACCCTTCGCTGCTCGCCGCGCGCGCCAACCAGCGCGCGACCGATGAAAACGTCCAGATCCAGGAAGCGCCCGGTATCCCCGGCGTAAGCGCGTCCGGAAACTACATCGAATTCATCAAGAACTCGCCCAACAGCTTTACCGCACCCGATCGCCGGTTGCAGGTCGGGCCGGAACTGACCGTGCCGGTCTATTCGGGCGGTGCGATCAGGAATGCGGTAAAGGCTGCCCAAGAACGTGTGGCCGCAGGGCAAGCAGAGCTGCGCGCCACTGAAAGCGCGATCTTCAGCCAGGTTGTCGCAGCCTACATGGATGTCCTGCGCACGCAGGCGCTGGTGGCGCTGTCGCGCAACCAGGTCGAATTCCTCACGGTCAATCTGCAGGCCACCAGCGACCGGTTCGAGATCGGCGATCTGACGCGGACCGACGTCGCACAATCGCAGTCGCGACTGGCGCTGGCCCGTGGCGACTACAGGAACGCGCAGGCCAACCTCATCAACGCGCGCGAAACCTATATCGAGCTGGTCGGCGAAGCGCCCGACGACCTCCAGCCGCCGCCGCCGCTGCCCAACCTGCCCAGCGATGTGGCTACGGCGGTCGATATCGCCCTGTCGAACAACCCCGACCTGATCGCCGCGAAAGAACGCGCCGATGCCGCCGGCTTCGACAGCGAGGTTGCAGGGGCGGGCCGGTTGCCGCGCGTCTCGCTCTTCGCCGGGGCGAACTACACCGACTATTTCAATACGCTGGCCAGCGGCGCCACCAACGTCGTCCAGGAAGAAACCACCGCCAATGCCGGGGTCAATTTCAGCATTCCGATCTTCCAGGGCGGCTTGCCCGCGGCGCGTCAGCGCCAGGCGCAGGCCCGCGAAACCGCGGCGCTGGAACAGGTGATCGCGGCAGAACGCAACACCATCGCACAGGTTCGTGCAGCCTGGTCGAGCTGGCAGGCTTCGCTCGCAGTGATCGAAAGCAGCCAGGTGGCGGTCGAAGCCGCAGCGCTCAGCCTCGAGGGTGTCCGCGCCGAGAACTCGATCGGCAGCCGCCAGATCCTCGACGTGCTCAATGCCGAACAGGAACTGCTCAGCGCACAGGCGCAATTGGTGACCGCACGGCGCAACGCCTATGTCGCGGGCTTCAGCCTCCTCGCCGCCATGGGCCGGGCCGAAGCGCGCGATCTCGGTTTCCTCGATGAAGGCGTGCTCTACGATCCGCTGCAGAATTATGAGCGGGTCAAGGGCAGGGTATGGGATTGGGGCCGCGATCCGGAACCCGAATCCAGCGCCAGCCGGACGGTCGATATCGCCGCTCCCGACGCGTCGGTTCCGTCAGAGGATGAAACCGGAACCGAATCCGGCTATTGAGCGCTGTATCGAATCGGGACCGCACCGATTCGCCGACAGGGGCTTGGAACACGATGCAGCAACAGGACGAACCTTCGGTCGAAGAAATCCTCGACTCAATCAAGAAGGTGATTGCACGCGATAATCGCGAAGGGGCGATTCTCGATCGGCGCCGGCGCACCGCCAGCACCTTGCGCGAAGCGCATGCCGAACCCGCCGGCCCCGAAGAGGCGGAAGAGGTGCTCGAACTGGCAGAAGAAGTCGCGCTCGACGATGATTCGGAAAGCGACGATTGCGCGGCCGAAGCCGATGCGCTGACGCGGGGCGACACGCGCGAGGCGATGCGCCAGAATTTCGCTGCGCTTGCCATGCTTTCGCAGCCGGGCAGGGAACCGCAGATCGTGCGATCGGGTGAGACCTCGCTCGAGGGCCTGACCCGCGAGATGCTGCGCCCGATGCTGGCACGATGGCTCGACGACAACCTCCCCGCAATGGTCGAGGAACTGGTCAAGGCAGAGATCGCGCGCATTGCCGGCAAGCGCAGCTAGGCCTCCCGCACAACCTTTGACCGCGACACCGAAATCCCTGCGCAAAGCCGAAAAAGCGCTGGCCAAGATCGGCGGCGCGCGTGCGCAGCGGCACATTTTCCTGTGTTCGATCTCGGAAAAGCAGAAATGCTGCAGCCGTGACGAAGGCAAGGAAGCCTGGAGCTATCTCAAGAAGCGCATGAAGCAGCTGGGACTGGCCGGACGCGAAGGCACCGTGCAGCGGACCAAGGCCGACTGCCTGCAGGTCTGCGAAGCGGGGCCGATCGCGGTCGTCTGGCCCGATAACGTCTGGTACCATTCGTGCCGGCCCGAGGTGCTCGAGCAGATCCTCCAGCAGCATCTGATCGGCGGTGAGCCGGTGGCGCAATACCGGCTCGAGCCGGCGGCGGACTAATCGTCCTTGCGCAGCGGGTCTTCGACCGATTCGTCGTGCCCGGTTCCCGAAGACAGGAACACCAGCCCCATCAGCGCGCTCGTCAGCAGCATGGTGAAACCGATCCCCAGCGCTACCGCGATGTAGAAGTGGACCGACACTTCCTCTTCGCCGAACTTGAAGAGCAGCGCCATGGCAATCGCCACGATCCCAACTGTCAGCAACAGCATGAAGCGCATGATCCGGCGATAACGGGCCCAGGCGAAGGCGGCGTTCTGCGGGTCGTCGAGCGGGCTCTTTTTGGTCATCGCAGAGGCAAATGGCGGGTTTGGGCGGCGGTTTCAATCGCTGCGCCGGACCCGATTCGCTTTTTGGCGGCGAAAATGGCACTTTGCTGAGCAACAACAGAAGGAGTGCGGGGATGGAAATTGGCAAGCTGATCGAGGATCGGGCCGGATCGCAGATCGTCTCGGCTTCGGGCGATATGCCGGTTCGCGAGGCTATCGCGCTGCTGGCAGCGAAGCGGATCGGGGCGATCCCGGTGATGGAGGGCGATACCGTCATCGGCATCTTTTCCGAACGGGACGTCGTCTACCGCCTCGCCGATGAAGGCGAGCTGTGCCTAACGCGCCCCTTGGCCGAAGTGATGACCGCGCCGCCCATCAGCGTAAAGCCGACGAATACGGTGCTCGACGCGCTGGCGCTGATGACCAAGCGCCGGATCCGCCACCTGCCGGTGATCGACGGCGATGCGATGTGCGGCTTCATTTCCATCGGCGACCTTGTCAAAGCGCGGCTCGACGAGATCGAACACGAGGCCGAAGCGCTGCGTACCTATATCCAGACGGCTTGAGAGGACAGGCCGGCCACCCTACATAGGCTACATGACCACTGCCCCCACGCTCACCGATGCCGCGGCCCAGCGCATAGCTGCAATCGCCGAAAAGCAGGCCAAGCCGGCCATTTTGCGGCTGTCGGTCGAAGGCGGGGGCTGTTCGGGGTTCCAGTACAGATTCGGCCTCGCCGACGTGGTCGATAGCGATGATTCGGTCAGCGACAATGCAGGCGTGAAGCTGGTGGTCGACCCGGTCAGCCTCGATCTGATCGCGGGCAGCACGGTGGATTTCGTCGAATCGCTCGGCGGGGCGGCTTTCCGGGTGGAGAATCCCCAGGCCGCCGCCGGCTGCGGCTGCGGATCGAGCTTCGGTATTTGAATTAGACCCGCGCCTACGTTTGGGGCATCAGGCCGCCATGCGAATAGCGAGCTTCAATATCAACGGGATCAAGGCGCGACTGCCGCGTCTTCTGGAATGGCTGGAAGAAACCCGGCCCACCGTCGCCTGCCTGCAGGAAATCAAGACGATGGACGAAGGCTTTCCCGCCGACGCCTTCGAGAAGATCGGCTACAGCGCGATCTGGCACGGCCAGAAGAGCTTCAACGGCGTCGCTATCCTCGCCGATGGAGTGGCGCCGGTCGAAAAACAGCGCGGGCTGGGGATCGATGGGCCCAAGGAGGGCGAGGGGGAGCAGGCGCGCTACCTCGAGGCCGAGGTCAACGGCGTGCGCATCTGCAATCTCTACCTGCCCAACGGCAACCCCCATCCCGGGCCCAAGTTCGATTACAAGCTGGCGTGGATGGAACGGCTGCGCGCGCGCATGGCCGAACTTTGGGCGCAGGAAATCCCTACCGTGGTGCTGGGTGACTTCAATGTCATTCCGGAAGACAAGGATGTCTGGTCGGTCCGCGCGATGGCAAACGATGCGCTGATGCAACCCGAATCGCGCGATGCCTACCGCCGGATGCTGGGCGATGGTTGGACCGATGCCATCGATACGCTCAACCCGCGCGGCGGCGTGTGGACCTATTGGGATTACCAGGCCGGCGCGTGGCAGCGCGATCACGGCTTCCGCATCGACCACCTGCTGCTGTCGCCCGAGCTGGCCGATCGCATGCAGGCCGCAGGAGTCGACAAGGAATATCGCGGCCGCGAGAAAGCCAGCGACCATACCCCGGTCTGGGTCGAACTCGCGGAGTGACCGCCCCAACGAAAAGGGGCCGCCGCAGCAAGTGCGACGGCCCCCTTTCCGGAACAGGCTGACCTCAGCGGTAGAAGACGTGCGTGTCGATCGTGGCGAGGGCGACCTTGCGGCGGCTCCAACTCGGCCGGACGTAATTCGCATGGAAGTACAGCGCGTCGCTGGCTTCGCTGTCCCACAGACCGCGGTGCGCGATGCGAGCCACTGCCTGCGCGCGTTTCCAGGCGAGCGTGCCCGTACGGATGCGCGGCATGTGGCCGTTCTTGACGAAGGAGAACTGCGAGCGCTGGAACACGACGCCGCAATAGCTCGAGGGAAAACGGCGGTCTTCGGCGCGGTTGATGATGACCTGCGCGACGGCCAGCTGGCCGGCAAGCGGTTCGCCGCGCGATTCGAAATAGACCGCGCCGGCAAGGCATTGCATCTCTTCGGAAAGGCTGCCCGCGGCAGGCATGGTCGCCACGAGTTCACGCAGACTCGAAGCCTGGGTCTCGGTGGCAGGAATCTCGGTGTCGGCTTCCGGCGTCTCGGGAAGCTCCTGCACCACTTCCTTCTCGACGAACACGGGAACCACCTCTTCGGTGAGCTGCGCGTCGGGAGCGGTGTTCTGGGCTGCTTGCGCCGCAACCTGGGCGTTGGCGCCGGAACCTTCCGCTCCGGCAAAAACTGTAAAGGCAATCGCCGCGATAACCGCGGTGAACCCGGTAGTCTTACGAACCATTTTTTTCAGACAACTAAGCGGTTGGCGGTCTGTCGCAGGCTGGGATCCATGGGCACCGTGGCGCCCGTAAAGCCGGATCCATCACGTGGCCTGCCGACCACCCCCCGTCTGCGTGCTAGCGTGTCGACCCCATTGCCGTCCAAACGCCGCCTACGCATCGAAGCTGGCGGTCAAATAGTCGCAATTGCAATCAAGTCAAGTTAACCCGGACCCGGTGCGACGAAGCGTTCTGCATTCTCGATATCCAGTTCGATCACCCAGCAATCGGGGTCCGAACGCCGTCTCTTCCCCACGTATTCATCAATTTCTCTTGGATTTTCATCGTCTTGCTCGCGTGTGCAGCTGAACTTCCGCGACCCGTCCAACTGCGGCATACGTTCCCACAAGCGCGTATTCCGGCCATTCTGCGTGGTTAACACGAGGATCGTTCCGGCGTCTCGCTCGCCCTTCTGCAGGACCATGGCGAAGCCCCCTGCGCTTTCGACGGCGCGAATCAGTCCGGACACCTCGACATGGGCGGGTAGGCGTGCGTCCACCGGGCTCAGCCCTGCGCAACGTAGCCGGGCAGGCTCGACAGCGGGATATGCGACCGCATAAAAGTACCGGTGCCGCGGCCGATCTCGTCCCCCTCCTCATCGACCAGCCGCGATTCGGCGACGAAAACCCGCTTCCGCCCACTGACCCAGCGCCCCTCGGCGACGACCTGCCCGACTCGCACCGGTTTGGTGAAATGCAGGTTGAACGACGTGGTGAGCAGGAAACGGTCGCTGACGAAGGTGTTCGCCGCGTAGAAACCGGCATCGTCGAGCATCTTGAAGTAGATCGTGCCATGCGCGGCGCCGGCAGCGTGATACACTTCCTCGGTCACGTCGAAGGTGATCCGCGACGTGCCTTCCCCCGTTATCTCCAGCCGCGAGGCGAACTGCGCATTGATCGGCGCGGACGCATAAAGGCTTTCGAGCGCGCGGAAATGGCGTTCCGCCCCGCTGGTTGCGGCACCGGTCATTGCTGTGTTCGCCCTCCCTAGCGGGGTTCGACCCAGCCGATCGAACCATCGTGGCGGCGATAGACCATATTGTGTTCGCCGCTACCGCCATTCTTGAACAACAGGCCGTTTGCGTTCTGCAAGTCGAGCAGCATGACCGCATCGGCCACGCTGCATTCGGGGATCATCGCTTTGGTTTCGGCAATCACCGGCGGGCTGTCCGCGCTGACTTCCTCGTCATTGTCGGCTTCGGGCGAGGCGAGGATCGTATAGGCCGCCTCGGCCTCGCGCACCGCATGCGCCGTCTGCGCGTGGCGGTCCTTGATCCGGCGCTTGTAGCGGCGCAGCTGTTTTTCGATCTTGGCGGCCGCGGCATCGAACGCCTGATGCACGTCATGCGCTTCCGCGTGGCCCTTGAGGATCAGCCCCTGCATCACATGCGTCACGATATCGGCAGTGAAGGCGCCGCCCGGCCCCTTGCCGAAGGTCACGTGCGAAGAAATCGCGCGGCTGAAATACTTGTCGACTATGGAGTTCAAACGATCGTCGACATGCTCCTGCAGAGCTGCGCCGGTATCGATCTGGTGGCCGGAAACACGAATATCCATCTTGCCATTTTCTCCTTTGCCGTCCCGTGCGATCCCAACGCTCCGACCATGCGGCCGGTTTCCCTTACAGCCGATTTAACCCCAGAGCGGGTTTTCAATCCCGGCCATGAATTCGCGGTGCCGGGCCAGTTCGGCCGCGCTCGGTTGATGCGGCCGCGGTTCGCGGCGCGGACCGGTCGGCGCCATGGGCACGGCCGGTCGGTCAGGAGTGGTGGTAATCTCGACCACCGCGGCCTCCGCCGCCAGTTCGAAGCCGATCTGGCGCCCGCCCTTGAGTTCGACATAGACCTGCGCAAGCAATTCGGCATCGAGCAGGGCACCGTGTTTGACGCGGTGGCTGCGATCGATTCCGTAGCGTGAGCACAGCGCATCGAGCGACAGCTTCGCTCCCGGATGCCGTTTGCGCGCCAGCGCCACCGTATCGACCATCCGCGTGGTACAGACAGGTTCGAGCTGGCACAGGCCGAGTTCCGAATTTAGGAAGCCGAAGTCGAAGCCCGCATTGTGCGCCACGAGGGGGGAGTCGCCGATAAAGGCGAGGAGGTCTGCAGCCTGATCGCGAAACAGCGGCTTGTCCGCGAGAAATGCCGCGGACAGGCCATGCACGGCCTCGGCACCCGCGGGCATGTCGCGCTCAGGATTGAAATAGGTGTGAAAGCTGTTCCCGGTGGGCACGAGATTGACCATCTCGATGCAGCCGATCTCGACCATGCGATCCCCGGTCTTCGGGTCTAGCCCAGTGGTTTCGGTATCGAACACGATCTCGCGCATTGGCTCTTCTATCGGCCCCGCTAGGCAAGATTACAAGAGGATTACGATGCTGCCTTATCCGGGTGCTTGCCACGCAATTCGGCGATCAGGCCGCGCACCGCATCCTCGGTCTGCGCCAGCGTGCTGCCGGTGTCGATGATATGATCGGCGCGCGCGCGCTTTTCGCTGTCGGGCGTCTGCAATTCGAGGATGTGGGCGAATTTCTCTTCGGTCATCCCGGGCCGGGCGAGTACGCGCTGGCGCTGGGCCTGCGGCGGAGCCGACACCACCACCACGCTGTCGACCATTCCGGCACCGCCTTTTTCGAACAACAGCGGGATGTCGAACACGACCAGAGGCGCGCCCGCATGTTCGATCAGGAAGGCCTCGCGCCGCGCCGCGACCGCCGGGTGGACCAGCGCCTCGAGCCGGGCCAGCTCCGCGGGATTGCCGAACACCAGCGCACCGAGCTTTTCGCGCGATACGCCGTCCGCATCGGTGCTGCCGGGAAAGGCCTGTTCGATCGCCGGTACCAGTTCCCCTCCGGGGCCCTGCAGCGCGCGGACTTCGGCGTCGGCATCGAAAACCGGTACGCCGGCCGCCTCGAACATCCCCGCGACCGTCGATTTGCCCATGCCGATCGACCCGGTGAGCCCCACGATAAGCGGACGAGTCATGCGCCAAGCCTTTCGCGCAGCGCGGCATCGTCGCCGCGCGGCGGAGCGACGCCGAAGAAATGGGTGAAGGCCGCGGCAGCCTGCCCGATCAGCATGGCGAGGCCATCGATGGTGGCAAATCCCGCCGCGCGCGCCCCGGACAGGAACGGCGTATCGACCGGATCGGTCACGATGTCATAGGCGATCGACCCCGGCGGCGCATGACTCCAGTCGAATGCCAGCGGAGGCTGTCCGCGCATTCCGAGCGGCGAGGCATTGATGACCAGATCGCAGCATCCTTCGCGGTCGTCGAAAGCGAAATCGCTTGGCCCGGCGAAGTGATCGAGCGGCGCGACGTGGTGGTCGCCCGCGGGATCGATCTCGTCGAGCAATGCGCGCGCCTTGTCGGGGTTGCGGCCCGCCAGCACCAGGGTGAAGCCTTCCTTCGCCAACCCGGCCACGATCGCACGTGCCGCGCCGCCCGTGCCCAATATCCGCGCCATGCGGAAATAGTGCCGGTGGCCCAATCCTTCGGTGAGGGGTTCGAGAAACCCTGCGACATCGGTGTTGCGGCCCACCAGCTTGCCATCGGCCGCCCTGACGACTGTGTTCACAGCCCCGACGCGCCTCGCTAGCGGTTCCAGCCGGTCAAGCAGCGGCATGATCGCCTGCTTGTGCGGCATCGTCACATTGCAGCCCCGCCATTCGGGATCCTCTCTGCGCTCCTGCAGATAGGCAGCCAGCCCGTCACCGGTTACATGCGCCGCCCGGTAATCCGCATCGAGCCCGATCTGCTCGATCCAGAAACCGTGGATCACGGGGGATTTGGACTGGCGGATCGGATCGCCGATGACTTCGGCATAGGCGGTCATGCGGGCAGTGCCCCCTCTTCGCGCAAGGCGCCCAGGACCTGGAGCAGCGGCATGCCGAGCACGGTGAACTGGTCGCCAGCGATGCTGTCGAACAATTGTACCCCGGGCCCTTCGATCCGGAAAACGCCGACGCAATAGGACACCGCGGGCCATTCGGCATCGAGATAGGCCTCGATGAACGCGGCGCTGAGATCGCGAACCCTGAGGCGCGCGAAATCCGAGCCGATCCACAGGATTTGCGACCCGCGTGCCAGCGCAGCGGCGCTGTGCAGGGTCATGACCTTGCCGGAGAATGCCCGCAGATGGTCGGCCGCATCGGCGCGGCTGGCGGGCTTGTCGAAACGCCGGCCATCGACCTCGACCAGCGAATCGGAGCCCAGCACCAGATCGTCAGGGAGGGCTGACGAAACGGCGGCGGCCTTTGCCGCGGCCAGCGCCTGCGCGATTTCGGCCGGTTCGGCGCCGTCCACCTCGTTCTCGAGCGCGCGTTCGTCGATATCGGCGCCCCTGGCCGTGAACGCGATCCCGGCGGCTTCGAGCATCGCCTTGCGCGAGGCGCTGTTCGAAGCGAGGACGATCCCGCTGCCATCGAGTGTCATATCGGCTTGATTCCCTGCTGGCTGCCACGCGCTTCGCGCTCGTTGTACAGGCGGATGACCGCGGCCGCGGTTTCCTCGATCGAACGGCGCGTCACGTCGATCACCGCCCAGCCATTGTCGGCAAACATGCGGCGGGCGAACTTGACCTCGTCCTTTACCCGTTCGTTATCGACATAGTCGGTTTCGCGCTCCTCGTTGAGCGTCAGCAGACGGTTGCGCCGGATCTGCACCAGCCGTTCGGGCGCGGTGGTGAGGCCGACGATCATCGGATGCTTCAATTCGAACAGCTTGGGCGGGGGCGGGCTCTCGACCACCAGCGGGATATTGGCGACCTTGTAACCGCGGTTGGCGAGGTAGATGCTGGTCGGCGTCTTCGAACTGCGCGAAACCCCTGCAAGCAGGATATCCGCCTGTTCCCATTCCTCCCAGCCGATCCCGTCGTCATGGGCGATGGTGAACTGGATCGCTTCCACGCGGTTGAAATAGGCCTGGTCCATGGCGTGCTGGCGACCCGGGCGGCCGTGCGCTTCCTGACCCAGCGCCTTTTCCAGCGCCTCGGTCACCCGGTCGAGAATCGGCACGGCGGGCAGGCCGAGCTGCGTACAGGCTTCTTCCAGCCGCTGGCGCGTTTCCGGATTGACCAGCGTGAACAGCACCAGGCCGGGATTGCCCTTGAGTTCGGGAAGGATCCGCTCGAGATGCTGCCGGCTGCGAACCATCGGCCAGAAATGGCGAACGACGTCGGCATCCTCGAACTGGGCAAGCGCTGCCTTGGCCAGCATTTCCAGCGTTTCACCGGTGGAATCGGACAGCAGATGCAGGTGGATGCGGTTGGAAATGGCTCGATCCCGGTGCCTGTGGAGAACAAGGGCATAAACCACGGGAGAAAGCTGGCGACAAGTTCGGGGAGGAAAACGCTCCCCGATACGAGTCCTCCACGGGCCGATTCCCGCACAGCAAATCCGAGTTTTGCGCAGCCCTGGGGATAGCAGGGATAAGTTTGACTCGACTCAGACGGCTGGGCGAGTCGCTCACGCGCCTCGACCCTTTGCAGCGCGGGAGAAATCGGGCAGGGGCCGGTTATCCCTGAAATCCACAGGGCCAACAGACACCATCAACCTCTATATATACTATTATTTTATTGGATTGGACTCAGCGATGCCCGGTCTCCTGCTCGATACGCTGAACGGCAAGCCCGCCGATCGGACCCCCCTGTGGCTCATGCGCCAAGCAGGGCGCTATCTTCCCGAATATCGCGCGCTGCGGGCCGAAAAGGGCGGGTTTCTCGCGATGGCTTACGACAGCGAGGCGGCGTGCGAGATTACCCTGCAGCCGATCGACCGGTTCGGCTTCGACGGGGCAATCCTGTTTTCCGATATCCTGATCGTACCGCATGCGCTTGGTCAGCATCTCGAATTCATGGCCGGCGAAGGGCCGAAGCTTTCGCCGCCGCTGGTCGATGCGGTTCTCGCCGACCTGACGCCTGATCCCACCCGCTACGATCCGATCTACGAGACCGTGCGCCTGTGCCGCAAGCGACTGCCCGACGGTGTGACCATGTTGGGCTTTGCCGGCAGCCCGTGGACGGTGGCGACCTACATGGTCGCGGGCGAGGGGAGCCGCGACCAGCATGCCGCGCGGGCGATGGCCTATGCCGATCCGGGGAAGCTGGATGCCATCCTTGACCGGATCGTATCCGAGACGATCACTTATCTCTCCGGCCAGATCGCCGCCGGGGCCGAAGCGGTGCAGCTGTTCGACAGCTGGGCGGGCAGCCTGGCGCCCGACGAATTCGAACGCCTAGTGATCGCCCCCAACGCTGCGATCACCACAGCCCTGCGCGAACGCCATCCGGAAACGCCGATCATCGGTTTTCCCAAAGGTGCGGGAGAGAAATTGCCCGCCTATGCGCGCGAAACCGGGGTTGATACTGTCGGGGTCGACGAAACGCTCGATCCGGAATGGGCTGCGCGCGAATTGCCCGCCGGCATGCCGGTCCAGGGCAATCTCGATCCGCTGCTGCTGCTTGCCGGAAGCGACCGGCTCGAACAGCGGGTTCGCACGATTCTCGAAGCGTTTGCGGGCCGGCCGCATGTCTTCAATCTCGGCCACGGGATCGACCGCCGCACGCCGATTGCCCATGTCGAGCGATTGATATCCACCGTTCGTGCGTTCGAGGGGTGACGCGGCGGTGAGTGGTCCCTACATGAAGTTTGAATGCAGGATCTGCTTGCCATGACCTATCTCTGGCTCAAGGCCGGACACATCATTTTCATGGTGTTCTGGCTCGCTGGCCTTTTCATGCTGCCGCGGCAGATGATCTACCTTCACCCCGCCAGCCCCGGGTCCGATGAATCCGCCCTGTGGGCGAAGCGGATAGGGCTGCTGCGCAAGGTCATCCTCACTCCCAGCCTGATCGTGGTGTGGGTTCTGGGACTGCTGCTGGCAATGACCATCGGTGCCTGGGACCAGGGCTGGTTCCACGCCAAGCTGCTCTTCGTCCTGCTACTGACGGCGTTTCATGGGATCATGGTTGCCCGATCGAAGAAAATGATCGCCGGCGATCGTCCGATGAGCGAGAAACAGCTCCGGATGTGGGGCGAATTTCCCGGCATCATGCTGGCGATCATCGTGATCCTGGTTATCGTCAAACCCTTCTGACGAGCGGCGCGTCGCTTTGTGAATTGACGGCCCGACAGCGGGCCCGTATTCCGTGCCCATCCACCGGCGATAGGCCTCGCATATCGACGAGGCCGGGTCCGCTTTCTCCAAGCCCATACCGACCCGCCGGCCATCCAAACCCGAATACCGAGTAAAACTGATATGCATCTCAAGGATCTCAAAGAGAAAACCCCGGCCGATCTGGTCGCGATGGCCGAAGAACTGGGCGTCGAAGGTGCCTCGACCATGCGCCGGCAGGACCTGATGTTCTGCATCCTGCGCGAACTGGCCGAGGACGAGGAATACGAAGAAAAGATCATGGGGATCGGCACCATCGAGGTGCTGCAGGACGGCTTCGGCTTCCTGCGCAGCCCCGAAGCCAATTATCTCGCCGGTCCCGACGATATCTACGTTTCGCCCAATCAGGTCCGCAAATGGGGCCTGCGTACCGGCGATACGGTCGAAGGCGAAATCCGTGCGCCGCGCGAAGGCGAGCGCTATTTTGCGCTGACCGAGATCTACAAGGTCAATTTCGACGATCCCGATGCGGTCCGCCATCGGACCAATTTCGACAATCTCACGCCGCTGTACCCGGAAGAGAAGCTGTCGCTCGACACGCTCGACCCCACGGTCAAGGACAAGTCGGCGCGCGTCATCGATATCATCTCGCCGCAGGGCAAGGGCCAGCGCGCGCTGATCGTCGCCCCGCCACGCACGGGTAAGACTGTGCTGTTGCAGAACATCGCCAAGGCGATCACCGACAACCATCCCGAGGTCTTCCTGCTGGTCCTGCTGGTCGACGAGCGCCCGGAGGAAGTCACCGACATGCAGCGCAGCGTGAAGGGCGAGGTCATCTCCTCGACCTTCGATGAACCTGCCAACCGACACGTGCAGGTCGCTGAAATGGTTATTGAAAAGGCCAAGCGCCTGGTCGAGCACAAGCACGATGTCGTGATTCTGCTGGACTCGATCACCCGCCTGGGGCGTGCCTACAACACCGTGGTGCCCAGTTCGGGCAAGGTGCTGACCGGCGGTGTCGACGCCAACGCACTGCAGCGGCCCAAGCGCTTCTTCGGTGCAGCCCGGAATATCGAGGAGGGCGGTTCGCTGTCGATCATCGCCACCGCGCTGATCGATACCGGCAGCCGGATGGACGAAGTGATCTTCGAAGAGTTCAAGGGCACCGGCAACAGCGAAATTGTGCTCGATCGCAAGGTCGCCGACAAGCGCATCTTCCCCGCGCTCGACGTGGGCAAGAGCGGCACGCGCAAGGAAGAGCTGCTGGTCGAAAAGGACAAGCTGTCGAAAATGTGGGTCCTGCGCCGCATTCTCATGCAGATGGGGACGATCGACGCGATGGAATTCCTGCTCGACAAGATGAAGGATTCGAAGACCAACGAAGACTTCTTCGCGACGATGAACCAGTAAGAGTTCGTACGCGATGCCCGTCCAGAGAGCCGCCATTACTGGGGCTCCCGGGGCGGGCAAGTCGACCCTGCTGGCAGAGCTTTCGCGCCGCGGCGTTGCGACGGTCTCGGAAGTCGCGCGGACGATCCTGAAATCCGCCGGCGGCATGGCGCTGCGCGAAGAGGATCCGCTTACCTTCGCCGATGCAATGCTCTCAGCGCAACTGGTGGCATGGGACGATACGCAGATCGAGGGTCCGGTCGTGTTCGACCGCGGCTTTCCCGATATTGCCGGTTTCCTGCGGGTCGAAGGACTACCCGTCTCCGACGCGATTACGCGGGCATGCAATGAATATCGTTTCGAGGGGCCGATCTTTCGCGCACCGCCGTGGCGCGCGATCTACACGCCCGACGACGAGCGGATTCAGGATTGGGAAGAAGCCATTGCCAGCGACCGGGCCGTGTGTGCGGCCTGGCGCGGCCATGGCTATGCGCTGATCGACCTGCCCATGGTTTCCGCCGAGGAGCGCGCGTCGTTCGTTCTCGCGCGCCTATGATGCTTTCATCGCCTCCAGCATGGCCGCCATCTGCTCCCATACCTTGTTGACCGCCTTCAGCGGCCGCACCATGACCTTGAAATCGACGATCTTGCCGTGTTCATCGAAACGGATCAGGTCGATGCCGTTGACGTGGACACCGTCCATTTCGGTGGTGAACTCGAGCATCGCATTGTCCCCGTCGACGAGCTCGCGGACGTATTCGAAACTGTCGTTGCCGAGCGTTTGTCCCGCAGCAGCGAGATAGGCGACCACGAGATCGCGCCCCTGTTGCGGGGTGTGGACGACGGGCGAATGGAACACGGCATCTTCATGGATGATCGCGGCGAGCGCCTTGGGCGAATTGCCGCCCTCGATCACATCGTGCCATGCCTTGAGTCCGCGTTGCGCCGTCATATCGCCTCCCTGAATGTCTCCGCCCGAGCGGCGGCCCAGGCGTGGGCATAAGGGGTCGATTCGGGCGAGTCGAGCAGCGCGCCGGGTTGGAGAAAGCCGTGCAGGCGATCGAGGCTATCCGACTGCGCGCCATTGAGCCGTTCGGAGATGTCGCCGGGTTCGATCTGCCAGGGATTGTCGAGCCCCATCGCGACCACCATCTCGCGGAATGAGTGCAGCGTATGGCGTTGAAAACGCGCGACTCTCTCGGCCTTTTCCATGGGCACTAAGCCACGCTGGCGGGTCGCATCCTGGGTGGCCACTCCCGTCGGGCAAGTATCGGCATGACACTTCATCGATTGCACGCAGCCCAGCGCGAACATGAAAGCGCGGCCCGCGTTGCACCAGTCTGCACCGAGGCCGAGATTCATCGCCATCCCCGCGCCTGAATGGACCATGCCCGCTGCGGCCAGTTTCACTTCGCTCTTGAGACCGGTCCCGACGAGCGCATTGCGGACAAGGATCAGTCCTTCGCGCAGCGGCATGCCCACGCGGTTGGAGAATTCCACCGGTGCCGCGCCGGTGCCGCCTTCCGCACCGTCGACCACGATATAGTCGACCGTGATACCGGTTTCGCGCATCGCTTTCATGATGGCGAAGACTTCATGGGGCTTGCCAACGCACAGCTTGATGCCGACCGGCTTTCCGCCCGACAGGTCGCGCAGCTGCGCAGCCCATTCGAGCATGCCGGTGGGCGTGGAAAAGGTCGAATGGGCCGGAGGCGAGATGCAATCGGTGCCGACAGGGACACCACGTGCCTCGGCAATTTCCTCGGTGACCTTGCTGCCCGGCAGGACGCCGCCATGGCCGGGCTTGGCGCCCTGGCTGAGCTTGATCTCGACCATTTTGACCTGCGGATCCTGCGCGGTTTGTGCAAACTGATCGGGATCGAAGGAGCCGTCATCGGTCCGGCAGCCGAAATAGCCGCTACCGATTTCCCACACTAGGTCACCGCCGTGCGAACGGTGATAGCGCGAGATGCCCCCTTCGCCGGTATCGTGGTAGAAATTGCCCGCGGCGGCCCCCTTGTTGAGCGCCATGATCGCATTGGCCGACAGCGATCCGAAGCTCATCGCGGAGATATTGAGGAGCGAGGCCGAATAGGGCTGCGTACATTGCTTGCCGCCGACATCGACCCGCCATTCCGACGGGGCCTGCGCATTGGGCACGACCGAATGGGCAAGCCATTCATACTCGTCCGAATAGACGTCCAGTTCGGTCCCGAAGGGATGCGAATCGAGCTGGCCTTTCGCCCGTGCGTAGACGAGGGCGCGCTGCTGGTGGTTGAACGGGCGTCCCTCGAGATCGCCTTCGACGATATAGGCCCGCGCATAGGGGCGCAGGTCTTCCATGATCCAGCGGATATGCGCGAGCAGTGGGTAATTGCGCCACAGCGTGTGCTGGCGCTGGAAGAAATCGTACAGCGCCAGCAACAGCAGAGGAACGGTGACTACCAGGCCCCAGCGCAAGGGTTCGACCAGCAGGAAGACCGCGCAGAGTAAAGCGACGACCGCGGTCGGCCCGAACCGCATCAGCAGTTCGGACGACTCGCGCAGATTGGCCCGGTTGCGCATCAGGCGAGGTGCTGGGTGAAGAACTCGCTTGTGCGCTTATCAGCCAGCTGGGCCGCTTCTTCGGACCGCCGCTTGCCGAACTCTGTGGCAAAGCCGTGATCGAGCCCCTCGTAGTCATACAGCGTGACCTTGGGGTGATCGTCCAGTCCTTCGTGCATGGCCTTCTGCGTAGCCTTGTCGACGAAACCGTCCTCGGTCGGCACATGCAGCATCAGCGGATGGGCAATGGCATGCTTTTCATCCAGCAGGCCGTCGATGCCGACTCCGTAATATCCGACGCTCGCATCCACGTCGGTACGCGCGGCAGTCATGTAGGCGAGGCGGCCGCCAAGGCAGTATCCAACGCAACCAACTTTCGCGATCTTCTCCGCTTCGCGCACCTGTTTGATGGTTGCTTCGATGTCGCGGATGCCCTGATCCTGATCGAACTTGCCCATCAGATCGAGCGCGCGCTGGAATTCCGGTTCGACATCGGGATCGAGCTCGATCTTCGGTTCGAGCCGCCAGAACAGATCGGGAGCAATGGCGAGATAGCCGTCTTCGGCGAGACGATCGCACTTACGGCGGATCCCCGCGTTCACGCCGAAAATTTCCTGGATCACGACGATCGCGGCCTTGGGGGAGCCGGCCGGCCGCGCCACATAGGCGGTGAACTCTTCGTCGCCGGACAGGGCGGTGATAGTGACGGTATCGCTCATGGTTGTTTGGCTCCCTCGCTTCGTTTGGTGTCTTACGCTTGCATGACGCGTGATGCGGACCCAGATAGGCTCCTGCAAGCCATAACGGAGAAATCGCGATGAAGGTCCATATCGAAATCGACTGTTCGCCCGAAGAGGCGCGGACCTTCATGGGCCTGCCGGATGTCGGCAAGGCAAACGATGTCTATGTCGACATGATGTCCAAGGCGATGAAGGGTGTGAACAACACCGAACAACTTCAAGAATATGCCAAGCAATTGGCTCCTATGGGCCAGGCGGGGTTCAAGCTGTTCCAGAGCTTCATGGAAGGGGCCAATGCGGCGCGCAGTTCCTCCGCCAAGAAACCGTCGGACGACAGCTGAGCCATTCTGTGCATGGATGACACGATCTTCGCGCTGTCGAGCGGGGCTCCGCCGGCGGCCATCGGTATTATCCGTATAAGCGGCTCGCAATCGGGCGCGGCATTGGCCGAACTCGCAGGAAAGCTCCCTCCAGCGCGGTCCCCGCGGGTGCGGACGCTGCGTGATTGGACCGGTGCCGTCCTGGATACGGCACTGGTTCTCTGGTTTCCCGGACCGCAGACCGCGACCGGCGAGGATCTTGCCGAAATTCACTGTCACGGGGGCAGGGCGGTAATCGCCGCGATCTCCCGCTCTCTTGCTGACATGGATGGCTTGCGCGCCGCCGAACCCGGCGAATTCACCCGCCGCGCCTTTGCGAACGGTCGGATGGACCTCGCCGAGGCCGAGGGTCTTGCGGATTTGCTTGCAGCTGAAACCGAATTGCAGCGGCAGGGCGCCCTTCTTTCCGCTGGCGGCAGCCTGTCAGAGCGCATCGAGGAATGGCGCAGCCGGGTCCTCGGGTTGGCTGCTGCCGTCGAAGCTGTCATCGATTTCGCAGACGAGGATGATGTCGCAGGCCTTCCGCCCGGTTTCACCGATGAAACTGCAAATCTCGTTGCGGAAATTTGCCGGGTCGCCGGGCGGCCCGAGGCGGAGCGTTTGCGGGATGGTGTCCGAGTGATACTCGCAGGCCCGCCCAATGCAGGGAAATCTTCGCTTTTCAACGCGCTGCTGGCCGATGATGCGGCGATCGTGACACCCGAAGCCGGAACGACCCGCGATGTGCTGGAGCGCTCCGTTGGTATTGCGGGAGTGCCATTCGTGCTGGTCGATACTGCGGGCATGCGCAAGGAAGGGGCGGGCGTGATCGAAGAGATGGGCATCGAACGCGCACGCCGGGCCGTCGAATCGGGTCAGATCGTTCTATGGCTGGGCGAACCGGTGGAGGCGCCTGATGGCGCGATCATCGTCGCATCGAAAAGCGACCTTGGATCGGCGGACCAGGGGCCGGCCGATGTGAAAGTTTCATCTGTAACGGGGCAGGGCATGGACCTCTTGGTCGACATGATCGTCGAGCGGGGGAAGGCCGCGCTGCCCCCGGTGGACCGGATTGCCTTCAACCGCAGGCAAAAGGAATGCGCGCTCGCGGCCGCTGACGATCTAGCGCAGCTCGACATATCGGGTGATCTCTTGATTGCGGCGGAACGGGTGCGCAGCGCCCGGCGCGCGCTTGATCGGCTGGTCGGGCGCGATTCGACCGAGGAAATGCTCGACGCGTTGTTTGGGCGGTTCTGTATCGGCAAATAGTGTTTCACGTGAAACACGGCCTTTTGACGCATGGGGCGGCGCCGGTTAAAGGGCCCGTCTGATGCACGAATTCGATGTCCTTGTTGTCGGCGGCGGCCACGCCGGAGTGGAGGCGGCATGCGCAGCTGCCCGGATGGGTGCGCGAACGGGGCTGGTGAGCCTCGATCCCCACAAGATCGGCGCGATGAGCTGCAATCCGGCGATCGGTGGATTGGGTAAGGGACATCTGGTCCGGGAAGTCGATGCGCTCGATGGCGTGATCGCGCGAGCGGCCGATGCGGCAGCAATCCACTATCGGATGCTCAATAGATCGAAGGGCAGCGCGGTCTGGGGGCCACGTGTGCAGGCGGACCGCTCTTTGTTCCGCACCCAAGTCCAGGCCATCGTCGCCGAAGAGGCATTGCTGACCGTGATCGCCGGAGAAGCGGCGGCCCTGCTGCTATCGGGCGGCGCCGTTTCGGGCCTCACGCTCGCGGATGGTACAAAGCTTACCGCGCCCGCCGTCGTCCTTTGCACTGGGACTTTTCTTGGTGGTGTTCTCTACCGGGGGGAGGAACGGTTCGAGGGGGGCAGGATAGGTGAGGGCGCAGCGCACAAGCTCGCCGAGCAGCTGCGTTGCGCCGATCTGCCGATGGGCCGGCTCAAGACCGGCACCCCGCCGCGGCTCGATGGGCGTACTATCGATTGGGCAAGCCTCGAAGAGCAAGCGTCGGATAGTGACAACTGGACGATGAGCGCCTTGTCCGGCGCGCGCGTGAACCCGCAGGTGTTTTGTGCTATCACTCGCACGAACGAGCGGGCACACGATATCATCCGCGCAAATCTCGACCGGTCACCCCTGTTTTCGGGCGCGATCGGACCCGCAGGGCCGCGCTATTGCCCGTCGATCGAAGACAAGATCCATCGCTTTGCCGATCGCGATGGGCATCAGGTGTTCCTCGAGCCGGAGGGGCTCGATACCCACCTTGTTTACCCCAACGGCATCTCCACCTCGCTTCCCGCTGACGTGCAGCTCGGCATGTTGCGCGAAATGGACGGACTGGCCCGCGTTGAGATGGCGGTGCCCGGATATGCCGTCGAATACGATCATATCGACCCCCGGGCGCTCCGGTCTACACTCGAACTGCATGCGATTCCCGGTCTGTACTGTGCCGGCCAGATCAATGGCACCACGGGATATGAAGAGGCGGCAGCACAGGGTCTGGTGGCCGGGATGGGCGCCGCGTCCGCGGTTCTCGGCAAACGATCGGCAGCGCTCGATCGGGCAAATTCCTATATCGCCGTAATGGTCGACGACCTCACGCTCCAGGGCATTACCGAACCTTACAGGATGCTGACTTCTCGTGCGGAGTACCGGTTGCGGCTGCGGGCAAGCAACGCCGATACGCGGCTCACCCCGCTTGGCATCGAATGCGGCATCGCTGGACAGCGGCGCGCAGATTGGTACCGGAAACGCGAACAGAGACGCGCGCAGTATGAGGAAAGGTTCGCCACCCAGATACACTCACGCGATCTTGTCGAGGCGGGGTTTCACGTGAAACAGGACGCGGGACCGCGTTCGGCGTCGGAATGGCTGGCTGGAGGCCATATCGACCTAGGCGAGGCAGCGCGCTGGATTGCGGTGGATCCGGTCGATCCGCTTGCAGTAGAAATGGCCGAGGACGCTTTCTACGCCCCTTATCTGGCGCGCCAACAGGCCGAACTCAGCGATTTGCGCAAGAGCGAGACACAGGTTCTTGCGCCCGATTTTCCCTTCGCCAGCGTGCCAGGGCTTTCGAATGAGATGGTCGAACGATTGTCGCTCGCCAAACCCGAAACGCTCGCCGCGGCTGGTCGGATACGCGGCATAACGCCTGCAGCGCTTGCCGCTCTGCTCGTTCATGCGCGCAAGCTGGACCGTGCAGCGTGACCGCGATTGCCGATGAGAGCGAGGCGAGGGCCTATGTCGCTTCCCTGTGTGACGGCATCGCCATGGACCGACTGGCAAAACTGAGCGATCTGCTGATCGCGGAGAACGCTTCGCAGAACCTGGTAGCCAGGGCCACGATTCCAATTGTCTGGCAAAGGCATATTGCCGATTCGGCACAGCTCCTCGAACTTGTTACGGCTACGCAGGCACCATGGCTCGACCTCGGGAGTGGGGCGGGTTTCCCGGGGCTAGTGATTGCCGCAATGCGCCCCAATCTAGAAGTAATATTGGTGGAATCGCGCAAGCGGCGAGTGGATTGGCTCGAACGTGCCAGAGAGGGGTTGGCTCTCGAAAACTGCCGCGTAGCAGGCTGCAGGCTGGAGGAGGTCGAACGGTTTGATGCCGGGACGATCTCCGCTCGCGCCTTTGCGCCGCTCGACCGCCTGTTGGCCTTGGCCGGGCGCTTCTCCACAAAGACAACCGATTGGGTGTTGCCCAAAGGGCGTTCGGCAGCGCAAGAAGTGCATGGACTGCCGAAGAATCGCCGCAAGATGTTTCACGTGGAACAGTCTCGGACGGATCCCGACGCAGGCGTCGTCGTAGGACGCGGCCAGTGGAGCGCTAAACCATGATCACCATTGCAATTGCCAATCAGAAGGGCGGGGTGGGGAAGACCACCACTGCGATCAACATTGCTACGGCGATGGCAGCGACCGGATGGAAAACGCTGCTGATCGATCTCGACCCGCAGGGCAATGCATCAACCGGTCTGGGCGTTGCGGGCGCCGACCGCGAATACACGAGCTACGATCTGCTGCTCGATCAGGGTACATTGACGGAATGCGCGCAGCCTACCGACATTCCCGGGCTCGACATCGTACCGGCGACGCAGGATCTATCCGGAGCCGAGGTCGAACTGGTTTCGGTCGATGATCGCACCGCGCGCTTGAGGAAGGCGCTGGATACGCAGGGATACGATGTGTGTTTCATCGACTGCCCACCCTCGCTGGGATTGCTGACGCTCAACGCGCTCTGCGCGGCCGATTCCCTCCTCGTCCCTCTGCAATGCGAATTCTTCGCGCTCGAGGGGCTCAGCCAGCTCCTCCAGACGGTCGAGCGGGTACAGCAGGGCTTCAATTCCGATCTCGGCATCATCGGGGTCGTGCTGACCATGTTCGACCGCCGCAACCGTTTGACCGATCAGGTTGCCGACGATGTGCGCGATTGCTTGGGCAAGCTGGTTTTCGAGAACGTGATCCCGCGCAACGTCCGGCTCAGCGAAGCGCCCAGTCACGGAATGCCGGCGCTGGTCTATGACCACAATTGCTCAGGCAGTCGCGCGTATATCGGGCTAGCGCGCGAATTGATCGGGCGTCTCCCGCAGAAAAGGAAAGCGGCATGAGCGAATCTTCCGCAAGCACCGGCCCTCGGCAGATCGATCGCAAGAAGAAGCTCGGCAAGGGGCTTGGCGCGCTGCTGGGCGAAACCCGCCGCGAAGAGCCGCTGGTGCGCTCGGACAGCGGCCAGAACCAGAGTGATGGGCAGGCGCAGTCGTCCGCAACGACGGCGGAACCGGCGGCGAACGGCCTTACCTCGATTCCCGTTGCGAATATCGAGCCGCTGCCCGGTCAGCCGCGTACGCATTTCGACGAGGAAAGCCTCGATTCGCTGGCTTCCTCGATCGCCACGCGTGGTGTGATTCAACCGATCATCGTCTCGCCGCTGGGCAAGGGGCGCTATCGGCTGGTTGCGGGTGAGCGCCGGTGGCGCGCCGCGCAGCGCGCCCGGCTGCACGAAATTCCTGCGCTGGTGCGCGATCTCGACCAGCGCGAGGTGATGGCGCTGGCGCTGATCGAGAACCTCCAGCGCGAAGACCTCAATCCGGTGGAAGAAGCGCGCGCGTACCAGAAGCTTTCCGAAGACGATGGGATGACGCAGGCCGAAATCGCCAAGCTGGTCGACAAGTCGCGCAGCCATGTGGCCAATTTCCAGCGTCTGCTCGCCTTGCCCGACACGGTTCTGGCGCTGGTGGCCGATGGTGCGCTTTCGATGGGCCACGCACGGGCGCTTATCGGGCGCGAGGAAGCCAGCGAACTGGCGCAAAAGGCCGTGTCCGAAGGACTGTCTGTGCGTCAGATGGAAGCGTTGACCCGCAAGCCGCGCACGCGCCAACCATCATCCTCGGCCGGCACCACGCATGGCGCCGCTGGCGATGATGCCGATATCGCAGCGGTGCAGGGTCATCTGGAGGAGTTCCTCGGCATGCCCGTCAAGATCACTACCGATACGACGCCCAACAGCGGCGCAGTCACCATCCGCTTCCGCACGCTGGATCAATTAGACCTTATTTGTCAGCGCCTTACCGGCGGTGATATCTAGGCAGCCCATTCGCCGAACGCTTTCGCGCGAACTGACTACGGGCTGCGAAGCCGTGATCAGTTGGCGGGCGTCCCGTCACGGTAGACGCTCATCTGCGGCACTTCGACGGTAACCGGCACTAGCATGTACTGGCCCGGCTGGTTGTACTGCGTTGCGCCGGCATCGGCCGTGGCCCGTTGCATGTAATCGTCGAGATAGGCCTGGCACTGGCTGCGGCTGTCGCTGCGGCGACGCGAACCGTCTTCGATGGCATCGCCGGCGGCCATGCCGGCCAGCGCGCCTGCGCCTGCGCCGATCAAAGTGCCGGCGGTGCGATTGCCGCTTCCCGCGATGCGGTTGCCGAGCAAACCGCCCGCTGCCCCGCCAAGCAGGGCGCCCATGATTTCGCCCCGTTCGCTGTCGTTTTCATAGGTGTCGAGCCGCGCCCGGCATTCCTCGATCCAGGCGTTGCGATCGAAATCGACGACCTGCGATCCGGCAGGCAGATAAACCGAGGTGGCGTTTGGCGCCGGCTGGTAGCCCCCGGCATATTGCGGCTGGGCGCCGCCCGCGGACCCATCGCGGTAGATGACGCGCGAAGCGCCGCCCGCAGCCTGCGTCACCATGCCTTGCTGTGCCGGATAGACATAGACCACCTGCGGTGGTTGCTGGATGTAGACATAGGTCGGCTGGGCTTGCTGCACTGCAGGCACGGCGCTGCGGTTCTGAATCGAACGCACGGCCGGTGCGGGTTGCGCCTCGGTTTGCTCAAACACGTCGTATTCGGGCTGCGAGGGATCGATCGGCTGGATCGTCGGGGACCGGACGAATACGGGCGTCTCGGCGCGTGCGGGAATGCTGCGCGCTGCGCCAACGGGCTGGTCCGCAGCTGCGGCTTCAATCGTTTCGGTGACGACGACGTCGTCCAGTTCGGGCAGCGCCTGCGCATACTCATACTCCCCGGTCTCGTAGGAGATCGTGTTCTGCGCCGAAACATGCGCCGGTTGCAGCGCGATCGTCAGCGCGATCAGGGGAAGGGTAGTGCGGACAGTCATGATGCGTGTTCCTTTGAGCGACTCGATCACGATCGATGCCGAAACCATGCCTGCACGTTAGCATTGCCCCGCATACACGCCAAAGCGCGCTGCCGGGGTGTTCCGCTATGGGGCAGCCGGTTCAGATGCGATCGGCGAGCATCGCTGCGAGCGCTTCGATTCCGGCAGCGTCGTGCTGGTCGAAGCGGCCCTTCTCGGGGCTGTCGAGATCGATCACCGCAATAGCCTTCCCATCCCGCAGGACGGGCACCACCAGTTCCGAATTGGTCACCGAATCACAGGCGATGTGACCGGGGAAGGCGTGAACGTCTTCCACCAGCTGAGTCGTCGCTTCGCTCGCGGCAGTCCCGCAGACGCCCTTGCCCAGCGGGATGCGGATGCAGGCCGGGCGGCCCATGAAGGGGCCGAGCACGAGTTCGCCATCGACCATGCGGTAGAACCCCGCCCAGTTCAGCTGGGGGAGGAAGTCCCATAGCAGCGCCGCGACATTGGCCATGTTGGCCACCGCATCGCGCTCGCCCGCAGTAAGCGCCCCCGCCGCGTCGAGCAGCTGGCGATAGGCTTCGGGCTTGGGCGTGCCCGCATCGGGTCGGAAATCGAACATGGTGGGCGATGTAGCGCGGCGCGCCCCGGCTTCAAGCCCCATTGCCCGCGGCACGCGGCTCGCTTATCCCAGCGCCATGGGTATCCTCAAGAAACTGGGCATCGCGCTCCTCGTCATTGTGCTGGTCGCTATGGTTGCCGGCTATTTCCTCACGCGCGGCGACACCGCCGATGTCGCCTTCGACGAGACGGTGGGCACCGACCCGACGCTCGACGAACCCGAAGAAGAAAGCATTCCCACGGTCGCGATTGCCGAGCCGGTCGGCTGGGGTGACGATGAACTGCCGACCGCTGCCGAGGGACTGGCAGTCACCCGGTTTGCCGACGGGCTCGATCATCCGCGCACACTGCAGGCTCTGCCGAATGGCGATATCCTGGTCTCGCTGACCCGCGCGCCCAAGATCGATAGCGGCGAAAGCAACTTCTTCCGCGATCTCGTTGCCGGTTTCCTGTTCCGCAAGGCCGGGGCCGGGGGGGAAAGCGCAAACCAGGTCGTGCTGCTGCGCGATAGCGATGGCGACGGTGTTGCGGAACGCCGGTTCGTCCTGCGGGCAGATCTCGATTCGCCGTCCGGCCTCGCCTGGGGGGATGGCACGCTGTACATCGCCAATCACGACGAGGTGCTCGCCTTCGATTACGAACTTGGCGCAACGCGCCTTGCCGGTGAAGGGCGCAAGATCGCCGATCTTGCCGAGGGCACGGGACACTGGATGCGCAATCTCGCGCTCCATCCCGATGGCGACCGGCTCTATGCTGCAGTGGGTTCGAAATCGAATATCGCCGAAGACGGTCTCGAAATCGAGGAAGGCCGTGCGCTGATCTGGGAGATCAATCTCGAAAGCGGGCGCCAGCGCGTCTTTGGGGTTGGCCTGCGCAACGCCAACGGGCTCGATTTCAGCCCGTGGTCGGGCGAATTATGGACCACGGTCAACGAACGCGACATGCTCGGCTCCGACCTCGTGCCCGATTACCTCACCAATGTCCCGGTGGGCGTTCATTATGGCTGGCCGTGGATCTATTTCGGCGACAATTTCGACCGCCGCGTCAAATATCCCATTCCGCAGGCGCTCAGCTACGTCCGCACGCCCGAATACGCTCTCGGTCCGCATGTCGCAGCGCTCGGTTTCGTTTTCAGCGAAGGCGGCGCGAAAATGGGTCCCGATTTCGCCAGCGGCGCCTTTGTCGCACGGCATGGCTCGTGGAACCGCAAACCCCCTTCGGGCTACGACGTGGTCTATGTCGCCTTCGACGAACGCGGCAATCCTATCGGCAAGCCGCAACCGGTCCTGACCGGCTTCCTGCAGGATGATGGCACCACGCGGGGCCGGCCGACCTGGGTCGAATGGGCTGCCGACGGATCGCTGCTGGTTTCGGATGACACCGCCGGGATCATCTGGCGGGTTCATGCCCCGGGCGCCGAGGCGCAGGACGCGATCGAACGGGTTACCGGCGACCGGCTGCCCGCGCAGCGTGAGCTACGCGGGCAGGAAGCGAGTTTCGGCGAAGACGATTTCGCGCGTCGCGTGACCGCCGAATAGATCAGCCGACGAACTGTTCGGCCGTAAGCGCGTAGAGCGGTTCGGCCCCCGCCGTCGCTGCGGCCCGGAGTCCGCTGGCCTCTGGTACGATACGGTCGAGGAAGAAACGCACCGTCGCTGTCTTGGTCGTAGCTTGCGCGCTGTCGCTGTCGCCAATCGCACGTCGCTGGCGCAGCAATTGCCACCCCGCCACGGCGACAGCGAACATGGTGCAGAATGGCACCGATCCGGCAAGGCGATCGTCAAGGCTCGCGCCCTCACGCATCCATCCCGCGACGGCTTCGCAATCCGCTGCCAGCGCGGCAAGCGCGGGTTCCTCGCCAGCATCACGCGCGATATCCGCGATCAGTGCCGACAGCGCCTGGCCGCCGTCCATCCCCAGCTTGCGGGTGACGAGGTCGGCAGCCTGGATGCCGTTGGTGCCTTCATAGATCGGGGCGATGCGCGAATCGCGCCAATGCTGCGCCGCGCCGGTTTCCTCGACAAAGCCCATGCCGCCATGCACCTGCACCCCGAGGCTGGCGACCTCGATGCCGATATCGGTGCCCCATGCCTTGATCAGCGGGGTGAGCACTTCGCCGCGCGCCTTGGCATCGTCATTGCCCAGCGTCCCGCGGTCGACCTGGCCTGCGGTGTAATAGAGCAGTGCGCGAGCGCCTTCGGTCAGCGCCTTCATTCGCAGCAGCATGCGGCGCACGTCGGGATGTTCGAGAATGGCGACGGGGGCCTTGTCGGGCGAACCGGCCCGCGCGGACTGGATCCGCTCGCGTGCGTACATCTGCGCCTGCTGGGTGGCACGCTCGCCGATCTGCACGCCCTGGTTGCCGACATTGATGCGCGCGTTGTTCATCATCGTGAACATCGCCATGAGCCCGCGGTTCTCCGCGCCGACCAGTTCGCCGATGCATTCGCCTTCGTCGCCATAGGACATCACGCAGGTGGGCGAGGCGTTGATGCCGAGCTTGTGTTCGATGCTGACACAGCGAACATCGTTGCGTTTGCCGAGCGAACCGTCGGCTTCGACATGGTATTTGGGCACGATGAACAGCGAGATGCCCCGGCTTCCTTCCGGCGCATCGGGCACGCGGGCGAGGACCAGGTGAATGATGTTTTTCGCCAGCTCGTGCTCACCCCAGGTGATGTAGATCTTCTGGCCCTTGATGCGGTACTTGCCCGCATGTTCGCCGTCCTTGATCGGGTGGGCGGTGGTGCGCAGCGCGCCGACATCGGAGCCTGCCTGCGGTTCGGTGAGGTTCATCGTCCCCGACCATTCGCCGCTGACCAGCTTGGGCAGGTACTTTTCCTGCAGCTCTTTCGACCCGTGGTGTTCGAGCGATTCCATCGCGCCGACGCTGAGCATGGGCAGCAGGTTGAACGCCATATTGGCCGTGCCGAGATTCTCGAGCACGTTACACGACAGCGTGAAGGGCAGGCCCTGGCCGCCGAACTCGACGGGGCCGGCGATCGCATTCCAGCCCTGCTCGACGTAATGTTCGTAAGCTTCGGCAAAGCCATCCGGCAAGTGGACCGTGCCATTTTCGAGCCTTGCGCCTTCCAGGTCGCCCACCCGGTTGAGCGGGGCCCATTCGCCGGCAGCGAATTCGCCAATGCCGCTTACGATCGCCTCGACCATATCGGGCTCGGCGGCAGCAAATCGTTCGGATTGCGCCAGCTCTTCGATCCCGGCGTTTACGCGGATGGCGAGCAGCTGGTCCTGGGTGGCGGGGGTATAGGTCACTTCGGTTCCTCTTGGCTTTGGCTGGCGTGCAGATATAGCGCGCACGCATGAGGGGCAAATACGTTACGGAAACGCTTCGGGTCGAGGAAAGTGGCATTGCACGTGCCGCAGAAACTCTGCGTGCCGGAGGCCTGGTCGCTGTCCCCACCGAAACGGTCTATGGCCTTGCTGCCCGGGCGGACAGCGAAGCCGCCGTGGCCGCCATCTATGCGGCCAAGGGGCGACCGAGCTTCAATCCGCTGATCGTGCATGTCGCCAGCCTCGACGCGGCGCGCGAATTCTCCGACTTCTCGCCGCAGGCCGAAGCACTGGCGCAGGCATACTGGCCCGGCCCGCTCACTCTCGTTCTCCCGCGCAAGTCCGAAGCGGGCCTCGCTGCCGCAGTGACTGCCGGGCTCGACACGATCGCGCTGCGCATGCCGGCCCATCCGGTCATGCGCCGAGTGCTGGAGGAGACCGGCCTGCCGCTCGCCGCGCCTTCGGCCAATCGCAGCGGCTATATCAGCCCGACTTCGGCCGCGCATGTGCTGGCATCGCTCGATGGCCGGATCCAAGCGGTGCTCGATGGCGGCGAATGCGAGCGCGGCCTCGAATCGACGATCGCAGCCGTGCGCGGCGACGGGACGGTCGAAATCCTGCGCCCCGGGCCCGTCGAACTGGACGCGGGCAAGGGCGCGGGCGGGGGTATCGAGGCACCCGGCCAGCTCGCCAGCCATTACGCGCCGGGCAAGCCGGTCCGCCTGATGGCGACGCAAGTTGCGCCAGACGACTTCGTGATCGGGTTCGGCGACATCGCCGGGGACTGTTCGCTGTCCGAGAGCGGCGACCTGGCCGAAGCGGCTGCGCGGCTCTACGCGTGTCTTCACCTGGGTGCGCGATCGCCCAAACCACGTATCGCGGTGGCGCCGATCCCCGCAGAAGGCATCGGCATCGCGATCAACGACCGTTTGCAGCGCGCGGCGACGCCGCCCGATCAGTCGTCCTCGGGCTCGTAGGGGATCGAGGGGATGATCTGCTGCATTTCGGCATAGGTGTCGCGGGCGTCATCGCACGCCCGGCGATCGCCATCCTCGCAATCGTCGAGCTGCTTCTCATAGTCGCGTTCGAGCTTGGCGAGACGTTCCTCGCGCCGCCGGATTTCGCGGCCGCGCTTTTCATCAGCCTCGGACTGGCTGGTGGTGGCAAGATCCACACCTTTGCTGACGACCTTGACCGGCGCCGTCGCGACGTCGACCACTGCCTTGGCGAGGCAGCCCCCCAGCATGAGCGTGGCGGGCAAGAGCAGGATGAGAGCTTGGCGGCGCATGCGAATTCCTTTCGCTGCGCCGCCTAGCCGATAATCGCCTGGCCGTCGATCAACTCAGGCCTGCGGCTCGGTTTCCGCCTCGGGCTCGTCGTTCGGCGCCGCCGTGCTGGCTGCGCGGCAGTTGAGCTTGCCCGAACCCATCGAGGAGACGGTGCAATCGGCGCGGCCGTTCACCGTGACCGTGCCCGAACCCATGATCGAGGCTTCGACCCTGCCGTCGGAAGCGAATTCGGCATCGCCCGATCCGGCAACGGTGATGTCGGCGCCGCCCGCCTGCAGGCCGGCCATATCGGCCTTGCCCGAACCGGCGATCGTCAGGTCGAGCTGGTCGACCCTGCCCGATGCCTCGAAATTGCCCGATCCGGCAATGGTGAGGTCGAGCGATTTGGCATCGAGATCGGCAATCCGGGCCTTGCCCGAACCGGCGATGGTGACCGCGCTGTCTGCCGCCGATTGCATCGATGCCACCTCGACGTCGCCCGATCCGGCGAGCACCAGCGTGCTGATATCGGGCGTGGTCACGCGAATGGTCGCGATACCCGTACCGCCCCAGTCGCTGCTTTCGCGGCTGATACCGAGCGCATCGCCGTCGAGCGAAAAGCGCAGCTCGGCGATTGCATCCTCATCGCCCGATACGTCGATGTCGAGCGTGTCGCCCTTGGTGACGATAACCTTGTCGGGGCCGGCAAACACCAGTTCGCTGGGCGGCGCGCCGGTCATGTCGAGTTCGGCCAGCGGGACACCATCGGAATCGCCGATCTGGATGTCCACCCCATCGCATGCCGATACCAGCATCGCTCCTGCAAGCGTTGCCAATGGGGCGAAGCCTTTGAGCAGTCGATGTATCATTGCGATGGATCCTCCTAAACCGGTTGCTGCGTGTTGCTGATATAATACAGCATAGCCAAAGCTTCAAGTCATGTGGGGGAAACGGGCAAAGCAGATCACCGCGTGCAGGTAAGACGGCCCGATCCCATGCGGTTCTGCGTGCAATCGCGCGTGCCGGTGACTGCGGCGTTGCCGCTGCCGACGATACTGGCGGAAACGCGTCCGCTGGCTTGCAGCCGGGTATCGCCGGACCCGGCGATCGCCAGCTCTGCGTCGGTCACCTGCATCCCTTCGCCGGAAAGATCGCCGCTGCCGGCGATCTGCACCTGCATGAATGCTGCGCGGCCGGCCAGCCGCATGTCACCCGAGCCTGCGATCTTTGCTGCCAACCTGCCCACGCGGACCCGTTCGATCGCGAGTTCGCCCGACCCGCTGACTGCGGCCCGGCCCGTCTCGCCATCGAGATCGGATACGGTCAGCCGGCCCGAGCCGGCGAGATGCGCGCGCCTTATGGTGGGGGCGGACACTTCGATCCGCGCCGTCCCGGCCGCCGGCGTGCGTCGCCAGCGACGCCCGATCAGCAGTTCGCCATCTTCAACGACGAACCGCAGGTCGTCGAGCACCGCGCGGTTGCCGGACGCCCGGATGCGCCAGCGATCCCCTTGCGAGACCACGACGTCGTCTGCCCCCGACAGCATGACCTCGTCGAATGCCTCGGTGGGGGACCATGCGGCTGGTATCGGCATCCCCTCGTCAAGCCGCGAGGAACCGGGCTGCGGGAAAGCGGGCACTGCAGCGAACAGCAGGAGCGCGGCCAGACCGCGCGAACAAGGGGAAAGAAAGCGAGTCATCGGTGATCTCCAGATTGCGGATCACCAGGCTCGCGCTATCGCAGCAGTTTGTCGACCGCGTTCGTCGACAAATGTAATCGCTTGGCAGAGATGCTTTGCCAATTGCGATGCCGAACGAAAAAGGGGCGCTGGTGAGCGCCCCTTTTCCGAATGATTGCGAATGCGCTTACGCGTCTTCGGTGTTCTCGTAATATTGCGGCGCATGTTCGCGCAGCACGTCGAGGATCTTCTCGAGCGCGGTCGGCTCGTCGGTCTTTTCCATCGCGGCGAGTTCGCGCGCGAGGCGGCTCGAGGCGGCTTCGAAGATCTGGCGTTCCGAATAGCTCTGCTCGGGCTGGTCATCCGGGCGGAAAAGGTCGCGCGTGACCTCGGCGATCAGGACGATTTCGCCCGAATTGATCTTCGCCTCGTATTCCTGCGCACGGCGGCTCCACATGGTCCGCTTGACCTTGGGCTTGCCCTTGAGCGTCTCCATCGCTTCCTTGAGCGTCTTGTCGCTCGACAGCTTGCGCATGCCGATCGATTCGACCTTGTTGACCGGAACGCGCAGCGTCATGCGTTCCTTCTCGAAGCGAAGAACATAAAGATCGAGCTGCATGCCGGCGATTTCCTCGCTCTGCAGTTCGATGACACGGCCAACGCCGTGCTTGGGGTAAACAACGTAATCGCCAACGTCGAAGGCATCAGCCTTGCTTGCCATGCAATCTTTCCTTTCGTCCGAGCAGCCTACGGCCAGCAACGGCATGACCGAAGCCTCAGGCCGCAGCCCTTGGCGGGATGCGGTCGGGCGCCGGTGGTGACGTTGCTGGTGACCTGCCCTTTCAATTCTCACACCTGGCCGGGAGCAAACCGGCGCAGTTGTTGCATTATATAGCACAGCGTGTGGTAAATTGCGAGTCCGGCGGAAATCGCCCGGCGCGCGTCAGCTGCGCCGGTTGCGAAGTGCGGTCAGTTCGCCGCCCAGCAGCAACAGGAAGCCAGTGGCCCAGAACCACGTGATCAGCGCAACCACCGCGCCGAGCGCGCCATAGGTCGCGTTGTAACTGCCGAAATTCGCGGCATAGAAGCCGAAGGCGGCGGTTGCCGCGAGCCAGGTCACCGCAAAGAAGCACGCGCCCGGCCAGATCGCGGCCCAGGCGGGGGCGGGGGTATGGGGAGCGAAGCGATAGAGCAGTCCAGCGGCAAGCGCCGCGGCGCCAAGCAGGAGAAGGAAGCTGGCGATACTGCCGAACATGCCGGCGATATTGGCGAGCGCCGCGCTGGCTGCCGCGGTCAGCACCAAGCCGGCAATGCCAGCCGCAGTGATAGCAAGAGCCATCAGATTGCCCCCAAGGAATCCGCGCGGGCCGTCGACGCCGAAGGCGATGTTCAGCCCGGTCATTAGCGAGCGGGCGCCATTGCGGGCCCCGAACAGCGCAATCGCCAGCGCGACCAGCAAACCGGCGCCCTGGGCACCGCTCGACCCCTGCGCCACGCTTTCCAGCTGGTCGGTGATGAGCTCGGCCGCGGAAGGTGGCAGCTGCGCGGAAATCAGCGTGATATGCGAAGCCACCGTCGCGGCATCGGCGAACAGGCCGTAGGCCAGCACTAGCGACCCCAGCGCGGGAACGAGCGCAAGCAGCGCGTAATGCGCAATGCCCGCGGCCACGATCCCGATATTGTCTGCGCTGCCGGCCTGCCAGGCCGCTTTCAGGTCAGCCAGCACGCGGCGCGGCAATCAGTCGCCTTCGCCGGGTTCGGGCGAGAAGAACTTCTCGAACTTGCCCTCTTCACCCTTGTGCTCGTCGGCATCTGCTGGCGGTTCCTTCGACTGGGTGATGTTCGGCCATTCGGCGCTGAACTTGGTGTTCAGCTCGAGCCACTTTTCGAGATTGTCCTCGGTGTCGGGCAGGATCGCTTCCGCCGGGCACTCGGGCTCGCATACGCCGCAGTCGATGCATTCGCTCGGATTGATGACGAGCATGTTCTCGCCTTCATAGAAACAATCGACCGGACAGACCTCGACGCAGTCGGTGTACTTGCACTTGATGCAGTCATCGGTGACGACATAGGTCATGAGTAGCGTAATCCCTCGAAAATCATTCCAGACCGCGCTGCTAGGGGGAATTATCCGCCCGGGTCAAGCTCCCGATAACACGCCCGGGCCTCGCGCGGCGCACCGCGCCGTTCGGGAAGCGCGATGATCTCGACCAGCCTGACCGAATTGCCGAGCGGCAATGTCAGCACGTCCCCTTCGAGGATATCGCGCGAGGCGCGGGTGACGCGTTCGCCATTGCGGCGGATGTGCCCTTCGTCGACCAGCCGGTGTGCAGCGCTGCGCGTGCGTACGAAGCGCAGGTAGCACAGCAGCCGGTCGATTCTCATTCAGCGGTCGCCATCAGCGGACCAGATCTGCCAACGCGGCAAAGGCATTGCCCTCGCTGGGCCGGGCGGGTTTCGTGCGTTCCTGCTTGCGGCGCGAGGGGCGCCATTCCCAGCGATCGGGGCGGGGCGGTCCGAACTGCCCTTCGGCCTGCGGCTGGGCCCGCTGCACGCGGAAGCCCGCATTGCCAAGCAGCCGCGCGATATTGCCTTCCTCGAGCCCGATCGAAACCGGCAGCGCGTAATCGAGCACGAACTTGCGCCGGCGATCCTTGGCCTGCGCCTTCGCACGCGTTTCGTGGGCGGCGCGCAGGATCTTCTCTGCCAGATCGATCCGGATCGCCTGCGTCCCCGCATGGCGGTAGCCGGACGGCAGTTTCTTGATCTCGCCCAGTACTGGCAGCATCGCTTCCTGCAGTGGCCGGCGATCGCGGCCCAGCGCATGCAGCAATTGCCGCGGTGCCGGCTTGAGCAGGGCGGGGGCAAAGATGTCGAGCGCGCCGAAGGTCACGCCGATCTTGCGCAGGAAGGGCCGCATCTCCTTGGGCAGATGCTCCAGCCCGGCCTGTTCGCGGGTGACGTAGCCATGCCCCGCGATCAGGTTGAGCAGCAGCGCCCGCGCCTGCGACCCCGCATCGGGGTTGCTTGCCGCGTGATGCATTTTCTCGAGCGCTTCGAGCGGGGCCAGCTTGCCGGCCAGCCAGCTCTCCAGCGCGGCCACCAGCTTCGCCTGCGCCGCTTCGGGCAGAGCGGTAATTTCGCGTGCGGGCTTGATCAACGGGTACACCGTGCCCTCGCGCTGCTCCAGCTGCGCCAGGACCTGTCCCCTCCAGCGGATCGCGCCGCGCGCCAGCTCCAGCTCGGCCATGTCCGATGCGGCCAGCGCTTCGGCGCGTTCGCCCAGCAGCTTGGGCAAGCCCTTTTCGGCAGCGGCAAGCAGCATCCGGCGATCCTCGTGGCGTGCGGCCGGATCGACGCTGAACCGCAGTCCCTCGACCTGGCCGAGCGCCTCGCCCTCGATGGTCACGGCGCCATCCTCGCCAATTTCGATCGGCAAAATGCCGGCATCCTGGCCCAATGATTTCATCAGGATTGCGGTCCTCCGGTTTACGAATCGTTCGGTCAGCCGCGCATGCAACGCGTCGGACAATTTGGCTTCGACAGCGCGCGCACGCGCGGCCATCTCGTCTCGCGCCAGCACCCAGTCGGGTCGCTGGCAGATATAGGCCCAGCTGCGAATCGCAGCGATACGGCCCTGCAGCGTATCGATGTCTCCGGACATATTGTCGAGTTCGCTGATCCGCGCCGCGACGTAATCCGCGCCGATATAGCCGCGACCGAGATCCTGCCATAGCCGCGCGACGAACCGCGCATGCACATCGGGACCCCGCTGGCGGAAATCGGGCAGCGAGCAGGCCTCCCAGAACCGGCGCACCATGCCCGGGCCGCGAACTGCGGCGGCCGCCGGTTCGTCGGCGAGCCGCTTGAGCGTGGCCAGGTCGATCGCCTCGGGCGCAAGCCGCAGCACCGGGTCGTCGGGCGGCGTCTCGAGATCGGCGATCAGCGCAGCCAGCGAATCGAAGCGCGGTTCGGGATCGCGCCAGAAAAGATGAGTCAGCGGGGCGAAGCGATGCTCCTCGATCGCATAGACCTCTTCCTCGGTAAACTCGGGCGCCGCGCCATGCTTCGACATGCCCGACAGCGTGCCGAAAGTGCCGTCGCGCTGGTGCCGGCCCGCACGTCCGGCGATCTGCGCCATCTCGGCAGGCAGCAGACGGCGCATGCGGACGCCGTCGAACTTGGTCAGCCCGGCAAAGGCGACGTGATTGACATCGAGATTGAGCCCCATGCCGATCGCGTCGGTCGCGACGATGTAGTCGACCTCGCCGCTCTGGAAGAGCGCGACCTGCTTGTTGCGGGTTTCGGGACTGAGTGCTCCCATCACCACTGCCGCCCCGCCGCGAAACCGCCGCAGCATCTCGGCGACGGCGTAGACCTGGTCGGTGCTGAAGGCCACGATCGCGCTGCGCGGCGGCAGGCGCGAGAGCTTGCGCGGCCCGATATGCGTCAAGGTGGAAAACCGCGGCCGGTCCGATATCTCCGCTTCGGGGATCAGCTGGCGGACCAGCGGTTCGAGCGTGGCCGCGCCGAGCAGCATCGTTTCCTCACGGCCGCGGGTGTTCAGCAGCCGGTCGGTAAAGATATGGCCGCGCTCGCGATCGGCACCGATCTGCGCTTCGTCAAGCGCCACGAATGCCGCCCCGGCTCCGTCGCGCGGCATGGCTTCGGCGGTGCAGCACATATAGCGCGCATTCTTGGGTTCGATCCGTTCTTCACCCGTGATCAGCGCGACGGCATCATCGCCCTTGATCGCCCGGACCCGGTCGTAGACCTCGCGCGCCAGCAGCCGCAGCGGAAAGCCCATGCAGCCGCTCGAATGCGCGACCATGCGCTCGATCGCGAGATGCGTCTTGCCGGTGTTCGTGGGCCCGAGGACCGCCTTGATCGCGCTGCGCTGCACGCGCCCTAGGTGGCAGTCCGCGCCGCAGCGCGCAACCACCCGGCCGGTGCTGTGCTCGGCTCGTCGCAAGCTCGACTCGCATGGCCGCAAGTTAAGGCTGCCTTTACTTTGTTTTGCCAAGCAAAGCGGGCAGACGCGCACCAATCAGGCCGTGCGCGCGCGGTAGCGCCGGATCTCCGGACGGAAGGGACACAGCACGTGTACAGGTCCCCAGCGGACACCGATGATGGACAGGCTTTGCCGGCATCCTCCGCGCAGGGCCCCCACGCGGCCGCGCTGGCGCATGACCAGATTCTGGCGGACGAACCGCGCGCCGCCACTTCGTGGACGACGGTGCGCGATCGCCTGTCCGTACGACTGGCCGGGCTGGACCTTGCGCCCGATCTCGGCAGCGATATCGGCAGCCGGCGCTGGGTGCGCGGGGTAGGGACGTTCGTTGGGCTGACCGCGGTCGCACTCGCCTTCTGGCCCAGCTTTGCCCCGCTCGAGGCGGCGCCATCGGCCCATGTCGACGATGCCGTGCGCGACGAATACCGCAGCCAGATGATCCTGCCGCTCGCGCTTGGCGCTGACAGCGGGCGGCGCATGGGCGCGACCACGCTGGCTGCTCCGCTCGCGGCGGCGCCCGAACGCCCCACGCTCGAACTGGTGACCACGCTCGCACGCGGCGACAGCCTCGAACGCATGCTACGGCGTGCCGGGGTGGGCCGCGACGACACTGCAAGGGTCGCCCAATTGGTGGGCGGCGCGGTCCCGCTTGAGGAAATCCAGCCGGGGACTACCTTTGGAATCACGCTGGGCCGCCGTACGGCACCGGGCGCGCCGCGCCCGCTCGAGGCGCTCGATTTCCGCGCCCGGTTCGACCTCGCGCTCGAAATTGGCCGCTTCACCGAGGGCGCCGATCTGGCGCTGACCAAGAAAGCCATTCGCGTCGACGAGACCCCGCTGCGGATCCGCGGCACGGTGGGCGACAGCCTCTATCGTTCGGCGCGCGCGGCCGGCGCCCCCGCCAGCGCGGTGCAATCCTATCTCAAGACGCTGGGCCAATATGTGAATCTCGACCGCGATATCCGCGCGGGCGACACGTTCGATTTCATCGTCGCACACCGGCGCGCCGCGACCGGCGATCGGCAGGCGGGCCAGCTGCTCTATGCCGGGCTCGAGCGCGACGACACGCCGCGCGTCCAGCTGATGCGCTGGGGCGAGGACGGCGAATTCTACGAAGCCTCGGGCGTGGGCGAACAGCGCGGCGGGCTGATGGCACCGGTACCGGGGCGGACGACCTCGGCCTTCGGCATGCGCCGCCACCCGATCCTCGGCTATCGCCGGATGCATGCGGGGCTCGACTTCAAGGCACGGCACGGCACGCCGATCGTCGCGGTCACCGATGGCCGCGTCACCGGCGCGGGCCGCATGGGCGGCTGCGGCAATGCCGTGCGCCTGCGTCACGATGGCGGGATCGACACGCGCTATTGCCACATGAGCCGCATCGCGGTGAATCGCGGCCAGGCCGTGCGCCGCGGGCAGGTGATCGGCTATGTCGGTTCGACCGGCCTGTCGACCGGGCCGCACCTCCATTACGAAATGTACCGCGGCGGCCGCGCGATCGACCCGGCATCGGTGCAATATGTCACGCGCGCACAGCTGGCCGGCGCCGATCTGCGGCGCTTCAGGGAAGCGCTGGCGCGGATCAAGACGGTCGAACCCGGCGCCGCGCTTGCCGCGCTCGAACAGACTGCGGCCGAAGTCGCTGCGCAGGAACCGATCCGCGAGATCGACAAGCTCGGCCCGCCCAAGAAGGGCTGAGATTGCACCGCGCGTCCGCATGCGGCATTGCCGCGCGATGACCCAAGCAAGCTACCCCGCCACCCGCCTGCGCCGCACACGCGCCAGCGGCTGGAGCCGCGCCATGCACCGCGAAACCGTGCTGACGCCCGCCGATCTGATCTGGCCGCTGTTCGTCACCGATGGTTCCGGGGTCGAGGAACCCGTTACCAGCCTGCCGGGCGTGTCGCGCTGGTCGGTCGACCACATCGCCAAACGCGCGAAGGAGGCGGTCGATCTGGGCATCCCCTGCATCGCGCTGTTTCCCAACACGCAGCCCAATCGCCGCAGCGACGACGGGGCCGAGGCGCTCAATCCCGACAATCTGATGTGCCGCGCGATCAAGGCGGTCCGCGATGCCTGCGGAAGCGATATCGGCATCCTCACCGATGTCGCGCTCGACCCCTATACCAGCCACGGCCAGGACGGGCTGCTCGACGAGGCCGGCTATGTCGTCAATGACGATACGGTGGCAGTGCTGGTCGACCAGGCGGTCAACCAGGCCGATGCAGGGGCCGATATCATCGCCCCGTCGGACATGATGGATGGCCGCGTGAAGGCGATCCGCATGGCGCTGGAAATGAACCAGCATCCCAACGTCCAGATCATGGCCTATGCGGCCAAATACGCCTCCGCCTTCTATGGTCCGTTTCGCGATGCGGTGGGTTCGGGCGGCCTGCTCAAGGGCGACAAGAAAAGCTACCAGATGGACCCTGCCAATGGCGACGAAGCGCTGCGCGAGATCGCTTTCGACATCGCCGAGGGCGCCGACAGCGTGATGGTCAAGCCGGGCCTCGCCTATCTCGACATCATCTGGCGCGCCAAGCAGGAATTCGGCGTGCCTGTCTTCGCCTATCAAGTCAGCGGCGAATATGCGCTGATCGAGGTCGGCGCGGCCGCCGGGGTGGGCGACCGCGATGCGCTGCTGATGGAAAAGCTGCTGGCCTTCAAGCGCGCCGGGTGCAGCGGGGTGCTGACTTATCACGCGCCGCGCGCCGCCCAATTGCTCAATGGCTGAGTTTCGCCACGAGACCGACCGGTTGATCCTGCGCGATTGGCGTGAGGAAGACTGGCCGTTCTTCTGGGAGGGGACCAATACGCCCGGCGTAATGCGCTGGCTGGGCGGGGTTTGCGATGGCGCGAAGCGCAATGCGGCGCAGCAGCGTCTGCTTTCCTACGACCGCGAACATGGCCACACCTTTTGGTGCGTCGAGCGCCGCAGCGATGGCGCGATCCTCGGTTTCTGCGGTCTCAAGCGTTCGAATCAGTCGGGCGGCCCGCTCAGCATGATGGAAGTGGGCTGGCGGCTGCGCGAAGACGCCTGGGGCAGGGGCTATGCGAAAGAGGCCGCTACCGCCTCGCTCGATCTTGCCTTCGACCGGTTTGATGCGGAAGAGGTGATCGCCATGACCGTTCAGCGCAACACGGCCAGCTGGGGGTTGATGCAGCGGCTGGGAATGCGCCGCCGCGACGATCTCGATTTCGACAATGCTGAGTTCGACAAGGAGGACCCGGTCATCATCGTCTATTCGGTCGATCGCGCGTCGTGGACAGCCCATCGTGGCTGATATCATCGCCGAAACCGACCGGCTGATCCTGCGCACGATCGAGGAAACCGACGCCGCCCAACAGGACCGCCTGCTCAACACGCCGGCGGTCATGGCGCGGCTCGGCGGGGTCAAGGAACTGCACGAAATCGAGGCGAAACACGCCAAGGCGATGGCGATGTACGCGCGCGAGGGCTTCAGCTTCCTGTTCATGATCGAAAAGGCGAGCGGCGAGATGGTCGGGCATTGCGGGATCAAGCGCGTCGACAACCCACTGGCGCCCAACGTCGGCGATCACGAGATCGGCTGGCTGGTGCGAGAGGATCGCTGGCGGCGCGGCTATGCCGAAGAGGCGATGCGCGCGGTGCTCGACTGGGCCTTCACACGCATCGCGGCGCCGCATGTCGTCGCGCTGACCAGCCACGCCAATGCCGGAAGCTGGAAACTGATCCAAAAGCTCGGCATGGTCCGCCGCGAAGATCTCGATTTCGCGGACCCGGCCTTCCCGGCCGAGGACAATCCGACGATCCAGTATTCGCTCACGCAAGAGCAATGGGAGAGCGCGAAGTGACTGCAAGCCGCCCCGGCGTAACCATCATCCCGATCCACGGCCACACGCCGCGCATCCACGACAGCGCCTTCATCGCGCCCGGTTGCACGATCATCGGCAATGTCGAGATCGGCGCAGACAGTTCGGTGTGGTACAATTGCGTCCTGCGCGCCGACGTCAGCCGGATCGTCATCGGCGAGCGGTCGAACATCCAGGACGGCAGCGTGGTCCACTGCGATCCCGAGCGTCCCGGCGATCCCGATGGCGCACCCTGCATCATCGGCGATGACGTCCTCGTCGGACACATGGCGATGGTTCACGGCTGCCGGGTCGAGGACCGCGGTTTCGTGGGACTCGGCGCGATCGCCATGAACAAGGCGGTAATCGGCTCCGACGCCATGCTGGCAGCGGGCGCCATGCTGACCGAAGGCAAGGTCATGGGCGCGCGCGAACTGTGGGGCGGCCGTCCCGCGCGCAAGATGCGCGATCTCGACGATGCCGCGATCGCGGCCATGCGGATGGGCGTGGCGCATTATGCCGAGAATGCCCGGCATCACGCCGCTGCGGTCGATGCCGCGACCCAGCGCTGACTTGCCCGACCGCGCCGCTTTGGCAACGCGGATCAGTGCGGGCGAGATATCGCTGCGCGTCACGCCCGGCGCGCGCAGCGAATCGATCAGGCTCGAAAGCGATCACGTCGCCGTGAAAGTCCGGGCCCGGCCCGAAAACGGCGCGGCGAATGCAGCGACGGAGAAACTGGTGGCGCGGGCGCTTGGGGTCGCGACGTCACGCTGTCGGATTGTGCGCGGCGCAACTTCGCGCGCAAAGGTTCTGTCGGTCAGTCCCTGATCAGCGCGCGCAGGGCATCGATCCAGTCGGCTTCGTGCGGCGGCTTGTCCCAGCGGATCCGGTGAATGCGAGGAAAGCGCATCGCGAGCCCCGATTTGTGGCGCTTGCTGGCATGGATGCTGTCGAACGCTACCTCGAACACCAGCTTGCGCTCGGTCTCGCGCACCGGGCCGAAGCGGTTGACCGTGTTCTGCCGCACATGGCGGTCGATCTTCTTCAGTTCCTCGTCGGTAAACCCCGAATAGGCCTTGCCCACCGGCAGCAGGTCGGCCCCCTGGTCCGGATCGCCGTCCCAGCATCCGAAGGTGTAGTCGGAAAAGAAGCTCGAACGCTTGCCGCTGCCGCGCTGGGCATACATCAGCACGCAATCGACCAGCAGCGGATCGCGTTTCCACTTGTACCAATAGCCGACCCGCCGCCCGGCGATATAGGGGCTGTCCTTGCGTTTTAGCATCAGCCCTTCGATCGCGTCGTCGCGGCTGCCTTCGCGGATTTGCGCGAGATGGTCGAAATCGCGTGCTTCCACCACCCGGCTGATATCGAAATGGCTGTCGGGCAGCCGCCCCATCAGCTTTTCGAGCGTGGTGCGGCGATCGGTCCAGGGCCGTTCGCGCTGGTCCTCGCCATCGAGCAGCAGCACGTCGTACAGCCTGACGAAGGCGGGGAATTCGCGCAGCATCTTCTTGCTGACAGTCTTGCGCCCGAGCCGCTGCTGCAGCGCGTTGAAGCTGGCGGCGCCGCCTTCCTCGCCGCCCTGCGTCGATCCGCGCACCAGCAATTCGCCGTCGAGCACTGCGGTGAACGGCAGCACGTCGAGCAATTCGGGAAAAGTCGAGGAAATGTCGTCGCCCGAGCGGGAGTAGATGCGCGTTTCCCCGGCCGCGTGGACGATCTGGACGCGGATGCCGTCCCATTTCCATTCGGCCGCGTAATCGCCCAGGTCGACCACGGTCTCTTCCAGCGGATGCGCCAGCATGAACGGGCGGAAGGTCGGCAGATTGTCGATGTCGGGCGGCGGCTGGCCCTCTGCTGCCCAGTCGAACAGCGCGGTATAGGGCGGCTCCAGGCCGTGCCAGTATTCCTCCACCTCGTCGACCGACACGGCGAAGGCCTGCGCGAAGGCCGTCTTGGCGAGGCGGCTGGATACGCCGATCCGCATGCCGCCGGTGGCCAGCTTGAGCAGCGCATAGCGGCCTGCGGCGTCGAGCCGGTCGAGCAGGCGCGGCAGTTCGGCCACCACGCTCTTGCGGTTCATCGCCGACAGCAGGTCCACGCTTTCGCTGACCGAAGGCGGATCGGGTTCGCGATCGGGCGAGGGCCACAGCAGGCTGGCGGTTTCGGCGGTATCGCCCACGAAATCGCGGCTGAGTGTCCACAACACCGGATCGACCCGGTCCTTGAGCAGATTGCGGATGGTCGAGCTCTTGACCGCGGGAAAGTCGAGCCCGTCGGCCAGCGCGGCGAGCGCCCAGCCGCGATCGGGATCGGGCGTCGCGCGCAGATATTCGGCGATCAGCCGCAGCTTCTCGTTACGGCTGCGCGTATAGACCAGCGCGTCGATCAGGGCGGCGAACTCTTCCATGCTATGTCCGGGGGCGGGCGATGGAGGCGGGAAGCAAATCAGTCATCCTCGTCCTCATAGCCGACCAGCGCGAGCGCCCGCGCACGGCGCTGGTGCAGCTGGCACCAGCGCAGCAGCGCATCCTCGCGGCCATGCGTGATCCAGTTTTCCTGCGCGTCGACTTCCTCGATCGTGCGCGTCAGTTCGCCCCAGTCGGCGTGGTCGGAAATGACCAGCGGCAGTTCGACATTGCGCTGCCGTGCGCGCTGGCGCACGCGCATCCACCCGCTCGCCATGGCGGTGATCGGTTCGGGGAGCCGGCGGCTCCAGCGGTCGTTGAGCGCCGAGGGCGGGCAGACCACGACATGCCCGCGCATGTCCTCCTTGCTGTGATCGGCCACCAGCCGCAATTCACCCAGATCGACCCCGTGTTCCTCGTACAGGCGGCACATCTTCTCCATCGCCCCGTGCAGATAGATCGGCTGGCGATGCCCCGCGGCGCGCAGTTCGGCGATCACGCGCTGCGCCTTGCCCAGCGCATAGGCGCCCACCAGCACGCAGCGGTCGGGATGCGCGGCCAGCCGGTCGAGCAGCTTGGCCATCTCCTCGGCGATCGGCGGGTGGCAGAACACCGGCAGGCCGAAGGTCGCTTCGGTGATGAAGATATCGCACGGGGTAACTTCGAATGCGGGGCAGGTGGGGTCGGCGCGGCGCTTGTAATCGCCGGTCACGATTACCCGCTCGCCCGCATGTTCGAGCAGGATCTGCGCGCTGCCGAGCACGTGGCCGGCGGGGATATAGGTCGCATCGACGCCGCCCGGCAGTCGGATCGTTTCGCCGTACTCGACCGGCACCGCTTGATGCGGGATCTCGCCGGCGTCGTCCTCGGCCCCGGTGCGATAGCGCAATTCCATGATCGCCAGCGTCTCGGGCGTGGCGACCGTCTGGCCATGCCCGCCGCGCGCATGGTCGGCATGGCCATGCGTCACCAGCGCCTTGTCCACGGCGCGGCTGGGATCGACCCAGCAATCGGCGGGGACGACATGGATGCCCCACGGCTCGGGCTTGATCCAGGAGAAGGGGGCAGCACTCATCTCCGACTCAAACGAAAAGGGCGCCGACCGTTCCCGATGGCGCCCTTTCATGTGATGCGAAATGCCGCGTCAGCTGTTGCCGCCGTTTTCCTCGCTGGCATCGGCTTCGGGCTTCTTGTTGCCCGCCGCCTTCTTTTTCGCGGCCGGTTTGCGCTTGGTACGGGGCGGGGCGGGGGTGAGTTCGAAGGCCGGTTTGCCGTCCTTCATCGTCACCGAAACCTCACCGCCGTCGGCCAGCTTGCCGAACAACAGTTCCTCGGCCAGCGGTTGCTTGATCCGATCCTGGATCAAGCGGCCCATCGGGCGCGCGCCGAACAGGCGGTCGTAGCCCTTGTCGGCCAGCCATGCGCGGGCTTCCTTGTCGAACTGGATGTCGACATTCTGTTCGGCCAGCTGCAGTTCGAGCTGGAGGATGAACTTGTCGACGACACGCGCGACGGTGTCCTTGCCGAGATAGCCGAACGGCACGATCGCATCGAGCCGGTTGCGGAATTCGGGCGTGAACATCCGCTTGACCGCTTCCTCGCTCGCATCTTCCTTGGACACGTCACCGAAACCGATGCCCTGGCTTGCCATGTCGGCCGCGCCGGCATTGGTGGTCATGATCAGCACGACATTACGGAAATCGACCGTCTTGCCGTGATGGTCGGTCAACCGGCCGTTATCCATCACCTGCAGCAGGATGTTGAACAGGTCGGGATGCGCCTTCTCGATCTCGTCGAGCAGCAGCACGCTGTGCGGATTCTGGTCAACCGCATCGGTCAGCAGGCCGCCCTGGTCGTAACCGACATAGCCCGGGGGTGCGCCGATCAGCCGGCTGACGCTGTGGCGTTCCATGTATTCGGACATGTCGAAGCGCTTGAGTTCGATCCCCATGATGCTGGCGAGCTGACGCGCGACTTCGGTCTTGCCGACCCCGGTCGGGCCACTGAACAGGAAACTGCCGATCGGCTTGTCCGGATCGCGCAGGCCCGCGCGGCTGAGCTTCATCGCAGTCGCCAGCTTCTTGACGGCCGCATCCTGCCCGAAGACCACGTGCTTGAGATCGCGTTCGAGGTTCTCGAGCGCTTTCTTGTCGTCCTTGCTTACCGATTTGGGCGGAATCCGCGCCATCGTCGCAATCACCGCCTCGATCTCGCGCGCAGTGATCTTCTTCTTGCGGCGGCTGGGTGGGACCAACATCTGCATCGCCCCGACTTCGTCGATCACGTCGATCGCCTTGTCGGGCAGCTTGCGGTCGTTGATGTAGCGGGCCGACAGCTCGACCGCGGTCTTCAGCGCATCGGCGGTATAGGTAACCTTGTGATGGTCCTGGAAGGCGGTCTTCAACCCCTTGAGGATCTTTACAGTGTCCTCAATGGTGGGTTCGTTCACATCGATTTTCTGGAACCGCCGCAACAGCGCGCGATCCTTCTCGAAGTGGTTGCGGAATTCCTTGTAAGTGGTCGAACCGATGCAGCGGATGGCGCCGCTCGACAGCGCGGGCTTAAGGAGGTTGGACGCATCCATCGCCCCGCCGCTGGTCGCCCCGGCACCGATCACCGTGTGGATTTCGTCGATGAACAGGATTGCTTCGGGCATGCCTTCGAGTTCGGTGACCACCTGCTTTAGCCGTTCCTCGAAATCGCCGCGATAGCGCGTGCCGGCCAGCAGCGCGCCCATGTCGAGCGAATAGATCACTGCTTCCTGCAGCACTTCGGGAACGTCGCCCTCGACGATCTTGCGCGCTAGCCCTTCGGCAATGGCGGTCTTTCCGACGCCGGGATCACCCACGTAGAGCGGATTGTTCTTGCTGCGGCGGCACAGGATCTGGACCGTGCGATCGACTTCGGGCCCGCGGCCGATCAGCGGATCGATGCGTCCGTCCTCGGCCTTCTTGTTCAGATTGACCGTGAACTGGTCCAGCGCGGTTTCCTTCTTGCCCTTGTCGCCCGCCTTGTCGTCACCCTGCGCCTCGCCGCTTTCGGCGCCTTCGGGCGATCGGCTTTCGACCGGCTTGCCGCCCTTGCCGATACCGTGGCTGATGAAACTGACGGCGTCGAGGCGGCTCATGTCCTGTTGCTGCAGGAAATAGACCGCGTAGCTGTCACGCTCGGAAAACAGCGCAACCAGCACGTTCGCGCCGGTCACCGTGTCCTTGCCCGACGACTGGACGTGGAGGATGGCGCGCTGGATCACGCGCTGGAACCCTGCAGTCGGCTGCGGATCGGCGCTCTCGTCCGACTGCAGCGACTGGTATTCCTGTTCGAGATATTGCTTCACCACCGCGGTAAGCTCGGCCAGGTCGACGCCGCAGGCCGCCATGACCTGCGCCGCATCCTCGTCGTCGATCAACGACAGCAGCAGGTGCTCGAGCGTGGCATATTCGTGCCGGCGCTCGCCCGCGTCGGTGAGCGCGGCGTGAAGGGTCTTCTCGAGATTGGCGGCGAAGCTGGGCATTCAGATATCTTTCTCGTGGGACTTGCGCGAAGCGGACATTAGACAGCCTATGCGGCGAAAGTTAGCCAAAGCTGTATGCGAGCGTGATATGGGTACGGAACCCGGCTTTTTCAGCCCCGGCACCGGCAACTATTCCTTCGCCCCGAACAACGCTTCGGCCGCGTCGCGATGCGCGGCTGCGGCCTGCCGGTGTTTCTCGACCCGGGCGATCTCCGCCTCGAGCAGGGCGATGCGGGCGGCGAGCTCGCTTTGCGAATAGGGGGCCAGGTCCTCGCCGGCCAACTGGCTGGCGGCGTCGCCTCGCGGGCGTGGACTCGCGTCATCTTCCATTGACAGCAATGTCGCAATTCTGGGTGGTTGCTGTCAACGGCAACGCGAGGTATTGCGCGGCGGGCGTGCCGGGGGAAAGCGCGCAGCAACCGATCTAGAGGGGGTCCGCGAGTGGCAGCCAATTTGCCCGAGACGATGACGGCGATGGGATTCGACGAGGCCGGGGGGCCCGAAGTGCTCCGTCCGGAAACGCTGCCCGTGCCGGTGCCCGGCGCCAACCAGATCCTGATCCGGGTCGCCTATGCCGGGGTCAACCGCCCCGACGTTATCCAGCGGCAGGGCTTCTATCCGCCGCCGCCGGGCGCCTCGCCGATTCCCGGGCTCGAAGTGTCGGGTACGGTGGTGGCAACCGGCCCCGGTGTCGGACCCGAGGTGCAGGGTCGCCGCGTCTGCGCGCTGGTGTCCGGCGGCGGCTATGCCGAATATTGCCTGGCGCATGTCGCACACAGCCTGCGCCTGCCCGACGAGATGGCGTTCGATACGGCGGCGGCCATTCCCGAAACGCTGTTCACCGTGTGGCACAATGTGTTCGAGCGCGGCTGGGCCAGCGACGGCGAAACGCTGCTGGTGCATGGCGGGACCAGCGGCATCGGGACCATGGCGATCCAGCTCGCCAAGGCCTTCGAGATGAAGGTGATCTCGACCGCGGGCAGCGACGATAAGTGCGCGGCCATCCGCGAACTCGGCGCCGATCTGGCGATCAACTACAAGACCCAGGACTTCGTCGAGGAGGTCAAGCGCTTCACCGATGGCGAAGGCGTCGATGTCGTACTCGACATGGTCTCGGGCGATTATGTTGCACGCAACATGGAATGCCTCGCCGAAGATGGCCGTCACGTCACGATCGCCGTGCTTGGCGGGCTGAAGGCGGAAATCAACATGGCCACCGTGATGCGCAAGCGGCTGTCGCTGACCGGATCGACGCTGCGGCCGCGGTCGGACGAATTCAAGGCGCTGATCGCCGACGAGATCTATCATCACGCCTGGCCGCTGTTCGAAGAACGGGCGGTCGCCCCGGTGATGGACCAGACCTTCCCCCTTGCCGAAGCCGGGGCGGCGCATGCGCGGATGGAAGAAGGCGCGCATATCGGCAAGATCGTGCTCGAGGTGTTCGGCGACTGAGGCGGGTTGCTACCTGACCGACCGGGCGGAGACCCTTTGACGCTTGCCGTAAGGCCCCCGACGACTCGGGATTGTCGCAATGTCGCCTATCGGTAACTCCACTGTGAATCGACCGTAACAAACATGTGCCAGGGCTAGGGCCGTAACCCATCAGGGGGTCCGGCCCATGAACGATCTGCCCAATCATTTCGACGCCGCGCACAAGGTTGCGAATTTTCCTTCGATCAAGCCCCGCGTGCCCGAACGCAGGCTCGAAGAGCGGCGCACCTATCGCACGATCTGGATCAGCGACGTGCATCTCGGCACCAAGGGCTGCAATCACGAACTGCTGATCGACTTCCTCGACCACACCGACAGCGACACCATGTATCTGGTCGGCGACATCATCGACGGGTGGCGGCTGAAGAAAAAGGTCTACTGGCCGCCTGAACACAGCGATATTGTCTGGCGCATCCTCAAACGTGCCAAGCGCGGCACGCGGATCATCTATATCCCGGGCAATCACGACGAGATGGTCCGCCCGTTCAGCGGCATGAATTTCGGCGGAGTGGAAATCATGCGCGCCGCGTTCCACGACACCGCGGACGGGCGCCGGCTGATGGTCCTGCATGGCGACGAATTCGACACCATCATGCTGGCGCACCGCTGGCTCGCCTTCGTCGGCGACGCGCTCTACCACGTGATGATGAAGCTCAACAATTGGGTGGCCGCCGCGCGCAAGCGGCTGGGCCTGCCCTATTGGTCGATCTCGAAAGCGGCGAAGAATAAGGTCAAGAACGCGGTCGAGTTCATCTCGAAATACGAAGAAGTGGTCGCCCGCGCGGCGGCGGAGCGCGGCGTCGACGGCGTGGTCTGCGGTCATATCCACACCGCCGAGTTCCGCAGTTTCGAATATGGCGGCAAGCGCGTCGAATATTGGAACGACGGCGATTGGGTCGAAGGGTGCAATGCGCTGGTCGAACATGCCGACGGTCGCATGGAAATCCTCCACTGGCCCGAAGAAGTCGCGCGGCGCAACCGCTGCGAAAGTGACGTCGCGCCGTCAGTGCCGGAGGCCGCGTGACCGTGCAACTCGCTGCCGCCGGAACTCGTGTGGCCTGCCCGGCTGCCGCGCCGCAGCGTATCGCGATCGTCACCGATGCCTGGCTGCCGCAGATGAACGGCGTGGTGCGCACGCTCACCACGACCTGCGACCATTTGCGCGCACAGGGGCACGAGGTGCTGGTGATCTCGCCCGACCAGTTCAGCAGCGTGGCCTGCCCGACCTATCCCGAAATCCGGCTGGCGCTGGCATTGCCGGGCGTGGTCGGCGAAAGACTGCGCACCTTTGCCCCCGAAGCGATCCATATCGCCACCGAGGGGCCACTGGGCATGGCCGCACGCGGCTATTGCACGCGCCGGGGCATCCGCTTCACCACCGCCTATCACACGCAATTTCCGGATTACCTCGCCAGTCGGACGCACCTGCCCGCGCAGTGGTTCTGGCGGTATATCGAGTGGTTCCATCGCCCCGCGCGGCGCGTGCTGGTCGCGACCGAGAGCATCAGCGCGGAATTGCGCGCGCACGGCCTGCCGCAGCTGCATCGCTGGAGCCGTGGCGTCGATCTGGCCTGTTTCACGCCCGATGCGCCGCCGCCACCCGAATTCGCCGACTTGCCGCGCCCGATCCAGCTCTATGTCGGCCGGGTGTCGGTGGAAAAGAACATCGGAACCTTCCTCGCCAATGGCTATCCCGGCAGCAAGGTCGTGGTGGGGGACGGCCCGGCGCTCGAAACGCTCAGGGCGGATCACCCCGAGGTGCACTTCCTCGGTCGCCGCACGGGACGTGGCCTTGCCGGATGCTACGCCGGGGCGGATGTCTTCGTCTTTCCCAGCAGGACCGACACCTTCGGCCTGGTGATGATCGAAGCACTGGCCTGCGGCACGCCCGTCGCCGCCTTTCCCGTCCCCGGCCCACGCGATATCGTCACCGAACAGGTCGGTGCGCTGAGCGAAAACCTCGACCGCGCGATCGCCGCAGCGCTGTTCTGCGACCGCAAGAGCTGCGCCGATTATGGCGCGGGCTTCAGCTGGAGTGCGGCGACGGGCCAGTTCCTCGCCGGGCTGGCTGCACTCGAGCCGGAGGCATTGCCGAGCGCCTGAGGCTTTCGCTTGTACAATCGGGCACTCTCGCCTAGATGGGCACGATAACGGCCGTCCCGCGAGGGGCGGCCCTTCTATTTTCGCAAGACGAGAAAAGGCATTTCCATGGCCGACCAACCCAAACCGCTGATGCCGCATGCGACCGCCACCTGGCTGGTCGACAACACCGGTCTGTCGTTCGAACAGATCGCGGAATTCTGCGGCCTCCATATCCTCGAAGTGCAGGCGATGGCGGACGATCTGGCGGGCAGCAAGTATACGGGCCGCGACCCGGTGCATGCTGGCGAACTGACGCAGGAAGAGATCGAAAAGGGTCAGGCCGACGCGGAGTATCGCCTCAAGATGCAACGCGCGCCGGTGGCGGTCAGCCGGACCAAGGGCCCGCGCTACACCCCCGTATCGAAGCGGCAGGACAAGCCCGACGGCATCGCCTGGATCCTGCGCAACCACCCGGAAATTTCCGATGCGCAGATCGGCAAGCTGATCGGCACCACGCGCAACACGATCGGCGCGATCCGCGAACGCAGCCACTGGAACATCCAGAACATCCAGCCCAAGGACCCGGTTACGCTGGGCCTGTGCTCGCAGCGCGAACTCGACGCCGTGGTGGCCAAGGCGGCCAAGAACCTGCCGGTCGACGATGAAGAAGCAGCGCCGGTGGTGGCCAGCGGCAGCAGCGATCGCGAGAAGCTGATCGAGGAACTGCACGCTGAACGCGAAGCCAACGTCAAGGCCGCTGCCGAAGCCGCGCAGGAAGCCGAAGCCGCGGCGTGGCTCGAAGCCAAGCGGACGAGCGAAGACGGCGGAGAGCCGGGCGATACCGGCCCTGCCTAACGCATCGGGGAAAAGCATTCGAAGGCGGGGAAAGCGTTGGCTTTTCCCGCCTTTTTACTTGCGTTTGAGACGCAATACTCCATGCTATTGACATGGATGTAAGCAAGCTACCGAACCATCATCCGGTGCCCTGGAACACCGCGTTCGAACCGCTGGCGCTGCCCGCCATGTTCGCGCGGACGGTGCAGGCCCGCCCCGATGCGCCTTTGCTGTATTTTCTCGGCCGCACCTTCGCCTATGGCGAACTGTTCCGCGATGCGGAGGCCTTCGCTCATGCGCTCAAGCGCCGCGGGATCGCCCCGGGCGACCGGGTCGGGCTCTTCCTGCCCAATGTCCCGAGCTATGTCGTCGCCTATTACGGGGCGATGATGGCGGGCGCGGTGGTGGTGAATTTCTCGCCGCTCTATTCGGTCGAGGAACTCGAGCAGCAGGTGGCCGATTCGGGCACCCGCCTGCTGGTTACCGTCGATGTCCCCGAGCTCTACGCCACTGCGCAGAAGGTGCTGCAGGGTTCGGCGCTCAAGACGCTGGTCGTCAGCTCGCTGGCGCAGATGCTGCCGTTTGCCAAAGGGCTCGCCATGCGCGTGTTCGCGCGCAGCAAGATCGCGCGCGTTGACTATGGCGAATCGGTCCTCCGCTGGGACGAATTCCTCGAGGGCGGGCGAAAGCACGGGGGCAAGCTGCCCGAGATCGACCCGCAGGCGCTGGCCTTGCTGCAATATACCGGCGGGACGACGGGGACGCCGAAGGGCGCGATGCTCACGCATGCCAATCTGTCGATCAACGCGCAGCAGGTTGCCGGGCTCAATCCCTATGGCGACCCTTCGCACGAGGTCTTCATGGGCGCGTTGCCGTTCTTCCATGTCTTTGCCAACACGGCACTGCTCAACCACGCGGTGGTGACAGGGGCGGCGATAGCCATGGTCCCGCGGTTCGATGCCAAACAGGTCCTCCAGACGATCGAAAAGCACGGGGCGACCGGATTTCCGGGCGTGCCGACGATGTTTCAGGCGCTGCTCGACCATCCCGACCTGGACAAGACCGACGTGTCGAGCCTGCGAGTATGCATCTCGGGCGGCGCACCGCTCCCGGCGCCCCTGCGCGAGAAGTTCGAAGCCAGGACCGGCGTACGGCTGGTTGAAGGCTACGGGCTTACCGAAAGTTCGGGTGTGATATCGACCAATCCCTACGAAGGCACACGCAAGCCGGGGACCATCGGTCAGGTCGTCATGCAGACCGAAGTGCTGCTGCTCGACAAGGAAGACCCGACCGTCCTCGCGGCGGAAGGCGAGCCGGGCGAACTCGCACTCCATGGTCCGCAGATCATGCAGGGCTATTGGAACCGGCCCGATGCAGCGAAGGACGTGTTCGTCGAGCATCAGGGCAAGACCTGGCTCCGCACCGGCGACGTCGCCACGCTCGACAGCGACGGCTTTCTCGAAATCGTCGATCGCATCAAGGACATGATCGCGGTGGGCGGGTTCAAGGTCTTCCCCAGCCAGGTCGAAGACGTCCTGCTCGACCATCCGGGGGTGAAGGAAGCGCTCGTGATCGGACGGCCCGATTCCTATCGCGGCGAAGCGCCGGTGGCCTATGTCACGCTAAACGCCGACGCTCAGGCGACCGGCGAGGAACTGCGCGACTGGCTCAATGCCCGCGTGGGCAAGCACGAACGTGCCGACGAAGTGGTGATCCGTGCCGATCTGCCCAAGACCATGATCGGCAAACTTGATCGCAAGGCGCTGCGCGCCGAAGTGCTCGGCTGACCATTCGACAACGCCGCCTGCGTTCGCACGCAAGCGGTCTCGTGATGCAGCAAGGGCTAGAGGTCAGCCGGCGACGGTCAGCTCGGGCTTTGCCGAGCTTGACGAAGGCGCGGTAGCCGCGCCGCTCTTGGCGTTGCGATGCGCGAAGCGTCCTTCGACCTGCGCGCCCTGTTCGATCGTGAGCGCATCGTAGAAGACGTCGCCGGTGATCTTGGCAGTCTTGAGGATCACGAGTTCACGCGCGGTGATCGATCCCTCGACGGTGCCGGCAAGCCGGGCGGTTTCCGCCTTGATCGCGCCCTTGACCGTGCTGGTTTCGCCCTGGACGAGCGCGGAGCAGGCGATATCGCCTTCGACCGCGCCATCGACATGCAAATCTGCCGAAGCGGTGATGTCGCCGGTGATCGCGAGGTCCGATCCGAGGACCGAGAAGGTGGAATTGCTCTTGCTGGCCATGCGCTCGCGTCCCTGATTACTTGGTACGGGCGGGGTTGGGGCTCCGCCGGATTTCTTCGAGAACATCAGGAGCGGTCTCCAGGAAAGTGCGCGGATTGACCGCGCGATTGTTGATACGCACCTCGAAGTGGAGATGCGGGCCGGTCGAACGGCCGGTATTGCCGATGGCCCCGATCGTCTCGCCCGCGGCGACGCGCTGGCCGACTTTCGCGTTGAAGCGCGACATATGCGCATAGCGCGTCATCAGGCCGTTGCCATGCGTGATCTCGACCGTCTTGCCATAGCCGCCCTTCCAGCCGACGAAGCTGACGCGGCCGTCCGAGGCGGCGCTGATCGGCGTACCGATGGCCCCGCGGAAGTCGAGGCCCTTGTGCATCGCCCCGCCGCCGTTGAACGGATCGCGGCGGAAACCGAAGCCGCTGGAAATCATGTCCTTATGCGCCGGCGTCACCTGCGGCACGCCTGCGAGGCCACGCTCGAGCGCATCCATGCGTGCGATCGACAGGCCGAGCCGCACGAAGCGCGGGTCGATCGAACCATCGGCTTCGGTGGCGAGGTTTTCGAACGGACCACCCATCGCGCCGCGTTCGGCGGTGCGGATCATGCTCGCAGAATCGAGTCCGAGCTTTTCGAGCGCCGCGGCAGCGCGTTGGGCGCGCCAGTCGGCATAATGCGTGAGACCTTCGACCAGTGCGAGCTGGCGTGCTTCGATACGGGCGAGTTCGGCGGCTTCGGGAAAGGCTGCACTGACCTTCTCGACCGTCTCGGCAGCCTCCGACGCGCTGTCGCTGACGCTGCTGAATGCCTTGAGGTCTTCGGGCAGCGCCTCGCCCATCGCTTCGAGGAATTCCATGCGGCGGTTGAGGTCGTCCTTCACCGCGGCAATGTCCGCGCCATAGGCATCGACGCGTTCTTCGGCCGTGGCGACGCGGGCTTCGCGGTCGCGGAGCGAAAGCCGCTCGGTTTCCGCGCGATACTGCGTCCAGCCGGCAATCGCGACCGACGCGGCACATACCACCAGCGCAGCCAGCGCCAGCGCTGCTGCCGTCATCTGGACCTTGGAGGATATGGTTATGAAGCGCACCTGCCCCTCGGATCGCATGAAGAATTCGCGATCCGGAAACCAGCTGCGCACGCGATTCGCCAAGCCAATGGTGGCGTTGCTGTTGCTCAAAACGACCCGTCCCTTATGGTCTTTTCACGTCCCACAGCCGGGCTACCAAACGATGGTTATGAAATCGAATCGCGGTTCCCACAAAATCCACGAACCGAAGCATCGATGGGACGAGTCGTTTTTATACAATCTTTCAGGGGATCGATTTTGCTTGCCGAAACGAAGTCCAATATTCCCAAGGGCTTAGAATCTTCAAGGGTCGAAGCGGGCAAGCCATTGTATAAGAACGACAAATTCCGGGGCAGAGCGCTTTGACGGGCCCGCGGCGTCGAATCGGGCTGCTTGGCGGCAGTTTCAATCCCGCCCACGGCGGACATCGCCGCATATCGCTCTACCTCTTGCGCGCGCTCGCGCTCGACGAAGTGTGGTGGCTGGTCTCGCCGGGAAATCCGCTCAAGCCCAGGACCGGGATGGCGCCGCTCGCAGCCCGCGTGCGATCGGCAATGGCGCAGGCCCGGCGCGCGCCGATCCGGGTAACCGCGATCGAGCGCGAACTGGGCACCCGCTACACCGTCGATACGCTCGGCGCGCTGACGCGGCGCTATCGCAAGAACGATTTCGTCTGGTTGATGGGATCGGACAATCTGGCGCAATTCCATCGCTGGAAGGACTGGCGCGGAATTGCGCGAACGATGCCGATTGCGGTTATCGCGCGGCCCGGCTATGATGCCTCTGCAATCGCGAGCCCCGCGATGGCCTGGCTGAGGCGCTTTTCCGTGCCGCTGTCCAGCTTTGTTGGAAGGGGCGAATGGAGCGCACCGACACTGGTGACCTTGCGTTTCGATCCCGATGAAAGGTCGGCCACGGCAATTCGCCGCGCCAATCCCGATTGGGCCTTACGCTTCACCGGACCGCCTCCAAGGGACCAACTGACGCATCGCTTGATACTGTCGGGGGAGGAAACCACCGCGCCATGATGCGCGTTGGTCCTTCCATGGCCCAAGCCTCTCAATTCAGGAGCATCGCATCCGCCTATGACACAGGCGCAATCCATCCCGGCATCCGCCGGTTCCAATCCGGCACAGGTGATCGACTTGTCTGACGCAAACCTCGACCCGCTGCTCAAGCTCGTGCTGACGCAGCTCGATGACGACCAAGCGCAGGACATCGTGACCATCGATCTCAAGGGCAAGAGCTCGATCGCCGACCATATGGTCATCGCCTCGGGCCGCTCGACCCGCCAGGTCGCTGCCATCGCCCAAAAGCTGGCCGAGAAAATCAAGCAGGCCGGTTTCGGTCCGGTGAAGCTCGAAGGGCTTCCCGCGGCCGATTGGGTGCTGCTCGACGCGGGAGATATCGTCGTCCACCTGTTCCGCCCGGAAGTGCGCAGTTTCTACAATCTCGAGCGGATGTGGGCATTCGGCGATGCGCCGCCGGTGGCCGGGAACGCCTGACGCCAGACCGATCTTGAGCAGGGCCGGCCAACGCCCGGTTGGCCCGATCGGACCATCGCCTGCCGGAGGGGTGCGCCATTCTCTTGCATATCATCGCCCGCGGCAAGATCGCGCGCTCGCCCGAAGCGGAGCTCGTGGCGCGCTATGAAAAGCGGCTCACCTGGCCACTGCGCCTGACCGAACTGCCCGAGACGGGCGGGCGCATTCCCGAGCCGCAAACCCCGTGCAAGACCGTGTTGCTCGACGAACGCGGGCAGGATCTGCCGTCCGAAAAGCTCGCGGCCATCCTTGAGCGTTGGCGCGACGGCGGGATGCGCGAATGCCGCTTCGTGATCGGCGCTGCCGATGGCCATGCCGATGACGATCGCCGCGCGGCCGATCTGCTGCTCGCCTTCGGCCAGGCGACGTGGCCGCATCTGCTGGCGCGCGCGATGCTGGCCGAACAGCTCTACCGCGCCACGACGATAATCGCGGGTCACCCCTATCATCGCAGCGGCTGATCGGGCAGATTGTCGCGATGCGCCGCCCCGCCGTCATCGCCGGATTGCTTGCCGCGGCCTGGCTGGGGCTGCCCGCCACCGCGCAGGCGCCTGCCCGGATCGACACCGTCGAAGACGCGCAAGCCGCGCTCGATGCCGCGCGGCAGCAGCAGCGCAACGCCCGCGCCCGCGGCGAACGGCTCGAACAGCGCGCCTCGCGGTCGCGCGAAACCGCGCAGAAGGCGCGCAGCGCCGCTGCCGCCCTGGCGGCGCGCGTCCAGCAGGCCGAAGCCGGTATCGCCGCCGCCGAAGCGCGCCTGCAACTCGCCAATAGCAAACGCCGCAAGCTGGACCGCGAACTGGCTGCCCGCCGTGCGCCCCTGGCGCATCTGGCCGGCGCGCTGCAATCGATGACGCGCAGGCCGCTATCCCTTTCGGCGCTCCAGCCCGGGTCGCTGCGCGACCTGGTCTATACGCGCGCCGTGCTCGACAGCACGATCCCGGTCGTGCGCGAGCGGACGGCTGTGCTGCGCAGCCAGCTCGACCGGGCCCGCGCGCTCGAGGCGGAGGCGCGCGCGGCGGTAAGCGATCGCCGCGACAGCGAAGCCACATTGCTGCAGCGGCGCAAGCAATTGGTGGCGTTGGCGGCGCAGGAACGGCTCAAGGCACAGCAGGCTGCCGGCGGCGCCGATCGCGAAGCGCAGCGCGCGCTGGTCCTCGCCGAACAGGCGATCGATCTCGACCAGCTGGTTGCCCGCCTCGAATCCGCCGGATCGCTGCGCAAACGGCTTGCGTTGCTGCCCGGACCGGTGGCGCGGCCGGCAAACCCCGTTGCGGCGACCATTTCCGCGACGCCGCGCCCGCAGCCCAGCGCCACCCAGCCGCCGCAGCAATACCAGCTGCCCGTGGCGGGCAGGATCAGCGCGGGCTTCGGCGAAGCGGGGGCCAGCGGCCAGCGCCGGGCGGGGATCGCACTCGACGCGCGCGGCAGCGGACAGGTGGTCGCGCCGGGCGCGGGGCGCGTGATCTTCGCCGGGCCCTATCGCGGCTTCGGCCGCATTGCGATCGTCGAACATGCCAATGGCTGGACCAGCCTGGTGACCGGGTTGGCGTCGCTCGATGTGGCAGTCGGCCAGGCGGTCGACGCGGGGTCCCCGCTCGGCCTTGCCCCGCAGCACGGAGGCGAAGTGGCGCTGGAACTGCGGCAGGATGGAGAACCGGTGAACCCGCTCGATTACCTGCGCTAGGCGCTGGTCGAAACCGGCTCGCGCGTACTGCGTAATGCTGCTCATCTGGCATTAAGCGCGCACAGGCGATAGATTGGCCTGCGCAAAGGAGTCCTCTCGCCCATGAAATTCGCCGCTCTCGCCCGTTCGGCCGCACTCGTGACCGCCGTCGCGCTGATTCCCGCGACCACAGCCAGCATGGCGCAGGTCGATGGCCGCGCGGGGGCCGAATTCTCGAAGGTCCTGGGGGTCTACCAGCGGATCAAGGCGAGCTATGTCGACCCGGTCGACGATGAAACGCTGATGCGCGGCATGATCGATGGCATGCTGGCCGCGCTCGATCCGCATTCGGGCTATCTCGACGGCAGCGATTTGCAGCGGCTCGAAACGATGATCGACGGCAATTATTCTGGCCTGGGCCTCTCCGTCGTGGCGGAAGACGGCGCGGTGAAGGTGATCTCGCCGTTCCGCGGCAGCCCGGCCGATATTGCGGGGATCAAGGCCGGCGATTTCATCACCCATCTCGATGGGCGGCTGATCGTGGGGCAGGAGCTCGACGAATCGGTCGCGCAGATGCGCGGCCGCGAGGGTACCTCGATCCAGCTCACCATCTTCCGCCCCGGCCGCGACGAACCCTTCGATCTCTCTGTGAAGCGCGGCGTGATCGAACTCGAACCGGTCACCTGGGAACTGCATGAGGGCAATATCGGCCATATCATGGTCAATGAATTTTCCCGCGATGTCGGCAGCGATGTCTTTACAGCGTGGGAAGAAATGAAAGCGGAAGCCACCGGCCGGATCGACGGGCTGGTGCTCGATCTGCGCTCCAACCCCGGCGGCTCGCTCGACGAAGCGGTCGCGCTGTCCGATCTCTTCCTCACCGAGGGCCGCATCGTCTCGCAGCGTGGTCGCGCCCGCGGAGAGAATATCGCCTATGACGCCGAAACCGTGTTCCGCGGCGACATCGCCGGCGGCCTGCCGATGGTCGTGCTGATCGATGCTGGCTCGGCGTCGGCTTCGGAAATCGTCGCTGGTGCCCTGCAGGACCATCGCCGCGCCGTGGTGATGGGCGAACGCAGCTTCGGCAAGGGCAGCGTGCAGTCGCTGCTGCCGCTCGGCCGCGATGCGGCACTCAAGCTGACGACGGCGCGCTATTTCACGCCTTCGGGCCATTCGGTCCAGGAAGGCGGGATCGACCCCGACATCACCGTCCCGCAGCTGTCCGATCCCGATCTGGCCAAGCGCGCGCGCTTCCAGATGCGCGAATCGGATCTGCGCGGCCATCTCATCAACGAGATCGGCATCGAGGACGACGCGGTGGAGAAAGATGCGCGCGACGATCCGCGGTTCCAGCAGACCGCCGAGGAACTGGAAGAGCAGGGGATCGAAGATTTCCAGCTGCATTACGCGCTGCAGACGCTGCGCCGCACGAGCCCGATGAACATTGCCGCGCGCGCGAAATAGGCTAGGCCGCGCAGCATGTTCCTGACGCAGCACGCCCGTCTCGCCCGCCTGCTCGCGCTTGCCGTACCGGCAGCGCTGCTGGGCGGGGCGTATCTCTCGGAATACGGTTTCGGCCTGTACCCCTGCGAGATGTGCTGGTGGCAGCGCTGGCCGCATTTCGCTGCGGTCGGACTGGCGCTGCTAGCCTACACCGTGACGCCGCGGCGCCTGTGGATCTGGCTTGCGGCGCTCGCGATCGCGCTGTCGGGCGCCATCGGCCTGTTCCACGCAGGCGTCGAATACGGTTGGTGGCCGGGGATCACCTCCTGCGCGGTCATCGCCGGAGGCGGCAGCGGCAATGCGCTCGAGGACATCATGAACACGCCGCTGGTGCGGTGTGACGAGCCCGCCTGGACGCTCGCGGGGATTAGCCTGGCGGGCTACAATTTCCTCGTGTCGAGCGCGGCGGCACTGGCAATTTCCGTCCTGATGGTGAAGGATCGCAACGCATGACCAAGGTGCCAGACCATATCGCTCGCATGATCCGCGTCGACCAGGCGGGCGAATTCGGCGCCACGCGGATCTACGCCGGCCAGCTGGCGGTGATGGGTGATCGCGGCCCCGATTCGGCTGAAATCGCCGGCATGGCAGAGCAGGAAGCGGGCCACCGCGCGCAGTTCGATGCATTGATGGCGCGCCGCGGGGTCCGCCCGACCGCGCTGCAACTTTTCTGGGACAAGGCAGGGTTCGCACTGGGCGCGGTTACGGCGCTGATCGGCCCCGAAGCGGCGATGGCCTGCACCGCGGCGGTCGAGACCGAAATCGACGATCACTATTCGCGCCAGCTCGACCGGTTGCAGGAGACCGGTGAGGACCCCGAACTCGCGGCGATGATCGAGGAATTTCGCGAGGACGAACGCGAGCATCGTGATGCGGCGCTTGCCGCCGGTGCGGAACGTGCGCCAGCCTACCCGCTGCTGTCGGGCCTCATCCGGCTCGGCTGCCGCGCTGCGATCCGTGTTTCCGAACGTGTCTGACGGGAACCGGGACCCCCGCTTTCGCGCTTCATGACCAGTTCACTGCCCGAAGCGTCTTGTCGCTTCGCCTGCAAACGCCCGAGAGGATACCCATGTCGAAATCGCTGATAGCCATTGCCGGTCTTGCGCTTGCCCTGCCGGCCGCCGCCCATGCGCAGGACGCGGTGGAGACGGGCGACGACAGTTATAACATGGTGATCGTCTACGGCGATGACGAATGCCCGCAGTCGACCGCCGACCAGATCGTCGTCTGCGCGCGCAAGGCCGAAAACGACCGCTACCGGATCCCCGAAACCCTGCGCTTCTCGCAAAGCCCGGCGAACACTTCCTGGGCCGAACGCGTGGAGCGATTCGAAATGGCAGGCGATTTCGGGATCATGTCCTGTTCGCCCACGGGTGCCGGCGGCTTTACCGGTTGCACGCAGGAAATGATCAATGCGGCCTATGCCGACAAGGCGAATGACGCGGGCGTCCGCTTTGGCGAGATCATCGCTGCAGAACGCGCCAAGCGCCTCGCCACGATCGATGAAGACGCAGCCGCCGAACAGGAACGCGTCGAAATGATCGAGCGCGAATATATGGAACGGCTCGAGCGCGAGCGCGCTGCCGAAACCGACGGGGAAGACGCGCTTCCGCAGCCGGAAGCCGGGGCCGATCCGGAGTAGTCTATCCGCGGTTAACCATTTGCGGCTAGGGCAGTGCAATGGCCGCGCCGCGCAAGATCCTCACCGTGTTCGGGACGCGTCCCGAAGCTATAAAGCTGTTCCCGCTGGTTCACCGGCTGGCGCGGGATGACCGGTTTATTGGCCGCGTGTGCATATCAGCGCAGCACCGCGAGATGCTCGACCAGGTGCTCGATATCGCGGGCATCGTTCCCGACCACGATCTCGACTTGATGACCCCCGGACAAACGCTCGATGCTCTCACGGCGCGGGCGCTGGTGGAAATCGGCAAGGTGCTCGATCTCGAACAGCCCGACTGGGTAGTCGTCCAGGGCGATACCACCACCGTGATGGCGGGGGCGATTGCCGCCTATTATCGCAAGATACCCGTGTGCCATGTAGAAGCGGGCCTGCGCAGCGGCGACATCCACCATCCCTGGCCCGAGGAAGTGAACCGCCGCGTTGTCGGCAGTTTTGCCGCGCTGCACTGCGCGCCGACCACGACCGCCCGGGATGCATTGCTGCGTGAAAACGTGGATCCGGCGACCGTCCACGTGACGGGCAACACGGTTATCGATGCCCTGCAATGGGTCACCGCGCGCGTGGGCGACAGCCCCGCGCTGGCGGATGGGCTGCGCGCGCTGGAAGAACGTTTCGCGGGGCGGCGGATCATTGGGGTCACCAGCCACCGGCGTGAAAATTTCGGCGAGGGCATGCAAGCTATCGCCATAGCGGTTAAGTCGATCGCCTCTCGGCAGGACGTTGCGGTTATTTTCCCCGTCCATCTCAACCCTCAGGTGCGCGCGGTGATGAAGGCCGAACTGGTCGGGCTCGACAATGTCGCGCTACTCGAGCCGCTTGATTACCCGCAGTTCGCGCGGCTGCTCGATATCAGCCACCTGATGCTCACCGACAGCGGCGGCGTACAGGAAGAGGCGCCCGCGCTGGGCAAGCCCGTGCTGGTGATGCGCGAAACCACCGAACGGCCCGAAGGCATTGCTGCCGGAACTGCCCGGCTGGTCGGAACCGATGCCGACAGGATAGTGCGCGAAACCAATCGTCTGCTCGACGACCCGGCGGCCTATGCGGCGATGGCGCAGGCGCACAACCCGTTCGGCGACGGGCATGCCGCCGAACGGATCGCCGATCTGCTCGCAGCCAGCTGACCGGCGTTACTGTTAAATTTACCGACACGCGCTACCACAACCCGCCAAAGGTTCAGGGAAACAGTTTCATGCGTGGTGATACAAAGCCCGATGTGTGCGTCATCGGTCTCGGCTATATCGGCTTGCCCACGGCGGCGATCATCGCTCGCGCCGGCTGTCCGGTGCACGGCGTCGATGTGACGCAGACCGTGGTCGACACTATCAATCGCGGCGAGATCCATATCGAGGAGGTCGATCTCGACGGGCTGGTCCAGGCGGTCGTGCAGCGCGGCCTGCTCAAGGCCTCGACCGAAGTTGCGCCCGCGGATGTCTTCGTCATCGCGGTACCCACGCCGTTCGCCAAGGATGGCAACCACACCCCCGATACCTCCTATGTCATGGCCGCGGCAGAGCAGGTCGCTGCTGTCCTAAGAAAAGGCGATACGGTCATCCTGGAATCGACTTCGCCGGTCGGCACCACGGAGGCCATGCGCGATGCCATCGCCGCGCGGCGTCCCGATCTTGCATTGCCCGGGCTGACCGAGGGGCTGCCCGACGTAAGCATCGCCTATTGCCCCGAACGCGTGCTGCCCGGCCGGATCCTCGAAGAACTGACGCATAACGACCGTTCGATCGGCGGAATCACTCCGCGGTGCGCGCGCAAGGCGCTGGCGTTCTACAAACGCTTCGTGAAGGGCGAATGCGTCACCACCGATGCGCGCAGCGCCGAAATGACCAAGCTAGTCGAAAACGCCTTTCGCGACGTCAACATCGCCTTCGCGAACGAGCTTTCGATGATCGCCGACCGTCAGGGGCTCGACGTGTGGGAGGTCATCCGCCTGGCCAATCGGCATCCGCGTGTGAATATCCTCACCCCCGGGCCGGGCGTAGGCGGGCACTGCATCGCGGTCGATCCCTGGTTCATCGTCCATGGCGCGCCCGACGAGGCCAAGATCATCCGCCAGGCCCGCGATACCAACGACGCCAAGATGCACCACGTCCTGGCCCGCGCGCGGGCACTGGCCGCGGCCCATCCGGACGCGAAGATTGCCTGCCTCGGGCTCGCCTTCAAGGCCAATATCGATGACTTTCGCGAATCGCCCGCGCGCTTCGTCGCCGCATCGCTTGCCCGCGAATTCGGCGCGCGCGTGCAGGTGGTCGAACCCTATGCCGGCTTCCTGCCAGCCGAATTCGAAGGCACCGGCGCCGAACTGGTCGATATCGACACCGCGCTAGAGGAATCGGACGTACTGATCCCGCTGGTAGACCACGATGTCTTCAAGGTAATTCCGCCCGAAGAGCGGCTGGGCAAGGCGGTTTACGACACGCGCGGGATATGGCCCGACGTGGCCTGAGCCGCAGGGCAGTTCGCTAATCGAGCGCGATATCGGGCGCGTCTTCCTGTTTCATGCCCACGACGTGGTAGCCCCCGTCGACATGGTGCGTTTCACCCGTCACGCCCGATGACAGGTCGGACAGCAGATAGAGGCCCGAGCCGCCGACATCGTCGATGGTGATATTACGCCGCAGCGGCGAATTGAGCTCGTTCCATTTGAGGATATAGCGGAAGTCGCCGATCCCGCTCGCAGCGAGCGTTTTCACCGGGCCCGCGCTGATCGCATTGACGCGGATGTTTTCCGGGCCAAGGTCGTTGGCGAGATATTTCACGCTGGATTCCAGCGCCGCCTTGGCCACGCCCATCACGTTGTAATGCGGAATGACCTTCTCCGCGCCGTAATAGGTCAGCGTCAGGATCGAACCGCCCTCGGGCATCATGGCGCGTGCGCGCCTGGCCACCGCGACCAGCGAATAGGCGGAGATGTTCATCGTCATCAGGAAGTTGTCGAGGCTGGTGTCGACATATTTCCCGCGCAGTTCGCTCTTATCCGAAAAGCCGATCGCGTGGACGACGAAGTCGATCGTCTCCCAGCGCGACTTGAGCGTATCGAAGGCGGTGTCGAGCGCATCCATGTCCGATACGTCGCATTCGATCAGGAAATCGCTGCCCACCTGTTCCGCCAGCGGGCCGACGCGCTTCTTGAGCGCTTCGCCCTGGTAGGAAAAGGCCAGTTCCGCCCCATGCTCCGCCAGTTGCCTGGCGATGCCCCATGCCAGCGACTTGTCGTTGGCGAGCCCCATGATCAGCCCGCGCTTACCTGCCATCAACCCGCTCATGCGGCATGCTCCTCTTCTTCCATTTCGCGCGCCAGGGCGGCGCGGCGGCCTTCGTCGGTTTCTTCCGTCTGGCTGAGTTCCTCTTCGGGCGTCTCGGCCAGCGCCGCATTCAGTTCCGCGCCGATAACCACCCCGAGCCCGACAAGCCAGAAAAAGAACAGGACGATCATCACGCCCGCAAGCCCGCCATAGGTCAGGTCGTAGGCGAAGAAATTGCGCAGCACTGCTGGCATGATCGTGGTCACCGCGATCCACCAGATCGTGGTGAGGAGCACCCCCGGCCACTTGGGATACCGCTTGCGCCGGTATTTGGACGGGGTCAGCGAATAGAAGATCAGGTAGAGCGAGCCAAACAGGCCGAGCGACGGCACGATCCGCGACAGGCGCAGCGCCACCACGCGGTCGACCAGCTGGGGGAAATAGGCCTCGATCACCTCCTGCGCCGCGCCGATCAGGAATTGCGCGATCAGGCTGAGCAGCAGGAGAAAGACCGCGGCGAGGATCACGCCCGCGGACAGCAGCCGGTATTTCCAGAAGGCATGCGTCGCCTGCGTGCCATAGGCGCGCCGCAGAATGTCACGGATCGTTTCGATCAGGCTGCCCACGGTCCATAGCGCCACCGCCGCCCCGGCCCAGAGCAGCCAGCCGCTGCGCGCTTCGATCACGTCGCGCGCGACGGGTTCGATGACGCTGCCGACCATTGGCGGCAGCGCATAGAGGACGGCGTTGATGGTGGCCGCGCGTTCGGCTTCCTCGCCGAAGGCGGAAAACACCGCCGCGCCGAGGATGAAGAAAGGGAAGATCGCCAGCATCGACAGATAGGCCAGATTGCCCGCGTGGATGAACCCGTCGTTATAGGTGCCGATCAGCGCACGCTTGGCGACTTTCCAGGCGCGTGTTCCCGGGCCGACCTGCTGTTCGATCCGGCCGCGCAGATCGCGGGCTTCCTCGCGCCGCTTCTCGGGCGAAAGCGACTGGATTTCGCGTCGCCAGCTGTCCGGCATTTCCTTTTGCGACAAGGGCTACACCCCGAGCTTGCTCCGCGGATCGCTCTCGTCCTTCCATCCATCGAGGCGCTTGGCAAGTTCGTCGAGCGTATCGGGCAGCTGGATTTCGAGCGTTACCAGCTGGTCGCCGCGGGTGCCGGTCTTGCGGGTGAACCCCTTGCCCTTGAGGCGCAGCACGGTGCCGCCGCTGGTCCCGGGCTTGAGCGTCATCATGACCGGGCCATCGACCGTCGGGACGCGGACCTTGCCGCCGTTAACCGCCTCGTCGAGCGTGATCGGCAGGTCGAAGCGCACATCGTCATCATGGCGCTTGAAGAAACTGTGCGGGTCGATCGCGATCGTGACCAGCCCGTCGCCCGGTCCGCCGGGCCCCTGTTCGCCCTTGCCCTTCAGGCGCATCTGCGTCCCGTCCTCGACCCCGTTGGGCAGTTTCAGATCGATCGTCTTGCCGTCCGCCAACGTGATGCGCTGCGGCTTGAGCGTCGCGGCATCGATGAAGGGGACCCGCAGCCGGTATGCGACATCGGCGCCCTTCTGCGGCGCGCGTCGCTGCTGCGCCCCGCCGAAGGGGCTGCCGCCGGGTCCACCGCGCGGGCCGCGGCCGCCGAACAATCCTTCGAAGATATCGCCCAGGTCGACGTCCTCGGTGCCGAAACCCTGCATGTCTTCGGGCCGGTAGCCGCGCTGGCCGCCGCCGGGCCTGAACCCGCCGCCGCCCATGCCGGCGAAGGGATTGGCCGGATTGCCATCGGCATCGATTTCGCCGCGGTCGAACTGCGCCCGCTTGTCCTTGTCGGACAGCAGGTCATAGGCATTGGTGACCTTGCTGAAGCGTTCGGACGCTTGCGGATTGTCCTTGTTGCGGTCTGGGTGCAACTCCTTCGCCAGCGTGCGATAAGCGCTCTTGATGTCTTTCTCGGACGCATTGCGGCTGACGCCGAGCGTGGCATAGGGATCTGAAGAGTTCGTGGCCATTTGGCGTATCAGCTAGGCACTACAGCGGCACCGCGCAAGCACGCGCGGTTTCCTACGGCTGGGATCGGGGATAGGGGATCGATCATGGATACCGCAATTCTCCTGTCTGTACCGCTCTCGAAGCGCCAACGGCCCGCGCAGAATTTTGCTCCAGAACCGTGTTCCATGTGTTTCAAGTCTCCCACCCCCTAGGAAAGCCCGCATGCAGTCCGACGAAAGCGCCATCCCGCAAAGCGATCCCTTCATGCTCTTCGAAGTGTGGTACGCCGAAGCGAAGGAAAGCGAACCCAACGATCCCAATGCGATGGCGCTCGCAACCGCGTCGGAAGACGGGCTGCCCTCGGTCCGCATGGTGCTGCTGAAGGGCCACGGCCCGGACGGTTTCGTGTTCTATACCAATGCCGAAAGCCGCAAGGGCGAACAGATCCGCGCCAATATGCGTGCGGCGCTGCTGTTTCACTGGAAGAGCCTGCGCCGCCAGATTCGCATCGAAGGCCCGCTGGAGGAAGTGAGCAGCGCCGAAGCCGACGCCTATTTCCATTCGCGGCCGCGCGTCTCCCAGATCGGCTCGGCAGCCAGCGACCAGTCGCGCGCGCTGCCCGACCGGCAGGTCTATCTCGACCGGGTAACGGCGCTCGAGGAACGCTATCCCGAAGGTGACATTCCGCGCCCGCCGCACTGGACGGGTTTCCGGCTCAGCCCGCGGCGGATCGAGTTCTGGCAGGATCGCCAGTACCGGTTGCATGATCGCCGGCTGTTCGTGCGCGATGCTGCGGAAGAGGCGTGGTCCGACACGCTTCTGTACCCATGACGACCGATCGCGCCCTGCTCGCGCGGTCCGCTGCCGTCGCGTCGATCTCGGTCGCGCTGATACTGGTCGCGCTCAAGACCTGGGCTAGCTGGCGGACCGGGTCCACTGCCATGCTCGGCAGCCTGGCCGATTCGGCGCTCGATCTCGTGGCCAGCCTTGCCACGCTGACCGGCGTCTGGATCGCGTCGATGCCTGCCGACGAGGATCACCGCTTCGGCCATGGCAAGGCCGAGGCGCTCGCGGCGATCTTCCAGGTGATGCTGATCGCGCTTTCGGCATTCGGCATTGCGGTGCGCGCGATCATGCAGCTGGCGGCGGGCGGGCCCACCGCGGCGGCGCAGGAAGGCATCGCGGTATCGCTGATCGCCATCGCGCTCACTTTCGCGCTGCTTTCCTGGCAGCGATTCGTGATGAACCGGACGCGCAGCCTCGCGATCCAGACCGATCACCTGCATTACAAGTCCGACCTGCTGCTCAATCTTGCTGTGATCGCCGCGCTGGTGCTCGACCAATATGCGGGTTTCGGGATCGCCGATCCGCTGTTCGGCCTGGCCATTGCCGGCTGGCTGGCATGGGGCGCATGGCGCGGGGCGAGCGATGCGGTCGACGATCTGATGGACCGCGAATGGCCCGACGAAAAGCGCCAGGCCTTCGTCGAAGCTGCGGCGCGCCATCCCGAACTGTCCAATCTCCACGACCTGCGGACGCGCACCAGCGGGAACCGCGACTTCGTCCAGTTCCATGTGGATCTGCCCCCGGCGCTGACCATTGCGGCCGCCCATGTGATCATCGACCGGGTCGAGGCCGACCTGCTCGAACAGTTTCCCGGAACCGAATTGCTGATCCACATCGACCCCGAAGGCCATGTCGACGAGCCCGACAACCCGCTGGTCGAAGACAATGAATTCGCCAAGCTGGAGAAAGACGCATGAGCCGCACGATACCCTATTGGCATGTCGACGCATTCGCCAACCGGCCGTTCACGGGCAACCAGGCTGCGGTGATGCCGCTCGAGCGCTGGCCCGACGATGCCGAATTGCTGGCGATCGCCGAAGAGAACAATTTCGCCGAGACCGCTTTCCTGGTCCGCGACGAGACCGGTGCGGCCGAGTGGGAGCTGCGCTGGTTCACCCCGGCCGAGGAAATCCGCCTGTGCGGCCACGCCACGCTTGCGAGCGGACATGTGCTGCTAACCCGCGATGGCGGCGACAGGGTCACCTTTCGTACGCGCAGGGCTGGCGTCCTCGAAGTCGCGCGCACCGGCACGGCATACGAACTGGCGCTGCCGCTTATCCGCAGTGCGCCGGGATCATGGCCCGAAGCGGCGGCGTTGCTCGGCTCCGAACCGGCCGAAGTGTGGCTGAACGAGGACGGCTACGGCATCTATCTGTTCGACAGCGAAGCGCAGGTGCGCGCACTCGATCCCGACCTGCGCGGCCTGGGCGCGCTGGGCAGCGACCAGTTCATCTGCACTGCGCGCGGTTCGGACAGCGATGTCGTCAGCCGCGTGTTCGTACCGGGGAGCGGGGTGGACGAAGACAGTTTCACCGGCTCCGCCCATGCCGCGCTGACCTATTTCTGGACCGAACGGCTGGGACGCGACAGCTTCACCGCGTTCCAGGCGTCGCAGCGCGGCGGCCATGCCACCTGCCGCCGCGATGGCGAGCAGGCGATCTTGTCCGGCGACTGCGTGACCGTGGTCGAGGGCCGGTTCCTGCTGCCCTAGCTGGCGGGGTACAATTCGATGAGATCCGCCAGCTGCTGCAGCATGGCGCGGCGCTCGGGCGCGTCGGAATGGCCGAGCCTGACGACGGTGAGCTTCTGCGCGGGCGAAACGAAGACGTATTGGCCCATGTGCCCGATCATCGAAAAGGCGGATTCGGGCGCGCGGGCGGGGATCAGCGGGTGCTGGTCTTCACCCGTCGGCCGGTTGAGCCATGTCTGCAGTCCGTAATGCGGGCTCTTGGGGCTGGGAGTGACCATTTCCTCGACCCAGGCGCGCGGCACCAGCTGTTCGCCGCGATAGGACCCCTTGTTGCGCAGCAGCTCACCCAGCCTCGCCCAGTCGCGGGCGGTGGCATGGATCAGGCTGCCGCCGATCAGCGTGCCGGCGCGATCGAATTCGGGCACCACGCTGGTCATGCCCAGCGGTTCGAACAGCCGAGCGGCGAGATAGTCGGTCACCGCCTGCCGGCGGATATCGGGATCGCTGCTGCCGGTCAGCGCCCGGGCCGCGATATCGGCAAGGATGACAGTGGTGTTGGAGGAGTATTCGAACCGTTCGCCCGGTTCCGCCTCGAGCGGCTGCGCGGTGGCGTAATCGGCCATGTCGTCGCGCCCGTCGAGGAACAGCATGCGCACTTCGCTGCTGTCATAGGGTGGGTCGCCGGCCTCGGTATGTTCGAGCCCGGCGCGCATCTGCAGCAGGTGGCGCAGGGTGATTTCGGCGCGCGGATCGCCGGTGCGCTGCCACCGGGGCACCGGCGCGGGCGCATCGAGCCGGAGCTGCCCGTCGGCAACCAGCATGCCGATCATGATCGCGGTGACGGTCTTGGCCATGGACCAGCTGACGAAACGCGTGTCGGCATCATATCCTGGCGCATAGCGCTCAACCGCCAGGGTTCCTCCGTGATAAACCACCAGCGCGCGGGTTTCGCCAAGGCCCTCGCGCGTAAACAGATCGTCCGCTGCCCGTGCCAGCGGCCGCGTGGGCGCGCCGGGCTGCTTGCTTACCGCAGCGAGCGCTTCTTCGCTGAGCGGGGGTTCCTGCGCCGGTCCGGACGACCCGCAGGACGCAAGGCTTGAGGTGGCGAGCGCAAGCGCGATAAGGGGGGCGGGCCGCATGAACATATGTGCGTCACTCGCATGAAGGAATCCCGCTTGGCAACGGCCAAAACCCGCACTCGCAAAACCCGCCTCTGGTTCTGGTCGATCCTGCTTGTCGCCGTGCTGCTCGGTGCGGCGTGGCTCGCGTGGGGCGAAGGGCTGCGCAAGACCGGCGGGGCAGGGGTTGCCTATGCCGCGCGGGTTGGCTGCTCATGCCGTTTCGTCGCGGATCGCAGCCTGGGCGATTGTGCCAAGGACAGGCTGGCAGGGATGGAGCTGGTTTCGCTCAGCGATGACGCGGCGGCCAGGAGCGTCACGGCATCGATCCCGCTGATCGCATCGGAAACCGCCGCCTATCGGGAAGGCTATGGCTGCGTCCTGCAGGAGTGGCGCGACTAGGCGGCGACCCGGGTCGTCGAATCGATCCATCCGCCGCCAACGACCCTCTCGCCCGCGTAGAGGACGGCCGCCTGGCCGGGCGCGACGCCGAATTCCGGATCGGCAAAACGGATCGCAACTTCGGCCCCATTGCCCAGCGAGCCTTCGAGCGTGACCGGCACCGGTTTGGCGAGGCTACGCACCTTGGCGGTCAGCGGAACATCGGGCAGCGGACCGATGCGGTTGGTCTCGATGATCTGCGCGGCGGTCACGGCCAGCATGCGCTTGGGCCCGACCCTGACCTGCGCGGACGCGGCGTCGATGCCGACGACATACAGTGGTTCGGGCTGGCCCCCGATGTCGAGTCCGCGGCGCTGGCCTACCGTATAGTGGATGACGCCCTTGTGTTCGCCCAGCTGCTCTCCGGTCGCGGCATGGACGATCGCCCCCGGCTGTGCGCCTTCGGGCCGCATCTTGCGCACGATCTTGGCATAGTCGCCATCGGGTACGAAGCAGATATCCTGGCTGTCGGGCTTGGCAGCGTTGCGCAATCCCGACCCTTCGGCGAGCTCGCGCACTTCCGCTTTCGGCATGCCGCCGAGCGGGAAGCGCAGGAAGGCCAGCTGGTCGTCGGTGGTGGCGTAGAGAAAATAGGACTGGTCGCGCGCAGGATCGGCAGCGCGGTGCAATTCGGGGCCGGCGGCCCCCATGACGCGCTTCACGTAATGCCCGGTGGCAAGGCAGTCCGCCCCCAGTTCACGCGCCATGTCGAGCAGATCGGTGAACTTGGGCCCCATGTTGCAGCGGATGCAGGGCACGGGCGTCCGTCCGGCGAGGTAGTCGTCGGCGAATGTCTCAACCACTTCTTCGCGAAAGGCGCCCTCGTGGTCGTGGACGTAATGCGCGATGCCCAGCCGTTCGGCGACCTCGCGTGCATCGCGGATGTCATCGCCGGCGCAGCAGGCGCCCTTGCGCCCCGTAGCGGCGCCGTAATCGTACAGCTGCAGGGTGATGCCGATGACTTCGGCACCGGTCCTCGCGGCAAGCGCGGCGACCACCGAACTGTCGACGCCGCCCGACATGGCGACGACGATGCGGCATTCGGCTGCCGGTCGCGGCAGGTCGAACAGAGCGGCGGCCTGGTCCGGCGAAAAGATATCGGTTGCGGGCATGGCAAAGCCATACACGGATTGGCGCGAGGCCGCCAGATACCAAGGGCTGGCGAGCGCTGCTGCGACCTTCACGATCCGTTTACCATGGGTGGCCTATGTACGGAGACCATGTTTGAGGGCCGCTCCAAAGAAAAAACGCTACCGGATCAGCGCGGAAGCGCGGATCTGCGCCAGTTTCGCTGGACCGATCTGGTTGCGAAACTCGCCGCGACTCGCGATTTGCGCGACGAATTCGAACGAGTGGAGGCTGGCTTCAATGCCTTTGGGCAAGCCCGCCGCGAGGGCAATGAAGAAGGTAAACTGACCGTTAACCAAGCTGCTTTAAGCGATGGAAAAGCCGCCCCCCTAGGTCTTGGTCATCCCGCGAACGACGCGGACCAAGGCGACAGAGAGTAGAGAATGATCGAAAACCAGGACATCCGCCCTGCACAGGTTATCGGCCCGCTTGGCGAGCCGTTAACCGTGGACGACTTGCCTTCGCCCGATACGAAGCGCTGGGTGGTGCGGCGCAAGGCGGAAGTGGTCGCGGCGGTGAATGGCGGGTTGCTGACGATCGACGAGGTGCTCGAACGCTATTCGCTCAGCCTCGAGGAATTCGCTTCGTGGCAGCGCGCTGTCGATCGGTCGGGCATGCAGGGGCTGCGCGTCACCCGGATTCAGCATTACCGCGACCTTTACGAACGCCAGCTCAAATACTGATCGCCATTCGTCACGGGAACGATTTGACTCCTCCATCGCTGCGCGTTCATCCTCGAGCCGAATTCGGGGAACCGGTCAGCCCATGCTTTCGTTGAAGGCACATCGGGTTGACGGGAAGAACAGGAGGAATTCGAATGGCTTGGATTATCGCTATTATCGTCGGTGGGATTATCGGTTGGCTGGCTAGCCTGGTTATGAACCGCGACGCCTCGATGGGCATCTTTTGGAATATCGTCGTTGGCATCGTCGGCTCTTTCATCGGCCGCTTCATCGGTTCGCTGATCGGGGTCGGCTCGACGCTGACCGAATTCAGCATTCCGGGTCTGCTGATGTCGCTGGTCGGTGCCATCGTGCTGCTCGGCATCGCCAATCTCATCCAGCGTGGCCGCGTCCGCTAAACTGGGTCACTTACTGAATTTTCAGGGCGGGGCGTCGCAGGACGTCCCGCCCTTCGTATATGCGGCAGCGCGGCTTGTGGCGCACGGGCGACATTCGTCCGGCTATACCGGCCCCCGGTCGAAGCGTCGATTGCCCTGCGCTGGGCCCGGGTCTATCGCCTCCATGCGAAATTCTTGCGCTGAGTGATATAGCAATGTAATACACTGCTCGTTCGCAGCGCTTCTGGGGCAGGGTACGACATGAATTACGAGTCAGGTGTAATGGCCGAGAAGGGCGATCCGATCACGGTCGACTTCGATCCCGACGAAGACGACCGTCTCGAGAAACGGCGTACGGATCGCCGCAGGATCATCATCATCGCCGGCCTTATCGTCCTCGGTCTCGCGATTGCGGCCTATTTCGCCATGCGTGGTGGCACGATGACCCCCGCCGGGGAAGAAAACGCGCAGGCGCCCACGGTTACCGTGGTGCGTCCGGGGCGGACCACGGTCGAAGGTGAAATCACCGCAACCGGCTCGCTCGCCGCGCGGCGTGAAATGCCGGTCGGCGTCGTGGGCGAGGGCGGCCGTGTCGTCTCGGTGCCGGTCGATGCCGGCGACTGGGTAAGTCAGGGCCAGGTGCTTGCCCGGATCGACCGCTCGGTCCAGTCGCAGCAGGTCCAGAGCTTTTCCGCACAGGTCCAGGTCGCGCAGTCCGATGCCGACCTAGCGCAGGCCAATCTCGATCGCGCGTTGCAGCTGGTCGAACGCGGCTTCGTTTCGCAAGCCGATGTCGACCGGTTGACCGCGACCCGCGATGCCGCCGTCGCACGCGTCCGCGTGGCACAGGCGCAGCTGGCCGAACTGCGCGCGCGCAATGCCCGCCTCGACATCCTCGCCCCCGCGGCGGGTTATGTACTCGAACGCAATGTCGAACCCGGCCAGACGGTCAGCGCCGGTTCGCCGCCACTGTTCCGGATCGCCCGCGGGGGCGAAATGGAACTGCTCGCGCGGCTCAACGAAGATGCGCTGGCGTCGATTTCGCCGGGAACGCGTGCGCAGGTGCGCCCGGTCGGCACCGACAAGCTGTTCACCGGGCAGGTTTGGCAGGTTTCGCCAATCATCAGCGAGCAGGATCGCCAGGGCACTGCACGCATTGCGCTGAGCTACGCTCCGGGCCTGCGGCCGGGTGGTTTCGCCACTGCAACGATTGCCAGCGGCACGGTCGTCGCGCCGATCCTTCCCGAAAGCGCGGTGCTGTCCGACGAGGACGGCGCTTATGTCCTGATCATCGATGGCGAGGACAAGGCCGAACGCCGCGCGGTGACCACCGGCACGGTCACGTCGAAAGGTATCGTGATCGCCGAAGGGCTGAACGGTTCGGAACGTGTCGTGCTGCGCGCAGGGGGCTTCCTGACCGAAGGTGAAACGGTCCGGACGCAGCTCGCCGAGCTCGACGACTAAGCAGGGGTAACTCGATGAATTTCCGCAACATCTCTGCCTGGTCGATTCGCAACCCGGTCATTCCGCTGGTGGCGTTCACGGCGCTGCTGCTGGCGGGCCTGATCAGCTTCGCCCGGATGGATGTTGTCAACAATCCGGACATCGAGTTTCCCGCCGTCAACGTCTCGATTTCGCAGCCCGGCGCCGCGCCGACCGAAATCGAGAACCAGATCACCCAGCGCGTCGAATCGGCCGTGCGCTCGATCAACGGCGTGAATTCGCTCAATTCCACCGCGCGCGAGGGCAATTCGAACACCTTCATCGAGTTCGAGATCGGCACCGATCCCAACGATGCGGTCGCCGAAGTGAAGAATGCGGTCGACACGGTCCGTGGATCCCTGCCCGACGGAATTCTCGAACCGCGCGTCACCAAGGAGGAAATCTCCGGCGGCTTCCTCGCGATCTATGCGGTCGAAGCCGACGACATGACGATCGAAGGGCTTAGCTGGTTCATCGACGATTCGGTCGCCAAGCAATTGCTCAGCATCGAAGGCATGGCCGAGGTCAATCGCTTCGGCGGGGTCGACCGCGAGATCGAAGTTATCCTCGACCTGCCGCGGATGCAGGCGCTGGGAGTAACAGCAAGCCAGATCAACGGCGTGCTGCGCCAGAGCAATGTCGATGCAGCGGGCGGTATGGCCGAAGTCGGCGGCACGCGCCAATCGGTGCGGGTGCTGGGCAACAGCGAGGATGCCTACGCGCTCAGCCAGCGGCAGATCCAGCTGGGCGGTGGCCGCACGGTCAAGCTGGCCGATGTCGCCACGGTGCGCGATGGCTATTCGGAACGCACATCGATCAGCAAGGTCCGCGACAAGGAAGTCGTCAATTTCGCGATGAGCCGCGCCAAGGGCGCATCGGACGTCACCGTCTATGAAGAAGCGCTCGAGAAGATCTCGCAGATCGAAGCGGAGAATCCGGGCGTCAAGTTCATCCCGCTGTTCAACACGGTCAAATACACCAAGGACCAGTACGAAAGCGCGATGGCGGCAATGATCGAGGGCGCCATCCTTGCCGTCGTGGTCGTGTTCTTCTTCCTGCGCGACTGGCGTGCGACTGCGATATCGGCTGTCGCGATCCCGCTGTCTGCGATCCCGACCTTCTGGTTCATGGATCTGCTGGGCTTCAACCTCAACCAGCTGTCCTTGCTGGCGCTGGCGCTGGTCGCAGGCGTGCTGGTCGACGATGCGATCGTCGAGATCGAGAACATCGTCAGACACATGCGGATGGGCAAGACTGCCTACCAGGCCTCGATCGATGCGGCCGACGAGATCGGCCTGCCAGTGGTCGCCACCAGTTTCTGTATCGTCGCCGTGTTCTTCCCCGTGGGGGCCATGCCGGGAATCTCGGGCCAGTTCTTCAAGAACTTCGGCTTCACCGTCGTGGTCGCGGTGCTGATGTCGCTTGCCGTGGCCCGGATGATCACGCCGATGCTGGCCGCCTACTTCCTCAAGGCACACGGCCAGGCCGCGCATGGCGAGGGCCGCATGATGGACCGGTACATGGGCATCCTGCGCTGGTCTCTCGATCGCGGCAAGATGCTGGCGGTCCGGCAGGGTATAGAAGGGCCGCGCAGCCGCGGGCTTTACATCGTTGCATTGCTGCTGGTCGTGCTCGGCGCTTTGGCGATTTCGGCCATTGCGACTTTCCAGGCGTCTTCCCTGATCCAGGGACTGGGGCTGCCCGATCTCATCACTGGGGGCGATCCCGATCCGCAGGGCCTGGTCAAGTTCCTCGCCACGCTCGTCGGCCTGGTACAGCTTGCCTTGGCGCTGGCGATCGGCCTGCTCGCCGCCTTGGCACTCTTCCGCATAACCGGGTTCGTCGTCCGCATGTTCGGCGACCATATGGCGCAGGCCTGGCAGTATCTCTATGCGCGCTTTCTCGATCACCGGGTCTGGATGCTCGGGGTCGGCTATTTCGCGCTGTTGCTGACCATTCTCCTGTTCAGCATCGTCCCCGGCCAGTTCCAGCCCAACATCGACGATGAAAACAGCCGGGTTGAAATCGAGATGGTTCCGGGCACCACGCTCGAAACCACCGAGCGCGTGACCGACCAGGTCGCCGACCTCCTCTATGCGCAGCAAGAGGTCGAACTCGCGCTGGAACGCGTTCGTGAAGGGCAGGCAACGCTCTACGTCACGCTCAAGCCCGACCGCGAGCGCACCTCGATCGAATTCGAACGCGCCCTGGCACCGGAATTCGCCAAGATCGCCGACGCAAGGGTGCGCTTCGCCTCGCAGTCGGGCGGGTTCGGTTCGGGCCGCGACGTGACAGTGATGCTGGCCGGTTCGAATCCCGAGCTGCTTAACGACACCGCCGCCACGCTGGTCGAACAGATGAAAGGTATCGACACGCTGGTGGCCCCGCGAATCAGTGCGGACATCAACCGTCCCGAACTGATCATCGAACCGCGCGAGGACCTCGCCGCGGAACTCGGGGTGACGACCCTTGCGATCAGCCAGACGATCCGGATCGCCACCATGGGCGAGATCGAGCAGAATGCCGCGAAGTTCTCGCTCTCCGACCGGCAGATCCCGATCCGCGTGAAGCTGCCCGAGCGCTCGCGCGAGGACCTCGAAACGATCCGGAACCTGCCGGTCCAGACCGCCAGCGGCGGATCGGTTCCGCTCTCACGGGTAGCCGATGTTTCCTTCGGATCAGGCCCGACGACGATCCAGCGCTACAACCAGAACCGCCGGGTGCTGGTAGGGGCTGATCTGGCGCAGGGTGTCGTCAAGGGCGAGGCGCAGGCCGAGATCGACGCGCTGCCGATCCTGCAGGATCTCCCGCAGGGGGTCATCCGCAATGTCGTGGGCGAGGATGAATGGCAGCAGGAACTGATCAGCAGTCTTCTGATCGCCATCGTGTCGGGCGTCCTGCTGGTGTTCGCAGTGCTGGTCCTGCTGTACAAGCGACTGATGAGCCCACTGGTCAACATGACCAGCCTGGCGCTCGCTCCGCTGGGCGGCATCCTGCTGGTCTGGCTGTTCGGCCAACCCCAGTCGATGCCGGTGTATATCGGTATCCTGCTGCTGCTGGGGATCGTGTCGAAGAACTCGATCCTGCTGATCGACTTCGCGATCGAGGAGATGGACAAGGGCACCCGCCAGTTGCCCGCGATCATCGACGCCGGCCACAAGCGCGCCCAGCCGATCGTGATGACGACCGTGGCGATGACCGCAGGCATGGTTCCGACCGCGCTTTCGGGTGTCCTCGGGTCCGGTGATGGCGCCTGGCGCGCGCCGATGGGCACGGTGGTGATCGGGGGGCTGATCCTGTCGACCCTGCTCACGCTGCTGATCGTCCCCGCTGGCTTCAGCCTTGCAGACAGCTTCGAGAAGCGCGTCGGACCGTGGCTGCGCAACCGCCTGCTCACCTACAAGGAGGGCGACGATACGCGCGGCATCATCGGCGATAGCACCGCCGGGCCGGGGGCCGAACCCGCGGAGTGAGCGATCCACTGCCAACGGGCCGGGCGGCTGCCGGCGTTCCGATCCCGGCGGATCGCGCACGGATGATGCGGCGCACGGCGACGGGGCTGATCGTCCTCATGGCGGCGCTGTTCCTGTGGTCGGGTCGGTATCTGGGCGAGCACCCGGGATGGGGTTATCTCCACGCCTTCGCGGAAGCCGCGATGGTCGGCGGGCTGGCGGACTGGTTCGCGGTGACCGCGCTGTTCCGCCGCCCGCTCGGCCTGCCAATCCCGCATACGGCGATCATCCCCGAGAACAAGGACCGCATCGCCGATACGATGGCGGGGTTCCTGCGCGACAATTTCCTGACGCCGGCGGTCGTGGGTCGCCGGATGGGGTCGATGAACCTTGCCGGTGCGATCGGCAGTTACCTCGCCGATCCCAGGGCGACCAGGGATTCGCGGATCCAGGCGGGGGCCGGCGAGCTGGCCGTCGAGGTGCTCGAATCGCTCGATCCCGACCGACTGGGCACGCAGGTGCGCAGCGGGATCAAGACCCAGCTTGGCAAACTTGAGGTCGCCCCGCTGCTGGGTGGCATGCTGGAAGCGATGATCGCCGACGGGCGTCACAAGCCGCTCATCGACAAGATCATCCGCTGGGCGGGTCTGGTGCTCGAAGACAACGAGGCAATGGTACGCGAGATGGTGCACCGGCGCGCGAATGCGGTTCTGCGCTTCACCGGGCTTGACGAGCGACTGGCGAATTCGGTCATCGACGGGCTCTACAAGCTGCTCGCCGAAGTGCTGGTCGATCCCGAGCACCCGCTGCGCAATAAGATCGAGGAAGGCCTGGAGGATCTCGCGCGCGGGCTGCGGGACGACCCCGTGATGCAGGAGCGGGTCGAGCGGCTGAAGAACGAGCTACTCGACAATCCTGCGATCGGTGACTGGTGGCAGGGCGTGTGGGAACGGCTGCGCGGCGGGCTGATCAAGAGCATTCGCAATTCCGGCGACGAAACCGGTCCCAGCTATATCGGCGAAACGCTGGCGGAACTCGGCGCCGCGCTGCGTGACGACCAGCGCCTGCAACGGCAGGTCAATCGCTTCACGCGCCGGACCGCGGTGGGGGTCGCGACCCGCTACGGCGACCAGATCGTCCAGCTCGTGTCCGAAACCGTGCGCCGCTGGGATGCGGGGACGATCACCGACCGGGTGGAAAGCGCTGTGGGCCGCGATCTCCAGTTCATCCGCATCAACGGCACGCTGGTCGGCGGGCTGGTGGGGCTGACGATCCACGCGCTGGATGTCTACGTGATCTGATTTGCACCGCTTTCGCGACAGAGCGAGATCGCTTGGTACCGCGAACGATCCGCTGGGCTGCGCCACCTGAATTGTCCTTGCGGCGATCCGGCGATGCCGTTTGCCTACCAGAATGCGATGCCGGCCGAACGGCGGATGCGGGCAAAGAAAAACCCTCCCGTCGAGCATCGACGGGAGGGTTGATTATTCGGTCGAACTTTGCGCTCAGAGCTTTTCGGTCAGCTCCGGCACTGCCTTGAACAGGTCGGCGACCAGGCCGACATCGGCAACCTGGAAGATCGGCGCGTCCTCGTCCTTGTTGATCGCGATGATGGTCTTGGAATCCTTCATCCCGGCAAGGTGCTGGATCGCACCCGAGATACCGATCGCGATATAGACCTCGGGAGCGACGATCTTGCCCGTCTGGCCGACCTGGTAGTCATTGGGGACATAACCCGCGTCGACCGCCGCCCGGCTTGCGCCAATACCGGCGCCGAGCTTGTCGGCGAGCGGGGTAATGACCTGTTCGAAGGTTTCCGAATCCTTGAGTGCGCGGCCGCCTGAGACGATAACCTTGGCACTGGTCAGTTCGGGACGATCGCTTTCGGCGATTTCTTCGCTGACGAAGCTCGAGAGACCTGCATCAGTCGGGCCCGAAACCTCTTCGATCTCGGCCGAACCGCCATCGGCATCGGCCTTGTCGAAGGCGGTGCCGCGGACGGTAATGACCAGCTTGGGATCGGAGGATTCGACCGTCGCGATGGCGTTGCCGGCGTAAATCGGGCGAGTGAAGGTCTTGTCGCCTTCAACCGAGAGGATGTCCGAGATCTGCATGACGTCGAGCAACGCGGCGACGCGCGGCGCGATGTTCTTGCCGGTGGTGGTAGCGGGCGCAACGAATGCGTCGTGATGTTCCATCAGCTCGGCCACCAGCGGGGCAACGTTTTCGGCCAGTGCATTGGCATAGGCTTCATCGTCGGCGATGTGGACCTTGCCGACGCCGGCGATTTTCGCCGCCTGGTCGGCCACTGCGCGGCAGCCCGAACCAGCGACCAGCAGGTGGACTTCGCCCAGCTTTCCGGCGGCGGTAACCGCCGCCAGCGTGGCATCGGCGAGGCTGGCGTTGTCGTGTTCGACCCAAACGAGGGTTTTCATGTCTGTATTCCTTCTCGTCTGTTTGACTTAGGCGATACCGAGCGCTTTGATCTTGGCGACCAGCGCATCGACATCCTCGACCTTCTCGCCTGCCTGGCGAACCGGCGGTTCGGAGACATTCGTGGTCGTCAGGCGGAGGGTGGTATCGACACCGTAATCGGCGGGCGACTTGGTCTCGAGCGGCTTCTTCTTCGCCTTCATGATATTGGGCAGCGATGCGTAGCGCGGCTCGTTCAGACGCAGGTCGGTGGTGACGATCGCCGGCAGGGTGAGTTTCACCGTCTGCAGACCGCCGTCGACTTCACGCTTCACCGTGACGCTGTCGCCATCGACTTCGACGGTGTTAGCGAAGGTACCCTGCGGACGGCCCATAAGCGCGGCGAGCATCTGGCCGGTCTGGTTCGAATCGTCATCGATCGCTTGCTTGCCCAGCATCACCAGGCCGGGCTCTTCCTCTGCGGCGATCGCCTTGAGGATCTTCGCGACTGCTAGCGGTTCGACCGCATCGTCGGTTTCGACCAGGATCGCGCGGTCGGCACCCATCGCGAGCGCCGTGCGCAGCGTTTCCTGCGCCTTTGCCGGGCCGATGCTGACGGCGATGATTTCCTCGGCCTTGCCCGCTTCCTTGAGGCGGATGGCTTCTTCGACGGCAATTTCGTCGAAGGGATTCATGCTCATCTTGACGTTGGCAAGGTCCACGCCCGAACCGTCCGCCTTGACGCGCGGTTTGACGTTGTAATCGATCACCCGTTTCACGGGGACGAGGATTTTCATGCGATACCTTCCTCTCGATAGAAACTGTAGGCACCGCCTAGCTTGCGTTTACGTAAACGTCAAGAAAGCCGGAGTGCCACCATGCGGCGCTTGGGACGATCCCTCGCGTGACCGGCACGGCGGGTCAAGCGGTGCCGGCCTGCAGCTTTACTATGGCTGGCGAGGCGAATAGTTTCGCCTCCTGTCGATGGGAGGAAAGCCATGCGCGTTTGGACGATTGCCGCGGCCGTGGGAGCGCTGATGGCGCCACCGGCTCAGGCGAACGAAACCCGCGTCGCTCCGGAGGGTCACATACCTCCGCCAGCGCAGGTGGAAGCGCTCGATTGGCTGGTCGGCCAATGGCACGGCAGCGGGATCGGCGAAGCGGCGGCATACGAAAGCTGGCTCCCCCCAAGCGGCGGAACCATGGTGGGAAGCTTCGTGCAGGAAACGCCGGCCGGCGGCATCATGTTCACCGAGCACATGTATATTGCCGAAGACGCCGGATCGCTCGTCGTCCGGCTCAAGCATTTCAATCCCGACCTCACTGGCTGGGAGGAGAAGGACGAGATGGTGTCCTTCCCGCTGCTGGCGATCGAGGAATGTGCCGTCTATTTCAGCGCGCTGACCTATCGCTGCGATGGCGCGGACGGGCTGCTGGTGGCAGTCCGAGTGAAGGGCGCCGGCGAAACGGCCGAGGAACTGGTGTTCCGCTTTACCCGCATTCGCTGAAAGCACGCCCTGCGAAACCCGCTGTTCGCATGGCCCGACCTGTATTCGGGAACGGGGGATCGGGCCGCCCCGCTCGCACAGGCATGATGCCCGCGCGAGCGGAAGCGGCAATTCGTTAGGCGCCGATCAGGCCGCCTGCTTTACCTCGGCGACGATCTTCTTCGCTGCGTCGCCCAGATCGTCGGCGCTGACGATCGCGAGACCCGAGTTGTCGAGGATGGCCTTGCCTTCTTCGACATTGGTGCCTTCGAGGCGGACCACCAGCGGGACCGAGAGATTCACGTCCTTCGCGGCCTGCACGATGCCATTGGCGATGACGTCGCACTTCATGATCCCGCCGAAGATGTTGACGAGAATGCCTTCGACCGCGGGATCCTTGAGGATGATCTTGAACGCCGCCGTCACCTTCTCGGTGGTCGCGCCGCCGCCCACGTCGAGGAAGTTGGCAGGGAAGGCGCCATTGAGCTTGATGATGTCCATCGTCGCCATGGCGAGGCCCGCGCCATTGACCATGCAGCCGATGCTGCCGTCGAGCTTGATATAGGCCAGGTCGTATTCGCTGGCTTCGACTTCGGCCGGGTCTTCCTCGGTCTCGTCGCGCAGCGCCTCGACATCCTTGTGGCGGAACAGCGCGTTGCCGTCGAAGCTCATCTTGGTATCGAGCACGAGCAGGTTGCCGTCCTCGGTTTCGACCAAAGGATTGATCTCGAGCATCTCGCAGTCGAGATCCATGAAGGCCGTGTAGAGCTGCTTGGCAAGTTTCTGCGCCTGCTTGTTGAGGTCTCCCGTCAGCTTCAGCGCGAAGGCCACCGCGCGGCCGTGGTGCGGCATGAAGCCCTGCGCCGGGTCGATGGTAATGGTGGTGATCTTTTCAGGAGTCGAATGCGCGACTTCCTCGATGTCCATCCCGCCTTCGGTCGAAACGATCATGGCGACCCGGCCGGTGGCGCGGTCGACCAGCATCGACAGATAGTATTCCTGCGCGATGTCGACACCGTCGGTCACATAGAGCCGGTTGACTTGCTTGCCGGCATCGCCGGTCTGGATAGTGACCAGCGTGTTGCCGAGCATGTCCTTGGCGTTGGCTTCGACTTCCTCGATGCTCTTCGACAGACGTACGCCGCCCTTGGCGTCGGGGCCGAGTTCCTTGAACGTGCCCTTGCCGCGGCCACCGGCGTGGATCTGCGCTTTCACGACGTAGAGCGGACCGGGCAGCTTCTTGGCGCCTTCCACCGCTTCTTCGACAGTAAGGGCGGCATGGCCGGCGGGGATGCCGATGCCGTATTTCGCAAGCAGTTCCTTGGCCTGGTATTCGTGGATGTTCATGGGAATCCTTCGTCCTTCGCGTAACGCGCGTGGGGGAATAAGAGTCGCACCGGCCATAAGCATGTCTGGGCCCGCTTGAAAAGGCCCGCTTTCGGGTGCAGGGCGCGGACCGATAGCCATGATCGACAGCCAGCGCCTCGAATCCATCGTCTCCGAAGCCGGACGGATCGCTTACGATCTGTGGCCGGGGGCGGGCAATGCGCTGGATGCATGGGAAAAGAAACCGGGTGATCCGGTGTGCGAGGCCGACCTCGCAGTCGATGCCTTCCTCAAGCGCGAGCTTGGCGCGCTGCTGCCTTCCGCGGGGTGGCTGTCCGAAGAAACCGCCGATGATCCGGCGCGTCTCGGCCATGACCTGATCTGGCTGGTGGACCCGGTCGACGGGACCCGCGATTTCATCCGCGGGCGCCGCGGCTGGGCGGTTTCGGTCGCGCTTATCAGCGCTGGCCGACCACTGATCGGCACGCTGTGTGCCCCTGCGCGGGGCGAGACATGGCGAGCGGTTGCGGGGCAGGGCGCGTTCCGCAACGGTACGCGGCTGACTGCTTCCACCCGCCGCGAATTTGCCGGATCGCGTGTGCCTGCGCATGTCTTGCCCAAGACCGACACCGATCTGGTCACGGTCGACCAGCCCAATTCGATTGCCCTGCGAATCGCGATGGTGGCGGCGGACGAAGCGGATCTGGTCGCGACGGTGCGCTGGGGTTTCGAATGGGATATCGCTGCGGCCGGTATGATCGCGCGCGAGGCCGGTGCCGCAGTGAGCGACGCCTATGGCCGCAAGCTCGACTACAACAAGCGCGACCCGCGGGACTTCGGCGTATTGGTCAGCGCGCCCGATATTCACGCCAATGCCGTGGAGCGGCTGGCACGGCGAATGGACAACCTGCCCGAATAACGGCTGGAAGAGCTGCCCGAACGAAATCGGGGCCAGCGCAATGCTGGCCCCGATCGATGATCTGAGTGTCGGACTTGCCCGTCACATTCCCTGCGACTGGGCCGCCTGGATGTCCTGCTGGTCGAACGGAATGATCTTGATTTCGACGCGGCGATTGAGCGGTTCATTGACATTGTCGCCGGTGGAAACCTTGGGGCGGGTCTCGCCGAAGCCCATCCAGCGGATGCGCGATGAATCGACGCCGCGCGACGTCAGGTAATTCGCCACTGCCTGCGCGCGCTGTTCGGACAGGCGCTGGTTCGAATCGGCCGAACCGACGGTATCGGTATGGCCATATACGTCGACGAGGCTGTTGGGATATTGCGTCAGGCTCGAGGCCACGCGGTCGAGTAGGTCACGGAAGCCCGGAGTAATGGTGTAGCTGCCGGTGGCGAAGGTCACGCCGTCGGGCAGGTTGACCAGGATCGCTTCGCCGCCATCGGTTTCGCTGACGTCGACGCCCGAACCGGCCGTCTGCTCTTCGAGTTCCTTGATCTGCTGATCCATGTTGTAGCCAACCACGCCGCCGGCCACGCCGCCAGCTGCCGCGCCGATGATGCGTCCGGTCTTGCCGCCGATCACGCCGCCGAGCAGGCCGCCGGCAAGTGCGCCGCCGGCCGTGCCGAGCACGGTCCGCGAAACCTTGCGTTCGCCGGTGTTGGGGTCGGTTACGCAGGCCGATACGGTCATCATCGATACGGCAGCGAGGCTGGCGGTAAGAATGCGCGATTTTTTCATGTAGTTTTCCTCCTCTGAGGTGGCAGACGGCCCCAATACGGGCTTGGTGCCAGGCGAAATATCCCGGACGCGCCCACCCACGTCACAACCAAGCCAACCGCCCAGCGGCGCGCCTGTTCCGCGCCCGGCGCAGATAAGTCGCACGAAACGCTGGCAGCTTGGACCAATTGTGCTAGCCACGCGCGGGTGACACCTTTTCCCTGGACCGACCTGCTGATCATTGCAGGACTGATCGTGCTCAACGGCGTGTTCGCCATGAGCGAACTGGCCATCGTGTCGGCGCGCACCGCCCCGCTGCGTACGGCAGCGCAGCAAGGCAATCGCGGCGCGCAGATCGCGCTTTCGCTGGGCGCGGAACCGGGCAAGTTCCTCTCGACCGTGCAAATCGGCATTACGCTGATCGGAATCGTGGCGGGCGCCTATTCTGGAGCCAGCCTCGGCGGACCGGTGGGCGAGCGCCTGGCCGTGCTCGGCGTTCCTGCGGACTGGGCGGACCAGGCGGGCTTCGCCACGGTAATCGCACTGACCACTTACCTCAGCCTTGTGGTTGGCGAGCTCGTGCCCAAGCAGGTGGCTCTCCGCGCTGCGGTGCCAATCGCGATCTACATGGCGCGGCCGATGGCGGTGCTGGCCAAGGTCGCCGCCCCGCTGGTGTGGTTGCTTGACGCCTCGTCCGGTCTGCTGATCCGGCTGCTCGGCGTGCGGCCGGCAGGCCAGAGCGCGGTTACCGCCGAAGAGCTGCACATGCTGTTTGCCGAAGCCACGCGCAGCGGCGTCATCGAACACGAACAGCACCAGATGCTGCAAGGCGTCGTCCGGCTGGCCCAGCGGCCCGTGCGCGAGCTGATGACCCCGCGCACGGAAGTCGACTGGATCGATATTGCGGCGGACGAAGCTGCGGTTCGCGCGGTGCTCGACGCCAGCCCCCATTCGCTGTTGCCCGTGGCCGAAGGCTCGCCCGACAGGGTGCTGGGCGTGGTCAAGGTGCGCGATATCCTGTCGCGCCTCATCGCCAACGAGCCGGTCGATATTGCCGCGCTGATGAGCAAGACCGAGGTGGTCCCCGACCAGTTGGACGCGGTCGACGCGCTGCGCGTGCTGCAACAGGCCGAAATCGCCATGGCGATGGTGCATGACGAATACGGTCATCTCGATGGTATCGTTACGCCGGTAGACCTGCTCACTGCGCTGGTCGGCGATTTCGCGAGTGATCAGGACCCGGGCGATTCGCCGGGGGTTACCGAGCGCGCCGATGGCAGCCTGCTGGTATCGGGCTCGCTATCCGCCGACGTGCTCGCCGATCGGCTGGGCATCGAATATGGCGAAGACCGCGAATTCGGCACCGCGGCGGGGTACGCACTGCATGTGCTCAAGCGCCTGCCCAACGAAGGCGACCATTTCACCGATCAGGGCTGGCGTTTCGAAGTCGTCGATATGGATGGCCGCCGGATCGACAAGCTGCTGGTAAGCAACGAGGCGGACGGGGCAGCGTAGCCTGCCTGACGCGGCGTGGAAATCTGCCGGCACTGGTGCCGGCAGCTTCTTCCAAATAGCTAGGCTCTCAACCGGGGATTACGGCGACGGCATTGGCGCCATCGCCCTCGGGCGCTGCGACGATGTCGCGCGTCACGCTCCCCTTGGCGACGGTGGCGGTCGCCGGATCGCCGACGGCGCTGCGGATCCCGGGGTCTGCGGCTCCCGCGCGTTCGAGCACGCTGGTTTCGACACTGCTGCGCGCCTGCGGACCGCCGAACAGGGCTTCGAGCGTCTGCGCGGCGGCACTGCCTTCGGCCGGACGCGGAGCGCCAGGTTTGGGCGGGACCAGGTTGAAATCGGGCGGCACCACCAGCGGGGCCTGCCGCTGGACGGCGAATTCATCGGGCCGGTCGCGGTTGAGCAGGCCACTGCTGCCGCAGGCTGCGGTCATGGCGCCAAGCCCGGCGATCAGGGCGAAACGGGTGAATTGGTTCATCACTTGCTCTCCGCGGCATCGGCCGCCTTGCTGTTCATGAGGTCGTCGACCTCTTGCTCGTCCTTGTCGCGCATGAAAAAGGCGCGTGCAAGGACGATGACCACGCCGATGGTGATAGCCGCATCGGCGACGTTGAAAATCAGGAACGGACGGAAATCGCCGAAATGCAGATCGGCGAAATCGACGACATAGCCCAGTTCGTAGCGGTCCTTGATGTTGCCCAGCGCCCCGCCGAGAATTAGCGACAGCGCGAGGATGTCGCCCAGCAGCTTTTCGCGCAGCATCCACACGGTCACCACCAGCGCGATGACGGCGGTCACCAGCACCAGGCCCCAGCGCATTTCCGGGCTGGTTGCTTCGAACATGCCCAGCGACACGCCGAAATTGCGCGTGAAACGCAGATCGAAGATCGGCAGCAGTTCCATCGCGTCACCCACCCGGTCGATGCCGAGCGTCTTGGTGACGTAGTTCTTGCTCCACTGGTCGGCCGCGAAAATCAGCAGGGCGATCACGCAGCCGATCAGGCGATTGCGCAGGAGGGGGGTCATTCCGCACCGTCCAGCGTGGCGACCACGTCTTCGCAGCGATCGCACAGGTCGCCATCCTCGGCGACACTGGGCAGCAGGCGCCAGCAGCGCCCGCACTTGCTTTCATCTGTCCGCGTAACCGTCACCGTGTCGCTATCGCTGCGCGCGACTGACGCGGTGATGAACAATTCGGCCAGGTCGGCGTCGCTGAAACCTTCGGGAACGGCGCTGGCGGGCACGACGACGTCGGCTTCGAGGCCCGAGCGGATGACCTTGTCGCGCCGCAGCGGCTCGATCGCTTCCATCACGTTCTCGCGCAGTTCGCGCAGTTGCGCCCAGCGCGCGCCATCGGCGGTCACACCGGGAACCTGCGGCCATTCGAGCAGGTGGACGCTGCCGCCATCGGGATAGCGCGTCGACCACACTTCCTCTGCCGTGAACACCAGCACCGGGGCGGCATAGCGGACCAGCGCGTGGAACAGCAGGTCGAGCACGGTGCGGTAGGCATTGCGCTTCACGCTGCCCGGCCCGTCGCAATAGAGCACGTCCTTGCGGATATCGAAGTAGAAGGCCGACAAATCCTCGTTGCAGAAATCGACCAGCAGCCGCGTATAGGCGTTGAAGTCGTAATTCTCTGCCGCGTGGCGCAGCTTGCCATCGAGATCGGCCAGCAGCGCGAGGATATAGACCTCGAGTTCGGGCACCTCGCCGACATCGCCCATATCGCCGACGAAACCGTCGAGCGCGCCGAGCAGATAGCGGAAGGTGTTGCGCAGTTTGCGGTACTGGTCGCCCGCGCCCTTGAGGATTTCGTCACCGATGCGGTGGTCCTCGGTCGAATCGACGCTGAGCGCCCACAGCCGGATGATGTCCGCGCCGTACTGCTCCATGACCTTGAGCGGATCGATCGTGTTGCCGAGGCTCTTGGACATCTTGCGCCCGTCGCTGGCCATGGTGAAGCCGTGCGTCAGCACCTGGTCGTAAGGCGCGCGGCCGCGCGTGGCGCAGCTTTCGAGCAGGCTGGACTGGAACCAGCCGCGGTGCTGGTCGCTGCCCTCCAGATAAAGGTCGGCGGGCCATTTCAGCGCCGGCCAGCGCCCGCTTTCGAGGGTGAAGGCATGCGTACAGCCCGAATCGAACCAGACATCGAGGATGTCGGCGACCATTTCGTAATCGCCGGGATTGTACGCCTCGCCGAGGAATTCGGCCTTGCGGCTCTCGTCCCAGGCATCGACGCCGTGCTCTCGCACTGCGGCGATGACGCGCGCGTTGACTTCGGGGTCCTGCAGATATTCGCCCGTGCCGTTCTTCACGAACAGCGTGATCGGCACGCCCCAGGCGCGCTGGCGTGACAGCACCCAGTCGGGGCGCCCCTCGACCATCGAGCCGATCCGGCGGCGGCCCTTTTCGGGGATGAAGCGGACGCGTTCGATCTCGGACATGGCGCGGCTGCGCAGCGAGCCGCCGCCGCCCAGTTCCTTGTCCATCGGCACGAACCACTGCGGCGTGCAGCGATAGATCACCTTGGCTTTCGAACGCCACGAATGCGGATAGGAGTGCTGGTAATCGTCGCTCGCGGAAAGCAGCGCACCCGCTTCGCGCAAATCGCTGCAGATCGGGCCTTCGGGCGAATTGAACGGCTTGTTGATGACGCTGCGGCGGCGTTCCTTGCCGTTCTCGTCCAGATCGCCAGCGCCGAGCCATTCCCAGTCGTCGCGATAGCGCCCGTCAGCCATGACCGCGAAGACCGGCTCGAGTCCGTTGGCACGGCACAGCAGGAAGTCGTCCTCGCCATGGTCGGGCGACATGTGGACGAGACCGGTGCCGCTGTCGGTGGTGACGAAATCGCCCGGCAGGAAGGGGCGCGGCTTGGCGTAGAACCCACCGAGATGGTGCATCGGGTGGCGGGCGACGGTCCCGGCGAGGTCGGAGCCTTTCCAACGTCCGCGAATTGGATGATCCGCGTCCTTCGGAGGATCGCTCTTCGGAAGACTGCGATACCCGAATTCAACAAGAAGGTCGTCAGCGATAAGGTATCGCTCCCCTCCGAATTCGATCGTTCGATACTCGACATCCGGCCCATACGCGATCGCCTGGTTCACCGGGATCGTCCACGGCGTGGTGGTCCAGATCACCGCATGTGCGCCGACCAGTTCCTCGATCGGGCTCTCGGTGATCTCGAACGCCACGTCGATCTGGGTCGAGGTGATGTCCTCGTATTCCACCTCCGCCTCGGCCAGCGCGGTTTCCTCGACCGGGCTCCACATCACCGGTTTCGAGCCGCGATAGAGATTGCCCGCTTCGGCGAATTTCATCAGCTCGGCGACAATGGTGGCCTCGCTGTCGAACTGCATGGTCAGGTACGGATTGTCCCAGTCGCCCATGATGCCGAGCCGCTTCAATTGCTCGCGCTGCACATCGACCCATTTCTGGGCATAGGCGCGGCATTCGGCGCGGAATTCGGCTGGCGGGACCGCTTTCTTGTCGAGCTTCTTCTTGCGGTACTGTTCCTCGACCTTCCATTCGATCGGCAGGCCGTGGCAATCCCAGCCAGGCACGTAGGGCGCGTCCTTGCCCATCAGGTTCTGCGTGCGGCAAACCATGTCCTTGAGCGTGTGGTTGAGCGCGTGCCCGATATGCATATCGCCATTGGCGTAGGGCGGGCCGTCATGCAGCACGAAGGTCTCGCGCCCGGCGCGCGCTTCGCGCAGCTGCTGGTACAGCCTCTCTTCCTCCCAGCGCGCGGCGATCTTCGGCTCCTTCGCAGGAAGGCCGGCCTTCATGGGGAAATCGGTCTTGGGCAGGAAGACCGTGTCTCTGTAATCGCGCTTTTCGGACATAGAGGCGAGCCGTTAGGCCAAACCCGCTCCGCAATAAAGACTTTCGTCGCCCGTGTGCAGGGGAGGCGGGCTACGCCAGCAGCCGCCGCGCCTCGTCGCAGTCCTTCTCCATCTGCGCGACCAGCGCATCGAGGCTGTCGAACTTGGCCTCGCCGCGCAGGAAATGGTGGAAGGCCACCTCGATCTCCTGCCCGTAGAGATCGCCGGAGAAATCGAAGAAATAGGGCTCGAGCAATTCCTTGGGCGGATCGAATTGCGGGCGCACGCCGATATTGGCCGCACCCTTCAACTCCTGCCCGGTGGCGAGCACGCGGCCGGTGACGGCATAGATACCGTATTTGGGGCGCAGATAGTGCTCAACGGGCAGATTTGCGGTGGGATAGCCGATCTCGCGCCCGCGTTTGTCGCCATGCTGGACCACGCCGCGGATCGCGAAGGGGCGGGTCAGCAACCGTGCGGCTTCCTGCGGGTCGCCATTGCGCAGGGCGTCGCGCACGCGGCTGGACGATACCGGTGCGCCTTGGTCCATCACCGGCGGCACAGCCCGCGCGGCCATGCCGATATCCTTGCCCAGGCTGACGAGTTTGGCGAAATTGCCGCCCCGCGCCTTTCCGAAGGTGAAGTCCTCGCCGGTGACCACTCCGGCAGCGCCCAAATGGTCGCCGAGCAGCTGCTGCACGAAATCTTCCGCCGTGGTGCCCGCCAGCGCGCCATCGAAATGGAACACCAGCATCGCGGTGGCCCCCGCGGCCAAGTAGAGTTCCTGCCGCTGTTCGAGCGTGGTCAGGCGGAAAGGCGCGGCATCGGGCTTGAAGTGACGCACCGGATGCGGATCGAACGTCGCAATGATCGACGGCCGGCCTTCTGCGCGCGCCCAGCGAATCGCCTCGCCCGCCACCGCCTGGTGGCCCAGGTGGAAGCCATCGAAATTGCCCAGCGCGATGATCGCGCCGCGCAGGCTTTCGGGCAGCGTCTCGCGGTGGTCGAGAAACCTCATGCCGCGCGCTCCAGGGTCACGAAGCTGTAGGCCGGGGTGTCCCCATCGGCGGCAAAATCCTCCCGCCCACATATGGTCCATTCGGGACCCGGCGGCTTCATGAAGGTATCGCCGTCGAACTCGGCATGGATTTCGGTCAGCTCGATCCGGTCGGCATGCGCCATGAACACGTCGTAGATCGCGGCGCCGCCGATTACGGCCACGTCGCCTTCACCGGCGAGCGCGAGCGCTTCCTCGACCGAGCGGGCAATCTCGGCACCGCTCGTATCCCAACGTTCGCGCCGGGTCAGCACGATATGGCGGCGGCCGGGCAACAAGCCGGGCAGGCTTTCGAATGTCTTGCGGCCCATGATCATCGGCTTGCCCATCGTCAGCGCCTTGAACCGCTTCAAGTCCGCAGGCAGGTGCCAGGGCAGGGCGCCATCCTTGCCGATGCACCCATTGGCGGCGCGCGCATAGATCAGGAACAGGCTCATCGCACGAGACGGGTGACGTGACCCATCTTGCGTCCCGCTCGAACCTCGGCCTTGCCATAGTCGTGCAGATGGGTGTCGGCCGTGTCGAGCTGCGCGTATGCGTCCCGAATGTCGGCGCCGATGATATTGGTCATGGTAACGCTTTTCGCGACCGTGTCGGTGTCGCCGAGAGGCAGGCCGGCGACCGCGCGGATGTGGTTTTCGAACTGGCTCGTGGCCGCGCCCTCGATGCTCCAGTGCCCCGAATTGTGCACGCGCGGTGCCATCTCGTTGAACACCGGGCCTGCAGCAGTGGCAAAGAATTCGAGTGTGAGGACGCCAACGTAATCGAGCGCGTCGGCAACCTGCCGCGCCAGATCCCGCGCCGGTGCGACCTGATCCGCGATCGGCTGTCCGGCGGGCAGCGCGGAAGTCGCCAGAATGCCGTCGTCATGCGTGTTGCGGGTCGAGTCCCAGAACCGGATTGCCCCGTCCTGGCCGCGCACGAGGATGACCGAGAACTCGGCCTCGAATTCGACGAACGCTTCGTAGATCAATGGCAGGTCGGGCAGGTTCAGCCCCTCGATATCGCGCGCCGAAGTGATCCGCCACTGACCCTTGCCGTCGTAACCATCACGGCGGGTCTTGAGAATGCCGGGCACGCCCAGTCGCTCCACCGCCCGGTCAAGATCTGCGCGCCCGTCGACGCAGGCATGGGCAGCAGCCGTACCGCCAAGTCCCTCGACGAAGCGTTTCTCGCTCAGCCGGTCCTGCGCGGTTTCCAGCGCACGCGGATGGGGGAAGATGCGGCCCTCGGGCATGGCCTGCGCGGTGGCTACGGGGACGTTCTCGAATTCCCACGTGACCACATCGCATTGTGCGGCGAAGGCGGCGAGCGCCGCCGTATCGTCCCATTTGTTGGCGAAGACATCACCGCATACCTGTTCTGCCACGGTGTCGCCCTCGGGTGCATAGGCGATGCAGTGATAGCCGAGCTGTGCAGCGCTCATGGCCATCATCCGGCCCAGCTGGCCGCCGCCAAGAATGCCGATCGTGCCGCCGCGCTTCAGCATCAGTCGACGGGGCGCTCGGTCACCGCCGCGCTGCGCGCTGCGCGCCAGTCCTGCAGCCGCTGCGACAGGTCGGGGTCGTGGTTGGCGAGGATCGCCGCAGCAAGCAAGCCTGCATTGGTGGCCCCGGCCTTGCCGATCGCCAGCGTTCCCACGGGGACCCCGGCCGGCATCTGCACGATCGAGAGCAGGCTGTCCTCGCCCGACAGCGCCCGCGACTGGACCGGTACACCGAGCACGGGGACATGCGTCAGCGCGGCGATCATGCCGGGCAGATGCGCCGCCCCGCCGGCGCCGGCGATGATCACTTCGAAACCGTCCGCTGCCGCACGCTTGGCGAAATCATACATCCGGTCGGGCGTGCGATGCGCGGAGACGATGCGGACATCGGTGGCGACGCCAAGTTCGCCGAGCACTTCTTCGGCGCAGGTCATGGTTTCCCAATCGGACTGGCTGCCCATGACGATCGCAACCTTGGCGTTCCCCGGGGCAGTCATCTCAGCTGTCCTTCAGGTAATAGCGTTCGCCGGTCACCTGCGTGCCGTCGAAGTCATAGATGATCGGCTGGCCTGTGGGTATCTCGAGCCCGGTGATCTCGTCATCCGAAATGTTCGACAGGTGCTTGACCAGCGCGCGCAGCGAATTGCCGTGTGCGGAAATGATCACCGTCTCGCCCTTGCCGAGCTGCGGCAGGATCGCTTCTTCCCAATAGGGCAGCACGCGTTCGATCGTGAGCTTGAGACTTTCGGTGCGCGGAACGTCGATCCCGGCGTATCGCGGATCGTCCGACAGGTCGAACTCGCTGCCTTGTTCGAGCTCGGGGGGCGGAATGTCGAAGCTGCGGCGCCAGATATGCACCTGTTCGTCGCCGTGCTTGTCGCGGGTCTCCTGCTTGTTGAGCCCGGTCAGCCCGCCATAGTGGCGTTCGTTGAGATGCCAGTCGCGCGTTACCGGGATCCACAGCCGGTCGCATGCTTCCAGCGCAAGGTTGAGCGTCTTGATCGCGCGTTTCTGAACGCTGGTGAAGGCAAGCGTCGGCAAAACGCCCTTCGCCAGCATCAATTCGCCCGCTTCGCGCGCTTCGGTCTCGCCCTTTTCGGTCAGGTCGACATCCCACCAGCCGGTAAAGCGGTTGGCGAGGTTCCACTCGCTTTGCCCGTGACGGACGAGGATCAGCTTGGACACTGGGAGCTCCCGTAATTCCCCTAGGAGCAAGGCGCGTTAGCTGCCCGCATCGCCCTTGGAAAGGGGGTGGTCGTCCGATTCGCGGATTTCGCGCGCCTGGCCCTTGCGGCGGCGCAGGTTCTCGCGAAGTTTCGCGGCGAGGCGCTCTTCGCGGCTCAACTTGTCGTCTGGGCTGTCCATGACGCAAGCTTTCGCCAATTTTGCCGCTCCGCTCAAGCGAAGGTTGACTTATGCTGCGCGTCTGCCATTAGCGCGCGCCTCCACCCCGACGGCATTTCCGGGGCGAGATGTGCTGCTGTAGCTCAGTGGTAGAGCGCACCCTTGGTAAGGGTGAGGCCGGGAGTTCAATCCTCCCCAGCAGCACCATTTCCCATATCTTCGCCCGGGGGCCGCCCCCCGCGTCAGGAGGACGTTTGCGCATCATGTCGTGCGTTCGGCCTTGTCCGCGGCATTCGTCCCCTTGATCATGCTGCGCATCGCCTCCCACTGCTCGTCGCCCATGTCCTTGAGCGCGCCGTAGAAGGTTCCGCCAGTCGCCTGGTACCCGGCGCCGTCGATGGCGATGGTCTGGCCGTTGAGCCATTCGGCACCCGGTCCCATCAGGAACACCGCCAGATTGGCCAGTTCGTGCATTTCGCCGTGGCGGCCCATCGGATTGGTGTCTTCATGCGCATTGCCACCGCGACCGCCGGGTGACAGCCGCGCGCTCATCCCGTCGGTGGGAAACAGCCCCGGGGCGATCGCGTTGAAGCGCAATCCGTGGCGTCCCCATTCGACCGCCAGGCTCTGGGTCATCGCGTTGAGACCGGCCTTGCTCATCGCGCTGGGCACCACGAAGGGTCCGCCGTTCCAAATCCAGGTGGTGAGGATCGACAGGAAGCTTGCGCGCCGTCCTTCGGCGATCAGCCGTTTGCCGATGTCGAGCGTGACATAGAAACTGCCACGAAAGACGATATCGCTGATGGCGTTGAAACCGCCGACCGACAGGTCCTCGGTGCGGCTGATGAAGTTGCCCGCCGCATTGTTGACCACGCCGGTCAGGGGACCGTGGCTCCAGATCGTATCGACCATGGAACGAATCGCGTCCGGGTCGCGGATGTCACAGGCATGGCCGTGAACCGTTCCGCCGTGCCGTTGCATGAGTTCACTCGCCGTGTCGTCGAGCTTGCCCTGTCGCCGTCCGCAAATATGCACCGCGGCGCCGAGCTTGAGGAAGGCTTCGGCCATTTCGCGGCCCAGCCCGGTGCCACCCCCGGTTATCAGGATGCGCTCGCCTTCCATCAGGTCGTCGCGGAACATCAGTTTGGAAATATCCATGCCTCTCCCTTTCCCTTTTGTACGGCATAGCGCACCCGGACCGCGAAACCAGATTGAATAGCCCCACTGTATTGCCTAACTAGAACGCCATGGATGCCGCCGACGACCTCACCCCGCTCGACCCCGCCTACAAGACGCTGCTGCGCGTTCAGTTGGCGATCGCCGCGCTGGTCTTGCTGGCGGCAGCCACGATCGCGGAAGTGGCCATCCCGGGATGGACCGGGGTGGTCTGGCTCCCCGCTCTGGCGGTGGCGGCCTATGCGCTGATCCGCGTACCGCTGCGGCGCTATCATGCGCGCGGCTATTCTCTCGCCGGAGAACGGTTGCGCGTGGTCCGCGGCGTGATCTTCCGCTCCGATACCGTGGTGCCCTTCGGCCGCGTCCAGCATATCGATGTCGGCCAGGGACCGCTGGAACGCGTCTTCCATCTCGCCACGCTCACGGTGCACACGGCGGGCACCCACAACGCTTCGGTTGCGCTGCCCGGGCTCAGCCATGGCGATGCGGTGGCCATGCGCGAGGAAATCCGCGCTGCGATCAGGCGCGACACGCGGTGAACGAAGAGGCCGGGAACGACGCGCTCAGAACCGATCCCCGCACCTTCGCGGTGCGCGCGATCGCGATGCTTGGTCAGCTGGTCCTGCCGATAATCGTCGGCGCTTTCGCCATCCTCGATAAAGGCGATCTGGGCGACTTGCTGCTGTATTTCGTGCCGCTGGTGCTGGTAGCTGGCGGGGGCAACCTCCTGTTCGCCTATCTGCGCTGGACCCGGCTGACCTATACCGTCGGGGACACCGATATTCGGGTGGAAAGCGGCGTTCTGTCGCGCGCGGCACGGTCCGTTCCTTACGAACGGATCCAGGACGTCAGCCTCGAGCAGAAGCCGCTGCCCCGGCTGTTCGGACTGGTCGAGGTGCGTTTCGAAACCGGCGCGGGCGGTGGTGATGACCTGTCGCTCGCCTATCTGCGCGAAAGCGAGGGCGAACGCCTGCGCGAACTGGTGCGTTCGCGCCGCGAAGGGCCGGCCGCTTTTGCTGCGCCCATCGGCGAGGAAGAACTTGCCCAGGCCAACACCGCGCATCTGCTGTACGCCATGTCGCCCAGACGGGTCGTCACTTTCGGTCTGTTCGAATTCTCGCTGGTGGTCGTCGCGGTCGCGGCAGGCGTGGCGCAGCAGTTCGATTTCCTGCTTCCCTTCGAAATCTGGGACTGGCGCGGCTGGCGCGACATTTCGGATTGGCGGGCCTGGGGCGACCAGCTTTCCGGCCCTGGCGCATGGCTCGCGGGGCTGGGGATCCACGCACAGGTCTTGGGCGCCCTGATCGCGGCCCTGGCGTTGCTTCTGATCGGCGTGGCGAGCGGAGTGGTGCGGACGGTCTTGCGCGAATGGGGGTTCCGGCTGGAACGAACCGACAAGGGTCTGCGGCGGCGGCGCGGGCTGTTGACGCGAACCGATCTGGTCATGCCGACCCACCGGATCCAGGCGCTGCGGGTGCGGACGGGAATGGTGCGACGCCTGTTCGGCTTCCATGCGCTCAAGGCTGTCAGCCTTGCGAGCGATAGTGGATCCGCCAACCACGACGCCGTCCCCTTCGGACGGATGGATGAAATTGCGCGCGTCGTGAGTGAAACGGGGTTCGCGCTTCCTGACGAAAGCTCCGACTGGCATCGCGGGGCACCGGCCCACCGAATCGATGCCTTCCTGTTGGGGCTGGCGGCGATGCTTGTCCTGTCCGGGATAGCCCTAGCCTTGGGGCACTGGAAGCTGGCGATCGTGCCAACCATTCTCGGTGGCGGAGCGATTGCGTTCGACCAGTTCCTTACCTGGCACTGGACTCGCCATGCGCTCGATCGTGATCGGCTCTATACTCTGCGCGGATGGCTGGCGCCCAGCATGACCATCGCCGCGCGGCATAAACTGCAATCGGTCGAGCTGGTGCAGCATCCGCTGGCCCGGCTACGCGGTTATGCCGACGTCCGCTTTGGGCTGGCCGGCGGGAATTTGCGCCTGCGCGGGCTGTCGGTGGCAGAAGCGGAGCGGGTGCGTGCGGCAGTGCTCGACAGCATGGCTGCGAACGACTTTTCACAGATCGGTGAGGCGACGCCGACCGGCTGCTAGGCGCGCAGCGGCTCCCATTCGGGATGCTGATCGAATTGCGCGGCGACGTAAGAGCAGCTGGGAATGATCTTGAAGCCTTCGCGCCGGGCATCGCGCACCAGCGCATCCACCAGCCGCCCGGCGATACCCTGTCCGCGAAGTTCCGGCGGTACGATCGTGTGCTGGGCATCGCGGGCATCACCGCGCTGCGTCCATGTGAGCTTTCCGGCCGCCTCGCCCGAGCCGATGCTTACCAGATATTCGCCATGAGTGGTGTGATCGTGGCGTTCGATTACAATTTCGTCGTTTTCCATGTCCGAAAGTTTCCCTTCTGGGCAAGCAACGTTCCCCTGTCTAAGGGGTTCCGATGCTGTTTCTCTCCGACAATGCAGCCGCAGTTCACCCTGCGGTCTGGGACGCCCTCAAAGCCGCCGACGAGCCCGATTCGCCCTATGACGGCGACAGGTGGAGCGCGGCGCTGGACGACCGGTTTTCGCAGCTGTTCGGCCGCCCATGCACGGTACTCTGGGCAGGCACCGGGACCGCAGCGAACTGCCTCGCGCTCGCCACCATGGTCCCGCCCCACGGAGCGGTGGTCTGCCATGACGAAGCGCATATCGAAATGGACGAAGGCGGCGCGCCGGGTTTTTACCTCCACGGGGCCAAGCTGATTCTGGCCGAAGGCACAGGTGCCAAGCTGACGCCGGAGGCCATTCGCGCAGCGGTCGATCCGATCCGCGACGATGTCCACCAGGTTCAGCCGCATGCGATCTCGATCACGCAGCCGAGCGAATATGGCTGCGTCTACCGACCGGATGAAATCGCCGCGATCGCCGAACTTGCGCGCGAACGCGGGCTTGGCCTGCACATGGACGGCGCACGGTTCAGCAATGCGGTCGCGTTCCTCGATTGCGCGCCCGGGGACGCGGTCGGAGCGGCCGACGCGCTCAGTTTCGGTTTTATCAAGAACGGCGGGATGAGCGCCGAGGCGATCGTATTCTTCGATCAGGAGCTCGCCGATGTCGCGCGCTATCGCCGCAAGCGGGCAGGGCACCTCCAGTCGAAGGGACGCTTTCTCGCCGCGCAACTCCACGCCATGCTCGAGCGGGACGTCTGGCTGGACAATGCCCGGCACGCCAATGCCGCCGCGCAGGAGATCGCACGCGCGTGCGAAACGCGGCTGATGCATCCGGTCGAAGCCAATGAAGTGTTCGTTCGCTGTACAGCTGACGAGCGTGATGTGCTTCGTGCACAAGGCTTCGGCTTTTACGACTGGGGTGCAGATGCGGCGCGCTTCGTCACGGCCTGGAACACGCGCGACGCCGACGCCGCCGCGCTCGCTCGGGCCATCGCCAGCCTATGAGCGAGCCTGCCGAGGCCGAGAGCCTGTTTACCCCGCGCAATTTCATCGCCTTCGTGATTGTCAGCCTGATCTGGGGCGGCACCTGGCTGGTCATTCGAGACCAGATCGCCAGCGTTCCGGCGAGCTGGTCGATCTCATACCGCTTCGTAATCGCCGCGCTGGGCATGTTCGCACTTGCCGCCCTGCGCCGCGAACCGCTGCTGCTGGTCCCGGGGGGGCTGCGCTGGGCGGCCTTGCTCGGCCTCTTCCAGTTCACGCTCAACTTCGCGTTCGTCTACAATGCCGAAGCCTATATCACCTCGGGCCTGGTCGCAGTGATGTTCGCCTTGCTGGTGGTGCCCAATGCCGTCCTGGGCCGGATCTTCCTGCACCAACCCATCACCGGTGCATTCGTGCTCGGGTCGTTGATTGCGGCGATCGGTGTCGCGCTGCTGTTCGCGCATGAATGGCGTTCTTCGCCGGCAACACTGCAACAGGTGCTGCTCGGGGCTGGCCTGACGGTTGGCGGCATCCTTTCGGCCAGCGCAGCCAATATCACGCAGGCAATGGAGGGCGCGAAAAAGCAGCCTTTCCTTGCGCTCCTGGCATGGGCGATGACGATCGGCGTGCTGATCAACACCGTCTTTGCGCTGGCGACGGCAGGCCCGCCCCAATTCGATCCCCGACCATCCTACACGATGGGTATCCTGTTTCTCGGCCTCGCCGGATCGGTCGTCACCTTCCCGCTTTATTACGGCCTCGTCCGCAAGGTCGGGGCGGGGAAGGCGGCTTACAGCTCGGTGATTGTCCCGGTTGTGGCCATGATCCTCTCGACGCTGTTCGAAGGGTTCGTCTGGGGACCGCTGCCGGCTGCCGGGGCAGTCGTCACGCTGGTCGGTATGGTCGTGGCCATGCGGGGCCGGGCAACCGCACCACCGCGGCGGGCTACGCCCGAGCCATGATCGCCGCGAGCCCTTCGCGATAGGTCGGGAAGGCGGGTTCCCAGCCAAGCACGCGTTTCGCCTTGCCATTGGCGACGCGTCGGTTCTCGGCGTAGAAACCGCGCGCCATCGGCGACAGCCCTGCATCCTCGATGCTTTGCAGCGGCGGCGGCGCCTGGCCCAGCAGACGACAGGCTTCTTCAATTACGGTGTTCTGGCTCGTGGGCAGATCGTCCGCCAGATTATAGGCGCCCGCTGGTGCATCGCGGCCAACCGCAGTGATCACGCCCGCCACGATATCCGTCACGTGAATGCGGCTGAAAACCTGCCCCGGAAGATCTATGCGGTGCGCCTTACCCTGTTCGATCCGGTCGAATGCGCTACGACCCGGCCCGTAGATGCCGGGAAGACGGAACACCCGCGCGCCGGCATCCAGCCAGCGCGAATCGCATTCCGCCCGTGCGCTGCGCCGCCCGCCGCCAGTGGGGGAAGCCTCGTCGACCCAGGCCCCCTGCGCATCACCATAGACCCCCGTCGACGACAGATAGCCCAGCCACCGGTCGCCGATCAGGTCGCCATAGCGGTCGAGCACCGGATCGCTTCCTTCGCTGGGCGGAACGCTGCTCAGGACATGGGTGGCGGCATCAGCAGCCTGCGCTACGGCGGCGCGGTCGTCGAACGTCAGATTGCCCGCGCTGCCGGTAGCATCGACATGCCAGCCCCTGCCGCGCAGCGCATCGGCGATCCGTGTCGCGGTATAGCCGAGGCCGAAGATCAGCAGGCGAGTCATGCCACGCCGTAACCAAACGCTTGCCTCGTGGACCGCGTGCAATAGGCACTCGGAGCGGCACGGGGCGGGGCGGAAATGTCGCGGCTGATATTGGCCGCAGAAAAGAGGTCGAACACGAGGGTCATGCGAGGTCGCTGGCTGGGGCAGGCCAGCGGCACTGTCAATCGCTGCAATCGGCGCAGCGCCTTGTGAACGCAATGTCTCGACGGACGTTGCAAGGAGTGACAGACCAAGAAGCTACGCATTCGACAGGAATTCCATGGATATCGCGCGCACTCCCGCAGCCCCCGACGGCAATCCCGAAATGGCCGACGCCGCCATCCAGCCAAAGGCCCCACCCGAAATCCGCCGCGAGGATTACAAGCCCTTTCCCTGGCTGGTTCCGACCATCCGCCTGACGTTCGATCTCGCATTGGATAAAACGCGAGTTACCGCAAGACTGGAGATCGAACGCAATCCGGCGGCTGAAGCGGAGCGGACCATCCGCCTGAACGGCGACGGGCTCCAGCTCGAGTCCCTATCGTGCGACGGCGACGAAAGTACCGATTACCGGATGGATGGCGATGATCTGCTGGTGACGCTTCCCGGCGAACGCCACTCGCTCGAGATCGTCACCGTCATCGATCCGTCGGCCAATTCGCAACTGATGGGGCTGTACGCTTCGGGCGGAATGCTGTGCACGCAATGCGAAGCGGAAGGGTTCCGCCGGATCACCTTCTTCCCCGACCGGCCCGATGTGCTGAGCACCTATACCGTCCGGATGAGCGGGCCCAAGGCCCTGTTTCCTGTCCTGCTCTGCAACGGCAATCGGACGGATCAGGGCGAGGAAGGCGCTACGCACTGGGCCGAATGGCACGATCCGTGGCCCAAGCCGTCCTATCTCTTCGCACTCGTCGCTGGCGATCTTGTCGCCCGCAGCGACAGCTTCACGACCATGAACGGCCGCGAGGTGGAGCTCAACGTCTATGTCCGCGACGGCGATCTCGACCGGACCGAGCACGCGATGGAAAGCCTCAAGCGCTCGATGCGCTGGGATGAGGAAGTCTTCGGGCGCGAATACGATCTCGACCTATTCAACATCGTCGCCGTATCCGATTTCAACATGGGGGCGATGGAGAACAAGGGCCTCAACATCTTCAACACCAAATACGTCCTTGCCGACCCCGAGACCGCCACCGATGGCGATTACGACGGGATCGAAGGCGTAATCGGCCACGAGTATTTCCACAACTGGTCGGGCAATAGGGTAACCTGCCGCGACTGGTTCCAGCTGAGCCTCAAGGAAGGCTTCACGGTACTGCGCGACCAGCTGTTCAGCGCGCAAATGGGCAGCGCGCCGGTCAAGCGGATCGAGGATGTGCGCGTGTTGCGCGGCGTGCAGTTTCCCGAGGATTCGGGGCCGCTGGCTCATCCGATCCGTCCGGATTCGTATCGCGAAATCAGCAATTTCTACACTGCCACTGTCTATAACAAGGGCGCCGAGGTCATTCGCATGATGCGGACGATGGCAGGCGAGGAAGCCTTCCGCCGCGGCACCGATCTCTACTTCGAGCGCCACGATGGCGAAGCGGCGACCTGCGAGGACTTCGTTCGCGCGATGGAGGACGGCGCTGATCTGGATCTTGCGCAGTTCCGGCTATGGTACTCGCAGGCTGGGACCCCCAAGGTTGCCGCGCGGCTGACACATGAAGGCCAGACCGCCACGCTCACGCTGACGCAAACCGTACCTGCGACGCCAGGCCAGCCCGACAAGCAGCCGATGCCTATCCCGCTCAGCTTGGCGTTGTTCGACCGTGAGAGTGGCAATCACGCGGGTGAAGAACTGGTAGTGCTCGATAGCGAGACCGCACAATTTTCCTTCGACGGCTTTGCGACCAGACCCGTGCTCTCGATCAATCGCGGCTTTTCGGCGCCGGTCTCCATCGACCGTGATGTTCCGCGCGACGAACTTGTCTTCCTCGCCGCGCGCGACGACGATCCCTTCGCGCGGTACGAAGCGATGCAGGAACTGATGACAGGCTATCTTGTCGGCAGTGTCTCGGGCGAGCTCGACGATGCCGAGCGCGACGCTGCGCGCGGCGATATCGCGCAGGCGATGCGCGCAGTGACCGAGGATAGCGCGCTCGACGATCTGATGCGCGGCGAACTGATGGTCATGCCGAGCCAGGCGTACATAGCGGAACAGATGCTGATCGCCGATCCGGGCAGTATTCATGCCGCTCGCGAAGCGCTCAAGGCGGACGTAGCCACACGGCTCGCCGATCCTCTCCATGCGCTTTACGAAAGAGCCGCCCAAGTGCCCTTTGCACTCGATGCCGAGGCGAAGGGCGCGCGCAAGGTCAAGACGCTGGCGCTATCCTATGCCGCTGCCGGCGATCCGGCCACCGCATCCGGTCTTGCGGCGCGGCAATACGACCGCGCGGACAATATGACCGATCGGCAGGGCGCGCTGATGGTGCTGGCCGGGCTCGACAGTGCGGAACGCACCGGCCGGCTGCTCGACTTCTACAATCGATACCAGGGCAACGCTCTGGTGATCGACAAGTGGTTCGCGCTGCAGGCCAGTTCGCTTCATCCCCACGCGATCGAGCATGTGAAGGCCTTGCGCGAACATGAGGATTTCGCGCTGCGCAATCCGAATCGCGTGCGGTCGCTCTACATGGCCTTCGCCAGCAACCCCGGCGCGTTCCATTCTGCCGATGGCGAGGGCTATCGCATGCTCGCCGATCTGATCCTCGAACTCGATCCGATCAATGCGCAAACCGCTGCCCGGTTCGTTCCCGCACTGGGGCGCTGGCGCCGGATCGAGGAAGGCCGCGCGCAGTTGATGCGCGAAGCGCTCCAGCGGATTGCCGAAGCGCCGAAGTTGTCGCGCGATACATATGAACAGGTTACCCGTTCGCTGGGCTAGTACGATGCGCGACTATCTTACGGCGTCCTCGCTGGGCGATATCCCTCATGGGTTCTCCAGCTCGGCGGGCCTTGGCGCGGACCAGGTTCTTCCCGGCGCCGCGCTTGTCCGCGTCAGGCAGGTCCATTCCGCGACGGTCGTGACCGCTTGCGATGCCTGGGAAGAGCCTCCCGAAGCCGATGCAATCGTCACGAACCGGCCTGCCCTTGCGCTGGGTATCGTTACCGCGGACTGCGCGCCGGTACTGCTCGCCGATCCGGCGGCGCGCGTCATCGGCGCGGCGCATGCCGGGTGGCGGGGTGCGTTGGCTGGCGTGCTTGGCAACACGGTAGCCGCGATGGAGACCCTCGGCGCAAGCCGCGGGGCTATCCGGGCGGCCATCGGGCCGACGATTGCGCAGGCCAGCTACGAGGTTGACGCCGCGTTTCGGGACCATTTCACGCCCCCCGATGCCCGCTTCTTCACGCCCGGCCGCGCTGGACATTGGCAGTTCAATCTCCCGGCCTATGCGGCCCAGCGCTTGCGCGAGGCAGGCGTCACCCGGATCGCCGACGTGCGACAGGATACCTACACGCAGCCAGAGCGGTTTCATTCCTATCGCCGCGCAGGGCACCGGGGCGAGGAAACGGCCGGCCGCCAGCTCAGCATCATCGGGCTTGGCCGATAGAGCCAATCGCCGGTGCCGGGCCGGAACGGGCCTCGGTTGCACGCGACTGCATAAAGCTTGCCAAAATGGCGGTTGGCAACCCGCCGCAGAGCGGCTAGAGGCGCGTCCAAACCGGGCACATATGGGGCTTTTGCGGACGCGTTATCTATGTCGTGTGCGCCGGCTTACCACCTCACCCGGTCGATAAATTCGCACAGCGCGTCTCCGGGTCCAGGCCCGGGGCGCAGGTACAAGGCAGGCAAGGCAAAGCGCTGATGGCAGACACGGCTGCAACCGCAACTCCCGAAACGGCAGGCGACACCGCCGATGGCATTCGCCGCCGCGATTTCCTCGACATCGCTGCGGTAAGCGCGGCAGGTATCGGCGGCCTCGCGGTCGTCTATCCGCTGGTAACTCAGATGGCGCCGTCGAAGGACGTGCTCGCCGCCAGCTCGACCGAGGTCGACGTTTCGGCGATCGAGCCGGGGCAGGCGATCAAGGCCGTCTTCCGCAAGCAGCCGCTGTTCATCCGCCGGCTTACCCCGGCTGAAGTCGCCGCCGCCAATGCGACGCCGGCAGGCTCGCTTCGCGATCCGGCATCGCTCGCCGATCGGACGAAGGAAGGGCATGAGGACATGCTCGTCACCATGGGTGTATGCACCCACCTCGGCTGTGTCCCGCTCGGGGCGGCCGAAGGCGAAGTGAAGGGCGAATTCGGCGGGTATTTCTGCCCCTGCCACGGTTCGCACTACGACACCGCGGGCCGTATCCGTAAGGGTCCGGCACCGACCAACCTCGAAGTGCCGGAGTACGAGTTCACCTCGGACACCGTCATCCAGGTCGGCTGAGCTTAGAGAGAAGAGACGATACGATGAGCTTTCCCTGGGCCAAGGAATACGCCCCCACCAATGGGGTCACCAAATTCCTCGACGAGAAGTTGCCGCTGCCGCGCCTCGTTTATAACGCTGTCGGCGCAGGTTATCCGGTGCCGCGCAACCTGAGCTATTTCTGGAATTTCGGCGTCCTCGCCGGCTTCTTCCTGGTGGTGCAGATCGTCACAGGTGTGGTTCTGGCGATGCATTATGCCGCCAATGCGCAGGTCGCCTTCGCGACGACCGAGCATATCATGCGTGACGTCAACTGGGGCTGGATGATGCGCTATGCGCACGCCAATGGCGCCAGCTTCTTCTTCATCGTAATCTACCTCCACATCTTCCGCGGCCTGTTCTACAGCTCGTACAAGGCGCCGCGGGAAATGATCTGGCTGCTCGGCGTGGTCATTTTCCTGCTAATGATGGCGACCGCGTTCATGGGTTACGTGCTGCCCTGGGGCCAGATGAGCTTCTGGGGTGCCAAGGTGATCACCGGCCTGTTCGGTGCCATTCCCGTGGTCGGCGAACCGATCCAGGTATGGCTGCTGGGCGGCTTCGCGCCCGACAATGCCGCGCTCAACCGCTTCTTCAGCCTCCACTTCCTGCTGCCCTTCGTTATTGCGGGTGTCGTCATCCTGCATATCTGGGCGCTGCACATTCCCGGTTCGTCGAACCCGACCGGTGTCGAAGTGAAGAGCGAGAGCGATACGCTCCCGTTCCATCCGTACTACACCGCGAAGGACGGCTTCGGCCTCGGCATTGCGCTGCTGCTGTTCTTCACCATGGTGTTCTTCCTGCCCAATGCGCTGGGCCACCCGGACAATTACATCGAAGCCAACCCGCTTTCGACGCCGGCGCACATCGTGCCCGAATGGTACTTCTGGCCGTTCTACGCGATCCTGCGGGCCTTCACCGTCGACTTCCTGTTCTTCCCCGCGAAGCTGCTCGGCGTGATTGCAATGTTCGGCTCGATCCTGGTGTGGTTCATCCTGCCCTGGCTCGACAAGTCGCCCGTGCGCAGCGGCCACTACCGCCCGCTGTTCCGCAAGTTCTTCTGGTTCGGCCTGATCCCCGCGATGGTCGTGCTGTTCATCTGCGGCGGTGCCCCGGCGGAAGAGCCCTATGTGATGCTCAGCCAGATCGCGACGGCGTATTACTTCCTGCACTTCCTCGTGATCCTGCCGATCGTCGGCCAGATCGAGAAGTCCGAACCGCTGCCCTATTCGATCACCGAAGCCGTCCTCGGCTCGGACAAGAAGGCGGTGCTCGGCGAAAACACCACGCCGGCCGTCTAAGCGAGTTACGAGACCAGACATGACCAAGCTTCTCAGCATCCGCCTCGTCGCCATTCTCGTCGGCCTCGGCTTCGCACTGATTGCGCTCTATTCCTTCGTCTTGGGTGCCTATGCCTGGATGACCGAAGAGCCTGCCGGGCACCTTCCCTACGAGGAACCGCGTGATATCGCCTTCTCGTTCGACGGGCCGTTCGGCAAGTGGGACATCCAGCAGCTGCAGCGCGGCTTCAAGGTTTACGACGAGGTTTGTGCGGCATGCCACAGCCTCAAGTTCGTCGCCTTCCGCGACCTCGAGCAGCTTGGCTATGACGAGGGCCAGGTAAAGGCGTTCGCCGCTTCGAAGCAGGTACCGGGTATCGATCCGAACACTGGCGAAGCGACCACGCGCCCCGGCCTTCCGACCGACTACTTCCCCGATCCCTATCCCAACAATGTTGCGGCTGCGGCGGCGAACAACAACGCCATCCCGCCCGACCTGTCGCTGATGACCAAGGCGCGCGGCGACGGCGTGAACTACGTGGCTTCGCTGCTTTCGGGCTATTCCGAGCCGACGGCGGAACTGCTCGCGGAGCATCCCGAAGCCGCTCCGGGACCGGGTCTCTATCACAACCCCTATTTCCCGAACCTCAACCTCGCGATGGCTCCGCCGCTGACCACCACGGGCCAGGTCACCTATGACGACGGGACCGAGGCGACGGTGGAACAGATGTCGACCGATGTCGCGGCCTTCCTCGCCTGGACCGCAGAACCGACCATGGTCCAGCGCAAGCAGACCGGCTGGCCGGTGTTGATTTTCCTGCTCTTCGCTACGGTTCTGGCCTATTTGTCGAAACAGCAGATCTGGGCAGCGGCAAAGCCCAAGAAAGACTGAACCCATTCGGTCTGACGATTTTCGCGCCCCTTGCATCCTGGTGATGCGAGGGGCGTTTCGATTCCGGGGAGGTAGGCCATGACGCCTGACGAAATCAAAGCACTTGTCCGCACGATTCCGGACTTCCCCAAGACGGGTATCCAGTTTCGCGACATCACCACGCTTCTCGGTCATGGCCGCGGTTTTGCTGCAACGGTCGAGTGGCTGACGCAGGCGGTTGCGGGCGCTGAAGCGATTGCAGGCATGGAAGCGCGCGGCTTTATCTTCGGTGCAGCGGTGGCTGCCCGGCTCGAGTTGCCCTTCCTGCCGATCCGCAAGCCGGGTAAATTGCCCTGCGAAGTGATTGGCGTCGAATACGAACTGGAATACGGGCTCGACCGCTTGGAAATGGATCCCGCCGCGGTCGGCGCAGGCCAGCATGTGGCGATCGTCGACGACCTGCTCGCGACCGGGGGCACCGCGGTCGCCGCTACCGAACTGCTCCGCAAGGCCGGTGCGCGTGTCGATCGCGCTGCATTCGTGATCGACCTGCCCGATCTGGGCGGCAATGCGCGCTTGGCCAGCCAGTCGCTCGATGTCCGCGCCTTGATGGCCTTCGATGGCGACTAAGCGTTTCGCGCAGGACTGGATATATTCTGTCCATCGGGCATTAAGGGTACTCGCGCGTTGCGGCGCACCGGTCGGCGGACAGCCGCGCAGCCAGAGAGACCCATGGAACAATCACTAGTCATCGCGATGGTCGGCATGCTGGGCATAGGTGCCCAATGGCTGGCCTGGCGGACGGGCTGGCCGGCCATCGTGCTGATGCTTGCGGCGGGCTTCCTGGCGGGTCCGGTGCTCGGTTTGTTCGATCCCGAACATGCATTCGGCGACCTGCTCGATCCGATGATCGCTATCGGGGTCGCGCTCATCCTGTTCGAAGGCGGGCTCAGCCTCGATTTTCGTGAGCTTCGGCATGCAGGCGAAGGGGTCTGGCGGCTGGTCTTGCTGGGCGGGCCGATCGCATGGGTGCTTGGTGCATTCGCTGCGCACTCGATCGGCGGTCTCGAATGGCCGGTGGCGATCCTGTTCGCCGGCATCCTGGTAGTCACCGGGCCGACGGTGGTGATGCCGCTGCTGCGCCAATCGTCGGTCAAGGCACGGCCCGCAGCGATCCTCAAGTGGGAAGCCATCGTCAACGACCCCATCGGCGCGCTCTTCGCAGTGGTGTCCTACGAATATTTTCGCGCGGTTACCGAATCGCCTGGTGCCAGCCTGTTCGAAGTCGTCCCGCCGCTGATCATCGCCGCCATCATCGCAGGTCTGATCGGCTATGTTGCGGCCGCGGCGATCGCCTGGGCGTTTCCGCGCGGGGCCATTCCCGAATATCTCAAGGTGCCCGTGCTGCTTACCTCGGTCATCGTGGTGTTTGTGCTGTCCAACCAGATCGAGCACGAAGCCGGGCTGGTCGCAGTGACCGTGATGGGCATCGCGCTGGCGAACATGAACGTTTCGTCCCTGCGCAGCATTCATCCGTTCAAGCAGAACATCGCGGTAATCCTTATCGCCGGCATATTCGTCCTGCTTTCGGCCAGCCTCGAATTCGAGGAACTGGCTTATCTCAACTGGAACTTCGGCCTGTTCCTGCTGGCCTTGCTGTTCCTTGTTCGACCCGCAACCATCCTGCTGAGCCTGCTCGGCAGTTCGGTCCCGTGGAACGAACGGCTGTTCCTTTCCTGGATCGCACCGCGCGGTATCGTGCTGGTGGCTATCTCCGGCCTGTTCGCGCTCCGGCTCGAGGATATCGGCTATGACGGTACGGCACTGATCGGGCTCAGCTTCGCGGTGGTGGTCGCCACCATCGTGGCGCACGGTTTCACGATCGATCTCGTCGCACGCCTGCTCAATCTCAAGGGCAGCAACCGCCCGGGGGTGCTCATCGTCGGGAGCACGCCGTGGACGATCTCGCTTGCGCTCATGATGCAGGAACTCAAGGCGCCCGTGATGGTCGTTGATTCGAGCTGGCAGCGGCTCGCGCTCGCCCGCCAGAAGGGGCTGCCTTTCTACCATGGGGAAATCCTCAATGAGGCGACCGAGCACAATCTCGACCTGACCCCCTATTCAGTGCTGGTGGCGGCAACCGAAAACGAGGCGTACAACGCGCTCGTCTGCAATGAATTCGCCTATGAGATCGGACGCGATACGGTTTTCCAGCTCGGTGATGCGATCGACGACGAGGACCGCCACGCGCTGCCGAGCGGCATCCGCGGCCGCGCCTTGTTCGAAAGCGGCTTCGGCGTCGAAGACGTAAACGAACGGCTCGCGCGGGGCTGGGTGTTCCGCAAAACCAAACTCTCGGAAGAATTCACCTTTGCCGCGGCGCAGGATCGATTGCCCGATGCCGCCGCCATGCTGCTGCTGGTACGCGACAACGGCACGCTGCGCTTCTTCACGCATGCCGCGCGGCCCGAGCCACGGGCAGGCGACGTGATCGTCAGCTTCGCGCCTCCGCAGGAACGCAGCGCTCAGGATGCGGCTGCCAAACGCGATCGCAAACGCAACAAGACCGCCGAACAGGGGGCATGAGATGAAGCACCGTTCCACTCTGACACTTGCGGCCGCCATGGCGGCTACGATGCTTGCAGGCTGCAAGGATGATCAGCCGCAGCCGCCCTCCGATGCCGACGCGCCGCCCGAAAAGCGCTCGATCTTCCGGCCCGAGTTCCAAGTCGAACCAATCGAGAGTTTCGAGCCCAGCGGGTCGCTCGAAACCACTGTGGAGTTCCCCGACGGCACCGAGCTGACCGAAGAAGGCCGCGCAGCGCTCGCCACAGTGCTTGCGTCGCCGCAGAACGAGGAAGGCGGGCTGATCTATCTGCGCGGTCACACCGACAGCGGTGGCAGCGACGAGGCGAATATGCGGGCATCGCTCGCCCGGGCCGAGGCGGTGCGCGACTGGCTGGTCGAAAACGGCGTTGCCGAAGACCGGATCCGCACAATTGCCTTTGGCGAGCAGAACCCCATCGCCCCGAATGCCCGCCCGGACGGTACGCCCGACGAAGACGGCCGTACCGCCAACCGGCGCGTCGAAATCGAGGTCCTCACGCGCGAACCGCCGATGATCGAGGATGAGCCGACACTGGCGGAAACGCTGGCATCCTCGGCAGAAGAAGAACGCGGTGAAAGCAGCGATACGTCACAATAGCGTGTTGACGCCGAAGCCGCTTCGATGGCATTGGCGCCGCACCCGAGCGGGTATAGCATAGTGGTAATGCTCCAGCCTTCCAAGCTGGCTAGAGGGGTTCGATTCCCCTTACCCGCTCCATCTTTCCTTCGTTTCTATCGCTTGTCCCGGATAGCTTCCGGGAGCGCGGTCACGTCAGCGGCATATTGTCGATCAGCCGGGTCCCGCCGATCCGTGCGGCCACAAACAGCCGGCTGTCTGCCATAGCGCTATCGGCGGGGCCAAGATCGTCGCCGCAGCGTATTTCGGCATAGTCGATACTGCCGAAGCCTGCGCTGGTCAGTTCCCCCCGCAGGTCATCGAGCACAGTGTTGGTCGGTTCGCCCTGCATCAGGCGGGCGATCGCCTGCTTCATGCTGCGCGGCAGTGCCGCAGCGGCAGACCGCTGGTCGGGCGTGAGATAGGCATTGCGGCTCGACATAGCGAGACCATCGGCCTCGCGGACGATAGCAACACCGTGAATCGCATCGACATGCGGCCGCGTAAGGTCGAGGTCGCGCGCCATCCTGCGGATGACCGCCAACTGCTGCCAGTCCTTTTCGCCAAAGAATGCCATGTCCGGGCGAACCTGGTTGAACAGTTTGCAGACGACCGTGGCCACGCCGTCGAAATGCCCGGGGCGATCGCCGCCGCACAGGCCCTCGCTGACGCCCGCGACCGAGATGCTGGTGGCATAGCCCGCAGGATAGACGATGTCGGGAGCAGGCGCCCACAGCAGCGCCACGCCTTCCGTTTCGAGCAATGCGGCGTCGCGTGCGAGCTGCCGCGGGTATGCATCGAGATCTTCGTTTGCGCCAAACTGGCGCGGATTGACGAAGATGGAGACCGCCACATGATCCGCCTTGGCCCGGGCGGCCCTGACCAGGGTCAGATGCCCCTCGTGCAGCGCGCCCATGGTGGGGACCAGCGCAATCGTGCCGCTACCGCTCAGTCTATCGGTGGCAGCCCGCAGGTCATCGAGCGTGTGGACGGTAAGCAGCATTCGTCTCCCGAAAGAAAGGCAATGGAATCCAAAGGGGCGGAGCGACCTGTGCCGTTCCGCCCCTCGCGTGGCAAGATCGCCGATGTCAGCGTGCGATGGGTGCCGCGGCAGCCGCATCCGTCGGCAGGCCGCCTAGCTGGGTCACCAGATCGGTATAGGCATTGAGGTAGGCCAGCACGATGATCTGTCCGATCGCCGTGTTCTCATACCCGCCGAATCCCCCTGCAGCGCCGCCCCCGCCGCCGAACAAGCCGCCCCCGGCAGCCCAGCCGAGGTCCTTCTTGCGAAAATAGCCTTCGACCAGCGCTTCCTCGACCGTGGTTCGGGCATTCACCAGCGACAGGACGACATTGGCTTCGCCCTTCTTGACGCGGATTCCGCCCACCAGTCCGCCGGCAGTGCGGCCGAACAGGCCGCCGACCACTCCACCGAGCACTCCGCCCCCGCCGCCCGAATTGCTGTTCGCGCTGACGATGTCGGGTTGGAGGAAGTAATCGGCTGTGCGGACCTGGCCCAGGCCGACATTCTGCCCGTCCTGCAATTCGCCCTGTTCCTCCAGCGCGCGTTCCATGGCGCGGCTGCGCATTGCCCGGCCGCGGCTGACCATGGTGAAACAGCCAGAGCGTTGGACAAACACCCGGATGATCTGTTCGGGGCTGCCGAGATTGAGCTCGCGCCACCATTTGTCGTCGGGTTCGACCACGGCAATCGTCCCAAGGTTTTGCGAGCAGCGCGGAATTTCCATGCTCGCCCGCTCCTGCGCCTTGCGGCCTGAGGAACGCCCCTGCGCAACTACGGGTTCGGCAGCCATGCCGGTCACGCAGAAGAGGGCGAGTGCGGTGTAGATCAGTTTCTTCATATCCTGGGGTTCCTCTAGAATGAGCGTTCGCGGCTGCCGGCTTTGGCCGGTTCTCGCCGGTCTACTGCGACCCAGGCGGCCGCGATTCTAGCAAAGCGGACAATGACCGCTAGTAAGCATCCGTCATTGTGGGAATCGGACACGGCAGGCGGGCGCCACATTGCCGCAGCGCGATGGGTTGGATAGGGACAGGCGCAGTATGAAATTCCCGGCCCCTATTCGATGACCGCCCGTCCCCACCGTATCGTTTTTGCGAATGAAAAGGGCGGCACCGGGAAATCGACCACCGCGGTGCATGTCGCAGTCGCGCTCGCTTTCGGCGGTGCGCGGGTGGCCGCGTTCGATCTCGATCACCGCCAGCGGACCATGTGCCGTTATTTCGAGAACCGTGCGGAGACGATGAAGCGCCGCGGGATCGAACTGCCGACCGCGCAGTGCCATGTGGTCGAGGACCTGGACGAAGCAGGCATGGAAGCGTTGATTGCGGCGGAGTCCATCGGCGCCGACTTCGTGATCATCGACACGCCTGGCCGTGATGATCCGCTGGCCCGGCATGCGGCGACCATGTCCGACACGCTGGTCACACCGATGAACGACAGCTTCGTCGACTTCGATCTGATCGGACAGGTCGAAAGCGAGAATTTCAAGGTGCGCAAGCTTTCGTTCTATGCGGAACTCATATGGGAAGCCCGGCTTAAACGCAGCCGTACGTCGATCGAACAGAACCGCGCGCAGATGGACTGGGTGGTTGTACGCAACCGCACCGGTTACACCGAGGCGCGCAATATGGCGCGGATCGAACAGGCGCTTACCGAAATGTCCAAGCGGGTCGGCTTCCGCGTCGCCAAGGGGCTGTCCGAACGCGTGGTCTACCGCGAGCTCTTCCCCTCGGGCCTGACGCTCCTCGACAAGGGCCATCTGGGCGATCTGGGGACCAGCCATCTGGTGGCGCGGCAGGAATTGCGCGGGCTTATCGCCACGTTGCGCCTGCCGGGTTCAGAAGCCCGGGAGAAGGCAGCGGCCGCACGATGATCCGCTATATTGCCCTGGCCCTGGTAATTTGCGTGGCATGCCGCTGGCTGCTTGGGAAATGGCCGTGGGAGTATCTCTCGACCCGCAGTTCGAGCGAGCGCGCGCTCGACAATGCGCGCCGCCTGCTCGATGTCCCGCGCAACGCTTCGGCCGAAGAAATTCGTTTGGCACATCGGCGCATTGCTACAATCATCCACCCGGACAAAGGCGGAACCGCCGCGGCGCTGCAAGAGGTGAATGCAGCCCGCGACCTGCTGCTCGCCCGGCTTGAACACACGCGAACGGAGCGTTCAGAATGACTCACAGTTTCCATCCTACCGTTTTGCGCGAATACGACATCCGCGGGATCATCGGCGAAACGCTCGGCGCGGATGACGCGCGCGCGATCGGACGCAGTTTCGGCTCGATGTTGGCAGAGGCTGGCGGCAGGAAAGTGGCGGTGGGCTACGATGGCCGGGTCAGTTCGCCCATGCTTGAACACGCCCTCGTCGAAGGGTTGAACGCGTCAGGGATGGATGTCGTCCGCATCGGCATGGGCCCCACGCCGATGCTGTATTACGCCGAAGCGTCAGCCGAAGACGTGGATGGCGGCATCGAGATAACCGGCAGCCACAACCCCGCCAATTACAACGGCTTCAAGATGGTGTTTCAGGGGCGGCCGTTTTTCGGGGCGGACATCCAGGAGCTGGGCCGCAGGAGCAGTGCGGGCGAATGGGTCGACGGCTCGGGATCGGTCGAGGACCGCGATGTCATCGATGCCTATATTGATCGGATGCTGGAAGCGCTTGACGGGATCGATCCCGCCTCGCTTGCCGGCCTCAAGGTCGGTTGGGACGCGGGGAACGGCGCGGCCGGTCCGGCGCTCGAAAAGCTCGCCGCGCGTCTTCCGGGCGAACATCACCTGCTGTTTACCGATGTCGATGGCGAATTTCCCAATCATCACCCCGATCCCACCGTCGAGGAGAACCTCGCGGATTTGCGCAATCTGGTCGCCGAGAAGTCGCTCGATTTCGGGGTGGCTTTCGACGGGGACGGCGACCGTATCGGTGCGATCGACGGCGAAGGCCGGGTCATCTGGGGCGACCAGTTGCTGATGGTGTTCGCCGAAGACCTGCTCGCGCGGCGCAAGGGCGCCACGATCATCGCCGATGTGAAGGCCAGCCGTGCGCTGTTCGACCATGTCGCAGCGCATGGCGGCGAACCCCTGATGTGGAAGACTGGGCATTCGCTGATCAAGTCCAAAATGAAGGAAACGGGCTCGCCGCTTGCCGGCGAAATGAGCGGCCACGTGTTCTTCGCGGATGAATATTACGGTTATGACGACGCGCTCTATGCCGGCGTTCGGCTGATCGCTGCCGCTGCGCGGTTGGGGAAATCGGTGACCGAACTGCGCTCGGCCATGCCGCCGATGATCAACACGCCCGAAATGCGCTTCCAGGTCGATGAAAGCCGCAAGTTCGCTGCTATCGGAGAGATCGCCGGACGCGTTGCTGCCAGCGATGCACTGGCCGACACGACCGATGGTGTGCGGGTTACCACCGATGACGGCTGGTGGCTGCTGCGCGCTTCGAATACGCAGGACGTGCTGGTTGCGCGAGCGGAGAGCGAGAGCGAGGAGGGGCTTGCCCGGCTCGTTGCGCAGATCGACGAACAACTGGCGGAATCGGGCCTCGAGCGCGGTCCGCAAGCCGGTCACTGAGTCCGGGCCAACAGGGGGCAAGTTATGAAGGGAATGGCAGGCAAATTCATCGCGGCGGCTGCGCTGGTCTGCGCTGCGCCGGTAGTCGCGCAGCAGGAAACGGCCACCCACGAAAGCGCGATGTCGTCGGAGGCCCTCGACGGGTTTGCGGGAATGATGGCCGGTCTGTTCCAGACCGAACCCTTGACCGACGAGCAGACCGCCCGGTTGCCCGCTGCACAAGCGGTGGTCGGCCAGATGATGCCCGATGGCTTCTATGGTGAAATGATGGGCGGCATGATGGACAAGATGCTTCGTCCGATGCTGTCGATGTTCTCGCAGCCCGAATTTGTGCTCGGGGCGCGTCTGGCTGTCGAAGCCGAGGCTATCGAGGCGCTCGGTGAAGACGAACAGGCGGAACTGACCGCAATGCTCGATCCTGCCTATGAGGCGCGCGGCGATGCGATGGTCGAGGTCCTCACCTTACGCATGGGCGGAATGTTCTCGGCCATGGAGGCCCCGATGCGCGAAGGGCTGTCGAAAGCCTATGCTGTCCGTTTCGACGAGTGGCAACTGGCCGACATCGCGGCCTTCTTCGCCACCCCGACGGGGAGAGAATATGCGCGCGAATCCATGGCGCTGTTCGCCGATCCGCAGGTGATGCAGGCGAGCATGCAGGCGCTGCCCGCGATGATGAACGGCTTCGGCGATATCGAAAGCGCGATGCGCGAGGCGATGGCAGCGCTCCCGGCCGAACGCGGATACGGTGATCTGACGGGGGCACAGCGCCAGCGCATGGCGGAACTGCTCGATGTCGACCCGGCCCAGCTAGCCGACCTCGTCAATCCGCCCAAGCCGCTGGATGAGACGGCAGAGCAATAGGCCGCAGGGGCCGGGGGGCGTCTCAAGGTCGTTACCCGGAACCAGTATGGTGTCTCCGGCGCTTCTAGGCTGATGCAGCCCGACGTTCCGCCCGAGATCGCCGATTGGTTTGCCGGGCGCGATTGGCGCATCCGGCGGCACCAGCTCGATATGCTGGTTGCCAGCGATCGGGGGCGGCACGCCTTGCTGGTGGCTGATACCGGTGCGGGCAAAACCCTTGCAGGCTTCCTGCCAACGCTGGCCGATTTTACCCAGGCGCGTCTCAAAGGGTCGGAGCCTCCACCGGGCCTGCACACCCTGTATATCTCACCGCTCAAGGCTCTTGCGCATGATGTCCAGCGCAATCTCCTGGCTCCGATCGAAGAGATGGGCCTGCCGCTGAGGGTCGAAACGCGCAGCGGCGACACGCCTTCCGATCGTAAGAAGCGGCAACGCAGCCGCCCTCCGCACGTCCTCCTGACCACGCCGGAGAGCCTGTCGCTGCTGCTCTCCTATCCTGACAGCTTCGAACTGTTTCGCGGGCTGAAGCGCGTGGTGATCGATGAAGTGCACGCCTTTGCCACGGACAAGCGAGGCGATCTTCTCGCGCTTGCGCTGACGCGGCTGCAGGTGCTCGCACCTGACCTGCAACGGGTCGCGCTATCGGCGACGCTCGCCAACCCGGAAGGGTTCCGCGAATGGCTGGCACCGTGGGGTGATATCGATTCGGTGGAATTGGTTGCAGGCGAAACGGGGGCACCCGCGGAAGTCGAGATCCTCCTGCCCAATGAGGAACGGGTTCCGTGGGGCGGACACGCGGCGACCTGGGCGGTGCCGCAGCTCTACGAACAGATCCGCGCCAACCGCACGACGCTGATCTTCACCAACACGCGGTTCCTCGCCGAGTATATTTTTCAGAACCTGTGGGATGTGAACGACGACAACCTGCCGATCGGCGTTCATCACGGCTCGCTGAGCAAGGAGGCGCGCCGCAAGGTGGAAGGCGCGATGGCAAGGGGCGAGTTACGCGCGTTGGTGGCGACCGCCAGTCTCGACCTGGGCGTCGACTGGGGGGATATCGACCTGGTGGTCCAGATGGGGGCCCCCAAGGGCTCCTCGCGGCTGCTGCAGCGCATTGGGCGTGCCAATCACCGTCTCGATCAACCGAGCCGGGCCTTGCTGGTACCAGGCAACCGGTTCGAATTCCTCGAAGCCACCGCTGCGAAGGAGGCGGTCGACGAAGGCAAGCGGGACGGCGAAACCTTCCGTCCGGGCGGGCTCGATGTGCTCGCCCAGCACGTAATGGCCTGCGCCTGTGCCGCGCCGTTCGACGAAGCGGGCCTGCTGGCCGAAATCCGGGCCAGCCTGTCCTATGCCTGGGTCGACGAAGCGGTGTGGCAGCGGGTGCTCTCATTCGTTGAAACGGGTGGCTATGCCCTCAAGGCCTATGACAAGTTCAAGCGGATCCAGCGCGACGGGGACGGCATCTGGCGGCTGGCCCATCCGCAGCAGGCACAGCGACACCGCATGAACGCGGGCATCATCATCGATTCCGAAATGCTCGAAGTGCGCATCAGCTCGGGTCGCGGGCGCGGGGGACGTAGCCTTGGCAAGGTCGAGGAACGGTTTGCCGCCTCGCTCAGTCCCGGGGACACCTTCGCCTTTGCGGGGATGAGCCTCGAGGTGGTCAAACTGCAGGATATGGAGGTGCTCGTCCGGGCGGCGAAAGCCAGTGCGATGATACCCAGTTACGGCGGCGCGCGCTTGCCGCTGACGACGCATCTCGCGGACCGGGTGCGCGCCATGCTGGTCGACCGGGCGGGGTGGGCCCGCTTCCCCGATGATGTACGCGAATGGCTCGAGGTGCAGGATTGGCGCTCGCAGATGCCTGGCCCCGGGCAGTTGCTGGTTGAAAGCTTCCCGCATGCGAAGCGGCATTACAGCGTCTACTATACCTTCGAAGGCTGGAACGCGAACCAAAGCCTGGGGATGCTCATCACGCGGCGAATGGAAGATCGCGGGCTGATGCCCGGCGGCTTCGTCGCCAACGACTATTCGCTGGCTGTATGGGGGCTCAAACCGGTCAGTGAGCCGGGGCCGCTGCTGTCACCCGATATACTGCAGGACGAATTCGTCGAATGGGTGCAGAATTCGCATCTCCTACGCCGCGCGTTTCGCGAGGTTGCGGTTATCGGGGGCCTGGTCGAACGCCAGCATCCGGGCAAGCGAAAGACCGGCAAGCAGGTGACCTTCTCGACCGACCTCATCTACGACGTGCTGCGCAAGTACGAACCCGATCATGTGCTGATCGAAGCCGCCTGGGCCGATGCGCGGACGCGGATGACCGATGTCGGGCGGCTGGGCGATTTGCTCGATCGCTCGGCCGAGCAATTGGTCCACGTCGAACTCGACCGCGTGAGTCCGCTCGCCGTGCCGGTCATGGTGATGATCGGGCGTGAGGCGACGCCGCAAGGGACGGTCGATGACGAATTGTTGCTTGAAGCGGAAAGCCTGGCCGGATCGGCCATGCGCGTCGACGACCCACTTGCGGGGGACTGACGCGCAAAGAAAAAGGGGCGGATCGCTCCGCCCCTTTCCCGGTTTTTCGAGGTCTCGAAATCTCAGCTCTTGCCGAAGGTCCGATACTGTTCGTTGCCGACGAAGCCGAACTTGGTGACTCCGCTAGCCTTGATCAGCTGCAGCACCTTGGCCGCGAGATCGTAGCTGGCCTGGGCTTCCGGTTCGAACTGGAGTTCGGGTTCCGGATTGATGTTCTTCGATTCTTCCAGCAGCGTACGCAGCTGGCCCATATCGATCGCATTGCCGTTCCACAGGATCTCGTTCTGCGCTGAAAGCACCAGCTTGTTCTTTTCCGGCTCGACGGTGATGTCTTGCGGAACGTTATTGGGTGCGGGCAGGTCGATATCGACCGAGTGCGTCGCGACCGGGATGGTGATGATGAACATGATGAGGAGAACGAGCAGGACGTCGATCAACGGCGTCATGTTCATTTCCATCATCGGCGCGCCATCATCCTTGCCGCCTGACATTGCCATAGTGGGTTACTCCCTAATCTGCTTTGTCGAACCGCGCGATCACGCGTTGGGATCAACCGGGTTCGAAATGAAGCCGACGGTGGGATAACCCGCCGCCTGGACGTTGTAGATCGCGCCGGCCACGCAGGACCACGGAGCGTTTACGTCACCGCGAATGTGTACCTGCGGGATCTTCTCCGGATCGTCCATGATGGCGTCGGGACCACCGGCACGCTGTACGATGGCATCGAGGCGTTCGAATGCCTGGTCATAGAGCTCTTCCGAGGTGACCGGGGTAACATTGCCGAAATAGACGCGGCATTGGCCGTTCCGCGAAGCGCCGGCGAAGCCGGGTTCGCCCGCGCTGACACCGTTCTCGTCGGTCGTGCTGACGGTCAGGAGAAGGTTTTCCACCTTGTCCTTCGATTCAGTCGATTCGAAAACCGGGATTTCCAGCTTTTCGATGGTCTGGATCGCGACCGGAACCGCGATGAGGAAGATGATCAGAAGCACCAGCATCACGTCCACGAGCGGAGTGGTGTTGATGTCCGACATCGGCGTGTCGGCGCCACCTCCTGTCGAAATCGCCATGGTTCAGTTCCTAACGTTCGAAATTCTTGGGTTCGATGCGGTGGGCGGGGGCGGCAGGAGGCCGCCCCCGGTCCGATCGATTACTTCTTGACCGTGGTGGTCGTCGCAGCGGGCTTGGCAGCCGGAGCGGTGCGGGCGGCCTTGCCGGCAGCCTGCGTCGACGTCGCGGTCATGTAGGTCGGCTTGACGCTGCCGGCCGAGTTGATGTTCGCAAGCAGATCGGTCGAGAACGCGTGGAGCAGTTCGGCGATGCGCTTGTTGCGGCTCTGGAGCCAGTTGTAGGCGAACACGGCGGGAACCGCGACGAGCAGGCCGATGGCGGTCATGATCAGCGCTTCACCGACGGGGCCGGCGACCTTGTCGATCGATGCCGAACCGGCGATGCCGATGTTGATCAGGGCGCGGTAGATACCGATAACCGTACCGAGCAGGCCGACGAAGGGAGCGGTTGCACCGACCGTCGCGAGGAACGACAGGCCGCCCGCGAGCTTCGAGTTGATCGTGTCTTCCGAGCGCTGGAGCGAACCGTGCATCCAGTCGTGGGCTTCGAGCTTGTCGGTCATCTTGGCGTGCTGGTCTTCGGCCAGGATGGCGTCGTCGACGAGCTGGCGCCATGCGCTGTTCTTGTCGAGCTTGGTCGCGCCGTCGCGCAGCGAACCGGTCTTCCAGAACTGCGTGCGGACGGCCTTGTACTGCGCCAGCACCTTGCGCTGTTCGAACAGCTTGGTGAACAGGATGTAGAACGAACCGACCGACATGATCACCATCACGCCGAGAATGAACCAGGCAACGAAACCGCCCTGTTCCATGGCTTCAAGAAAACCGAAGGAGTTCTCCGGTGCCGCATCAGCGGCAGCTGCAAGAAGTTCGAAGGTCATAACGAATGGTCCTTTTGAGAGTGTCTTTTGCGCCGGGTACCCTGACCCTGGGCAGAAACGAGGTTAGTTAAGCCGATAAACGATCGTCGTGGACACGGTGTCCTGGATCGGGTTGCCCGCAGCATTCAGCGCCGGTTCGTAACGCGCATAGCGGGTCATGCCGTCGCAAGCAGCCTGGTCGAGATCGCTCGACCCGCTGGAATTGCTCACGCGGCAGGATGCTACGCGCCCGTCGGTTCCGACCGTGATGGTCACGCCAACGTTACCCTCGATGCCTTCACGTTCGGCACGGCGGGGATAGTTGCTCTGGATGCGACGTGCCCAGCCGGCCTGACCCTTGGGCGATGCGCCACGTGCCTGCGAAGGCGGCGGCGGCGGTGCCGGGGGCGCAGGCGGCGGAATGACGAGCTGCGGCGGAGCCGGCGGCGGGATCGTCGTCTGCGTACGGATCGGAGGCGGTGCCGGCGCGATGTTGATCGGCGGCGGCGGTGCAACCGGCGGCGGAGGCGTGTCGGGCACGTTCTCCGGCGGCGGCGGCGGCTCTTCCTCGGGCGGCGGGGGCTCCTCGATATCGATCGTCGTTACGCGCTCGACCACCTGCTGGACCGCATTATATGCGAGACCGGTGATGAGAGCGTAACCGAGAGCGACATGGATGAGGGCAACAATGATGATCGCGACGATGCGATTGCCGCTCATCTGTTGGTCAGCATAAGCCATTCGGTTGCTTCACTCCATCGGTCACCCCGGAAATCCCGGGGCAATTGAAAACCCCTTTGCGACCCGCCGGATTGGCGCGACTTGGGGAATCGTTAACGCGTTCGCGCCGCTCGAGACCCTGAAGACTCTCGCGACGAAGGCAGACCGAAAATTCTCACTAAGAACCCGGACGCCTCTCCCCAAGCAATAAAGTGTCATCCACTCGGGTCCGGTCCGACCCTTTAGCTACGATGCGAAGCGTCCGCAAACCCTTTATCGGTTAACCGCCAATTCAGTAGCTTGGCTGGAGGAACCGACCTCAACGCCGGTGGGTTCAGTGATTCGAAACCGTACCGCAAAATCGAAAGCTGCTCTTATGTCGATCTTACGCACCACCGGCCCGTTCCTGCTTCTCGGTGCAGCGCTCGCGGCAGCGCCCGTGACGGCCATGGCGCAGGACGGTGCGCGCACGGCGGAACTGACCTATGCCGACATGGTCGATCTGGCTGACGAGGCGCCGCTGGTGGTGCGCGCGCAGATCCGCCGGCAGGCAACCGTCGAACCCGAACGTTCGCCAGGTCTGCAGCCCGGCTTCGTCCGGCTGTATATCGAGGCCCGCACCTCGGCGCTGATTGCGGGCAATGCGCCGCTGGGCGAAGCGCTGCGCTATCTGGTCGATGTGCCGCTCGATGCGAAGGGCACGCCGCCCAAGCTGAAGAAACAGGAAGTCATCTTGTTCGCAAGGCCCGTCGCCGGCAGCCCGGCGCAGCTCCAGCTGGTCGATCCGCGCGCGCAGTTCGCCTATAGCGAGGCGTTCGAGGCGCGCCTGCGTCCGGTGTTGGCCGAATTGCTGGCGCAGGATGCACCGCCGCGAGTCACCGGGATTCGCGATGCGCTCGCGGTCGAGGGTACGCTGGTCGGCGAATCGGAAACGCAGCTGTTCCTCGATACCGAAAACGACGGCCCGGTATCGGTAACGGTCGTGCGCCGGCCGGGGCAGGCGCCGCGCTGGGGGGTTTCGTGGACCGAGATCGTCGACCAGGCGGCGCGTGCGCCGCAGCCGGGGACGCTCGAATGGTATCGTCTGGCCTGTTCGCTGCCCGAGACGCTGCCCGAAACCGCGATTCTCTCGCGTGACGCCAACGCCCGCGCACTGGCGGCAGACGATTATGCCTTGGTGCGCGAGGACCTCGGGACCTGCACGCGAATGCGCGAGTAAAGGCGGGACTTCACCGCGGCCAAGACAAATTGTTTCCAACCCGCCGTATCGCTGCGCTAGGCGGCGGATATGGCAGAACCCCTTCGCATCGCCCTCGCCGGTCTCGGCACCGTCGGTACCGGCGTCATCGAACTACTCGCAGCCAACCGTTCGACCATCGAACGCCGTGCGGGACGCCCGCTCGAAATCGTAGCGGTGAACGCCCGCGACCGGGCGCGTGACCGCGGCGTCGACCTTTCGCCCTATGCCTGGGTCGACGATATGCAGGCGATGGCGCAGCGCGGTGATGTGGATGTCGTGCTCGAACTGGTCGGCGGATCCGATGGTCCTGCGCTCACGCTGGCGCGGGCAGCGCTCGATGCCGGCAAGGCTTTCGTCACCGCCAACAAGGCGATGATCGCGCACCACGGCCTAGCACTCGCCGAACAGGCGGCGCTGCGCGGCGTCCCGCTCAAGTTCGAAGCTGCGGTCGCGGGCGGCATCCCGGTAGTAAAGGGTCTGCGCGAAGGTGCGGCAGCAAACCGCATCGAACGAATCTACGGGATACTCAACGGGACCTGCAATTACATCCTTTCCGAAATGGAGCATACCGGCGCGGATTTCGGCGAGATGCTCAAGGCGGCGCAGGAGAAGGGCTATGCCGAAGCCGACCCCACCTTCGACATCGAAGGCGTCGACGCTGCGCACAAGCTCGCGATACTGGCCGCGATCGGATTCGGCGCGCGGGTCGACTTCGCCAACGTCGAAGCGACCGGTATCGGCGAAGTGCGCGCGGCCGATATCACGCAGGCGGGTGCCCTGGGCTATGTCATCCGGCTGGTCGGTATCGCTTCGCTCGACGAAAGCGCCGACGAGACGCGATTGCTCCAGCGCGTGCGGCCCTGCCTTGTCGCGCGCGGCCACCCGCTGGCCGCGGTGACTGGGCCGACCAATGCAGTCGTCGCCGAAGGCAATTTTTCAGGCCAGCTGCTGTTCCAGGGAGCCGGTGCCGGTGCGGGGCCGACCGCCAGCGCGGTGGTCGCCGATCTCATCGACATCGCCCGCGGTGACAGCGGCGCGCCGTTCTCGGTCCCGGTCGAACAACTCGAGCAGTTCGCTCCGGCGGATCCCGGCAACCGCATGGGCCGCGACTACATCCGCTTCACTGTGAACGACCGCCCCGGTGTGCTCGCCGAAATAACTGCCGCGATGCGCGATGCCGAAGTCTCGATCGAGAGCCTGATCCAGCGCGGGCGCGATCATGCAGGCGGGGAAGTGCTGGTGGCCATGGTCACGCACGAAGGACCCGAACGCTGCGTGACCAAGGCGCTCGATTTGCTCAATGGCTCGCCTAGCCTGACGGCTGCGCCGCTGGTGATGCCGATCCTGGGCGACTGATTTCGTCCTCTTCGCCGGGCCTGTTGGGCGGGGGAGGCAGACCGAGGTCGACTTCGCGCGGGGACACTTCCGGTGCAGCGTTTTCGGCGCGCGGCGCAAGTCCGCGGGAGACGCGGTCCGCATCCGAACCGGCCGGCGCTTCGGGCAGTGCCTCGATATCGATGATGAGTGCGGGCGGCGGCGGTTGGCCGAAGCCGATGCAGGCGCCCTTTTCGGGGTTCTTCTTGCATGATTCGCCAAAGTCGGGCGCTCGGGGATCGCCCCTGTTCATGGTCTCCGCCGCGTAACGCTGTAGCGCACGCTCTTCGTCATAGCCGAATTCGCGCTGGTCGCGCCGTGTACGGCAAACGATGATTTCACCCGAGATCGAGGCGGCTTCCTGCTCGTTGCTGCAGTCTTCGAGCGGCGCGTCGTAGTCCTGCTGCGGGATCAATATGTCGATCCGTTCGGGCGGGGCTGCGGCATCCTGTGCCGATCCGGGAAACGGCAGGCCCGCCGCCGCCATTGCCACGCAGGCCGCCCACCAGCGTCTCGACAATGTCAGGCTCCCTGTCTATCCGCCGCACGACCGCAAACCGTGTGGCCAACGTCATGCGCCACACACACGTGAGGGACTGAACCGACTATGAACTCGCCCGCCGAAAATCCGCTCGACCGCGTCCTTGTCCTCGAAATGGTTCGTGTGACCGAAGCTGCGGCAGTGGCCGCATCCAAGCTGATCGGGCGCGGCGACGAGAAGGCTGCCGATGCGGCTGCCGTCGAAGCCATGCGCAAGGCGTTCGATACGCTTGCTATCGATGGCACCGTGGTGATCGGCGAAGGCGAGCGGGACGAGGCGCCCATGCTGTTCATCGGCGAAAAGGTCGGCGGCGCGCCGGGTGAAGGCCCCAAGATCGATATCGCGCTGGACCCGCTCGAGGGAACGACCATCACCGCGAAAGCGGGGCCCAATGCCCTGGCAGTCCTCGCGGCGGCGGCAGAGGGCTGCCTGCTCAACGCTCCCGATGTCTATATGGACAAGCTGGCGGTGGGCCCGGGCTATCCCGATGGCATCATCGACCTGGCCAAGAGCCCGACCGAAAACGTGCAGGCGGTGGCGAAGGCCAAGGGCGTGGCGCCTTCCGACATCATCGTCTGCGTGCTCGACCGCCCGCGTCATGCCGAACTGATCGCCGAACTGCGCGGCCTGGGCTGCGGGGTTGTGCTGATCGGCGATGGCGACGTCGCCGGCGTGATCGCGGTGACCGACGAGGACACGACGATCGATATGTACATGGGTCAGGGCGGTGCGCCCGAGGGCGTCCTGGCGGCGGCGGCGCTGCGCTGCGTCGGGGGCCAGTTCAACGGCCGGCTGGTGTTCCGCAACGATGACGAACGCGGCCGCGCGGCGAAATGGGGCATCGACGATCTCGACCGCATCTATACCCGCGACGATCTGGTGAAGGGCGATTGCATCTTCGCCGCGACCGGAGTCACGCCGGGTTCGCTGCTCGACGGGGTAAAGTATCTGCGCGGCGGACGCATGACGACCGAAAGCGTGGTCATGCGCTCGAGCAGCGGCACGGTGCGCTGGATCAAGGGCGAACACCGCGAGGGCTAGGCGTGGTCGGGGCGGGGAAACGCGCCCGTCGGTTGTTGCATATCCGTGACGCTCGGCTAGGCGGGGCGCACATCCAGTTTGCCCGGGGATTCTCCGCATGAAAATCATGGCCGCCAACTCGAACCTGCCGCTTGCACGGGCCATTGCAGGTTATCTCGAAATGCCGCTGGTGGATGCGCAGGTGCGCCGCTTTGCCGACGAGGAGATCTTCGTCGAGATCCACGAGAACGTGCGCGGCGAAGACGTGTTCGTCGTCCAGTCGACCAGCTATCCGGCCAACGACAATCTGATGGAACTGCTGATCTGCATCGACGCGCTCAAGCGCGCTTCGGCGCGGCGCATCACAGCAGTCGTGCCCTATTTCGGCTATGCCCGCCAAGACCGCAAACCCGGCCCACGGACTCCGATTTCGGCCAAGCTGGTAGCCAATCTGATTACCGAGGCAGGGGCCGAGCGCGTGCTCGCGGTCGATCTCCACGCGGGACAGATCCAGGGCTTCTTCGACATCCCGACCGACAATCTGTTCGCCGCCCCGGTGATGGCGGCAGATATCCAGGCGCGCTACGGCGACGAGGACCTGATGGTCGTCAGCCCCGATGTCGGCGGCGTCGTGCGTGCGCGTGCACTGGCCAAGCGGCTCGACAACGCACCGCTGGCGATCGTCGACAAGCGGCGCGATCGCCCCGGCGAAAGCGAAGTGATGAATATCATCGGCGACGTGTCGGGCCGGCACTGCATCCTGATCGACGACATCGTCGATTCGGGCGGGACCCTGTGCAACGCGGCGCAGGCGCTGCTCGATCAGGGTGCGGCTTCGGTCGCGGCCTATATCACGCATGGCGTCCTTTCGGGCGGGGCCGTGGCACGGGTCGACAAATCCGCGCTCAAGGAACTGGTCATCACCGATTCGATCCGGCCGACCGATGCCGCCAAGGATTCCGAACGGATCCGCATTCTGACGATCGCACCGCTGGTCGGCGAAGCGGTCCGCCGCATTGCCGACGAAAGCTCGGTCAGCTCGCTGTTCGATTGAGCATGGCGACCGCTGCCGATCTCGCGCTCGCCAATCGCCTGGCTGAAGCGGCGGGTGAAGCGATTCGTCCGCTGTTCCGCGGCGAATGGTCGCAGGAACAGAAGGCGGACCGCAGCTTCGTGACCGAGGCCGACCGCGCCGCCGAGGCGGCGATGCGCGCGATTCTCGAGAGCGAGCGTACGGATGACGGAATTATCGGGGAGGAATACGGCACACGCAACGAGGGTGCGGGGCGGCAATGGGTGCTCGACCCGATCGACGGCACCACCAGCTTCATCGCCGGTCGCCCCATTTTCGGTACGCTGATCGCGCTGATGCAGGATGGCTGGCCGGTGCTCGGCGTGATCGACCAGCCCATCGCGCGTGAACGGTGGGTCGGACGGATCGGCGAGGGCACCACCTTCAACGGCAGTCCGGTGCGCGCGGTTGCGTGCAAGGAGCTGTCCGACGCGGTTCTCGGCACGACCACGCCGCACCAGTTCTCCGGCGACGACGTCGACGCCTTCATGGGTGTCGCCAAAGCGGTGGCCGAGCGCAAGATCATCTATGGCGGTGATTGCTACAATTACGGGCTCGTCGCCTCCGGCCATGTCGACATCGTCGTCGAAGCCGGTCTCAAGCTTTATGATTTTGCAGCACTGGTGCCCGTGGTCGAAGGCGCGGGCGGGGTCATGAGCGACTGGCAAGGCAATCCGCTCGATGCCGAAAGCGATGGCCGGGTCATCGCGCTGGGCGATGCCGCACGGCTGGAAGACGTGCTCGAGGCAATGGGCGGGCCAGCCCACGACCATGGGCACTGATCGGCGCCAGGCCCGTTAGCCCGGCATGCAAACCATCTTGATAACCGGCGCCGCAAACGGGATCGGGCGCGCAACCGCAATGCATTTTCATGGCCTCGGCTGGCAGGTGATCGGTCTCGACACGGATACCGAAGCGCTGGCCGAATTGCGCGGCGTGCTACCGCGGGAAAGCGCGCTCTTCCTGAGCTGCGATGTCGGCCGCGAGAGCGAGGTAAGGAACGCGTTCGAGGGGATCGGCGAATGGCTGGGGGAGTGCCCGCTCGATTGCCTCGTCAACAACGCCGGTATCGCCGATCCCGTAGCTGGCCCGCTGGAGGAGCTCGAGCTGGCTGAATGGCAGACGTGGATCGATGCCAGCCTGACCGGCGCCTTTCTGGTTACGCGCGCTTCGCTGGCGTTCCTGCGGCGCAGCGGTGGCGCGAGTATCGCGAATATCTCATCCACCCGTGCGGTGATGAGCGAGCCTGATACCTTTGCCTATGCGGCGGCGAAGGGCGGGCTCGATGCACTCACCCATTCGCTCGCGGTCTCGCTTGGGCCCAGGATCCGCGCGAATGCGATACGTCCGGGCTGGATAGAAACCGGGCCGTGGCAGAAAGAGGGCAAACGGAGCCATCCCGAGCATCGACCCAAGGACCGCGAGCAGCATCCGGTCGGGCGCATCGGGCGGCCGGAGGATATTGCCGAGGCAGTCGCCTATCTGCACGCAGCGGGGTTCGTGACCGGGCAGCACCTCAATATCGACGGTGGCATGACGGCGAAGATGATTTACGAGCACTGACATGACAGTGGAGGGATCGCTTGCCGGGCGCATCGCGCTCGTTACCGGCGCGTCGCGCGGGCTCGGTTTCGAGATCGCCCGGCGCATGGCAGAACAGGGCGCGCGCGTCTGGCTCAACGGGCGTGGGGCCAGCGCAGTCGAAGCCGCCGCCGAACGGATCGGCCCCAACGCCCGGGCCTTGCCCTTCGATATCGGGGATGACCAGGCGAGCGCAGCGGCATTCGCGCGTCTTGCCGAAGATGGCCTTGATATTCTCGTCAACAATGTCGGGCAACGCGACCGGCGGCCGCTGGAGCAATTGCGACGGGCCGATATGGCGGCGATGCTCTCGACCAACCTCGTCGCGCCTTTCGATCTTGCGCGCCGCGCGGCGCCGCTGATGCAGGCGCGCGAATACGGGCGGATCATCAACATCACCTCGATCGCGGCCGATATCGCCCGGGGCGATGTGCTCTACACTGCCAGCAAGGGCGGGCTCGCCGCGCTGACCCGTGCGCTGGCGGCTGAACTGGGCGCCACCGGGATCACGGTCAACGCCGTCGCCCCGGGCTATTTCGCTACCGAAGCGAATGGCGAAATGACCGCCGATCCGGAAATCGCACGGCACCTTGCCCGGCGGACCTCGCTGGGCCGTTGGGGCGAACCGGGCGAGATCGCCGGGGCAGTCGCTTTCCTTGCCGCGCCCGAGGCGAGCTATATTACCGGCCATACGCTGGCGGTCGATGGCGGTTATCTGACCCACTTCTGACTTGCTTTACCGCGCAGAATCGCTATCAGCGCGCCCTTCACCGACACGTGATTCATCTGCCGGTCTGGCCGTAAGGGCTGCCAGGGCTGGTTGGACGTGTCTCTGTCAAGGAGATGAAAATGCCCAAGCTTAAGACCAAAAGCGGTGTGAAGAAGCGCTTCAAGATCACTGCGACCGGCAAGATCAAGCATGGTGTCGCCGGCAAGCGCCACCGCCTGATCAGCCACAATGCGAAGTATATTCGCCAGAACCGCGGCACCACTGTCCTGTCGGAAGCCGACAGCAGAACGGTGAAAAAGTGGGCCCCCTACGGCCTCGACTGAGCGCGAATTAAGGAGAATACGAAATGCCTCGCATCAAACGCGGCGTCACCACGCGCCAGAAGCACAAGCGTCTACTGGATCAGGCGAAGGGCTATCGCGGCCGTCGCAAGAACACGATCCGCGTCGCCCGTCAGGCCGTCGAAAAGGCCGGCCAGTACGCCTATCGCGACCGCAAGGTTAAGAAGCGCAGCTTCCGCGCGCTGTGGATCCAGCGCATCAATGCCGCGGTCCGCGCCGAAGGTCTTACCTACTCGCAGTTCATGCACGGCACCAAGCTCGCCGGCATCGAACTTGACCGCAAGGTCATGGCCGACCTGGCGATGAACGAATCGGCCGCCTTCAAGGCGATCATCGATCAGGCCAAGAAGGCGCTGCCCGCCTAAGTTGCGGTCCGTACCCGGAATTGCGAAGGGCGCTCCGTATGGGGCGCCCTTTTGCGTTGGGCCGCTTGCCGCCGTCCGCCAAGGCGTTATGAGCTTTTGGCAGGGGAAACGGGGGGCGCGTGGCCGAGGGTGATGTGATCGATGTGCGCTTCTTCGCACCGCCGGCCGATCTGGCGCATTGCTTCACGACATTCTACCGGCTGGAAGTGAATGTTCCGCCAAGCGAAAAGCTCGAGGACTGGCTACAGCCCGAATGGGGCAACCTTCGCTTCTTCACCGATGATCCTCCGACTGCGCAAGCGCTCAAGGGCCCGCGCGTCGATGGTGCCCGTTTCCAGGCGACCGGTCCCAGTTCCTGCATGACCCACTTCACGCTCGGCCGTACCCGCATGTGGGGTATCGGCCTGCGCCCGCTCGGCTGGGCACGATTCGTCGCCGACGATGCCAGCGCACATGCCAACACTGTGGTCGATGGCGAAGCGGCACCGCCGTTCGCGCGCTTTGCCCCGCTATGCGATGTCCTGTGCACGCGGGCCCGGTCCGATGAAGAGCAGTTCGATGCGCTGGCCAGCTTCTTTCGCCAGCTTGCCGAACCTCCGCGCGACCAGCCGCGGATCCAGCGGGTGCACGAGGTCATGGTCGACCCGCGGCTGCTGCAGGTCGAGGAGTTCGCCCGGCGCAGCGGCTTGTCCAAGCGAACGCTGGAGCGCGTGTGCGCCCGCCATTTCGGGTTCGCACCGCGTCTGCTGCTGCGCCGGCAACGGTTGATGCGCAGTCTTGCGGCATTCATGCTCGAACCCCGCGCCAGCTGGTCCGCAGTGATCGACCGCCATTACCATGACCAGTCGCATTTCGTGCACGAGTTCCACGCTTTCATGGGCTGCACACCGAGCGACTACGCCGCGCAGCCGCATCCCGTCTTGGGTGCGTTCATGGCCGAGCGCAAGCGGATATGGGGATCACCCGTACAGACGCTCGATCCGCCAACATAGCGGTCGATCAACGGATGCTTTTTTGCTAGCCGGGATGCCAAGGGCGTTTTTACGATGATTTCAACGCATCAGGGCCGGTCATATTCTTGCGCGGAGAACCCGCGATGAGCACGGGGGAAGCGCCGGCGGGTGTCGCGCTGCGGTTCTTCCTGCCGCCCCGCCGATTGCGTCCCTTCATCACCACCCTCTACCATATGGAAATCTCAGGTGCCGAGGACGAGCCGGTGGTCGACTGGCTCCATCCCGAATGGGCCAATCTGCGCATCATTCCCGAACGCACAGTCGCAGCCGGGATGCGCGGCCAGCCGCTCGAGCGCATGCCGCGGGCGGTAATGGCCGGGCCGACCAGTTTTGCCACGCATTTCAGCGCATACACCGGCCGGTCGTGGGGTATCGGCCTGATGCCGCGGGGGTGGGCGCGGCTGACCGATACGCCCGCCAGCGCCTACGCCGATCGGTACAGCGACGTCGAGAAAGACCCCGCGTTCGATCATCTGCGGAGCCTGTGCGCCTGTGTCCCCGCAGCAAACGGAAATCTCCTTGCCGAACGCGACGCCCTGGTGCGCGGACTGGACCGTCTGCTGGCGCAGCCCGCAGCGCGCGAAGAGGACATCCTGCGTCTGGAGGAGGCGCTGACCGACCCACGGTTCCACACCGTGGCCGAACTGGCTGAAGCGCTGGGGATGAGCCCGCGGACGATGGAACGGTTCTGCAGCCGGGTGTTCGGGTTCTCGCCCCAATTGCTGCTGCGCCGCCAGCGCTTCGTGCGCAGCTTGGCCAAGTTCATGCTCGATCCCTCGCTTAAATGGATCGACACGCTCGACGGACATTATCACGATCAGGCCCACTTCGTCCGCGACTTCAAGCGCTTCATGTTGATGTCGCCGAGCGAATACGCCAGCCGGCCCCACCCGGTGCTGGCTGCAGCAGCGCATGCGCGCCTGGCCGTGGCGGGTCAGGCGATGCAGGTCCTGCACGAACCCAGCGCCGATTGAGCACAGCGGATCGTGCGGGCCGATCACCAAACTGGGCTTTAGCATTGGGGCACTTGGCGCTAGGGCCAGCGGGTAGTCCCATCCGACAGTTCCAAGCCAGGCAGAATGACCGACCTCGACCAACTCAAGACCGATGCGCTGACGCGGATCGAAGATGCTCCCGATGCAGCTGCGCTCGAAGCGCTGCGGATCGAATTCCTCGGCAAGCAGGGGTCGATTTCGGGCTTGATGAAAACGCTCGGCAAGATGTCACCCGAAGACCGGCAGGTTCAGGGGCCGCTGCTCAATGGCCTGCGGACAGCGGCCGCCGATGCGATTGCCGCGCGCAAGGAAGTGCTCGAGGATGCGGAGCTCGAAGCGCGTCTCGCGACGGAAGGCCTCGACCTGACGCTGCCGGCGCCGGCCATGCCGAGCGGCTCGGTCCATCCGGTCAGCCAGGTGATGGACGAACTGGCGGAAATCTTCGCCGACCTCGGCTTCTCGGTCGCCACCGGTCCGGAGATCGAGGACGACTGGCACAATTTCACCGCGCTCAACATGGCCGAAACGCATCCTGCGCGGGCGATGCACGACACCTTCTATTTCCCCGACCACGATAGCGACGGGCACCGCATGCTGCTGCGCACGCATACTTCGCCGGTGCAGATCCGCTCGATGGTCGAGGTTGCTTCAAAGGATGCAGGGGGCGCGCCGATCCGGATCATCGCCCCGGGCCGCGTCTATCGCAGCGACAGCGATGCGACGCACACGCCGATGTTCCACCAGGTCGAAGGGCTGGTGATCGATCGCGATATTCACCTGGGCCATCTCAAGTGGACGCTGGAGACCTTTCTCAAGGCCTTCTTCGAACGCGACGACATCGTGCTGCGCCTGCGCCCGTCCTACTTCCCCTTCACCGAGCCGTCGGTCGAGGTCGATGTCGGCTGGCAGGATGTGAAGGGCCGCCGCGTGCTCGGCGGGGACGGTGACGCGCCGGGGCATGGCTGGATGGAACTGCTGGGCAGCGGCATGGTCAACCGCCGCGTGCTCGAGTTCGCCGGGCTCGACGCCGACGAATGGCAGGGCTTCGCCTTCGGCGTGGGCGTCGACCGTCTCGCCATGCTCAAATACGGGATGGACGATTTGCGGGCCTTCTTCGATGGCGACGGACGCTGGCTCGATCATTACGGCTTCAGCCCGTTCGACCAGCCGACCCTTTCCGCAGGCGTAGGAGCGAAGGCATGAAGTTCTCGCTCGAATGGCTCAAACACTTCCTCGACACCGATGCTTCGGTGCCGGAAATCGCAGCCGCGCTCAACCGGATCGGCCACGAGGTCGAAGGCATCGAGGACCCGGCGGAAAGGCTCGCAGGGTTCCGCGTCGCCAAGGTGCTGACCGCCGCCAAGCATCCCGATGCCGACAAGCTGCAGGTGCTGAGCGTCGAAACGGGCGAGGGCGATCCACTGCAGGTCGTCTGCGGCGCGCCCAATGCGCGTGCGGGCATGAAGGGGGTGCTGGGCCTGCCCGGCGCGGTGGTTCCGGCCAATGGCATGGAACTGCGCAAGAGCGCGATCCGCGGGGTCGAATCGAACGGCATGATGTGTTCGGTGCGCGAGCTCGAACTGGGCGATGAACACGACGGAATTATCGAACTGCCCGAGGACGCGCCGGTCGGCACCAGCTTTGCCGAATACAGCGATGCGTCGCCGGTGTTCGACGTCGCGATCACGCCCGACCGGCCCGATTGCATGGGCGTGATGGGCATTGCGCGCGATCTGGCTGCCGCGGGGCTGGGGACGTTCAAACCGGTCGACGTGCCTGCCATCACGGGTGACGGCGCGTGCCCGGTCGAAGTGAAGATCGAGGACACGGAAGGCGTCCCGGCCTATTTCGCCCGGGTGATCCGCGGCGTCCGCAACGGCCCGTCGCCCGACTGGATGCAGCGCCGGCTCAAGGCGGCCGGCCAGCGGCCGATCAGCGCGCTGGTCGATTGCACCAACTACCTGATGTTCGCGACCGGGCGCCCGGCGCATGTCTACGACCTCGCCAAGCTGAGCGGGGCGATGGTCGCCCGCCGCGCTGCCGCTGGTGAGAGCGTCGAGGCGTTGAACGAGAAGACCTACACGCTCGACGAGACGATGACCGTGATTGCCGATGATAGCGGCGTCCATGATATCGGCGGGATCATGGGCGGGGCGCATTCGGGCGCGGCCGATGACACTTGCGATGTCCTGCTCGAGATCGCCTATTTCGATCCCGAGCGCATCGGCGTGACCGGGCGCAAGCTGGGTCTTGCCTCCGATGCACGTACGCGCTTCGAGCGCGGCGTCGACCCGGCGTTTCTCGACGACGGTCTGGCGCTGCTGACCGATCTGATCGTCCAGACCTGCGGTGGCCAGCCGACCGAGGTGGTGCGCGTGGGCGAGCCGCCTGCCGAAGCGAAGATCGTGGCATTCGATCCCGCGCTGACTGCGCGTCTGGGCGGTGTCGAAATCGGCGAAGTTGAACAGCGCCGCATTCTCGAAGCGCTCGACTTCACCGTCGGGGCCGACTGGCAGGTCACCTGTCCGCTACGCCGCCATGATATCGAGGGCGCGGCCGACCTGGTCGAGGAAGTGGTCCGCATTTACGGTCTCGATCACGTTGCCAGCACCGCGCTACCCCGCGCCGAAGGCGTGGCCACGCCGACCGCATCGCCGCAGCAGCAGCTCGAACGCAAATTGCGCCGCGCTGCAGCGGCACGCGGACTCAACGAAGCGGTGACCTGGTCCTTCCTCCCCACCGCCGAGGCCGAGCATTTCGCCGACGGGGCACGGCTGTGGGTGCTCGACAACCCGATCAGCGAAGACATGAAGGCGATGCGGCCTTCATTGATCCCCGGCCTGCTGTCGGCCGCTAAGCGCAATGCCGATCGCGGGAGCGACGGGTCGCGTCTGTTCGAGCTTGGACGCCGCTATTTCCGCGGCAAGGGCGGGGCGAGCGACGAGAAACCGACGCTGGGTGTCGTCCTTGCAGGCGACAAGACGCCGCGCGGCTGGGCGCAGGGCAAGGCCAAGCAATTCGATGCCTTCGACGCCAAGGCCGAAGCCGAAGCGTTGCTCGCTGCTGCCGGTGCACCGGTCGGCAATCTCATGGTGATGGGCGAAGCGGGGAGCCAGTTCCACCCCGGCCAGTCGGCCACTTTGCGCCTCGGCCCGAAGAACGTGCTCGCCCGGTTTGGCGCGCTGCATCCCAAGACGCTGAAGACCTTCGATATCGAGGGACCGGTCATGGCAGTCGAAGTGTTCCTCGATGCCATACCCGCCAAGCGGGACGGCGGCAGTTTCGCGCGCGCACCCTATGCGCCCCCGGCGCTCCAGCCGGTCACCCGCGACTTTGCTTTCCTCGTTCCTGCCGATCTCGCCGCCGGCGATCTGGTGCGGGCAGTGAGGGGGGCGGACAAGGCCGCCGTGGTCGATGCCCGCGTGTTCGACGTCTTTGCGGGCCAGGGCGTGCCCGAAGGCAAGAAATCGGTCGCGGTCGAGATCGTGCTACAGCCGGGCGACAAGAGTTTCACCGATGCCGAGATCAAGGCGATCGCCGACAAGGTCGTTGCTGCGGCGGCCAAACAGGGCGCGGAGCTACGCGGATGACCAGGACAGCGTTCGTGACCGGCGCCACGGCGGGCATTGGCGAGGCCACTGTCCGCACACTGGTGGCAAGCGGCTGGCGCTGTATTGCGACCGGTCGCCGCAAGGAGCGGCTTGATGCGCTGGTGGAAGAGTTGGGCGCGGACAAGGTCCACGCTGCGGCTTTCGACGTGCGCGATATCGAGGGGATGGAAGCCGCACTCGCAGCCTTGCCCGAACCCTTCGCCGGAATCGACCTGCTGGTGAACAATGCCGGCCTCGCCCGCGGGCTAGCACCCGCGCAGGAAGCCAGCCTCGACGACTGGCAGACCATGATCGACACCAATGTCACGGCAATGGTGGTGCTTACCCGCAAGCTCCTGCCAACGCTGATCGAGCGCAAGGGCGCGATCATTGCGATCGGTTCGGTGGCGGGCAATTATGTCTATCCGGGCGGCAACGTCTATGCTGGCTCCAAGGCCTTCGCGAACCATTTCACGCTCGCGCTGCGCGCCGACCTGCATGGTACCGGCGTACGCGTGACCAGCATCGAACCGGGGATGGTCGAGACCGAATTCACGCTGGTACGCACCGGCAGCCAGGATGCCAGTGACGATCTCTACCGCGGGGCGAACCCGATGACCGGGCAGGATATCGCCGACATGATCAAATGGGTCGCCGAACTGCCTCCGCATCTCAACATCAACCGGCTCGAACCGATGCCGGTGAACCAGGATTTCGCCGGCTTTCGGGTGGCGAGAGAGCACCACTGACCGTCACCCCCGCGACGGCGGGGGTCCAGCCGACCTTTCCGCCCGTTAATATGTTATCTGGATTTCCGCCTGCGCGGGAATGACGAGGAAAGTTGAAATGTCGAACCGCCGTACCTTCGCGATCATTTCGCACCCCGACGCGGGCAAGACCACGCTGACCGAAAAGCTGCTGCTGACCGGCGGCGCGATCCATCTGGCGGGCGAGGTCAAGGCGCGCGGACAGGCGCGGCGCGCGCGGTCTGACTGGATGAAGATCGAGCAGCAGCGCGGCATCTCGGTGACCAGCTCGGTCATGACCTTCGAACGCGAAGGCATCACCTTCAACCTGCTCGACACGCCGGGGCACGAAGACTTCTCCGAAGACACCTATCGCACGCTGACTGCGGTCGACAGTGCCATCATGGTGATCGATGCCGCCAAGGGCATAGAGCCGCAAACGCGCAAGCTGTTCGAGGTATGCCGCCTGCGCAGCGTGCCGATCATCACCTTCGTCAACAAGGTCGACCGCGAGGGCCGTCCCGTATTCGAATTGCTCGACGAGATCGCGGACATGCTCGCGCTCGATGTCAGCCCGCAGGCCTATCCGGTCGGCATGGGCGGCGAGTTCGAAGGTGTGCTCGATTTCGCCAGCGGCTGCGTCGCGCGGCCGGAGGGACCGAGCAAGGAATTCCTCGGCACGCGCGACTGCGATGCGCAAATCCCCGAGCGCTTCGCGGAAAACATCGAACTGGCTCAGATCGGCTATCCCGAATTCGATCTGGAGGCCTATCGCAGCGGCGACCTCACCCCGGTCTATTTCGGCTCCGCACTGAAGAATTTCGGCGTCACCGAGCTGATCGAAGCGATCGCGCAATACGCTCCGCCGCCGCGTCCGCAGCCTGCGGGAGATGAGCAGATCCCGCCGACCCGCGACGAGGTCACCGGCTTCATCTTCAAGGTCCAGGCGAACATGGACCCCAACCACCGCGACCGGATCGCGTTCATGCGGCAGGTCTCGGGCACTTTCAAACGCGGCATGAAGCTGACGCCGAGCGGGCTGGGAAAACCGGTGGCGATCCATTCGCCCATCCTGTTCTTCGCGCAGGACCGCGAGGTAGCCGATACGGCCGAACCGGGCGACATCATCGGCATACCCAACCACGGCACGCTGCGGGTGGGCGATACGCTGAGCGAGAAGAACGCAATCCGCTTTACCGGGCTGCCGAACTTCGCGCCGGAGATCCTGCGCCGCGTCGCGCTGGTCGATCCGACCAAGACCAAGCAATTGCGCAAAGCGCTCGATGACCTCTCGGAAGAGGGCGTGATCCAGGTGTTCTATCCCGAGCTTGGTGGGCAGTGGATCATCGGCGTCGTTGGTCAGCTCCAGCTCGAAGTGCTGATCAGTCGCCTGTCGGCCGAATATAAGGTCGAAGCCAAACTCGAAGCGTCGCCCTTTGCCACTGCACGCTGGGTCAGGGGGGATGCGAAGGCGCTGGCGGAGTTCGAGAAATTCAACCTGTCGACACTGGCCAAGGATCGCGACGGCGATCTGGTGTTCATGGCCAAGAGCCCGTGGGATGTGAACTACCAGCAGGAAAAGAACCCCGACCTCATCTTCTCGGCGACGAAGGAGCGGTAGGCTTGCGGGCACGGCGGCGACGCGGCATGGAAATCGCATGACGCTACATGCCGGACCGACCTCGCAGACCTTCATTTCGCAGCGCCTGCGCCTGCACTATCTCGACTGGGGCAATCGCGGAAAGCCCCCGCTGGTCCTCGTGCACGGCGGGCGCGACCATGCGCGCAGCTGGGACTGGGTGGCCGAGCAATTGCGCGAGGACTGGCATGTGGTCGCGCTCGATCACCGAGGCCACGGTGACAGCGACTGGGTCAGCGATGGCAATTATTCGGCTAACGACATGGTCTACGACCTTGCCCAGCTGATCCACCAGCTGGGTGTCGGACCGGTTACCATCGTCAGCCACTCGATGGGCGGCAATGTCTCGCTGCGCTATGCCGGGACCTTCCCCGACATGGTCAAGAAGATCGTGGCGATCGAAGGGTTGGGCCCCAGCCCCAAACGGCAGGCCGAAATGCGCGCCGATCCCTATCCCCAGCGCCTCAACGAATGGATCGGCAAGAAACGCGCCGCTTCGGGACGCAGTCCGCGCAAATACGACAGCATAGAAGCGGCATTCGCGCGCATGATCGAGGAGAACAGCTACCTCACCAAGGAGCAGGCGCGCCACCTGACCGTGCATGGGGTCAACCGCAACGAAGACGGCACCTACAGCTGGAAATTCGACCCGCATCTCAACGTCTGGGCGGTCGAAGACATCGCCGATGAATTCCTCTACCAGACCTGGGCGGCGATCAGCGCGCCGACACTGCTGCTGTATGGCGCCGACAGTTGGGCCTCCAACCCCGAAGGCGACGGCCGGCTCGACCACTTTGCCAATGCCGAAGTGATCGAGTTCGAGAACGCGGGTCACTGGCTGCACCACGATCAGTTCGACCGCTTCATGGCGACGCTTAGGGACTTTCTTTAGTGGCCGAATTCTTCGATCGGCTGGATGACAAGCACATGGCCATGATCGGCAGGCAGCCGGTCTTTTTCGTCGCCACTGCCGCCGACGATGCGCGCATCAATCTCAGCCCCAAGGGCTATGACGCGTTTCGCGTACTATCGCCGAGCAGAGTCGCCTATCTGGATCTTGGCGGGTCGGGCAACGAGACGCACGCCCATCTTGCGGCCGACGGGCGTATCACGGTGATGTTTTGCGATTTCGACCGGCCCGCGCTGATCCTGCGGATCTATGGCCGCGGCCGGCCGGTCCTGCCGCAGGATGCGGACTGGGACGCATTGGCCGGTCAATTCGATCTGCTGCCCGGCACGCGGCAGATCTTCGACATCGCGGTCGAGAGTGTGCAGACAAGCTGCGGCTGGGGTGTGCCCTTCATGGATTATCGTGAGGAACGGCACACGCTCAAGAAGGCGCATGGCCAGGCCGATCCCGATGAGTGGGTTGCCAAGACGCAGGGACGCACCATCAGTATCGATGGTCTTCCGACCCGGCCGACCGACCGCTATTTCAAGGGTGAGTAGCCCCGCGTGCAGCTTACCTTCGCCAGCTACAACATCCACAAGGCCGTCGGGCTCGATCGCAAGCGCGATCCCGAGCGCATCCTGTCGGTGCTGCACGAGATCGATGCCGATATCGTCGCGCTGCAGGAAGCCGACCGGCGGATCGGCGAGCGCGCCAGCGTGCTCCCGCGCGCGGAGATCGACGACACCCACTGGCGCGTGATCGAGGTGGCCAAGCGTCCGCGGAGCATCGGCTGGCACGGCAATGCGCTGCTTGTGCGACGCGACCTTGAGATCCTCTCGGGCGAAGCGCTCGACCTGCCGACGCTCGAACCGCGCGGTGCCGCATGCGGTGAAATCGTCGTCGAAGGCCGGCCTCTGCGGGTGATCGGCACTCATCTCGACCTGTCCGGACTGCGCCGCCGCGACCAGATCCGCTCGCTGCTGGCTTTCGTGGGCGCTTGCAACCGTGATCTGCCGACCGTGATCATGGGCGATTTCAACCAGTGGGGGCGCACCACCGGGGCCATGCGCGAGTTCTCTCCCGACTGGCAGATCGTCACGCCCGGGCGCAGCTATCCCAGCCGGCAGCCGGTTGCCACGCTCGACCGGATCGTGGCCAGCAAGCATTGGCGGCTGGTCGAAACCGAGGTCCATCATACCGGCCTCGCCGCCGTGGCATCGGATCATCTGCCGGTCATTGCCAAGCTGGAATTGCTTAAATAACAGGCAGGCGCCCAATCATTGGGCAATAAACTGCGCTCATCCGCTCCTGCTGCGTTCGATTTGTACCGAAATCGCGTTTGGCACGCACATTGCTGACTGTGATCCCGCCGGTGCTTGGCCGGTGGATCACACAGGGGGTGAAGGCGTGAAATTCATCATCGCAGTCATCAAGCCATTCAAGCTCGACGAAGTGCGCGAAGCGCTCGGCGGCATTGGAGTGGCGGGAATGACCGTTACCGAAGTCAAGGGTTTCGGCCGCCAGAAGGGCCAGACCGAAATCTACCGCGGCGCCGAATATTCGACCAACATGCTGCCCAAGGTGAAGCTCGAAATTGCGGCCAGCGACGATCTCGCCGCGCAGGTGGTCGAGACGATCCAGCAGACCGCCAGCACCGAAGCCATCGGCGATGGCAAGATCTTCGTCTTCGACCTGGCCAGCGCCACGCGCATCCGCACCGGCGAAACCGGCGACACCGCGCTTTGAGGGGGCATCCGCACATGACCAGAAAACATCTCTACACTGCACCCCTGGCGCTCGCCGGGTTGCTCGTTTCCGCCCCTGCCTTTGCGCAGGAAGCGGTCCTTCCCGAAGCCGCGGAAGCGGTCTCGGGCGGCACCGCCTATATCCTCAACACCCTGCTGTTCCTGATCGGCGGTTTCCTCGTCATGTGGATGGCCGCGGGCTTTGCCATGCTCGAAGCCGGGCTCGTCCGTTCGAAGAACGTCTCGGTCCAGTGTCTCAAGAACATCGGGCTCTACTCGATTGCGGGCCTGATGTTCTGGGTGATCGGCTACTCGATCGCCTATCCGGGCTTCGAAGGCGGGTTCATCGGCGTCGCCGATTTCCCCTATGCCATGCAGGGCGTGGGTGAAGCCGATACCGGCACCGGCTATTCGGTCGCCTCCGACTGGTTCTTCCAGATGGTATTCTGCGCGACCACCGCATCGATCGTTTCGGGCACCGTGGCCGAACGCATCAAGATCGTGCCCTTCTTCATCTTCGTCACGCTTCTGACCGGCTTCATCTATCCGGTCATCGTCAGCTGGGAATGGGGCGCCGGCTGGCTCGACGCCATGGGCTTCTCCGACTTCGCCGGTTCGACGCTGGTGCACTCGACCGGTGGCTGGGCTGCGCTGATGGGCGCGCTGATCATCGGCCCCCGTCTGGGTCGCTACACTGCCAAGGGCATGACCGTATTCCCCGGGTCGAGCATCCCGCTCGCAACGCTGGGTACGTTCATCCTGTGGCTCGGCTGGTTCGGCTTCAACGGCGCCTCGCAGCTTGCGATGGGCACCGTGTCCGACGTGTCCGACGTGTCGAAGATCTTCGTCAACACCAACATGGCGGCAGCTGCCGGCGTGGTCGTGGCGATCATCCTGACCCAGCTGCGCTATGGCAAGGCCGACACTACCATGGCCCTCAACGGCGCACTGGCCGGTCTCGTCGCCATCACCGCCGAACCGCTGACCCCCAATGTGGGTATGGCGATCGTGATCGGCGGCATCGGCGGTGCACTGCCCGTGATCTTCGTGCCGCTGCTCGACAAGCTCAAGATCGACGACGTCGTCGGTGCGATCCCGGTTCACCTCGTGGCCGGCATCTGGGGTACGCTCGCCGTGCCGCTGACCAACACCGAAGTGCCGTTCATCGCGCAGCTTACCGGCGTGGTGGCAACCGGTGCCTTCGTCTGCATCACCTCGGCCATCGTCTGGTTCGCCCTCAAGGCCACCATCGGCGTACGTCCGAGCGAAGAAGAAGAGTTGGCCGGTCTCGACGTCGGTGAAACCGGCATCGAAGCCTACCCGGAATTCTCCCGGGCCAATTGATTACCAGTTCGGCGGGGCGCCTTCTCTCTCCTCTCTCTCCCGGCGCCCCGCCTACCCATGTTCCTCCTGCGAACACCGACTTAATTGGGCCGGAGATCAACTCTCCGGCCCCTTTTTTTTGGTCGGGTCGCACAGCGGGGCCGCGGTGATTGGTGGTCACGCTCGCACATACGAAAACGGGCCGGAGGAAACCTCCGGCCCGTTCGTCTTTCGGGCCATGTGAGCGGGTTCAGGCTGCGAGGGCGTCCTTGACGAAATCGGCGCAGCGTTCGCCGATCATGATGCTCGGTGCATTGGTGTTGCCCGAAACCAGCCGCGGCATCACGCTCGCATCCGCGACATACAGGCCCTCGATCCCCCGCGCCTTGAGCGTGTGATCGACCACCGCATCGCTATCGCCGCCCATCCGGCAGGTGCCCACCGGGTGATAGACCGTATCTGCGCGGTTGCGGATCATGGCGTCGAGCGCGGCGTCGTCTTCCAGATCGATCGGATAGCGATCCTGCGGGTCGTATTTCGCCAGGCTGGGCGAGGATACGATGCGGTGCGACAGTCGCACGCCTGCGCGCAGCGTTGCCATGTCGCGCTCATCATCGAGGAAATTGGGATCGATCCGGGGCGCCATTCGCGCGTCGGCGCCGTTCAGCCGCACCGTCCCCCGGCTTTCGGGCCGCAGGACGCAGGCATGCAGCGAGAAGCCGTGACCTTTCACCTTCGTGCGTCCGTGATCCTCGAGCATGGCGGGAACGAAGTGCCACTGGATGTCGGGCGCCGGGGCATCGGGCATGACCTTCCAGAACCCGCCCGCTTCGGCATAGGGCGTGGTCATGATGCCGGTGCGCTTGCGGCGGTGCTCGATGATGGCCTTTGCCATGCGGACCGTACCCGCCAGGCTGTCGCCGATCAGATCCTTGCTCTCGGTCTGCCAGCTCGATACATAATCGATATGGTCCTGCAGGTCCGCGCCGACCGCCGGCTTGTCGAGCACGACGTCGATACCATGCTCCTTGATATGGGCGCCCGGTCCGATGCCCGACAGCATTAGTAGCTGCGGCGTGTTGAAGGCGCCGGCGGACAGCACCACCGCGCCCCGGGCAGTGACCGTACGTTCCTTGTCGCCGACCGAATAGGTCACGCCCGTGACGCGGCCGTCCTTGATCACCAGCCGCTGGACGCTGACCCCGATGCGGACGTCGAGATTTTTCGAACCGCGCTTCGGTTCGACATAGGCGCGCGCGGCCGACCAGCGTTCGCCGTTCTTCTGGGTAACCTGGTAAAGCCCGAAACCGGCCTGTTCCTCGCCGTTGAAATCGGTGTTGCGTGGGAGCTGCAACTGCGCTGCCGCCTCGACAAAGGCCACGCTGCCCGGATTGGGCCATTTCTGGTCCGAAACCCACAGCGGCCCCGAAGCCCCGTGATAGGCGTCGCCGCCGCGCACGTTATGCTCTGCCCGCTTGAAATAGGGCAGCACGTCCTCGTAGCTCCAGCCGGTGCAGCCGAGCTCGGCCCAATTGTCGTAATCCCAGCGATTGCCGCGGATATAGATCATCGCGTTGATCGCCGAAGACCCGCCCAGTCCGCGCCCGCGCGGCTGGTAACCGACGCGGCCGTTGAGCCCTTTCTGGGGCACCGTCTCGTAGCGGTAGTTCGACCCTTCGCGCAGAAACGGCATCAGGCCTGGCGTCTTGACCAGAATGGTGTCGTTGCGCGGTCCGGCCTCCAGCAGGCATACGCTTTTCCCGGCCTCGGCCAGTCGACCGGAAACCGCGCTGCCCGCGCTGCCGCCACCGATCACGATGACATCGAATTCGTCCATGGTATCTCCTCTCGATTCGAGAGGTTAGGCAGCCTCGGCGTCGCCCGCAATCAGGTTTTCAGATGAAACGGACTTTTCCGTCGACCCGGTCCGTTCGAGCCAGTCGCTGCGGATCTGATCGGATGTCTGGCGACTGCCATCGTGCGTCCAGCCCGGTTCGCGCAGCAGGTAGGACAGCTTGTGCTTCCACGGCGCGCGCCACATGTCCTGCGCAATCCCGATCCATTCGTGAAAGACCGCCCATAGCAGGTTGAAACTGCCCAGTTGCTTGACGATGCCGTAGCGGATTTTTTCGCCCCGCACTTCGGGTTCGAAGGTGCCGAACAGCTTGTCCCAGACAATGAAGACCCCGGCATAGTTGCGGTCGAGATAGCGCGGGTTGGTTGCATGGTGCACGCGGTGATGGCTGGGCGTGTTCATTACCGCTTCGAACCAGCGCGGCATCCGATCGATTGCCTCGGTATGGATCCAGAACTGGTAGATCAGATTGAACCCGCCGCAGATCGCGATCATCGCCGGGTGGAAACCCAGCAGCACCAGCGGGAGGGCGAAGACGAAACCCAGTGTGAGAAAGCCGGTCCAGGTCTGACGCAGTGCGGTGGACAGGTTGTAATGCTGGCTCGAATGGTGGTTCACATGGCTGGCCCAGAACCAGCGAACGCGGTGACCGAACCGGTGGACCCAGTAATATTTCAGGTCGTCGAGCACGAAGCACAGCGCGAAGGCCCACCAGGCCCACGGCACGTCGAACAGGCGGAATTCCCACAACCCCATGTACAGCGCGACGAACACGCCGCCGAACAGCAAAGCGGAAACGGTGCTGCCCAGTCCAAAGGCGAGGCTGGTGAGCGTATCCCGCGGTTCGTAGGCATCGCGCCGTGCGCGGCGGGCCCACAGCATCTCGATCAGCACCAGCGCAACGAAGCCGGGCACGGCATATTCTGTCGGCGAGAAATCGGGCATGGTGGCTATTCCTGTATCGCTTCTACCGCGCGAACCCAAGCGCGCGGGTCGTCGAGCACAAGGCGCGCAGCGCCGAAGCGCTTTTCCGCGGTGTCGATTACCAGCGCTTCCCCGTCGCTGCTGGCCCGTGCCTGCGGGGTCAGTATCCGGCCCGCGAAATGGCCGCCATGCGGGCGCAACAGCAGGACCCTGCCGCCGGCATCGCGCAATATCGCGCCGCGTCCGTCGCGATCGAGCCCGATGGCCACGGGCGCAAAACCGCTGACCGCTTCGTCGGCGGCTGTTCGCGCATCCTCTTCGTCGGCCAACTGCGGCGGCGGACCGAGCTTGAGCCAATAGGCCAGGCCCGCCAGTGCGAGAATGGCGATCAGCGATCCGGCGAATTGGAACGTGGCGGCTGAAAAATCCATGTGGCAGGCGATTGGCATGCGGCGCGCTTTCCGGCAAGCAGGACCCAACAGGGAGACGCCAATGAAATCGCTCGCCATTCTTGCTGCCGGGGCAGCACTGATTGCTTCACCGCTCGCCGCTCAGCAAGCCGATCCGATCGCGCAGGTCGAAGCGCAGCAGGAGCGCACCCAGCGGGTGGCCCAGCAGATCTGGGACTTCGCCGAGCTCGGATATCTCGAGACCCGCTCGAGCGGCCTGCTGATCGACGAGCTGGAAGGTGCCGGCTTTTCGATACGCCCCGGCGTGGCGGGCATCCCCACTGCCTTCGTGGCCGAATGGGGAGACAGCGGGCCGGTTATCGGCCTGCTGGCGGAATTCGACGCGCTGCCGGGGATCACCCAGTCCGCGCAGCCGACGCGGGATCCGGTGGCCGACAAGCATGCCGGCCATGCCTGCGGGCACAATCTGTTCGGTGCCGGTTCGCTGAGCGCGGCCATCGCGATCCGCAACTGGCTCGAAGCCACGGGCACACCGGGCCGGGTCCGCCTATATGGCACACCGGCGGAAGAGGGCGGATCGGGCAAGGTCTACATGGCGCGCGCGGGCCTGTTCGACGATGCCGATTTCGTGATCGACTGGCACCCGGCAGACCGCAATTCGGCGGCCTCGCGCAAAAGCCTCGCCAACCGCTCGGGCAAGTTCCGTTTCCGCGGTGTTTCAGCCCATGCGGCGGGCGCGCCCGAACGCGGGCGCTCGGCGCTCGACGGGGTCGAGGCGATGAACATGATGGTCAACATGATGCGCGAACACACCAGCATGGATACGCGCATCCATTACGTGATCACCAGCGGCGGGGCAGCGCCCAATGTCGTGCCCGACTTCGCCGAAGTCTTCTATTACGTCCGCCATTCGGATGCGGACGAGGTGCGGGCACTGTGGCCCCGGCTCGAGGCTGCGGCGCAGGGTGCGGCGATGGGAACGGGGACCGATGTCGATTGGGAGATCATCCACGGCAACAATCCCACGCTGCCGCTCGAATCGCTGCAGACGATGATGGATGCGAAGCTGCGCCAGCTCGAGCCGATTGCCTATACTGCTGAAGAGCTGGCCTGGGCCGGGACGATCCGCGACAGCCTGGGCGAGGATGCACCGGCCCTGGCGCAAGCGCAGGAGGTCGAGGACTATGCCGTGCTGACCGGATATGGCTCGACCGACGTCGGCGATGTAAGCCGCGCGGTGCCGACCGTGAGCGTGCGCACGGCGACCTGGGTTCCCGGAACGGCGGCGCACAGCTGGCAGGCGGTCGCCGCCAGCGGCCACAGCTACGGGGCGAAGGGAACGCAGCAGGCTGCCAAGGCCATGATCCTCGCTGCCGTCGAACTGTACACCAACCCGCAGCTACGCGAGCAGGCCAAGGCCGAATTCATCGCCGAGCGGGGCGAGGATTACGTCTACGAATCGCTGCTTGGCGACCGCGAGCCGCCGCTCGATTATCGGCAGTGATCACTCAGCCGCATGGGCGGCGAACATATCCATCGCGGGGCGCACGGGGCTGACATCGTAGCCGACCGCCGCAGCGGCCTCGGCAATCGCGTCGGGGTCGCCGCCGCTGCGCGCCTTGGCGAGCGACCACAGCAGGGTCGAACGCGTGCCCGAACGGCAGAAGCCGAGGACCGGGCCCTGCGCCGAGGCAAGCGCATCCTGCAGCCGTTCCACCTGCGGTTCGCTGAAGCCTGCGCTGCCGATCGGGATCGCCAGATAGTCCATCCCCGCAGCACGCGTCGCTGCTTCGATGGCGGCGCCTTCGGGCTGATCTGCCGCTTCCCCGTCGGGACGGTTGTTCACCACCAGCGCCATGCCCATCGCTGCCGCTTCGGAAATGTCCTGCGGGCTGACCTGCGGGCTAGCATAGAAAGTGTCCGAAAGTTTGCGGAATTCGCCCATTATACGTTCCCTCCAGCAGCCGCCTGTCGCGACACACGGCGATTGCGTTGCATGATGTTGAGCAGTTCGACACCGATCGAAAAGCCCATCGCGGCATAGATATAGCCCTTGGGCACGTGGAATCCGAAACCGTCGGCGATCAGCACCAGGCCGATCATCACGAGGAAGGCAAGCGCAAGCATCACCAGTGTCGGGTTCTTTTCGATGAACCTGGCCAGCGGATCGGCTGCCACCATCATGATCCCCACCGTGATCACGACTGCCATGACCATGATCGGGATTTCGTCGGTCATGCCCACCGCAGTCAGGATCGAATCGACCGAGAAGACGATGTCGATCGCCACGATCTGCGCGATTACCGCACCGAAGGTCGCCTTAGCGGCATCGGCGACCCCGGGGGTCTTGTCGAGCAGGTCACCCGAATCATCCTCCGGCTCCATCGAATGGTGGATTTCCTTGGTCGCCTTCCACAGCAGGAAGAGTCCCCCGGCCAGGAGGATCAGGTCGCGTCCCGAGAACGCGGTTTCGAAGCTGGGCTTACCGTATTCGTTCGGGGCCCCGACGAGGCCGAGGTCGAACAGCGGGGCCTGCAATGTCACCAGCCAGCCGATCAGCATGAGCAGGCCGATCCGCATGATCAGGGCAAGCGCCAGCCCGATCCGCCGGGCCCGCTGTTGCTGGTGTTCGGGCAGCTTGTTCGACAGGATCGCGATGAAGATCAGATTGTCGACGCCGAGCACGACTTCGAGCGCGATTAGCGTGAGCAGCGCCAGCCAAGCGGCGGGATCGCTGAATAGGGCGAGTAAATCCATGCCTGCCCTGTGCCGAACCAAGTGGCTGCGTTCAAGCGATCATTCGCTCGCAAAGCCTATGCGAAAATGTCACATTTCTGCGCTTTGCTGGTACTTGCAGCTAAATCATTCGCGCGTGGACATCTTTCGCGCTATAAAGGTTGCGTGAGGGTGGGTTTCGTGCCTGTCCGCGTCGGTGTGAACAGCAGTTCTTCGCTCTGGCGGGTTTGGATACTGGACTGCACGACAAGGTATTGTTCGAGTTATGGGTTACGACAGAGGGCGCCGCCGCGGTAAGGACAAGCGCGACGGTTTCGGCGAAGACGGTTACGACAATTTCGGCGGGCCCCCGTCCGATTTTGCTCCCCACGAGGCATTCCAGGGCGATCGTTTCGGCGGCGGTGACCGCGGTGGCGATCGTGGCGGCGGATTTGGCGGCGGCAATCGCGGTGGCGGTTTCGGCGGCGGCAATCGTGGCGGCGGCGGTGATCGCGGCGGCGGTGGCGGAGGCGGCGGCTTCAACCGCATGCCCGCTCAGGTCGTCGGCACCGGCAAGGGCACGGTGAAATTCTTCAACAGCCAGAAGGGTTTCGGTTTCATCCAGCAGGAAGGCGGCGGTGAGGACGTGTTCGTCCACATCAGCGCGGTCGAACGCGCGGGCCTCGAAGGCCTGGCCGAAGGGCAGGAACTGGAATTCAACCTCGTCGATCGTGGCGGCAAGGTGTCGGCTCAGGACCTCCAGGTCGTCGGCGATGTGATTGCCGTCGAATCGCGCGGTGACGCAGGCGGCGCACCCCGCCGCGAGCTGACGGGTGAGAAGGCGACCGGCACGGTCAAGTTCTTCAACTCGATGAAGGGCTTCGGCTTCCTGACTCGCGACGACGGACAGCCCGACGCTTTCGTTCACATCAGCGCGGTCGAGCGTTCGGGCCTCGCCGGGATCAACGAAGGCGAACGGTACGAATTCGATCTCGAAGTCGACCGACGCGGCAAGCATTCGGCGGTCAACCTCGTCCCTGCCCAGGGCTGAGGCCTTGCCTCCCGCGATCCGGTTTGACCGGAACCGCGAGACGCAATAGATCGCTGGCAAACACGCAGATGGCGGTTCCTTCAGGGGCCGCCATTTGTCTTTCACCCCGAGAATGCACTGCCCAACCGGTGCCGCTGGAGGACCCATGTCGATTTCACCGCTGATGCCCGTCTACCCGCGCTGCGGCGTGCGCCCCGTAAAGGGCGAGCACTGTCATCTGATCGACGAGGATGGCACGCGCTATCTCGATTTCGCCAGCGGGATTGCCGTCAACCTGCTCGGCCACAGCCATTCGGGGCTTATCGGGGCGATCCAGCGCCAGGCCGAGACCTTAATGCATGTCTCCAACCTCTATGGCAGCCCGCAGGGTGAAGAACTGGCGCAGATGCTGGTCGACAAGACCTTCGCCGATACGGTGTTCTTCACCAATTCGGGTGCCGAGGCGGTCGAGGCGGCGATCAAGACGGCGCGGGCGTACCACCAGCATGACGACGGTGATGCGCAGCGTACCGAACTGATCACCTTCACCAACGCATTCCACGGGCGGACGATGGCGACGATCAGCGCCTCGAACCAGGAGAAGATGCACAAAGGCTTCATGCCGTTGCTTCCCGGGTTCCAATATGCGGAATTCGACAATCTCGACCACGCCAAATCGCTGATGAGCGACAAGACTGCCGGTTTTCTCGTCGAGCCGATCCAGGGCGAGGGCGGCATCCGTCCCGGTTCGGACGAGTTCATCCATGGCCTGCGCAAGCTGGCCGATGACAACGATCTGATGCTGGTGTTCGACGAAGTACAATGCGGTGTCGCAAGGACCGGCAAGCTCTACGCTTACGAGCATTACGGGATCGAGCCCGATATCATGGCGACCGCCAAGGGTATCGGCGGCGGCTTCCCGCTGGGTGCGTGCCTTGCCACCGAGAAGGCCGCTCGCGGAATGGGCTTCGGCACACACGGCTCGACCTATGGCGGCAACCCGCTCGCCATGGCAGCCGGGAAGGCGGTCATGGAAGCCGTAGCGAACGACACGTTCCTGAACGAGGTGGCCGGGAAGGGCGAGCGGCTGCGCAGCCGTCTCGAGCAGTTCATCGGCAATTACCCCGAAATGTTCGAGCTCGTCCGCGGCAAGGGCCTGATGCTCGGCCTCAAGATGAAAGTCGAAAGCCGGCCGTTCTTCGTCCACCTGCGCGACAACCACCAGCTGCTGACCGTGGCCGCGGGCGACAATACGCTGCGTATCCTGCCGCCGCTGGTGGCGGGCGACGCCGAATTCGACGAGTTCTTCGACAAGCTTTCGGCGGGCGCCGCAAGCTATGACGCAGCCGGCTAAGCGGAGCGACACGATGCGGCATTTCCTCGATCTTTCCGATGCAGGCGGGGACGCGATCGCCGCCATGATCAACGACGCGCAGGACCGCAAGGCAGCGCGGCAGGCCTGGCCGAAAGGCCGCGCCGATGCCGATGCGCCGCTGGCGGGCCATGTGCTGGGCATGATCTTCGAAAAGAATTCCACGCGCACCCGCGTCAGCTTCGATATCGCGATGCGGCAGCTGGGCGGTTCGGCGCTGATTCTCGATTCGGGCACCAGCCAGCTGGGTCGCGGGGAAAGCGTGGCCGATACCGCACGCGTGCTCAGCCGGATGGTCGACGCGATCATGCTGCGCACCGACGATCACGAAAAGGCGCTGGAAATGGCGCGGCATGCGACCGTACCGGTCATCAACGGGCTCACCGACCGTTCGCATCCCTGCCAGATCGTTGCCGACCTGCTGACGGTGGTCGAACATGGCAAGGCGCTGCCGGGTCTCGAACTTGCCTGGCTCGGCGATGGCAACAATGTGCTGCATTCGATCCTCGAGGCTGCTGCGCTGATGAAGTTCAATGTCCGGGTCGGTACTCCGAAAGGCTATGAACCCGAGGCCGAATTCATCGACATGGCGCGTGCGGCCGGGTGCAAAGTCACGCTGACCAACGATGCGCGGGAAGCCGTTGCCGACGCCGATATCGTCGTCACCGATACCTGGGTCTCGATGGGTCAGGAGCATGTCCATAACAAGCTGGCCGCGATGGCACCCTTCCAGGTTTCGGATGCGCTGATGGCATCGGCCAAGCGCGAAGCGAAATTCCTGCACTGTCTGCCCGCGCATGTCGGCGACGAAGTGACCGAGGAAGTCTTCGAAGGTGACCAGTCGGTTGTCTTCGACGAGGCGGAAAATCGCATCCACGCCCAGAAGTCGGTGCTGTTGTGGTGTTTCGACAAAATCTGATGGCGTTTCGCCCGCTCTAACATTTTGCCGAACGCGCCCCATATGGCGGCGATGGACGCTATTCCCGCTACGACCGACGAAACATATTCGGATCGCCTGCTCGCCTTCACCATTCCCGCACGGCATGCGCGGGGACGGCTCGTGCGGCTCGACGACACGCTCGATGTCATTCTTGCCGCGCATGATTATCCGCCGCCGATCACGCATCTGCTGGCCGAAGCGCTGGTTCTTGCAGTGCTGATGGGCGGCCTGGTCAAGGATGACGGCTCGCAGGTCACCATGCAGGCACAGACGGAGGCCGGTGCAGTCAACCTGCTGGTTTGCGACTACAAGGGCGGAGAATTGCGCGGCCATGTCGATTTCGACCCGGCCAAGCTGGCTGAACTCGGCGCCAACCCTTCGCTGTTCGCGCTGTTCGGCAAGGGCTATCTGGCGATCACCTTCGATCTCGCCGGTGGACAGGGGCGGTATCAGGGAATCGTCCCGCTCGAGGGCGACACGCTGGCCGAAGCGTGCGAGCGCTATTTTTATCAGTCGGAACAGGTCCCCACGCTGCTCCGCTGCGCGGTCCGGTCCGATGACGACGGCGTGCGCGCTGCGGGCCTGCTGGTTCAGCATCTGCCCGAAGGCGAGGAAGGCCGCGAGCGCCTCCATGCCAAGCTCGATCATCCCGAATGGGAACATGTCGCGATCCTCGCCGGTTCGCTGCGCCATGACGAACTGCTCGACGACGAGCTTTCGCTCGAGGCGATCGCCTGGCGGCTGTTCCACGAGGAAACCGAAGTGCGCGTCCAGCCAGGGGCTGCCATTGCGCGCGGTTGCCGCTGCTCGGTCGAACACTACCGCTCGGTTCTCGAACGGTTTCCCGAAGATCAGCGGGTCGAAATGCGCGACCCCGACGGGATCGTCCGGGTCGATTGCGCATTTTGCTCGAAACAGTTCGAGATAACTGTCTGACGAGACGTGTCGTTGTTTTACAACGGTTCAGAGTGATTGTGATGTAATGCAGGCGAATCACGGGCGCGTCTGGTTTCACGGACGAAAGGTCAATTCCGATATGGCTCGCAAACGGGCATTCATTCTCGCGGCGCTTGGTGCGCCGTTCGCACTTCTGGCGGTTCCGGGCGTTGCGCAGGCATCGCTCGACATGCTCGATACGCTCGACCGGGGCGAATGGGAGCTGCGCTTCCGCGACGGTGGCAATATGCGCAAGATCTGCCTGCGCACGGGACGTGAATTCCTCCAGCTTCGCCATCCCGGGACGAACTGCAACCGGTTCGTCGTCGAGAACAGCGCCAGCGACGTCACGGTGCAATACACTTGCCGCGGCAATGGATATGGACGGACCCATATCCGCAAGGAATCGACCGGACTGGTCCAGATCGATGGCCAGGGGATCGCCGGGGGCAAGCCCTTCCAGTTCACCGCCGAAGCGCGCCAGACGGGCCGCTGCAACTGATCGCCCGGCTTGCAGCCCGCTGCATTCGCGCATAGCGGGCGGGCATGACCCAGTCCGACACTCCCGGCCCCGCCGTCATCCTGCTTTCGGGCGGGCTCGACTCCATGGTAACTGCTGCGATCGCGCGCGAACGTGGGCATTCGCTTCATGCGCTGACGATCGATTATGGCCAGCGGCATATCCGCGAGCTGCAATCGGCGCGGGCAATCGCCGAGAAACTGGAAGTTGAGCGGCATGTCGAGCTACCCCTCGATCTGCGCCAGTTCGGCGGTTCGGCGCTGACCGACGAGATCGATGTTCCCAAAGACGGTGTCGGCGACACGATCCCCGTTACCTATGTGCCCGCGCGCAACCTGGTGTTCCTGGCGCTGACCACGGCTTTCGCTGAAGCTGCGGCATCGCGCGATATCTTTATCGGGGTGAATGCACTTGATTACTCGGGCTATCCCGATTGTCGTCCCGAATTCATCGCGAGCTTCGCTGAAACCGCGCGGCTGGGCACCAAGCAAGGTGTTGAGGGTCGGCCGTTCGCGATCCATGCTCCGCTGCAGCACATGTCCAAGGCCGATATCGCGCGCGAATGCGACCGGCTGGGGCTCGACCCGGCGTGGAGCTGGTCGTGCTACGATCCGACGGCGGAGGGTCAGGCCTGCGGGACATGCGATTCATGCCGCCTGCGCCGAAAAGGCTTTGCCGACGCGGGGCTTGTCGATACCACCCCCTACTCAGAGGATATAACGCAATAGCGGAGTGGGGATGTGACCGAAGCGAAGGGCGCCGCAGTGCCACAGGAACCGGCGGTAGGCAGCGGAACGGACAAGGTCCCGGCCTATAGCTGGTACGCCCTCAGCGTCCTGGTCCTGATCTATGTCCTGAACTTCATCGACCGGCAGATCCTCTCGATCCTCGCCAACGATATCAAGGCCGATCTGGGCGTCGAGGACGATTACCTCGGCTTTCTTTACGGCACCGCCTTTGCTGTCTTCTACGCGCTGTTCGGCATCCCGCTGGGCAAGCTGGCCGACAGCTGGAAACGCGTTCGCCTGATGGCCCTCGGCCTCGCGCTGTGGTCGACGATGACCGCACTATCGGGCTTCGCCAAGAACGCGACCGTCCTGACCGCGGCAAGGATCGGGGTCGGGGTCGGCGAAGCGACCGCCAGCCCGTCCGCCTATTCGCTCATTTCCGACTGGTTTCCTGCGCGCCTGCGGGCGACGGCCCTGGCGATCTATTCATCCGGCCTGTACATCGGCGGCGGTATCTCGCTGCTCATCGGCGGCTTGATCGTCGAAAACTGGAACGCCGCCTATCCCGGTGGCGGTCCGCTGGGCCTGGTCGGCTGGCAGGCGGCCTTCCTCGCTGTGGGCATACCCGGGCTGCTGCTGGCGCTGTGGGTGCTGACGCTGCGTGAACCGGTTCGCGGCGCGATCGACGGTTTGCCGACGCCGGAGGATCCCGCACCGTTCCGCGGCTTCCTGCAGGAGCTTTTCCAGGTCATTCCACCCTTTACCGTCTTCGGTGCGGCCGCTCGCGGCAAGAAGGCGCTCATGGGCAATCTTCTCGGCGCAGCCTTTTTCGCCGCGCTTGCATGGGTGCTCTGGCTTCTCACCGGTGTGGTCGAGCAATGGGTATTCCTCGGCGTGGGGTATTATGCCGTGTTTAGCTGGACCATGGGGCTGCGCGCACGCGATCTGCCCACGTTCAAGCTGACCTGGGGCTCGCCTGCCTTCCTGTGTGTCATTCTGGGGTACGGCACGGTCGCCTTCACCGCCTATGCCGCTTCCTACTGGGGCGCGCCCTATGCCGAACGCGCGCTGGGCGTGAACAAGACCGATCTCGGCTGGTTCCTGGGCGCCCCGGCAGCGGTGGCCGGCTTCCTCGGCGTCATCCTCGGTGGGCGCATGGCTGACTTCCTGCTCGAGCGGCGACCCGACGGGCGCGTGTGGGTCATCCTGTTCGGCTTGATCATGCCCGTTCCCGCAATGTGGCTCGCCTATACCACCGATGATGTCGTGCTTTTCTACATCGGCGCATTCCTCGCCCAGATGCTCAGCGCGGCCGCGCTCGGCGCGGCAGCCGCCTCGAGCCAAGCGCTGGTGCTTCCGCGCATGCGCGGCATGGCCACGGCAACGTTCTTCCTGTCGACCACGCTGATCGGTCTGGGCCTCGGCCCGTTCATGGCGGGCTACGTCTCGGCAACCAATGGCGACGACCTGTCGCTCGGCGTGCTCTCGACACTGGTGGCGGCTCCATTCGGTCTGGTGCTGCTTATCGCAGCGTTGAAGCTGGTTCCTGAAGCTGCCGCCAGCGTCGTCGAGCGTGCCCGCGCCGCGGGTGAGAGTATCTAGACGCTGGAGAGCACGCCGCAGGCGATCCGCGAACCGGCATCGCCGGCTGGATCGGTGCGATAATCGTCCGCCCCTGCGTGAACCACGACCGCTGTGCCGTCTTCGTCGAAGATTTCGTCGAGCACGACCCGGGCGGCACCGGTTAGCTCGACCTGTGCCGAACCGGTCCGGTTCTCCCCGATCGTCAGATTGGGCATATCACCGAGGTGCTTGCCCCCGGGGGACAGTGCGCCGTGGGTTTGCCCGCCGGGATTGAGATGGCCGCCGGCGCTGGTGAAGTCGGGAGCAGTGCACTTGCCCGTGGTATGCAGGTGAAAGCCATGTTCGCCTTGCGACATGCCGGTAGCCGCGACCGCCAGGGTCACCGTTTGCCCATTGCTGAGCAATTGCACCGTGCCAGCGGGCAGGCCGTTGGCGAAGCGCAGCGTCGTCTGCCCGACGCGGTTGTCGGCCAGATCGTCTACGGTGGCGCATCCTGCCAGTGCGAGTGCACCCGCGGCGGGTATCAGGCGAAGGTAGTTCATGGCGATCCTTTCGGTTGCAGACAGTCCGTCATCCCATAACGAAAAAGGGGCCGGATTGCTCCGGCCCCTCTTCATTTTGGCGTATCGCCGTTCGCTTACATGCCCGAACCCGGACCGTAAGTGATTTCGACACGACGGTTCTGCAGTTCGCGGACACCGTCGGCGGTGGGTACGCGCGGCTGCGATTCGCCGAAGGCTTCGCTGGTGATCCGGCCGTCCGGAATACCACGCGAGCTGAGATAGCCGCGGACCGATGCGTTGCGGCGTTCGGCGAGGCCCATGTTGTAGGCTACCGAACCCGAACGGTCGGTGTGACCGGCGAGCATGACTGCAGCCGTACCGCAGTTGGCATAGGCCGACACGGCGTTGTCGAGGATCGTCGCTGCTTCCGGAGTGATGTCCGACTTGTCCCAGTTGAAGAAGACAATGTACGGACCCGTCTCGCAGACCGGCGCCGGCGGCGGCGGGGGCGGAGGCGGCGGGGGAGGCGGCGGCGGCGGCGGGGGAGGCGGCGGCGGTGCTGCCGGCTCACCGAAGTTGAACTCGAGCGTACCCATCAGCGAGTGGCTGGTGAAGTCGTCTTCGAGCGTGTTGCCGCCGAGGTCGACCAGTTCGACTTCCGTAGCGCGGAAGAAACGATAACGCAGGCCGACATCGATGCTGTCGGTCAGCGGAGCGCGGATACCTGCCAGGGCCTGGTATGCGAGGCCGCTGTCCGAATCGTCGACCGTCGACGAGAAGTTGGCAAAGGGCGTCACTTCGTAACTGGTACGCGCGACACCGATACCGCCGCCGACATAGCCCTGAAGGCCATCATCGTCGCCGAAATCGAGCAGGCCGTTGAGCATGAAGGACAGGGCGCTGGCATCACCGCCAACAGTGTAGATACCAGCCGGAGCGACCACGCCGCCGCCAACGGGAAGGCCAGTCGGACCAGCTTCGACCGAGTCGAGATCTGCCTGACGATAGCTGACTTCGGCTTCGAGGCGGAAGCCACCGAAATCATAGCCAACGTAGCCGCCGCCGTCGAAACCATAGTCATGGTTTACTTCGTGCGTTGCTGCACCGTCATTGACGTCGAATTCACTGTCTTCGACCAGCATCGAACCGAATTCGGCACCGATATACCAGCTGTCGTCCTTTGCCAGGGCAGGCGATGCAAGGGCCGTAGAGGCCATCGCCATTCCTATGACGAATTTCCGCATTATAGTTTCCCCTTTTTGCGATTTGGAGCCACCGAGTGGACCGTATCTAACTTTCAACCCATAAGGTGGCAAGAAAACAATCGGCAGGACCTGTGGCAAGAATGCCGCTTTTCCTGCGCGATGAGAATGGGTTCCACAACCAGGATCCCTTCCCGTGACAGCCGAACGATACCAGCCGCCTGCGGTTCCCGTCATTCGTTGCGAATAATCGACAGTGTTGCAATTGCATCGATAATCGCCCCGATCGCCGCTCGCGCTTCGACGTCGATCGTCGAACCCCCGGTGGGGGTCTGCGGGCACGCGGTGTCGTGGTGGCAAGCACTTGCTGGTTCGGACCCAGCCTGAGCCCGAGCTGCAGATTGTCCCACGCCGAAATCGCGCGACGGCGGGCTTTGCTCCACTTGGCCAGCTCGTCGCACCACGCATGGCTGTGCTGCGGACCGCGCAGGCTTTCGGGTTCGGCGGCGGAGAACAGCGTCGCCTGCGCGCCATTGGCCCAGCGCAGCCGGCGCAGCGAGGGTTCGTAGGCGGGGCGCCGGTCGGGCGGCGAACAGGCGAGGATCCCGCTGTCGCCCTCGACCATCACCGCGCGCGCCTCGCCCAGCGATGCAGCGACCAGCGCGATCCGCGCATCGCGGTTCGCTTCGGCAATATCACGAACCCATTCGGCACCCGCACGCGTCTTGCCGAAGCCGCGACCGGCCATCATCAGCCAGATCCGCCAGTCGCACTCGGGCGGCAATTGCCCGTCATGCGCCGTGTTGCGGAAGTCATATGGCCATTCATTGCGTTCGGCCTGGTCGAGCCCGGCCACGAAGGCGTCGCGTGCTGCGCTGCGGGCCCGCGCGAACAAGCCCGGGCGGGTGGGTTCACCGTTCATCGGCGGCAGGCTCGCGGCGGTTGGCGATCTGGCGGCGGAAAATCTCCACCTTGCGTTCGATCGAGGCGCGCACCTCGGCCGCGCTGACATTGGCGCGCGTGGCGCGCTCGCCGGCGATCGTGTCCTTGTGCGCGGCAAGCAGCCGCAACGCGGAGGCCACATCCATCCGGTGCTTCGGGGCCGGGTCGCGCAGATAGCCGAGCACTTCCATCTCCAGATTGGCGTAGCCTTCGAACAGCGCGGCGCGCCATGCGTCAGCGAAATCGCTGTCGCAGCGGCGCAGGCGATAGGCCTCGCGCGGCGGAACATGCGCCCGCTTGGCCGAAGCCGACACATTCGATGTCTCGGACAGCGCTTCGAGAAAGGTGCGCTGCCACTGGCGCGGGGCGGGCTTGTCCGCGCGGTTGCGCAGCTTGGCCGGCCGGCGGGCGCGGTAATCGGCCAGCGTCTGGTCCCAGCGCTGGCGGAATGCCGCGCTGCGCTTGCGCCGGGCATAGGGTGTGCTGTCGCTGACCCCGGCCGCCTGCGCCGCGCGGCTGGCCATGCCATATGCGCGCAAGCCCGCGATGAACGCGTCTTCCCAGGCGTGCCGGTCCGCAGGCGGCGAACGTTTCATGCGATCCTCCCGATGATGCGCAGCGTGAAACGACGAAGGGCGGCCCTCGTGAGAAGGCCGCCCGCTACGGCCCGTGGGCCGGTGAAACACACTATCGCGATGTTCGCTTTATGTACCCAAAGAGCGTGACGATGTCAATCAAAAAGAACCAAATAGGTTCTATGGTCGTGCTTGCCTACAATCGGCGGCTCGCCTAGTCCCGGCGCACCACGGGATGCGAGGGAATTTCCCAGATCATGATCATGAAACCGCTGCGCGGGCTGTACGACTGGACCATGGACAAGGCTTCGCATCCGCATGCGGTGGGCTGGCTGGCGTTCTTCTGCTTCGTCGAATCCAGCTTCTTCCCGATCCCGCCGCATCCGCTGCTCGGGCTGATGTGCCTGGCCGAACCGAAGAAGGCGGTGAAGTTCGCGCTGGTCGCCACGCTGGCATCGGTCGCGGGCGCGCTGCTCGGCTATGCGATCGGCTGGGGGCTCTACGACACGGTCGGCGTCTGGCTAATCGGCGCGCTGGGCCTGACCGAAGCGTTCCCGGTAGCGGCCTGCCATTTGCGCGAATATGATTTCGAAGCGATCCTGATTGCCGGCGCCACGCCGGTGCCCTTCAAGCTGCTGACGATCACTGCCGGCTTCGTCGGCATGAACCTCGTCACTTTCGTGCTGTCCAGCCTGTTCGCTCGCGCGCTGATCTTCATGACCGTGGGCATCCTGTTCCGCGTCTTCGGCGCGCCGATCAAGCGGGTGATCGACAAATATCTCGGCACGGTGACCACGGTCTTCGTGGTGCTGGTGGTCGGCGGCGTGCTGGTGCTGACCCAGCTCGGCGGCGGCGAGGATGATGCGGGCGGGCCCTGCGCCAACCCCGCGCCGCTCGAAGACCGCGCGCCGCGGGGCTGATTGCCGCAGCGGCCAAGCGCGGGCAGCGCCTGGCCGCCCGCGCCGCTATCGCTGCCGCTCAGTTCGCGAAGCTGGTTTCCAGCGTGATCTCGGCGTCGAGCAGTTTCGAGATCGGGCAATTGGCCTTGGCGTCAGCGGCCAGTTCCTCGAACTTCGCCTGGTCCAGCCCGGGCACCTTGCCGCGCGTCGACAGCGCCGAGCGGGTGACGACGAAGCCGTCATCCACTTTTTCCAGCGTCACTTCGGCGTCGGTTTCGACCGATCCGTCGCTGTGGCCGGCCTCGGCCAGCTTGAACGACAGCGCCATGGTGAAGCAGCTGGCATGCGCCGCCGCGATCAGCTCTTCGGGATTGGTGCCCGCGGCATCCTCGAACCGGGTCTGGAAGCCATAGGGCTGGTCCTTCAGCGCGCCCGATTGCGTGCTGACATGGCCCTTGCCGTCCTTGCCCAGCCCGTCATAGCGGGCGCTACCTGAATTGGTCGTCTTCATGGTGGAATCTCCTTTTCCACCATGGGACGCCCCATCCCGGCACTTCGTTCCGGATCAGATGATCCCGACCTGCTTGCCCGCGGCCTCGAAGATCGACAGGATCTGCGCCACTTCGCTCTCGCTGTGCTCGGCGCAGAGCGAACAGCGCAGCAGCGTCATGTTGGCCGGGGTTGCGGGCGGGCGGGCGAGATTGACGTAGAGGCCGCCCTTGATCAACGCCTCCCACATTGCCGCGCCCTGTTCCAGATCGGGCATGATCACCGCGATGATCGCGCTCTGCGGTTCGTCGGTGCCGAGCGCGAAGCCGAGATCCTTGAGCCCCTTGTGCAGCGTCTTCGAATTTTCCCACAGATGCGCGCGCTTGTTCGACCCGTGCATCAGCTTGCGGATGCTGGTCGCCGCGGTCGCCACCACGCTCGGCGGCAGGCTGGCAGTGAACACATAGGGGCGGCAGACCAGCCGCATGATCTCGAACTTGGGATGGTTGGAGACGCAGAACCCGCCCACCGTCCCGACGCTCTTCGAAAAGGTGCCGATGATGAAATCGACATCGTCCATCACGCCGGCCTGTTCGACCACGCCGCGGCCGTTCTCGCCGATGAAACCCATCGAATGCGCTTCGTCGACCAGCACCATCGCGCCGTGCCGCTTCGCGATCGCGACCATTTCCTTGAGCGGGGCGACATCGCCCAGCATCGAATAGACACCTTCGAGGATGACCAGCTTGCCCGCGCCTTCGGGAATGCGCTTGAGCCGCTTTTCCATCGCCTCAATGTCGTTGTGCTTGAACGGCACGACCTCGGCATTGCCCATCGCGCAGCCGTCCCAGATGCTGGCGTGGCTGTCGATGTCGAGGATGATGTAGTCACCCTTGCCCGCGATGGTCGAGATGATCCCGAGATTGGCCTGGTAGCCGGTCGAGAAGACCATGGCGTGATCCATGCCGTAGAATTCGCGCAGCGCGTCTTCGCACTCCTTGTGGCCCTGGTAGGTCCCGTTGAGCACGCGGCTGCCGGTGGTCCCGCTGCCGAAGTCGGTCAGCGCCTGCTTGCCCGCCTCGATCACGTCGGGATCGAAGGTCATGCCCATGTAATTGTAGGTGCCGAGCAGGATCGTCTCGCGGCCGTTGCAGATCGCGCGGGTCGGCGAGAGGACCTTTTCCATCACCAGGCTGAAGGGGTCTTCCTGCCCGCTCGCGAGCAGGCCCTCGCGCAGCGCGATGATGTCGTCGAACTTCGAGAACAGGTCGGTGCCGTCGCCGCTGCGCTCGATCGGCTGGTCGGATTGCGAGATGCCGCGGCTCATCAGGCGGCCTGCAGCTTGGTGACCGCATCGACGAGCTGGCCGTAGGTCTCGATCTCGGCCTGCTGGTTCATCGAGATGATGATGTCGAATTCGTCCTCGATCTCGGCAACGAAGTCCATCACCGTCAGGCTGTCGAATTCCAGATCGTTGGCGAAGGTGGTGCCCTCGGTGATCTCGACGCCCTTCTTGTTGAAAGGCTCGGCCAGTTCGCGGATTTTGGCGTCGACGGCGGTGCGGTCCATATCGGGTCCAGTTCTCTATCGCGTTGCGGCCCGCACGGGTGCGGGCGGGGGGTGGCAGCCGGCAAAGCGGTTATGACGGCCGCTTGTCAAGCATGGCTAGTCGGGCAGCAGCGCTTTCACCGCCGCCATGAAAGGCCCGATCGACACCGGCTTGGCGAGATAGTCCGCCGCGCCCGCATCGCGGATCCGCTCCTCGTCGCCCTTGCCGGCATAAGCGGTCACCGCCAGCACCGGCACGCCGGCCAGCGCGGGATCGGCTTTGAGCTGCCCGATCAGGTCGATCCCGCTGACATGCGGCAGCTGGATGTCCATGATCACCAGATCGGGAACGAAGCGCTGCGCGGTCGCCACCACGTTGCGGCCATCGGCCACGGGCACGACTTCATGTCCGTTCGCCTTCAGGACGTCACAGAACAGCTTACGATTGAGGTCGTTGTCCTCGACAACGAGGATTCTCTTTGCCACTTGGCGCGGACTCCATGCGAATGCGCATGGGCCTTATGCAAAAGCGGGAGCGCTGACAATTATTCGCGAACGGACGAATGGCGAAATGCGGCCACCCGAGGTGCTGGCGCTCGAAGCGCTCGGCTGGGCGCTGGCCGACGACAAGCGGGCCGAGCGCCTGCTGTCGCTGACCGGCCTCACGCCCGAGCGATTGCGGAACGGGCTGACCGATCGCGGCGTTCAGGCTGCAGTGCTCGAATTTCTAGCCAATCACGAACCCGATCTCGTCCTTGCCGCCGACGCGCTGGACACCACCCCCGAAACGCTGGTCGCTGCGGCCAGGGAGCTGTCCAGATGACCCGCCCACTGATCATATCCGACTGCGATGAAGTGCTGCTCTACATGGTCGCGCCCTTCCGCGACTGGCTGGCCGAAACGCAGGGCGTCGAATTCCGCATGGAAGGCAACGATTTCGCCCAGGCGCTGCGCTGGCAGGACAGCGGCGAGATCCTCGCACCCGAGGAAATCTGGCGCAAGCTGGGCGGCTTCTTCGATACCGAAATGCATCGCCAGACGCCGATCCCCGGGGCGATCGAAGGGATCGCCGCGCTGCGCGAACACGCCGATGTCGTGATCCTCACCAATCTCGTCGACAAGCGCCAGGAAATGCGCCGGGCGCAGCTGATCGACCACGGGCTCGACGCGCGCGTGTTCACCAACCAGGGCCCCAAGGGTCCCGCGCTGCAGGCGATCCTCGACGAATACCGGCCGAGCAAGGCGGTTTTCATCGACGATCTGGCGCAGCATCACCGCTCGGCCCGCGAAACGCTTGGCCCGGCGGGTGCGAACATCACCACGCTTCATCTGTGCGGCGAACCGCTGCTCGCCCCGCATATCGATTGCGCGCATACCGCCGGCCACGCCGACGCCCGCATCGATAGCTGGGACGAAGCGCTGCCGTGGCTGATGGGCGAAATCGAGAAGGAACCCGCATGAGCATCCACGACCGTCTCCGCGCGAGAGGCATCGCGCTTCCGCATGCCGCTGCCCCCGTCGCCAGCTACCAGCCGGTGGTAGTCGATGGCCATACTGCCTTCGTTTCGGGCCAGCTTCCCTTCGTCGATGGCGAACTGGTCACCGGCAAGCTGGGCGAGGGCGTCACGCTCGAGCAGGGCCAGCAAGCCGCGCGGGCCTGCGGATTGATGATCTTGGCGCAGCTCGAGGCCGCCGGGCTGATCGAGCGGGTGGCGCATTTCGTCAAGCTGGGCGGCTTCGTCGCCTGCACGCCCGACTTCTACGACCAGCCGAAGGTCATCAACGGCGCGTCCGACCTGATGTACGAAGTGTTCGGTGATCCGGGCAAACATGCGCGCAGCGCGGTGGGCGTGCCTGCGCTACCGCTCAATGCCGCGGTAGAGGTCGATGCGATCGTTGCTCTCAAGGCTTGATCGTCATCTGGCGCCGTCACCCGATCCGGCACGGGTCGGGTGGCTGCGCGACTGGAGCTACGCCCACCGCGGGCTCCACAGCGACGGCGTGCCGGAGAACTCGCTCGCCGCCTTTGCCGGAGCGATGGAGCGGGGAATGGGTATCGAATGCGATATCCAGCGCAGCCAGGACCATGCGGCAATCCTGATGCACGACTGGGAACTCGACCGGCTGACCGGGGTCAGCGGTCCGACGGCGGGATATTCGGCCGAAGAGCTGGCGCAGCTGGCCTTCCTCGATACCGAACACAAGCTTGCCCGGCTCGACGATCTGCTCGCGCTGGTCGATGGTCAGGTGCCGCTGCTGATCGAGATCAAGTCGCGCCGGCGCTACGATGTGGCGCAAAGCTGCGAAGCCGTGCGCGATGCGCTCGCGGGCTATTCGGGGCCGCATGCGGTGATGAGCTTCGACCCACGGGTTTCGCGCTGGTTCCGCCGGCATGCGCCGCAGACGGTGCAGGGCCTCGTCATGCGCGAGGACGAGAAGGGGCAGACGCAAAAGGGCTGGCAGCGGCGGCTCGTGGTGCGGGCGGCGCGGCCCGAATTCATCGCCTACCATGTCGCGGCTCTGCCCAGTCCGATGGTCGCCGCGTTGCGCGATGCCGGCCTGCCGGTGCTGACCTGGACGGTCGATACACCCACGCTACGCGAAATCGCGGCGTTGCATGCCGATGCGCCGATCGCCGAGGGCGAGGGGGTGGCATGAGCGAGGCTGGCACGCCTGGCGACCTGGCCGCCCGCGTCAGTGGTTCGGTCGGCGCTTTCGAGCGCGCCGAATGGAACGCCCTGGCGGGAGCGGACAACCCCTTCGTTAGCCATGAATTCCTGACTGCGCTGGAAGATTCGGGCAGCGTCGGTCCCGGCACCGGCTGGCAGCCCGCACCGCTGGTTATCAGTACGCAGGACGGCCCGCTGCTGGCCGCCATGCCCGCCTATCTGAAGGGGCACAGCCAAGGCGAATACGTCTTCGATCATAACTGGGCCGATGCCTATGAAAGGGCAGGGGGCAGCTATTATCCAAAGCTACAGATCGCCGCCCCGTTCACGCCTGCTACCGGCCCGCGGCTGCTCCTCTCGGATGAGGCGCTCGCTGCGCCGCTGCTGGCTGCTGCCGGACAATTGTGCCTCCAGAACGGTTTTTCTTCGGCGCATGCGACCTTCATCGAACCATCGCAGCATCCGCTGTTCGAAGAGGCCGGATGGATGCTGCGCAGCGATATCCAGTTCCATTGGCACAACCGCGGGTTCGCCCGGTTCGACGATTTCCTCGCCACGCTCGCCTCACGCAAGCGCAAGGACCTGCGCAAGGAGCGCGCCGCCGCGCAGGCAGAGGTCGACATCATCCACCTGCGCGGCGGCGATATCCGGCCCGAACACTGGGATGCGTTCTGGGCGTTCTACCAGGACACCGGCGCGCGAAAATGGGGAACGCCCTATCTGACCCGCGCGGCCTTCGATCTGCTGGGCGAACGGATGGGGGAGAAGATCCTGCTGGTGCTGGCACTGCAGGACGGCGAGCCGGTGGCGGGTGCGCTCAATTTCATCGGCGGTGATGCGCTGTACGGCCGTTACTGGGGCTGCACGCGCGACATCCGCTTCCTGCATTTCGAATTGTGCTATTATCAGGCGATCGAGGCAGCGATCGAACTGGGACTGGCGCGGGTCGAAGCCGGCGCGCAGGGTGGGCACAAGCTGGCCCGCGGGTATGAACCGGTAGAAACGGTTTCCGCGCACTGGTTCGCCGATGCCGGTTTCCGCAACGCGGTAGAAGATTTCCTCGAACGCGAGCGCGCGGGTGTTGCAGCCGATCGCAACTATCTGGCGACGCGGACCCCGTTCAGGAAGAACTAGCGCTCAGGCGGCCTTGCGGCTGCTGTCGGCCAGCCATTCGCGCGCGCGGCGCTGGGCTTCGGCAATCTCGCGCGCGGTCATTTCCTCGGCGATATCGGCACGGCACCAGCTGGCTTCCTCATGCCCCTTCGATGCCGCGATGTTGAACCACTTGTGCGCCTCGATCAGATCGCATTCCACGCCGCTGCTGCCGGCCGAGAATGCCACTCCAAGGCTGTAGAGCGCACCGATCGCGCCGCCTTCGTACTCGGTCAGATATTCGGCGATCAGCGCCGCACCGTCTTCACTCTGGATGATCTCGCCACCGCCGCCTTCGATACTGGTCAGCTGCATGGTCATTCCCCCAACAAGACCGGCTCAGGTGCCGGACGCGATAGAATTGGCCAAATTATGGTCAAGAAATGGTTAATTCGCGATTCTTTCCCGGGCGGCGCGGGTGCTGGCAGGTGTTTTCGGTCCTGTGGGACCCATTTCGGTGATGTGCGGGATTGGCGCTTGTGTGCCCGCAGGCGCTTGCCTATAGGCACGCGCCGAGCGGGTCATTCGGAGCGCCGGAAAAATCCGGGCCGACAGGGCGGCATGTTCCGATGTCTAAATCGACCAGGTAAGAGGGTCCTCAATGGCCTCTGTGGCAAATGAGAACGGGAAGCTGGCCAAGGCACGCGCTGCGGTGGGTGACGACTACGTTCCCGACGATACCGAAGAATACATGAACAAGCGGCAGCAGCAGTACTTTCGCGTATTGTTGCTGGAGTGGAAGAAATCGATCCATGATGCGGCCGGACAGACGTTGCAGTCGCTCCAGGACGGTCCGATCCGCGAACCCGACCTCAACGACCGTGCCTCGTCCGAAACCGACTGGGGCATCGAACTGCGCACGCGCGACCGTCAGCGCAAGCTCATCTCCAAGATCGATTCCGCGCTCCGGCGCATCGACGAAGGCGAATATGGCTGGTGCGAAGTCACCGGTGATCCGATCGGCCTCAAGCGGCTGATCGCGCGTCCGGTGGCGACCATGACGGTCGAAGCACAGGAAGCGCACGAACGGCGCGAGAAGATCTCGCGCGACGATTGAGCGCACGCTAACCGATTCTTTAGGTCTCCAGCCTAGCGTGCAGACCGTTCCGGGACTATCGTGGATGTTCCGGGAAATGCATCTAGGGATACGACGCAAGCAATGTCCTCGGTCGATACGCGCAATGTTGGTCGCGACAGCCTGTTTCTGTTCGCGCAGCTGACCCTCGACGGTCAGGCCGAACCGGTGCGCGTCAAGGTGCGCAATCTGTCGGCTGGCGGGATGATGGCCGAAGCCGGCGGCATGGCGATTTCCCGCGGCGACCGGGTCGGCATCGAATTGCGCAATGTCGGCACGATCAAGGGCAATGTCGCCTGGGCGCAGGACGACCGGTTCGGAGTCGCCTTCGAAACCGAGATCGACCCCAAGATCGTGCGGGCCCCGGTGGGCACCAAGACCGATACGCCCGCCTATCTGCGGTCGACCTCCGCCGCATCTCCGCTTTCCGAAGACGAGCGCCGCCTGCGCAAACTGTAATTGTCTGGCTGACGCCGCAGGCGCAGCCTGCTAACCGGCGATGATGCGCGTTTGGCTTTTCCCGCTCCTGTTCGCAGCGCTCGGCGCTTGTAGCGCCGGCGGCGACGACGGCGTGGTGGATGTCGCCTTCATTGCCGATCCTGCCGAACTCGAAGCGCAGGGCGTGCGGCTGGGCTATGCGGGCCAGCATGTGCGCGGCGCGCTGTCGACCGGGCTGGTGCGGCTCGATCCGCGGGGCGAAGTCGTGCCGGGCGTGGCCGAACGCTGGATCGTCACCGATGGCGGCGCAAGTTACATCTTCCGGATCAACGAATTCGACCTCGCGGGCGGCGATCGGCTGACGGCGCAGGCGGTGCGCGATGCGCTCCAGCGACGTGTGCGACAATTGCAGGGCACCACGCTCGGGCTCGATCTCGCCAAGATCCGGGATATCCGCGCGATGACCGGGCGGGTGATCGAAATCCGGCTGACCAGTCCGATGCCCGATTTCCTGCAATTGCTGGCCCAGCCGGAACTGGGCATCGAATTCGGCGATCAACCCGTCGGCCTCATGCGCGGTGACATGCAGGACGGCTCGCGCCTGCTGGCACCGCTGCCGCCCGAATTGCGCGGCCTGCCCGAGCAGCCCGGATGGGAAGACACCATTCGCGTGCTGCGGGTCCATGCGACCGATGCCGAGGACGCGACCGAGGGCTTCGCGCAGGCCCGCTTCGACCTGGTGCTCGGCGGAAGGCTGGCTTCGCTGCCGCTCGCCAACAGCGGGCCGCTGTCGCGCGGCAATGTGCGGCTCGATGCGGCAATCGGGTTGTTCGGTCTCGAGATCCGGCGCCCCGAGGGGTTCCTGGGAAGCGCGGCCAACCGCGAAGCGCTGGCCATGGCGATCGACCGCGAAGCGCTGATGCAGCCGTTCAATATCGGCGGCTGGTCGGCATCGACGCGGATCGTCCCGGTCGCGCTGTCGACGATTGCGCAGCCACCCGCCGAACGCTGGGAAGCGATGACGCTGGAACAGCGCCGGACCGAGGCCCGCCAGCGCGTTGCCCGGTGGCGCGCTGACAGCGGCGAAGGGCCTCAGCTGCGCATCCATCTGCCGCGCGGGCCGGGCTCCGACCTGCTGTTTGACGGGCTGAGCGAAAACTTGGCCGCCATCGGCGTGTCGACCCAGCGCGCGGCGGAACCCGACGCCGCCGATATCGTGCTGCGCGACCGCGTGGCGCGCTACGCCTCGCCGCGCTGGTTCCTCAACCAGTTCAACTGCGCGGTAAGCCCGGGCGCCTGTAGCGAGGATGCCGATTATCTCGTATCGCTGGCGCTGGACGCGCGCGACGGGGTCGAGGCGGCGTCCTATCTCTACGAGGCCGAAACCGCCTTGCTGGCCATCAATCGCTACATCCCGCTCGGCGCGCCGATCCGCTGGTCGCTGGTACGCGCCGATATCGAAGCGTTCGCCGAAAACCCGTGGAACATCCATCCCTTGTTCCCGCTCTCGCGGGCCCCCATCTAACCCGCCATGGACAATCGCGACCGCCCGCGTCCCCTGGGGATGGAACTGCCGACCGGCACCGATCCGGTGTCGATCCGCAAGCGTATCGAGGCGATGGAGCACCTGCTCGAACGCAGCCTTGTCGTACCGGGGACCAAATATCCGATCGGGCTCGATACGATCATCGGCTTTGTCCCCGTCATCGGCGATATCGTGACGGCAGCGCTCGCGGGCTACATCGTGTGGGAAGCCAAGAACCTCGGCCTGCCGCGGTGGAAGCTGTGGCGCATGATCGGCAATATCGGCATCGACAGCGCGGTCGGCGCCGTGCCGATCATCGGTGATGCATTCGACGTGGTCTACCGCTCGAACACCAAGAACCTGCGCATCGTCAAACGCCACCTCGACAAGCATCATCCGCACACGCAGGTGATCGAGGGGTAGTTTCATCGGTGACCGATGCACGCTAGGGCAGCGGGCATGGCATCCGATGTTACCTATTCCAGCTACCTCGATCTCGAGCGCATTCTCGCGGCGCAGCATCCCGGGTCCGAAGCGCATGACGAGATGCTGTTCATCATCGTCCACCAGGCGAGCGAGCTGTGGCTCAAGCTGTGCCTGCACGAGCTGACCAAGGCGCGCGCATGCATCCGGGCTGACGACCTGCGGCCCTCCTTCAAGATGCTCGCGCGCGTGGCGCGTGCGCAGGGACAGCTGATCCAGAGCTGGGATGTGCTCAGCACGATGACCCCGCATGATTATTCGACCATTCGGCCACACCTGGGCGGATCGAGCGGGTTCCAGAGCGCGCAGTACCGGATGATGGAATTCCTGCTTGGCGGACGCAATCCGGACATGGTCACCATGCACGAGGCGACGCCCGACGTGGCCGAGGGGCTGAAAGCGGAACTCACCCGCAAATCGATCTATGCCGAAGCGATCGCGCTGCTGGCGCGGCGCGGCTTCGCCATTCCCGACAGCGTGCTCGAGCGCGACCGGTCCAAGGCGTGGGAGCATGCGCCCGCGGTCGAGGCGGCATGGGCCGAGATCTACCGTGATCCGCCAGCCTATTGGGACCTCTACGAACTGGCCGAAAAGCTGGTCGATCTGGAGTATCATTTCCAGCGCTGGCGCTTCGGCCATCTCAAGACGGTGGAACGGATCATCGGCTTCAAGAAAGGCACGGGCGGCACCCCCGGCGTGCCCTATCTGGCGGGCGTGCTGAAAGCCGCCTTCTTTCCCGAACTCCTGAGCGTGCGGACCGCATTATGAGCAGCTGGAAAAGCCCCCGCCGTATCTGGGACATCTCGCAGACGCTGCGCCCCGGGATGCCCGTCTGGCCGGGCGACACCGCTTTCGCATTCGATCGCACATGGAAGATGGAGGATGGATCGCCCGTCAATGTCGGGCGGATGACCATGAGCACGCATTCGGGCACGCATGGCGATGCACCGCTGCATTATTCCGCTTCCGCTCCCGATATCGCCAGCGTTGCGCTCGATCCCTACATCGGGGAATGCCTGGTGGTGGATGCGACGCGGGTCACCGGTGGCAGGGTTTCGGTCGGCGATCTGCCGCATATCGAAAGCGCCGACCGCGTGTTGTTCCGGACGTTCGAAACCTTCCCCCACGAGCAATGGGACGCCAGCTTCACCGCGATCGATGCCGAAGCGATCGAATGGCTCGCATTGCAGGGCGTCAAGCTGGTCGGGACCGATGCGCCCAGTGTCGATCCGCAGGACAGCAAGACGATGGATGCCCACCGCGCGGTGCTGGAGCATGACATGCGCATTCTCGAAGGGCTGGTGCTCGATGGGGTTCCGGAAGGGCGTTACGAACTGATCGCGCTGCCGCTGAAGATAGCGGGCGGCGATGCCGGCCTGACCCGCGCCATTCTGCGCGAGCCAGCCGATGCATGAACCGATGAATTCGCGCGCGCGTATCCTCGACGCTGGCGACCCGCTGGCGGGCTTCCGCGATCGGTTCATCGTGCCCGAAGGCGTCATCTACCTCGATGGCAATTCGCTGGGCTGCCTGCCGAAAGCTACGCCCGCTCGCATGGAACAGGTCGTGCGCGAGGAGTGGGGCGAGGGCCTTATCCGCAGCTGGAACACCGCCGACTGGATCGATTGGCCGCTCCGGATCGGCGGCAAGATCGGGCCGCTGATCGGGGCGTCACCGCATGAGGTCATTGCCTGCGATTCCACCAGTGTGAACCTGTTCAAGCTGATTGCCGCGGCGCTTGAAATGCGCCCGGGCCGCAAGACCGTTCTGAGCGAGCCCGGCAATTTCCCGACCGATCTCTACATGATCGAGGGGCTGGAAAAGCAGGGCCTTGCCAAGCGGCGACTGGCCCCGCGCGAACAGCTCGCCTGCGCGCTGGACGAGGACGTCGCGCTGCTGCTGCTGACCCACGCGCATTACAAGACTGGCGAAGTGTTCGACATGGCCGCCATGACCCGGGCGGCGCATGAAGCGGGAGCACTGGTGCTGTGGGACCTGTCGCATTCGGGCGGCGCCCTGCCGGTCGATCTCGGCGGGTGCGGAGCCGATTTCGCGGTTGGCTGCGGTTACAAATACTTCAATGGCGGGCCGGGCGCACCGGCCTATGCCTTTGTCGCCGAACGGCACCTGCAAACTGCGCGGCAGCCGCTCACCGGCTGGTTCGGGCACGCCGCCCCCTTCGCCTTCAGCGACGATTACGAACCCGCGCCGGGGATCGACAGGCTCCAGTGCGGAACGCCGCCGATTCTCGGCCTCGCGGCGCTCGAAGTGGGGGTCGATCTGATCGGGGAAATCGGGGTCGAGAAACTCCACGTCAAATCGCAGGCGCTCTCCGAATTCTTTCGCCAGTGCCTTGGCGAACGCGGTGTCACGCTCGATCTCGTCAGTCCTGCCGATCCTGCCCAGCGTGGCAGCCAGCTGTCGTTCCGCCATGCAGAGGCTTACGCGATCTGCCAGGCGCTGATCGCGCGCGGCGTCATCGGCGATTTTCGCGATCCCGATATCCTGCGTTTCGGGTTTGCGCCCGCCTATCTGCGCTTCGAGGACATGGCCGAAGCCGCACGGCACCTGGCCGAAGTGCTCGAAAGCGGCGAATGGCAGCGCGACGAGTTCCGCGAGCGAGCTGCGGTGACCTGACCAGCATGCTCTGGGAGCCTGCCGAGATCGGCCAAGCTGACCGCTTCTTCACGCCTCCAGTTCGATATCCCAGTAGAGCCAGTCGCGCCATGTTTCGTGGAGATAGTTGGGCGGGAACATCTTGCCGTGCTGCTGCAGCTGCCAATGGGTCGGGCGGATCGGTTCGCTGGCGAGCTGCATGCCCGCCTGCCTCGGTGTGCGGCCACCCTTCTTCATGTTGCACGGTGCGCAGGCGGTGGCGATGTTCTCCCAGGTGGTCTTGCCGCCCAGCCGGCGCGGGATGACGTGGTCGAAGGTGAGATTGTTCATCGCCCCGCAGAACTGGCAACTGAAGCGGTCGCGCAGGAACAGGTTGAAACGCGTGAACGCGGGAAACTCGCTGGGCTTCACATACTGCTTGAGCGCGATGACGCTGGGGATCTTCATGTCGAGCGAGGGTGAGTGAACCTCGCGCTCGTAGGTGGCTATCACATCCACCCGGTCGAGAAAGATCGCCTTGATCGCGGTCTGCCACGGCCACAGGCTGAGCGGGTAATAGGATAGCGGCGTGAAGTCGGCATTGAGGACGAGCGAAGGGCACGACTGCAAATTGCGCGTCGGATCATCTTCGCTACTGCGGAACCTAGCGGCCCGTTCAAGCAGTTCGGCCCTGAACACTCGTGCGTTCCTCCCCGATGACTTAGAAAATGCACTTGCAAGGAAAAGCGTCAAGCCTGTTACAGACAGGCTATCCACAAACTTGTCCGCAACCCGCGCCGTTTCGAGCTGACCTCGCCAGGACCGCATGACCGTAACCCGCTTCGCCCCCAGTCCGAATGGCCCGTTGCATCTGGGCCACGCCTACTCGGCAGTGGTCGCGCATGATCTTGCGAAACGGGCCGGCGGACGTTTCCTGCTGCGGATCGAAGACATCGACGGTCCGCGCTCGCGCCCCGAATTGGCGGAAGCGTTTCGCCGCGATCTCGCGTGGCTCGGGCTCGAATGGGAAGAAGTGCCCGCGCAATCGACCCGGCTCGCGACCTATGCCGCTGCCGCGCAGGAGCTGCTTGCGCGCGGATACCTCTATCGCTGCACCTGCACCCGAGCCGAGATCGAGTCTCTGGGGCCGCGGATTGGCTCGCAAGGCGCGGTCTATCCCGGAACCTGCAAGACCCGCCCGCCCGAGCCGGACAAGCCAGCCGCGCTGCGGCTCGATATGGCCCGCGCTCTTGCCGATGTCGGTCCGCTCGAATGGGAGGATGCGGTGGCCGGTGTACAGCGGGCCGACCCGCTTGAGGCAGGCGACGTGGTGATCGTACGCAAGGACTCGCCGGCCAGTTATCATCTGGCCGCCACGCTGGACGATGCCGCCGACAGTGTGACGCTGGTAACGCGCGGAGAGGACCTGTTTGCAGCGACGCCGATCCACCGCGTGCTGCAGGCGCTGCTGGATCTGCCCGTACCGCGCTGGCACCATCACCGGCTGCTGGTGGATGCGAGCGGGCAGAAACTCGCCAAGCGGCGCGGCTCGCCCTCGCTGGCCGATCGGCGGGAGGCGGGTGAGGATGGTCTGTTGCTTGCAGAGCAACTGCGCTTGCACCGTTTTCCGGGTGGCATTTCGCTCGCGAGTGCCTAAGTCTGTGTGGCTATGAACACATTCCTCATCATTCTCCTCGTCATCCTCATGGTTCTTGTGGTGGCCTCGCTCATCCGCGGGATCGTCGCCTTCATGAAGAGCACCAAGATCGACCTGGAGAGCGGTGAGCAGACCGACGCGACCGACATGCAACTGACGCAGAACAAGATGATGTTCGCGCGGATCAAGTACCAGGCGCTGGCCGTGGTGGTGGTGGCCGTCCTGCTCGCCATCGCGAACTGATCCGGCGCAGCGCTGCGTGGTCAAGCTCAACAAGATCTACACGCGTACCGGCGACGACGGGACCACGGGTCTTGTCGATGGTTCGCGCCTGCCCAAGCACGATACCCGGATGGAAGCGATCGGGGCTGTGGACGAAGCCAATTCGGCGCTCGGCCTCGCCGCAGTTACCTTGGCGGACACTCCGTTCGCGGACCCGTTGTACCGGATTCAGAACGATCTCTTCGACCTCGGCGCCGATATTGCGACGCCGGCGGGTGACGATGACGATTTCGCCCCTTCGGAAATGGTGCTGCGGATAGTTGCAGGTCAGACCGCGTGGCTCGAACAGGCGATCGATGAAGCCAATACGCGGCTCGAACCACTGACGAGTTTCGTGCTCCCCGGCGGGAGCGAAGGGGCCGCACGGCTGCATGTCGCCCGCGCTGCAGCCCGGCGCGCCGAACGCGCGATGACGGCGATGGCGGCGCAGCATCTGACCAACCGCCACGCGCTGGCCTATATCAACCGCCTGTCGGACTATCTGTTCGTACTCGCGCGCGTTGCCAATGACGATGGCCGCGCCGACGTGAAGTGGGTGCCTGGCGCCAACCGTTGAGGCGCTAGCCAGCGCCCTGCGCCTTCGCTAGTGCAGCGCCGTTGCTGCAGACGCGAAGGAAATTTCGATGAACAATACGGTTGCCATCATCGGTGCGGGCCAGATGGGTTCGGGAATAGCGCAGACCGTGGCCGCGAACGGCATCGATGTGCTGCTGGCCGATGTCAGCCTGGAGGTCGCCGAGCAGGCACACGCCGGGATCGACAAGGCGCTGGGCAAGCTGGTCGGCAAGGGCAAGATCGAGATCGCCGATGCCGAAGCGACGCTGCGGCGCATCACCCCGGTCGCCGATTACGCGCCGATGCAGGACGCGAGCCTGATCATCGAAGCGGCGACCGAGAAGGAAGCGATCAAGCAGGCGATCTTCGAAAAGGCGGGCCAGTACCTCGCCGCCGATGCCATCATGGCCTCGAACACCAGCTCGATCCCGATCACGCGGATGGCAAATTATGCGCCCGATCCGGCGCGGTTTATCGGGCTGCACTTCTTCAATCCGGTCCCGGTGATGAAGCTGATCGAGGTCATCCCCGGCCTCGCGACCGCGCAGACGACCACCGACCGCACCACCGCCTTTGCCGAGAGCCTGGGCAAGGAAGTGGTCCTGTCGCAGGACGAGCCCGGCTTCGTCGTCAATCGTATCCTGCTGCCGATGATCAACGAGGCGGTGTTCGTGCTGGGCCAGTCGACCGCCGCGATCGAGGATATCGACAAGGGTTGCCGCCTCGGCCTCAACCACCCGATGGGCCCGTTGCAACTGGCCGACTTCGTCGGGCTGGATACCTGTCTCGACATCATCATGGTGCTCTACAAGACCACCCGCGATGCCAAGTACCGCCCCGCGCCGCTGCTGGTGAAATATGTCGAAGCCGGCTGGCTTGGCCGCAAGACGGGCCGCGGGTTCTACGACTACTCGGGCGAGGAGCCGGTTCCGACGAGATAGTTTGTGGGTGCGGTCAGGACATCCGTCCTGACCTCTCGGCACCAGCCCACGCCCCCTCCCGGCCACCCACGGCACGTTATTTTATGGGTGGCCGGGCGGGGGTGTGGGCTGGTGCAGCAGCAAGATAGCGGCGGATGCCGCTAGCGCACGCAAAGAGAATCCGTGACGGGACACGGGCAGGCTGCTCCCCACCATCGGACCTCCACAGGAACCGCGCGGCCCCGCCCACCGTTGGTCAGGCAAAGGAGACTACGCATGACCGACAAGAAGGTAAGCAGCCAGGAACAGCGCCAGGCCGGCCTCGCGCCCGAAACCCACAATGACGAGCAGGACGATCACCGCATGCAGGCGCAGGAAGTGGCCGAGCAAGCCCGCGGGATCACCACCGAGACATCATCGCCGACCGAGAGCACGAAGGGCGACAACAAGAGCGGTCTGATGGGCGATTCTACGCAGGACACGATCGACCACATGCGCGACATGGAAAGCTCGGGCCGGATCGACATGTCGGCCTATCGCGGCGAGGACAACCACGACGACAATGAGGACAAATACGGCAAATCGGCCAAGGTCGATCCCGACTTACCTTCTGACGGCAGCTGATTCCGGCGGCCTCGCTATCCGGAGATGGCACCGTCGTTCAGCACCCAGAGCCCCGCGGTAAGCACGAGCGATCCGGCCGCGATGGCATAGGCAAGCGCACGAAAGTTCGGGGTCGAGATGACCTCGAACTTGTGCGTCTGCAGCTTGTCGAGCGTGTGGCAAGCGCGGCGTTCGGCGGTAATCGCCAGCCAGCCTCCGGCCAGGATGAACATTGTGGCGATCGCCTTGGCAAGCCACGGCGGATCGAACGCCCCGAAAACCGCCTTGAAGCCCAGCCCGATACCGATCGCAGCGAATGAAGTGCGCATCCAGCCGGCGAAAGTCCGTTCCATCGCCATGATGTTGCGATCCTCGGCAAGGTCGGTGCGGACCTCGGCCCACTCGGTCGACTTGTCGGGATCTTCGGGGGGATCATCCTGAGCCATGGGATATCAATCGCGGATCGCGGGGGCGGTTCCTATCCTATTTCACGATCTCGACCGGCTCGGCGTCTCGCGCGGGCGGGCCGGGGAGCGGGCTGGGCCGCGCGCCTACCAGGGGCTCGGCGTCTTCTATCAGATAGCTGTCATCGAACGGTTCGGGGACGAAGGGTTCGGGTGTTGCAGGCCCCGTCGGTGCATCTTCGGCATACCATGCGGACAGGGCCGCATCGTCTTGCGAGGACCGCTGCTCCCGCCGCGCGGGCACATCCGTATCGATCAAGGGCTCGGGCGCACGATCCGCAAATTCGCCCTGCCCGGGCGGCGCGTCGCTGAGACGCGCGATCACGCCGGGATCGTTCTCCCCGCCGACGAGGATCACAACACCGATCAGAAACAGGACGACGAGCGCCAGTTTCTTGAGCAATCCGGGGGGCAGTCCGTCATCCATCGCCCCGGTATAGGGCAGGGCGGTTAAGCGTCCGTTTCCCGGGCCGTCGTCTGCAAGGCGTAGAGCGTATCGAGCGCTTCGCGCGGCGAGAGGGCATCGACGTCGATCTGCTCGATCGCCTCGCGCAGCGGGTCGGGCCGAGCTTCTTCTGCCTGCGCGGTGACTGCGAAAAGCGGCAGGTCGCCAAGGCCAGCGCCGAGCCCGCCGGTCTGTTCGCGGCCCTTCTCGAGCTTGTCGAGCACTGCCTTGGCCCGCTTGATGACCGGTGCGGGCACACCGGCCAGCTTGGCGACCGACAGGCCGTAGCTGCGATCGGCAGCGCCCGTCGCCAATTCGTGCAGCAGGACGAGATCGCCCTTCCATTCGCGCGCCCGCACATGATGCAGGCTCAACGCGTCGCACGTCTCGGCCAGTCGGCTGAGCTCGTGATAATGCGTGGCGAAGAGGCAGCGGCATTGCAGCTGTTCATGCACCGCTTCGACCACCGCCCAGGCCAGCGCCATGCCGTCATAGGTGCTGGTGCCGCGCCCGACCTCGTCGAGGATCACGAAACTGCGTTCGGTCGCCTGGCTGAGGATGGCCGCGGTTTCGACCATCTCGACCATGAACGTGGACCGTCCGCGCGCAAGATTGTCGCTTGCCCCGACGCGGCTGAACAATCGGTCGGCCAAACCGACCCGGGCCGAATTTGCAGGGACATAGCTGCCTGCCTGGGCCAGCATCAGGATCAGCGCGTTCTGGCGCAGGAAGGTTGACTTGCCGCCCATGTTGGGGCCGCCGATCAGCCACAGGCGGTTTGCCTGCGCCAGGGTGCAATCATTGGCAACGAAACGTTCGCCGCTCCTCGCCAGCGCGGCTTCGACCACCGGGTGCCGGCCGCCGACGATTTCGAGGCAGGGCTCGTCGCGCATCTCGGGGCGCGCCCAGTCTCCTTCTACCGCGCGTTCGGCAAGCGCGGCCGCCACGTCGATCCGCGCAAGTGCGGCGGCGGTGGCGGCGATCGCTTCGCGGGCTTCGATCACTTCACCGACCAGTGTTTCGAAATGCGCTTCTTCGGCGGCCACCGCATGCGCGCCCGCTTCGGCGATCCGTGTCGCTTCCTCGTGCAGGCCGATCGAATTGAACCGCACGGCGCCGGCCATGGTCTGGCGGTGCGTGAAACCGCTGTCCGCTGCCATCAGCTTGTCGCCATGCTTGGCAGGCACTTCGATGAAATAACCGAGCACCTTGTTGTGCTTGATCTTGAGCGACGGCGTACCGGTCTCATCGCGGTACCTGGCTTCGAGCGCGGCGATGGCCTTGCGGGCGTTGCCGCTGGTTTCGCGCAGGCTGTCGAGCGCATGATCGTAATCCGCAGCGATAAAACCGCCCTGGCCGCGTTCGGTCGGCGGCGAGGGGACCAGCGCGCGCGCCAGATGGTCGACCAGCGCCGCATGGCCCCCCAATGCCTCGCACATCGCTGCCAGCAGTGCGGGAAGGTCCGGGCTGGCGCCGAGCATGTCGCGCACCCGCCGTGCTTCGGCAAGGCCATCGCGGATCTGACCCAGATCGCGCGGGCTGCCGCGCCCGGCGACCAGCCGTCCGAGTGCGCGGCCGATATCAGGGGCCTGGCGCAGGACGCCGCGCACGTCCGCGCGGAGTAGCGGGTCGCTGTGGAAATGCTGGACGCTGGCAAGACGGGCTTCGATGGCGGCGCGATCGGCAAGCGGGGCGGACAGATCTTCGGCTAGCTGCCGCGCGCCTGCGCCGGTCGCACAGCGATCGATACAGGCGATCAGGCTGCCGGCCCGCCCCCCACCCTGCGCTTCGAGAATCTCGAGACTGGCGCGAGTCGCTGCATCCATCGCGAGGTGGGCTCCGCTGCCGCGTGCGACCGGGGGCAGGAGGAAGGGTAGCGTGCCGCGTCCTGCATGCTTGAGATAGGCGATCAGCCCGGCCGCTGCAGCAAGCATGGGGCGCGAGAAGTCGCCCAGTCCATCGAGCGTGGCGATCTGGTGGATCGTCTTGAGGCGGGATTCGCCGTCTTCGCTGCGGAAATCACTGCGCGGCCGGGCGATGATGTCGGCTGGGGCATCCGGCCAGTCATCGGGGGCGAGCAACTCGCTTGCGCCCAGTCGCGCTAGCGCTGCATCAAGCGCGGCGATCGGGCATTCCTCCAGCTCCATGCGTCCGGTCGAGATATCGCATGCTGCCAGCCCGACGCTGTCGCGCAGCGGAGCCACCGCCACGAGCAGATTCGCGCGGCGCGGTTCGAGCAGCGCTTCCTCGGTCAGCGTCCCCGCAGTGACGAACCGCACGATATCGCGCGCGACGAGGCTTTTGGAGACGGGGGTGCCCTCGCGCCGTGCGCGTTCCTTGGCCTCGTCGGGCGTCTCGGTCTGTTCGGCGATCGCGACGCGGCAGCCGCCCTTGATCAGCCGTGCGAGATAGCCCTCGGCGGCATGCACGGGCACCCCGCACATCGGCACGGGTTCGCCGTCATGTTCGCCGCGCGTGGTCAGCGCGATGTCGAGCACGCCGGCGGCGACCCGGGCATCCTCGAAGAACAGTTCGAAGAAATCGCCCATGCGGTAGAACAGCAGCGCGTCGCCTGCCTCGCGCTTGAGCGCGAGATATTGCTGCATCATCGGAGTGGGCTTGCCGGACATGAAGCGGGCCTAGCGGGGCCGCCGCCGATTCGGGAGTCGCCCGGGGCACCCTTTCCCCTATGACTTCGCCGCGTGAGCGGTTAGGGGCGAGCTGCAGCGACACGAGGATACACATGGCCGACGAGAAATCCGCATTCACCACGCGTGAGGCGCTGTTCTACCACGAGACGATCCGCCCCGGTAAGATCGAGATCATCGCCTCGAAACCGATGGGCAGCCAGCGCGATCTCAGCCTGGCCTATTCGCCCGGCGTCGCTGCTCCGGTGGAAGCGATTGCGGCCAATCCTGCGGATGCGGCGCGCTATACGGCGCGGTCCAATCTCGTGGCTGTCATTTCCAACGGCACCGCCATCCTCGGTCTTGGCAATCTCGGCGCGCTGGCGTCGAAGCCGGTGATGGAAGGCAAGGCGGTGCTCTTCAAGCGCTTCGCCGACGTCGATTCGATCGATCTCGAACTCGATACCGAAGACCCGGACAAGTTCATCGAGGCGGTGGCGCTGATGGAGCCCACCTTCGGCGGCATCAATCTGGAAGACATCGCCGCGCCCGAATGCTTCATCATCGAGCAGGCACTGCGCGAGCGGATGAACATTCCCGTGATGCATGACGACCAGCACGGCACCGCGATCATCGCGGCGGCCGGCCTGATCAATGCATGCCATCTCACCGGGCGCGACCTCCAGGATGTGAAGATGGTGGTCAACGGCGCGGGGGCGAGCGCGCTCGCCTGCACCGCGCTGATCAAGGCCATGGGTGTGCGGCACGAAAACGTGATCGTGTGCGACCGGTCGGGCCCGATCACCCCGGGACGCGACAATGTGGACCAGTGGAAGAGCGCGCATGCTGTCGAGACCGCAGCCACCAGCCTCGAAGAAGCGCTCAATGGCGCGGATATCTTCCTCGGGCTCTCGGCGGCGGGTGCGCTAAAGCCCGAATGGGTCGAGCACATGGCGGACAAACCGATCATCTTCGCCATGGCCAACCCGGTGCCCGAGATCATGCCCGAGGAAGCCAAGGCGGTGCGCCCCGATGCGATCATCGCCACCGGGCGCAGCGACTACCCCAACCAGGTCAACAACGTGCTCGGGTTTCCGTTCATTTTTCGCGGTGCGCTCGACGTGCAGGCAACCGCGATCAACGAGGAAATGAAGATTGCCGCAGCGCGGGCCATTGCCGAACTCGCGCGTGAACGCGTGCCCGAGGAAGTGGCGGCCGCCTACGGCGTGACGCACCAGTTCGGCGAGAATTACATCATTCCCGCCCCGTTCGACCCGCGGCTGATGGAAGTCGTTTCCAGCGCGGTGGCCAAGGCGGCGATGGACAGCGGCGTGGCGCAGGCGCCGATCGCCGATTTCGACGAATATCGCCACAAGCTCAAGGCGCGGCTCAACCCGACGACCGCGGCGCTGACCAATATCTACGACCTCGCCCGCGCCAATCCCAAGCCGATGGTCTTTGCCGAGGCGGAGGAAGACGTCGCGCTGCGCGCCGCCATCCAGTACCGCGAATTCGGTTACGGCGAGCCGATCCTGGTCGGTCGGACCGAAAAGGTCCTCGAGAAGCTGCGCGAACTGGCAGTCGACGATCCCGATGACTGGATCATCGAGAATTCGAACGTGTCGGACAAGGTCCCGGCGATGGTCGACTATCTGTACAAGCGCTTGCAGCGGCGCGGGTATACCGAGCGCGACGTCGCCCGCATGGTCAACCAGGAACGCAACGTTTTCGCAGCACTGCTGGTCGCGTTGGGGCATGGCGAGGGCATGATCACCGGCCTGACCCGTACCTTCAGCCAGACTGCGCGCGAGGTGGGCCGCGTGCTCGATGCGAAGCCGGGTGCGACGCCCTTCGGAATCCACATGATGGTGGGCAAGAACCACACCAGTTTCCTCGCCGACACGACGATGAACGAGCGTCCCTCGGCGGGCGAACTCGCATACATCGCGCGCGAGACCGCGGCGGTCGCGCGGCGCATGGGGCACGAACCGCGTGTTGCCTTCCTGTCCTATTCGACCTTCGGCAATCCGTCGGGCCAGTGGCTGGGCAATATCCGCGATGCGGTGGCGCTGCTCGATGCCGACGATTCGGTGAATTTCGAATATGAAGGCGAAATGGCCCCCGACGCGGCGCTCAATCCCAAGGTCATGGCGCTCTATCCCTTCAGCCGCCTGTCGGGTCCGGCCAATGTGCTGATCATGCCGGGCCTGCAGTCGGCCAACCTGTCGGCCAAGCTGCTGCGAGAACTGGGCGGCGAAACGACCATCGGGCCACTGATGATCGGCTCGGAAAAGCCGGTCCAGATCGCGCCGATGACCGCCATTGCGCCCGATGTGCTGACGCTGGCGGTGCTCGCCAGCGCCGGGGTGGTCGGATAGGCTAGAACGCCAGTTCGTCGCCCTTGTAGTCGACGAAGCGGAAGCCGGCGCCGCTCGCGCCCTCGAGGACGTCTGCGAGGGCGTTGACGCTCTCGTCGATGGTCAGCTTGGCCTGCGGCCCGCCCATGTCGGTCTGGACCCAGCCCGGGTGCAGCGCCAGCACGGCGATGCCGCGTGCGGCGGCGTGTTGTTCGGCCACGCCCTTGGCGAGCATGTTCAGCGCGACCTTGCTGGTGCGGTACAGGTCGTACCCGCCCGAGCTGTCGGAGATCGATCCCATCAGCGACGACATGACCGCCAGTGTCCCGCCGTCCCTGAGCGCGGGCAGCAGCGTCCGCGCCGCGCGCGCGGGGCCGAAGGCATTCGTCACCATCACGTCCGCCACCTCGTCGGCAGTCGCCTGCATCGCATCCTGGTGGCGCGCGCCGGTGATGCCTGCGTTGATCACCAGCGCATCGAACTGCCCATCCTCGAAGCCGAAATCGGCGTAGCTGTCGGGACGGGTGACGTCGCAGCTCACGATGCGCAGCGCCTCGCTTTCCAGCGCGTGCAACGCGTCGCTGCGCGAACGCTCGCTCGCGACGACCTGCCATCCGCGCGCAAGGAACTCCTTCACCAGGCCCAGCCCGATACCGCGCGATGCCCCGAGAATGAAAATCGTCCTGTCTGCCATCGCCATATCCTCCATCGGCTCTCTCTTCTTCGGGTCCCGGCTAGCCTGCCATTGGTGGGATTGGCAAAACCGCTGGTCGAATAAGTGCCCGCACCATCGCTGGCAGGCCCCGGGCCGCCGATTGGTTCAGCGGGGCGCAAGCGCGGCTTCGCCAACCGCCGCCGACGTGCATTCAAGCGCACGCGAAAGGATAACAAGATGAAAAAGACAATCGCAACGGTCGCAATCGCCGCGGGCATGCTCGCCACCCCCGCAATGGCACAGGCACAGAACGTGGCCCCGGGCGGCTTCTATGTCGGCGCGCTTGCCGGTTACGAAGGGCTCGACGTCGAATCGGGCGATGCCAGCGTGAGCACCGATGCCGATTCGGCAGTCTATGGCATTACCGCCGGCTACGACCTCTCGCTCGGCAGCGCTTTCATCGGCGTCGAAGGCGAACTGTCGACCAGCGGCGGCTCGACGGAGTTCCCCGACAGCTTCGGCGGGGCCCGCGACGGTCTCGATGCCGACGGCCAGTATTACATCGGGGCCCGCGCCGGCTTCGCGGTGACGCCGGGCATCGCCGCCTATGGCAAGGTCGGCTATACCGCGCTCGACACCAAGTCCTTTACCAGCGCCGGTTCGCTCGACGATCTCGACAACAATGCCAGCGGGCTGCGCTTCGGCGGGGGCTTGCAGGTCCAGCTGCCCGGTCCGCTCGAAGGCCGGCTCGAATACCGCCGGTCGCAATATGACGACATCGGCGGCGATGTCGGCGACGCGACGACCGATCAGGTCGTGGCCGGGCTCGGCCTGCGTTTCTGACGCAGAGATTCTGACCCGCGAGGCCGTCCAGGTGACTGGGCGGCCTCGTGCTATTTCCGGCGGAAGCGAAAGTACCAGACCTTAGTGATCATACTATCATAATACACTGATATATAATCACTAATCAGCGTTTTTTGATCCCTGTTTTTTCGGCTAGCAATCACCGGGTAATCACCATGCCAAATTTGGTAAGCACGCGCCGCCATGAACGGATTTCTGCGATTGCGATCATGATGCAGGCGCTGCCAATCGGAAGCAGGTTGCGAAACGCTTGCGGTCAGCCGCGCTTATCCCAGCCTCCGTGAACAGCTGTTCCCACCGTGTCGCTACGGTTCTGCTCATGTCTTCGGCGATTGCTTTCGCGTCATCATGGCTGAGGTCGAAGACCGCGGCACCGGCGAGAGCATTCTCGATCGTTGCATTGCGGCCTTCCGGCCCCACGCCGAGGACGAGCCGTCGCTCCAGTCCCAGCTGCGGTTTCGGCACTACATCGTAAAGCGGCGATAGCCGCCAACCCTCACCATCGAACAGGAAGCCATGATTACGTAGGTGATCATCATCATTCGTGACGAGGATATTGAGCAGCATTCGACGAAATAGCTCATGTAGATCCTGGCGCACTTCGGTTCCGAATTGCCGGATCGCTCCTGCGAGATCCGCATAGCTGAAGCTGCTGACCTCGCTCTCATGCGCCCCGAGCATTGTGAGCCCCGAAGCAAAGGGCCTGCGTTCCAGCCAGTTGCCGTGAGGAATCCGATCGAACCGCTCGATCAGATAGATGTCGCGATCAAGGACACAGCGGAAGTCGAGTGGCGGAACGTCGAGACCACACTCGCTGGCAAGCCGCATTGTCGCTAGTTCGACCCTGCATTCGGGAAAGCTGTCTCCCCGCTTCTGGAATTTCGCGATCCAGGGTTGGTCGCCGATTTTTGTAGCAGCCTTCGGCCGGGCGCCGCCCAGAGATGATCCGGCTGCCAGCAAGGCCCTCAAGTTCTCGTCGAGTTCGTCGACATGCTGCGCGCGTTCGGCGGCTTCCGCTAGCTCTGCGAGCGTGAACTCTTCGCCCGGAGCAGGGCCACCCCCCCATGGCGTAATTCTCTCCGGCTGGGCGGATGTCGGCCCAAAGGCGAGCGCCCCTACACGATGTTCGCCCGAGGCCAGAATGAGATCGATTTCGCTCGGCAAGCGATCGCCCATCGCCTTGTACATCAGGTATTGGCCCCAGCCATCGGGAGCAGCATCCCGAATGCCACCGAACACGGCAAAGCCTTCTTCCGTCCTGAACGTTCGAGAAGTTCCAGCTTCGTGCAACGGTAGAGCTACAGGATCGACCGGAATACGGTCAGTGCGTTCCAGATAACGCCGCCCGTAAGCGAAGGTAGCAAACTGGTTGCGCGGTTCGTCGGTCATCGTGAGAAGGCCTGCCGGAACAGGCCCCTCCTCTAGATGCACGAAGACATAGGTGCGGATGGTCGTCACGGCTTGCTAGAAATCCAGATCATCGTCGCTGACAGCGTGGGTCTTTTGGGGCAGGCGGGACAAATCCTCGCTGATGCCAGCCCGGTCACTGTCTGGGGTTACCAGCTCGGCAAGGCGCTGTGTCATCCCAAGGACATGCAGGGCGCTCGCCAGAACCGCGAGGCCCACGGTAGGATCTCCCGCTTCGAGACGTTGCAGCGTTTGAACCGAGACGATCATGCGCTCGGCCATCAAACGCTGAGGGAGTTTTCTCCGGCGGCGCGCAAGGGCGATATCCTTGCCTAGCCGTGCGATTGCACGTTGGCTCTGGGGCGGTAGTCCGCTAGCTGCTCGAGACGAACGGGGCATAGCTCCATATGACATATCATGCGAAATTCTGCAAATAGAAATGATATGTCATGTTTTTTGGTCTCCCGCGTGAGGCAAATTTTTAGAAGGCAGACGCTTCAACGCCTTCTACGCAAGGCTTGCGATGACCATGGTTGAGTGGAGAGGCGCTGGTGAGCTGTCGCTAGCCCGAGGCTTGGTCGCCATATTCCGAAAAATCGCTGCGCAGTTGCGCGATTTCTCTCGGCGACTATATTGAAAACGTCACGCATGTCGGCATCGTTCGACAGCCTCGGAAATGAATTCCGAGGTCCCGTCCTCCAGTCGGAGGTTAACCGGCGGACCCTGCAAGAGGGTTCGCCGAGTTTCGTTCGAACGCTCTCGCAGGTCCAACCCGAAGGAGCATCGAATGCATTATTCAGACGAGGAAATCGAACGCGCGAAGACATTATTCGCTCGTGAGACAGGTAAAGCCGGCCATGGCAGAATGGCAGTTGCCGCGATGGCGGGAATGAGCAAGCCCGGCAAAATCAGCCATATCACTCATCGACGGACTTGGCGGGACTACCTTCCGAAGGCACGACGCGATTTGCAAAAGGAAAGATCGGACGGGAATTTTCGATTAGGTAACGTGTCGCATGATCTAAACTGACCAGGTCGTGGGGCAGCAATAAGGATCAATGGCGCTAGTGAGAAGTCACTACGAATAATTGGTAGACCTCGCGGGTGAGCGGCAATGTCGATGTGACGCTCAAATCGACGGACTCGCAGTGCAGACGTGAATCCCCTCCGACCTGTTCTTACAACACAGAAGGGCTGGAGGGGAGGAGGGCCTTTGTGAGCGAGCCGAAAGGATCGCGATGTGCCATGTCCCACCGATATTCCACCTCTTTGGAAGAAGCCGCCCGCCGCATCTGTGAAAACCGGGGCGGCAAATGGTCCGGCACAAAGGGCATGGCCTGCTGCCCTGCGCATGACGACCGTACGCCGTCACTCAGTGTGTCGCTCGGCCAAAAAGCGATCCTTTTCCATTGTTTTGCGGGATGTGATCAGCAGAGCGTGCTGGCTGCTCTGGCGCGTGAAGGTGTCGACGCAACCTCGCTCTTTTCAGGTTCTGCGACTACCGGCGGTCCCGAGCCGACCAGAACGCGCAAGCCCTCGGCGGCAGCGCTGAGGATCTGGCGCGATGCTCAGCCACTGCGTGCCAGCCTGGCAAAGGCATATCTTGAAAGCCGCGGCATCCTTGCCGCATCGCCGGCGCTGCGCTTCCATCCACGAACGCCGCTTGGTCCGAAGGGACGCACTCGCTTTTTGCCCGCCATGATTGCGGCGGTCAGCCTCGACGAGGGGCCGATCGCCATCCATCGCACGTTCCTTTCGGGCAATGCCAAGGCCGATTTCGACAAACCGAAGCGCGCGCTCGGCGCGCTCGGTGGAGCTGCCGTCCGCCTCTTCGCCCCGGCTTCTGGCAAGCTTGGCCTTGCCGAGGGGATCGAGAGCGCGATGTCGGCCTATGCTCTCACCGGCATTCCCGTCTGGGCGACCCTGGGAAATGAGCGCTTCGGTCTCGTCAGCGTGCCTGAGAGCGTGACCGAGCTTCACCTCTTCGTCGATCACGATGCTGGCGGCGAGCTGGCCGCGTCGCGTGGCCTGGCCGCTTATGCCCGCGAAGGGCGGACGATCCACGTTCGCAAGCCTTCCTCAAGCGACACCGACTGGAACGATGAACTTACAGCATGGCTGCGCCGCAAAGCGGCGCGGTAGAGGAGAGTGGGCTTCTCGAATTCCTGATCCGGCAAAGGGCGTGTCCCGATGCCTTCATCAGGAGGACGAATTGCCATGTTTCAATCAGACCTGTTTCCCGCCGGCGAGCAACAGTCGTCAGTGCCATGGGCTTACGCCGTCGGCACCAGGATTGCCGGGCTTCTCGCTTCGGGACGCCGTCTTACCCGTGCCGACATTTCCGGGCTGTTCGCCGAAGAGACCGGCGCGCTGGACTGGGGAAGCGCCTGGACGATCGACGACTACAACAACGCGGTCGAGATCGGCGCACTACTCTGGCTTCGAGAGTCCTCACGGATCGATCTGGCGACGAACGTACACGAAGCCGAAGCGCGGTTCGACTGGCTCGAAGCTGCCTTGCCGCCGCGGCACGTTCGCAGCGAAGCACAGGTCGAGCTCCAGCAGTTCTCGACCCCGCCGATGCTGGCTTGGCAGATGGCTAAGGCCGCAGCTGTCTCTGCGCAAGACACACTCCTCGAACCATCAGCCGGCAATGGTGCGCTTGCGCTCTGGAGCAGCGTCCAGAACGCCTCGCTGCTCATCAACGAGATCGATCCGACACGACGAGGCACGCTGGGCTACATCTTCCCTTCTGCCACCATCGCTGCGCATGACGGGGAACTGATCTCCGACCTGCTTCGCGACCCAGTTCCGTCGGTCGTGTTGATGAACCCGCCGTTCGCCCGCAGCCAGGAACGCGGCAAGGACCGTGAGACCGCCATGCGTCACCTGCGCGGTGCGATCCGGTCTGCTGCCGGTGGCGCGAGGATTGTCGCCATTATGCCTGAAGGCTTCGACGCCTCCACCTTCGCCAAGGCACAGGACGAAGCGTCGCTGCTCCTCGATGTTCGCTTGCAGCAAATGTTTCGCCGGACAGGGACGGGGATCGCCGTTCGCCTGGTTGTGTTCGACAAGACGCCGACTGCGCCTTCGCCCGCGATCACCGGAGATACTGCCGACCTGATCGCGCTCCACGAGCTTATCACTGCGGTTCCGCCACGCGTACAGACCTCCGCCAACATCCATCGCCTGCCGCTCGGCAAGCCAGTGCGCCTCGTTGGCAAGACTTCGGCCCAAAGCGCGCCGGTGCGGCCGGTGGCGCCGTTCGCCGCGACACCAGCAGCCACGGCGAATGCGATCGACCTTGCCTATTCGGTCCTCGCCGACCCCGCGCCTGTGCCCGAACAGGCAGGCATCTACTTGCCTTACCGGCCCAGCCGCATCGCCTTCGAAGATGCTCCGGTCCATCCCACCCCGCTCGTGGAATCGGTCGCCATGGGTTCGGTCGCGGCACCGCAGGCCGATGTTTGCCCGCGCATTCCCGCATGTTGGCAGGCCGATGGCCTGCTATCCGAAGCGCAATGCGAGACACTGGTCTACGCTGCCCAGGCATTTGCGCGCGATCTTCCGGGTCAGTTCAAGGTGAGCCAGGAAGGCACCTCGCTGGAACTCTCCGAGGACGGACACTCCTACCGCCAAGGCTTCTTCCTCGGCGACGGAACCGGAGCGGGCAAAGGACGGCAGATCGCCGCGGTCATCATGGATCGCTGGCTCGCAGGCGAGCGCCGACATGTCTGGATCACCAAGAACGAGGCGCTGCTCGAAGATGCACGCCGCGACTGGGAAGCGCTTGGCGGGCTGCCGCTCGATCTCCAGCCACTCTCACGCTGGAAACTCGGCCAGCCCGTAGCGATGTCCGAAGGCATTCTCTTCGTCACCTATCCGACGCTGCGCTCGGGCCGCGCCGAGGATACGCGGCTCGACCAGATCCTTGCCTGGGCAGGCGAGCAATTCGACGGCGTGATCGCTTTCGACGAAGCCCATGCGATGGCTAATGCGCTCGGGGGCTCTTCAATCCGCGGCAAGGTCAAGGGCTCCGAACAAGGGATGGCGGGCCTCAGGCTGCAGAACCATCTCCCGCGCGCCCGCGTGCTCTACGCGTCTGCCACTGGCGCTTCGGATATCGCCAACCTCGGTTACACTTCCCGCCTCGGCCTTTGGGGACCCGAGACCGCTTTTCCGACCCACGAGGCATTCATGACCGAGATCCGCGCCGGCGGCGTCGCGGCGATGGAGCTCGTCGCCCGTGATCTCAAGGCCCAGGGCCTCTATCTTGCCCGTGCGCTGTCCTTCGCCGGGGTCGAGTACGAAATCCTCGAACACAGCCTGACCGAAGCGCAGGTACGGATCTACGATGCCTATGCCGATGCCTGGGCGATCATTCACCGCAATCTCGAAGCGGCGCTCGAAGCGACCCGCGTGGTCGACGAGGACAGCGGCGATACGCTCAATCGCAACGCCAAGGCTGCGGCGCTATCGATCTTCGAAGGCACCAAGCAGCGCTTCTTTGCCCAGCTCCTGCTTTCGATGAAATTGCCGAGCCTGATCCCCGCGATGGAAGTAGCGCTTGGCGAAGAGCATTCGGTTGTCGTGCAGCTGGTCTCGACCGCCGAGGCCATGCTCGACCGGCGCCTTGCCGACCTTACCGTGGAAGAACGCGAAGCTCTCGATATCGATCTGTCCCCGCGTGAATATGTCATCGACTATCTTGCGATGAGCTTCCCTGTGCGATTGATGCAGGTCTTCGCCGACGAGGACGGAAATCTTCGCTCCGAGGCGATGAGCGACGAGGAAGGCAATCCCGTTTTCTGCCCGCGCGCCATGGCCGCGCGCGATGCGCTGATCGAACAGCTCTGTGCGCTGCCGCCGATCGCCACAGCACTCGATGCGATCATCGAGTACTTTGGAACCGAAGCCGTGGCCGAGGTTACGGGCCGGACCCGCAGGCTGGTCCTGGGCCGCGATGGTCAGCAGCGCCTCGAACGCCGGGGCCCCAGTGCGAATGTCGCCGAAGCGCAAAGCTTCATGGAAGGGACCAAGCGCATCCTGGTATTCTCGGATGCCGGCGGTACGGGGCGTTCCTACCATGCCGACCTCGGCTGTCGGAATCAGCAACGCCGGGTCCATTTTCTGCTCGAGCCGGGATGGCGCGCCGACAACGCCATCCAGGGTCTTGGTCGTACCAACCGCACCAACCAGGCCTCGGCCCCGCTGTTCCGCCCGGTCACCACAGATGTGAAGGGCGAGCGCCGGTTCATCTCGACTATTGCGCGAAGGCTCGACGCTTTGGGCGCGCTTACGCGCGGCCAGCGCCAGACTGGCGGACAAAACCTTTTCGATCCGGCCGACAATCTCGAAAGCGACTATGCGCGCGATGCGCTCAGCCGCTGGTTCCAGTTGCTCTATGACGTCAAGCTCGAAGCCACCACATTCGATAACTTCGTCGAGCGCACAGGCCTCCGGCTTGAAAACCCCGATGGCGGGCTGACCGACAACCTCCCGACCATCCAGCGCTGGCTCAACCGCATCCTCGCGCTGCCGATCGCGCTCCAGAATGCGATCTTCGAAGAGTATCTCGGCCTCGTCGAGGCACGGATCGAAGCTGCGCGCGAGGCCGGAACCCTCGACCAGGGACTGGAAACCGTAAGGGTCGATCGCTTCACGGTGCTCGCCGATGAACTCCTGCGCACCGACCCCGTGACCGGAGCAGAAACTCGCCTCGTCTCGCTCGAAGTGACGAGGCACCTTCGGCCTTTGCGATTGCAGCGCCTGGTGCGGATGCACGAGATTGGCAGCCCGCACGCGATCCCGATGCGCAATGCGCGCTCGGGCAAGGTCGCCCTGTCGGTTCCTGTCCGGCGCCTCATCGCTGACGACGGCGCCGTGATCGAACGCCGGCGCCTGCTTCGACCGCTCAAGTCCGCGAACTGGACGCTTGAGGCACTCGGTGAAAGCCACTGGGAAGAAATTGGCGTCACTGCGTTCACGAGCGCCTGGCGGGCCGAGGAAGCAGAGGCGGCCATGTCACCGGTGACCGAGCGCGTCCATCTTGCTACCGGCCTGTTGCTCCCGGTCTGGAAGCGCCTGCCCGGCGATCATGTCCGCGTCACCCGGCTCGTTGCCGAAGATGGTCAAGCGATCATCGGCCGCGAAGTGCTCGATATCGATCTCGCCGCAATCGCCGAAACCTTTGGCCTCTCCGGCGTTGTCGGACCATCGGCAGATCAGATCGGCGACCTCGTCCTCGCCAGCGGCAAACCGCTGGGCCTTGTGAGCCACGATCCACTCACCTTGAAGCGCTCGCTGGTCGGCGGCGAACAGCGCCTTGAACTGACCGGATTCTCGCCGGATCGCCTCGACTGGTACAAGAACAAGGGCTGCTTCACCGAGATCATCCGCTACCGCACGCGGCTATTTGCCCCGGTCTCGAGAGCAAGCGAGATCCTCCAAAGCATCGCAATCGAGCCTTGAACTTCTCATTTGCCCTAAACTGGTCTATATAGAGACCAAATTCAGTCCTAAGGTGTTCTATGAAGCTGGACCAGCGCATCAAACCGATCAGCTATCTGAAGGCCCACAGCGCCGAAATTATCCGGGAGATTGGAGATGGCGCCGGGCCAATGGTCATCACGCAGAATGGCGAAGCCAAGGCAGTTCTGCAGGATGTCGCCAGCTACGAGCGCGCACAGGAAACGCTCGCTCTGCTAAAACTTCTGGCGCTCGGACAGGCCGATGTTGCCGCCGGTCGGACCCGCCTGGTGGCAGGCCTTGCGGATCGCGTACGGGGTAAGTCAAACTGAATGATGACGGCCGCCGTAGCGATCGAGATCACCTCCGGTGCGGAGCGCGATCTCACGAGTATCTGGCAGCGCCGCCTGACGCAGCGCGGGCCGGATGGCGACGATGGTGCGGACGCACTGCTGGATGACATTGTCGCGTCTATCGAATCCCTTGTGAACAATCCTGAGAAAGGACCGGTTCCACCGGAACTTGAGGCTCTCGGGATCACCGACTTTCGGCAATTGTCGCGCTTTCCGTTCCGCATCATCTACGGGTATCAGCCCGAGCCAGCACCCGGTCAGGTGACCGTGTTCGTAATCGCTGATGCGCGTCGGGATTTTCGGACGCTTCTCGAAGAGCGCTTGCTTAGCAGCGGATAGGCATAGGCTCCGCTGAAGAGGTCAGGGTCCGGATGAATCTGAGCGCTGCCTTCGATTGCGCTCAAGTTTCCCCTTCTCTCCTCCCCTCCGTGTGACTGAATGAATCGATAAGCTCCCGTATCGCGTACGCCGGAGCCTAATCACGTCCTTCCTCCAGTCCGAGCGGCTGATCTGCCTGTGCCCGCTGATGACGGGCCTGCGAATGGGTTCGCGCATTGAGAACAACTGCTCTCATGGACGGAACTCAGCCGATCCCTGCTCGCCCCATCTCGGTCGTATAGATGGTCGCCACAGCCATTGAAGAGAGTGGAGGGAGCCCTTTGGGCTTGTGGGCCTCGTGATCCTCACCTGCGCCTTCATTCCATCAGGAGAAAACCCATGATCCAGTCGATCCCCTTGAAGAAGCTCGTTCCGAGCCCCCGCAACGTTCGCAAGTCGAGCGACGTGCTCGCCGACCTCCAGCTGCGGGCAGACATTGCTGCGCGCGGTCTGCTGCAGAACCTCGTCGTGCGCAAAGGAAAGCGCGGCAAGTTCGAGGTCGAGGCCGGCGGTCGTCGGCTCGCCGCGCTGCAGGCACTGGCCGAAGAGGGCACCTTGCCCGACAACCACGAGGTCACCTGCCTCGTCATCGAAGGCGAGGAAAGCGAAGTGCGCGAGGCCAGCCTTGCCGAGAACTTCCAGCGTCTCGCGATGAATCCGGCCGACGAGGCCCAGGCCTTCGCTTCCATCATCGAGGCTGGGGCCACCACCGAAGACGTGTCGCGCCGCTTTGGCCTCACTGTCCGTTTCGTCGAAGGACGTCTGCGCCTGGCCGCTCTCGCGCCTTGCGTCTTCGAAGCGCTCGCCGAAGGAACGATCACGCTCGACATGGCCAAGGCCTATGGCGCGATCTCTGATGTCGAGCGCCAAGCACATGTCTATGCCGAGCTGCAGGACGCCTGGTACCAGATCACGCCCGACACGATCCGCCGCATGGTGCTCGATGCCACCGTGCGCGGCTCCGATCCGCGTGCCGTGCTCGTCGGACGTGATGCCTACCTCGCCGCAGGTGGCCGGATCGAACGCGAACTGTTCGACGATGATGCCAGCGAAAGCTGGATCGATATCGCGCTGCTCGAAGACCTCGCACACAAGGCCATGGAAGAAGCCGCAGAAAAGGCCGCGCTCGAATATGGCCTTGCCTGGGTGCGCCCGACGCTTGGCAACTACGTCAGCCATGACCTCGTCGAAGGTCTCGGCCGTCTGCCATGCGAGCCTGCGCCGATGACCGAACAGGAAGCGAAGGAACTTGGCGAGCTCGAGGCCGACTACGACCGCGTCGCCGCTGTGCTCGAAGACGAAGACAGCGACGAGGACGAGGTCGCCAAGGCCGAACAGGAACTCGTGGTGATCGACCGCGCCATGCGCGCGCTCAATGACCGGCCGCCGGTACTCGCCGACGAACTGAAACCGGAGGCCGGCGCCTTCCTCGTCCTCTCGCGCAATGGCGAGCCGACCTTGGTCCCACAGTTCTACACCGAGACCGAGGTCATCGCTGACGAAGGTGTGGTCGAGGCCATTGAAGAGAACGGTCCGGCGAAGCCCAAGGGAAGCTCGTTGTCGCAGCGCCTGCTCGACGAGCTCGCGATGCAACGCCGCGACATCCTGGCCATCCATCTGGCCAACGATCCGGCACTGGCGCTCGACTTCATGGTCTTCACGCTCGCCGATGCAGATGGACACGACTGGCGCGCCAAGAAGGCATCGACGCTGTCTGGCCCCGTCGCGTCCGGCCCGGTCACTGGGTTCGAGGCCAAGGACGCGCCGGCGAGCGCTGCTCTCGCCGAGTTCGCAGGATCGCTCGATGAAAGCTGGCGTTCTGGCGAAAGCGACGTGGAGCGATTTGCGAGGTTCCGGGCGCTTTCCGACGAAGTGCGTTCGGCCTGGCTCGGCCATGTCGTCTCGCGCACACTGGTTGCCAGCCTGGCCTGCGAAGGCGAACGCTCGGTGCCGCTGCACGAAGCACTCGGCTCCCTCCTCGAAATCGAGACCGCGCATTGGTGGCGTCCTACGGCGGCGAACTACTTCGACCGCGTGGCCAAGGCTCGCACGCTCGAAGCGCTCGACGCTGCTGGTGGTCCCGAACTGGTCAGTCGCTATGCCGCATCGAAGAAGGCCGAACTGGCGAGCGCTGCCGAACGCATCTTCTCGGGCAACTTCATCGGCGAGGCCGAGGTCAAGGAACGGGCGCAGGCCTGGGTTCCTTCGATCATGCGGTTCACTAATGCCGATGTTCCAGCCGATCTCGAAGAAGCTGCGTGGATTGATGACGAAGCTGACGAAACGGTCAGCGACGATGCGACTGGTGAGATTGCCGAGCAGGCTGCCTGACCCCTCCTGACAGGTCCAGGTCACTCGGCGGGCGGTCCGTCCCAATCGGGACGGGCCGCCTTTCTTGCTTCACACCTTGCCCGGCCACCCAGTGTGCAGATCGTCGATGACAAAATGATGCTGGTGGCTGCCTCCTCCGTGCTCTTCCAAATGCGGATGATCGGATGGCAGGTCGGGATGCGAATGCAATAGCAGCGAGGGGTCGTTGCGGGGCCAAAGCCATAGGGCAAGTCCAACGCCCGTGGTGGCCAGGCCAGCGAGGACCAGAAAGGCTGGCATCATGCCAAGCTGAGCGCCGATTTGTCCGGCCATCGGATATGCGACGAGCCAGCAAACATGGCTGAGCGCGAATTGGGCAGCGAACAATGCCGGGCGGTCCTCATCCGCCGACGAGCGTTTGAGTAACCTTCCGCTCGGCGTGACGCAAAGCGAATACCCGATACCCATCGTCAGCCAGCCGACGAGCAGAACCGGCCAGAAGGTTTGGGTCCTCAGGTGACCCAACACCAGCCCTATCGTTGCCAGCGTGACCCAGCAAGAGGCCGCCGCCGCCGATCATGATCGTGCGATCGTCAATTCGCGCCAGAATGCGCGGGAGGGCGAGTGCAGCCAGCATCGAGCCTGCACCGTAGGCCGCCAGAGCCAGCGCAACGTCGCCTTCCGTCCGTCCCATGTCCTTCACGATAACTACCGTATTGACGATGACCATGGCGCTGCCTGCTGCCGCCGCCAGGGTTACCGCCAGCAAACCGACAAGCCTGGGTGTCTTGAGATAAACCCGCATGCCCCGCGTGGTCTTGCGCCATACGCTCTCGACACGCTTTGCGACCGATTTTCTGTACGGCAGAGCCGCACTCATGACGAGCAACGCAGAGACCACAAAACCGATAGCCGTTCCCGCGAATAGCCAATGGAAATTTATGATAACAAGTAGCGCGGCAGCCAGGACCGGGCTGATGAGGCTTTCGAGATCATAGGCCAGTCGGGACAGGGAAAGAGCCTTCGTGTACTCCTCTTCGTCCGGCAGGATGTCGGGTATGGTGGCCTGAAAGGTAGGCGTGAACACGGCCGATGCCGACTGCAGCAGGAAGATGAGTAGATAGATTTGCCAGACCGCATCGACGAAGGGGAGCAGAAGCGCCACACCGGCACGGACAATGTCCATTCCTACAAGCAGACGTTTGCGTGGTAATTTGTCGGCATAAGCGCCCGCGAGGGGGGCGATGCCGACATAAGCGACCATCTTGATGGCTAAGGCCGTTCCCAAGACCGCGCCGGCGTCCGCACCGGCGAGATCATAGGCCAGCAAGCCCAGAGCGACCGTCGCCAGCCCCGTTCCGACAAGCGCGATGACCTGCGCAAAAAACAGGTGACGATATGTGCGATTGGTCAGAACGGAGAGCATGGCGATGTCGTCCTTCAGCCAGAGCGCGATCTAGACCACGCGCTTGATATCGGAGTAGCTGCCGTCGGTCTTGAGGGTCACGGTGACGGTTGCGCCTGAACGATTGCGCCAGAACCACCCATGGCTGCCATCGAAGGCGGCGACGAGCGTGCCCGCTTCTCCCGTGGATTCGCGGCCCTTGTCATACCCGTGATAAGCGATGCCCGGCGCATCGGCATGCGTATCGAAGTTGACGTGGCCGTCCTGCACTGACCATTCGTATTGGAGGCTGGCCCCTTCGGCCATGACCGCCTTGACCTCCGCACCCTCACCAGGCGCGAGCGTTAATTCGGTCACATCGCTGCGCGTTGCCGCTTCGGCGCCGCTATCGCTGTTACCGGCGAGCGTACGAACCTCCCCGATGGCTGCGTTCTGCTCGTCGGCGGCTGCTTCCGCAGCAAGTTGCTGTTTGATCTCGCCCATCTCGGAATATCCCAGAAGACGGCCCGCTCCGGTCGGATCGATCGCATATTCCGCGGGTAGAACCACGGTGACCAGAAGGACGGTCGCGGTCACCAAGGCGAACGCGGTCGCCTTGACGAGCTGGCGGTTGGTGGGAAGGTCGCTGGAGGACGGGCGCTGTGAATTGAACATGTCTATTGCTCCTGGAAGAATGTGATCAGGCTACGGCGAAGCCGACGAGTTGGTAGCCGACGAGCATGAAGCCCGCGGTCATGAGAAGAGTGTTGGCGGCGAAGGCGTGACGCATGAAGCTCTGGGTTCTGCGCCAGAAGCCCATCACGATCAGGATTGCGCCAAGGGCGAGCAATTGCCCGATTTCCACACCGACATTGAAGGCGAGAAGATTTGGGATGAGGCCGTCTTCGGCGATTTCGAATTCGATGATCTTCGTGGCAAGGCCGAAGCCGTGGAAGAAGCCGAAAATGAGGGTTGCTGCCTTGGTGCTGGGCTGGAATCCGAACCACCGCTGGAAGGCACCGAGATTGTCCAAGGCCTTGTAGACGACCGACAGACCGATGATCGCATCGATGAGATAGGCGTTGGCGGTGATACCCGTCAGGACACCGAAAAGCAGCGTGGTCGAATGGCCGATCGCGAACAGCGTCACGTAGATTCCGACGTCCTTCAACCGGTAGAGGAAGAAGATGACGCCGAAAAGAAAGAGCAGGTGATCGTATCCGGTCACCATGTGTTTCGCGCCGAGATAGATGAAGGGCAGGATCAGCGTTCCGCTGCTCTCCTGGATGTAGCCCTTGTCCCCCTCGGCGACATTGTGCGCCCACGCTTCGGCACCCGAGGCGAGGAAGATCAGCAGAACTGCAGCGAGCGCGAGGATGCGCACGAATGCTGTTTTGGATCGAGATTGCGTTATCGATATCATTTCATTCTCCGGTCCCGGATGTCGGCCGCCCGCGGGATTGCATCCTGCGGACGGCCGCTCCGGCTTCAGCTTGCGAATTGAGGCTTGGGGTTTTCGTCGGATGTCCCTGTCTCCGGGACTTCCGTGCGTTCGCCGCGAACCACCCTGTAGAGTGCTGGCAGAACCAGCAGCGTCAGCGCGGTAGCCGAGACGATCCCGCCGATGACGACCGTCGCGAGCGGACGTTGCACCTCCGAACCGAGCCCGACATTCAGAGCCATCGGGACGAAACCGAGGCTTGCGACGAGTGCGGTCATGAGCACGGGCCGCAGACGAGCCATGGCCCCTTCCTTGATAGCGTCCTCGAGCGGCTTGCCTTCATCCATCAGCTGCCGGATGAACGTCAGCATGACGACGCCGTTCAGCACGGCGATCCCCGACAGGGCAATGAAGCCAACCCCCGCGGAAATCGAGAAGGGGATGCCGCGCAGCATGAGCGCGGCCACTCCTCCGGTAAGCGCCAGGGGCACACCGGAAAACACGACCAGCGCGTCCTTTACCGAGCGAAACAGCGCCACCAGCAGGCCGAAGATCAGCAGCAAGGCGAGGGGAACGACGATCTGAAGCCGCGCACTCGCGGATTGGAGCTGCTCGAATGTGCCGCCATAGTCGACCCAGTAGCCCTCGGGCAGCTCGACCTCCGTGGCGATCCTCTCTTGCGCCTCGGATATGAAGGAACCCAGGTCCCGTCCGCGCACGTTGCTGGTGACCACCGCACGCCGCTTGCCGTCCTCGCGGCTGATCTGGTTCGGCCCCTGAACGTTCTCGATCGTCGCCACCTCCGAGAGCGGGACAGACCCTCCACCTGGCAGCGCGATAGGGAGGCGTTCTAGGACCTGGCGATCCTCGCGCATCTCTTCGGGCAGCCGGACAACGATATCGAAGCGTCGATCACCTTCGAAGATCTGGCCGGCCTTGGTCCCGCCGATTGCCGTCGACACCACCGTCTGAACATCGTCCACGTTCAACCCGAGCTGGGTCAGGCGGACGCGATCAGGGATGACCTGAATGAACGGCAAGCCGGTCACCTGTTCGGTCTGCGCGTCCTGCGATCCTTCGATCGAAGAGACGACGCCCTCGACCTCGGCTGCAACGGAAGCAAGCTGGTCGAGATCGTCCCCGAAGATCTTGATCGCGACGTCGGAACGCACGCCCGCGATGAGTTCGTTGAAGCGCATCTGGATCGGTTGAAGGAACTCGTAGCGCGAACCCGGCACCTGCTGGACTGCCTCGTTCATCTCGGCGACGAGTTGCTCTTTTGGTTTGCGGGGATCCGGCCAATCCTCTCTCGGCTTCATGATCACGAAGGTGTCTGCGACCGAGGGAGGCACTGGGTCAGTGGCCACATCGGCGGTACCGATCTTCGCGAATACCTGGTCCACCTCGGGAAAGGTCCGAATTTTGTCTTCCAGGGCAGTCTGCATGGCGACCGCCTGGCTGAGGCTGGTACCCGGAATCCTTAGGGCGTGGAGCGCGATATCGCCTTCATCGAGATTGGGAATGAATTCCGATCCCATCCGGCTTGCGCCCCATCCGCTCAGGACCACCAGAGCCACGGCTCCGGCAAGGACAGCTTTGCGCGAACGCAAGGCGAAGTCGAGCATAGGCTGATAGCCCGACTTGGCGGCGCGCATGACGCGCGTCTCCTTCTCCTCGACCTTGCCCGTTACGAATGTCGCGACTGCCGCGGGAACGAAGGTGAGGGAGAGCACCATGGCGGCGGTTAGCGCCATGACGACCGTGATTGCCATCGGGTGGAACGTCTTGCCCTCCACGCCTTCAAGAGCGAAGATCGGCACATAGACGATGGTGATGATCAGGATGCCGAAAAGGCTCGGCTTGATCACCTCGGCAGATGCGCGGGCCGCCAGCTTGAAGCGTTCCTCGCGATTCAGCAGCCTTCCGAGCGAATGCTGCGCCTCGCCGAACCGGCGGAGACAGTTCTCGACGATGATGACCGCACCGTCCACGATCAGGCCGAAGTCCAATGCCCCCAGGCTCATGAGATTGCCGGACACGTTGTTCTCGACCATCCCCGTGATCATAAGGAGGAAAGAGAGGGGGATCACGGCAGCGGTAATGAGTGCAGCCCTGAAGTTGCCGAGCAGGACGAACAGGACAACGATGACCAACAGCGCCCCTTCGGCGAGGTTTTTCTCGACTGTGGAGACCGTTGCTTCGACCAGTTCGGAGCGATCGTAGACCGTATTGGCGACAACGCCGCCGGGCAGCGAGCGGTTTACCTCTTCCAGCCTTTCGGCCACCGCGACACTGACATCGCGGGCATTCTCGCCAACGAGCATGTAGATCGTGCCGAGCACGACTTCGCGGCCATCCTTGGTTGCGGCGCCATTGCGGATCTCGGATCCGATCTCGACATCCGCCACATCAGCGATGCGAATGGGAACCCCATCGCGGTAATCGACAATAATCCCGGACAAATCGCGTTCGTCCTCGGCCTGTCCGGGTACGCGGATAAGATATTGCGAACCTGACCTCTCGACGTAGCCAGCACCGACATTGGCATTGTTGTTTTCGAGCGCCTCGATCACGTCTTCGACCGTCAGACCGAAGCCGGCAAGACGTTCGGGAAGCGGCGCTACGACATACTCCTTACGGTAGCCGCCGATCGAGTTGACCTCGGTGACCCCTGGAACCGTGCGAAGCTGTGGCCGAACCACCCAGTCATGCAACGTCCGCAGATCCTGCGCAGTATAGCGCAACCCATCGGGTTTGACCGCGCCCTGCTCGGCCTCGACCGTGTACATGAAGATCTCGCCCAGCCCCGTGGCGATAGGCCCGAGTTCGGGTTCAACCGTCTCCGGCAGGTTTGAACGTACCGCCTGCAGACGCTCGTTGACGAGTTGCCTGGCAAAGTAGATGTCGGTGCCGTCCTCGAAGACCACGGTGACCTGGCTGAGACCGTAGCGCGAAACCGAGCGCGTATAGGAAAGCCCCGGCAACCCCGCGATGGCGGTTTCGACCGGATAGGTAATGCGCTGCTCGGCTTCGAGCGGAGAGAAGCCCGGCGCCGAAGTGTTGATCTGCACCTGCACATTGGTGATGTCCGGCACCGCATCGATCTTGAGCCGGCCGAAACTGTAAATGCCCACGGCGGCGAAAATGAACACCGCTGCCAGCACTGCGAAACGCTGTCTGATCGACAGCTCGACAATTCTTTCCAACATGAAATCGCGCTCCTCAGTGATCGTGGCTCGCGCCCGACTTCTCGATATCGGCCTTGATCACGTAGCTGTTCTCGGATGCGTAGACGGTGCCTGCATCGATCCCGCTCAGCACTTCGGTCCACTCGGGACCTTCCTGACCAAGCTCGAGCATCCGCACCTCGTAGGTCTCGCCGATCTTGGCGAAGACGACGCGAAAATCGCGGAACTGCTGGATGGCGTCCGTCCTGACGGCGAGAGGCGCCCGTCGCTGGTCGACCGAGACCAGACCCCGGGCCGCCATTCCCGGTCGCCAGAAGCCATCGCGATTGGGGAGCGGCGCACGTGCGGTCACCGCCTGGCTGCTGACTTCCGCCAGAGGCAGGAAGTCCCGGATGCGGGAGCCCTGCGCACGCTGGCCTTCGAGGCCCCGGATAAGCACCGATTGTCCGGGACGAACCCGCTCGATGTCGCGTGGGAAGATCGGGAAGGTCGCAACCGTGCGAGACGGATCGGAGATGACGAACATCGGATCGCTGTCCGCGATGTCGCCAATGTTGGTATTGCGATGCGTGATCACTCCGGAAATCGGCGCGTAGATCGGATAGGTCTGCAACGATGAGCTGCTTTCCACCCGCGCCAGCAGCGCCCCTCGGGCTACACGATCGCCGAGATTGGCATGCAGCGACATGACGGTGCCCGGGAATTTGGCTCCCACCTCGGCGCTGCCAGAGGGATCGAGCTCAACCCGTCCGATGATTTCCACGGTTTCACCGACCTGCTGCGGTCCGACCGTTTCGGTCCGAATGCCGGCCGCACGTGCCGCCTCGTCCGAGATCGTGACCCGACCCTCGTAGGATTCGAACGCCCATTGATGGCTGTTGTCGCCTTCGTTTGCCACGACCACGACGTCGAAACTGTGCGGTTCGACGAGAACCCCCTGGCCTCGCAGGTAATCCTGTTCCGGTTCGAATTCGAACGTGGTTTTTTCGCCGTCCAGACGCGTGATCAGGACCCGGGCACGGACCGTTTCGGGATCGACGGGCTCGTTGTCACGGTAGGCGTAGAGACGGTATTCGGGCGGAACACCGTCTTCGAAGACGGTAATCTCGATAGCGAAGTCGCCGTCACGAAGCATGCGCCCGTTGTGTGGACCGCGCTCGTACTCGCCCTCTGCGGCTGCCTGTTCTTCGGAAGTTTCCGGCGTATCTGCCGACTGGCCGCAGGCGGCAAGTGTCGCTGCAAAGCATGCAGCAAGGAATAAATGCGTCTTGCGCATGATCAATAACCCCCAACAAGTTCGATGAAGCGGCCAGTCAGTCGGTCGTAGTCGACCTTGGCCTGATGATATTCGGCGAGCGCATCGACGAAGCGGACTCTGGCTTCGTGCAATGCGGTCTGGGCAATGGAGACATCGAGAAAGGTGAACCCTCCGCGATTGTAGCCGGCACGGACCTCCCGCAGGGTCTGTTCGGCACCGGGTACCACCTGCTCCTGGATAGCCTCGGCCTCGTGGCGCGCCTCTTCGACACGTTCGGCAGCCAGAGCGATCTGCCGGCGACGCTGGAACCGTTCGACCGCGAGGTCCGCCTCTACCTGCCGCTGCTCGGCCGCGGCGCGGTCGATGTTGGCCCGATTGAGCGCGCGGTTGGGCAAAGGCAGCGAGAAGCCCGCAATGACGGCGACGTCGCCATTGCCGAACAACCTGGGTCCCGCGAAGACAGTTGGATCGGTGCGCGAATTGGCTTCCTGGAGGCGATAGTTCGCGTCCGCCCTCTCGCGCCGGGCCTGGAAGACGGCAAGATCGACTGGCGTAAGGTCGGCAGTGGTGATGGCAATCTCTTCGGCTTCGAGGAAGCCCGAGGTCACGACCCCGATGCTGCGTGGATCTCCGCCGGTAAGGAGCGCCAGGCGCGCCAGAGCGGCTTCGAAGGCGTGTTCCGCCAGCCCAAGATCCACCCGGGCTTCGGCCAGTTGTGTGCGGGCCCGCGTTCCCGCGAACAGAGGGTCGCGCGCCTCATCGACCCTGCGCTGCACCTCATTGGCGAGGGTCTCGGCGATCTCGACCCTGCTCTTGGCAAGTTCGAGCGACAAGGCGGCGGCTTGCGCTTCGACGTACAACGCCTGGACTTCGCTCGCGAGATCGAGACGCCGCACGAGAGCCTCGGCCCCGGCAACGGTGATATCACCTTGCGCGAGGCCCACGCGCGCCGCGCGTTTGCCGCCGCGCTCCAGTCGCTGGTTGTAAGTCCCGTCGATCTGCCATTGGGAAAAGCCCGGGGTGCCGATGTTCTCGACGGTCCCATCGATCGTGGGCGCGGGGTTGGTATCGGCAGCGCTTCGCGCTGCGTTGAGGCCGTCGAGGCGCGCTGCGGTCGCCTCGCCCTGCGGTGAATTGGCGACCGCAGTTCGAACGGCCTCCTCGAGTGTGTACGTCTGGGCGGATGCCGAGGTCGCCCACACCAACGTGGCCGCCAGAAGGGCGGCACGCGTGGACACGTGCATGATAGACTGCTCCTGATTGTCTGAATGGAAATTGGCCCGGAATGCGGGCCGGATTCAGAAAATCAGGCTGATGGGGGCTGCGTTAACGGAGCTGGCGAAAAGCCGATGAGAGGCGGTGTCTCGCCCGGTCGCAGAAGTGTTCGAGGCGCAGGGGCGTTGCCCGCGAACTCGGTCTGGTCCGGCATCGCAATCGAGCTGTGCGAATGCGAAGCGGGGTGAGGCACGATATCTTCGGACGCGAGCGAATCGGCGTCTGTCTCGACCTCGATGACATCGGCGGAATTGTGCTCATGCGCATGATGCGCGCTTGCCGCCTCATGTGCATGCGCCGCGTCCAGATGCGGAATCGATCCCGGAAGTCCGCCATGCGAGACCAAGAGCAATGCCAACAAAAACAGGAAATGGAGCTGGCGCATCGGCGGGCGGTTAGCCGATCGCAAGCGAATGGGCAAGCCGCGGGGACCGGTTTTTGAGCGATTGCTTGCCGTACGACCCCGTGTCCGACGGAAGATCCGGCGCGTGCGAGGTAGCACGCAGTAAAAAAAGAGAAGAGGGAGCTTTGCTCTTCCTGAACCGGGATATGCCCGTCCCGGCGATCAGGAGACCTCCCATGAACAAGTCCCGCCGCGCTGCTTCAGCTTCGCCAGCCAACCGCATCACCGCCGCCATCATTGAAAAGCTGGAGCAAGGCACCAAGCCCTGGGTCAAGCCGTGGCGCGGCGTGCCGGTCTCGCGACCCTTGCGGAGCTGCGGGACACCCTATCGCGGCATGAACACCTTCTGGCTGTGGATGGTGGCCGATGGCTGCGGCTACGTCTCGCCTTACTGGATGACCTACCGCCAGTGCCAGAAGCTCGGCGGACAGGTCCGCAAGGGTGAGAAATCTACCATAGCGATTTTTTACAAGAGCTACACCAAGGAGGTCGAGAACGCCGAAGGCGAAGCCGACACCGAGAACCGGCGCGTCCTCAAGGCCTATGCCGTGTTCAATGCCGACCAGTGCGACGGCCTCCCTGCATTCTATCATCCCGAACCACTCATTGCCGCGCTGGAGCCCAAAGGACGCGAAGAGCGGCTTGATACCTTTTTCGCCGAGATCGGCGCTGACCTGCGGCATCATGGAGCCCAGGCCTATTACGAGCCGCAGCGTGACCGGGTCACGATGCCGCCAGTAGAACTCTTCGAAGCCTACGACCACTACTACGCGACGCTTGCACATGAGCTGTCGCACTGGACGGGGCATTCCTCGCGGCTCGATCGTGATCTCAAGAACCGCTTCGGCAGCGAGGCCTATGCCGCCGAAGAACTGATTGCCGAACTTTCCTCGGCAATCCTTGGAGCCGAATTGGGCCTTCCGGTCACCCACCTCGACCATCACGCCAGTTACATCGCCTCCTGGCTCAAGATCCTCAAATCGGACGAGCGCGCGATCCTCACCGCTGCGGCCAAGGCCGAGGAAGCGGCCAGCCTGTTGCTCGAACTTGGGGGTCATCGATCCCGTAAAAGCGAGGCCGACATCTATCTCGCAGATGCAGCCTGAGGAGCAGTGAGATGGGACGTTCCGTCAGCTATCCGACCGGCTCCGCGGTGGCCTTTCGCCTGCTCGATGACGGCGAAGAGGACGACACCGACTGGGTCTACGAGTGCCTCGTCGACGAGGTCATCGATACTGCGAAGGCGACCTTTCCATCCTTCGAGCGCTTCGATGGATGGCGCGGCCGCGAGGACCGTATCCTCCTGCGCAATGCCTTCGTCGATTGTGGCATATCGACCTGGTGCGGGCTTGCCGCGATCTGGCTCGCCGAACGCGACGATCCCCGATACTGGGAGGCGGATTTCTACAACCCACGAACGGCGAGAGCACGGCACTGGCTTGGCCAGGTCTCGGGTAGGTTCATCGACCTGTTCGGTGAGTTGCGCCTGGTCGGGCGGTTCTCGAATGGCGAAGCGATCTTCGAGCGCTCCCGATCCAACTGCGACACCGGGTCCTGATCCTGCCTCATTCCTCTCCGCCGGGAGAGGCCCTTGGGCCGGTCGGGGCGCGCCGCAACCTGCGGCCCGTCGGCCCGTGTTACCCGCGCCAGCCTAGGGCCGCAGGTTTCCCGCTACGCGGTGCGCCTTGCCCCTTTCCCCGGCCCTGATCGGGCTCCGGCGGACAGGTCCGAGGCAATGGTGCCTCCTCTCCTTGTCCCCGCGATCAGGAGACACCCCATGTACGACAGCTTTATCGATCAGTTGAGCGGCCTCGACCTTTCAGGCCTCAGCATCAGGCCAGCCCTCTTCAACGAGACCGACTTTCCCTGCGAGGATGCGATCGACCAGACGCTTGGTGCCGTATGGTCCGACCTCTTCGCGATGTTTTCGGATACGGCCCTGGAGGCCGACGGCGAGGATATTGCATGGGGCATGGTCAATCTCTTCCACCGCGCAGCCAGCCGCAAGTCGGCTCAGCTTGACCGGGCCAGCGACGAGATCCGGGTTTTGCTCGCATCGGCCGACGGCTCCGAAGTGCATTCGAGCAATCTGGAAGAGCAGGTCGAGCGTGCACAGGCCGCCGAAGCCAGCATGCTGGCCTTCGAGCAGATGCGCGAGGCAGCCGCAGCGCTGTACCGCGACGAGACCGGTTCGTCATGGAAGCCCGTTTCGGGCTCGCGGACCAGCCATTCGCGCAACCTCACTTCGGCCGTAATCGATGCCCGCGATTTCCTCCGCGCTCGCGCAGAGAACCGGCGCCACGCCCTGATCCCTGAAGGAACTCCGGTCGTCTTTGCCGGTGGTCGCCAGAGCTTCGACAACGCTGAGGACGCGCGCGTCTATGCCGACACTATCTGGGCTACGCTCGACAAGGTTCGCGATGCGGTTCCCGATCTCTTCCTGGTCCATGGCGGCGACGGCAAGGGTGCCGATCGCCTCGCCGCGAGCTGGGCTGAACGCCGCGAAGTCCAGCAGCTGACCTTTTCGCTCGATCGTCGTCTTGGTGCCCGCGCCGGGTTCAAGCGCAACGAGCAGATGCTCTCGCTCAATCCGCGCTACGTTGTCGCCTTTCCGGGCAATGGCGTGACTGAACGGCTAGTGATCGACGCCAAGACGCGCCGGATCACCGTGGTCGATCGCAGGACCGTGACGTCCGGATCCAAGACTAAGGGATAATAGTCTGTTGGTCGCTGCAGCATGTCTACCATCGGTTGGCTGCGGCGACCATCTCAGACAATTGTCATCGATTGCCTTTTCGGTTGGAGAGGGGATTTCTTGGGAAGGCATCTCGGGTTATCAGCCCCGCATGCACCACGCCGACTCCAATCCGCTCGCCCATGATCACAACTTCCTGAGCGCCTCGCACGACGCCCATGAGCGGCGCACGCGTTATGTCGTTGCCTTGACCGCCGCGATGATGGTGGTCGAAATCGTCGCTGGCCTGTGGACCGGATCGATGGCGCTTCTCGCCGATGGTATCCACATGGCGACCCATGCAGGTGCCTTGGGCGTCGCGGCCTTCGCCTACTGGTTTGCCAAGCGCCATGCGAACAACCCGCGTTTCACATTCGGTACCGGCAAGGTGGGCGACCTCGCCGGCTTCGCGAGCGCGCTTGTCCTCGCCATCTTCGCAATCGGGATCGCGGTTGAATCGGCTCAAAGGTTCGTCAGTCCGCTCACGATTGCCTATACCGAGGCTATCTGGATCGCCGTGCTCGGCCTCGTGGTGAACCTCGCGAGTGCCTGGCTGCTTGGTGCCGATCATCACCATGGGCATGATCACGACCATCATCATCACCACGACCATGCGCATGCCGATAACAATCTGCGCTCCGCCTATTTCCACGTGCTTGCCGATGCCCTGACCTCCGTCCTGGCTATCGTGGCCCTTCTCGCCGGCATGTACCTCGGCTGGGCATGGATGGACGCGGCAATGGGGCTGGTGGGTGCATTCGTGATCGGGCGCTGGTCATGGTCACTGCTGCGCGATACCGCTGCCGTGCTTGTCGACGCCGAAGCGGCCTCTGAACGGTACACAGAGGTGCGCGAGGCGCTCGAGGACCGGGACGCCGCGATCGGCGATCTGCACATCTGGCGGATCGGTCCCGGCAAGTATGCAGTCATCGCCTCGCTCATCGCCGATGATCCGCTCGCGCCCGACAATTATGCCAGCCGACTTTCAGAGCATGCAGAATATGTGCACGTCACGATCGAAGTTCATCGCTGCGAGCATCCGCATCCCGAGCTTCGCGCGGCCTGATCGCGCCGTTCTAACAGACCGAAACAGTATTCGAGGACTGTTATACTGTAACAAAAGACTTATACTTCATCGTGTTACGGAACTTGCAATCTTGATGCGGTTTGCTAGGAGCCGTTGGAATCCATGACTACAAGCTATCGTCGCCTTGTCCTGCACCCTTTCGTCGTCCTGCTCATGCTGGTCGCGATGGTGTTCGTGACGGCGGCGGATGCTGCTGCTTGCGGTGCCGAAGTGGCGCCCGGAAGCACGCCCGTTCTGGCTTCGCTCGATAGCGCGTCTGCGTCATCCGCAGCCGCCGATGAAGTGCCGGGCGATCCGGATGCGCCGGCCGAGCAACACGGCGTGTGTGGACACGGCCATTGCCATCACGGGGCGAGCTTTGCCGGCACCGTGCAGAAGAATTCGGTCCCTCACTTGGTCGTGGTTCCCGATGCGCCTCCCGCCGAAGCGCTCGCTTCCGAAATTGCCGACCGACTGAAGCGCCCCCCTCGCGCCTGACGACCGTCACCGCGCTGCATGCCGCAGCGCGGTGACGGTCGTCAGCAGAGGAATTTTCGAAAAATGTCAGCCATTCATTGGCGAGGGGTCCTCCTTGGAGGGCTGTTCCTCGCCGCTCAAGCCACGACCGTGGCGGCGCAGGAGCGTGAGCTTCTGACGCTCGAAGCTGCGCTCGCTCGTGCGGGCATCGTCGACAGCGCAGATGAGCCCCCAGAAAATCCGCGCCTGATCGGACCGCGGGCCGAAGCCGACGCGGCGCGGGCCCTGGTCGACCAGGCGCGGCTGCGGCCCAACCCCGAAATTGCTTTCGAAGCCGAAAACATTGCCGGAAGCGGCGCATTTTCGGGATTGCAGGCCACCGAGTACACTTTGTCCCTGAGCCAGCGGCTCGAATTGGGCGGCAAACGAGGAGCGCGCGTCCGCGCCGCCCAGGCGGAGGCGCGCGTCGCGACCCTTTCAGGAGCGCTCTCGGTTGCTCAGCTCGGGCGATCGGTGCGCGAGCGCTATGTGGAAGCCGTCGCTGCGGCAGCCCGATTGGAACTCGCGCGGGACATAGTCGAGCGCAACCGCGAGCTTGCCAGGATCGCAGGGGTACTGGTCGATGTCGGGCGGGAGCCTCCCTTGCGTTCGCTTCGTGCCGAAGCGGCACTTGCGGAGGCGCTCGCGGAGCTTGAAGCGGCCCTGGCTGCCGACAGTGCGGCGAGGAATGCGCTGGCCGCGCTTTGGGGCGAGGCAGCACCTGCTGCGGACGTGCCTTCGGTGTTCCCCGAGATCGAACCTCCGGCAACGCTGCTCGCCTCGCCTTCGGCCTTACGTCTCCAGATCGCCCGTGCCGAACGCGAGGCTGCAGATGCCGCGATCGCCCGGGAACGCTCTTTAGGCATTCCGGATCCGGCGATATCCGCCGGTGTCCGACGGTTCGAGGAAAGCAGAGACCAGGCGTTCCTCGTAGGCGTTTCGATCCCGTTTCCGTTCAGTAATCGCAACCAAGGAAACATCGCTGCTGCCGAGGCGCGGCTTCGCGCCGCGACGGCACGGGAGGCGATTGCCCGCACCGATTTCGAACTCGAAGTCACGCAGGCTCGCGGACAATTTCTGGCAGCCGAAGCGCGGGTCGAGACCCTCGCGGAGACGTCCTTGCCCCAAGCCGAGGAAGCCTTGCGCCTCGTTCGGATTGGCTACCGCAACGGCAGATTTCCGCTGATCGAAGTTCTGGCTGCGGCCGAAGCGCGCGACACCATCCGTGAAGCATTGATTCAAGCCCAGGAAGATCGTGGCCGCCTGGCGGCGACGCTGATCTGGCTCGGCGCACAATGAGGTATTTCCAAATGAACCGTAGACGTCTGGCCGTTTTTATCGGCGTGATCGTTTCAATCGCCGCTGCAGTGTTTATGCTGTGGCCAAGTGGCAGTGCCGACCAGCACATTGAGGAAACGAGCGAGGAGGCCGAGCTTCCCGAAGGGCTTGTCCTGCTTGGCGCCGAACAAATCGAAGCGTCCCAGATAGAGGTCGAAACCGTCGGTCAGGGATCGGCGGTCGAGCTGGTCTTTCCGGCCACCGTCGCGGCAAGCCCGACGGCAAGTGCCCGCATCGATGCCCGCGCAGCGGGCGTAGTCCGCAGTGTCGGCAAAACGCTGGGTGATTACGTGAGGCAGGGAGAGACGATTGCCCGCATCGAGAGCGCCGACGCCGCTGCTCTTGCGGCGCAACTCAGCGCAGCGGGCGCGCGGGTCAACGAATTGTCTGCTGCCTACGATCGAGAGCGCCGCCTTTTCGAAGCCAATGTCACCGCGCGGCAGGATCTCGAGGCCGCCCGAGCCAATCTGCAGGTCGCCCAGTCGGAACTTGCGCGTGCCCAGGCGGCAGTCTCGGCGGCGGGTGTTAGCGGCGACGGGCGCTCCCTCGCGGTTACGAGCCCGCTCGCGGGCCGAGTGACCTCGGCGCCTATCGTTCTCGGGTCCTTCGTCGAGGCCGGAGAAGAACTCTATCAGGTCGTGAATCCGAGCGGCATGCAGGTCGAGGTTGCCCTCCCGTCGGCTGAAGCAAGCCGCATCCAGCCTGGCGACGAGGCTACGCTGGAGATCGCGGACAACCGGGAAGTGGGTGCGCGCGTGCGATCCGTCACTCCCTCGCTCGATCCCGAAAGCCGCAGCGCTACGGCGGTCCTGTCGCTGGCAAGGCCGATCCCCGGCCTGCAACCCGGGGCCTTCCTGCAGGCACGGATCCGCCCTTCGGGCGAGGTCGATGCAGTCCGCATGTCGGTGCCGGAAAGTGCCGTGCAGACGATCGATGGCGCAGAAGTGGTCTTCGTTCGTACCCGCCGCGGATTCCTAGCACGTCCAATCGTGACCGGATCCCGGTCAGCGGGACAAGTTGTCATTGAATCGGGTTTGCAACCCAATTGGCGGATCGCGACTGAAAACGCCTTCCTCCTTAAAGCCGAGCTCCAAAAAGAGAACGCCGAAGATGACGACTAATGACTCGCTCGGGGCGAAGTACTCCGAGGATAAACATGGACTTGGCTTTATCGGCCTAATCCTCGATGTCGCGGTCCGCTTCCGGTGGGCGATTATTGTTCTGACCGTCGGTATCGCGGTATTGGGGGCAAGCAATCTTGAGCGCCTGCCGATCGATGCAGTCCCCGACATCACCAACGTGCAGGTGCAGATTAACACCAAGGCGCCTGCCCTGTCGCCCTCGCAAGTCGAGACTCAGGTAACCTATCCCGTTGAAACCGGGCTTGCCGGCATAGAGGGTCTGGAAATGACCCGCTCGATATCGCGCAACGGGTTCAGCCAGGTCACCGCGATTTTCGAGGAAGGGACCGACATTTATTTCGCGCGTCAGCAGGTCAACGAACGGCTGACGCCCATAAGCGCCTCCCTACCCGAGGGTGCCGAACCGGTGATGGGACCCATCTCGACCGGCTTGGGCGAAGTGCTCATGTATACCATCGAGTTCGAGTTTCCTGACGGCAAGGAAGCACCGCTGGGCGGAGCGGTCGGTTGGCAGTCCGACGGGAGCTTTGTGACCGAACGTGGCGACCGGCTCGACAGCGATGTTGCCAAGGCTGCCTATCTGCGAACCATCCAGGACTGGGTGGTTGCCCCCCTCATGCGGTCGGTCGACGGTGTGGCAGGTGTCGACTCGATTGGCGGCTTCGAAAAGCAATACCTCGTTCAACCCGATCCCGTGCGATTGACCGGTTACGGTTTATCGTTCGACGAGGTGATCGACGCGCTGGAAGCGGCCAATCTCGCCGAAGGCGCCAATTTCGTCGAGCGGGCCGGTGAAGCCCTTCTCGCCCGGGTCGATGCGCGCCTCGGCAGTGTTGAGGATATCGAGCAGGCGGTCGTTTCCACCCGCGAGGGGGTCCCCATTCGCGTAGGTGACGTCGCCACGGTCAGCATCGGTGGCGACCTGCGAACGGGCGCGGCGTCGCTGAACGGCGATGAAGCGGTCGTGGGCACCGTGCTCATGCGCGCGGGCGAGAACAGCCGCACCGTGTCGGCCGAGGCGGCCGAACGGCTCGAGGAAGTTCGCAGCTCCCTGCCGGAAGGAATTGTCGCGGAGATCGTCTACAACCGGTCTTCCCTGGTCGATGCGACGATCGCGACCGTCGAGAAGAACCTTGTCGAGGGCGCGCTTCTGGTCATTGCAATCCTGTTCTTGCTGCTGGGCAACATCCGGGCAGCGATCATCGCGGCGCTGGTCATCCCCTTTTCCATGCTGATGGCATCGATCGGAATGAACCGGCTCGGCGTTTCGGGCAATCTCATGAGCCTGGGTGCGCTGGACTTCGGCCTGATCGTCGATGGTGCCGTCATCATCGTCGAGAACAGCGTCGCGAGGCTCGCGGCTCGACAGGAACACGAAGGCCGACTTCTTACACTTGGTGAGAGGTTGACGGAAACGCGGCTTGCCGCGCAGGAAATGATCAAGCCGACCGTGTACGGCCAGGCGATCATTCTTCTCGTCTTCGCACCGCTTCTCACCTTTACCGGCGTCGAAGGCAAAACCTTTTCACCCATGGCGATCACGGTCATGCTCGCGCTCGCCTCGGCGTTCGTGTTGTCGCTGACCTTCGTCCCGGCAATGATCGCCATCCTGCTCAACAAGAAGCTGACGGAAAAGGAGGTCAAGCCGATCCGGATCGCCAAGGAGCGATACGGACCGCTGGTCCGCAAGGCGATCACCCGCCCCTGGCCGGTCATCGGCATGGGCGTCGGCATCTTCGCCTTTGCGGCCTTCGTGTTCAGCTTCCTCGGGAGCGAGTTCACACCGCAATTGGACGAGCGCGACATCGCCGTGCAATCGCTGCGTATTCCTTCGACATCGCTCGAACGTTCGCTCGCGATGCAAAGGCGGGTAGAGGACCGGCTCGAGCAATTTCCGCAAGTCGAGCTTGTCTTTTCGCGGACGGGCACGGCGGAAGTGGCCAGTGACCCGATGCCGCCGAACGCTTCCGATGCGTACGTGATCCTCAAACCCCGTGAGGAATGGCCCGATCCCGACCTCGCCAAGGACGAGTTGGTCGCGCAAATGGAGAGCGCCCTCAGCAGTCTCGTCGGCAACCTTTACGAGTTCAGCCAACCGATCGAATTGCGGTTCAACGAATTGATCGCAGGCGTTCGCGGAGATGTTGCCGTCAAGATCTACGGAGACGATCTCAGCGCCATGACCTCGGCGGCGAACGAGGTTGCGGGCGTGCTGCGCAATGTCGACGGCGCCGCGGACGTCAAGGTCCAGCAAGTGACCGGGTTCCCCACCCTCGATATTGCCTTCGATCGGCCAGCGATTGCCCGTTACGGGCTGAAGGTCGAAGACGTTGCGCAATCGGTGGCGATCGCACTGGGCGGTCGGCCTGCGGGCCTCGTTTTCGAAGGCGATCGCCGCTTCGATGTGGTTGTGCGGTTGTCGGACGCGACCCGCGACGATTTCGACCAGTTGGGTGCTTTGCCGGTGCTGCTCCCGAACGGGGCAACCATACCGCTACGCTCGGTTGCCGAGTTCCGTGTGGTGGATGGTCTCGCGGAGGTTCGCCGGGAACAGGGACGCAGACTGGTGATCGTTTCGTCCAACGTGCGAGAACGCGACCTCGGGTCTTTTGTAGAAGAGGCCCAGGAAAGGGTTGCGGCGCAGGTCGAACTGCCCGCTGCCGCGTTTATCGAGTGGGGCGGTCAATACCAGAACCTCCAGGCTGCTCAGGAAAGACTTCAGATAGTCATTCCTATCGCTTTCGCGGTCATTCTCTTTCTGCTTTACATGGCGGTTGGGGGCTGGGTGCCGGCGCTCGCCGTATTCAGCGCGATCCCGTTGGCCCTGGCAGGCGGGATTTTCTCCTTGGCTCTACGCGGGATGCCATTCTCGGTATCTGCGGCGGTAGGCTTTATCGCCCTGTCGGGTGTGGCGACCTTGAATGGCCTCGTGATGGTGACTGCGATCCGTCAGCGGCTCGACAGGGGCATGGCGCTCGATGACGCCATCGTCGATGGTGGATTGGCGCGCCTGAGGCCGGTTCTCATGACCGCGCTCGTTGCATCGCTCGGCTTCGTGCCGATGGCCATTGCGACCGGGACCGGCGCGGAAGTGCAACGTCCCTTGGCGACAGTCGTCATTGGAGGGTTGATCACCGCCACCGCGCTGACCCTTTTCGTCTTGCCCGCAATCTTGAAGCTGGTTTTCGGGACCAGAGAAGATGACCGGACCTGGCGACAGCGTTGGTGGGACAGGCTGCGGCGCAACGTGACAAGCGATGAGCAGCGCGAGCTGACGGACATCGCATGAGCGCTAGGAACGGGAGAGTATCATGCTCGCAATGAAGAAAGAGAACGAACAGCTTTGGATCCGGGCGGGCGGCGCGCGCGATGCGTCGCCTTCCGACAGCCTCGTGCCCACGCTCGAACGCGTCGCCGGGTGCAAATCCGGTGCCGTTCCGGCGATAATCGAGAGCACGCCCGATTTCGCGCACTGGCATATCGGAGGTCTGTGTAGCGACCTCAGGTTCGACGTCGGGCACAAGGTCATCCTCTGTCGAAACTCCATCGTCGGCGACAGTCGGTGGGATGGAAGGGGCGCGAAGCTCTTCGATCCGCTTTTCCACGCCGGGATGAAGTTCTTTCAGTCGTCCGAGCGTCGAGCTGTGGAGGAATGGGCAAGAGCGGGAGGGCGCGCCTCATGAGCGGCAAACATGACTTGGATATCGGACCGGCCGAAAAGCGTCGCACGCTATGGATCGTCCTCTGGCTGAATGTGGCTATCGCCATCGGGTTTTTCGTCGTCGGCTATTTCGCGGATTCAAACGCGCTTCTGGCGAATGGCCTCGACAATTCATCAGACGCAATCGTCTATGCGCTCAGCCTTCTTGCCTTAACGCGGTCGCGCGTCTGGCAGCGCGGCGCGGCACGCTTCTCCGGCATCATGCTGTTGGTGTTTGCCGCTGGCGTGATCTTCGATGCTGTCCGCCGGTTCGTCGAAGGATCGGATCCAGGCGGCTTCATGATGCTGGCGATGGCGGCGGTCGCGGCGATCGTGAACCTGATCTGCCTGCGGATGCTGCAGCGGACGAAAGAGAAAGACGTCAGCATGCGCGCCGCGACGACTTTCAGCTTCAACGATTTCATCGCCAATGGCGGCATCATCATCGCCGGAATCATCGTGATGCTGACAGGTGCCAACTGGCCCGATCTCGTCGTGGGCATCGCCGTGGCGTGCATCGCACTATACGGCGGCGTCCAGATCCTTCGGGATGCTCATCACGATATCCATGACGAGGAAGGAACCGAGCACGAGGGAGGCGATCAGTTTCGACTATGAGCGCGCAGCACGATCACGGCAGTAACGCCGGGCATAGCCACGCCGAGAAAAATCTGAGCGATCGCCAGCTGATCTTTGCGGTCGCGATAAATGTCTTGCTTACACTGGCGCAAGTCGTCGGCGGCATAGTGTCCGGCTCGCTCGCGCTCATCGCCGACGCGCTGCACAACTTCAGCGACGCAGCAGCGCTTGGTATCGCGTGGTTCGCCCGCAAGATAGGCAGGCGACCGGCCGACAAGCTGATGACCTTCGGTTACGCGCAGGGGGAGGTTGTCGCCGCGCTGATCAACCTTACCACATTGCTTATCATCGGCTTTTACCTCTTTGTGGAGGCGATCAATCGGTTCGCAGATCCGCAGCCAGTCGAGGGATGGACCGTGATCTGGGTCGCAGGCGTCGCTCTGGTGATCGACCTCGCCACCGCCTTCATCACGCACCGCGGTGCCAAGGACAGCATCAACATGAAAGCGGCGTTCCTGCACAACGTGTCGGACGCGATGGCATCGGTCGGAGTGATCGTGGCCGGTGCCCTGATCTTGCTTTACGAACTCTACGTGGCGGACCTTGTCATAACCGTGATCATCGCCGGCTACGTGATCTGGCAAGGTGTAACCCTTCTTCCACGAACTGTACGCCTCCTGATGGGCGCAGTACCCGACGAGCTGGAGTTCGATCGGATCGTTGCCTTTCTCGAAAATCAGAGAGGTATCGAGAGCGTCCACCACGTTCATGTCTGGAACCTTGGCGAGCATCATCGTGCGCTGGAGACGCACGTCGTCCTAACATCAACCTCGCTCGATGCTATCTAAGACCTCAAGGTTCAGCTGCGAATCCTTCTTGCCGAACGATTCGCAATTGGACACGCGATCTTCCTGGCGTGCCGAGCGCAAGACTGCGACAATGCGCTTGTCCCCAAGCATCGTACTCCCTCGGTGCTACGTGAAAATGGAGTCCGCAGGCGCTGACTGTCGTGAGCTGCTCCTGCAATCAGGGGCCCTGCGAAGCGGCAAAAGTATCGATTATCCTGCAGTCGCTGATGGTATCGTGTTCACAGCTTGCGATCATGCGCGAAAGTTCATCGCGCATGATCTGCAGGGCGGCAATCTTATGTACTACCTGATTAAGATGTGAGCGCGCTGATGTATCGACCGAATGCCGGAACGAAGAGTGTTATCGGCTTTCTAGTATTCGCCTTATACGTGATGCCGGGCAGCGCTAACCTGCTGATAAGTCGGGAGAAGGCGTATCTCTCGTGTTTCAGTGGATGGCCGTTTTGCAAAACCTTCACAGTTTGGAATGTATTATGTGTCTCTCGTAACCCGATCAATCGCTAGAGACGAGTCTGAGATGATTGGCAGACTACGCAACCTTGGAACCGTAAAATATTTGGCGTGGTTTCTGGCCATTGCGCTCGCGTCGATTCTCTCGTGGTCTGCCCTGACGGCCTACGAGTTTCTCGCTCTCGGCCTCTACCCGGTCAGGGAGGAGCCACCGGTCTTCACGACGTATTTCCTGCTTCGTTCATTGTTCGCCTTGGCAATTGCGGGAACGTTGGTCAGCGTGCTTATATTGGGGGCGGCGGATACTGCGCTTTGCCGTGGGCGGTTGACAATTACCCAGCGGACCCTCGCGCTCGCCGCGATGCTTACAGGGTTAGGTCTAACGGCGGTTTTTCTCGCCGATCCCGAAACGTTCCGTGCCATGGCCGAGGAAGACAGCGCGGCGGAATGGCTGTCAGCAATCCTCACGCTCGGCGCGGGCTGCCTATTCGCGGTCGAGACTCTGATACGAGCTCGAAATCTAAAGGGCGGGCGGCTGAGACACGTCCCGGTGTTGATTGCCAGCGGGTTCGCTCTACTCTTCTTCCTGATCGGCATGGAGGAGATTTCATGGATGCAGCGCATCGCCGATTTCGACACGCCGGCTGCAATCGAGGAGATCAATTGGCAGGGAGAATTCAATCTCCACAATATCCATACGGACCTGTCGGAAACCGTTTACTATACCGGTGCCGGGATATTTCTGTGCCTGTTTCCCCTGTTGCGGGAAACTGTAAGGCCTGGCGTCGCAGCACTCGACGCATTGCTTGGTTTCTTACCAGCGCGCAGCGTCGCCGCCATCAGTGCGCCGACGGCAATGTTCAATTACGGACACTGGAACCTGATACCCATTCAGGTGACCGCATTCGCCACTTTGCTCGTCCTGCTTGCGTTCGGGAATGCTGCCCGCCTGCGCGGAGACAGAGGTGAGGCATGCCTTTTCGGATTCTTAGCCTTCGGGATCCTTGCGGGCCAGTCGATCTTCCTCACGCTCGGTCAGCGAATGATCGAAATACCCAACGCTACCGAATTCAAAGAACTGTTCATATCGGTCGGAATTGGATGGTTCGCGATCAATCGCTTCATGACTTGGTACAAAAACGGCTCTTTCAGTACGCTACGCTAGATCGCCTGTCGGCCCCGGCTGATGATATTCGATCGTTACGATGTCGGTGTCGAACATTCCGGGCGTCATTGTGATGCGGCGAACCTCATTTGTTGTGGGTTCGAAGCCCAAGTCGTCGAGGACCGCATTAGCCGGTCCATTCCGCTTGGTTTGGTGGAAAGCGATCTCTACAGCGTCAAGCATATGGCCATTGCTGTTTGTTAAGTGGGATAGCAGAGCACGTTCGATCTGCTTCCCCTGTACGCGGCATGAGAGCATCAGGTCTTCGATGCGCAGCACCTTGCCTTCAAGGCGTGTAAGACAAAAGCCGACCACTCCATAACTACCATAGCGGTCGGAGCATTCTATTACATGGCGAACTAAGGTGGGGTCATCCAGAAGCAGTGCTACTTCACGATTTGAGTATTTGTGGCCGGAGAAATTTAGCTGGTTAGTTCGCTGGACGAGCTCTTGAATACGCTCTGTGTCACGCAACTCATTGGTCCGTATCGTCAAACGAATTTCGCAAGAGCGGAGAAAATCGTCGTAGTTTCCATCGAAGGATGTGGATGCTTCCTTCCGCGTTTCCGCTTCCTTGTATAAGCGGCGCCGCTCCTTCGACTCGCTCGTTGCGGCGCCGGCCAGTCGAGGGTCGTCAAGCAAGTCGTCCAGCGCCTTTTCCGACAAGGTTCTGACGCCGGTCACGGCACGTTCGACCTCGGCCCGCTCGAAAGGACTGTCATCGATTAGAAGCAGCGCATCGGTCCCGATATTGAGCTGGTCCGCTATTGCCTTCACACCTTCCGACTTGGGGCGCCAGCCAACTTGCGATTTCAGCACATATTGATCCAGGCCAAAGGCCCGAAGCTGTTCCTCGGCCGCAGCCGGATCATTCTTGCTTACCACCGAAATCAGAATTCCTTTGTGGTCGAGCACCTCAAAAAGGTGCGCGATCCCGCTCTTCAGCTGGACGTCGCCTTCGACCAACGTGCCTTTCCATAACGTCTCGTCGAGATCGAATATGACACATTTGACGGGCAGATCCTGCCCCAGTTTCTGTTCGTCGATCTTTTTGGGTTGCGCGATTAGATCTAATGTCAGGAAGACCAGATGAGTATCTTCCTGAAGTGGCTCGATCGCGATTTCGAATGGTAGTCCCGAAGAAGCGATTGGAGCGAATTTTTCCCCAGGGATGATCTGAGAAAAGTGTCCGGAAGGAATGCGGAGCGTTTCGTAGAACGGCAAGGGTAGTTTATGCTCCTCGCGTCGCGGGAGCATCCGGCTTCGATCAACCGAGATTTGCAGCACCAGTTCCACGATCCGGTCGTTCGGATTGAATATTTCGATCGCAAGCGCATAGGGGCGCTCGGTTTGAAATCTGGCGGCAATCCCGGTCATTCTGTCCCAGACATGGTATCCAAGGTACGACCAGCGGCGATCCCCCGAAACTCTTGCTGCGAGCGATCCGATTGCGTCCAAGATGGGCGACGTTCGTAAGATCAGCCACTCAGCCGCGGTTGCCAGCCAACTGGGAAGCAGCAACGTATTCCCCTTCGCCATAAGACGCGCCCATCGTCTGAACTTGATCTCGGCGGCGGCACTGCCCGCCGAAGGGAAGTGTCGATTGGGCAATGCTCCGAACTCAAACCGTCGACAGCGGCCATCGGGCCGTGGGTCGTAGAGCGAGCAGCTTTCGTAGCAATCTGGCGCGGCGCATTCGGTGCAATGCTCTCCCCAAAGCAACTGACTACGATGCTGCGCACGAACCGGAGCTCGCACGGGCTTGTTTGGTGGCGAAGGTGGGCGGTTCTCCTTATTGGATTTGTCGAATTCAAACATGATCTTCCTCCTCACTGGATGTTAGGGCGATGCGAGGAGCCCGCTCGCTCCGGTCGATCATGCCGGCCTGCGGCGAAGGTATGGTAAGGGGGTGGGGTCCGCGTAGGTCATCGAGCGAAAGCGCTTTTGGCGCTGCGCAAGCCACCGGGGGTGGCACCCCTAACCCCGAAGCGGTGAGGCCAGGGCTCTTGGGAGGCTCGCCTCGATCTTGAGAAATTGGCTTTTCAACGCCTGGCATGTTCACCCCCTTGTGAAAGAACCGGCACCTGCGCACATCAGCCCTCCCAACTATCGTCCTTCAGCGGCGCCACCGCCGAAATGACGCCGCTATTTCTTCCAGTACGAAATTCAGAGGCCTTCCCCTCACTGCGCTCAATTTCCCCAGGGCTTGCTCATCGGTCACCAGCGCTCATCGCTGGCCAACCGATCTTGGGAACGGTGCCACGCTTCATGGCGGCAGTGCTCGCGTCGGGGTCCATCGCGATTATCGTCCCCTTGGCCTCGCCGCTTAGCACCTCGTCTGACTCTTCGCGCATTGGCTTATCCACCGACATCCGCATGAGGTCTGTGTTTAAGAGCGAGATTTATCCCGGGTGCCCACGTCGCGTGCTCCGCGCTCGCCCATGATCACAACTTCCTGAGCGCCTCGCACGACGCGCATGAGCGGCGCACGCGCTATGTCGTTGCCTTGACCGCCGTGATGATGGTGGTCGAAATTGTTGCGGGCCTGTGGACCGGATCGATGGCTCTTCTCGCCGATGGTATCCACATGGCGACCCATGCAGGTGCCTTGGGCGTCGCGGCCTTCGCCTACTGGTTTGCCAAGCGCCATGCGAACAACCCGCGTTTCACATTCGGTACCGGCAAGGTGGGCGACCTCGCCGGCTTCGCGAGCGCGCTTGTCCTCGCCATCTTCGCAATCGGGATCGCGGTTGAATCGGCTCAAAGGTTCGTCAGTCCGCTCACGATTGCCTATACCGAGGCTATCTGGATCGCCGTGCTCGGCCTCGTGGTGAACCTCGCGAGTGCCTGGCTGCTTGGTGCCGATCATCACCATGGGCATGATCACGACCATCATCATCACCACGACCATGCGCATGCCGACAACAATCTGTGCTCCGCCTATTTCCACGTGCTTGCCGATGCCCTGACTTCGGTCCTGGCTATCGTGGCCCTTCTCGCCGGCATGTACCTCGGCTGGGCTTGGATGGACGCGGCAATGGGGTTGGTGGGTGCAATCGTGATCGGGCGCTGGTCATGGTCACTGCTGCGCGTAGCCCCAAATCCAGAACGATAGGGCTCACGACCGTCAAGCATACGAATGGCATCGCTGCGACGGGCCAACAGACATTAGTATGCGAGTGCCGCTCTCATACAGTTCTCAGGTGCCACCTCGTGTCGTTTGGCCGACCAGAGCATCAATGATCCTGCAGTCGCTCACCCTGTCTTGTTCGCAGCTCGCAATCATGCGCGAGAGTTCATCGCGCATGACCTGCAGGGCGGCAATCTTGCTTTCTACCTGACCAAGATGCGCGCGCGCCAAGGAATCAACCTCAGCGCAGGATCGATCATCCTCTTTCGAGAGCTCGAGCAGTTCGCGGATATCCGGCATCGAAAATCCGAGGTCGCGCGCCCGGCGAATGAAGATCAATCTCGCCGCCTCGCCAGGCCCGTAATCGCGATAGTTAGACCGAGTTCGGGGCGGGGGACTTAGAATGCCTTCGCGCTCGTAGAAGCGGATCGTCTCGGCTTTGACGCCAGTTTTCCGTGCGACTTCACCAATTCTCATACCATCAGCTCCAATCGCTTGACCTTATAGTGGCTACAAGGTGAATAGGCCGTTTCGAAACGAGGAGGCGAGTGGATGGCGAAGAATTGTTGCGATGCTGCCGATGTCGGCGATGTCCATAACGATCCGAGATGGCGCAAGGTCCTGTGGGTGGCCCTTGGTCTCAACGCCATCATGTTTGCAGTCGAAATCGTGGCCGGGATTGCCGCCGATTCGCGCGCGCTACAGGCCGATGCACTCGATTTTCTGGGCGATTCGGCCAATTATGCCATCAGTCTCGGAGTTGCCGGAATGGCGATTGCATGGCGGGCGCGCGCGGCGCTCGCGAAGGCGGCGACCATGCTGGGCTTTGGTCTTTGGGTCCTGGGCTCGGCGATCTGGGGCCTCTTCGCCGGCGCATCTCCGGATGCCGGAACGATGGGCATCGTCGGTTTCCTGGCGCTCGCAGTAAATCTCGCGGTCGCGGCGATGCTCTTTCGGTATCGAACCGGGGACGCGAATATGCGCTCGGTATGGATCTGTTCGCGCAACGACGCGATCGGAAACGTCGCGGTGCTAGCGGCCGCGGTCGGTGTTTTCGGGACGGGGGCGGCATGGCCTGATCTTGCTGTTGCCGGAATCCTGGCAAGCTTGGCGATCTGGGGAAGTGCCGACGTGTTCGTCCAAGCGAGGCGCGAGCTCAGGGCAGCATGAACGGTCTAAAGCACAGCCGCCGGTTGCGTCGGACATGAGAAGTAGTTTATTTGATATTGCGACTTAATTGCATAGCCTGAGAAGGGTTCGGATGTCTGTTTCCATTCCATCGCCGCACATGGTGCTAAGGGTCTTCATCATCTCCCTCCTTCTAAGCCTGTCCGGCGTAGCGCGCGCGGAGGGCGCAGAGGTGCGCACGACCTGGCGCCTTCTCGACTACATTGCTGTCGATTACTCCGCAGCGGTGTCGAACGGGCAGGTCATCGACGATTTCGAATACAGCGAAATGGTCGAATTTTCTTCGACCGTCGGCGAACAAGTAGCCGCGCTTCCCGATGCTTCGGCCAAGCCCGGTCTCTTCGCGATGTCTGTCGAGCTGCGCCAGGCGATTGAGAAGAAAGCCCCGGTCGAGCGCGTTTCCCGGCTGGCCCGTGCCTTGGGGGGATCGCTGTTGGAGGCGTACCCGGTTCCGCTGGCTCCCCGAAGCCCGCCGGATCTGTCTCGCGCAGCGGCGCTCTTTGCGCAAAACTGCGCCTCGTGTCACGGTGCTTCGGGCAGTTCCCCTCCGGCAGCCAGCATGACGCTCGAGCCTCCACCGATCGATTTTACCGATGATAACCGCGCGCGCCAGCGCAGCCTCTTCGGTCTCTATCAGGTTATAACTCAGGGCCTTGAGGGCACGTCGATGCCCAGCTTCGCCACACTTCCGGAAGCCGATCGTTGGGCCCTCGCATTTCATGCAGGCGGCATCGCATTCGAGGATCTCGAACGCGGGGAGAAAATCTGGCGCGAAGATGACCGGGTGCGGCGTCTGATACCCGATCTCGAGACACTTGCGGCCATCACGCCCGCAGAGCTCGCCGACGCGATCGGAGAGAACCGGGCATTGGCCGTCATGGCATACCTGCGATCAAATCCCGGAGTTGTCAGCCAGAGAAGCGAGAACGGCTCGCTCGATCTTGCGCGGCAGACCCTGCAGCAAAGTCTCGCCGCCTACGAGCGGGGCGAACGCGCAGAGGCGCGCCGACTAGCTCTGTCGGCCTATCTTGACGGCTTCGAACCGGTCGAGGGTATTCTCGCGACGCGCGATGGTGATCTCATGCGGCAGATCGAGCAAGCGCTCAGCCAATATCGTTCAGATATCGAGCGCAACGTGCCTGTCTCGCGATTGCGCGAACGACACGCTTTCGCCGCGAGCCTGCTTGAGCAAGCGGATGTCGCTCTCGCGCCCGAAGCAGCCAGCGACATCTCCACTTTTCTGGGTGCCTTCACGATCCTGCTGCGCGAGGGGATAGAGGCACTTCTCGTGGTGATTGCCATGATCGCCTTCGTTCGCAAATCGGATCGCGGCGAAGTAATCGCCTACGTTCATGGCGGCTGGATCGCCGCGCTGCTGGCAGGCGTCGCCACCTGGGTGGCCGCGACCTACTTCGTCGCTATTAGCGGAGCGAGCCGCGAGCTCACCGAAGGATTCGGTGCGCTGTTGGCGGCGGTCATCCTCATTTCCGTCGGGATCTGGATGCACGGCAAGAGCCAGGCAGATGAATGGCGACGCTATATTCAGCAGAAGATGGGGAAGGCTCTCTCCAGGCGATCGGCATGGTTTCTCTTCGGGCTCGCCTTTGTCGTCGTCTATCGCGAAGCCTTTGAAACGATCCTGTTCTATGCTGCCCTCTGGACCCCTGATAGCAGTTCGGTGATACTTGCAGGGGCCGTGTCGGCTCTCGCCGTCCTGTCGGCTCTTGCATGGTTTATGCTGCGCTACAGCCGCAAGCTTCCGATCACGCAATTTTTCAAGTACAGCGCGATCCTGATCGCAGCGCTCGCGATCATCCTGACCGGCAAGGGTGTGGGCGCGTTCCAGGATTCCGGACTTCTTTCCGCCACCTTCATTTCCGGCTTGCCGCGCCTCGCCGAACTCGGCTTTTTTCCGACTGTGGAGACGACCGGCGCGCAGTTGATCACGTTGCTGACACTGATTGTCGGATTTCGCGCACGCCGGGCTTCTTCCACCCCGGCCCCGGCAAACATCAAGGGATAAGCGGTCCCGGTTACACAGTGTCCTCGGTCTGGACGCGGGGCGGGCCTGCGAATGAACATCCTACGCTTCAGAGCAAGCATAAAGCTACGCCGAAAAAGGATCATGCAGATATGTAATATCTCGCTGACTGATGCGTCAGTCATATCGAGGTGTTCAAATGGCCGATGATATCGCCGGAAAATTGAAAGCTGCCGCGGCCGAGCTGTTCACTCAGCACGGATTTACGGCAACCCGCGTCGCCGACATCGTCGCGAATGCAGGGGTAGCGCAGGGGACCTTTTACCTGCATTTTGAAAACAAGCCGTCGCTGTTTGTCGCGCTTATCGATGAATTCTTTGCAGGACTGATTGAGGAGACCATTGCCCGCCATCCCGCCAAGCGGCTGCAAACTGGAGAGCATCTATCAGCCGAGGTTGAGGAGATCTGGATGACCATCATTCGGTATGGCCGCAAGCATGATATTCTGACCAGGCTGGTCTTGCGTGAGGCCTATGCGCTTCCGCCCGAGCAGCGCGCTCATATCAATCGACATTTCGAGCAAGGTGCTGACGCGCTCGCGCGGTATCTCGAAGATGCCCAACAGCTCGGCCTGGTGAAGAATCTCCCGGCGCGACTCATTGCTTGGCTTCTTGTCGGAGTGATCGAGCGGGCAATGCACTACGCCGTTTTTGTCGCGCCGAACGCACCGAGCGTGTCGCTGGCAGGGCATTGCACCGAGTTCGAACTCCTGGGCCTGCTGGAACCTAGTGCCGCTAGGACCGGAGGCGAATCATGAGATCCAGACAGAAGGTCTACATCGGCATTGGCCTGCTCGTATTGCTAGCCGCTTCGGCAGCGACAATCTGGCTGATGCAGCCTGATCGGCATGAGCGAGAAGGTCATCTGGTACTCAATGGAAATGTCGATATTCGTCAGGTCAATCTGGCGTTCAAGGTTCCAGGCAGGATCGACCGATTGGCGTTCGATGAGGGAGATAGGGTTGAAGCTGGCGATCTTTTGGCCTCGCTTGAACCTCAGGATTATAAGAACGAGATCGCGCTTGCCGAAGCGCGTGCCAGCCAACGCTCCGCAGCGCTCGCCGCTCTCGAATCGGGCAGCAGGCCGGAGGAGATCGAGCGGGCGAGAGCGCGGGTTGCAGAAGCGGAGTCCGCGCTGAGCGTTGCCCAGGCAACCCTGGACAGGGTCGAACACCTCGCCGGGAAGGGCTTTGCCTCATGGCAGACCCGGGACGAGGCGCGCTCTCAGCGCGATCGCGCGGCCGCTCAGCGGCAGGCGGCACTCGAAGAACTCTCGCTTGTCCGCGAGGGACCCCGACGCGAAGAAATCCGGCAAGGACGCGCGGCGCTTGGAGCCGAGCGAGCTGCCGCTGCACTCGCCCGGCAACGCCTAGTAGACGCGAACCTTTACGCGCCCGCTGACGGGATCATCCTGACGCGCGCACGCGAGGCTGGAGCCATCGTGGGGCCGGGCGAAACCGTATTCACACTCGCACACACCTCGCCCATGTGGATCCGGGCCTATATCGAGGAACCCGACCTCGAGCGCGTCGAGATCGGTACCCCCGCGACAGTGTTGACCGAGGCTGGCCGCGAATTTCCCGGCCGCATTGCCTACATCTCACCGACAGCCGAGTTTACACCCAAGTCCGTTGAGACCCGCGAACAACGCACCAGCCTTGTCTACCGGGTGCGTGTGCGTACCGAAGATCAAGACGGAATCCTGAAGCAGGGCATGCCGGTCTCCGTGATCGTCCGTCCCGTCGCCCGCGGGCGTTGACGGGTGGTGGCCCTGGTAACCATCGAAGGCCTGACCAAACGGTTCCCCAAGCAAGCCGAACCGGCATTGCGCAGTGTTAGTACACAGATCAGATCGGGCCACATCGTCGGGCTGGTGGGGCCCGATGGCTCGGGGAAGACAACCTTCTTGCGCTTGATCGCCGGACTGCTGCGCGCCGATGAAGGCGGGATCGACGTGGGAGGTTTCGATCCCGTCGCCAACGCGAAGGAGGTGCGCGCGCGCATTGCCTATATGCCGCAACGTTTCGGCCTCTACGAGGATCTGAGCGTGGAGGAAAATCTCAATCTCTACGCAGATCTGCGCGGACTGGTTGGATCAGCGCGCAAGGCGACATTCGAGCGGCTTCTCGATTTTACCGGCCTAGCGCCATTTACCGGCAGATTGGCGGGCGCCTTGTCGGGCGGCATGAAGCAAAAGCTCGGGCTCGCCTGCGCTCTCGTTGTGACACCTGAACTCCTGTTGCTGGACGAGCCAAGCGTCGGCGTAGACCCTATTTCGCGGCGCGAACTCTGGCGAATGGTAAGCCGACTGACCGACGAAGGGATCACGGTCGTTTGGGCAACCGCCTACCTCGATGAGGCCGAGAAATGCGAGACTGTGCTCGTGTTGAGCGAGGGCGATCTCATCTTCGACGGTCGGCCGGCTGACCTAGCCGCGCGTGTCGATGGCCGGGTGTTTATGATCGAGGGCATCGAGGGCGATCGGCGCTACGTTTTGAATAACGCTCGCCAACACGAAGCTGTGATGGATGGAACAATCCAGGCCAGCGACGTCAGGCTGTTGATCAATGAGAACGCGCACGCCCCCTCACCGGCTTCGATCGGCGCGGGGGATAGCGCTCGGCTGAAGCGTGTCGCGCCGCGTTTCGAGGACGCGTTCATCGATCTCATCGGCGGCGGGTTTCGCGCCGAGTCGCCCTTCGCCGGTGGATCGGAGCGCAGCCACGATACAGCGATTGCCGTAGAGGCGCGCGGACTAACGCGGATGTTCGGCTCCTTCACTGCGGCGTCCGAAATCAGTTTCGATGTGCGTCGAGGTGAAGTGTTTGGGCTTATCGGACCCAATGGCGCGGGCAAGTCGACTACATTCAAAATGCTCTCCGGCCTTCTCAAGCCGACCAGCGGTGAGGCTCGTATTGCCGGTGTCGATTTGCGTACTGCCGCGAGCGAGGCACGGGCTCGTCTCGGATACATGGCGCAAAAATTTTCGCTGTATGGCGATCTCAGCACGTTGCAGAATCTGCGGTTCTTCGCACGTGTTTACGGCCTTACCGGAGTGCGGCAGCGTACCATGATTGCGCGTATGATCGAAAGCTTCGCCCTCACGGACAAGCTCGATGAGAATTCCGGTCAGCTCCCGCTTGGGTTCAAGCAGCGTCTGTCACTCGCCTGCGCCGTCATGCACGAGCCTGACGTCCTTTTTCTCGACGAGCCGACCTCGGGTGTCGATCCGCGTACGCGCCGTGAATTCTGGGCCCATATCAACGCAATGGTCACGAACGGCGTAACCGTCATCGTGACGACACATTTTCTCGACGAAGCGGAGTATTGCGACCGCGCTGCGCTCATATATCGCGGGCAGATGATCGCTTTGGGAACTCCCGCCGAACTCAAGGCGCAGGCGGCCTCCTCGACCTTGCCCAACCCGACCTTTGAGGATGCATTCATCGCTCTCGTCGAAGAGAACGAAGCGGTAAACGCGCCATGAGGTTTTCGCGTTTCGCAGCGATCATGCGCAAGGAAACCCGGCAGGCTATTCGGGACCCGAGCACACTCATGATTGCCGGCCTATTGCCGATCATGCTGATCTTCCTGTTCGGTTATGCGGTTTCGTTCGACCCCCGGCAGTTCTCGGTCGGCGTTGTGGTCGAACAGCCGACCGGAGAGACGGAGAGCTTTGTCGCGTCGCTGCGCAACACGCGCTATTTCGAGATTGAAACAGCGCCTGTGCGAAAGGACTTCGAAACCCTCATGGCCGCGGGCGAGCTCGATGCGATCATCATCCTGCCACAGAATTTCAGCGCAATCACGCTCCGCGGAGAGGCGGCGCCGATCCAGATCCTGGTCGATGGGGGTGATCCAAACACAGCCGGACTGGTTGGCTCCTATATTGAATTGCTCGTTATCAATTGGCTCGAGCAGGAATGGCTCGATCGCGGGCAACCGCCGCTCGCGCCTCTCGTCTCGATTGAGCCGCGTGTCTGGTTTAACGCCGAGATTTCGAGCCGCAACTATCTGGTCCCCGGCTCGGTGGCGATCATTCTCACCATAATCGGCGCCTTGCTCACTGCGCTTGTGGTTGCCCGCGAATGGGAGCGCGGCACTATGGAAGCGCTCCTTGCGACCCCTGTCGGTCCGCTCGAACTGCTGCTGGGCAAGCTTGTGCCCTATTTCGTGCTGGGCCTCGGCTCGTTCATGCTGTCCGTGTTTGTGGCCGTGGCGTTTTTCGGTGTTCCCTTCCGCGGATCGTTTCTCGCGCTCTCGCTCGCAGCCGCACTCTTCATGCTGTGCTCGCTGGGCCAAGGACTGCTCATTTCGACGCTCACCCGCAACCAGCTCGTGGCAGCGCAGGTCGCGGTGATGCTTGCCTTTCTGCCCGCGTTCTACTTTTCCAATTTCGTTTTTGAGCTCGACAGCATGCCACTGGCGCTCCAGCTCTTCAGCTACGCGATCCCGGCGCGCTTTCTCGTCTCGACTCTGCAGACGCAGTTTCTTGCTGGCAATGTCTGGGCGGTTCTGCTGCCCGACCTCGCTGCCCTTGCCATCTTCGCGATTGTGATCTTCGCGATCTGCGCTCTGTTCACACGCACCCGGCTCGACTGAGACCATGTGGCAACGCATCTACGCCTTGATAGTGAAGGAGCTTCTGGCAAGCGCGCGGGACCCGCAAACCCGTTGGGTGGTGCTGTTTTCGCCGCCCTTCCTGCTCCTTATCTACGCCTTTGCGATTACGCAGGAAGTATCGGACGTCACCCTGGCGGTCTACAACCAGGACCACGGCAATGCCTCGGTCGAGCTTATCAGCCGCTTCGAGGGTGCCGAAGTATTCGATGAGATTATCCATTTGCGAGCAGGCGCGGATATCGCGCCGACAATCGACGCACGCCGTGCGACGCTGGTCCTGCGTGTTGGCGAAGACTTCTCGCGCCGTCTCGAGCGCGGCGAAAGTGCCGAGGTTCAGCTCATCCTCGATGGCCGCAGATCCAACACCGCTCAGATCCTGCTGGGATACAGCAGTCGGGTCGTCGAAGCCTATAATCAGGAGCGGCTCTATAGACTGCGCGCGACAGCACCTGTGCGTCTTGTCCAGAGGACCTGGTTCAATCCCAATCTCGAGCCGCTCTGGTCGGCCGTGCCCGCGCTCTTTGCCGTCCTCGTAGCCGTGGTCGGTTTCATGGTGTCCGCGCTGTCGATCGCCCGCGAGCGCGAGCTCGGTACCTTCGAGCAATTGCTGGTGTCGCCGCTGCGCCCCTTCGAGATCCTGATCGGCAAAAGCGTGCCGGCTCTCCTGATTGCGCTGACGAGCGCAAGTGCGATGCTGGTTCTGGGGATGCTGTTTCTCAACGTACCGATCCGCGGTTCTCTCGCCCTGCTTTTCTTCGGAATGGTTGTCTATCTCGCTGCAATAGTCGGTATCGGCCTGTTTATCTCATCGCTCGCCAAGACCCAGCAGCAGGCGATTATCGGGCTGTTCATGTATATGGTCCCGGCTGTGCTCATTTCGGGCTATGCCACGCCGGTAGAAAACATGCCCGACTGGTTGCAGGGCCTTGCCGCCGCCACGCCGATCACCCACTTCATAGTCATCAGCAAAGCGGTGTATCTTCGTGAAGCGCCCCTTTGGCTCTATTTCTCCCACATCTGGCCCATGGCGCTTATCGCTGCCGCGAGCCTGCTGGCGGCGACCTGGTTGTTCCGCCGCCGAACGGGTTAAACAGTTTCACGGGGCCAAGCCACCAATCCCGACTTCGGCAATCGGCAGGATGACCGAAGGGTCGGGACGCGCGAGGCGTTGATCGACCGCCTGGCACGCGATGGATTGCAGCATGTGCCGGATGATGTTGAGGCGTGCGGCGCGTTTGTCGTTGGCGCGCACTGCAATCCACGGGGCATAGGCAAAATCTGTGCGCGTCAGCATTTCGTCCCGGGCGTTGGAATAATCATTCCACTTCTCAAGCGCCGCTGCATCGATGGGGCTGATCTTCCACTGCTTGAGCGGATCAGTGCGCCGCGCTTTGAGGCGCTTGGCTTGCTCTTTTCTATCGATGTCGAGGTAGTATTTGAGAAGCGTAGTCCCGTCGCGTGCCAGCATTTCTTCGAATTGCGCGACGTTAGAGAAGAAGTCGGCAACTTCCTCCTTGTCGGCAAATCCCATCACCCGTTCGACCCCCGCCCGGTTGTACCAAGAGCGATTGAACAGAGCGATCTCCTCATCGGCGGGAAGCTGTTCGCTGTAGCGGCGAAAATACCAGCTGCGGGTGTCGCGATCGGAGGGTTTTCCCAAAGCGACGACCCGCGTCTCGCGCGGGCTCATATGTTCGCGCACACGCTTGATCACACCGTCCTTTCCGGCCGCGTCCCTCCCTTCGAAGATGATCAGAACACGCTCGCCATGGGCGATGACCTGGCGTTGTATCTTGACCAGTTCGATCTGCAGCGCGCGCAATTGTTGCTTGTATTCGCTCTTGGATATTTTCTTCTTTTGCGAACTCGACATGTTGCTCTCCGGCTCTTTAGCTGCGATAAGGGGCGAGCCCCGAACATGTCGTAACGATACTACCGCCTGCGACCGTTTTACAGGAAGGGACGGGCCCTTCTCCGGTATTGGGGCACTGGCGCTTCGGGGTTTTCCATGATCGAAAATAGGGCCGATAAAGCTGACGGGTCCGAGGAGGCGTTGCGACCGATGGATGAAGCAGTGCGCCGGGCCCTGGTGGATAGCCACGAAGATATGCTGCGTTTCCTCATCGGCCGTATGCGGGGGCGTCAGGAGGCGGAGGAAGTTCTTCAGCGTTTCATGCTTCGCGCGATCGAGCGGGCTGGGGACCTGCGGGACGTGGGTTCGGTCAAGGGATGGCTCTCCCGAGTGCTGGCGACGACCATTGCCGACTTTTACCGACAGGCTGCGCGCGGACGTAAACACGAAACCGCCATTGATCCTCAGGAACTTGCCGAACTTGCCGAGGCGGAAATCGTGTCGGACGAAGAGATAGAAGCTGCCGTCTGCAACTGTCTCTATCGACTCCTGCCAACGCTCAGGCCGGATTATTCCGAAGTCATCTGGCGCGCTGATTTGCTTGAGGAACCGCGCGAAAGCATTGCCGACGCACTCGATACAAGTGTCAACAATATCAATGTACGTCTTCATCGTGCGCGCGGCGCGCTTCGCACGCGTCTGCTCCAGATGTGCCGCACTTGTGTCATTCACGGTTTTCTCGATTGCGAATGCCAGCATGAGAAGGAGCAAGCACCCGCGCCGTAGGCGCGGACTGTCGGGGCCGCACTATCTGGGCGATGCTAGTCTCCGTCCTTGAGCCGCGCGTCTCCTGGGCTGCATGGTCGCATAGCTTTATCGTTTTGGCCTGGATCGCTGTCGACGCCCAAGGTCCAGGAAGGAGGATCGCTTGCGGGAAACGTTTCGATCAAAGCTTCGTCGATCGCTCGCTCTTCCGAGCCGGAGGATCGCGTCTCTGGCTTGCATCGTGGCCGGTCCGTGGGGGCGTTCGTCATTGGCTTCGCTCTTGCCTCCAAGCGCTACAATCTCAGCTCGTCTGCTCCGATAGCAAGCGCTTTGTTTGTCAACCGCATCGAGACCTCGGGCTGTTCCTCGCTCGACGCCAGGGCACGGATCGCATCTATCGTTTCAGGAATGACGATGGCCTGGTTGTCGACCATGTAATTGTAGCACAGTTCGGTGCCATCGACCGCGAGAATATTGCTCCACAGGGCCACCTCGTAGAGGTCTGCATTGGGCCGCCCCTCCATCGCCATCGCCTCTTTGACGCTGTTGAGGGCCGACAGTCCGCTGTCTCCATCGATGAGCAGAATTCTTGGCGAGGCCGCAAATGCGTCGAGGACTTCCTCCTTTGTCGCAGGCCGGTTGAGCTCAACATACCAGCTGTGAAGATGAGCCAGGGTCTCAGGAACCTTGATGGCAATCGTCACCACATCGAGTTCCGGATCCACATGCCGGGCATCCGGCCCCTGATGGCTCGGGATTGTCGGCTCGGGCACGAGCGTGTTCATGATCCCCCCGAGATGGCTCTCCCAGGGGTCGGTGGCCCGGCGCATAAGTGTCCCGCGCGCTTTTTTGAGCAGGCCTGCGCGCTTCAGCGCCCCTAGGGTGCGGACGATCGACGTGGTGTTGCATGACACGACCCGCGTCGCATCTCGCCCGAATGCGCTCCCGTAGGTTGCTTCGGCGACGAATGAGTGCCCCGCCACGTCGTGCTTCTCGCCTCCCTGCACGATGAATGGCTTCCCGGCGCTGCGATAGATGTCTGCGTTTTTGGCGCCGATGCCCTTGGGTGTGCAGTCGACAATGACGTCGCTTGCCGCGATAAGGTCCTCTAGCGAACCCGCAACGTCGAGACCCGCATCCGGCAAGGTTTGCGAGGCCTGCGAACTGGCCGCAAACAGGCGAACGCCGTCCTTCGCGAGCATTGCGATCCGCCAATCGGCGGCGACGTCGGCGACACCGGCCAATGCCATATCGGGTTGCAGCCTTACGGCGCCGACAACGCGGCGACCGATTACCCCTGCTCCTACGACCCCTACCGAGATCTTGTTTGGCTCCTTTGTCATTGAAAATGAACTCCAGTTGGTGGTTGCGGCGCTTTCGTTACGCCGAAAGGGTGGGATTAGTGGCTGGCTCCGATCAGCTCATCGTTCTGGACGCTCCATGCGGACAGCGCCTCGGCGAGTGCCGGCGAAATATCGACCGCGTTGGTTCGATGTGCGATGGCATTGACGCTGATCACGCGCTTGGCACCTGCCTGCATGAGCTCATCATATGCATCGCCGGCAAAGATGGGGTGGACCACAACGCACACCGGCGGCTGTGTCCCAGCCTTCAAGAGCAGCTTGACTGTTTCGACGAGCGTTCGCGCACTAGAGGCAATATCGTCGATGATGACGGGTTGTTTGTCGTCCATATCGGGAAGGCTCCCGCCGCTGATCGCCACATCGAAGTCGCCCCAGCGTTTCTTCTCCAGAACGGCTGAAGGGATCCCTGCCCTGTCTGCGACATCGAGCACCCATTGTTCGCTCTCCTCGTCGGGCCCGATGACGAAAGCGTCCGGAATGTTGGCTTTTAGCCAATCCGCGATCGCCGGTGCTGCGGGCACGACCTTGCTCGGCACCGAATAAATCTCGTCGAGATTGTCGATGCGGTGCAGGTGGGGATCGACGGTGACGAGGAAATCGAAATAGAACGACAGCAGCCGCGAGAACGACATGGATGTGATGGCCTCGCCCGGATTGAACGCCTTGTCCTGGCGCATATAGGCTAGATACGGCGCGACGAGCGCGATGCTGCGTGCGCCCTGATCGCGCAGCGCATCCGCCGCAAAAAGCAATGGCGCGATTTTCGCATCGGGCCGATCAAGAGTGCAAAGCAGGACTACATCGCGGCCACTTACGGGTGTGGCGATCCGCAGGTAGGTTTCTCCATCGGGGAACCGGCGCGTCTCGAGTTCGCCGAGATCGGCCTCGAAACACCGGGCAAGTCCTTCGGCCATGCCCGGTGCCGCGCTAAGGGAAAAGACGACCCTGCTCATTGTGCCTCCAATCTGATCATATCGCTGTTGCGCAAAGCAAAGGCGAAAGCGTAATCAAGTTCGCCCATGCTTTCGCCGTGAATGGTGAAGAGGGGCTGGCCTTCCTCGATCAAATCGCCCGACTTCACATGCAGAGCGATACCGGCCGTCGCGCGCTGCGGTGCGCCAGCGAGTTTGGCAGTGCGCGCAAGCAGGCGGTTGTCGAAGGTGGCTACCCGTCCTGCGCGCGCGGCGAGGAATTCGCGCGTCTGGAGCGCCCGCCCTGGCTCTTTGAAGCCGCCCTGGGCCTCGCAGATAGCAAGAAATTTGCTTTCTGCGCGCCCCTCGACCAGCAATTGCGTCGCCCGATGGAGAGCATCGGAGCGTGGTGCGCCGCTCAATTCGAGGATGCCGGCAGCCAGCGCCAGCGCGCGAGCTTTGAGATCCTGCGGCGCGTCGTCGCGGTTGGCCAGAACCGCAAGGACATCATGTGCCTCCAAAGCCGGCCCGATCCCGCGTCCCACTGGCTGGGTCCCGTCGGTCTGGACCGTCGTGACGTGCAGTCCGCATTGCAGCGCCACGTCCTTGAGCAGCCGCGCCAGGGCATCGGCGTCTCCCGTGCTCCTGATCTTCGCGGTTGGCCCTACTGGTAGGTCAAGCAATACGTGCGTCGATCCGGCAGCAAGTTTCTTGGAGAGCACCGAAGCGACAAGTTGCGCATCGCTATCAACATCCAGAGCCCGCTCGATCCGAATGAGGACGTCATCTGCAGGACTGAGATTGACGCTGCCGCCCCAAACGATGCAGCCGCCTTCGCGCTCGACCACTTTCTGCATGGCCGCCACATCGAGCGTTACAGGCGCCATGGTCTCCATCGCATCCGCAGTGCCGGCCGGTGACGTGATCGCCCTGGATGACGTTTTTGGCATCGTGAGCCCGGCGGCTGCGACAATACTGACCACGATTGGTGTTGTCCGATTGCCCGGCAGCCCGCCGACGCAATGTTTGTCCATCACGCGGTCGGCATTCCATTCGAGCCGGTCGCCTGCAGCGAGCATCGCTCGGGTGAGGGCGGCGGTTTCCTCACCTTGTGCCGGTTGCGCAGCGAATGCGGAGACGAACGCGGCGATGTCGACATCCGAATACCGACCGTCCGCGATATCGGCGATGATGTGTCCCAGTCGGTTGTCATCAAGCCGGTGGCCATAGAGTTTAGCTCTAACGTGGCTGAGCGACGACAACGGCTGAGGATGCCTGACCTGAAGCTCGTCGCCTTCGGCGAGCGAAAGCCGTGCCATCAGCCGGTGAGGCAGACCCACTTCATCATCGGCCAGGAGATTATCAGTGGCCCGGTAAAGCGTCGCCAACACCGTTCTTCCTCGCGCGACAAGTTCCACCCGCGCGCGGGCGCGGAACCCTTCGGACCGCGCAACCGGACAATCCTCATGCATGAAGATCATCGCTTCGCCATCGGTTTCGATCGGTAAGGCGCGCGCGCGCAACGGATGAGCAAGTGCATCCGTGGAGGAGGTGGGGGTAAGGACACCCTCTCTCATGAAAGCACGACCTCTTCGGCGTGCTCGGGGACGCGCGCATTCCAGCCAAGACGTTCAGTAACAAGATGTCTTAGCATGTCGGACGCACTGGGTTCTCCATGGGTTACGAAGACCTGCTGCGGGGAGGACCGGAAACCTTCAAGCCATCGCAGCAGCTCGTCCTGGTCGGCATGAGCCGAGAGCATGTCGAGCTGTGCCACCTCGGCGCGAACGGGGATATAGCTGCCGTGGATTTTCAGTTCAGTCGCGCCATCCCGCAGGGCCGCCCCCCGCGTGCCGCCAGCCTGAAACCCCGCCAAAATGATCGTGTTGCGGTGACTGGGGGCATAGTGCTTGAGGTGGTGGAGAATCCGCCCGCCGGTTGCCATGCCGCTCGCTGAAATGATGATCTTCGGCATGGCGCTGCGATTGAGCTGCTTCGAATCTTCGGCTTCGCGAACATATTCGGCTATCCCGCAGGCATCGCGGCATTGCTTTTCGGTCAGGCGATGTTCGCCGAGATGGTCACAGAAAATCGAGCTGGCGTTCACCGCCATGGGGCTGTCGAGATAGATCGGGATTTGCGGCAGGCGGCCTTGCTGCCGCAACTGACCGAGATGGTAGAGGAGCGTCTGGGCGCGCCCGATCGCGAAGGAAGGAATGATGACCGACCCGCCGCGCCGGACCGTTCTTCCGACAACGTCTTCGAGTACACTTTCAGGATCGGCCTCGCCATGATGGCGATTGCCGTATGTGGACTCGGTGACGATGTAATCAGCCTCGGGAACTGCCACAGGATCGACCATCGTCGCACTGCCATAGCGGCCGATGTCACCCGAGAAGACAATCTTCATATCGCCGCACTGCAGCTCGATACTTGATGCGCCGAGAATATGGCCCATCGGCCGGAAGATCGCCTTGCAATCGCGCGTAACTTCGACCAGCTGCTGGAAGGGCACAGGCCGAAATGACTTCAACGCGGCTTTCGCATCGGCCTGGGTGTATAGGGGCCGAGGCGACTTGTGCTTGCTGTACCCTTTCCTTTTTGCATAGCGGGCGTCGGCCTCCATCAAATAACCGCTGTCGGGAAGCAGCAATTCGCACAATTTGAGCGTTGCGTGCGTGCTCAGCACTCGCCCCTTGAACCCGTCGCGGATCAGGGCTGGAACGTAGCCCGAATGATCAAGGTGAGCATGTGTGAGGAGGACCGCATCGATTGACGCCGGATCGACCGGAAACGGCTTCCAGTTGCGCTCACGAAGCTGTTTGAAACCCTGAAAAAGACCGCAATCAATAAGGATCCTGTGATCAGGCGTCTGCAGAAGATATTTCGATCCGGTGACCGTTCCAGCTGCTCCTAGAAAATTTAGCGTGTAGCTCACCAGACGTGTTCCCCGCCATTAGGATAGATTCGTAACCCCCAACAGACGGGAGCACGTGGCGGGAATTACAGTTTATCCTTTCGAACTTACCGGAACCCGCTGTCAGGAGCATCCGGCATGGGAAGGATCGGCGAAAAGCCGCCACCCGGGGTTCGCATATTTGTCGCCTGGCCCTGGTAGAGCCGTGCCGCGCGCAACAGTATTTCTCCGCCATAGGTATAAAGCCGGACATCCACTTTGAGCTCGGCGGTATCGTTCTCAAGACGGACCTTGCGCGTGCTCGGGGGCGTAAATCGCTGCGCGACATAGCCGCCCTCGGCGATCTCGGACCAGACCCTTCTCGTCAGCTTCGCTCCGCGATAGGCCGCCTTGCTGCCATATCCGCGGGCAGGTTTGAAAAACCAGTCTCGCCGTTCGGACCAGAATTGCTCGGCGTTCTTACGGTCGACGATAGCCGTTTTCGGCACCGCGGCGAGGATCACCTTCGTCTCGCGTTCGCTCAAACCGCACGAGGCCAGCCAATCCGGATCGGACAGCAGGCAGAGGTTCCGCTTGTCGGCATAGAGCGCATGGATATGCGGATTTGGCGAGAGCACCACGCGGTCATTCAGATAGGCTTCCCGCAGGGTCCTGCTCTCCGGCCGATCGAGGGAGAAATCGACCAGGCGATTATAAACAAGATCGATTTTCCTGGCCTCGAAGAGTAATCCGGCGGGGGAGAGCTTGAGGTCGTCGGGCCCGGCGATCACCACCTCATATCCGTGCTCCTGCAATAGGGTCCTTGCTGCGAGAAATTCGGGAAAGAGCGGCTGTTCTTCAGGCTCATCATCGACGATCGCTATGCATTCGAGCTCACCGGCACGATCCTGTGCATGCCACTCCTCCTCGAACATCCGGGCAATCCTTGTCCGGAATGTGTCCTGTGAGATGCCCGCGACCAGAGCCGGTCGTGTTTCCCGGCAGCACTGGGTTTGCGCATCGGCAAGCAGGGCGTTGAGAAAAGCGCCGCCGGCATTGGTGTTGATCTCGATGAGCCGAGGGCCGTTGGCGGTAAGATGGAAATCGTAGCCCATAAGACCCCCTTTGGGGCCGAAATCTCGGGCGGCTGACGAAGGCGCCCAGCTCATGACAACCGAGCGGAAGGCAGGGGTTTTGGCGACGGTCTCGATGGCCGCGACAACCTCCGTCATGGCCGAAAGGGTAGCTGGATCGATGAAGACCGGGGCAGCGGCAAAGAGGGTCGATTGCGATGCAAGAAGGGTGTCGCCGGCTCCGTTCACGCCGAGTTCCGCATCGAGGAGGGCCGCCAAACGCTGCCGGTCGAGCGTAACGCACATGCACTCGGCGTTGGCCCAGTCCGCCGCCTTCCCTTCGGCCTGTTCTGCAGCACAGCTGTCGGTCTTGTCATCGCATGGCATCATTCGGTTCCGTCAATAATGGGCAGATAAAGCACTTTGCCCAGTGAGGAGTTGCGCTTTTTCGCTGTCTCGGCGAGACTCGGATATGCCGAAAATCCCATCGCCAGACCAGCTTGCCACGCATGAAGTGTTCAACCAGCCTCCACCACTTGTGGATTTCAACGCCTTCGAGCTCGACGTTCCCTTGCAGAGCGCACTCGAACGAAACGGGGCGGCTGCGCACCGCGACCAGCTTGCTGTATTTGGCAAACGCGTCGGCAGTTTCGAGGCGCTCGAATGGGGGCGCCTTGCCAACGAAAACCCGCCAAAGCTGAAAACCTTCGACCGCTTCGGCCACCGGATCGACGAAGTCGAGTTTCATCCCGCCTACCACCAACTGATGCGCCTCGGCCTTGAAGGCGGCGTGTCGGGGGCGGCCTGGAACACCGAGCATGCGGGTCATATGCTGCACGCTTCGCTCCTCTACCTCATGACCCAGGCCGACGCGGGCGCGGTCTGCCCGATGTCGATGACTTACGCGGTCGTTCCCGCGCTCCGCGCCGAACCAGCCGTAGCCGCAGAATGGGAGCCGCGCGTTACCATCGGCCAGTATGACCCGCGGTTTATCCCGGCTGCTGAGAAGACTGGCGCGACAATGGGCATGGCGATGACCGAGAAGCAGGGCGGTAGCGACGTTCGCGCGAATACTACACGCGCGCATGCGCTCGGCACAGGGGAATATGAGCTGATCGGCCACAAATGGTTCTGTTCCGCCCCCATGTCCGACGCCTTTCTGACGCTCGCCTACGCACAAGGCGGCCTGACCTGCTTTCTCGTGCCGCGCTGGCGCCCCGACGGGACCCGCAATGCCATTCACATCATGCGGCTCAAGGACAAGCTCGGCGACCGCTCCAACGCCTCGTCCGAAATCGAATATCACGGCGCCTGGGCCCAGCGTGTCGGTGCGGAGGGTAGAGGCATCCGGACAATCATCGATATGGTGCAGGGCACACGGCTTGACTGTATTGCAGGGTCCGCCGCGGGAATGCGTGCAGCTCTTACGCAAGCCGCATGGCATACGCGGCACCGCACGGCCTTCCAGCGCCAATTGGTCGACCAGCCCGCCATGCGCGGTGTTCTCGCCGACCTCGCGCTCGAGGTCGAGGCCGCGACGGCGCTGATGATCCGCATCGCCTCGGCGTTCGACGCTGCGCAGGCCGGCAACGAACGCGAAGCGGCCATTGCGCGCCTCGCGACGCCGATCGCAAAATATTGGGTCTGCAAACGTCAACCCGGCTTCGTCTACGAAGCGCTTGAGTGTCTTGGCGGCGCCGGCTTCGTGGAAGAGGGGCCCATGCCGCGCCTTTTTCGGCAGAGCCCTCTGAACGCGATCTGGGAGGGATCGGGTAACGTGATCGCGCTCGATGCCCTCCGCGCGCTCACGCGCGAACCGGAGGCGTGGGGAGCCCTGCGCGCGGAACTTGGCCTGGCGCAGGGCGCGCATCCACTGCTCGATGCGGCCATCGATCGCATCGACGGCATTCGTGTCAATGGTGTTCCAGCGGAATCCGAAGCGCGCGCCTTCGCCGAGACGGTCGCGCTCGCGCTGGAAGCAGCCTGCCTTCGCGATGCACCATCTGCCGTTCTCGCCGGGTTCTGCGCGACGCGGCTCGACCCCGACAACCGTGCGTTTCTTTATGGCGCTGCGAGTGCTTCGCTTGACACCGACCGGCTGTTGGCCCGTGCCCTGCCGAGCGAATGAGGCGTCGGACGCTCTTGCAGTGAAGGACACTTGGACGGCATCAAGGCCTGACACTCAGGCACTCGCCTGACCGGTAACAGGCGGTGTGGGGGCCTCTTCGGCAAAATTTTCAGGCTTATAGCTGTCTAGGCGGGTGCGTTTGAGCAGCAGGGCATTGACCGCGACAAGGACGGAACTGCCGGACATCGCGATTGCTGCGACAGCGGGACTGATAATGAACGGATAGAAGACACCGGCGGCGGCGGGAAAGGCGATGACGTTGTAGGCGACCGCCCAGAACAGGTTCTGATGCATCTTTCGCAGCGTCGCACGCGACAGCTCCACCGCGCCCACAACATCGTAGGGATCACTTCGCATCAGCACGACGTCTGCGCTTTCCATGGCCACATCGGTACCGGCCCCGATCGCAAAGCCCACATCGGCCTGGGTCAGGGCAGGCGCATCATTGATGCCATCCCCGACCATTCCGACTCTTTTTCCTTGCGCCTGAAGCTCTTTCACCTTGTCGGCCTTCTGGCCGGGAAGCACATCGGCGAGCACGATGTCGATACCCAGTTCCTCGGCCACGCGCCGCGCGGTTCCCTCATTGTCGCCGGTCAGCATGGCGACCTCGACACCCTTCTCGTGCAGTCTGGCGATTGCGGCCTTCGCCGTCGGGCGTGGCGCGTCGGCGATTGCAATCAGGCCGACGAGCACACCCTGGTGAGCGACATGGACGACTGTGCGGCCCGCCCCCTTGAGCTCCTCGGCCTTGTCAGCCAGCCCTGCCAGTGAAATCGCTTCCTCGTCCATCAACCGGCGGTTGCCGAGAAAAACGGTATCGCCGTTCACCTCGGCCTGCGCCCCTTTCCCGTCGCGGTTGAGAAAGTCGCGTGCCGCGGGAATCTTCAGCCCTTCGGCATTGTCAAGGATGGCAAGGGCGAGCGGATGCTCCGATCCCTTTTCGACCGCAGCGGCCAGTAGTAACACCTGCTCGGGCACGCGGCCCTCGGCGGCCACAATATCCACGACGCGCGGTTCGCCCATCGTCAGGGTGCCGGTCTTGTCAAAGATAACGACATTGAGCTTTGTGGCGTCTTCCAGCGCCGACGCGTTCTTGAAAAGAATGCCGCGACCTGCACCGAGCCCGGTGCCGACCATGACCGCCATCGGTGTGGCCAGTCCGAGCGCATCGGGGCAGGCGATCACGAAGACCGTGATTGTCAGGGTCACGGCAAACAGCAGCGTCTGACCGATCCACCAAAACCAGACGGCGAAAGTTGCGAGGCCGATAATGATTGCGATCAGCACCAACCACTGAGATGCCCTATCGGCGAGCAATTGCGCGGGTGCCTTCGAGTTCTGTGCCTCCTGCACAAGCTTGACGATCTGCGCGAGCGCTGTGTCGGCACCCACCTTGGTCGCCCGGTAGCGGAAACTGCCGCTTTTGTTGATCGTTGCCCCGATGACTTCGTCTCCGGGGGATTTCGCGACGGGCATGGATTCACCGGTCAGCATCGATTCATCGACCTGGGAGCTGCCTTCCAATACCTCCCCGTCTACGGGGATCTTGTTGCCCGGGCGGATGAGCACGGTGTCGCCTTCAAGGACGTCGGCCGTTGGGATTTCCTGCTCCTCGCCATCGCGCAGAACGACCGCCATTGGCGGGGCCAGGTCGAGCAGAGCCCGGATCGCCGCCGACGCGCCCGCGCGCGCGCGCATTTCCAGCCAGTGCCCGAGGAGGATGAACACGAGCAGGATGGCGACGGCCTCATAGAATTGCACGCCGGGAAAGAAAAATGTCGATCCGACGCTGAAGAGATAGCCGGTGCCGACCGAAAGCACGACAAGCACGGCCATATTGAGAATGCCATTGCGAAGGGCGCGCCATGCAGCGACCACAAATGGCCAGACCGGATAGAGCACGGCCGCGCTCGCCAGGCCGAACAGAAAAAGCTCAAGATTCATGCCGAACGGCGGGGCCGGAGGAGTGAAAAACCCGCCCATCGGGGAGTAGATGAAAATCGGGATCGTGAAGATGAAGGCAATCCAGAAACGGTTGCGCATGTCGCGTACCATCTCCTGCATGTCCATGCCTGCCCCGTGGCCCATTTCCTGGGCCATTTCGTCCTTCGCCCCGCCTTGGCGGTGGTCGTGGTGAACTGCCTGTTCTCCCCTGCTGTCCGCACCGCGCCCCGGTCCCGTGCCGGATTCCGAAAGATTTGCTTCCGCCGGTTTACAGACATGCTTCGGCATGATGCCGCCACGGCAGCGGAAACCGCAGCTTTTGATCAGGCTCTGAAGCCGCGTCCCATCGGTCTGCGCAGGGTCGTATTCCACGGTCACGCTGCCCCCCGCGGGGTTTGCAGTGGCTCGGCTTACGCCGGCTTCATGCCGCAGCTGCTTCTCCACGCCGAGGTGATCGAGTTCTTCAAAGAGATTTCCGACTTCTAAAGTGAGTGTTGCCAAAGCGAATTCCCTCTAGGCTGAACCATAGTGCTTCTGGATCAAGACGGTAATGAGCGCTGGCTCTTACAGTTGCTTGCCTGCCACCCTAGCCCTCGCTGCGCGCTCTGAGTTCGGCATAGAGCCGCTCGACATCGCTGCGCTTGCATAGCGAAGTTCCTGGTGTAAGCGCCGTGGCAGCGCCAGCTGCCATGCCGTAAAGAAAGGCCGCCTCGGGCGCGTCGCCTGCGGCAAGGCGAACGGTCATTGCGGCAAGGAAGCTGTCTCCCGCACCGACGGCGCTTTGTGCATTGATCTTCGGGGCGGCGTGCATCACGGTCTTCTCGGGCGTTACAAGCATGGCGCCATCGCGCCCCAGAGTGAGAGCGAGCATGTCGAGGCCATTATCGCGCACGATGGCTTGGGCCGCCGTTTCCTGCTCTGCCGCGGTCGCCAGCCTTCGGCCGACGAGCGTTTCGAGTTCGCCTAGGCTCGGCTTTGCCAGGTGAACGCCGCCACCAATGCCATGCCGCAGAGCGTCTCCAGAACTGTCCAGTACCAGCTTGATGCCTCGGCGCTGGCAAATCGCACCGACGACGGCGTAGATATCGCTACGCAGGCCGCGCGGAAGGCTCCCGCTTGCCACGAGATATTTGCAATCGAGCGTTTGCAGCGCTCGCAGGACGACTTCGCAGTCGCGTTCGGAGACTTCCGGACCCTGCGGCACGAAGCGAAATTCGAGATTGGTGGACCGTTCGTAGATCGCGTGGCTGATCCGCGTGGAGCCGGAGATCGAGAAGCGTTCGGCCCGCACCCTTGCTTGCTTGACGAGCTCCTGCAACACGCCGCCTGTTGCTCCACCTGCAAGATAAAGCGCGTAGGACTCGCCGCCGAGTTCATTGATGACGCGCGCAACGTTGAGACCGCCTCCGCCAGGGTAATAATGCTCATCGAATGTGCGGATCTTGTGCATCGGCTTCACCACCTCGGCCTGCGCCGCACCATCGATAGTCGGGTTGAGCGTCAGGGTAGCTATCATGACGAGGGGATCCTTTGTCTTTTTTACGGTCTCCCCGGTTAAGACGCGGCAGGATACGCAGCCTTACGCCGCCATGATCCGCTCGTATGCCTGTCTGGTTTCGTCGGCGCTCGTCAGACTGAGCCGCCCGTGTAACCTTGGCGACGCCAAGGCGTCTGTCCTGCAGGCGACGCGCGAAAAATCAGAGAAATGGTGCAAGATTTGATCCTCCCTTCAAGACGCGATCGCGACCCTGAGCTATTTGTGAAGATATTTGGAAGCGGTGTCCGGACCCTGGTGTTCGTTGCGGGGCTGGGTGGGACCACGCGATATTGGGAGACGCGGGTAACCGAGCTTGCGCAAGAGCATAGAATTGTGCTCGTCGACCTCTTGGGCTTCGGACGATCGCCCAAGCCCTGGGTGAAGTATAGCGTCGAACGGCATGTCGATGCCCTGCAGCGCGTTCTCGCCCCTCTCGGGCCGGTAACGCTCGTTGGCCATTCGCTGGGCGCCCTGATTGCCGCAGCCTATGCGGCCAGACATACCGAGACTGTCGAGCGCCTCGTACTCATCAGCCTGCCTCACTTCGGATCGCAGGACGCGGCGTATACATATATGCGCCAGGGACCGGTTAAAGGAGGGCTCATATACACCAACGTCCTGTTGACCATGCTAGCCTGCATCATCACGCGCCGCCTGTTAGGGAGAATCCTGCCCTATCTCATTCGAGATATTCCGCGCGAGATCGTCGAAGACCTTGTCCAGCATACGTGGAGGTCATCTACCTCGTCGCTATGGGATGTTGTCTATCGCCATGACGTAGCGGCCGACCTGAGAATTCTAGAGCCCGTTCACAACGTGCTGTGTATTCATGGGAGCGATGACATCATGGCACCGCTTGCACCGGTCAGAGGGCTCGCAGATGCATTCTCGAATGTTGAGCTTTGCGTCCTTGAGGGGCTCGATCATCACCCTTTTCTGCGAGCGCCGAAAAAGTGCTGTGAGCTTATCGCGAGCTTTGTGAAGCAAGCGGCGCGAAAAGCCATGCTGCCGAATGGCTAAGCCCGCCTGACTCCTTTGGCCCCGGATGGGGAGGGCCCAGCCGCGTTGACGCAGGCCGAGGGTGCATCTGCGCCGGTCTCCGCCGTAATCGCAGGCCCTCTTTCCCGTCCGATAGACGAGACGCAGTCTGACGCTGCGCACGACCGAGCGGAGGGCGACATTACATTCAGCCTATTTCTTGCAGCGCTTTCGCCCCTGCTTGCGGTTCTGCTTCTCCTTGTCGGTCTGCGGATGCCCGCATTGCGGGCCATGGCACTGGCCTATCTCGTAACCGTCGCTGCTGGCTATTTCCTGTGGCAAATGGCGCCCCGCACAATCCTCGCCGCTTCGATCGAGGGTCTGGCGATCGCGGCCTCGGTCTTATGGATCATCTTTGGTGCGATACTTCTCTTGAGGCTCCTTACCGAAGGCGAGGCGATGTCACGGATACGCGAAGGATTCGCGGCCATATCGCCGGAACCGCGGGTTCAGCTTATCGTCATAAGCTGGACCTTCGGTGCCTTCCTCGAAGGCGTCGCCGGTTTCGGCACCCCGGCCGCCATTACCGCCCCGCTGCTTGTGGCGCTTCGTTTCACACCGATGGCAGCCGTGTCACTTGCACTGATTGCCAATAGCAGCCCGGTTGCCTTCGGTGCGATCGGCACGCCGGTAGCCATCGGGCTACGCGAAGGACTTCGTCAACCCGCCGCAGATGGCGGGCTCGATAGTCTGATTGAAAACTCGGCGCAGGTGGCAGGCGCTATCGATCTCGCTACCGGCTCGCTCGTCCCGTTCGCGCTCATCCTTATCTACTCGCGGTTCTTTTCCGAAGAACGAAGCTGGTCCAGTGCGCTGGGATATTGGCGGTTCGCTCTGTTTGCCGGTCTTGCTTACACCATACCTGCCTTTGTCGTCAGTGCGACGCTAGGTCCCGAACTTCCCGCGCTTGTCGGCGCGCTCTGTGCCATCGTGCTCGTGGTTCCAGCAGCCCAACGCGGTTTCCTCAAACCCAGATCTGGCGCAGCCACTTCGGGCGCGCCGATTGCCGCAGAAACGTCACGCGTTACATTGAAGCGGGCCTGGGCACCCTATCTCTTGCTCGCCGCGCTCCTTCTCGTGAGCCGCGCAGATCTGTTGCCGGTCAAACAGGCCTTGCAGGACGTCTCTTTTGCCTGGGATTCGGTTCTGGGGACGCAGATCAACATAGCGCTTGCGCCGCTATATTTGCCTGGTTCGATGTTTTTGATCGCGGGTCTCTTGGCCGTCTGTATTTTGCCTCTCGACAGTGAGCGTCTACGCAGCGCTGGCCGGGACACTCTGAAGATCACGGCCGCAAGCGCGGTGACGCTTGCGGCGGCGGTCCCGATGGTGCGCGTCTTTGTGTATTCGGGAATCAATTCGGACGGTTTGCCGAGCATGCCAATGGCGCTTTCAGTTCTTGCGGCCGATGCCGCCGGACAGAACTGGCCGGTGATTGCACCATTTATCGGAGCGCTGGGCAGTTTTCTCTCAGGAAGTGCGACCTTCAGCAATATGACATTTGCCCTGTTTCAGTTCACCGCAGCCAATCAGGCCGGACTGCCACCGGAAACCGTCCTTGGCGCCCAGATCCTTGGCGCCAGCGCGGGGAACATGGTGTCGGTCGTCAATGTGGTGGCAGCTGCAGCCGTCGTCGGCCGTGTCGGGCGCGAGGGAGAGATCATCCGGGTCACGCTTGTGCCAATGCTCGCCTATACTGCCGCCGTTGGCCTTGTCGCAGCTGCCGCAATCGGGTTCGCACGATGATCGAGCATGTGCTGCATCTCATTCTCCTGCTGCTGGCGGCGAGATCCTTCGGAGAGATTGCAACGCGCCTCGGCCAGCCCGCGCTGGTGGGGGAGATCGGGGCCGGGCTAATACTGGCGGTTTTGGCGGCCTCCCTCAACGCTCCGTTTCTCGCCGAATTGTCGCGCAGCGCCTTTCTCGACCTTGCCGCCGAGTTCGGAATTTTCTTCCTGCTGCTGCTTGCCGGCCTCGAAATTGCCCCCGGAGAGCTGTTCAGACATTCGGGTCGCTCGGCTGCCGTGGCGCTCGGAGGCGTGCTGTTGCCACTCGCTTTGGGCATGGCCCTTGCGTGGTGGGTGCTTCCCGACAACCCGATGAAATTCGTCCAGGCTCTGCTGGTCGGCGTTGCATTGTCAATTTCTGCGGTCCCGGTCGCCATCGGCGTGTTCATGGATCTCGGCATGGTCCACACCCCAACCGGTCGCACGGTGATCGCCGCTGCAATTCTCGACGATATCATCGGACTTGTGCTCCTCGCGATCTTGACCGGCGCAATTGCGGCAGGTTCCGTCCCGGGGATTGGGGCGATGTTGCCGCTGCTTGGCAAAGCCGCGCTGTTTTTCCTCATTGTCGCTGCCGCCGGCTATTTCGGGGCGCCGAGGATCGCCAATCTGATCTCGCGCCTGCGGATTCCCGCCCCTGAGTTTACCGCGCTCATTCTGACAGCCTTGGGGTTTGCAGGGCTGGCCGAACTGCTTGGCATGGACTTCATCATCGGAGCCTTCGCCGCCGCCCTTCTGTTCAACGCCAAGAGCCTGGGTCAAGCCTCTTTCGCGCGCCTGAAAGCAACGGTCAGCGATCTCACGATGGGCTTGCTGGCCCCGCTTTTCTTTCTTTCGATCGGTATTCGCGTGGATTTCGCGGCCCTTGCCATCATTCCTGGCATCGTGCTGGCGCTGATTCTAGTCGCACTTATGGGCAAGATCATTGGCGCCGGGCTTCCTGCTCTGCTTTCTGGTCTCACCCGCAAGGAGGCGCTCGGGGTCGGGTTCGGCATGAGCGGCCGCGGGGCGGTTGAATTGATCATCGTGAGTATCGCATGGGAGGCAGGGCTCTTCGATTATCCCGGCACGGTCGTCGCCAATCTCTTTTCCGCTCTCGTCCTCATGGCGCTCGTCACCACGATTGTCACACCCATCGGACTGCGCTGGCTTTTTCGCGAGCGGGGGCAGCAGGGCTGTAATCGGCCAAGCTGAAAACCGTCTCACCATATGCACGATGCTTCGGCCCCGGCGGGTAAGATTTACCCCCAAACGAGGCAACGTCCACGTTCGACCACTGCCGAGCACCGCTCGCGAAAGACCCGGAGATTTCGATGCCCGATGCCCTTATTGCCTGGTTTGAGGATATTGGACGCGGCGACGTCGCCATGGTTGGCGGAAAGAATGCTTCGCTCGGTGAGATGGTCGGCGCGCTGTCGAAGCGCGGTATCAGAGTGCCGGGAGGCTTCGCCACAACGGCGCAGGCCTATCGGCACTATATCGCGGCCAACGGCATTGAACCCGAAATGAGGCGCTGGATCGAGGCGCTCGATGCTGGGCGCGCCTCGCTTCAAGAAACTGGTGCTGCAATCCGGCATGCGTTTCTGGAAGGGGCGTTTCCACCGGAGATCGAGGCGGCCATCGGTGAAGCCTATGACGCTTTGTCTGCGCGCAGCGAACAGGAAGCGGTCAGCGTCGCGGTCCGCAGCAGCGCGACAGCGGAGGATCTTCCCGAAGCGAGCTTCGCCGGGCAGCAAGAGACCTTTCTCAATGTCACCGGCAAGCGCGCACTTCTCGATGCCTGCCGGCGCTGCTTTGCATCGCTCTTTACCGACCGGGCGATCAGCTACCGTCAGGCACAGGGCTTCGACCATATGGATGTTGCCCTGTCGATCGGAGTGCAGCGCATGGTGCGCTCGGATCTCGCTGGATCGGGGGTCATGTTTTCAGTCGATACCGAAACGGGTTTCCCCGACGTGATCGTGATAAGTGCCGCCTGGGGGCTTGGGGAGACTGTCGTCCAGGGCTCTGTCGATCCTGACATCTACCGTGTCTTCAAACCCTTTCTCGAACGTGCCGACACGGCCCCGCTTATCGAGCGCAGTCTTGGAGCCAAGGAGCGCAAGATGATTTATGCGACCGGCGGCAGCGTCAGGACGTTGACCAAGAGAACCACGCGCCGCGAACGCGAGACCTTCGTCCTGTCCGATGACGAGGTACTTGAGCTGGCGCGCTGCGCCAAGACCATCGAAAAACATTATGGACGCGCGATGGACATGGAGTGGGCGAAAGATGGTGCAACCGGTGAACTCTTCATCGTCCAAGCCCGGCCGGAAACCGTTCAGTCGGGAAGGGCAGCGGGAAGCCTAAAGACCTACAGGCTGAAACAGCGCGCCGAACCGCTGCTTTCGGGCGCTGCGGTTGGCGAGGCGATCGCGACCGGGGAGGTTTGCGCGATCCGTGACGCATCGCAGATCGAGGCTTTTCGAGATGGCGCAATCCTTGTGACAGGCATGACCGATCCGGACTGGGTGCCGATCATGAAGCGCGCGGCGGGTATCATCACTGATCATGGCGGAACCACCAGCCATGCAGCGATTGTCAGCCGCGAACTCGGTGTGCCGGCCATCGTAGGGACGCAGACTGCGACCCGCACCCTGAAGGACGGGCAGCCAATCACCCTGTCATGCGCGGAAGGCGACCGCGGCGCGGTCTATGAAGGGACGCTCGAGTTCGAAACCATCGAGTTCGACCTGGCAGATCTGCCCGAGACCGAGACCGACGTGATGCTCAATATCGCGAGTCCGGCCGCCGCCATGCGCTGGTGGCGCCTTCCCGCGCGGGGTGTAGGCCTCGCGCGGATGGAATTCGTGATCAACCACCTGGTCAAAGTTCACCCGATGGCGCTCGTCGCCCCGGAGAAGGTCACAAGCGAGGATGCCAGGCGCGCGATCGCCGAGCTTACGCACGGATATGCCGAGCCTACCGACTATTTCGTCGACACGCTCGCGCTCGGCATAGCCAAGCTCGCGGCCCCGTTTCATCCGCAGCCGGTGATTGTCCGTCTCAGCGACTTCAAGACAAACGAATATGCTCACCTTCTCGGAGGAGAGGCCTTCGAACCGGATGAGGAAAATCCGATGATCGGATGGCGCGGCGCTTCGCGCTATTACAGCCCGGGCTACAAGGCGGGTTTCGCGCTCGAATGCCGCGCTTTGCGGCGCGTACGCGAGGAGATCGGCTTTGAGAATGTCATCATCATGGTGCCATTCTGCCGTACGCTCGCCGAAGCCGATCGGGTCCTCGAAGTGATGGCGGAAAACGGTCTCGAACGAGGCCGAAACGGTCTCCAAATCTATATGATGTGCGAGATTCCGGCGAACGTCCTGCTCGCGGAGGAGTTCGCACAGCGCTTTGACGGATTTTCGATAGGTTCCAACGATCTCACCCAGCTCGTGCTCGGGATCGACCGCGATTCCGAGCTTCTCGCCGATCAGTTCGACGAACGCAACGAGGCGGTAAAACGGGCGATTGGCGAAGCCATTATCAAGGCGCACCAGGCCGGGATAAAGATCGGAATTTGCGGCCAGGCACCGAGTGACCATCCCGAGTTTGCCGGTTTCCTGGTCGATTGCGGGATCGACTCCATTTCGCTTAACCCCGACAGTTTTGTTGCCGCAGTCAAGGTGGTCGCTCAAGCCGAGGCCATGTCGGATAAAGGCCGAGCACAACCGGCTGAGGGTTCGCCAACATGAAGGTCGTCATCTTCGAGGCCGAGGAATGGGAGGCGAGGGCATGCCGCGCACTTTCCGGCAATCACGAACTCACTTGTGTCAAGGAACGGCTGACATCTGATAACGCGGCAAAATACAGCGATGCCGAAGTGATCAGCACATTCATCAATTCACGGCTCGATGCAGAAGTCCTGCGCCACTTCCCCGAGCTGCGGCTGATCGCCACCCGCTCGACCGGCCACGACCACATCGATCTGGCCTGGTGCGCCGCAGAAGACATCGAGATCGCCAACGTTCCCGACTATGGTGATGTTACTGTAGCCGAGCACAGTTTTGCCTTGATGCTGGCTGCCGCGCGATATCTCGTTCCGGCGGTCGAACGTACACGGCGCGGAAATTTTTCACAGGATGATCTGCGCGGTATCGAGCTGCGCGGGAAGACCCTTGGCGTCGTCGGGACCGGCCGCATCGGGCGCCGCGCGATCGAGATCGCGCGCGGGTTTGGCATGAATGTCGTAGCGTTCGACGTCGATCCGGATAGCTCTGCGGCAGCAAATCTCGGCTTTACCTATTTGCCTTTCGCCGAACTCCTTTCCCAAGCCGACATCGTCACATTGCATCTGCCGGCAACCCCTCAGACCCAGGATCTCCTGTCCGATGCCGAGTTCGCTGCCATGAAGACCGGCGCGCTCCTGATCAATACGGCGCGCGGCAACATCGTCAGCGTTCCCGCTCTGGTGCGCGCGCTGGCGGAGGGGAAACTCCGCGCCGCTGGCCTTGATGTGCTCCCGCAGGAGCCGCTCGTCCGTGAAGAGGCAGAAGTGTTTCGCGGACCGCCGCTGGAGAAGGAGAATTTGGAGGCCCTCGTGGCCAATCATGTGCTTCTGCGCTTTCCGAACGTCATCGTGACTCCGCATGTCGCCTATAACACGCATGAGGCGGTCGCGCGCATCATCGAGACGACAATTGAGAATATCGAAGCTTTTGCAATGGGTTCGCCGAAGAACCTCATTGTTTAGGGGGTCAGTCGCTCGGTGTGCGGGCGGCGAATTCTGCCGCTTCGCGCGCCATTCGCTCCTCGATTCCGCCACCCCAGCCATTCTCCAGTGATGCCAGGCGCTTCATGGCTTGCCGTTCGTCAAACAGATAGAGCAGCGTATCGCTTGCGATGGGATAGGCCGCTCCAGACCCTCCGCCATGTTCGATTACCACCGCCACCGTATAGCGGGGCCGGTGAACCGGCGCATAACCAACGAACAATCCATGATCGCGCAGCTTCCAGGGGAGAGAGGCATTGGAGCGGACGCCGCGGCGACGTTCGGCCATCGTGATGCGGCGAACCTGCGCGGTGCCCGTCTTGCCCGCCAGCTTGATGTTCGGAAGGGGAAGGCGGGCGCGGGTTGCGGTGCCCTGGCCATTGACAACATCCTCCATTCCCTGGCGGACGATCGCAAGCATTCGGGGGTCAATTTCGAGTGGTGCGGCAGGCGCCTCCTTTGCGGCAAGTAGCTTGGGATGGGTTTTCTCACCGGCGGCAAGCCGCGCCGTCATGACCGCAAGCTGCAGCGGGTTGGCGAGCAGATAGCCTTGCCCGATTGTCGCATTGACAGTGTCATAGGCTTCCCAAGGCTCGTTGTATCGTCGCCGTTTCCAGGCAGGATCGGGGACAGTGCCGTAATACTGATAGGGAACCGGCAAGCCTAAAAACCGCTCGCCAAGCCCAAAACGTCTGGCCATGTCGGCAATTGGCTGAATGCCCACCCGAATGCCCATGACATAGAAATATATGTCACAGCTTTCTGCAATCGCCCGGTTCATGTCGACTACACCGTGGCCACTACGGCGCCAGCAATGGAACGTGCCGCCGGCAATGTTGATCCGGCCGGTACAAAGGACGGTTTCGTCTGGGTCGATGTTCTCATTCAGCAAAGCCAGGGCCGTGATCGGCTTGATGGTCGATCCGGGCGGATAAAGTCCCTGGAGGGTCTTGTTTCTGAGTGGAACGCGTTCGTCTTGCGACAGCATGTCCCATTCGAACTGGCTGATCCCATCCGAAAAACTGTTGGGATCGTAGGCTGGCATCGAAGCCATAGCGAGAACGCCGCCGGTGACCGCGTCGAGCACCACGACCGAGCCGGACTGGGTGCCCAGTCGCCGCGACGCATAGGTTTGAAGCCCACCATCAATGGTCAATTGTACGCTTTTACCTATAGTGTCGGATCGGACCTCTAGCTCGCGTACGACCTTGCCCGTGGCTGTCACTTCGGCCCGGCGCGCGCCGGGCTTGCCCGTCAAATGCTCGTCGAGCGTCTTCTCGAGCATATCCTTGCCGACTTGCATGCCCGGAACCATTAGCAAGGGATCGCCGGTTTTTTCATACTCCTCGCGGCTTGGGGCTCCGACATAGCCGAGCAAGTGAGCTGTCGCGGCTCCTGCTGGATAGTGCCGCGAAAACCCTCTCATCGGGGATACGCCGGGGAGGTCGGGAAGGCGTACATTTACAGCGGCATATTGGTCCCACTCGACATCGCTCGCAACCCGCGCGGGCTGGTGATCCAATGCTTGTTCGAGGTCGGTCTTGAGGCGGTCCGTCTCATCGGCGCTAAGATCGAGCAGCTCGGCAAGCTGCTTCAGGACCTTATCGGCGTCCTCGAGGCGATCGGGCAGGAGATCGATCATGAAGACCGATTTGTTGCTGGCGAGGGGGACGCCCGTGCGATCAAGCAGCAATCCGCGCCTCGGCGGGATCAGGCTCAGCTGAAGCCGATTGCTCTCGGAGAGCAGTTGCCATTTTTGGTTTTCGGCGATCGCAAGCCAGGCGAGCCGGCCTGCCAACACACCGCCGAGACCGAGCTGCACCGCGCACAAGATTGTCGCCCGGCGAGAAAACTGCTGCTCCAATATCCTCTTGTTCGTTGGCGGTTTCGCCACACACACTGCTCCTTATTGCAAGACTCCCGGTTTTGATTGTCCGTCCAGACCGGCTCCTGGTGCGCGCTGGCCTGCCCGGGCGGCACCTCATTCGGATAAACAGACGCGGGGCGCGCTTGGTGATTACGAGAACGTCGCCGACGGCGAAGTTCAGAACAAATGGGTGTTGCCTCTCGCAATGAGATGCAAGATCATGTTCATGGGAGCGCAGGCCTCCTCATCCTCATAGGGATCCGGGCCCTTTCGGCGGTCAGTCTAGGCCTTGTTCAGATTGGCGACTTCGACCGCGAGGGACCGCTGTGCCTGCGCGACAAGAACTCCATGATCGGTAGCAGGTGGGATCGGCGGGAGTATCGAAACGGTAATCGATCCAGGATGCAGCCGCATGCCCTGCCGCCAGAGCCGGCCGGCATCGTGGGCAACGATTACTGGGGGTATCGCCAGATTTCGATAGAGCAGTTCCACTCCGCGCTTGAATTCGATCGGGCTTCCCGGCTGCTTGCGTGTGCCTTCGGGGAAAATGAGCACCGAGCGACCCGCCGCTACTTCCGCGCGGCAGGCCGCAAGCATTTCACGCAGCGCCCGCGCCGACTGAGCGCGATCGACCGGGATCATGGGGGAGTTCTTCAGGAACCATCCTATCACAGGCAGCGCCAGAAGCTCACGCTTGGTGACAATCGCCACGTCAGGGAAGAGAACGAGTGCGGCAAACGTTTCCCAGGCCGATTGATGGTTGGCGATGATGAGGACGGGACCCTCGGGCAGGTTAACGCGTCCCCTTTCCGTATAGCGGATTCCGGCCAGCGCAGCGAGGAGACAGAGAAGGCCGCGCGCCCAAATCCGGGTGAGCTGCCGAATGATCCGCGGCGGACGACCCAGAAGAACCAATAGCGGGATCAAGGGCGCAAAAAGGAGAGTCCACACCGCCGCCGACACTGCAAAGGCGAGACTTCGCATAGTGGTGATCAGGCGGCTCATCGGGTTTTCTCGTCTCGGTGCAGAGGATTTCTAAACGGGCTGAAACAAGAGACGGGGCACGGCAGCTCGGCTTACAGGACGAAGCGCATCAGCGCGTTGTTTCCCGGCCGGAACCTCTCATCATCCGCCGAAACACCAAAGAAATCTGAGGGGCGGGGCCTCTCCCTGCGTATTCCAAGTAGGTGGAACTTCGGTGGGGAAGAACTCATGCCATTATCTTACGCCGCACAATCAGAGGATATTGTTGCCGAAGAGCAGGAGCGTTCCGAACCTGAGAACCGGCGAGAGACGAACAGAGAGATTATTGAGCGGGTTCTTGTTGGCGATTATGTCATCTTCCGCCGGCTTGCTCTCAAGCGTCTGCGCGACCGCCTCGCGGCGGATGATGTCCTTCAGTCCTTCTGCGTCAAAGCGCTTGAGCGCGCGCATCAATTGCGTGATGAAAATGCCGTCCACGGATGGCTGCGGCGCCTCTTCGAGACGACGTTGCTCGACCATTACCGGGCCTCGGCGCGGCTCAACGCCAAAACGACCCCGCTTGAACCCGGCGGCCCACCCTTGGAAGAAATCTCGGGAGAGAGTTTGTCGGTCGATGAAAGCGAGGTGGTCGAGGAGGTATTGGCGACGCTTCGGCCAGCCTATACGCAAATCATCCGGCAAATGGACCTGGGGCGGGACGAGCCTTCAGTCATCTCTTCGCGCCTCCACATTTCGCCCAACAATCTCGCCGTAAGACTCCATCGTGCCCGCGGCGCATTTCGCGATGCTTTGGCCGACACCCCTATTGCTTTGCAAACTTGAGGAGCCGACGCGCTCGTGTGGGCGGGCAGAGACTATGTCATGCCTATTCAGTGAGACCGAAACGAGGTCTGCGCTGTAATAGCAGGCGCGCTCCCGCGTCTATGTACATGCATGCGAGCTCTAAGGGTCGAATTGTCGGGACCATTTGGCTGCGTAAAAGCCCGAACCCGCCAAGCTCGTTGCCGCGGCGATGCCTCCAACCCCGCGCCTCGGCAGTGCGGCACGCCGTGATCCTCCCCCCTCCTACGGCGTGCCGCCATTGCTTTCCGACAAGCGGGAGCAAGACCGGTGTCTGATACGCTCTTGCTATTCCTCACGCTGGATTGGCTCGCGCGGTTTGCTATCTTCGCGGTGATCATTTTCAGCCGACCAGCGGTTGGCGCACAGGGCTGGCTCGCGCTGGTTCTCGTCTTCCCCATTCCAGCCATTCTCGTTGTTCTCTGGGCGTTCCGTCCGCTGGCAACGGCGCGCAGGCGTGCGCGTTTTGCTGAAGCGCGCAGGCAGCTCAAGATTGCGCGCCGCCAGATCCTGATGTCGCAGCACTGCTCACCGCCGCAGCTTCCCGCGCATCTTGTTCGGGCAGCGCAGCTCATCGAGCGGGTCAATTTGTTCCCTGCGGTGGGTGGAAACAACATCGAAGCGCTAGCGGATTATCAGGAAGTGATCGACCGTCTCGTGGCCGACATTGGTACTGCCCGGCACCATGTTCATCTCACGACCTACATCTTCTCCGACGATGCTGTGGGCAACCAGATCATCGCGGCGCTCGTGGCTGCCGCAAGCCGCGGGATAGAATGCCGCGTTCTGATCGATGCGCTCGGTTCCTATTGGTGGTCCCGCCGGATCATTCGAAAACTCAGGAGCTGCGGGATAACGGTGCGCCGCGCGCTGCCCGTATCGCTAACGAACATGGAGGCCCTGCGGCCCGATCTGCGCAATCATCGCAAGCTCGCTGTGATCGACGGACGGCTCGGATATATTGGCTCGCAGAACGTCATCAGCCCCGAGCTACCGGGAGGTCAGCGCAGCAAGGAATTCGTGGTGAGGGTCAACGGACCCGTCGTGCTCCAGATGCAGGCGCTCTTTGCCAATGACTGGTTTTTGGAATCCGGCGATCTGTTGAGCGACGGGGCGCTCTTTCCGCATGAACGGTCCGCAGGGGCGGCGCACGCACAATTGGTGGCTGGCGGACCCGAATATCGGCGCTCTGTCATCCGGCTGCTGCTCGATGCGCTGGTGCATACGGTCGAACACCGGCTTGTCATCACGACCCCCTACTTCGTGCCGGACGAAGCGCTCCTGCTCGCGCTCGAAGGGGCCGCCGCCCGCGGTGTCGAGGTCTGCTTGATTCTACCGAAGAAGGGCGACCATCGTCTGGTCGATCTGGCGCAGCGCTCTTTCTTCGATCGAATGCTGGAAGCGGGCATCGACATACACCTCTATCATCGCGGCTTCCTGCACGCCAAGCATGTAAGCGTCGACGATGACCTCGTCCTTGTCGGTTCGATGAACATCGATTTGCGCTCGCTGGAGTTGAACGGAGAAGCTGGCCTCCTCATCTATGATCAGGACACAACCGCGCGCCTGCGCGAAGAGGAGGCGCGCAACATTGCGGGGAGTGAGCGCTTGGTTCGCGCCGAATGGAATGCCAGACCTGCGCTTGCCCGCGCTGCGGAAAATGCAGCACGGCTCTTTAGCCCGCTATTATAGGATCAACTTTGCTTTGCACGGCAGACTTCGCGTCGCGCATCTTTGCCAAACACCCCGCCAGGATTTTCACGCGCTGGGAGGAGCGTTTTAATAGCTCCGGGCGGAATTCTCAGGCAGGGGAGGGGTGTTGTACATTGCGTCCAACAATGCGGACCCGAAGTTCGACTGTTTCGCCATTCTTCGGGAGTACAATCGCATTCCCGGCATGAGTTTTGCCATCAACGGTGAGTTCGACGTCAGCGCAGCCAAGCCCTTGCGGATCTTCGACTTTCACTGACACCAACCCGCCACCAACGCGCAGTGTCGCGCTGAAGCCGCCCCAGTTGGGCGGGATACAGGGATTGACGATGAGTTGGCCATCGATCTGTTGCAACCCCAGGATGCTTTTTGTGGCGAGCTGCCATGCCCAGCCAGCGGCCCCAGTATACCAGCTCCAGCCCCCTCTGCCCGTATGTTGCTTGCCCGCAGATATGTCTCCGGCGACGGCGTAGGGCTCCAGGCGATAATGCTCGGCCTTGGCGTGATCGTCAGAGCGACGGACGGGGTTGATCATGTTGAACAGGGCAAAGGCCTTCTCGGGGTCCTTCACCCGCGCAAAGGCCATGCCCAGCCACGCGGTCGCATGCGAATACTGACCCCCATTTTCGCGAATTCCCGGGGGATAGGCCTTTATGTAACCGGGATCGATCAAGCCTTCGTCAAACGCGGGCCAGAGCAGCCTGGCCAACTGGTCTTCCTGCGAAACAAGCATATCCCATGCGGACTGGAGAGCCTCGCTCACGCGCTCTTGATCAGCCGAGGCAAAGGCCGCCCATGACTGCGCGATCGAATCGATCCTGCATTCGTCGCTTTCTGCCGAGCCGATGGGCCGCCCGTCATCATCGAACGCGCGCAAGTACCATGAGCCATCCCACGCGCTTTCTTCCGCGCGCCGTCTTATCTCGGATGCCCGTTCTTCCCATTCTTTCGCCTCGTGCATCCGACCGGTCCGGCGGCAGATGTCGGCGAAGCCTTGCGCTGTGACCGTGATAAACCATGCCAACCAGACGCTTTCGCCATGGCCCTTCGCGCCGAGGCGGTCCATTCCATCATTCCAGTCCCCGGCGCCGATCAGCGGCAGTCCATGGGCCCCGACTGCCAGAGCGCGGTGCAGTGCGCGCTCGCAGTGCTCGAACAGCGAGCCGCGCCACTCGGTCGCATCGAATTGCGCATATCGATTGGCTTCGTCGGGGGCGAGTTCATCGGCATCGAGGAACGCGACTTCCTCGTCGAGGATATCAAGGTCACCGGTCGTCGTGACATAGATGCCGACAACATAAGGCAACCAGAGTAAATCGTCGGAAAAACGCGTTCGCACGCCGCGATCAGCAGGGGGGTGCCACCAGTGCAGAACATCGCCCTCTACGAATTGATGCTGCGCGCTTTCGAGGATGTGCGCGCGAGCGAGCGCCGGCGCGGTGTGGAGAAGCGCAAGAACGTCCTGCAATTGATCGCGAAAGCCGAAGGCCCCGCTCGACTGATAGAATCCCGTGCGCGCGAGAACACGGGACGACAGCGTCTGGTAGAGCAGCCAGCGGTTGACCATGACGTCGAAAGCAGGGTCCGGGGTTGAGACTTGAAGGGCGCCGAGTGTCTCATCCCAGAAATTCTCCAGCGCTATCATTGCCGTCTCTGCCTCGTCTGGCTCACGCCAGCGCTGGGCGAGTTCCATGGCCGCATGGTGGCCTAGCCCTTGGCCGAGCACGAACAGGATTTCTTCTTCCTCGCCCGGGCCAAGATCGAGGTGTATCTGATAGGCTCCGCATGTATCGCCGCCCGCGCATACGCTGTTGGTTAGACCCCATCGCCGAAGCGCCGCGGGATCCGCCGGGTCCCCACCCCTGCCGATGAATTCGCCGCGGTCGGTCGTGAAGCCGTGCGGTGGGCGGTTTGCCGTGAGAAACGCCACCTGTCCGGCAAAATCGCTGTTCCAGCGGTTCGTTGCCGTGATGGTCTGCGTCTCGGTGTCAAAGTCGCAGACTATGTGCGGGCGTGCGATACTGGGAAGAGAGCCGAGCAGCCACTCGGCATAATAGGTTGCGGTTACGCGCCGGTGCCGGTCTTCGCAGTTGCGGATCCGCAGCCGAACGATCTTCACCGATGCATCAAGCGGTACGAACATTGTGAGCTGATGGGCCAAGCCGGCGAACCGTTTTGACCATGTAGTGTAACCCGCGCCATGCCTGACTTCGCAGGCAGCGGCATCGCCAACAGGAGCAGGCGTTATGGTCCATACCTCGCCAGTTTCCTCATCACGCAGGTAGAGTGTTTCGGAGGGACGGTCCGTGACCGGGTCGTTCGACCATGTTGTGAGACGGTTCTCGCCGCTGTTTATTGCCCAAGTATACCCCCCGCCAGCTTCGCTTACGAGCGCGCCGAAGTCACGGTTGGCGAGAATGTTGCACCACGGAGCAGGCGTCGCCTGCCCGGGTTCGACGAAGATGACATATTCGCGGCCATCCGCCGTGAACCCACCCAGACCATTGTCGTAGAGAAGGTTCGCTGAACGTTCGAGCGATGTCATCGAGGGATGCTGCGCAGCCCTTGTTGCAGAAAACAGCGGCAAGCGGTTTGGCACATCGTGCGCTTCTTCCAGCTGTTCCTGCAAACTACCCCGTGCGTCGTCGAGGGTGACACGCGCCGTGCTCTCCAGAAGGCGCACCCGATCCGCACCGATCTGATCCGCGAAAACGATATGCACGCCGCCCTTGCGTCCAAGCAGCTCCGCCATCTTCGCGCGTTGCAGCGCCTCCCTGAGCTGGTCGAGCACCGGTTCGATGTAAGCTGAGCCGGCAAGCTGGAGGATCACCAGATCCACCTCTAGTCCGTGCCGCCGCCACAATCGATGGGCGGCGAGGAGGACGGGCAGCAGGGTCGTGGTCTCACCGGCAGACCGCAGCAGAAGGATGGGGTAATCGCCGGACACGCCCATCCCCCACAAATCCGCTTGTCCGAGACTGTTCTCGTTCTTGATCGTCCGCGCGCTCGATGGGGCGTTCTGCGGATAGATGAGAGCCGAAGCGAGCTGCTGCACGACGGGCAGGTGTTCGGCTTCGATGTTCATGTGAACCAGGGAGCGTGCATTTTCGGTTGCCGTATCGTGGAGCGCCCATTCGATCGAATCGAGAGACGAATGACGCTCGGCCAGCTCGACGGCGGTTTCGCGCGACGCGGCTGCGACTGTCAGGAAACAGATTTCCCTAATCTCGAACGGCTCCAGGTCGATGAGGTGTTGAAGAGCCATGACCGGGTCCAGGGTCCACCCTTGGGTGTTCTGCACGGCTTCGGTCGCTCCTGTTGGGGAGCGCAGGCTTTCATGACGCCTGATGAAGGCGCGCCGGTCGGTTTCGAAGCGGGCATTGCGAACCGGTCCCCCGCCATCGACCGCAAAATGAAGGAGCACCGGCGGCGTGTCCTGTGGCGCGCGCGCGCGGCGCTCGAACAGCAGACCACCAAGCGATGGGACATGCTCGCTCTTGATAAACAGTTTGCTGAATGCCGGGTGCCGCTCGTCCTCGAGCGGCTCGCCGAGCACGATCTCGGCATAGGTCGTCACGCGAAGCTTGCGGTGACGGGAACTCTCGTTGATGAGCCGCAAGCGCCGCACCTCGATGTCGCTTCCGGCAAGAACGCCAATCTCGAGACGCGATACAACGCCTTGATCGCGCCGGCGAATTACTGCCTGGTGCGCATGGCATGTGACCTCGTACTCTTCCGCTTCGGACCCGGTTGGTTCGAGCGTCGCCGACCATAGCCGTCCGGTGTCTTCATCGGCGATGTAGATCCAGTAACCGTCCGCGTCGTGAGTGGCGTCGGCCACGAAGCGTGTCAGCGCCCGGTGATGCCAGCGCAGTCCGCCGCTACCGCTATCAGAGAGCCACGTCGATAAAGGCCCGTTTCCAAGCAGGAGCATTTGCGGCACGGATGCTTCGCGCCTGGGTTGCCATGACGCAGGCAGAGTGACGGGCGTTCCCCGAACCATGGAAATCGTAGGGTCGGCAAGCCTGTCAATTTCTGGTGGAATCTCGCGTGGCACCCGTTCGCTCAACAACAACATCGTGGGCCGCATTCGTGGATCTTCGGCGAAACGGCTAGCGAACCGGTCTGAGAACAGCGCATTGACGATCGCCGACAGGAGCATGCCTTGGTGGTGTGCCATATAAGCATTAACGGTCCGGGGACCGCTGCCCGGGGACCGCTCAGGCGTGAAGTCGAGCGCTTCGACCAGGCCATATCGACCGCTGCCGCCCGATCGTGTCAGCAGCCTGAGGTTCGCTACTGCCTTCTTTGGTGCAACTGCCAGTGCAAGCGCAGTTGCGTAAGGCGCGACAACCATGTCCCGCGAGAGGCCCCGTTTCAAGCCAAGTTCGGGAACGCCGAACCCTTGATACCTGTAACGGTGTTCAGGATCGCGAGCGGAATATGCCGATTCCGAGATACCCCAGGGAACGCTCTGGGCTCGCCCGTAGCGCTCCTGGACGTCGACCACCATCCGCTCGCTCTCGCCCAGCAGCGTGCCGGTGTCCGGCTTGAGCAGCAGGCGCGGCATAAGATATTCGAACATCGAGCCGTTCCAGGAGATCAGCATCGCTCCACCCTCGACGCGCCGTAACGGGCGGCCCAGATGGAACCAGTGTTCTGGCGGAACATCGCCTTTTGCGATGGCGAAAAAGCTCGCTAGCCGTGCCTCGGAAGCGAGGAGGTCATAATAATGTGTATCGGGACGTCCCAGACTGACATTGATGCCAATGCGCAGGAGGCGCCGGTGCTCGTCATAGAGAGGCGCAAACTCCATTGAATAGGCCATCTCGATTGCTTGGTCTGCGAGGCTGGACAGTTGGTCAGCCGGGATACCGCCGTTCCCCAGGTCCCGGCACATCGAACGTATCTGGTACTGCAACCGATCGACGAGCACCTCGATGTCGACCAGATGGTTCGGCGCTGCCTTTTCGGACTGCTCGCCCAGACCAAGCGCTGCCTCCATCTCCGGGATCAATACCTCGCAGATATCCTGCAGGCCGGCCATCCAGTGGGCACGGTCTTCCTCGACACCCTCCAGGCGCGACCTTAGCTGGGTGATCCAACGAGGAAGCGCTGCATCCTCAGAGTTTTGCGCGACTTGTTCGATCAGATCGATCACATCGATCAGGCCGCGCCAGCGTTGCTCCTCCATACCTTCCGCACGCCGCGCCTCACGCAAGGAAGCAGCGTAGGCGAGCAGGGCCGCCGCGAGATTGCCGCTGTCCACCGTCGAGACATATCGAGGTTCCAGCGACGCGAGCGTTCTTGTGTCGTACCAATTGTAGAAATGTCCTCGATATCGTTCCAGGCGATCGAGCGTGGCGAAAAGGTTCGCCGTCCGCGCCGCGAGTTCCGAACGGCCGATGTAACCGAGGTCCCAGGCTGCGGCTGTCGATAGCATCAACATGCCGATATTCGTCGGTGACGTGCGCTGCGCGATTTCTGCATGCGGAGCGCCCTGGTAGTTGTCCGGGGGGAGCCAATTGTCTTCCGGACCAGCGAAGGTCTCGAAGAAGAGCCAGGTCCGCCTCGCCAGGCCCCGCAGGAAGCGCCGGTCATCCTCGGCAAGCGGTTCCGCATCTTCGCGGCGTTCGCGGGCCATCGCCCAAGTGATTTCCGGCGCGGCGATCCAAAGAATGAGCAGCGGAAGGGATGCGGCCAAAGCGTCAGGTTTGATGGCGGCAAGAAGCGCCGCGAGAGCGACCGAAATAGTCGGTCCCAACCACATCTTGCGCCATATGACACCTCGCGCTCGGTTCGAGCGGAGGTCGGTGGCGGAGTGCGCGGCGCTTGTCCATTCGAGGAGGTTGCGCCGGCTTGCAAAAAGCCTCCAGAGCGTGACCGCGATCGCACGCACCGACAATATGGCGTCATCGAGCAGATAGACGACGGCCAGAAACCAGCGGCCGGCCTGATCGCGCAATTGCGGCCCCAGGCTACGCGATGTCCCACGCCGCCGTCCTGTCGCCAATCCGGTCACCAGATCGGTGAATACCTGGCCCGCTGGCATGAAGAAGGCCAGCAGGCTCCAGAACCAGGCTTGTCCCGGCAGGATGAGCCAACCCGAGATCGCCAGCAAGATCGTTGCCGGGGCAACCAGACTCCGCCTCAGATTGTCAATAATTTTCCATCGGTCGATGGCGGCGATCGGATTTGGGGATCTTGTGCCATCTGATCGCCTCACCTTGCCTGCCAGCCATGGCAGGAGCTGCCAGTCCCCGCGGATCCAGCGATGCGCGCGCCGCGCATATTCGAGGTAGTTTCCGGGAAAGCCTTCGAACAGGACGATATCGCTGGCCAGACCAACCCGGCCATGGACACCTTCGAAGAGGTCATGGCTGAGAATGGAATTTTCGGGCACGCGCCCGGCAACGCTGCGGTGGAAAGCATGAAGGTCGTAAATGCCCTTACCGACAAAAATTCCCGCGCCAAACAGGTCCTGATAGACGTTCGAGACAGCCCGGCTGTAGATGTCGATTGACGTATCGCCGGCAAAGAGCCGTGCGAACAGCGTTCGCGATCCACTCTGGGGCGAAATCTCCACCCGAGGCTGGATGATCGTATAGCCTCCAAGCAACGTTCCAGTGTCCGGATCGAACTTGGCCTGGTTTAGTGGATGGGCAAGCGTGCCGACGAGCTTTCGCACAGTGCCTGTAGGCAAGGTGGTGTCCGCATCGAGAGTGACGACGAAGCGAATATTGCGGGGTATTTCGCGCGAGCCGACATGTCGATGGAATGCTCCACCATCGCCTTCGATGAGCATGTGATTGAGCTGCTCAAGCTTTCCGCGCTTGCGCTCCCATGCGAGCCAGCACCCTTGTGCTTCACAATATTGTCGAGGGCGCATCAGCAGGTGAAACGGCTCGCTTCCCTCGCTGCGATAGCGAGTGTTGAGCGCGAGAATCTCCCTTTCTAGTGCCTGCTCGATTTGCTTGTCCCCGGCAGTGCTTTCGCTCGCCGCGTCGGCGAGATCGGCCAAGAGCACTACGTCCACCATCGGCTCGCCGTTCGAAAGCCAGTGGTTCTCCAGCTTTTCGATCAGGAAAGGCACTTCGTCCTCGCGGGCGATCACGACCGGGACCGCAATCAGCGTAGCGCAGTCCTCCGGCAGCCCGTCACCAAAGTCGAGTTTGAAAAGAACTCGCGGTGGCAAGAGACGCGTGATCGACCAATGCAAGAAAGTGATCGCGACAACCGAGGCGGGAATGAGCGACAAGGACAAGCCGGCGAACCATCCCGTCGCGCCTGCGTCAGCGGCGTCGAGATATATCGCTGGCAGCAATAGGGCCCAGACAAGGAGCCCGATGAGCGAAACGAAGTAGACCGGGCCAGGATGGCGCAAGGCATAGTCCAGAAGCCGAACCCGAGCCGGGAATACCGCTCCCGTCTGTTGCCGGAATGCCCGGCGTCCTTCACCGGCGAGCCAGAATCCGACGTGATGAGATCGGTCGTCAGGCAAAGCGGCGCGGCTTGCTTGGATCGCCTCGAGTGCGACATCGGTCTCGGATAAATCGCCATATTCCGCCAGTTCTTCAACCGCGCGGCGATAGCGATCGCGGCTATCGAAATCCATCTGCCCGTAATATCCGGATGGGTCGTTTCGCAAGATCTGTTCTACCGGACTTACGTCGTCGAACAAATCCTCCCACGAGATGGCATCAAGGGTACTGAGATTGGCGATCGCGCGTGCGACCCGTTCATTTGCTTCCAGTGCATGCGCCTCGCCTGCCCATGAGGTGGTCGCGACGGGCACGTCGAGCTGATCGCACAGCAGGGTCGACAGGGTCTCCACGAGGATCTCGACGCAAGCGATGCGAAGCATGGCCGGGAACGCCCAGAGTTCTCCGATGCGGAGCGGCGCCGTGCGCTGATAAGCGATCAGGAACCGGCTCAGGGCCGATGCCGAAACCTGCATTCGGCTCAGTTCGAGAAAACGGTGCGCGAGCACGAAGGCACGCGGGAAGCCAATGGTTTCTTCACCCTCGAGGGCTGGCAGTTTGCTATAGAAGCCGGTCGGCAGATCCTGTTTGATCTGCCTCAGCGCGCGGTGGACCACATAGTCATTGTCGAGCAACCATTCCGCCGCCTTGCTGGCTTCGGCCCCAGCCTTGGCGCATGCCAGGCAAGCCGCACGCAGCCACTCGAGGATGGCATCGGTTCCCGTGCGAGCGGGAATCTCTTGCGCTGCTTGCGGGGATATCCGGTCCTCCTCGGCAAACTGGATTGCAGCATGATCGAGCGCCGAGAAATCGCTATTAATGTCCGACATCAGCTGGCGAATTCAGTTTCCGCAGCGAGGGCCTCGAACATGAAGCCAGAGCGGCCCGGTTTGGCCAATGGAATCCGAAGGTCCGGTTGGACGATGAATGTCGGGCAGGGCGCACTTTTCGCCAGAGCGCCGGCGACACTTCCGTAGGGCGCGCTGGCAAGGTTGGTTTGGCCATGGGAAGCGACCACAACAAGGTCGATTTCGAGGCGGGATGCGATCAGATTGAGCCGCTCGCACGTTTCGCTGTCGGTTCCGAAATACACGGTAGCGTCGATGCCTTGCCGCAGGAGCCTCAACTTCCATGTTTCGAGATAGTTGCGGGCGCGCGCGGAGGTATTGCTCCTATCGGAACCGGCCTGTGTTTCGAGTGAGGGCAACTCGGCGGTTGGAGAAACAATGTGCGCCAGGATCACTTGCGCTTCTAGCGACTGGGCAAGCCTTGTGACAACCGGCAGCACGCTCTCGGAATTGGGCGATCCATCAAGCGGCACCAGAAGTCTGCGGTACTCGGCCGAACATTTCCTTTCGCGTCCCGAAGGAAGTAGAAGCATGGATGCTGCGCCGCTTGTCAGCAGCCGGTCGGCGGTGGTGCCCAGGCCTGAATGTGGACCTCGCCCGCTATGCCGCGCGAGGACGAGGACCGACCCGCGATGACCCTCCGCCCAGTCTATCAGCCGTTCATGGGCGGTCCCCGGGAGAACAACGGGCAGCACATCCGAGACCGTCTCGCTTGCCTCCCCAATAAGCTCGCCTATGCCGTCGCGGCATTCGGTGAAGCGCAGGTTCCACTCGATCGGGTCGGCAGGAAGAACCCCATGCGGGGCCGTTTCAACGATCTGGGCAAAGCCAAGCTGCAGGTCGAGAGCTTTCGCGATTGCGCGCGCGTGCCGTGTCACTTCGAGGCGGTTCATGTCTTCGTCCAGACAAGCAAGAATTTGCGGCGCTTGGCTAGAAAAGCGGGTGCGTTCGTCTCCAACCGGCGACCTCAGCACCGTGCTGGCACGTGATCGGGTATTCGTCGACATGGCAGTACGCTCCGGCATCATCGTTTCGCCCAGGCAATCATGCCTGGTGCCCCCGCGAATGGATTTTATGGCACATCGGCCATCAGACGCAGGAAGCACCGGCATGGTCTCACCAGCCTCATGCAGGGCAGCGAGACTTCTTCTCGAAAGCCGGCCGATCGGGGAAGGCCGACATATACTTGGACGCGAGCGGCACTGATCAATTACACCCGCACCATTGGTTCGCGTGCGGTCTCGCGTTCCAAGATCGAACCGGGATTATCGATCGGTGGAGGCTCTGGCCCGGCGGGGCATCTTGCTCACCAGACTGCGCGCAAGGGTCGATGCGCATTCGCCTCCAAGCGAAGAGGCTCTGCCCTGTCAGGGCTGCGCAATGTGCGCCGGCGGCCCGCCTTGCTGCCGATCAATGTATTTCTCGGGGCGCTGATCGAAGCGCCGCACGCACTGAGCCGAGCAGAAGAAATAAGACCATCCCAAAAATTCGCGGTGGGCCTCGACGGTCTCTAGCGGAATGCTACGCTGGCATACTGGATCGGTCACCTGCATCGTCAGAACGCCGTTCCATGTTCGCACCACACGCAATTGCAGTCCTGATGGTCGCAACTTGGGTCATGTAAGCCCCTGCGCAGGCGACGTTCTGCAGCGGGGAAGAGCATAGCGTGGAGAGATGATGCCGCATACAGCTTGTGCAGCCTCTCTCCCGTATTGGCTTGCATCAGTTTCGCTGTCACCCAATGGCGTCCTGTCGTTCCGATGCTGTTGAAGACAAAACGATTGACGATGCCCGCCTTCATTCTCGGTAAAAGCAAACGGCGCCACAATTGCTCATAGCTTCGATTTTCGAGGATGCTTTGTGCAGCGAGCGCGCCCGAAGTGATTGAATAGCGTAAACCAAACCCCGCAAGGGCATCTTGGAAACCAGCATGCTCGCCCGCAACCGGATGGCGCCCCTGGACTGCGCTTCTTGGGAGTCGCAGATTTCCATAACCGCCGAAGGCTTGTTCGTTACGCATCACGAGCCCGACTTTCTCCCGGAAGAAATCACAGGTTCGCTCGACAAATTCCTGTTGCCGTTTGAAGCCGCTAAAAAGACACGCTGCGATAGTCCCGCGGCCTTGATGGACGAGGAGATAGGCATAGCCTCGCGGTGCCAAACGGTCGTCGAAGGCAATGTAAGCTCCATCTTCACACTCGGTTTCGAATACATATCCCGAGGCGATAATATCGGCTTTGCGCGGTCCCCCGGCGAGGATCGTTTCTCCCTCGGTTTCGCGAACGCGACTCCCGAAATGGACCCGCACACCAAGCGCCTCTGCCTGCTTGAGGAGCCCATACTCGAGGCTTTGCACCGATCCGCCGCGCTCAACGAGATAATAGAGTGGGCGGCGCGCTGAAATTTCGTGCCGCCGTCCGCGCGCATCGAAACCCGTGCCTGTTCGGACTGGATGGGCCAGGAAGTTGATATCGATCCCCCAGCTTTGGAGTTCGCACAGCGTATCCTCGTCGCAGCTCCAGTTTTCAAGGCCCTGGAAATCGCCGTGAAAGCGCGCCCCGACGTGGCGGTGCCATTCGTGAAGCTCGACATCCCTTCCGCCTTTGGCGAGCACGATCGCCGCGGCGAGACCCGCCGGACCTGCGCCGACCACTGTAACGGCTGCGCTCATTAGGTCAGGTCAGTCGCGAACCGCGCCCCGGCAGGAATGGAGCAAGTTATTGTCACCTCCCTGGCTTGGCGGAGACGAGCGTGCGAAACTTCGGGAAAAACCGGGGAACGCGTGCTGCGTACTGACGATAGCGTTCGCCGAACTCGGCGAGTGCCTCTCGCTCCTCCCGCAGCGACAGCCGCCAGTACATGAGGAGGAGGATCGGGAACATGGCCAGCGTAAGTATGGTCGGCCACTGAACCAGAAAGCCCAGCATGATGAGGACGAAACCGACATATTGCGGGTGGCGGATGCGAGCATAAGGTCCTTCGGTTGCAAGTGCCCCCCCCTTCTGTGCCTGATAGAGCACGCGCCACGCGGCCGACAAAAGGATGAAACCACCTCCGATCAATCCAAAACTGAGGAGGTGGAACGGACCGAAATGCGGATTGCCGCGCCAGCCAAACAGCATTTCGAGCAAATGACCGGAATCGTGCGCGAACCAGTCAACCGACGGATAATTGCTCTGCAGCCATCCGGACAGGAAGTAGATGGTAAGCGGGAAGCCGTACATCTCGGTGAAAAGCGCCACGAGAAAGGCGCTGAACGCCCCAAAGGAGCGCCAATCGCGGCCCGATTTCGGCTTGAAAAAGCTGAACGCAAAAAGAATGAAGATCGCCGAGTTGAAGGCGACCAATATCCAAAGTCCGTATGCGGAATCGTGCATCGTCAGCGCACTCCTCTTTCGTTGCCCGGCCGGTCATTAGCCGCATAGCGGGAGGCAGTTTTCTTGGACGCGCTATCGGTTGTCTGGTCATGTGCGCCATGGTGCCCGGAAGGTGGTGTATCGGCCTGGCCATGCCCGCCGTGTCCGCCATGCCCACCGTGCATGAAGAGGTGGATGCCCACGCAAAACGCCAGGATCAATCCGAGCAGATAATAGTCGCCGGGGATATGGGCCTGATGCTCGAACAGCAGCAGAAACCCGGCGGCGAGAAGAAACACGATCACCGTTATTCCCGCGCGCGTTCCAAAAAATGGCCGATCCGGACCACTTGTCCCCTTTCGCATAGTTATTCCTCAATCGCAGCGCCGCGCCTCGTTTGGCGGCGCTTCAAGAAGTAGACGCAGAGGCGGCCGCGTTCTTACAGGGAGGCTTTCTTGTGGTGCCCGAAACCACCCACGCCGGACTTGGAAGTGTAAGTTGATCACCGACCGCTCGTCTTTGGGAACACAATCATTCAAGACCTGAGAGGCGGTATGACCCAGAGACAACGAGGAAAATCAGCGCGTCACGAACTTGGTCTGCGTGCATTGAAGCCGGCCTTGCGCGCCGTCGTGAAGGCTGGTCGACTTACAGTCATCGGTGCTCACGCGACGCGACTGGTCATCGATTCGGGTGCACCAGGACCCTCGGTTGCGATCAAGCTTCATAGCGCTGCGCTGCCGTTCAAGCTTCTCTCGCGCCCCTCGCTTGCGCTCGGCGAGGCCTATATGGATGGGTCCCTCACTGTGGAGGACGGATCCATTCGCGATCTCCTTGCAATTGTTACTTCCGGGCTCGACGGACTTGATGAATTGCCGATCGAACGCCTCCGCGCACCGCTCGCGCGCATAGCCACCCGTCTCACAGGCAACCGGCGCCGTAAAGCGGCCAGAAACGTCGCGCGTCATTACGACCTTTCGAACGAGTTCTATGCACTCTTCCTCGACGAAGACTGGCAATACTCGTGTGCCTATTTTTGCGAAGGTTGTTCCTCGCTAGAGGACGCTCAAGCCGCAAAGCGCTCCCATATTGGTCAAAAGCTGATGGTAGGTGAAGGCATGAGCGTCCTTGACATTGGCTGTGGCTGGGGCGGCCTCGCGATCGAATTGGCAAAGCAGGGCGCGGCCGAAGTGTTAGGCATCAGCCTTTCGCAAGAGCAACTGACGCTGGCGCGCCAGCGCGCCGAGGAGGCTGGGTTTGCAGAAGAGGCGCGGTTCGATTTCTGCGACTACCGCGACCTTCAGGGTGAATTCGACCGTATCGTTTCCGTCGGGATGTTCGAACATGTCGGCCCTGCCAGCTACGGGTCCTTTTTCAGAGCCATCGAAGAGCATCTTGCTCCGGATGGGGTCGCCGTCGTCCACTCGATCGGGAGAATGGCTCCCCCGGGCGGAAAGGATCCCTGGGTCGACAAGTACATCTTTCCCGGCGGCTACATCCCGTCGCTGTCAGAGACCCTGTCCGTCGTCGAGCGCATGGGCCTGTGGGTTACCGATATCGAGATCCTGAGGCTGCACTATGCGGAAACGCTGGCGCATTGGTACGAGCGCTTTCAATCGCGCCGCGAAAAGGCGCTCGAACTCTTCGACGAGCGCTTCTGCCGGATGTGGGAGTATTATCTCGCCGCCTGCGAAATGATGTTTCGCAATGGCAATCTTATGGTTTTCCAGCTCCAGCTTGCGCACAAGCGGGACGCGGTCCCGCTGACGCGTGAATATCTCTACGCCCCACGCGATCAAAGCGTCGTGCCGCGCGATGCAGGCGGGAACCATTTGCGCTGCAGCTGCTCAGCTCGCTCGCGTTTGCTTGGGACGTCGAACTCCGAAGGGGTTCCACCGATGCGCTACGATGGTTCGTCGACCAGCTGAGGTTGAACGGCAGAACAAAGGCACGTCCGGTAAGAGTCGAGCCGCTTGTGAGGGTGCAATTCGCAAGCGGTTGCGAAGCACAGCATCTGCGGTGCTGCCAGCGATGCGAAATTAATTGCTGATCGAAAGCATTTGTACGACCCGTCTGCGTAGTATCGCCGAGCCAACGGTTCGAAACGAACCCACGCTTCGGATCGCGCCCATCCGTGCCGTGCCTGTTCTGGCATTTGAACTGCTCGCACGAGCCGCGGCAGATTGCCTCAGCGGCGCTCTCCCATCAGGCGAAGCAGGAACAGGAACAGATTGATGAAATCGAGATAGAGCGTCAGGGCGCCCAGTACGATGGCCTTGCCGCGAAACTCGGTCTGCCCGACCTGGAAATAGATGTTTCTGATCTTCTGCGTGTCATAGGCAGTCAGGCCCGCGAAGATAAGCACGCCCAGACCGCTGACAATCAGGTCCATTGTCGAGGATTGGAGGAACATATTGACGACCAGGGCAACGAGCAGGCCGACAACCCCCATGATCAAAAAGGCGCCCCAGGCCGATAGATCTTTCTTGGTTGTATATCCCCACAGGCTCAGGCCGCCAAAGGCAGAGGCGGCGGCGAAAAAGGTCCGGGCGATGCTCACCCCGGTATAGGCGAGGAATACGGTCGATAGCGACACGCCCATGAGTGCCGCATAGCTCCAGAACAGCGTTTTCGCGGTCCTTTCCGAGAAACGATTGATCCCAAATCCCAAGGCAAAGACAATGGCCAGGGGTGCAAAGATGGCGATCCAGCCCAGCACCGTTGGCGCGCCGGTAGCGGAAAAGAAGATCTCGCGAATGCTGGCGGTATTCGCGACCCAAAGTCCGACGATACCGGTAAGAAGCAATCCGCTCGTCATGTAATTATAGACGCCGAGCATGTATGATCGCAGCCCCGCGTCAAACGTCCCCGAGGGAACCGATTGAGGGGTAGAGGCGCGATCAAAGCTTGTCGCGGATCGGTGGTCTTCCATAAGTAGAATTCCCTTTCTTGCGCGGATCGGCACCTCGCGGCCCGATCGTTAGTCGTGGGTATAGGTAAAGTGCGCCGTGACGGCGGGGACCCGGTGCATTCTTGGCGGCGTATTCTTGGACGGGGAGGATTGCATATGCGGGGGGCGTTCGACCTCGATCCCGATCCGGTATTTGATGCCGCGTTGGAATGTCGTGAAACCACCGAAAGTGAGCGCGCCGGCGACGGTCATGGGTTCCAGACGGATCGTTCGCTGCAAACCGCCGGGCTCGGTGATATGCGCCCTGACCTTCGCATCGGTTATCCGGGCGCCGGAAGCCTCGTCGAAAACGGCCGCAACGATATGCATGCTGTGCGAACCGGCGGGCACGCCGCCGTGCATCCTCGCTTCGGGGTGGCTCTTGGCGTGGCCGCGCACTGTCGCGGCAGGCACCACGCCCAGATACATCATTAACCCGTCCGCGGTCCTGACACCATCGACCACCCCTGCGTGACTGTTGGTCGGCGCCATGACCGCTGCGAACATACCTGCCGCTGCAACCAGCGCGATTGCCGATCGAATCTGTTTCGAAATCATATCGGGCTCCATCTGCGTGAAAAGTAAGACGCATGGGGAGAACGGAAATTACATCGCGCGGACGAGCGGCATCGACACTGCGGGGTCCGGAAAACGCGGTATCGCTCTTGCCCGCCTGCGCCAAGACGCGCTTGGGTCTCATGTTACAAGCGATGGACGTTCGCGCCCGAGGCGTGCCGGAATTTCGGCCAGACTGCCTGCGGCAAACGAAAGGTCGTTCAGTACTTTTCGGGCGTCTTTATCGTGCAACCACGCACGGGCCTCATACCGCTCCAGATAAATCCGCAATGTCGCACCCCCCGTTCCCGTGCCGGAGAGGCGGTAGACGATGCGAGAGCCGTCTTCGAGCAGGACCCTGATGCCCTGGCGTTCGGCCACGCTGCGGTCGACCGGATCGGTATAGCTGAAATCGTCGGCCATGCTGACGATCGACCCGGCGAGCCGCTTGCCAGCCATGTCGCCGACCTGATCGCGCAAGGCGTCCATCAGCGAGTTCGCCGCGGCGGCGTCCACAGCTTCATAGTCGTGCCGCGCATAGAAATGACGCCCGTAGCGATCCCAATGATCCTTAATGATGCGGTGTACAGGCATGCCGCGAACGGCGATGATCGTGAGCCAGAACAACACCGCCCACAGGCCGTCCTTTTCCCGGACATGGTCGGACCCGGCCCCGAAACTTTCTTCGCCGCACAGCGTGATCCTGCCGGCGTCGAGCAGATTGCCGAAAAACTTCCACCCGGTCGGCGTTTCGAAACAGGGAACGCCGAGCTCTTGCGCGACACGGTCGAGCGCGCGGCTCGTCGGCATGGAGCGCGCGACGCCGGCGAGACCGCCGCTGTAGCCCGGGACGACATGCGCATTTGCCGCTAGCACGGCGAGACTGTCGCTTGGCGTCACGAACATTTTGCGACCCAGGATCATGTTGCGATCCCCGTCGCCATCCGAGGCGGCAGCAAAATTCACGGCGTCCTGCCCGAACATGAAGTCGACCAGGTTCCGGCTCCGCCCAAGATTTGGGTCCGGTTTCGCCCCGCCAAAATCCGGCAAGGGCTTTCCATTGATGACGGTTCCGACCGGCGCCCCGAGGCGCTCCTCGAGGATTGCTCGCGCATAAGGTCCGGTGATCGCGTGCATCGCGTCGAACCGCATTTTGAAACTGGTGCTCGTCAGCAATTCGGCGAGGCGCTCGAAATCGAACAGCGTCTCCATAAGTTCCGCGTAGTCCGACACCGGATCCACCACCTCGACCTCGGTCTCGCCAAGCGAGACCTTACCCAATCGATCGATGTCGATGTCGGGCTCGTCCACCAAGCGATAGGCGACTATCCGTTTGCTACGCGCGTAGATGGCCCGCGACAGAGTTTCCGAGGCAGGCCCTCCGTTCGCGGAGTTGTATTTGATCCCGAAATCACCTTCGGGTCCACCGGGATTATGGCTGGCCGAGAAGATCAAACCGCCACTTGCACCGCGCTTTCGGATAAGATGGGAAGCTGCCGGCGTGGACAGCAGGCCTGCTCGGCCAACGACGAGATGCTTGTAGCCATTCGCGGCCGCCATCCTGCTGGCTGTCTGGATAGCCTCGCGATTGAAGAAGCGGCCGTCTCCGCCGATGACAAGCGTCCGGTTCGCGCCTCCGCCGACCGTCTCAAAAATCGCCTGCAGGTAGTTCTCGAGATAATGCGGCTGCCTGAATATAGCCACCGGTTTTCGGAGCCCCGAAGTGCCTGGACGTTGATCATCGTAGGGGCGCGCGGGCATGGTCAGGACGTTCATCTGCGATCCTTGTAAAGCGGCGTTGAACCTAGAGCGGACGAGCGCTTTCCTGGAGTGCTCGCATTCACCGCGCTAAAGCCCCGCCAGTGCCAGCATTGCTGACGCGCCTTTTTCGGCCTCGTCGGCGTGCTGGCGCATCATCGCAAAGAGCTCACGGCCCAGCCCTTGCTCGTCCCGCGGCGGCAGGGCGGGTTCGCGGTCGTTCCAGTCTTTCTCGCTCACCAGGGCTTCGACCACGCCGTTATCCGCAGACAGCCGCACCACGTCGCCGTCGCGCAAGCGCGCGAGCGGACCACCAGCATGCGCTTCGGGCCAGACATGGATCGCCGCGGGCACCTTGCCCGAAGCCCCTGACATACGGCCGTCCGTGACAAGCCCGATGCTGAGTCCGCGGTCCTGAAGGACGCCCAGAGGTGGCATGAGCTTATGCAGTTCGGGCATCCCGTTCGCGCGCGGCCCCTGAAAGCGCACGACGATCACCATGTCGCGGTCGATCTCCCCCGCCTCGAATGCGCGTAGCACGTCATCCTGGTCCGGAAAAATCCGCGCCGGCGCCTCGATTGTCCAGCGTTCGGGGGCGACCGCGCTCGTCTTCATGACACAGCGACCGAGATTGCCGGTGAGGAGCCTTATCCCGCCATCGAGCGAAAACGGTGCCTGAGCGGTTCTCAAAATGCTTTCGTCGCGGCTTATTGTTTCACCGCTGCGCCATACAAGTTCATCGCCATCTAATGCCGGCTGCATTGCATAGGCGCCAAGATCGCCTTTCCAGACTGTCAGGACATCTTGGTGAAGCAAACCTGCCTCGAGGAGTTCGCGAATGACAAAGGCCATTCCGCCTGCCGCTTGGAAGTCGTTCACATCGGCACCGCCATTCGGATAAATCCGGGCCACGAGCGGAACGACCGTGCCCAACTCCTCAAAATCGCTCCAGTCGATCTCCAGGCCAGCGGCACGGGCGATGGCCGGCAGATGAATGGTGTGGTTGGTCGAGCCGCCGGTTGCGAGCAGACCCACGGCAGCATTGACGATCGCCTTTTCGTCGATGCAATGCGCTAGCGGACGGTAATCCTGGCCCTCAGATCCGATCTCGGTAATCCTGTGCACTGCAGCGCGCGTAAGTTGCTGCCGCAGCTTCGTGCCGGGATTGACAAACGCAGCGCCCGGCACGTGGAGGCCCATCACCTCCATCATCATCTGGTTGGAATTGGCGGTGCCGTAAAATGTGCAGGTGCCAGGGGCATGATAGGAGGCGCTCTCGGCTTCGAGCAGTTCGTCATGCCCGATCTTTCCTTCGGCGAAGAGCTGGCGAATGCGCGCCTTTTCGCGGTTTGGCAGTCCTGACGGCATCGGCCCGGCGGGCACGAGGATCGCAGGCAGATGTCCGAAACGGAGCATTCCGATCAACAAGCCAGGCACGATCTTGTCGCAAATGCCGAGGAGGAGCGCGCCTTCGAACATCGCGTGACTGAGCCCTACCGCGGTGGCGAGCGCGATTGTATCGCGGCTGAACAGCGAGAGCTCCATGCCGTCCTGGCCTTGGGTGACGCCGTCGCACATCGCCGGTGCGCCGCCCGCGATCTGCGCTGTCGCGCCGACCTCGCGGGCAAAAATCTTGATTTGTTCGGGATAGCGATAATAGGGCGCATGCGCGGAGAGCATATCGTTATAGGCGGTGACCACTCCGATATTGATCGCATGGGCGCCCGCGATGGTCTGCTTGTCCTCGCCCGATGCGGCAAATGCGTGCGCCAGATTGCTGCACGAAAGCGCGCTTCGTCGCGGGCCGGCATCCCGCTGACGGTCAATGAAGGCGAGATAGGCGTCGCGTCGCCGCTTCGAACGGTTGGCAATACGGGCAGTAACGGCTTCGACGACAGGGTTCATGCGCGGTCCCTCCGGGACGTTTGGGAAATGCCATGAGCCGTGGCGCGCGCTGCCTGACTGTGCATTTCCCTCATTGTTGTTGCTCGCTTTGACGGTGCGATTGGATGAGGATTTGAATGGTCAGCAGGAGGGCCGCTGCAAGGATGATGGCTGCCGGAAGAGGAATATCGCCGAGCACGCGCGGCCCCCGATCGGCCAGCATCAACGCTGCCGAGGCGAGGTAGCTGCCGAGCGCGGCAATTGCCAAGGCGACTTGCCTGACAGCATGGTCAAGCCCGCTTCCAGGGGCGAGAGATCCGATCGGATGCCCCGCCGCCCCGGCGGGAACCCTTTGTAGCCACCCGGCGCCGATTGTGGGTGCCCGCCGGACAAATCGGGCGATTTCCCATTCGAGCCGGGGAGTATGGAGATTGCCGATCACGGCGCTGCGCCGATTAGCGAGAAATCGGTTTCCGGTCGCCTGCAATACAAGCAGCAGGTCCGCCTCGGGGTTGAGCTTGCGCAGGGTGCTTTCTGCCGTGAACACAGTACGGACCAGGGCGGCCAGATGCGGCGGCAAGCTGAGTGTCCTGTACCCCGACAACCGTCCGATATCGAGCATGGTCTTGGCAAGAGACCATTCCGACATGGCGGCGCCCTGCAGCTCCGCCAGGATCCCGTCCACGCCGCGGGTAAGTGCCGCGCGGTCGGCAGTGACCGAAAGGAGACCGAGGTCGATCGCCGCATCGGTGAGCCATTCGGAATCGAGGTAAATGAACGCTGCCACAAAACCGAGCAGAGCCTCGCGGGTGCCAATGTCGAGCCTGCCGACAGCTCCGAAATCGTGCACGCACAGACGCCCGTCCGACATGATCAGCAAATTTCCCGGATGCGGGTCGGCATGAAAGGCACCAAGAACGAAAAACTGTTGCAGATAGAAATCGATGAAAGTCTCGGTGAGCGTATTGCCGCGCTCGATGGCCTCGCGCTCATCCAGCGGGGTGCCCATGCTGCGCTCCTGCGTAATGACGGAGGCGTCCGACATCTCGTCGACGACATCGGGAATGTAAACCGTCTCAGAATCAGCGAAAGCGCGGGCGAACAGGCGGATGTTGCGCGCTTCCTGCCGCAAATCGGTTTCCCTTTTCAGATTGTGCGAAAGCTCCTTCGCCAGTGCCGCCGCGCGGTGACGTCTCAGCGCAGGTATGACATGCTGAAACAGGTGCACCAATATGAGCAGAATGCGCATGTCTCTTGCAATTTGCTCGCCCACTCCGGGCCGGAGGACCTTGACGACCACTTCGCGTCCGTCATGCAGCTTTGCGGCGTGGACCTGGGCTACCGAGCCCGCGGCCAGAGGGTCGCGTTCAAAACTGGCAAAGGCCGTTGCTGTGTTCGCGGCCAATGACTGCTCGATGATCCTTACCGCTGCATCGGCAGGGAAAGGAGCGGCCTGGCTCTGCAGGTTCGAGAGGCTCGCGGCCCAGCGCGCATCGAGCAGATCCCGGCGCTCGCTCAGCGCCTGTCCGAGCTTGGTGAAGGTCGGACCGAGATTTTCGAGACGCCGCGTGGTCCTTTGCGGAAGCGTGGTCATGCGTCGGCCGAATCCCAGACGGCGCAGCCCCATCGCGGTCAGCGTGTCCAGCAGGAACCGGGTTCCTGCCCACATGATCTGAATTCCCCGGATAATCATCGACCGCCCTGACCTCTCGCATCCTCGTTGAAGAATGGACGCTTGAAACGCGGGTGGATTACTATGCGGGGCGACCTGACCAAGAGAGCTTGCTCGGCGAAGTTACTGCGCTGGCCGAACAGTATCGCCACCCAGGTCGCGCTCACCTTTGGCGGGGGTAGCAGGCGGCGGTTGTAATCAAGCCGTGCAAAAAGCGTCCGTTCTCTGCACGTTGGCGATATTGTTCGCGAGAGCGCCGTCGGGAACGTTCGCAAAAACTGGAGCCGGGGAGACCCCATGAAATATGCAGAAATGATGGCGCAGCTTGTGGGTGGCGCCGGTTTTGTTGCGGCACTCGACCAGTCCGGCGGCTCGACACCGTCTGCCCTTCAGGCCTTCGGCATCGGCGCGGGCCGGTATTCCGGAGAGGACGAGATGTTCGCGCTTATCCATGAACTTCGCGTGCGCATCATGACAGCTCCATGTTTCGATGGGCGAAGGGTGCTCGGCGCTATTCTCTTCGAGCGGACCATGGATGCGCAGATTGACACCGTACCGGTGCCAGAGTTTCTCTGGCGGCGGGGGATCGTGTCCTTCGTCAAGATCGACCAAGGGTTGGAGAAAGATACGGGCGGCGTCCAGCTCATGAAGCCCATGCCGGATCTTGAAAGCCTGCTGTCCCGTGCGCGCTCTAGGGCCGTTCTTGGTACCAAGATGCGTTCAGTGATCAACGTCGCATCGCACCGGGGGATCGGCGATGTCGTGCGCCAGCAATTCGAGCTGGCCAACCATGTCCTCGACCAGCGACTTGTGCCGATTATCGAACCGGAAGTGAATATCGCAAGTGCAACGCGCGACGAGTGCGAGAGAATCCTTCTGGCCGAACTCGGCAATGCGCTCGATGGGCAAGGCTATGGCCGCCGTGTGGTCCTGAAACTCTCGCTGCCGGTTTCGGACGGGCTTTACGCGCCCCTCGTTGCCCATCCCAGTTGCGCGCGGGTGCTCGCCCTTTCGGGTGGGCTCTCCCAGGATGCCGCTTGCGCCGCGCTCGAAAGAAACCGCGGCATGATCGCGAGCTTCAGCCGGGCTTTGCTGCAGGATTTGCGGGCGCACATGCAAGATCAGGAATTCAACGATGTGCTCGGGCGCGCCGTCGAGCGCATCTACCGGGCTTCGACAGTCAAGCGTTTGGCCGATCGATAAGACGCCGCCAGTCCAACACTAGCCTAGATCCCTTATGCCTATTCTGCTCTAGTGCGCGAGAATCATCGGGATCGGGCTGTGCAGGATCATCTCCCGGGTGACCCCACCGAGTATGGTTTCCCGGATACGCGAGTGCCCATAGGCGCCGAGCACGATGTAAGCCGCCCCAACATCGTTCGCCGCAGCCACCAACGCTTCAGAGATCGATGCATCTTCGGCGGGTTGCCGCCGGGTCTGCGCTTCGATGCCGTGTCGTGCAAGATATTGCGCAAGTTCGTCCGGCGACGAACCTTCTTTGTCCTCGCTGACGGTTACGATGTGGACCTCAGCAGCATCGCGCAAGAGTGATCGGCTCAAGCGAACGGCATGCCCGGCTTCGGCGGATCCATTCCACGCAATGATCGCGTTCCCCCTAGGCGCGAACCGCTTTCCGCCGAGCGGTACGACGAGCGAAGGAGACTGGATATGAACGACAAGATCGGCGACGAGCGGCGCGGCTCGCGGCAGGACGGCATCTTTCTGCTCAGGCTGACTAATGACCACCAGATCGGCCAGAGTCGCGTGCGCAGCCAGCGCCTGTCCTGCGGAACCCTCGACGCGGCGCCATTCCCACTCAACGCCTTCTTGCGCCAGGCGGCTCTCGATCAATTGGCGATCTTCATTTTCCGCATCGCGAACCGATTGCAACGCTTCGGGCGAAATATAGCTTGCACCATACGGATCACCGATAAAAACATAGGAATTCCAGCTTGTGGCTTGCAGACAGATGAGGAGGCCCTTGTGATCTCGCACGAGATCGATCGCCGCAGCCAGGCGGCTGTCCTGTCCGGCGTCGCGATTGACGTGCAGCAGCACTGTTTTCATTTGTCTCATTCCCTTCCTGTAACCTTGCGAGCTTCGGCAAGCCGCCCGGCGCTCCGCTGGCGTGACGCATATCAGGCCACTCTTGGCAGATGCCTTGCGTTCGCCCCTGCTGGACCTGATCCAAAAGGACGCCGGAAGCCCGCGCGACTTACACTTTTCGGCGGCGCCTTTCGCTATCTCATTGCTGCTATGTAAGCCTTCGCGCGCCATTCCGTCCCTAATGGAGGGAAGCGCGCGCGGTTGAGCCGCGACTTCGCCCCATTCCTGCAGCAAGGAGCAATAGTCGCATGTCGGTTCCGCAAACCCTCGATGATCTGGGCGAAATCGCTGGCCAAATTGCGCTGGTCCGGGTCGACTTCAATGTACCAATCGGAAACGACGGCGCGGTCGGTGATGATACGCGCTTGCGAGCGAGCTTGCCAACGGTGATGGCGCTCAGAAGGCGCGGCGCGGTAGTCCTTTTGCTCTCGCATCTTGGTCGTCCCAAAGGAAAACCGAACGCGGCATTCTCGCTCGCGCCGGTTGCCAAAACCTACAGCTCCCTGCTCGGAGACGAGGTTCATTTTCTCGAAGACTGGACTGGCCCGGGAGCGCAGCGCGCGGTTTCCGAGCTAGAGGCGGGCGATGTTGCCTTACTGGAAAACACCCGCTTCTACGCAGGCGAAGAAAGCAACGATCCCGAGCTTGCAAGCGCGATGGCCGACCTTGCGGATTTTTATGTCAACGATGCGTTCTCGGCCTCACACCGGGCGCATGCATCCACGGTGGGAGTGGCAAGACTGCTGCCGAGCTATATGGGCCGCGCCCTGGAAGACGAGATCGGGGCGTTGCAATCGGCGACCGGGCTCGGGCGGCGCCCTTCCACCGCGATTATCGGCGGCGCCAAGATCTCGAGCAAGCTCAACGTCCTCGAGCAGCTCAGCACGAAGGTGGATAACCTCATCATCGGCGGAGCGATGGCGAACACCTTTCTTGCCGCGCTGAACAAGCCAATCGGCAGATCGCTCGCCGAGCGGAACCTCGAGGATGCAGCGCTACGAATTCTGAAGAGTGCCAGTCAGGGAAAGTGCCAGATCCATCTGCCCCAGGACGTCATGGTAGGCAGGGAACTGACGCCGCATCCCCTTTCGCTGCGCACGGCCCTGGTCGAAGATGTCGCCGCCGATGAGATGATCCTTGATCTGGGGCCTCTCACTGTCGCGAAAACTCTGGACGTGCTGCGATCCTCGCAGCTGCTCATCTGGAATGGCCCGCTCGGTGCATTCGAGACGCCTCCTTTCGAGACATCGACTTTCGCGATCGCCCAGGCGGCCGCCGAGCTGACACGAAAGGGATCGCTGACCTCGCTTGCCGGTGGCGGTGACACAGTTGCGGCCCTCAACAAGAGCGGTCTGACTGCGGACCTCACCCATGTGTCGACTGGAGGCGGGGCATTTCTCGAATGGGTAGCTGGCATCGCGCTGCCCGGTCTGCAGGTACTCAAGTAACTTGTCGTGGACCGAACTTGAGGCTCAGCAATATCTTAGCGGGATAGAGGGCGAGACGGGTCTGCGGCGAGCCACTCCCGATCACTGGGCATTGGACCCGCCAGACTCTTGCCGATGCGCCGTTTGGCCCATTGCCCTTAAGCTCAAGCGCAGTCGTTTTTCCAGTTCCAGGGCCGCAAAGAACACCGTGCCTATGGCAAAGAGAAGCACGCCATCGGCAAACGGAACCGGGCGTGTTGCAAAGATCGCCTGGAGGGGCGGCGCGTAGGTAATGCCCAGTTGCGCGGCGAACACGGCTATCACCGTGACCCATACCGCCTTGGTACCCCTTACTGCCGCCCAGGTGAGCGATGGGCCATAAATGTTTCGCACGTAGAAGAGATAGAAAATCTCCATGATCACGAGCATGTTGAGCGCGAGCGTTCGAGCCAATTCGAGATCATATTGCTGTTCGACACCATAAGCGAACACGCCGAAAACCCCGGCGGAAATGAGCAGCGAGGCGAAAATTATCTGCCAGGCCAGGGTGCCGTTCAAGACCGGTTCGGCTCTTGGTCGCGGTGGCCTCAGCATCGTATCTTTCTCGGTCGGTTCGAAAGCAAGGGCGATCCCCAGTGTGGTGGCCGTCACGAGATTGATCCAGAGGATTTGAATGGGCGTGATCGGAAGCGTGAGGCCGAGCAGGATCGTGATGATGATGGTCAGCGCTTCACCGCCATTGGTGGGGAGCGTCCAGCTGATGACCTTCTTGATGTTGTCGTAGACTGTTCTTCCCTCTCGAACCGCTGCAGCTATGGAGGCAAAGTCATCGTCAGCGAGGACGATGTCCGCCGCCTCTTTTGCTGCCTCGCTTCCACTACGCCCCATAGCGATGCCGGCATCGGCCCGTTTCAGCGCAGGCGCATCATTCACGCCGTCCCCTGTCATCGCGATCGTTAGACCGTGCGATTGCAGCGCTTCGACGAGCCGCAGCTTGTGGCCGGGATTTGTTCTGGCGAAAATGTCCGTCTCGAGAACCGCGGCAGCCAGTTCGTGGTCGGTCAGCGCGTCAAGATCAGTGCCGGTAAGCACAAGATCCGGATATTCGAGACCCACCTGCCTGCCGATGGCGGCTGCGGTGCCGGCATGATCACCCGTAATCATTTTTACCCGGATACCTGCTGCGCGGCACTCGGCGATCGCGGCGACCGCCGAAGGGCGTGGGGGATCGATGAGACCGACCAGCCCGAGCAAAACGAGTTCGCCCAGGAACTCTGCCGGCGGGAGTTTGTGCTCGGCAGGCCTGGCGACGCGTGTGGCGAGCGCAAGAACGCGCTGGCCCCGCGCGCTTAATTCATCGATGCGCATACGCCAGTAATCCCTGTCGAGCGCTACGGCATCGCCGGTTGCGCAGCGCTGGGAGAGGCACATCGAGAGCACCTGTTCGGGCGCACCTTTTGTGGTGATCAGACCTGGACCATTCCGCTTGTGCTGCAGGGTCGCCATGAAACGGTATCGCGCGTCAAATGGTATGGCATCGCTGCGAAACCATTCCCGCGTCAGCGGCTCCAGCGGCCCCCCAGCCTTGATCGCGAAGGCCAGCAGGGCACCCTCCATCGGGTCACCGCTGACGGTCCAGCTTCCTCCGGTCTCGTTGAGTTCCGCGTCGTTGCAAAGCGCGGCGACCAGGGCCAGTTCAGACAGCGCGTCGCTATAAGCAGGGTCATCGGAGGCGTGTTCGTGAGAGATTTCACCTTCAGGTCCGTACCCGTCGCCGGCAATTGAGAATGTCTGGTCGGCGAGTGCGACCGATGCCGCCATCATTTCGTTGCGGGTCAAGGTACCGGTCTTGTCGGTGCAAATGACGGAAACAGAGCCGAGCGTTTCGATTGCAGGCAAGCGCCGCACAATCGCATTCCGCCTTGCCATGGCCTGCACACCGATCGCCAGAGTTATCGTCAGCACCGCAGGCAAACCCTCCGGGATCGCAGAGACCGAAAGGCCGACGATGGCCATGAAGACCTCGGAAAAGTCCAGCTTTGCGACATAATAGCCGAAGGCAAGCAGCGTTACGGCGATCAGGAGGATGAGAAGAGTCTGTCCGTCGTCAGAACATTTGGCACAACTCGCGGCGTAGATCAGCGGAGTGTGGGCCTCGTCTTGGATTGATGTTTAGGCGGCGAGCTTGCGGTGTTGCAAGCGCCGATGTTCGAGTGTCTTTCGCTTGATCCTTTCTCTTCGTTTGATGATGGCGGCAGCCCTGCCGAAGTAGGCATCGGCGGGTGTGACGTTGTCGAGGCTCTCGTGGTAGCGCTGGTGGTTGTAATGCTCGACGAAGGCCTTGATCTGCTGTTCGAGATCGCCCGGCAGGAAGTAATTCTCCAACAGCACACGGTTTTTGAGCGTCTGATGCCAGCGCTCGATCTTGCCTTGGGTCTGTGGGTGGAAGGGTGCGCCGCGCACGTGGCTCATCTTGTTGGCCTCGATGTATTCGGCCAACTCGCTCGCGATGTAGCTGGGCCATTGTCGCTGAGCAGGCGGGGCCTGTGCAGCACATTGGCGTGGTCGCAGCCTGAGGCTGCCAGCGCCATATCGAGCGTGTCAGTGACGTCCTCGGCTCGCATGGTGGTGCAGAGCTTCCATGCAATGATGTAGCGCGAGTAATCGTCGAGCACGGTCGAGAGATAGACCCAGCCCCATCCTATGATCTTGAAGTAGGTAAAGTCGGTCTGCCACATCTCGTTGGGGCGGGAGGTTTGTGTGTGGAACGCGTCTGCCGCCTTGATCACGGTGTAGGCCGGGCTGGTGATCAGATCATGAGCCTTGAGCAGCCGGTAAACCGTAGCTTCGGACACGAAGTAGCGCTTCTCGTCGGTGAAGCGCACCGCCAGTTCTCGCGGGGACAGCTCGGTCTGTTCCAGCGCCATCTCGACGATCTGCTGCTGGACATCCTCGCCGATGCGGTTCCACACCCGGCTCGGCCCGGATGGTCGGTCTGCCAGCGCCTCGGGGCCACCTTCAAGGTAACGATCATACCAGCGGTAGAAGGTGCGCCGTGCCACGCCGAGCTGGTCCAGCGTGCGTTTGGCGGGCAGGTGCGACTGCTCGACGATCCTGATTATCTCCAGCTTCTCGGATGCAGGGTATCTCATTCGTCGTCTCCCCCATCCGCGATCATGCTTTTTTTGAGCAGACGGTTCTCCAGGGTGAGATCGGCCACACATTCCTTCAGATCACGGGCCTCACGGCGCAGGTCCTTCACCTCGTCCGTGGTCGCAGCACGCGCAGTGTCACCAGCCAGACGGCGCTTGCCGGCCTCCATGAACTCCTTGGACCAGGTGTAATACAGGCTCTGTGCGATCCCTTCACGGCGGCACAGCTCGGCAATGGAGTCATCGCCGCGCAGGCCATCGAGCACGATCCTGATCTTGTCTTCAGCAGAGAAGTGCCGACGGGTCTTGCGGCGGATGTCCTTTACGACCTGCCCGGCAGGCTTTTTGGACCTTGAGGATTTGGGCTTCATCTTCGTTCCTTCGTCACTACGACGAAGCCCAAATCCTCCTTAAATCACAACCTCAAATCTGTGCCACAGGTGCTGACGGGGGACAGATCTAAAGCTTTCGATCGGCTAATGACCTTGGGGGTGAGCCGGGGCCGCCTCGAATTCGAGCCAAAACTGCACCGAGAGCAGCAAGAAGTTTTGCAACCATGCACTGGACCTGCACACCAGGCAGAACACGTAATTCTTGAGGAGACACCCACCGCGTACCCCTCCTTTCCACCCGCCTGAGCTGGCGCTGTGGCGCGGGCATACCAGACTGAAAACTCAGGGCACAAATCGCCTTCGGTGAGACCAAAGCAGCCTGTCTGGCGCCCTACAAACTAGCGCACCGGCTCACCCATCCGGGGGAAAGGAGGAGCGTCGGGCTCTCTACGCAGAAAGAACATCAGGACGATCACGCTCATCGCTGCGGCAAAGAAGCACCACACCGATATGAACCAGGTGAGATAGAACGCGCCTGCCGCAAGAAAGGAGACGATTGCGCCGACCCCGAACCAGTTTACCCAGCGATGGCTGGATAGCAGCGGGCTGACACAGGTACCCAAGACATACAGTGTCATGACGATGCCAACGTAGAAGTGGGGGGATTCGTAGTCGATATGACCGTCGCCGGCTGTCGCGACGATTGGCAGGCGGATAAGGAAATACAGCAGGTAGAGTCCAACCAGGGTTCCGCCTATCGCCGTCGCCACGAGGGCCTTTCGGCGCCAGGCTACCTTCTCGAGCATATAGACCGCCACCGGGACGTAGATTGGCCACAGAACATGTGAAAAGACCGAATAGAGATAGGTCAGAACCGTCTTCAGTACCGGCGCCTTGTCAGGAAATGTCAGCCACAGTGCGCCCTCGATCAATTGCTGGACGCCAAACAGAACCGGAATCAGCGCGTAGGGTCTCTCGCCGCTATTGCGCGCCATTCGCATTGTGAAGGCACCGGTTGCCAACAGCACGGTGCCGGCGGCGAAACTCGCTGTGGCGGAAAAACACATTCAGTCTACCCTCGCTGGTTGGATGCCCGAGGATTTCTTCATGCACCCATGTTACACACGGGCCAAGTACCAAGCTTGCCGTGCGCTGTAATTATGATTTCAGCTCGACCATGGTCTCGCTCGCAATTACGGACGTCTGTGCACCGCCAGGCTTACAAAGCCCGAAGTGGCCAGATGAAAAGAATGAGATCCCTGAGTAATCTGGATCGCTTGCGAAGTAATACAAAGGGATCTCTTTTGGGTCATTGATCCAAGTTCGCTGTTCGGCGTGACGATCCATAGGCTGGACCTGCGCGGCCCGCCATTGCGGGTGCCGGGATGGAAGGCTATCGCTTAACCTACTATGCCAGCGCGTCTTTCCGCAATCTTAGTGATGCTTCTTTGGGCGTCCTGCTATCCGCTCATAACGGTCGGTCTCGACAGCGCGCCCCATCTCACCTTCGCCGTGCTGCGCGCGGTTCTTGCAGGCACCACGTTACTGGCGGTCGGTATCATTCTCAGAAAGCCCTTTCCGCGCGATGGAAGCATCTGGGGATGGATCATCCTTGCCGGTCTCGGCATGACGGGGCTGGGTTACTACGGGATGTTCCACGCTGCGGAGTTCGTTTCGCCCGGCCTTGCAACCGTCATCGCCAACGGCCAACCCCTCATCGCGGCAGGTCTCGCCTTTCTGTTTCTCCGCGAGCGCCTGTCCTCCAAAGGCTGGATCGGGTTATGGCTCGGCTTTGCGGGAATCCTCATTATTGCTGGCCCACGAATTCTCCAAGGTCCGCTGGCGCTCTCAACCGGCTTTGCATATGTGCTGCTTGCGGCCTTCGGCGTTGCCGTGGGCAACATCGCCATCAAGAAGCTCTCGGGGCGCGCCGACGCAGCGATCGCCATGGGCCTTCAACTCCTCATCGGCGCTGTCCCGCTCGCGTTTCTGGCTTTGCTTACCGAAGATCAGGGCCAAATCGACTGGTCGCCGGTTTTCATCGCGAGCCTGCTTGGGTTGGCGATCCCAGGTACAGCCCTCGCATTCTGGCTGTGGCAATATACGCTCGGCAAAATCGAACTCTCGAAGGCTAATGTATTCAGCTTCCTGGTGCCCGTTTTCGGTCTAACGATCGGCGCTGCCTTCTTCGGTGAAAGGCTTACACCCCTGATCATCATGGGCACAGCAATTGCAACCGCGGGCGTATGGCTGACGACCATAAAGTCATCGAGTGACGTTCAGCCGAAAGCGAAAGGAGCGAGGGACGGGCGCGCATAAGGGATGCTCTTCGTGAAAAAATCAGGTGGCGATGGGCTGCAGCAAAGGGCGGGCGATGACTTCGTTGGCGGATGCTAAAGCTAAAACTCCTCAAGCGCGCTCGAAAGCCTGGGCAAACGCGTCGCCAGGGCCGCAGCTATGCAGTCATGAACAGGTTCGGCGAAGTCCACCGGCATCGCTTCGCGCGCTACCGTCGGCGCATCACGTGCGCGGTCCATCAGTTCGTTGATGGCTGCACGCATGAGGCCTTTGCCAAGCCCCGCTGACTTGCCCGACTGGACAAAATGCCGACCGGTCACCTCGTTCAGCCGGTAGTGACGGTTGGTGCCTGCGGACATCGCGAGCCGGAACCTGTTCTGCGCAATCTGGTCGGAGTCGACGGCCGGTTGGGCCGAGAGCACATCGTAGAAGGGGGTCAGGCTGTAGCGTCCGCCGGGCTTCAGGAAGATACTGAAATTCTTGGCGTGCCCGTCCGTTGCACCAATGAGCCAGAAGAGGATCTGGCTCTTGAAAAAGGCGGCTGCGTCGGCTTGCGGATCGTCAGCACCGCGCAACAGGCCGAAGATATCCTTCATGTTCGGGCCGCCATCGCTCTGATATTTGTGCGTGGGCGGATAGCCGAGTGCTTGGCAGCAGTCCTCTTGCGGCAGACGCAGGATTTGCTTGGCGTTGCGCCAGTGCCTGTCGAACCGTTCGACGACGAGAACTCGGCGCTGGCCGACGGTCGCGATCTCTGTCGCTGCGACCGACAGGCCGAACGCCTTCATCAGCGTCATGCAATAGTGCTCGTTGTCGACGCTGTTCGACATGTCGATCATCCCGTCGGCGCTGGGTATCTGTCCAAGTTGCGGCTTCAGGATGTGAGTTGTCGGGGTCACACCGGCCGGTCGGTGCCATTTCCCATCGATTCGAAGCAGGGCCGTCTTCTCCTGCGCGCCGGCAACCGAGATCCTGAATTCCTGTTCCCGATCGACGCCAAGTGGAGCCCGTGCGAGATCGGCGAGAAGGGCCTCGACTTCGGTGTCGCTGACCGGTTCGCTTTCGATGTCGGTACTCTGCGCCTGATCTGCGCCTTCGGGCAGGAACTGCATGGCACCGACGCAGTCGCGTCCGATGGCTTCGAGTAGGCTGTAGAAGTCGGTGCCCTGAGCGCCCATGCGCTCGGCTACGCGGCGGCGTACTGCATCCCTGTCCGGGAGAAGATTGTCGAACACGGCGATGACCGGAGCGCCACGATAGGCCGCCGGGGTCAGAGGCAGCGAGAGCGACGCTGCGAAGCGGTGCTCCCAGGCCAGCCACTCTTCGGAATACCGGAAACTGATTGCACCGCTCGCCGCCTTTTCGAGGCGGCCGACCTGCCTGCCGTTGATAAGTACATCGAGGGGCGCATGGGTCTTTTTGCGCGCCATTTAGAAGACGTCCTCAATCGAGGCGCCGTCCTGCTGACGCGGCACGATCTGAAGATCGAGGCCGAGGACTGCGATGACACTGATGAGCGTGTCCAGCTTTGTTCCTTCGCTTCCGTTCTCTATGGCCGAGATGGTTTTCTGCTGCGTCCCGGCGAGTCTGGCGAGCTCGGTTTGGGTCAGGCCCTTGCCGAGGCGATGGGTCTGGATCACGGCTCCGAGTTGACTGGGAAGCCTGACGATCTGGCGCATAGCATACCTCCACACTCCACTATACCGCCAAGGGTATAAAATGGCAATATACCTTTTGGGGAATAAATCACCCTTATTCCCTGGGGGGGTATGCTGCATCCGATCGCCACGAGAGATCCATCAATGGTGCCGGTCGGGCGAACCTCGCGTAGGAGAGAGGCGTCTTGAACAGGATGATCCGACCCGTGTCGGCGAGTCAGGAACCGGACTTTCGTTTCCCCCTAAGCCATCCGATCCTTGGTAACCTGTTGGCCAGCAGAACAAATCCCGAAAGGGCAATGAACGTACCTGCGATACCAAACAGGAGAAGCCACCAGCTGTTGATGCGGTCGCGCTGGGTCCAGTCCATGATGTGAAGGCCCCAGATGAAATCGAAGAGCCGCCAGGTATCGCTTCGCGCTGACAGGACCGTTCCGCTCGAGGCGTCGATATAGACGCGCGTCGCGTCGCGTTCGTCATAGGTGATCTGCCAGGCCGGGAAGGGGCCCCTGAATTCGGTCCCGACGTCGCGTTCGACAAGCCGCGCGCCGGCGACCGAAGTCTCCGGGCCTATCCAGGCGCGGCGAGCGATCGCGCCCGCTGTCGCGGCCGAAATGGGGGACAACAAGCGTCCGCTATGCGGATCATGCAGCGTGACACCGCCATCCGCTCGCCGCACTTCGGTAACCACCTTGCCGTCGAGAGCACGTGTGGCAACCGAAACCACATCATCTTGCCTTTCCAGCCATTCGGGTAACTCGGCCCGGGCAGGCAATATTTGCGCAGCGCGGGACACGATATGCTCCGAGCGTACCTCCTCCAGATCGAGAAAGGACATCAAGGCACCGGTGCCCATCCACAGCAGAACTTGCGCCCCGATCAGGAGCGCCAACCACTTGTGGAGCTTGCTGCTAAAGACATGCAAGCGCAGTTTGAGGGACCGCGAAGCCAACTGTCTCGCCGCTCCGTAGCGGGTCAGGGCCGCCGCGGCGCGCGCGAGGAGGAGTGGTACTGCACGATCTTCCAGCCCGATTCATCGTGCGAAAGGACCGAGGTCGCGACCCCGTCACGCTCGATCACGCGCCCGTCCTCGAGCTCGATCCGGTAGCCGTAGGTTTCGTAGCCATAGGCCATATGGCCCTTACGGGTCATCGTCAGCGTCGGGTCGGTGAAAGTAAAGCTCGTGATCGCATCGAGCTCGGGTCCGAGATGGTGCTCCATGTAATTGGCGAAACTCCCCTCGGACTTGCCGTTCTCGAAGATCGCGGAGGCTTCCGCGAACAGGGCCGACATGCCTGCGGCATCGCGCGACACCAATGCGGCGCGATAAGCCTCGAGAATATCTTCAGCGCCCGACACATCTTCGCTGGCCGAACCTGTCTTGTCGGAATGATGTGTCCCATGTCCGGAATGGTCCATGTCCTGCGCCGCAGCCGGCACTGGCGCCGCAGCAATAGCTAGCGCAACTACCGGCACTCGCAATAAAGTGTTCATCATGTCAGTTTCTTCTCCCTTGACCTAAAACCAGAACCGCACGCCGACGACGTAGTTCGTTACGCTGGGGTCCTCGCCGGCGGCCCTTGCGAAATCGCGGCTGTTGCCGATCTTCCATTCCTGGTCGATGCCGATATAGGGCGCGAATTCGCGCGCGAATTCGTAGCGCAGGCGAATGCCGACCTCGATCGTATCGATCCCCGAGCCGATCCCGAGTTCGGGAATGTCCTGTGCTGACAGCGCGATTTCGGCGCGCGGCTGCACGATCAGACGCTGTGTGATGAACTGATCGATTTCACCTTCAATTCGTGCGGTAAGATCGCCCTTGTTCGACAGAAATGCTGCTGCATCGACCTCGAACTCATAGGGAACGAGCCCTTGGATGCCCACAACCGCATGGGTGCGTTCAGGCCCAGTAAAATCCTGCCGCACGCCCGCCTGAAAATCGAAGAAAGGCGCAATGGCACGGCTCCAAAGCGCCTGCACTTCGGCGCTTTCAATGGTCTCGCCGAAGCTGCCTTCGCCTTCGGATTTGAACCAGAACTTGTTGTAGTCACCGCCATAATAACCCTGGACGTCCCACAAATAGCCGTCGTCGCCCTCGCGCAGGCGGTATTCGAGCCGGTCGCCCTGAAACCAGAATACCGGCGTTCCGCTCACTTCCTTGGTGACGGCCGCCCGAGACGCAGCCATTTCCTCTGCGCCGACAAAGGCATCGGCGGCAAAGGCGGGGCCCTGTAGCGCTTCAGGCGGGGGAGGGCCTTCCGGGATCGCCATATGGTCGGCGGATGCTCCATGGCCCATCGCGGAATGATCCATTTGCGACATGCCGCCCTCATCCTCCTTGCCGGTCATGGGCATCGCGCCATGCTGGGCTGCCCCATGATCCATGTTCGAATGATCCATAACCTCCGGGTTCTCAACCTCCTCCTGAGGATGCTGCGTCCGGGAGTGATCCATCTGAGGTTGATCCGGCGCATGGTGATCGTGCGCCTCGCTCGCAGCCTCGTCGTCTTGAGCAGCTTGCCCGGCCTGGCTCTGCGGTTCGGCAGCCTGCGTGCCGTGATCATGCTGCTGTGCCCAGACTGCGCTCGGAAGTGCCAGCAGGGGGAGGGCGATCATCATGGTCGCGCGCTTCATCAGCCTTCTCCTCCCTCGAGCGGTCGGACCGTCACCACCTGAAACATTCCGTTATGCATGTGGTAAAAGAGATGACAGTGGAACGCCCAGTCGCCCCGTTCATTGGCGGTCAGGTCGAATTGCGCGCTGCCGCCGGGCTGGACCGTCAGCGTATGTTTGAGCGGTTGACGGTCGGCCGGAGCCCCGTTCACGAGTTCGAAGAAGTGTCCGTGCAAATGGATCGGATGCGCCATCATGGTGTTGTTGATGAGCTTGACGCGCACGCGCTCGTTATAGGCAAATTGAATCGGCTCGGTGATCTCGTCGAACTTCTTCCCGTCGAACGACCACATATACCGCTCCATATTGCCGGTTAGATGGATCGTCTTGAGCCGGCTCGGACGCCGGTTGTCGGTATTGGGCTTGGCGGCGATAAGCTGGTTGTAGTTGAGCACGCGGTGGCTCACATCGTCGAGCCCGAGGCCAGGAAAACCCATCCGGTCGATAGGATTCATGGCAACCGAGTCGATCCCTGGACCAACTTTCACATTGGGTGGAAGCAGTGATGTATCGCGCATGTTCATACCCGACATGCCGGCCATCCCAGCCATCTCGGATCCACCGCTGGAGCCATGATCCATTCCGGCCATGCCACCCGCGCTTTGATCCATGCTCGCCGCGGCACCGTGACCCGCATGCCCGTCTCCAGCAGCGCCTGCGCTATCGCCGTGCCCGGCCATGCCCATATCGGTCATGGTGAGAAGCGGCGGTTTGCGCAGGGGCGGGACGCTGGCCCGGGCGCCGGGGCGACTGGCAAGGGTCGCCACGCCCATGCCCGAGCGATCAATGGCCTCGGCGACGAGCGAATAAGCCTCGCCGCGCGGCTCGATGATCACGTCGTAGGTTTCAGCAACACCGATCTGGAACTCGTCGGTCTCGACCGGCTGTACGTTTTGGCCATCGGCCTGAACCACGGTCATCGGCAGGCCAGGGATGCGGATATTGAAATAGGTCATCGCGGCGCCGTTGATAAAGCGCAAGCGGACCCTCTCTCCCGGCTGGAAAAGGTATTCGAGATCGTCTTCCGGCCCGTGACCATTGATGAGGAAGGTGTAGGTCGCGCCGCTCACGTCGGAGATGTCGGTCGGCATCATCCGCATGCGCGCCCACATTCGGCGCTCTTCGCCGCTCATGTCGTAGTCGTCGGTCCAGGTGGTTTTGCCATAGTTGAAGTAGCCCTCGGCGACCTTGAGTTTCTTCATGATCGAATAGGGACTCATGGTCGACCAGTCGGACAGCATGACAACATAGTCGCGGTCGTATTCATATGGTTCGGGCTCGATCGGGTCGACGATCAGGGGGCCGTAATGGCCAAGCGGCTCCTGCAGCGTATGCGCGTGCCACCAATAGGTGCCCGACTGGCGGATGGGAAACTGGTAACGATAGGTATCGCCCGGCTCAACAGCCGCCATGCTCACCCCGGGTACACCGTCCATAAGGAAGGGTACGAGCAATCCGTGCCAGTGAATGGAAGTGCCATGCGAACTCCGATTGAGGAGATCGACCGTCAGGTTCTGGCCTTCCTTGAGGCGCACCAAGGGTCCTGGGATGGTGCCATTCACGGCAACACCCGGCCCGCGGCGCGAGCCAGTGGTGAAGGTCGTGTCGGCGACGCTCATTGTAAGATGTTCGCCGGACAGAACGTCGCTCCCGCGGCGCGCGATCGTGCCATCGAGACCTCCGCGTGCCCACGCGGGCATTGCACCGGCAAGGCCAAGCATTCCGACCCCGCTTGCGCTAGACCCCAGAAAATTACGGCGATTGATCGCGACCATCGAAAGCTCCTGTATGAACGATACACCCTCAACTACGAAGGGCCCGGTTCTACCCCTCAAAAATTTTCCAGGCGGTCGCGCAATTTTTGCCGGGCACGATAGATGCGGGTCTCGATTGCCTTTTCCGACACGCCGAGAAGTTCGGCGGCTTCCGCCTGGCTGCGTCCGTCGATACTGACCAATATGAGCGCTTCGCGAAGACGGATCGGAAGACGCTCGATTTGCTCCAGGAGCATTCGCAATTCCTGGCGCTGCATCGCGATCTCTTGCGGATCGGGGCTGTCGTCAACAATCGCCAGTGTTTCAGATTCCGCGCCCAATCCGAAAAAGCGCGCCGTTTTGCGTTTGCGCAGCCTGTCGCGGCATTTGTTGAGCACGACTGTCGTCAAAAAAGGGCCAACAGGACGGTCCGGGTCGAGGCGGTGCCGGGCGACCCAGACCGAAGCAAGCCCGTCCTGAACAGCGTCTTCGGCCTGATGCGGAGACGCAAGCATGCGTGTCGCCAAAGCAATAAGCCGCGCTATATGGGGTTCGACCAGCGTCCCATATGCTGCCTTGCTGCCCCTGCGGGCATCTTCGACCAGGGCGGTCTCGGACCGGCTTTGCGCCTGCGTCACGGAAGCCTAATTACGCGAATTGCTGGTGAGCGCCTCGGAGACCTTCCGATCGAACAGGCGCTGCTGCTCGGGCTCGAGTATCTCGCGCATGTCGAAGACGTGTTGGACCGTGGCTTTCTGCAATTCGCCCATCCGTCCATGCACATCGTCAATCGCCGCGCTCACTTCGGGGCCATATTCGTGCTCGTCGGCCATCGCCTGAGCGAGCCTCGCATTTGCCGCGCGCAGCGATGACTCAAGTTCAGCACGCTCGACGGCGAAGCGGGCTTCCAGGGTCTCGAGGCGCGCGTTCTGGTCTTCGGTCAAAACCAGTTCCTCGTGCACGAACTGGTGCAGGCTGCCATTGTCTTCGTGGCTGAGCCAGCGATCAGCCGCGATCGCCCCCAAACATCCCGCGAGCCCGGCAAGAAGAACGGCAAGCAGGAGGCGTCCGTTCGTCAAAGTCTAGCTCCCGACATGCAGGAGAGCGGCGGGAGAAAGGTGCTCGTTCGACGCAAAATCATTATAGGCGGAACTCGCAGTTGAGCCCTGATTGTAGGGCATGATGGTCGTGCCGAAGCCTGCTCCAAGGCCGATGACGAACAGGCTGCAAAAGAGCGCGGCACGCCGGCGGCGATCGGCAACCTCGCCAAGCTGTCCGGCGCGCTGCCAGACACCATCCATGAAGTCTGACGGGTCATGCACAATATCATGCGCGGCCAGCTGTTTGAGCGAAGCATCGAGGGAAGGATAATCTGACATAGGCAACCTCTAACTATTGTAACTCCTTTACGCCACAGCCCGCCGAAGCCCTCAAAAAAATATTTGAGGGGTATGATATTCTCGCGCGTATCAAGGCATATGAGCATATTCACCCGCCTTGGCCTCGCCGCCCTCTTCGCAGCCTTTCTGCTTTCGGCACCCTTGCACGCGCATGAAGGGCATCAGGACAATATGTCCGACGCTGAAATGCTGGCGATGGAGGAGGGTATGGCCATGCCGGACGACGCCCATGCCGGCGAGCTTGCGCCGCCCGGGGAAGAGATGGACAGGCCGAACGCGCAGCAGTCCATGTCGCCTGAAGACATGATGCAGCAGAAAATCACGGAAAACCGCCTGACCTCGGCAGAGGACCTTCTGTCGCGCCTTCATCCGGTCGCGGCGCATTTCCCGATTGCGCTTCTCTTCGTCGCCGCACTCGCCGAACTCGCCTTGATGGTGCGCCCGACCTTGGGGCTTGAGACGACGATCCGGTTTCTCGTAGCCGGCGGCGCGATCGGGGCGGTCGTTGCGGCTTTGCTCGGATGGTTTGCGGGTGGATGGCGACTGCTGGACCGGTCGGAAAATCTCGCCATTCACCGCTGGAACGGCACGACGATTGCCATATTGAGCCTCCTCGCCTGGTGGGTTGCTGCGCGCGGAAAGGGGAGAGGCGCGCTGCGCTTGCTTCTGGCGCTGATCGCTGCGGCGCTCATCGTACAAGGCTATTTCGGCGGGGAGATGGTGCACGGGCCCAATCATATGGGCATCATGTAGGTGGGACGGGTAGCCGCTCCTCAAGGCGACCGAGCCTTCACGCCAGCCCTTGGCAAAGCTTGGCTGACCCCGGTCTATGACCTCACCATCGCCTTGTTTACGCGTGAGCGGACATGGCGGCGCGCGGTTGTCCGCGCCGCCAATCTTGCGCCCGGCGATCATCTTATCGATGTTGGGTGCGGAACCGGCACCTTGCTTCGCGATCTCATGATCAGCTGTCCGCAGGCGGGTCTCGCCGGCGTTGAGCCCGATCCGGCAGCACTGGCCATCGCGCGTCGCAAGTTTGGCGCCGGGGCGGATCTGATCCGTTGGCACAATGGCTTTCTCGATACCCTCGACCTGACCGCGCGATGGCAGCCAAACAAGATCGTCAGCAGCCTCGTCTTTCATCAGGTTCCGCTGGGTGAAAAGCGGGCAATCCTGGAGCAGATGCACGATCTGCTCCAGCCCGGAGGCATGGTGCTGATTGCCGACTATATGGCTCAGGACTCCGCCCTTATGCGCAAGCTTTTCCGCGCCACGGTGCAGCAGCTCGACGGTGTCGAAGACACGCAGCCCAATGCCGACGGTATCCTGGAGCGGCAGCTTGCCGAAATTTTCACCGACGCCGAAAGGCTTCACGTCTTCCCGACCGCCACCGGAGCGATATCGCTCTGGCACGGCTACAAGAAAGGTCCCCATACATGACCCGCACGTTTGCGCGAAAGCGCTTTCGCAACTCGTTCGCCGCAACAGCCCTCCTGGTAATTGCCGCCTGTTCGAACGTTGCCCAGGCGGCCACCTACACGATGTATCGCGATCCCGGCTGCGGCTGCTGCCTCAAATGGGCCAACCATTTCGAGAACGGCATGGACGCCGAGGTTGCGACTGTCGACACCACTGACATGGGTTCGGTGAAAGCCGACAAGGGCGTACCTTCCGATCTGTGGTCGTGCCATACGATGGTGATCGAGGGATATGTCATCGAAGGTCACGTCCCGGCAGAAGCAATCTCAAAATTGCTGCGCGAGCGCCCGGCAGGCGTTTCCGGACTTGCCGTTCCCGGCATGCCGCTGGGCTCACCTGGCATGGAATACGAGAACCGTGTGCAACCCTATGACGTCATCGCCTTTGGGCCCGGCGGCCGTACGGTTTTCGCAAGTTACCCCTGAACGGGCAAGAAAACGCCCCCAACTTTTGGAGAATAATGATGAAAATGATCCTCACCGTCACTGGCGCGCTTGCTTTCTCGGCAAGCCCGGTCCTTGCTCAGGAGGCCCCTTCTGAAAAGCCCAAAATGTGCGAGATGATGCACGATGGCAAGAAAATGCAGGGTATGATGAAGAAGGACAAGGACGGAAAAATGTCATGCCAGATGATGGACCATTCCAAGATGGACCATTCGAAAATGGACCATGGCCAGTCCGGCCATGGCAAGAAAAAGGCCGCCGAGGCTGAAAAGCCGCAGACCGAACACAAGCACGACTGACCAGCCTTTGGCGTCTGGAGCCGACAATTCAATCGGCTCCAGACGGTCTAACGGGCCATGCGCTCGATGAGAGTGAGAAGTTCGGCGATCTTCTCCGATTGATCGGCCTTGTTGTTCGATGAGAGCGCCTGTTCGATGCAGTGCTTGGTATGGATGTCGAGTACTTTGGTCCTGGCGGCGCGCGCGGCGGCTTCGAGCGCGAGGATCTGCTGCAGGATATCGACGCAATAGCGCTCTTCTTCCATCATTCTCGATATTCCTCGCGCCTGCCCCTCGATCTTGCGCATTCGGGTCAAGACATCACGAAACTTGGGGTTTTGATCATCGCTCATGCCGTTCTCTCCAGACGCCGAGTTCATTCCTGACTGCTTTTGACACAGTTGCAAAGCAGTTCGCAATACACTATACCCCCCTATAGTATACGACGGAGGCAAAGATGACCAATGCGACGACGAAAGGTTCAATCCTTGCCTGGGGCTGGGCTTTCAGCGTCTTACTGCTGATTACCTATCTGCTCTGCGTGGCCTTTGGCCTGATCGCGCCCGATACTTTCCATATGCATGAAGCATGGGCGCCTTTGCTGCCAGGCTTCGATTGGTTGACATGGCCTGGCTTCTTCGCCGGGGCTATCGGCAGCTTTCTCTATGGCTGGTATATCGCGATCCTAGGGGTCCCGCTCGTCCGCTATTTCAGAAAAAGGATCGGGTGAAGAACCGGCAATGTGGATTTATCCGCTGCCGCGAATTCCGCACAGGTCGCAAAGCCTATGACAATGCACAGCTTACCCTTTTCCGGTTCGTCTTTCAGCAAAAAGAGGGAATTGTTCCTGCATACGGTTATCGGGCCAGTGCTGGGCATCTTAATCCTTCATCCGCTCACCGCGCTCGTTTATGGGTCTGGAGGGGCAGCAGCGGCGAGCGTGCCATTTGCTGAGCAGTTGGGCTCGGCGGTCGATCGACTGAGCGCGGCATTTGAAATCGAAATGCTGCCCATGAGCCTGGCTTTCGCGGTGATCGGCGGCGCAATCGGCCTGACGTTTGGTCTTTATCATCTGCGGCTCATGGCAGATCGCCAGATAATCCGCTCTCTGGAGCATCAATTGGCCGAAGAGCTGCCGCTGCTCATCGCCCGAGGCGAGGGCGCACAGCTGGAATTCAAATCGTCGCTGCGTTGGGGTACGCGTGAACAGCGCGCAAATCGAAGCCTTCAACAGGTCGTGTTCAAAACGATTGCCGGATTTCTCAACAATGATGGCGGCACGCTGCTCATCGGCGTCGACGATAGCGGGGGCATCGTAGGAATCGAGGCCGATCTGAAGACTCTCAAGCACCCCAATAAGGACGGGTTCGAGCGCGTGCTGATGGACGCGATACGATCAGCACTCGGCGGTAACGCCTGCGCCCTGATCCATTGTTACTTTCACGATCTCGATGGCCGAACTGTTTGCCGCGTGATCGCACAAAAGAGCCTCGAACCGATCTATTTTCTCGACAATGGAGTGGCGCGCTTCTTGCTCCGCGCCGGCAACAGTACACGGGAATTGGATGCGCGCGAAGCGCACACTCACCTTTCGCAGCGCGGAAAAGAATATGCACGGCAGGCATGAGATGATCCTCTGCCATAAATCGGCAAGTCGGGTTGATCTCGTTCCCCGTTTCACGCTGTCACTTTCAGCGGGGTACGCCGCCTGTCAGCTCGGTTCGGCCTTGTCGGCGGAACACTGGCACACCTTTGGCCAGATCCAGGGAGACTATGATGGACCATTCTAATTGCAGCCATAGCGGCCACGGCGAAGCCGTTGCTGGCGATGATGGCCGCTACGATCTCGTTCCCGCTGGTTATGACGGACCGGTTTATACCTGCCCTATGCACCCGCAGGTCCGGCAGCCAAAGATGGGGTCGTGCCCGATCTGCGGCATGGGTCTCGAACTCGAATCCGCGGCCATGGTCGATGACGGACCGAACCCGGAGCTCGTCGACTTTACAAGGCGTTTCTGGGTCGGCGCCATCCTCACCTTGCCGCTGCTTGTTCTCACGATGGGCCCCTATGTGGGCTGGCCGGGCGTGCGCGAAATATTTGGCGAGCGGGCCACCCTATGGATTGAACTGGTGCTCGGTACACCGGTCGTGTTGTGGAGCGGATGGCCGTTTCTCGAACGGGGCTGGAATTCGTTCCGCACCTGGAACCTCAACATGTTCTCGCTCATCGGCATGGGCGTTCTCGCCGCATGGATTTTCAGTGTCGTCGCCGTCCTGGCACCGGACATCTTCCCGGATGGCTTTCGCGATCCAGAGGGACATGTCGGCGTCTATTTCGAAGCCGCGGCCGTTATCGTTACGCTTGTGCTCCTCGGCCAAGTCATGGAGCTGCGCGCGCGTGAAGGCACCGGTAAGGCCATTCGCGCTCTCCTTGATCTTGCAGCCAAAACCGCCCGCGTCATCAGGGCAGACGGCACTGAAGAAGAAATCCCCCTTGAGCACGTGGCTGTTGGCGACCAATTGCGGGTCCGCCCAGGCGACAAGGTGCCCGTTGACGGTGTAGTGCTCAAAGGCCGCTCGTCGATCGACGAAAGCATGATCACCGGTGAACCAGTCCCGGTCGAAAAGGTCGAGGGCGACGCCGTGACCGGGGCAACGATCAACGGAACAGGCAGCCTGGTGATCGAAGCGAAACGTGTCGGATCAGACACCATGCTCGCGCAGATCGTGGAAATGGTTGCGGCCGCACAGCGCTCGCGCGCGCCGATCCAGAAGTACGCCGACAAGGTGGCCGGCATGTTCGTCCCCGCGGTTATCGGCATAGCCGTGCTCGCCTTCATCGCCTGGGCGATCTGGGGCCCCGCACCAGCGCTTGCCTATGCCCTCATTGCTGCAGTTGCGGTACTGATCATCGCCTGCCCCTGCGCTCTCGGCCTGGCGACGCCGATGTCGATCATGACCGCGACAGGAAGAGGGGCGCAGGCGGGCGTTCTGATCAAGAACGCCGAAGCGCTCGAGCGCTTCGAGAAAATCGATACGCTGATCGTCGACAAGACGGGTACGCTGACCGAGGGGCGCCCAAGGCTCGTCGCGGTTATGCCCGAAGAGGGCCACGATGAAATCGAGGTGTTGAGCCTGGCGGCGTCGCTCGAGCGCGGGTCGGAGCACCCGCTCGCAGAAGCGATCGTGCGCGGCGCCGAAGAACGCGGCGTCGCGATGGAAGCCGCCAGCGAGTTCGAGGCCGTAACCGGTAAAGGCGTCATGGGCACGGTTTCCGGTAAACGCGTCGCGCTGGGTAACCTTGCGCTCCTGTCAGACCTCGGTTTGGAAGGTGCCACGCTCAGCGAAAAGGCCAATGCGCGCCGCGACGAAGGCGAAACCGTCATGTTCGTGATCGTGGCAGGCAAGATTGCTGGCCTCATCAGCGTTGCCGACCCGGTCAAGGAAACCACTCCTGCGGCGATCAAGGACCTGCACAAGCTCGGCCTTACGATCATTATGGCGACCGGCGACAATGAGCGGACGGCGCAGGCGGTTGCCGCCCGCCTTGGTATCGACGACATTCGCGCAGGCGTTCTTCCCGCGGACAAGGCGCGGCTCATCCGTGAATTGCAGGAAGGCGGTGCCAAGGTGGCCATGGCCGGCGACGGGGTTAACGACGCTCCGGCGCTTGCCCAGGCAGATGTCGGCATTGCGATGGGAACCGGCGCGGATGTCGCGATCGAAAGTGCGGGGATTACGCTCGTTAGAGGCAATCTCGACGGGATCGTCCGGGCCCGCAAGCTTGCCCGGGCTACGATGCGCAATATTCGGCAAAATCTGTTTTTTGCGCTGATTTACAACGCCTCGGGCGTGCCCGTCGCGGCCGGTGTTCTTTATCCTTTCTTCGGCATCCTGATTGGCCCAATGTTCGCAGCCTTTGCGATGAGTGCGTCCTCCATATCGGTAGTCCTGAACTCGCTCAGACTTCGTAGTGCGAAGCTGTGAACATTCGACAATCGAACAAATCGCCATCCCTGATCCATGCCTCAATGCCTCCGCATTGCGGCAGGGCCGGTCGCCTGTGGAAGATGGCAGCGCGACGCAAGCCATAGAAAGGTAAACCGCATGGATAACCATTCGGCGCACGAAGATAATCTGAACAAGAGCAGCATCACCCTGCTTGGCGGCGTTGCCATGGGGACTGGCGTCATGATCGGTGCGGGCATTTTTGCGCTCACCGGTCAGATCGCGGAGCTTGCCGGCCCTCTCTTCCCCCTCTCCTTCGTCGCAGGCGCGCTCATCACCGCGCTCGCATCATACAGCTACATCAAGATGTCGAATGCCTGGCCATCGTCGGGTGGCATCGCGATGATCCTGCAAAAGGCCTATGGTCCGGGTGTCGTCGCGGCCTCCGCATCAGTGCTGATGGCCATGTCGATGGTTATCAATGAGAGCCTGGTGGCGCGAACCTTCGCGACCTATGCGCTGCGTCCGTTTGGGCTCGAAGAAAACGCATTGCTGATATCGGGCTTGGCGCTGGGACTCATCGTTTTCGCCTATCTGGTCAACGCCGCGGGCAATAGATCGGTAAGCGGGTTTTCGCTCGTTATGTCGGCGATAAAGGTTGGCGGGATAGCGGTGTTCGCAGTTGCGGCGATCTGGGCCAGCGGACTGTTCGCAGGCGCCTTTACCGAGCCTGCTTCCTTGTCGAACGGCGAAGCATTGCTCGCTTCGGTGGCCTTCTCGATCCTTGCATTCAAGGGGTTTACAACCATCACCAACAGTGGCGGAGAAATCGTCGATCCGCACAAGAATGTCGGTCGCACAATCATGATCTCGATTGCCGTGTGCATCGTGGTTTATCTGCTCGTCGCCTTGGCCGTTGGCTCCAGTCTCAGCATCGGCGAGATCGTTCAGGCGCGTGACTATTCCCTGGCCGCGGCAGCGCGCCCCGCATTGGGAGATCTCGGGTTCTATTTCACCGTAGCGATTGCCATCTCGGCGACTACGTCGGGGGTCATTGCGAGCGTGTTCGCCGTCTCGCGGATGCTGACAATGCTGACCGAGATGAAGATGATCCCCCACAGCCATTTCGGAATGAAGGGCGGCATCCGTAGCCACATGCTGGTCTATACGGTCGTCATAGCCGGCACACTGGCGGTCCTGTTCGACCTTTCCCGCATCGCCTCGCTCGGCGCCTTCTTCTACCTTGTCATGGACATGCTCGTCCATTGGGGCGTGTTTCGCAGTCTTCGCAAAGAGATCGGCGCCCGCGCTTCCGTCCTGCTCACCGCGCTGGCGGCCGACGCCGTTGTGCTCGCCGCATTTACGGCCGCCAAACTCAAGAGCGATCCGGCCGTGGTTTCCTATGCGGTGATCGGAATCGCGGCCGTGTTCGTGGCGGAATGGATATTTCTGTCCGGCCAGCGCAGGGAGACGAACACAGATTCTATTGAAAACAAGGTCGAGAGCGGAAGCGGCGATCACGACCGTCCTTGAGCGCAACATTGGCTGTTTGGCAGCTCAGATAAATATTTTTGAGGCGGCGCCGTAATTTCGCGCCGCCCCGCCCGTCTTTATTCCTTCGGCTGCAATCGGAATACCGGAAGTTTGTCCATCTTGTCCGTACCAGGCCGCGCGATCGACCGGCAGAAAGAGATTCGCGGGAGGAATGTCGGCGATTGCGACAAACATCGTTTCTCTTTCGAAGAACGATGAAACGAAAACGCGAAACGAACATTGGAATTGAACAAGCAGCCCCAGGCTGTGCGTGTGAACAAGGGGCTGTAAAGGCATGAAAACTGCGAGTGTTTACCGGATGGTGATGGAGGATCATGTCTGTCCCTATGGCATCAAAACGGTCGATCTTCTCAAGCGGCAAGGCTTCGAGGTCGACGATCATCACCTGACCAGCAGGGAGGAAACCGACGCGTTCAAGGACAAGCACGACGTCGAGACCACGCCGCAGACCTTTATGGAAGGCAAGCGCATTGGCGGCTATGACGATGTCCGCGAGTTCTTCGGCAAAAGCCGCTCGCAGCCCGAGGAAGGCGAAACCAGCTATCAGCCTGTCATTGCGATTTTCGCGGTCGCGCTGCTGCTCGCGCTCGGGCTGAGCTGGGCGTTTTTTGACGACCTCTTCACCGTTCGGGCCGCGGAGTGGTTCGTCAGCCTCTCGATGACCTTGCTCGCCGTCCAGAAGCTTCAGGACGTGCGCAGTTTCTCGACCATGTTCCTCAACTACGATCTACTCGCACGGCGCTGGGTGCCCTATGGCTTCGTCTATCCGTTCGGCGAAGCCGCTGCCGGCATTCTCATGACCGCGGGCGCACTGACCTGGCTTTCTGCCCCGCTGGCATTATTCATCGGCACCGTCGGCGCTGTCAGCGTCTTCAAGGCTGTCTACATCGACAAGCGTGAGCTCAAATGCGCTTGCGTCGGAGGTAGCAGCAACGTCCCGCTCGGTTTCGTCTCGCTGACAGAGAACCTGTTCATGATGGGGATGGGGCTCTGGATGGGTCTCAAGGTCTTTACATGATCCTCGGTTTAATCCTGGCGACCTCGCTGTTCCTGATATCGGTGGGCTCGCACCTCGTCATACTGAATGCGGGCCATACGCTGCTCGAGCAAAACTGCAGCCTTCTGCACAAGCTGGGCATCGCGCTGCTCGTTCTTTTCTCGCATCTGACCGTAGCGGCGTTCTTCGCCGCCGGCTTCTGGATCGGCGAGGAGCTGGGTCTGGGCGGCTTCCGGCAGGCCGGCGCGATGACCGCGATGGACTATTTCTATTTTTCTCTGATCAACGTGACGACGCTTGGTTTGGCGGACATTTTCCCAACCGAGCACCTGCGGGTTCTCGCCGGCGTCGAGGCCCTCACCGGCTTCGCTCTCATCAGCTGCTCGGCGCAGCTATTCTGGACCATGATGCACAAAGGAGAAGAAGCATGACCGAAAAGACGACCCACTCGGACAAGGGAGGGGGCGGCAACTACTGGCGGTTCATGGCCATGGTATCGACTTCGACCGTCATCATGTTCTTCCTGATGTATGCCAACACCTTCACCATTGACGATGTCTTCTGGAGTGAAACGCGCTTCTGGATGATGTTTGTCATGGGCGCGATGATGATGGTCGTCATGCTCCTCTTCATGTGGGGCATGTACAAGGACCGGACCAAGAATTTTATCATTCTGGGCGTCGGCGCCTTTGTGTTCGCGCTCGCACTTTGGCTGGTACGCAGCCAGACCACCGTCGACGACACCGAATATATGGCAGCGATGATCCCGCACCACTCGATCGCGATCATGACCAGCGAACGGGCCAGCCTCAAGGATCCGCGCGTTCGCGAACTCGCCAAGGCAATCATCGTCGCCCAGCGCCGCGAGATCGCCGAGATGAAATATCTCATAGACGATATCGAGCAGAACGGTCCTCGGACCGAAGAACGCCTGCCCGAGGAGATGCAGCCATGAACAAGATAGCTTTAACGGCGCTCATCGCGCTGCCGCTCGCCGCCTGCAATTCGAACACCGCTCCGGGCAACGACCGCGAAGCCCAGCTCGACCCGCCTGCCACTGCCGCGCCGATCGAGGACGCGGCCAGTGCACTGGCAAATGTTGACCCGGGCCTCATGCTTCCCGGGACTATGAATGACGCGGACCTTGCTGCTCTGGGCGCAGGACAGGCCTGCCAGTTTCGTCTGACCGAAGTAGCCTTTCCCTCGTTTGTATATGACGGCGACGGGGGCGGTGCGATCAAGATCAATGGCAAATTGATCCCCGTCACCGCCGATGGCACCGGCAGCTATTCGAATGGCGAGCTTCGGATCAGGACCCGCATGCTGGATGATGAAGGCGATGCGGGTCTGCAAATGCAGGAGATGATCGTCGTCGGACCCCGGATGAAGGACGAGTTCGGGTTCTGGGGATATACCACCTGTCCGGCAGGCGGAGCCTGATACTGGCAGGGCGCATGGGCGGGCCGTTGGCTACCCCGTGCGCCCGCAGCTCCTCCGTTCGTCGCCCACACCTGTCTTAACAGGAACAAGCAGATGACCGATACGAGGCCCATCGCTGTCTTCGGTGCAGGCGGGAAGACCGGCACCGAGCTATTGCGGCGTGCCCTTGCGCGGGACATACCGATCCGCGCCTTCGAACACACCGTGCCCGGGCCAGACGAGCGCCAATCGCCAGGCTCAAGCCGAGCGCATGGATGGGGGATCGGGTTCGGATTAGCCAAATCCCGAGCATGCCCGAAAGCAGAACGCCGATCGCGATAAGTATCGCCGGTGCTGCTTCACCAGCCAGTCCGAAAGCCACGCCGCTATTGGTGATGGCGACTAGATTGAAGCCCGGGAATACTGCGATCACGTTACCCGGACCAACGAAAGAATGCGCCCAGGTTTTCGACAATTGATCGAGGCCGAAGGCGGCCAGTATCAAGAGGGGCGCAAGCCGTTTCGCCGCGCTCAAGGTCATCGGACGCTGGATGGTGCATTCACGACCACCATCTTTTCTTCGCTCATATCGGCCATCGTGTAACCTATACCGCCTGTTCCGAGGCCCGACTGCCGACGTCCTGCGAACGGCATCCAGTCGACGCGAAATGCGGTATGATCGTTGACCATTACGGCTGACGCGGCCAGCGTTTCGACGCAGTAATCGGCCCAGGACATTCGGTCGGTAAACACAGCCGCCTGAAAGGCGTAGGGAAGCGCGTTCGCTTGGCCGATCGCAGCTTCGACGTCGTCGTATCCGTAAATGCAGACCACAGGGCCGAACACTTCCTTCTGCGATACATCGGCGTCGCACGGCGGATCGACAAGGACCGTGGGCTGGTAAAGGGTGGAACCCATGCGCTTACCCCCTGCGGCGAGCCTGGCGCCGCCCTGAACGGCTGCATCGACCCAGGATGCGACGCGGTCGACTTCGGCAGGACGAATGAGCGGACCGCATTGGGTTTCCGCATTGGTCGGATCGCCCACCGTCAGTGCTTCTGCTCCCGCGGCGAGCTCGGCAGCGAAGTCCGGCAATTCGGCGCGCGGAACGAACACGCGCTGCACCGAGACGCAGACCTGACCAGAATGATAAAAGCCCCCTTTCAGGAGCGGAGGAATTACCTTGGCGTGCGCAACGCTGTCATCGACGATGATCGGGGCCGCGCCCCCATGTTCCAGCGCCAGACGAGTGCCAGGGGCCAGTTTGGAGCGGAGCATCCAGCCAACTCTGGCCGAACCGATGAAGGAGAAGAATGCAGTTCGCGGATCGGTGACCATTTTTTCGGCGACCCCGTCCGAGCACGGCACGAAACGGCACCAACTTTCATCGAGTCCGGCTTCATAAAGGATTTCGACGAAGCTCTTGCAGGAAAGCGGCGTGTCCTTGGCCGGTTTCACCAATACAGGGCATCCGCTTGCAACCGCCGGTCCCACCTGATGGGCGATCAGGTTCAGAGGGTGATTGAAAGCGGAGATCGCCACGACCGGCCCGATCGGCTCACGGAAAGTATAAGCTTTGCGTCCTGCCCCCGCCTGCGTCAGGTCCATCGGGATTTCACGCCCGCCGCTGGCAAACAATTCGTGTATGCACAATTCGACGCTCTGAATGGCGCGACTGGTCTCCACGCGCGCGTCGACGATGGGTTTACCGCCCTCGAGCGCAATCTGCATTGCCAGTGTCTCCGCGCGCTCGCGCATCAGCCCGCTGGCGCGCTGCAGGATGGCGATGCGTTCATGCGCGGGGAGCCGCGCTTGTCGGTCTTCGTGCAGCGCGCGCGCCTCGTCGAGCCAACGATCGACTTGCGGCCAGTCGACCAGCTCAACGCTGCCAATGCATTCCTGGTCGTAGGGATTGAGGACCTGCCACGTCATTGGGGACACTCCATCGCCTTGAGTTCATCGATCAGAACTTTGCGGTTCTCGGAGTAATCCACCGGCAAGTCGACGAGGTGAACGCCGCCGCTTTCAAACGCTTCATTCAAGGTCGGTACCAGTGCTTCGCTGCTTTCGATCCGGTGGCCCGTCGCACCATAACTCTTCGCATAGGTAACGAAGTCGGGGTTGGCGAAGCTCAGACCGTAATCGGGAAAGCCAAGTTCTTCCTGCTTCCACCGGATCATACCGTAAGCGGAATCATTGAGGATGAGTACGACGAGGTTGAGGCCGAGCCTGACCGCGGTTTCCACCTCCTGCGAATTCATCATGAACCCGCCATCGCCGCATACGGCGAGCACGCGGCGCTCGGGCGACAGCATCGCTGCCATCATCGCCGAGGGGAGACCCGCTCCCATCGTCGCCAGCGCGTTGTCGAGCAGAATCGTGTTCGGCTCATGCGCGATATAGTTGCGGGCGAACCAGATCTTGTAGATGCCGTTGTCGAGTGCGACGATGTCGTCGCGGCCCATGACCGCCCGTACATCTGCAACGATGCGCTGGGGCACCATCGGAAAGCGGCCATCGTCGCTGCCTTGGCGGATGTGCGCCGCGATGTCCTCATGGACATTAGCATAGGCGGACGGGTCACTAGGGTGTTTGCCGCGCAGCCGGTTTCCCAGTCGCTCGACAGATCCGGCAATATCGCCAATGACTTCCAGCTGCGGGAAATAGACCTGGTCGACCTCTGCGGCCTTGTAATTTATATGGATAACGGTGCGTCCGTCAGGCTCCATGAAAAAGGGCGGTTTCTCGACCACGTCATGGCCGATATTGACGATCAGATCGGCACGATCGATGGCGCAATGAACATAGTCATCCGATGATAGAGCCGCCGTTCCAAGATACAGGGGGCTTGCCTCATCAAGCACTCCCTTGCCCATTTGCGTATTGAAAAACGGAAATTGGGTGTCGTCGACGAACTTTCGGAGAGCCTTACAGGCGCTACGTCGGTTGGCCCCGGCACCAACCAGTAGCAGCGGGCGATCGGCGGCCAGAATACGCTCGGCGGCTTCGTCTAGCGCGGCATCTCCGGCGACCGCATATTGGCGAGGGTGGGGCGCCACGACCGGTTCGGAGGTTTCCTCCTCGGCAATATCTTCAGGCAGCTCCAGCAGAACTGCTCCGGGCCGCTCTTCCTGGGCCCTCCTGAAACCCTCTCGTACGAGCGAGGGAATCCGCTCTCCATTTACGATCTGCTTCGCCATCTTGCACAAGGGGGTAAAAAGCGAGACGACATCGACGATCTGGAACTGTGCTTGCTTCGAGACCTTGATGGGTTTCTGGCCGGTTATCATGACAAGCGGGAAAGCGCCCAGAGCGGCATAAGCCGCGGGCGTCGTGAGGTTTGTCGCCCCTGGCCCCAGCGTGGCAAGGCATACACCGGCGTTACCGGTAAGACGTCCATAGGTTGCCGCCATGAACCCTGCCCCTTGCTCGTGCCGGGTAACGATCAGACGGATCGACGAGGTCCGCAGTGACTCCAGAAGATCGAGGTTTTCTTCGCCCGGAACCGCGAAGATATACTCGACGCCTTCGGCTTCCAACGCGGCGACAAGAAGATCGGATGCTTTCATGAAATGGTTCTCGCATTGGTGAGGGCCTGGAGGCCGTCGGTGGCAGGTCTTCTGCCCGGTTACTGATTCAGGCTGTGACGGTGAATTGCCCCATCATGCCGGCGTCTTCGTGCTCGAGGATGTGGCAGTGATACATGTAAGGCAAATCCGGGTCGGTATAGTCCTCGAACCGCAAAAGGAGCCGCACGGCTTCGCCCGGATAGACGACAACCGTGTCCTTTAGCCCCTGCTCCGCCGCCTCAGGCGCCCGGCCGTTCCGGTCGAGGATACGGAACTGCACATCGTGAATGTGGAACGGATGCGCCATCATCGAGGCATTCTCCACCTGCCAGATTTCGGTGGTATTGACCCGTACTGTCTCATCGATACGCTGCATATCCATCGATTTGCCGTTGATGGTGAAACCACCTCCACGCATCATGCGCATTCCCATGCCCATATCGAGAACGAAACGGCGCGTCCGGACCGAGTCGCCTGGATCGACCTGAGACAAGGTGGCGAGCTGGCGGGGCATAGCGATCGCCCGCCTGCGGCTTGCGGCCGGCTGGATGTCCAGCACGGTAAAGCGACGCCTTTCATCCATCATGCCGCCCATCATTCCATCGCGACGCTCCTCTTCTCCCATCATACCGCCACGGCCGCCTCGGTCGCCCATCATCCAATTGTCCGTCGGCCGGTCGGAATCGCCCACGGGTCCGGACCCTCTCATTCCCCGGCCCATATTTCCCATACCCATGATTTCGAGCCCGTCCGCCAGCAACGAAACCGGCCTTCCATCGCTGACATCGACGATTACCTGCGCGCGTTCGCCGGGAGCGAGAACAACATTGTCGGTTGGCAGCGGCGCGGCGAGCAAACCGCCGTCGGTTCCGATCTGATGGAAGCTGCGGCCATCGTCGAACCCGAAACGGTAAAAGCGTGCGTTCGACCCATTGACTAGTCGCAGCCGAAGGCGATCGGACTTCGCTTCGAAGACGGGTTCGACGGTGCCATTAACCAGCATCGTATCACCCATCATCCCCATCATGACGTTATGCATGCGTGTGGAGTAAACGAGGCTTCCATCGCGCGCGAAAGTGCGATCCTGTACGACCAGCGGTATATCATCGACGCCATAATCGTTCGGAAGGTCGAGCGCCTCGCTCGCGCTGTCGCGGACGTAGATCATTCCGGCCAGACCCTGATAGACCTGTGGCCCCGAGCGACGGTGCGCATGCGAATGATACCAGAACATCGCTGCGCGCTGTCGGACATCGAAACGCGCGGTCCAGCTGCCTCCTGGCTCGATCGGCTGATGCGGTCCGCCATCGGCTCGCGCCGGCAGATGAAAACCGTGCCAGTGGACGGTCGCCGTTTCGGACAGATCGCTCGTGACATTCATCCGCACCGTGTCGCCGGCGTGCATCTCAAGTGTGGGGCCTAGATAGGGTTGGTTGATGCCAATGGTCGGCGTTTCGATCCCTTCAAAAAAATGTGAGACGCCGTGGCGCAGATTGAGATCGAAAACCCTCTCGCCGCCTTCTCGTTCCCCTGAATAAAGAGGAGGAACGAGAAGTTGCGAGCGCGCTGTTGCCGAAGCAAGCGTCGCTTTCTTGCCTATCAACAGGTCGCGCCCGGTATATGCGGCTATTCCCAATGCACCTGCGCCAAGCACCGCACCGCCAAGAATGGAACGTCTGTCGATCATATCGCTTTCCAGCTCCCGGAACGTCGTCAGCCGGTTTCGGCTTGCGGCCTCCGGACTTGCAGGCCTTTCATTTTGTTGCGCCAATATCCCGAACCGATAATGGCGAGCGTGAGGATTTGCGCCGCTACCGGCTCAAGTGCTGGTGCGATGCCCAGTATCGGTATGCGAGGCAGATTCGGAAGCGGAGTGATGCCCAGCAGTCCGGCTTCCTGGAGGCCCGAAATGCCCTTTCCGGCCAGAACGACGGCAAGAATGCCAATCAGAACCGAACTATACGCGAAGAATGTTCCAATCGGCAGCCGGCGACTGTAGCGCAGCATCGCCCACGCAATCAGCGCTAGCAAGACGATTGCGGCGGCAGCGCCAGCAAGAATCGCGTCGGTATGGCCCTGACTCCAGAGCGCTGCGAAGAACAGGATCGTCTCGAAGACCTCCCGGTAAACCACGAGGAAGGCCAGCCCGAACAGAAACCATGCGGACCTGCGCGAGAGGGCGTGCTGCATGGTTTTCCGGATATAGCGTTGCCATTCGCCGGCCTGCGATTTGCCGTGCATCCATATGCCGACCGACAGCAGGACGAGCGCGGCAAAAAGCGATCCGAACCCCTCCACCAGCTCGCGGCCCGCACCACTCACTCCGATCAGGTAAGTCGCTGCCACCCATGTCAGGGCTCCGGCACCAAGAGCGGAGAGCCATCCGCCATGGACGAAGGGCAGAACTTCCGTTCTCTCGGCCTTGCGCAGGAACGCGATCATTGCGATCACGATCAGCAATGCCTCTAGCCCTTCGCGCAACAGGATCGCAAAGGCTCCCAAAAATGCCGACGCTTCGCTGGCATTGGCCGGGGCGAGCACCGCCTCGGCCCGGTAGAAAAGAACGTCGAGCGCATCCACCTTCTCGGTCACGGTTGCCACCGGATCCCCGCGACCTATTGCCGCTCGAAGCTCGGCCATGCCGATTTCGACCGATGCGAGGAGATCGGCATCGCGCGTGCTTAAAACGGCCTCCAGCGGTTCGAAGCCATCGAGATAGGCCGAGAGTGCAAGTTCGCGCGCCTCGGTTTTATTACCCGCTTCGTAAGCGGCAAGACTTTGCTGCAATCGTTCGCGCGCCAGAGCGAGTGAGCCGGTCGTATCGCTCGCCACGGCTTCAGGATGAGCCCTCAAATAGGCCATGACGGCATCGGCCCGCTCGGTGCCGATCGCCTCGCCGAGGGCTGCCGGTGTGAGACCGGATAGAGCAGCGAGATCGGGAATGCGTGCCCGGATCGCCGGTTCGTCATTCCAGATACGCCTTCCCCGCTCTACCTCCGGAAATGCAATGGACCCAGAATAATAAGCAAGGCTCCAACGATCTTCCGCCGGGAGATCGGAAAAGCCCGGCATGGCGGTTCCCTCGAGACCTTGTCCAATGACCTGATAGAGCGCGAAAGCGCTCCGCTCGCGGGCTCGGGCGACATCGTCAAAAGCGATTGGTGGGGGATCGAGTCCCTCTGCGGCGGGGCCGGCGCCGTCTCCGCTTACCCCATGACAGCTTGCGCAGCTCTGGGCGTACAGCGCGGCGCCTCGCGCAATGTCGGGTACCGCGTCCGGGGCCAGCGGAACGGGAAAGGCCGCGATCAGCTCGCTTGCCAACCTGCGCGCGTCTCGCGCGACGACAGCAGGCTCCACTTTCGCCGAGATTGCCTCGCCGAGCGCCTCTGCATCCGCAACCAGCTGTGCACGTTGCGCATTTGCGGGTAGCGCCGCCATGCGTTCGACTACCGAAGCAGAAAATTCCTGCATTTCGGCATACTCCAGCTCGTTCGTGACTTCACCGCCGCTAACGGCTTCGGTGTAATCCACGGCGATGTAATCGAGCAGGCGCCAACTCGTTTGGACTTCGTCGTGCGTGCCTGCAGAAGCGGGCATTGCGACTGCGATCGACAAGAAAGCGATCAATTGGACCGCAAAAGCACGTAGCGTCATTTGGAGGCGGCCTTTCCGAGAGCCGGAGCATGTTGCGCGCGAAGTTCTTCGGTCGCGCGTTTTACAATGAGGTAAGCCGAATGCAGGAAGATCAGGGCGATCACCGCTGCGACCAGCAGATCGGGCCAGGCTTGCCCGGTCCAGGCGACCAGGGCAGCAGCGATGATCACTCCGACATTGGCGATCGCGTCATTGCGGCTGAACAGCCAGATCGCGGATACATGTGCGTCGCCTTCGCGAAACCGCATCAGCACAAGCGCCGCCGCGATGTTGACTATCAAGGCTGCGACGGCGATCCCGCCCATCAAGCCGGCTTCCGGCGCGACCGCGTTAAGCGATCGCCAGACCGCCAGACCGATCACTCCGAGGCCCAGTGCGCCCAGAAACAGGCCCTGTGCCAGCGCGACCCGGGCGCGCGTGCGGGCAGTCCACGCAAGAGCAAGGATGCCGATGAGCGTGATCGATCCATCGCCGATGAAGTCGAGAGCGTCGGCCTTGAGCGCTTGGCTGTCCGCCAGAAACCCGCCGAAGGCCTCGAAAACGCCAAAGCCCAGATTGAGCAATACGACGATCCAAAGGGCGCGGCGATAGGCGGGGTCTGCGCCTGCTCTTTGCGTATCGCCTGTGCAGCCGCAATCCGATGTTTCGTTATTCGACATGAGGCATTAGGTAACACCTCTAGCAACTGTAGGAGCAAGCCAAAATTGCGAATGGTTCGCGGTTTCGGAGCTGGAGGAGTGAGTTCATGCTTATCGGAGGTCTTTCGAAGGCGACGGGCACCAAGGTCAATACGATAAGGTTTTATGAGGATATCGGACTGATGCCCGAAGCCGCGCGTACGGCAGCGGGGCAGCGAACCTACAAAGAGCAGGACGTCGAGCGCCTTTCCTTTATTCGGCATGCTCGAAAATTGGGGTTTTCGATCGATGAAACACGCTCGCTTTTAAGCGTGAAGGCGAGACCGGATCAGAGCTGTGACGAGGCGGGTGACATCGCTTTGCGGCACCTTCGAGCCGTGGACGAGCGCATCAGTCGGCTACAAGCGCTTCGTTCCGAACTGAGAAGTGTGGTCGCGGCCTGCACGGGCGGCGAGGTTTCCGAATGCAAAATCATCGAAACGCTTTCTCGAAACCCAGCTGCCTCTTCCGCGGGTCGCTGACGCGAAAGCTATAATGGGACTATGGACACCGAACCCAGACAGCAAAAAAAGTGCTTGCACCTCCAGTCGCTGGAAGCGTTATCATCGTGATAATCCAGATTCTGATGTCGTGATCTAGGATTGGATGGCTGATTATGACGGAACTTGGGTAATTTGAATATTAATCAGCTTTCGCCTTATAAGAACGCTGCATTCATTCCATGGAATTTGGTCGAAAAAGAAACTACTCGAACAATATTCATTGTCCGGACGCTTCGTGACAATATCACATTACAGCAACCGAGAAGATTTTTGTTTCAACTTTCGTTTCATCTTGTTAGGGGCCAACCGATGTTCGATCTGAACGCCTTGATTCCCGTCAGGATTGTAGCCGCACTTTTGGCGGTCGCAGCGCTGATGGCGTCTCCGGCGGTCGAATCAGCGCAATGTGCGGACGAGCTGTCAGAAATAGCCTATTCGGTCCAGATGTTCGACATTGATGCGGACGAGAGCCCGCAAAACGAAAGCCCGGAGCAGCAGGAATGCGCCCACGGGCATTGCCATCACGTCGCCGCAGCACTGAAATCGAAGCTTTTAGACGACATGCCCGACCGGCTTAACATCACGGTTGGGTCGCATATGGCCGAAGAATTATTCGGCGATGCGAGCAATTTACCCAAACGCCCTCCTCGCGCCTGACGACCGTCACTGCGCTGCTTGACGCAGCGCATTTCGATTTGTCAGCAGAGAGAGTTTTGAAAAATGCCAGCCATCAAATGGCGAGGGGCCCTGATAGCAGGGCTAACCCTCGCCGCAATTGTCACGCCTGTGGCAGCGCAGGAGCGGGAGCTTCTGACGCTCGACGAGGCGTTGGGCCGGACAGGCGTGGTTGCCGCACCCGCTAACACCGAGTTAAACCCGCGCATCGTCGGTCCTCAAGCGGAAGCCGAGGCGGCGCAGGCTCTTGTCGGACAGGCGCGGTTGCGGCCCAACCCTGAAATATCGCTCGAGGTCGAGAACATCGCCGGGAGTGGGGCCTTCTCCGGGCTAAGCGCCACCGAATATACGCTTGCTGTCGGACAGCGGCTCGAACTTGGAGGTAAACGCGGCACACGCGTCGAGGCTGCCCGGGCGCAGGCACAGCTGGCGGATCTGCGGGCTGACCTTGCGGGGGCCGAACTCGGATTTCTTGTCCGTGAACGCTACGTAGCAGCGGCTGCAGCAGCCTCGCGCGTCGAACTGGCCCTCGATGTGGTTGAGCGAAACGAAGAGCTCGCCCGCATTGCCGGTCTCCTCGTAGAAGTCGGGCGCGAGCCCCCGCTCCGTGCTCTTCGGGCCGAAGCGGCCTTGGCGGAAGCGCAAGCCGAACTTCAGGCCGCCGAAGCGACAAGTCTTGCAGCCCGAACGGCCCTCGCCTCGCTATGGGGCGATCAGGGGGCGCCGCCGCTTGTTCCGAGCAGGTTCCCCGGGATCGAACCGCCCGGTGCTGTAATGGCGACAGCAAGCGGTCTGCAATTGCGAGTGGCGCGTGCGGAAAGCACCGCCGCCGCCGCCGAGATCGATCGTGAGCGCAGCCTGCGCATTCCCGATCCCGTCGTTTCCGCCGGTGTTCGACGCTTCGAGGAAAGCAATGACAGTGCCTTTCTTCTCGGTGTCTCGATCCCGCTTCCCTTCTTGAATCGTAATCAGGGCAATATCGCTGCAGCCGAAGCAAGGCTGCGCGCCGCCAATGCTCGCGAGGCTGTAGCGTTGGCCGATTTCGAGCAAGCCGTGACGCGCGCACGATCGCAATATCTTGCTGCCGAAGCGCGCGTCGAGACGCTTTCCACGACATCACTCCCCCAGGCCGAGGAGGCTCTTCGGCTCGTCCGCATCGGTTATCGCAATGGCCGTTTTCCGTTGATCGAAGTGTTGAGCGCAGCCGAAGCGCGCGATGCCATTCGCGAGGCGTTGATTGCTGCGCAAGAAGACCGGGGACAAGCTGCCGCCGAACTGATCAGGCTGGCCGCACAATGAGGAATACCAAAATGAACCGCAAAAGACTGGCGATCATCGCCGGAATTGTCATACTTGTTTCGGCCTTGATGCTGATGTTCTGGCCTGACAGCCAGGTCGACACCCACGCGGACGAAGAGGTCGCAGAGACAGAACTGCCCGAGGGGCTCGTGCTAATCGAGCAAGAGCAGATCCGCACCGCCGAGATCGAGGTCGCAGCGGTGCAAACGGGTGCCGCTGTCGAACTCGTATTTCCTGCAACGGTTGCGGCAAGTCCGACCGCCAGCGCACGCATCGATGCACGGGCTTCCGGTGTCGTGCGCAGCGTTGGCAAGACGCTTGGCGATTATGTCCGGCAGGGCGAGACCGTCGCTCGGATCGAAAGCGCCGATGCGGCTGCACTCGCTTCCCAGCTTAGTGCCGCCCGCGCCCGCGTAACCGAGCTTTCGGCGGCCTATGAACGGGAGCGCCGGCTATTCGAAGCCAACGTGACCGCACGCCAGGATCTCGAAGCGGCGCGCGCCAATCTTGACGTTGCCCGTTCCGAACTGAACCGGTCCCAGGCTGCCGTCGCCGCGGCAGGCGTGAGCGGCGATGGACGCTCGCTCGCTGTTACCAGTCCGCTTTCGGGCCGTGTGACCGCCGCTCCAATCGTGCTCGGCTCGTTCGTCGACGCCGGGGAGGAGCTTTACAGCGTGGTCAATCCCAGCGGCTTGCAGATCGAGGTTGCGCTGCCTTCCGAAGATGCTTCACGCATCCAGCCTGGCGACGAGGCTGCGTTAATCCTCGGCGATGGAAGGGAGATCGGCGCTCGCGTCCGGTCGGTAACGCCTTCGCTCGATGCCGAAAGCCGTAGCGCGACAGCGGTTCTTACCTTGACGCGCGCCGTTCCCGGTCTGCAGCCCGGCTCGTTCCTTCAGGCGCGTATTCGCCCCTCGGGCGAATTGGACCAGAGCCGTATCGCGGTACCCGAAGATGCTGTGCAGGTGCTCGAAGGACGCGACGTTGTCTTCGTGCGGACACGACGCGGATTTCAGGCTCGGGAGGTCGAGATCGGCAGCCGGTCTGCCGGAATGGTGACGATCCTCTCCGGGCTCGAGCCCGGTCAGCGGATCGCGACTGCCAATGCCTTCCTGTTGAAGTCCGAGCTCGAAAAGGAGGGCGCAGAACATGGCCATTGATCAAACCACGGCATCTTCTCCCATGTCTTCGGACGAAGGTAGCCACCGTCACGGCCCGATCGGAGTCATCCTCGATGTCGCCGTTCGTTTCCGCTGGGCGATCATCGTCCTGACCGTGTTCGCAGCGATCTACGGAGCGTTCAATCTGGTGCGCCTGCCGATCGACGCGGTTCCCGACATCACCAACACGCAGGTCCAGATCAACACCAGCGCTGCCGCGCTCTCACCTTCGCAGGTCGAGACGCAGGTGACCTTCCCCATCGAAACCGGACTTGCCGGGATCGAAGGCCTGGAGATGACACGATCGATTTCGCGCAACGGCTTCAGCCAGGTCACCGCGATTTTCGAGGAGGGCACCGACCTCTACTTCGCCCGGCAGCAGGTGAACGAACGGCTCGCGCCGATTGGCGCTTCATTGCCCGAAGGAGCGGAGCCTACCATGGGGCCGATCTCCACCGGCCTTGGCGAAGTGCTGATGTATACGATCGAGTATGAGCATCCCGGTGGCAAGGGTGCGACCACTGGTGGCCGCACAGGCTGGCAGTCCGATGGCAGCTTCATCACCGAACGCGGCGACCGCCTCGAGAGTGAGGTGGCTAAGGCGGCCTATCTGCGCACTGTGCAGGATTGGGTGGTCGCGCCGTTGATGCGCTCGATCGACGGCGTGGCCGGCGTGGATTCGATTGGCGGGTTCGAAAAGCAATTCCTTGTTCAGCCCGATCCGGCACGTCTCACCGGCTATGGCCTGTCATTCGACTCACTCATCGATGCTCTAGAAGCCGCCAATCTGGCGGCAGGCGCCAATTTCGTCGATCGTGCCGACGAAGCCCTGCTTGTCCGCGTGGACGCGAGGCTGGGCAGCATTGCCGACATCGAAGAAGCCGTCATTGCGACCCGCGAGGGCGTGCCCATCCGCATCGGCGATGTGGCCGATGTGGAGATCGGCGGCGACCTGCGAACCGGTGCTGCTTCACTGAACGGTGAAGAGGCGGTGGTGGGAACCGTGTTGATGCGCGCGGGCGAGAACAGCCGGACCGTTGCGGCTGGTGCTGCCGAGAGACTTGAAGAGGTCCGCGCATCGCTTCCGGACGGAGTTGTCGCTGAGATTGTCTACAATCGTTCCTCACTAGTCGATGCGACGATCTCCACCGTCGAAAAGAACCTGCTCGAAGGCGCATTGCTCGTGATCGCCGTCCTGTTCCTCTTGCTCGGCAATATCCGCGCCGCCATAATCACCGCACTGGTCATTCCCGTTTCGATGCTGATGGCAGCGGTGGGGATGAACCGGCTTGGTGTCTCAGGTAATCTGATGAGCCTGGGCGCGCTCGACTTCGGGCTGATCGTCGATGGTGCGGTCATCATTGTCGAGAACAGCGTCGCCCGGCTTGCGGCCCGGCAACATCGCGAAGGACGCTTGCTTACCTTGGGTGAGCGGCTGACCGAAACGCGTCTCGCAGCGCAGGAAATGATCAAACCGACCGTCTACGGTCAGGCGATTATCTTCCTCGTCTTCGCGCCGCTGCTGACCTTTACCGGGGTCGAGGGCAAGACGTTCTCGCCCATGGCGATCACGATGATGCTCGCGCTGGCTTCGGCCTTCGTTCTTTCATTGACCTTCGTGCCAGCGATGATTGCGGTCCTGCTCAACAAGAAGCTGACCGAAAAGGAGGTGAAGCCCATTCGCTGGGCCAAAGAGCGCTACGGTCCCGCCGTGCGCAAGGTCATTGCGCGGCCCTGGCCGATGATTGGTGCCGGGGTTGGTCTCTTCACAGTAGCGGTTTTTGTGTTCGGCTTTCTGGGCAGCGAGTTCACCCCGCAGCTCGATGAACGCGACATCGCGGTGCAATCCTTGCGCATCCCCTCGACATCGCTCGAACGCTCGCTGGCGATGCAGCGGCGGGTCGAAGACCGGCTCGAAGAGTTTCCCCAAGTTGATCTTGTGTTCTCACGGACGGGCACGGCCGAAGTCGCCAGCGATCCAATGCCCCCCAATGCTTCGGACGCTTATGTCATCCTGAAGCCTCGCGACGAATGGCCCGATCCCGATTTGCCGAAAGATGAGCTTGTTGGTGAAATGGAAAGCGCGCTCGGAGGCCTCATCGGCAATCTCTACGAGTTCAGCCAGCCTATCGAGCTGCGCTTCAACGAGCTGATCGCCGGTGTGCGCGGCGATGTCGCGGTCAAGCTCTACGGCGATGACCTCACTGCGCTCACCGAAGCTGCGGGCGAGGTCGCGGGCGTGCTTGGAGGTGTCGAAGGCGCCGCGGACGTGAAGGTGCAGCAGGTGACCGGCTTTCCTACGCTGGACATCGCCTTCGATCGCCCGACCATCGCGCGCTATGGTCTGACCGTCGAGGAAGTGGCACAGTCGGTTGCTATCGCGCTCGGCGGGCGGCCAGCAGGACTGGTGTTCGAGGGCGATCGCCGTTTCGATGTTGTCGTGCGCCTCGAGGATGCTACGCGCGACGATTTCGACCAGCTCGGCGCGCTCCCGATCGTGCTTGAAAACGGGGTCACCGTTCCTTTGCGGACATTGGCCGATTTTCAGGTCGTCGATGGCCTTGCCGAGGTTCGGCGAGAGCAGGGCCGAAGGCTTGTGATCGTCTCGGCCAACGTACGCGAGCGCGATCTCGGCTCCTTTGTTGAGGAAGCGCAGGAAAGGGTTTCGACCGGCGTCGATATGCCGCCGGCCTCCTTCATCGAATGGGGCGGACAGTATCAGAACCTGCAGGAAGCGCAGGCGCGGCTCACCATCGTCGTCCCGATTGCCTTCGCTCTGGTTCTCCTCTTGCTGTTCATGGCTTTGGGTGGATGGGTTCCAGCGCTTGCCGTGTTCAGTGCCATTCCCATGGCCTTGGCTGGCGGGGTGTTCGCTCTGGCGCTGCGAGGCTTGCCATTCTCGGTGTCGGCAGCGGTCGGCTTTATCGCGCTTTCCGGCGTGGCGGTGCTCAACGGTCTCGTCATGATGACCGCGATCCGGCAGCGACTCGACAGCGGGATGTCACTGGATGAGGCGATTGCCGATGGCGCGCTGGCGCGACTGCGACCGGTGCTCATGACCGCGTTGGTGGCGTCGCTGGGTTTTGTGCCGATGGCGATTGCCACAGGAACAGGTGCTGAGGTGCAACGTCCCTTGGCTACGGTGGTTATCGGCGGGCTGATCACAGCCACTGCGCTCACGCTGTTCGTTTTGCCAGCGATCGCTCGCCTGGTACTCGATGATGGCAAGGAGAAGCGAAGCTGGCGCCAAAGATGGTGGGACCGCCTGCGTCGCAACGTCACGCCTGAGGAACGTAAAGAACTTCGGGATGTTACTTGAAGGGGAGGGCTAATTGAAGTTAGCTAGGTCAATTTGTCTGCCTCAGATCGCTTCGGGACTGACAAGTCTCGAAGCGATCCGGTATCGGACTCAATTGCGGGCGCGCGGAGCCTCGGCAGAACGCCCGGCTGCGATACGGGCACGGCGTGGGTGTTTTTCGCCGATGGCTTCTATGCAGAGGTGCAACCTTCGGACGGTGATCTGTCCGCTGTCGGCATCTGGCGCGATGAGGGTGAGGCCATCGCATATACCATGACCATAAGCCCTTCGAACGGCATGCGCGGCCAATGCAAGTGCGCCATCTTACGATCGAAGATTGTAGCCCGGGACGGCCCTTCACCTGCACCTATCGAGGTTTCGAGCGCATCTTTTACCGCTGTCCAGAGGACGCGCCAAAGCCGCTCGACGGTCGCGCGGAACATTCAAGAGGAGAAATCGCCATGCTCACCGCAATCGAAGATAACGGTCTGTTGCTCATCAGGGCGGACGGAACGCTTTCCGATAGCGACTATGACCGCTTCGTTCCGTTTTTCGAGCGCGTCGCGGCGCGAGTTCCTGGGACGGTTCCGATGCTTATCGAACTTGCTCCCGACTTTTCTGGCTGGGATATGGGCGGTCTCTGGCGCGACCTGAAATTCGATGCGAAGCACAAGGACAGCTTCGGCCGGATCGCGATGGTCGGCGATAGTAGTTGGGAAGAGTGGGGCACCAAGCTTTTCGATCCGCTATTCCGCGCGGAGATGAGGTTTTTCACACCTGTCGAGCGGGTTGCCGCCGAAAGCTGGGCGAGAGACGGAAGGAATGCGTCATGAGCGGCGAAGGCGAACTCAACCTCGATTCGGCCGAAAAGCGCCGCACTCTCTGGATCGTTTTCTGGCTCAATGTGGCGATTGCGATAGGGTTTTTCATCACCGGGGTAATCGGCGATTCCAACGCGCTGATTGCCAATGGGCTCGACAATTCGTCGGACGCGATTGTCTATGCATTGAGCCTGCTTGCGCTCACCCGCTCCCGGGTCTGGAAGCGCGGAGCCGCGCGTTTTTCCGGGGTCATGCTGCTTGTGTTCGCAGGCGGTGTGATTCTCGATGCCATCCGGCGCTTCATGGAGGGTTCGGATCCGATCGGCGGCGTCATGATGGTGATGGCGCTGGTTGCCGGTGCGGTGAACCTCTGGTGCCTTTACCTGCTGAAACGTTTGCAGAATAAGGATGTCAATTTACGTGCAGCCACCACGTTCAGTTTGAATGATTTCGTTTCGAACGGCGGGATTATCATAGCGGGTATCGTAGTGTTTTTCACCGGATCGAATTGGCCCGATCTCGTCGTCGGGATCGGTGTGGCCTGCATAGCGATCTACGGCGGCATCGAGATCCTGCGCGATGCGCATATGGACATCCATGAGGAAGAGGGCACAGAGCACGAGGGCTGGCGCAAGTGATCGCGGTCTGGGCAGCGGTTCTCCTCGCCGCCGTCTGGGCCGCTCATTGGGGCGCGGAACGCCTGTCCGCACCGCTCAAGAAATTACGCAAGCAATGGGGGTTCTCCGTCGCGGCGGGGGGCTCCTTTTTAGGTCTAGCCGCCGCTTCGCCAGAGATGGGCATCAATGTGACGAGCGCTGCTCGTGATGTGTCCGATATCGGCCTTGGCGCCATGCTGGGTTCGACCGTTCTGGTGATTCCGGTGATCGTGACGACCGCTTATCTGGCGACCCGTAAAGGGGCCCTTGAAGGTGCTGACAAGGAGCACAAGAAGCATCGTCGTGATCATTACGTCGCGGTCGATAAGGGGGCTCTTACCGTCCAGGCGCTGCCTTACCTGGCGATCCTCGCGGTCTTCGCTCTACTGACGCTTCCCGCCCCTTGGCGCGGGTTGCAGCCGATCGATGGATGGCTGCTGCTGATCGCGTATCTCGCCTATCTCCTTCAGGCTCTCGTTCGGGGCCGAGAGAAGGGAGAGGAGGTAGAGTGGAGTCTAAAGGAGAAATGGATGGCCATAGCGGGCGTCGGCGCCCTGGCGGTCGGGGCCTACTTCACCGTATTCTCGACCGAAAGGATCGTGAGCGCACTCGGCATCCCGAATATCGTCGGCGGTCTTTTCATCACTGCCGCCGTCGCATCGCTGCCCGAGGTGTTCACGACCTGGAGCGTCGCGCGCTCCGGTCAGGTGACCTCCGCCAGCACAAGCGTGATCGGCGACCATGTCGTGACCATGACGCTCGCCTTCATCCCGCTCACCATCATCGGAACGCCGATCGAGAATTTTCAACTCTTCTGGGTCAGTCTCGCGTTCGTCGTGCTGATGGCCGCGCTATACGCTCTCTTTCTTTCGTTGGGAGACGAAGAGAAAAGAGGCTTTGGTCGATGGCACATCTTCGCGTTCTGGGCAGCCAATGCGGCTTTTATTGCCGTAATATTCCTGTGGGTGAAGCCTTTGCAAGTCTCCGGAGGAGCCGGATGAGCAATGACAACCGAGATCAGGGTGAACGGAGCGGCCATAGCCACCGCGAAGAGGATCATGACGATCAGCCCTTGCTTATGAGGACATCTCCCCGAAAAGATTTTGATGGAGATTTGCCTGTCGCGCGGAAGAAAGTCGCAGACGAACTTCCGGCGGTACGGGGTTTGAAAAGCTAATGAGCCTTTTCGACACTATCTTTGAGACACAAAGCCGATCGCATGTTTTGCTTCTTGCGATATTCGCAAGCACCGGCTTGGTCGTAGGGACGTTGTGGGTCGAACGGGTGGGGGCGGGATTGCGCCGGTCCGATCTGTTGTATCCTGGTGCTGCGGGCGTTCTGTTTGCGACCGTTGCGCTGGCGATCACGCCGTTCGTACAATCGACAGTCGATCGCTGGGCCATCCCTGTGCTCTTTTTGCTCGGCGGAATAGCCTATGTTCTTCTGTGCAGGGCAGCCGGTTATCTCAAGCATCGTTTCGCGGATGGCAAAAGAAAACAGCATGATCGTGACGAGGATTTGTCCAACATGGCTGTATCGTCCATTTTTTCAATCGTCGATCTGATCGGCTATGGTTTGGTGCTTGGTATTACAGCAGCCGCTTCCGTGACTTTAGCAATAGTCACCGCGGCAGGGTTAGCCATGGCGAATATCTTGGTTAGTCGCCAGATTGGCTCCAGGCTCATAGCCGCCAACTCAAGCCGAATGGACCGCATCGCGCTACAGGTCGGTCTCGCTCTGGCCTTCATCGGTTCTGCGCTGTTGGCATTCTGGATGGTACACAGCGTCGATAGTTTCGGCTTGCCTTGGCTCCTCACGGTTTTTGCAGGGTTGCTTCTGGCTGCGGCGGTAAGAGCTTTGCTTCTTCATCAAGCGGCACACACAACGAGGCACTTCAAATCGCTTCTTGCTTTTCTCGTCGGGTTCGCCCTTCTCGCACTCATTTTTGCCGGGCTCGCCGAATTATCCGACGTGGTGAATATTTCGAACTCGGGTTTGGAGCATCCCGTAGAGTCGGCGGCAGCCACATTTAGCAAATGAACCACTAACAACGGGACACGAATAATGGGGCATTCCCACGGTCACGCCGGACATAATCACGGCGAAGAGAACCTGAGCGATCGCCAGCTAATCTTCGCAGTAGCGATCAATGTCCTGCTTACGGTAGCGCAGATCATCGGCGGGATCGTGTCGGGCTCGCTCGCGCTGATCGCTGATGCCTTGCACAATTTCAGCGATGCGGCCGCGCTTGGCCTGGCCTGGTTCGCGCGCAAGATCGGGCGGCGTCCCGCCGATAAACTGATGACCTTTGGCTATGCGCAGGGCGAAGTCGTCGCCGCGCTCATCAACCTCACGACCTTGCTCATCATCGGCTTCTACCTGCTGGTCGAGGCAATCAACCGGTTCGCCGATCCGCAGCCGGTCGAGGGCTGGACCGTCATTGGCGTGGCGGGCATAGCGCTGGTCATCGATCTGGTGACTGCCTTCATCGTCTATCGCGGTTCGCATGACAGCATCAACATGAAGGCGGCCTTTCTGCACAACGTCTCCGATGCTCTCGCGTCGGTCGGTGTGATCGTCGCTGGCGCGCTGATCCTGCTATACGATCTCTACATCGCGGATCTGATCATCACCCTGATCATCGCCGGTTATGTCATCTGGCAGGGGGTGACCCTGATGCCGAGGACCGTACGGCTCTTGATGGGCGCGGTTCCCGACGAGCTGGAGTTTGATCGGATCGTTTCGGCACTCGAAAATTTGGATGGGATCGACGGAGTACATCATGTTCATGTCTGGTCGATCGGCGAGCATCACCGGGCGCTGGAAACGCATGTAACCCCTGAAGGCGCTTCACTTGAGCAATTCGAGAAAGTGAAGGGCCGGGCTAGGTCCATGTTGAAAGAAGAGTTTCAGATTGAGCATGCGACATTCGAAGCGTGCTTTGAAACGGACTGCGAAGCTGATCTCGTTCCCGGGCATCAAACCGCACATCCGCATGAAGTTGGCGGACCCCATCAGCACTAATCCGTATGCTCGTTCCGATGGCTGCGGCAGATCTTGGAAATTTGCTGGAAAAGTCGAAACCCGATTTGCCAAAGTTCAGCTGCAAGGTCCGGGTGTGTATAAGTGCATGAAAAACAAAACTAAGTCAGACCGGCGATAATGTGCGGCCATGCCATGGGCCTGGCAATGATCACGCTCGAGGGACCGACGCCACGCGTGGTGGCAAATGCAATGTGGCGGGCCGAATAAAAAGAGAGATCGCCGACCGTCAGACTTGTTCTTCCAAATTCAGGTGAGGCGCCTTCATTCTCGCTAGATAGTAGCCGCAAGATCCCGCGTCCGGCATCTCAAGACTATGCGCATTAGCGCCACCGCCAAACTTCCTTGAGCCTTTTTGCTCTTGCGAGGCAATCGCAAGAAGGTTAGGGCCCCGATTTCTACACTCGGAGAACAGGAAGTTTTTATGTATCGTACTGCCGTCTCGTCCCTCGCAATCGCTCTGTCCGCACCGGCCGTGGCACAAGAGGCTACCGGGCCTGATAACGGAGAGGTGCGCGCCGAACAGATTGCAGACGAGCGCCGGGAGAATCCGGTGGAATCGATCATTGTGGTCGGCGGCCGGATCGATCCCTATCGTATCGCGGGATCGGCCGATATTATCGATAGCGAGGATCTGCGCCGGTTCGATCACGGGGATGTAAATCGCGTCCTGCGCCAAATCCCCGGCGTCAATACGCAGGAGGAAGACGGGTTCGGCTTGTTCCCGAATATTGGTCTGCGCGGCAGTCCGGTCGAACGTTCGAGCAACATCACGCTCATGGAAGACGGCGTGCTGATCGCGCCTGCTCCCTATGCCGCGCCGGCAGCGTATTATTTCCCGGCCATCGGACGCATGCAGGCGGTCGAGGTCACAAAAGGCGCTGCAGCCATTCGCTATGGGCCCCGTACGATTGGCGGGGCGGTCAATCTTCGGTCGACCGACATTCCGACCGACGGGCTGTCTGGCTTCGCCTCCGGGCAATACGGGTCGCGCGACTATTATCAGGGACAGGCCTGGGTCGGTGGAGACACGGACTACGTCGGCGCGTTGCTCGAAACCTACCAGCAGGGAAGCGACGGCTTCAAGACGATCGACGGGCGTTCCGACGCCGACACCGGCTTCGAGCGACAGGATTACCGTGGACGCCTGGCTGTTCACACAGCACCGGACGCGCCTGTCGAGGCACGACTGGAATTCGTCTATGGCCGATCGGACCTTGAAGCCAACGAGACGTACCTTGGACTGGCCGATACCGATTTCGCGGCGGAGCCCTATCGTCGCTATGCGGCAAGCCAGCGCGACGCTTTTTCCGGTGAGCACGATCAATATCGCGTTACCGGCAGCTTGGCGTTTTCTGACGAAACGAGGATCACAGCTACGCTGTACCGGAACGACTTTGCCCGCAGCTGGTCCAAGCTCCAGGATATCGACTTCGACGGCGATGGCAGCTTCGATTCAATTAACTCGGTTTTCGTTAATCCAGAGGACAATGCCGGGGCGCTTAGCATCTTGCGCGGGGCGGATAGCTTCGAGGGCGCGGTTCGCATACGGAACAACAACCGCGTCTATCGCAGCGAAGGCGCTCAGATTTCGCTTGAGCGCCCCTTCGAAATTGGCGGCGCGAGGCACAACCTTGCCGTATCGGTCCGCTACCACGAGGATGAGGAAGACAGGCTGCAAAACGAGGAATTCTACTCACAGATCGGGGGTGATCTCGTCTTCGAACGGCAGACCGATCTTGGTCAGCAAGCCAACCGGGAAGCGAAAGCAAAGGCGATCGCGTTCTATATCGAGGACCGGATCGAGATCGGTGCCCTGACACTGACTCCCGGCTTGAGGTATGAAGGGATTGACCTGACCCGGCTCGACTATGCCGGGTCGGACCCGGATCGCTCGAATGGGCCTACACGTGTCCGTCAGACCAATATCGATCAGTGGTTGCCAGGTCTTGGCGCCACCTACGAGTTGGGTGATGCCATATTGCTGGCAGGTGTGTCGCGCGGTTTCTCGCCTCCCGGTCCCGGCAATCCTGATGCGCGGGCCGAGGAAAGCTGGAACTACGAAGCCGGGGTCCGCTATCGGAGCGACAAGGTCCAGGTCTCCGCGATCGGCTTCTACAACGACTACTCGAACCTTCTGGGCAACTGCACTCAATCCGTGGGCTGCAGCGTCGGTGACATTGGCGATCAGTTCAATGGCGGCGCGGTTACGGTCAAAGGCTTGGAACTGTCGGCGGCTGCGGAACCTCGCCTTTCCAATTCCATCTCATTCCCCCTGTCGCTTGCCTACACGTTTACGGATGCAGAATTCGACAGCAGCTTCGACAGCGAATTCTTTGGCGATGTGAACGAAGGCGATGACCTGCCTTACATCGCTCGCCATCAGCTTTATGCCGAAGCGGGGGTAAACATGGGACGCGCGGCAGCCACCGTTGGCGCCAACTACGTTTCCGAGTTGCGCGACGATCCAGGAAGCGGAGCCGTTGCTGAAAACGAGAGGATCGATGATCGCATCGTCTTCGATATTGCGGGAAGTTACGCGCTTACTGACAAGTTCTCCCTGTTTGCGCGCGTCGACAATGTTCTCGACAATCAATACGCCGTGAGCAGGCGCCCCTTCGGGCTGCGTCCGGGGGTCCCGCGGCGCATTGTGGGTGGTGCTCGGGTCAGTTTTTAAACTCCGCGTGAGGCTTTTGGCGCTGATATTCGCGCCAGCCCTTCATTTTGCGTGCTTGCAGGCGAGAACTGACTTGAAAGGTGAATTGAGCTCGAAAGCAAATGCTGCTCGGGATTCGGCAAAGCGAGATACTCTGCGGCAAGGCTGTTGCGAACGCCGAGGCGCATCAATTCTTCCGCGGGCCTAAGCGCTCGCAGTACAATCGCGTGCCTTGAGAGGTTGGTCGGTGCTTTCTTTTCCAGAAACTCTCCGCAGCCTTTCAAGCCGCGCGTGGCGCAAAAAGGATGATCGCAGCGCCGGCGAGACATATCGATGCTCCCAACACATCCCAGCGATCCGGCCGAGTATCTTCGACGAGCCAGAGCCAGCTAAGCGACGCGGTGATGTAGACGCCGTCATAGGCGGCGAAGGCTCGCCCTGCAGCATCCGCCTCAATGCGAGCAAGGAGATAGGCGAACAACACGATCGCCAATACTCCGGGAAGGAGCCACCAGGCCTCCTGTCCATTCTGAACCAGGCCCAGAACGCAAAGCACCCCGCAATCTCGGCGAACGCGGCAAGGGGATAGATCCATATCGCGTTCACGCTTCAGTCCCATCGGCGAGCGCTTCAATGATAAGACAGGTGCCGACCGTTCCTTGCTCGCAGTTTTCCAGCATCCGGCGCAGTTCCCTTCGGAGGGCCTCCAGATCGGCAATCTTGCGGTCGACTTCGCACAAGTGCGCGCGTGCCAGCGTGTCGACCGCATGGCACGACCGCGACCGGTCGTCGGCCAGTTCGAGAAGGTCGCGAATGCGCGTCATGGAAAACCCCAGGTCGCGCGCGCGGCGAATGAAATTAAGTCTCCGGGCGTGCTCGGGAGAGTAGTCGCGATAGTTGGCCTGTGTGCGGGGCGGAGACGCGAGAATGCCCTCGCGTTCATAGTAACGGATGGTTTCCGCCTTTACGCCGGCCGCGCGGGCGAGTTCACCGATGCGCATACCTACCTTCCCTCGATCGCTTGACCTTGTAGCGACTACAAGGTGCATAAGGCGATTCGATACAAGGAGTCGAGCGAATGGGAAAAAATTGCTGCGGTTTTATCGAAGACCGCGAGGCGAATAATGATCCGCTGTGGCGACGTATCCTGTGGATCGCGCTCATTCTCAATGCCGTTATGTTCGGCGTCGAAATCGTGGCGGGCCTCGCTGCTGAATCGCGTGCATTGCAGGCTGACGCACTCGATTTTCTGGGCGATGCGGCAAATTACGCCATAAGTCTCGGCGTTGCCGGAATGGCCCTTGCGTGGCGCGCGCGCGCAGCCATTGCCAAAGCAGCGACCATGCTGGCGTTCGGGCTATGGGTGCTTGGCTCCGCGATCTGGGGCTTCTTTGTCGGTGCCTCGCCGGACGCCGGGACCATGGGCATTATCGGAACCGTCGCGCTTGCGGTGAATCTCGCGGTTGCCGCGATGCTGTTCCGGTTTCGCATGGGTGATGCCAACATGCGCTCGGTGTGGGTTTGCTCGCGCAACGACGCGATCGGCAATGTGGCGGTTCTGGGTGCGGCGCTGGGGGTCTTCGGAACCGGGCGCGCATGGCCCGACCTGATTGTCGCCGCGATCATGGCGGGCCTTGCTCTCTGGGGCAGCATCGAGGTGTTTGCGCAGGCGCGCGGGGAGCTGCGCTCTACCTGAGAAGGGAATCCAAGAGGCAGTTACGTTATCGTACGACCTGTGCCGGCTTACGCTGACTTCCTTTCAAAACCCATTGAAGGCTGACCGCTTTTGATTATTGCAAGTAACCGCATAAGTGCTGGTCCACCAAAACCTTCCTCGCGGTGGACTCAGGGAGATGATGATGGTCTCGGCGACGGGGCAACGATTTTCTCTCCTGGTGGAGACAGTCTTGATGTAATTCGTAGCGCTGCTCATCCTTGGCGACCGGTGCTCACTAGGAATCACTTTCGATCGCTTCATTTAAGCTGACCCAAGTCCCATTTTCCGTGAGAGCCAAAGGGTCACGGTGGGGACAAGAACCCACATGATTATGGGAACGAGTCCGATCTTTGTCCCAGGGACCAGCGGCATAGTGGGACTGTAGGTCCAGCCCCAGGCAGCCCCAACGGCCAATATTTCGACCACGGATGTTATCGCGAGACCGATGGCGAGATAGATAAGGAAGCGGGATATTGGCCAGTCGACAATCCAAGGTGTTCGACGGTTTCCCAACGAGGCGCCCAGATAGGCCGCCACCATGATACCCGCGTCACCGAACGATGCCAGACCGCATCGGTATGCGGCTTCAACAGGACCAAGCCCGTCAGTGCTGTAGAACGGGAGCTGGAACATTTCCCAGGCGAAGGCAATCAGTCCGCCGAAAATGGCGATCCACAGGGCGGGATGCGCGCCCTGCCACACTGCTTCAGGCCTACTCATACTTATAGGCTCCAAAGGTCTCCATCCTATTCCATTGGCTCCGCCATCGCCATGCCGATCCGCTAAACAACGAACCGGTCCCAGCTTCCGTAATGTTCATCGCTCCGATGCCCTCTTGGCAGGCTCAGAGCAATCAGGAGCGCCCCGAGGATCGTACCGACTATGTTGCCCACAGTACTGGCGCCTCCATCCATCAGCCATGGAGCCACAATTAGCCAAGCACCGAACGCGACATTGAGAAAGCGCAATGGCCTTGCAACCTCCCCCATGGCAATTACCGAAACCGTGATGACCAGCGCGCCGACCAGATGGTCGCTGTCGGCAAGAGGCGGTACATTCCCAAGAACGAGCCTCGAGAACATGAGGAAAGCACCGATCAGCACACTGATGGCCAAATTCCACGGGATGGTCACGCCGCGCGCCGCAGATTTGCCGATTGCGGCGAGCGATGCGTCGAAACCGGGATGCGAGTCCTTGCTACCGCCCGGCAGCGCATCGCCGCGGAAGAACGAGCGCCAGAACGGTCGCCCGCGCCGCGTGTTTAGAACGAGGAACTGTCCCATCGCGACCAGCTCGTCGAGCGAGTAGGGTATCATGATCAGCATTGCGGCCGCCGCCATGAGGCAGATCGTACAATAGGTGCCGATCATGATCGGCTGGATGATGATGAAGTAAATGCTGATCACGCCGAGCGGCACCACGACGATTCCGAACAGCGTCACCATCCAGGGCATGGTCCGCCAGCGGGCCCGGCCGCCCATGACGCCCATCAGGATCTCGAACATGTAGCTCATCGCACCGATGCCGCCGTCGGCCACCGGCCAGGCCTTGGAGACATCGGAAGTAATGATGTATTCGGTCCCGTTGAGCGCGCTTGGCGAAGCGAAGAACGGCTCCCACACGCCGTCGATATGGCCGAGCTGATATGCCGTGAGGATACGTGAAAGAAAGAAACCGACGGCGCCGAGAATAATGATCGGCATGCGCTGGACATAGGTCGAGGGCGAATAGGTCCAACCCGGCGGCACGTCGCTGTCGTCCATCATGCCTTCCGGAGCCATGCCCGGCATCATGGGCACCAGGATGGTGAAAGCGATCACCAGTGCGCCGATGAAAGTGTCGTTGGCATAGACGGCAGCATCGGGCGTCCAGAACAGCAACGGGGCGCCGAGCAGCCAGATGCCGATACAGGTGTTCGCCCATTGCGCCCAGCCTCCGCGCGGCGAAAGGGAAATGGCCGCGAAGATCATGATCAGCACGCCGCTCACCAAATCGTTCCAGGCTGTCAGCCAGCTTCGTAGCGCGGGATCCCAGAGATCGCGATCCTCGGTTATGCGCGTGACTGCAGCGGTAAATTCGCTCTGGTCGAAGGTCCCGAAGACAAACGGTGTGGTCGCGAGCCATAGGCCGAGCAACATCGTAAACCAATGAACCCAGAGCATGTTGAAATGCATCTTGCGCATGTGACCGGCGTGGTCCGCCAGAGCATCTTCGCTTAGCGGGGCAGGCTCTGCCTCATCGGCTTCATCGAAATTGCTGCCGGCCACCCGCGCGGCATTGAGCTTGTTCTCAGCGTACCAGGCCGAAGGATCGGCTTTCAGACCTTCGACGATCCGCGGGAGGGCGGTCCTCAGCCTGTGCTGCGGCGTCCAGTCCAGCCTTTCCCGCGCATTGCTGAGATCGAGTTCGTAGTGGTCGTCCGAAATGTCCACCATCCACGGCCGGATGAAAGTCTCTTCGCCAAGCACTTCGTTTTCGACCCAGGCGCCGGTCTTGGCGAGGCCCTTCGGCACCGTGCGCGTCGTCCAGTCCTCATCGTGGATCAGGCGTCCAAGCGACTTTTGCAGTTCGCCATAGGACATCACGTCATCTTCGCCGAGAAGAACCGGCCATTCACTGGGAAGCTCGCTCCGCCGGTCGACGATTCGCTCGATCCCGTCGAGCAAATCCTCAAGGTGCAAATATGGCTGTCCGGTGTCGAGGTCACCGGGATAGACGCGGGCGCTCGGCCGCTTCTCGTAAATTCGCGCGACCTGCTGTGCCAGAAACGCCGAATGGCCTTCATCGTCGTATACGCCCGCAGGCCGCACGAAGACCGCATCGATGTCGCCGCGCTTCTCGCGGATCAACTGCTCGGTGCGGACCTTCGATTCGCGGTAGGGCAGATCCGTGTCCAGCGGCGAGGTCTCGTCGATCAGCCCGCCGCCCTTGATGGGGGCATGGGCCAGCATCGTGCTCACGAACACGAACTGGTCGATTTCGAAATCCTGAAGTGCGTCGAGCAATCGACCGGTTCCCTTGACCGTCACCGCGTCATATTTGGGGTTCGGTTCACCGGTAAGATCGAAATAGGCAGCAAGGTGGACGAAGGAGGCGATCCTTTTGCCATAGGCGGTTCGAACGCGTTCGAAGGCGGCATCGATGCTCGCCTGGTCGGTGACATCGACACAGACGCATTCGGCCTCTGCCGGGGGATGGGGAGCGGCGTCGCGGTCGAATCCGATCACGCGGTATCTCGCTGCAAGCTTCTTTACGATGGCTGAGCCGATATAGCCGCTCGAGCCAGTAACGATCACGACAGGTTTATCGGAGTTGTCAGTCAAGATATGATCCTTGCTTCGACTTTGAACGACCTCACGACCCTTGAGCGGTGCCTAAAAACCTCAATCTAACAGAGTTTCCAACCCGAAAGCGTGCGGGAAAACGCAGTCCTTCTCCCTGTTACGAAATAACGATCGATTTCCCTCACATCGAGAGCAATTTCCGCAGCGAGCGGGCATTGGATTTAACTAACGGCACCCTTCCTGCCGAGCCTCGGGTTTCCTCGGCAGCCGATAATACGGACCAGCGCGAAAGACCAACGAGTCGGCTTTGAAATAGGAACACATGGTAAGGGGAGACCGTAGTTCTGTCATATCAAACTACAATTTTCGAAGAGTAGGAGGCGACATGAAGGCCCAAGACGTAATGACATCGAACCCCGCATGCTGCAATCCATCGAGCACCGTGCAAGAGGCAGCTTTACTGATGGTCGATAATGATTGCGGCCAAATCCCCGTTGTCGATGATTCCGGTGCGTTGGTGGGCGTGGTGACCGACAGGGACATCGCCTGCCGCTGTGTTGCCAAAGGCAATTCCTCCGACCAACGCGTTGAGGAGGTGATGACATCATCACCTGTTACTGTCACCGCCGATGCAAGCGTCGACGAATGCTGCACCAAGATGGAAGACAATCAGGTTCGGCGGCTTCCGGTGGTCGATGACGAAGGCAAATGCTGCGGCATCGTTGCGCAGGCCGATATCGCCAGAAGCGCAGCTGAGAAGGAAACCGGCGACCTCGTGCGCGAGGTATCGGAGGCCAGTTCGGAGCCAGCTTCGGCGGGATGCTGCTAGTCGCACAAGACTATTGATTTTACGCGGATAAAGCGGACGGGGCGATCTGATCGGTCCCCGTCCGCAATCGCTCGTTACTTGTCAATCGCCTCGCCCCCGACTATCTCGGGCCGGTGAAGTTCATTCGTACCTTGACCTTGATCCTTTTTGGCTTCGGACTCTTTGTCCAGGTTGGAGCGAATGCGGCAGCCCTTCCTCAGATCGAGGCGGCGGAGATGAGCGACTGTGCCGAGATGGCCGATAACGATACATCCACCGATCCGGCAGGACCATGTTCCAGCATGACGCTCGATTGCGTGATTGCCATGAATTGCTTGCCGCCTTTGGCTCTGTCGAATGCGACTGAAATGGAGGGTGCGCCCCTTCGTTTGGTACCGAGCTACCTTGTTTCTGCGGCCCCGTGGTTTGAAACAGATCCACCGCGACCGGAATCGCCTCCTCCAAAACCAATCCTCACCGTCTAGTTTTCCCTGAAGGCGCGTTGCGACTTTTGCGAGACTGACGAACGATGCAGCCGCACGAACCGGTCTTCGCCGGTGCGGCATGTTATGTCGTCAGCTCGCTCTGCACGAGTGAGATTTATGAACTGGCGAATTGGTTGGGTGCCGTTTTCGGCCCTGCTGGTCGCGCAGGCTGCCCAAGCGCAGTCGGTCGGCTATGAAGAAACCCTTGCGGCGGCGCGGGCGGAACAGCCCATGCTTGAAGCGGGCGCTTTGCGTGTACAGGCGAGGCGCGATGCTGCGGACGCAGCGGACGAATTGCCCGATCCACGCGTTCGTGCAGGCGTGATGAACTTGCCGGTCACCGGACCCGCTGCATTTAATCCGTATGCGCAATTGCCGACGCAGCTCGCGGTGGGCATCGAGCAGGAAATTCCCAATCTTGCCAGGCGGCGAGCACGATACGGCCTTGCCGGATCCGAAATCGGTATTGCCGAAGCCCGTCTTGGCTTGTCCGAACGTTCCATCCTCGCCGAGGCCGGGACGGCTTGGATTGGCCTGTATTATGCTCAGCAGCGCCTCGCTCTTGCGCGCGACTCTCTGGACAGCTTAAGGGACTTCGTTCCGGTCGCAGTCAGTGCCGTCGCTTCGGGATCGGCCAGACCTGCCGAAAGCCTTGCGATCCGGCGCGAGCTTCTCGAAATCGAGGATGCCATTACCCGGATCGAGGCCGCGCGCGCAGCCGCGCGTGCCCGGCTGCAGCGATATATCGCCGGAAGCGAGCCCGTCGCTGCGGGGGGCGCTCCCCAAGTTACCGTGGACCCGGAAGAGCTTCGGTTCGCGTTGGAGGCCAATCCGGAATTGCGTCTGGCGGATGCCGAGCAGCGACGTGCCGAAGCTGCAGCCGATCTGGCACGCGCTGAAAAGCGACCTGATTTCGGTGTCAGCGTGACTTATGGCCACCGTAATCCCGATTTCGGCAGTGCCGTATCGGTCATGGGATCGGTCACTTTACCCATCTTCACCGACAGGCGGCAGAACCCGCGCATCGCGGCAGCCGAAGCAGACGCCGCTGCCGCCTCGGCCGAGCGCGTCGATCGCCTGAGAGTGATCAGGGCCCGGTTCGAAGCCGATCTGGCTGCGTGGCGCAGCGCACTGCAGCAGTGGGAACGTGCGCGTGATCAGCTTCTTCCGCTCGCGCGCGACCGTGCCGAGCTCGAGACCGCCAGCTTCGCTGCTGGCCGTGCAGACCTCGTCGATGTGATCGCGGCCAAATCTGCGCTGGCATTGCTCGAACTCGAGATCCTTGAACGCGAACAGATGGCTGTCGAAGCCGCTGCAACTCTACGTCTTACATATGGGGAGGACAGGCCATGAACGCCGCTTTCGAACGTTTTACGCCGCGCCAGCGCACTTATGCGACCGCCGCAGCCATCGCCCTTGTCAGTCTGGCGACCGGATACGGCTTGTCGATGCTCGGCGGAGATAGCAGCGGCGAAGAGCTCGGTGCCGACACCGGCTGCGACGAAGTGCTTTACTGGTACGACCCGATGGTGCCCGACCAGCGCTTCGATGAGCCGGGCAAATCTCCGTTCATGGATATGCAACTGGTCCCAAAATGTGCCGGAGGCGGAGCGCAGGCGGGCGAGGGCGTCAGTATCAGCTCGACCCAAGTGCAGAATTTCGGAATTCGCACTGCCGAGGCCGAATACGGCGTGTTGGAACCGGATGTGAGTGTGACTGGCACGCTCGCCTATAACGGTAGCGAAGTAGCGATCGTGCAGCCGCGCGCGGGCGGCTTTGTGCAGCGGACATATGGTCACGCGCCGCAAGACCTGATTACAAGAGGTGCACCGATCGTCGATCTGCTGATCCCCGAATGGGGCGGTGCCCAGCAGGAATTCCTTGCCGTAGCGGCAACAGGAGACGCGGCGCTTACCAATGCTGCCCGCCAACGGTTGCGACTGCTCGGTATGCCGGAAGGCGTGATCTCCTCAGTCGCTCGAAGCGGCAGACCTCAATCGACGATTACCGTCACCGCGCCGCAATCGGGCGCAATCACATCGCTCGGTATAAGGCCGGGCATGACCGTCATGGCAGGCCAAAGCCTTGCCGAAATTAGCGGCTACAGCCCGATCTGGCTCGAAGCCGCTGTACCCGAGGCATTGGCCGGAAGCGCCCGCGTCGGGCAGCCGGTCAGCGCGACGCTCACAGCTTTTCCTGGCGAGCGATTTGCTGGACGGATCATCGCCATCCTGCCGAGCGCGCAGGACACAAGCAGGACGATTACCGTGCGGGCCGCCATGCTTAATCTAGGGCTTCGGCTCAAACCGGGCATGTTCGCGCAAGTCACATTGGCACCTGAGCGACGTGAGACGTTGCTGGTTCCTTCGGAAGCGGTCATTCGCACTGGCGAGCGGACTCTTGTGATGATTGCACAGGAAAGCGGCGGCTATCGCCCCGCAGAAATTCGCATCGGCCGCGAAGCGAACGGGCGCACCGAAGTCCTTGCTGGCCTTGCTGCGGGCGAGCAGGTCGTTACTTCGGGCCAGTTCCTGCTCGACTCCGAAGCCAGTCTTACCGGTATCGATGTGCGTCCTGTCGATCAGGCCCCATCGGCGGCGACCCGAGACCAGACGTCAAGCGAGGCCGACGAGCCGCAAACCTATAGGGCAACCGGTACAATTGAGCGTATCACCTCAAGCAGTGTGACCCTGCGGCACGGCCCGGTGCCTGCACTCGAATGGCCAGCGATGACCATGCCTTTCGCCACCGAGGGGCCAGAGCAACTGCGCGGTTTCGCGCGCGGTGACCGGGTTTCCTTCACATTTGCGCAGGCCGACACCGGGCCCCGCATTGTCTCGATCCGAAAGACCGGCCAATGATTGCGCGCATTATCGATAGCTCGATTGCCAATCGCTTCTTCGTGGTGTTGGCGGCGATCGGGCTGGCATTGGCCGGTTTCTGGGCTGTGAGGACAACACCGGTCGATGCATTGCCCGATCTGTCCGACGTGCAGGTGGTGATCCGCTCGAACTATCCGGGACAAGCTCCCCGAATTGTCGAGGATCAGGTGACCTACCCGATGGCCACAACCATGCTGTCGGTCCCCGGCGCCGAAACAGTGCGCGGCTATTCCTTCTTCGGCGACAGCTATGTCTATGTCATCTTCGAAGACGGAACCGATCTTTACTGGGCGCGCTCGCGGGTTCTCGAATATCTCAACCAGGTCCAGAATCGGCTGCCCGAAGTAGTTCAGAGTACGCTCGGGCCCGATGCCACCGGGGTCGGCTGGATCTACGAATATGCACTGGTGGACCGTAGCGGCGGACACGACCTTGCCGGGCTGCGCAGCTTGCAGGACTGGTTCCTGCGCTACGAGTTGCAGACCATACCCGGGATCGCCGAGGTCGCCAGCGTTGGCGGCATGGTCAAACAATACCAGATCGTTCTCGATCCCTACCGTATGGCCTCGCTGGGTGTGACGCATGCGCAGGTTGTCAGGGCAGTTCAGGCGGGCAATCAGGAAACTGGCGGCTCAATTGTCGAGATGGGCGAAGCGGAATATATGGTCCGTGCATCGGGTTATCTCGGAACTCTGGCGGATTTCCGCAGCATTCCGCTGCGCGCCGAAGCGGGCGGCGTGCCGGTCACGCTCGGCGATGTCGCGAATGTCCAGATCGGTCCGGAACTGCGGCGCGGCATCGCCGAGCTGAACGGTGAAGGCGAGGTTGCAGGCGGTATCGTCATCCTGCGGCAGGGAGCCGACGCGCGGAGCGCGATTACGGCAGTGGAAGCCAAACTCGAACAATTGCAGGCGAGCCTTCCCGAAGGGGTGGAGATTGTCACCACCTATGACCGCTCGCAACTGATCGACGCATCGGTCGAAAACCTGACCACCAAGCTGATCGAGGAATTTATCGTCGTGGCCTTGGTGTGCCTTTTGTTCCTGTGGCACGCGCGCTCGGCTCTGGTCGCGGTCGTGACGCTGCCTATGGGTGTGCTCGCGGCCTTCCTCGTAATGCGCTTTCAGGGAGTGAACGCCAATATCATGTCGCTCGGCGGTATAGCCATCGCGATCGGGGCGATGGTCGATGCGGCGGTGGTCATGATCGAGAATGCCCATAAACACATCGAACGGTGGACTGAGGAAAATCCCGATGCGGTTCTGTCCGTCAACGAGCGATGGCGTATCGTCACCGATGCCTCGAAGGAAGTCGGCCCGGCGTTGTTCTTCAGCCTGCTGATCATCACCTTGTCGTTCCTGCCGGTATTTACCCTGCAGGCGCAGGAAGGACGGCTCTTCGCGCCGCTCGCCTTCACCAAGACCTATGCCATGGCTGCTGCCGCGATCCTTTCAATCACTCTGGTTCCAGTACTGATGGGTTGGCTGATCCGGGGTAAGATCCCTGCAGAGGACAGCAATCCGGTTAACCGCGTGCTGACCCGCGCTTACCGACCCGGTCTCGACTGGGTTATGCGCCGCCCCAAGACCACGCTGGCCATCGCCGGTCTGATCTTCTTGACGACGCTTGTTCCCTTTTCCCGGCTCGGCGGTGAGTTTCTCCCACCGCTCGATGAAGGCGACCTTCTCTACATGCCCAGCGCCCTGCCCGGACTGTCACCCGGCGAGGCGTCGGCGCTGCTCCAGCGCACCGACCGGCTGATCATGACCGTACCGGAAGTCGAAACCGTGTTCGGCAAGGCCGGCCGTGCCGACACCGCCACCGACCCCGCCCCGCTCACCATGTTCGAGACAACCATCCGCTTCAAACCGCGCGAGGAATGGCGCGAGGGCATGACGCCCGACATGCTGGTCGAGGAACTGGATCGTGCCGTGCAGGTGCCCGGCCTCGCCAATGTCTGGGTCCCGCCAATTCGCAACCGGATCGACATGCTCGCTACAGGGATCAAGAGCCCGATAGGGATCAAGGTTTCCGGAGAAGACCTGGGCGAGCTCGAACGAGTTGCGCTCCAGGTCGAACAAGCCGCCAAGAACGTTCCGGGCGTGAGCTCTGCACTGGCCGAACGGCTATCGGGAGGCCGCTATGTCGATGTCGATATCGACCGGCTGGAAGCAGCCCGCTACGGCCTCAACATCGCCGACGTCCAGCAGATCGTATCTGGCGCAATCGGCGGTGCAAACGTGGCCCGCAGCGTGGAGGGGCTGGCGCGATATCCGATCAACGTGCGGTATCCGCGCGAAATTCGTGACAGCGTGGACGAGCTGCGTAACCTGCCGGTTCTCACCCCGTCGGGTCAGCAGATTACGCTTGGCACCGTGGCTGCTGTCAGCGTGACCAGCGGCCCGCCCATGCTCAAGAGCGAGCAGGGCCGACCGACAAGCTATGTCTACATTGATGTGCGCGGACGCGATCTTACCTCGGTGGTTGGCGATTTGCAGGAAGTCATCGCCGCAGAAGTCGATCTGCCAGCGGGTGTCAGCCTGTCCTATGCCGGGCAATTCGAATATCTCACACGTGCCTATGAACGCCTGCAGATTGTCGTCCCGGCGACGCTCGCAATCATATTTCTGCTGCTCTATCTGATCTTCCGCCGGTTCGACGAGGCGCTGCTCATCATGGGCACGTTGCCATTCGCGCTGACCGGTGGCTTCTGGCTGCTTTACCTGATGGGGTACAACCAGTCCGTCGCAACCGCTGTCGGCTTTATTGCGCTGGCCGGTGTGTCTGCGGAATTCGGCGTCATCATGCTGATCTACCTGAAAGCCGCGTTGGACCGGCGCGGCGAGAATGCAGATGCAGAGGAAGTCTCTGCCGCCATCCGCGAAGGCGCCTTGCTGCGAGTGAGGCCCAAGGCGATGACCGTGGCGGTTCTCTTGGCCGGTCTGTTCCCGATCCTGATCGGCACTGGGGCTGGCTCCGAAGTGATGAGCCGAATCGTCGCGCCGATGATCGGCGGAATGATCACAGCTCCGCTTTTGTCCATGTTTGTACTTCCCGCCGCATATCTGTTGTTGCGGCGTCCCCGGCCAGATCGGCCAAACCACTCCGAAGGAGAAGAAAAATGCGTACCACAACCCTCTTGACCTCATTGGCCGCCCCGCTGGCGCTGGCAGCCTGTGATTCCGGCCAGGATATGGCTGAGATGAACGATATGCCGATGGCTGAAGATGGCATGATGATGGATGATCAGGACATGTCGGCAATGGACCCTGGTGACATGATGCAGACCGCCAGCGCTGAGGGAACCGTCACCGCCATCGATGGCGAAGCTGGCACGATCACCGTCGAGCATGGCCCGGTCGCCGCAATTGACTGGCCGGCAATGACGATGGCGTTCGAGGCAGACGAGCAACTGCGGAGTGATGTCAGCGTCGGTGAGGGAATTTCCTTCGAGTTTCGTACTGGTCCTGAAGGCAGTGTGATCACGTCGATCACGAAGCAGTGAAACGATGGGGCGGCGTCGGACAAATCCGGTGTCGCCCTCGAGGAGCAACGCTATCATGAACCGCAAAGGCCAGGTATTCCCCATCGAGCGTCGTGCATTGCTGAAGCACGCGGGCCTGGCCGCAGCGGGATTTGCGGTCATGCCGCTTGCAGCGTGCGAGGCACCCAACAAGCTTTTGCAGGGCAGCACTGGCGGTTCCAACCCGCTCGCCATACCGCCGTTGCAGGTGGGCCGGATCGAACAGGGCGAGCGTGTTTTTCGCCTCTCCTTGACCTCGGGCCAGAAGGAATTCGTGGCTGGCGTCGCCTCACCCACGATCGGCATTGACGCACCCTATCTCGGGCCGACACTGGAAATGCGCCGCGGCGAACGGGTGCGCTTCCACATCGACAATAATCTGGCCGAAGGCGCCACGGTCCATTGGCACGGGTTCGAACTCCCCGCCTCTGCCGATGGCGGACCGCATCAACTGATCTGCCCAGGCGAGAGGTGGAGCCCGTCTTTCGAAGTGCGCCAGCGCGCCTCGCTCTACTGGTATCATTCGCATCTGCACCGCAGAGCCGGGTCGCAGGTTTATGCCGGACTTGCCGCGCCGATCTATGTGCGCGACGATCAAGAAGAGCGCCTCGGTCTGCCGAGCGAATATGGCATCGACGACATTCCGCTGATCGTCCAGGACCGGATGATCGATGGGTCCGGTCAACTGATTTACCCAAGCGGAATGCAAGCGCGCATGATGGGCGTTCGTGGCAACCGGATTTACGTCAACGGCACCGAAGACGCTGTCTTTGACGCAGCGACCGGACAGCTCCGTCTGCGCCTTCTCAACGGATCGAACGCACGGTTCTATGATTTCTCGCTTGAGGGCGGTGCACCGATGCAGCTTATTGCGAGCGACGGCGGCTTGCTTGATCGACCCCATCCTGTCCGGTCGCTCAGGCTTGCGCCGGGGGAGCGGGCGCAGATCATCCTTGATCTCGCCGAAGGACGCCCGCTGCGCCTTGTCGCCAGCAGCCCGGACAACATGATGGGCATGATGGGCGGACAGGGCCGCGGCATGATGGGCGGAGGGATGATGGGCCGTGGAAATGACGGTGATCCTTCCGGCGGGGTATTTCGCATTCTCGACATCAGGCCCGCAGATACGGCTCGGTCTGTCAGGCTGCCGGCCGAACTTGCTCCGCTTGGTGTGCCCGATCCATCGCTCGCCGTGCGAACCCGCCGGTTTGTGATCGATATGGGTATGATGGGCGGGGGAATGTCGATCAATGACGCGGCGATGGACATGGATGTCATCAACGAACGCGTGCCGGTCGGACAATGGGAAATATGGGAGATCGCCAACGCTTCGATGATGGCGCACCCCTTCCATATCCATAATACGCAGTTTCGCGTGATCGAGCGCAATGGCCGCGCGCCGCCGCCGCTGGAAACGGGATACAAGGACACCGTGGTGGTGAACCCGCGCGAACAGGTGCGCGTACTGGTCCGCTTCGAGGAAAACACCGACCCGGACCTGCCCTACATGTACCATTGCCACATCCTCGAGCACGAGGATGCAGGTATGATGGGGCAATTCGTCGTCATGAACAGCTAGGAAGGAAATGTTGTGAGCAAGGATGAAAGCGTAATCGAGGGCACTGCCATCGACCCGGTATGCGGCATGAGCGTTGCGATCGACGGCGCGAAGCACATTGCGCCGTATGAAGGCGCCGAGCACTATTTCTGTTCTTCGCGCTGCCACGACAAGTTCCTTGCTGATCCCGAACTCTACCTGTCGGGCGCGCACCTCAATGCGGTCGAAGAGGTGCCTGAGGGGACGATTTATACTTGCCCAATGCACCCTGAAATCCGGCAGCCCGGCCCCGGTTCGTGCCCGATTTGCGGAATGGCGCTCGAACCGGAGATGGTCTCGCTCGACGATGGACCAGACCCTGAACTGATCGATATGCGTCGCCGCTTTTGGTGGAGCGCGCTCCTGACGCTGCCATTGTTCGTCTATGCAATGGGCGACATGGTTCCCTGGATCAGTTTCGACCAGCTTATCGAATCTGCCTATGCACAATGGGCGCAGTTCGCTCTCGCTACCCCCGTCGTTCTGTGGGGAGCCTGGCCGTTTTTCACCCGCGCCGTCGAGTCGCTGAAGACGCGCAATCTCAACATGTTCACGCTGATCGGGTTCGGCGTGGCGATCGCCTACATTTTCAGCGTGGTGGCAACGATTGCACCGCATATTTTCCCGCCCGCGTTTCATGACCATTCGGGGCGGGTCGGGGTCTACTTTGAGGCCGCGGCTGTCATCACGACGTTGGTCTTGCTGGGGCAGGTCCTCGAGCTCAAGGCAAGGGGCTCGACCTCCAGCGCATTGCGCGCGCTGCTCGAACTGGCTCCGCCAAGCGCGGTCAAAATCTTCGGGTCCGGCGACGAGCGCGAGGTGCCGCTCGATCAGCTGGCCACCGGTGATCGTCTGCGCGTCCGTCCCGGCGACAAAGTGCCCGTCGATGGCGAGATTGAGGAGGGTTCGAGCGCAATCGATGAATCCATGATCAGTGGTGAACCGCTGCCCGTCGCCAAGAAAACCGGCGACACAGTTATAGGCGGGACAGTCAATCAGACCGGCGGCTTTGTCATGCGCGCCACCGGTGTAGGCAAGGACACGATGCTGTCCAAGATCGTCCAGATGGTAGCCGAAGCGCAGCGCAGCCGCGCACCGATCCAGCGCTTGGCGGATCAGGTGGCGGGCTGGTTCGTGCCCGCCGTGGTGGTGATCGCCATCGTCACGTTCATAGTCTGGGCTATCTGGGGCCCCGCGCCCGCGCTGGCCTATGCGCTGGTCAATGCCATCGCAGTCTTGATCATCGCCTGTCCGTGCGCGCTTGGGCTTGCCACGCCGATGTCGATCATGACCGGTACCGGTAAGGGCGCGCAGCATGGCATTCTGATCCGTAACGCCGAGGCGCTCGAAACATTGGAGAAGATCGATACGCTGGTGGTCGACAAGACAGGCACGCTGACGATGGGCAAACCCGACCTGGTGGCAGTGACACCTGCAAACGGAATTGACGAAACCGAATTCCTGGCCGCGGTCGCGGGTGTCGAGATGGGAAGCGAGCATCCGCTGGCCCATGCGATCGTCGAAGGCGCAAAAGCGCGCGGCGTATCGCCGGCCGAGGCCACAGACCTCGCCTCGACCACCGGCGAAGGTGTCGAGGCCAGCGTGCAGGACCGCCGCGTTGCTATCGGCAATGAGAAGATGATGCGACGTGTCGGTATCGACGATGACGTCTGGCTTGGCTCGGCGGAGGGCGGTCGCAAGCAGGGCCAGACAGTTATGTTCGTCGCGTTCGATGGCCGTCCGGCAGGTCTCATTGCGGTAGCCGATCCGATCAAGCCGACCAGCGCTGCGGCGATTGCGGCGCTTCATTCGCGCGACATCCGGGTGGTGATGCTCACCGGCGATAGCCGTGGCACAGCCGAAGCGGTGGCGCGCGAAATGGGGATCGACGAGGTGCATGCCAATGTCTCTCCGGAAGACAAGCACAGCAAGATTGAGGAGCTGAAGGCACAAGGCCGCCGCGTCGGTATGGCCGGAGACGGCATCAACGATGCCCCCGCGCTGGCCGCTGCAGATGTCGGAATCGCCATGGGTACCGGCACCGATGTGGCGATTGAGAGCGCAGGCGTGACTCTGGTGCGCGGTGATTTGACAGGGGTAGTCCAGGCCATCGTGCTGTCGCGCTCAACGATGCGCAACATCCGGCAGAACCTGTTCTTCGCGTTTGGTTATAACACGCTTGGCATTCCGGTCGCCGCAGGCGTGCTGTTTCCGTTCTTCGGATTGCTGCTGAGTCCCATGATCGCGGCGGCGGCCATGAGCCTCTCTTCTGTATCGGTGATCGCGAATGCGCTGCGGCTGCGGAGCCTGCGCCTGGACACATGACGCCGAATGGCGGCGATCACAACAAAGCCGTCGTTACCCATTCGCCGGTGACGAACACACCGACAAGGATCACGACTGCAGAGAAAATGTATGTTAGCGTCCGCTTGCGCGCCGCGAGGCTGTGCGAGGCCCAGGTTCCCAGCCAGCCCCCCATCGCGCCTCCGCCAATGAAGAACCCGGCGATCGGCCAATTGATCAGCCCGTCCAATGCGTAATTGGCGGCCGTGGTGGCGCCGAAAGCGGTTACGGAGACTAGCGAAGAGCCGATCGCATTGAGGATCGGCATGGCCGTCGCGGCAACCAGGCCCGGCACCACCAGGAACCCGCCGCCGATACCGAAAAAGCCGGACAGTGCGCCGACAACAAACCCACCGGCCGCCAGCCGCGGGGTCAACCGCAATGCGGTCGCTGCGGTAAGGCGGACATCCGGGTCGGACCCACCCGATTTTTCGCGTATCATCGACAGGCCGACAATGATCATCACCAAGCCGAACAGGCCCAGCAGGAGATCGCCCTGTGTCATCTTCCCCATAGTCGATCCCGCCGCTGCACCGATAATACCGAATGCCGCGAAAAGACTTGCGCAACGCCATTTCACACTGCCGCCACGGGCATGTAACAGCAGGTTGGCCAAGGCGCTCGCGGCCACGGCGGCAGCGGATGTGGCGATTGCGACATGTGTGTCGCGAACGCCGACAACATAGATCAATAGCGGCACGGCGAGGATCGATCCCCCGCCGCCGATTAAGCCCAGCGAGAACCCCACGAGGAGCCCTGAGGCTAGCGACAATGACGCCTGAACAAGACCGATATCCATCAGGCGGGCGCAGCCGTCATTAACTTGTCTCGCCGGGTCCGCTGCCGGCTTCGCCGTCCGGACTGCAATAGATGGCGTAAAGCGTTTCCAGCACACGCCGTGTCGCATCGCCGGACAGGGAATAGTGGATTGAGCGACCGTCTCGCCGCGCTGCGACCAAACCGTCCTTGCGCATCAGCGAAAGATGCTGCGAGACGACGGTTTCACCGATCTCCAGCAAATTGGCCAGCTCGCCCACGCTGCGCTCGCCCTCCACAAGCTGGCAGGCGATCATCAGGCGGTTGTGGCTGCCCAATGCCTTGAGCAGGGTCACCGCTTTTTCGGCTTGTTTGCGAATATCTTCGGCTTGCATACTTGCATATATGCGAAGGTGTGCATATAAAGTCAATCGTAATCTGCCGCCGCGCTATTGCGGGCCGGGAGCTTTGAACCAGATCCAGGATATTCCTTATGACCCACATCAAGACCCTCAACGACAGTTTCGCCGTCTCGGCTGCTCCGCCTTCCGAGAGCGACCTGCGCGCCTTGGCGGAGGATGGTTACAAAGCCGTCGTCAACCTGCGCTGCCAGGATGAGGCGGATCAGCCAATCGCCCCGGACCGGGAAGGTGAAGTTGTGGCATCGCTTGGCCTCGAATATCGTCACCTGCCGGTGGCGGGCGGCGCCATGTCGGATGAACTCGTCGATGAATTCAGGGCCAGCGTCGAAGCGCTCCCGAAGCCGGTGCTGGTCCATTGCGCTTCGGGCAAGCGCGCAGGGGCCTTCACAATGATGCATCTGGCGGCGCAACAGGGAATGGGCGGCGACGCGACGCTGCAGCAAGCGGCGGATATGGGCTTCGTTTGCGATGAACCGGCGCTGGAAGATTTTGTCCGTAATTACGTCGACCGAGCGCAGGACTGATCACTCCGACCCGCCTTCAACCTGCATACAAAAAGAGCTTTCGATGAAACCTGACGTAGAGGCATTTTTCGACACAAATACCAATACGGTGACCTATGTCGTGTCCGATCCCGCGGCCAAGGTGTGCGCGGTGATCGATCCGGTGCTCGATTTCGATGCCGCAGCGGCACGAACCGCGACAAAGTCCGCCGATAAGGTGATCGATTTCGTCCGGGAGAAGGGTTTCAAATGTGAGTGGATACTGGAAACCCATGTCCATGCCGATCACCTGTCCGCCGCACCTTACATTCGCAGCGCGCTAGGCGGCAGACTCGCTATCGGCAGCCAGATCACCGTCACGCAGAATACCTTCGGTCCGATCTTCAATGCCGGGGTGGACCTGCCGCGCGATGGGCGCCAGTTCGACCATTTGTTTGCCGATAATGACAGCTTCGACCTGGGCACCATATCGGCTCGGGCACTCCATACGCCGGGACATACGCCCGCGTGCTTGACTTATGTTATCGGCGATGCCGCCTTTGTCGGCGATACGCTGTTCATGCCCGATTACGGCACGGCGCGCGCCGACTTTCCCGGCGGCGATGCACGTACGCTCTATCGCTCTATTCGCCGGATCTTCGAGCTACCAGGCGAGACGCGGCTGTTTATGTGTCACGACTACCTACCGGAAGGCCGCTCGGAGCATCGGTGGGAAACTACGGTACAAGACCAAAAGCACAGCAACATCCATGTCCACGCCGGGATCGGCGAGGATGCATTTGTGGCCATGCGAGAGGAGCGCGACGAACAGCTGGGTATGCCACGTCTCATCCTGCCATCAATCCAGATCAACATTCGTGGTGGGAACATGCCTGGCGCAGAAGAAAACGGCACGATCTATCTGAAACTGCCGGTCAACGTTTTGGGTGAACCGCAAACACCGCCCGAAGAAACAGGTCCACGCACCCAGTAAGTTTGCCGTCGATGCATCAACCTGAGGGTGGAGGGTACATTATGATCCGGAATGTCGAAAACAACCTAGCGACATGGGCCACAAAAGTGCGATTGATCGATCCGGTCTTCCGCCTCTCTTTGAGCCTCATATTCGTCATCGGCGGAGTGGGGCATTTTCTTGCGCATGAATATATGCTCGACCGGATGGCATTGTCGCCATGGAAAGATCATGTTGTTTTAATTGGTGATGCGTCCATCCTTTTGTGGCTGTCTGGCTTGGTGTTCATCGGTGCAGGCACATCGCTGGCCTTGGGGTGGATGACTCGGCTCTCATGCACCGCGCTATTTCTCACTCTCGTTCCGATAACTTTCGCGATCCATATCGCCCCTGGCCACACAGGCCCGCTACTCAAGAATATCGCTATCCTGGGGGCGCTGGCATTTGTCTTCGTTCGCGGACCAGGAAGTCATTCAATGGATACGGCGCTCGGTCGCGCCGCTAGTTGAGCGACGAGCACGCTGACCCGCCACATACGAGCAAAATCTCGCAAAAGATTTTGACGTGCTTTGCAAGAGTTTCGCGCTTCAAGCTACGCGCTTCAGCCGGACGCGTTCTTCCACGCCCCCATGGAACCAAGATAGATGTCGAGGTGCTCGAAACCCTTGCTGGCCAGCCAGCCCGCAGCAACGCTCGCGCGCATCCCGCTGGCGCACATCAGCGTGTAGTGATGATCCTGCTTTAGCTCTTTCCAGCGGGTATTCAGCTCGCCGACGTAGATATGTTCTGAGCCATCGATACTGGTTTGCTGGCGCTCCTCGAGATCACGCACATCGAGCAAGGTCCATTGGCCGCCGTTCTGGTCGAGTCTTTGCGCGACTTCATCGGTGTTGATCATGGGAACGCTGCGCATCGCCGCGCCCTGTGCAGCTGCAGGAACGACGCCCACGTAACCACCAATGATGTTGTCAAAACCGATGCGCACCAGATGCGCCATCGCCTCGGCAAGCTGGTCTTCTTCGGAGGCGACCAGCGCTATCGTCTCGCCCTCGGTGATGAACCACCCGGCGAAAGCCGGGATCATTCCCACCGGAAGGCACATCGCGCCCGGCAGGTGGCCGCCGGCATAGCCAAGCGGTTCACGAACGTCGATCAGGTGGTCAGCGCCGCTCTTGGTAATTTGCTGGAGCCCCATCCGGCGGGGGCGCATGATGCGCGGCGCAGCATCTGCGCCCTCCAGATTAAGCCGCTCCATCAACCGGAAATACGGCGGCTGGTAATGGTGCTCTGCAATTTTCGCCTGAATGAACTCGTCGCGATCAAAGATGCGCAGGCGCGGATTGTTGCGGCGCTCGTGGCCGACCGTGGAGAATTCCCGGTCCGCCATACCCGATCCGCAGACCGAACCCGCGCCATGCGCCGGGTAAATGATTGCCTGGTCTCCGAGACGGCAAATCTTTTGCAGGGAATCGTACAGCAGCCCGGCAACTTCCTCCTTGCGTTCGGGATAGAAATCGGTTCGCCCGACATCGCCGACAAACAGCGCATCGCCGGTGAAGACGCCAACCGGTCCTTCGGAATATTCGCTGTCATGGATAACAAAGGCGAGATGGTCGTCAGTGTGACCGGGCGTTTCGAGCACTTCGATTCTCAGTTGTCCCAGTTCAAAGCAATCGCCTTCGCGCGCAGTCTCGGCAAACACGACTTCGCCTGCTGGATTGGGCCCGTGATAGACCCTCGCGCCGGTCATTTCGGAAAGGATCGGCGATCCGCTGATGAGGTCCTCATTGCGATGGGTCTCGAAGATATGGGTGATCTCCAGTCCTTCGGCGCGGGCCTTGTCGACATAGACTTCGCAGTCTCGGCGCGGATCTATGACCGCAGCCTGCCCGCCGGCACCGATAATGTAGGAAAGTTGCGAAAGACCCGGGGTCTTGATCGTCTCGAAATACATACGGCTTCCTTGTGTCCTACTCGAAATTTGTGATGTTCAGTCCGATTCGCCTCAATCGTTGGTACCAGGCTTAATCGATCCCCAGCTCGGCTTTGATGGCGGCAGGGCTCTCCAAGCTCTCGTTTTCGGGCCGACCGATGGCAGGCTTTGCGTTGATCCAGGTGTCTTCGAGTACAAACTCGAGAAGGCTTGCTGCAAGATCCGCATGACGGCATCTAAAGCAACCATCTGCCAGACGTTCGTCGGTAATCACCGCTTCGCCGGTATAGGGTTCGTCAAGCAACCACCCGGGCCGCGCAGCAGTCCATCTGACACCCGGCGCGTCACTCAGCATCGCCTCCATTGCACGCATCTGTTCCAGGATGTTGAACAGTGCAGGCTTGGCCGTCAGCTCAAACCAGGCAGGAACGCTCGACTGGTGTTCGACGAAGGCCGCAGAGATCACAGCAATTCGGTCCATATCGGCTTGCTTCATCGCTTCGAGCAGATTTCGCGTTCCTTCGGTATAAAGCGGTGGCGGATCGATGGCATTGCTCGGACCAAACCCGACACCGAGAGTTGAAATTACCGCGCGGCATCCATCGAGCTGCTGTGCGAAATCATCCGACAGAACATCGCAGTCGATATATTCGAACTCGCCTATACGCTCGCTCGGCTCGGGCAGATTGTGTTCAAAGGCGCGGATCGGTACGTCACGGCCAAAGGCATGCTTCAAAAGCTCGGTGCCTGCTTTACCGCCGGCACCGAAGACAGCAATCGGCCTGGTATCGGGCATGGGATCGCTCCTTTTCAGAAATGATGTCTGCAAGAAAAATCAGCTTTAGCGGGCGCACGGGTGAGCCATCACTCGACCGTGCGCCCTGCTTCAATCAGGCTCCGCCGCCGGGACAGGTGGTATAGCCCCAGAAGCCGAATTCATCCTTGGCTCTTGGCGCAGCCACGATCATCTCCTGCATCTGCAGGCCCGCATCGCCTTCATCATCCAGCATGCGCGTCTTGATGCGAAGCTCGCCGTTCGAATAACTGTCCGGGCCATCGGCAGTGACCGGAATAAGGGTACCGTTGATCTTGACCGCACCCTGGCCGCTATCGTCGTAGACGAAGGACGGGAAGGCAATTTCGGTCAGACGAAACTGACAGGAATTTTGCGCGCCCAGTGCAGCGATATCTGCGCCATTCATGGTTTCGGGAAGCATCAGGCCGGGGCTGACATTTGCCAGAGCAGTGGCGGCATCCTCAATGGGGGCTGCGGTTGCGGGCGGGTCTAGCTGTGCCTCGCGGTCATTGCCCGGGGCGGTGTTGGAATTGCAGGCGGCGAGCGGCAATGCGATGGCCGCTATAAGCGCGAAGTTTTTCATTGCTGCATCTCCTCTGGCAGGCGTTCTTCGGTTCGCGGTCCGTTCTGCTCGATGTCGTCGATCAAATATTTCATCTCGGCGATTTCGCGGCGCTGGGCGACGATGATAGCCTGTGCGAGCTCGCGCACTCTTGGATCCTTCAGACTTGCGCGTTCGCTGGTCATGATCGCGATCGAGTGATGCGGGATCATCGCGGCCATATATTCGGTATCGTCTACGGTGGTCTGACTGCGCACCAGCCACAGGGCGAGGGCGAACACGACGGCACCGACGCCAAGAATGATAAAGTTCTTGGTCCGGTCCTTGTACATGCCCCACATAAAAAGGAGCATCACGATCATCATCATTCCGCCCATGACGAACATCATCCAGAAGCGGGTTTCGCTCCAGAAGATATCGTCGACGGTGAAGGTGTTGGCATACATCAGGAAGAACATAATCACGGTCGAGGTCGAAACCATGGCCATGAACCGCCAGTAGCTGCCTCCCCCTCCCTTGTCCGAGTGGCGCGTCTTCTCAGTCATGCTTTTTCTCCTTCATGCATCATGGTCCAGAATAGCTGCGCCGAGCAGCTGATGAGTGCGAAGCCTGTCAGGGCTTCGATGCCGGCGAGCACCCTCAGGTGGTCGGTCGGATAGATGTCGCCCAGACCAAGCGTGGTCACGTTGATGAGCGAGAAATAAAAGTAGTCCATCCAGTCCATTGTCGGGGCCTTGTCGAACCCTCCAAGATCCCATTCCGCGCCGAGCCAGAAGCCGACCGCGAAAAGGATTGCGACCAGAAAATGCGAACTGAGGACGAGCAGCGAGACGCCAAGTTTGGCCAGCGTGTCTCGCCTGCGGCCGAGCAGGCGGTGGCCGACACCAAGGATCGCGAGGTGTGAGGCGATAGCCAAGAGGAACAGGAAGACGGAAAGAATGAGCGCAATGATCATAGGAAGGCCTTTGCGCCCATCCACAGACCCATGCCCATCATGAACAGGTTCTCGGTCAATGAGACGAAGCCAAGCGGAACATTACTGCTACCCCCGACGCAGGCGCATTTGAGCTCGCGCTTATCGATGTAGACCGCCTTGAATACGCTGACGGCGCCAATAGTCCCGATGAACAGTGCTAGCGGAGCAGAAAACCAGGTCAGCGCGCCAGCGGTCATGAGAATACCTGCGGCGGCCTCACCGAACGGATATACGAAGCCATAGGGGACCCAGCGTTTGGCCAGCAGATCGTAGTTCAGGAACATTGTCGAGAAGCTGCGCACGTCTTGCAGCTTCTGGACGGCCAGCAAGGTCATCGACAGGCTCACGAACCACTCTGCCGCGCGCACGGTAAAGAGGTTGTCGAAGAACGCCCAGCTCAGCCCGAGCGCGAGCAGCAGAGCTACCGCGAAAATCGCGATGACGGGCTGATAACTGGTTTCGCCCTCCTTGGGCTGCGAGCGGCTTTTGCCGAAGAATTCGCGCACATCGTCATAGCCACCGATGCGCCTGTCTTCGATAAAGGTTTGGGGCGTGGTCTCGACCTCGTGCTTGTCTTTAAACGCGTCGGTCTCTTCCCTGCTTGTCAGGTGATTGTCGTCGATCTCGAATCCCTGTCGCTTGAGGAGATCGATCGTCTTGAGACCATAGGGGCAAACGTGATCCTCCATCACCATGCGGTAAACCGTCGCTGTTCGGGTCGTCATAATTCGCTCCGTTTGTTTTTCGTGATGGCGCTACTGGGCAATGCGCAAGCCGGGCACGGTTGTGCAGTGGAGCCCGCCTCGAGAGCTTCCCACCTGGAAAGGAAGTGCATGGTCAACTCGCCTCTCCCGTTCCATCGTTCTCGGGCGATGCTGGTGCGCCGGGATTGCGCGAGAGGTAGAACCATTGGCCAAGAAAAACGGCGGCGATCCCGATCACGGCGTAGGCCACGACGGCAGGATCGCTGCGCAATTTCGCGACAGTGAAAGCTGCCAGGACCACGCCATCGGCTGCGAGTGCAGCGAGAAGCACCGAGGCGCGTGCGCCGACTTTTCCGCGCAGGTGGCGCAGGACGCCCCAGTGAACCAGCATGTCCATGACGAGATAGAAGAAGGCGCCCAGCGATGCGATACGGGAAAGATCGAACAATACGGCCAGCGTTCCGGCAACGACAACCGTATAGACCAGCATGTGGCTGCGGATCCCGCCGCTCATGCCGAAATGGCTATGCGGGATCATCTTCATATCGGTCAGCATCGTCAGCATCCGCGACACCGCAAAAACACTCGCGATGACGCCCGACGTGGTGGCAGCGATCGCGATCGCGACGGTGAAATAGAAACCGAGATCGCCAAGTGCCGGGCGCGCCGCCGCCGCCAGTGAATAATCGCGTGCTTCGATAATCTCGGAGATGCTGAGGCTTGAGCCCACCGCAACAGCGACGAGCAGATAGACCACGATGCAGATGCCAATCGAGATCATGATCGTGCGGCCTACATTCTTGTGCGGATCGACGATTTCGCCGCCACTATTGGTGATCGTGGTAAAGCCCTTGAAAGCGAGAATCGAAAAGGCAACCGAGGCGACCAGGGCTTCTGCGTTGGTCAGCGCTACAGGCTGCGAGAATGCTCCTGATGAAAAACCGCTCACCCAGATCGCAGCTACTGCAAATAGCGCAATGCCGCCGATCTTGATCGCCGACATGATAAGTGAAAACCCGCTAACCGACTTGTTGCCCGCTGCATTGACGAAATAGGCAAAGATAATGAGAGCGAGCGCTACCAGAGAAACGAGCCATCCGCTGCTCTCGAGATCGAACGGACGCAGCGCATATGTTGCGAAGGTCCTTGCCACGAGACTTTCGTTGATGACCATAGACAGCGCCATCAGCAGCGAGGCTGATGCGGCGATGACGCCGGGCCCGTATGCTTTTTGCAAAATCATCGCGATGCCGCCCGATGAGGGCCATTTGTTCGACATCTTGATGTAGCTGTAGGCCGACAATGAAGTGACCAGCGCCCCGGCGATAAAGGATAGCGGAAAGAGGGGGCCAGCAAGTTCGGCGATCTGCCCGGTGAGTGCGAAGATGCCTGCACCGATCATAACGCCGGTGCCCATGGCGATGCCGCCCAGCAGCGTTATGGAGCCTGCGGTATTGCCCGTTCGATCGTGACCATGGTCTTGCAATACATTCCCCTATGGATGTCCTCCCGTTCGAGAAACATCATTGCCGAACAGTACGTTCGGCAGGGCTTCACCCCTCAAAAAAGATTCTGCGAGACTCCAGGCGCCTGTGTGCGACCGGGTTATAGTTACATCGGCCCGGCTTCTCTTCGTTGAAGGTGCGCCTGAGCTTCGCGAACATCCAGCTCCCGGGTACTGTTTCCGGTGCGCAGCATGAGATGAGCGACACCCCCTTCGGTGTAGTAGACCAGATGCACGCTTTTCTCGACGATCACCCTGCAAACGGTCAGCCCGCCAAGCCCATGGAAACGACTATGGACCAGGGCACAAGCATCCCCGCCCAGGGCGTCTCTTGCAGTGTCCATCAAAAGTCGTTCGAATCCATCCTGGTTCGCGTGCTTGAGCGTTCGCATATCCGCTTCAATGCCCGCAACAGTCCCGTCATCTTCCACGCCGATCAAGAGCGTGCCACCTTCATGGTTGAGAAAACCCGCTATTGTCTTCACGACAACCTGCTGCAGGCGCCGGTTTACGCGCTCTTCGCGTCTGTCCCAACGCATAGACGACTTGAACTCGACATGCTCTCCTTCGCCCCGGGCAATGAGCAAAGGTAGCTCTTCTTCAAGCTCGCGTTCGAGGAAACGAACTTTCGAGCGTTCATCCAAAAGGCGGCTGTGATAAATACCAAACCCCAGCCCAATCGCAGCGCCCAACGCCACATACACAGCGCTCATCGTTAGCATTTCAAACGCGAATGCCGAAGACAGACGGTCAAGCAGAAAAGCGAGCGCGTTGCTTTGGGCGGCAATATTCGAGGCACCGAATTCATACCAGTAGACAAGTGTCGTCACCGGATGAAGGATCGCGAAACCCATGACTGCGCCTATGGCGGTGTGCAGGAGCAGACCCCGTCTATCGTCGCTGGATCGATATCGCGAAATTGTTCGTCTCCTGTCGAGGCGTCATTCTGATTGGTGTCGCCAGCCTTCTTTTGTCGCATCCGACACCCGCGTGGAACCAAGTGCTTGTTCCGATCGATAGAGCGCCGTTTCAAGCCAGTCTGATTTCCTCAAGCGTTATCTGAAGTACCGGTATAACGGCACCACGATCACCGCGATGTACCACCCATATAAGAAGCTGCCGATTGCGCCTGCGAGAAATCCAGGCAGAGTCAGCCATTCGTATCCGGGAAGCAGCGGTTCCCAGGCCTCATGCATATGGAACCGTTCGGGCGCGAGCAGGCCGAAAGCTATGCAGATCAAATAGCTGACGAGCAGAAACAGGCTGAGTGTCCAGCCCCAGGCGATGATCGAGGATTTGAGCGAACGCTCTGACATCATGGTTCTCCTGTTGAATTACCGTCATCTGGGCTGGTCGGCGTTTACGGATAGGATGCGAAGACTTTCTGGCCGTCCGGACCGAAAGCGATGACCTCATAGGGCTGCACTCGATCGCCCATTTCCATGCCGGGGGAGCCTAGCGGCATTCCGGGAACGGCGAGGCCGGTCACGCCCTCGGGCCTTTCGCGCAGGAGCCGCGCGATCGCTTCGGCGGGCACATGACCTTCGATGATGTAGCCCTCGACTTCCATTGTGTGGCACGACCACATATCCTGCGGTACGCCCTTGGCTGCCTTGAGCGCACTCATATCGTCAGTATCGACCGAAGCCACTTCTGCTTCCATGCCGCCCTCGACATGTCCTGCCCAGCTCAGGCAGCAACCACACCCCGGGTCCCTGAACATCGTGTAGGTGGCGGCCTGTGCGGCATTCGAGCAGGCCGCAAGCGTGAGAAGAACCGATGCCGTCAGCGAACGCCGCAGCGGCTTCGATGGATTGTCTTTGATCATGTTACATGCCTTTCTTGGAGCCGCGCCAGAGCGAAATGGTTCCGGTTGCGGTATGGATCTGAGCGAGCAGCTCTGCGCTTGCGAAAATTTCGCCTAGCAATTTCTCGACTGCTCCGTCAGCGCTCGGCTGGGTGTCTGGTAAACCGTCGAGAAGCTGAACGGTCGCGCGGAACATTGCGCGCATGAGCGGATGGTCCTGGCGCATGTAATCAGCGATCAGCACCATGCCGCCAGGAGCTAGCAAGGCCTCCATTTGCTCGAGGATCGCGCGCTTCTGCGACACGGGAACCTGGTGCAAAACAAGCGAGCTGACGATCGTATCGGGTCGCCGATCACCCGAAAGGTCGAGACTGTCGAGAAATCCGTTGTGCCATCGAACGAGGCCCGCAGCAGGACCAAGCTTGCGCCGTGCGATCGCAAGCGCTGCCGGATCGGGTTCTACGCCTAATAAATCTGCTTGGGGGCAGCTGGTCATGAAGGCTCGCAACAACGTCCCCGTGCCGCAACCTACATCCATGACCTTGTCGCCAGGTTTTACTCGAGCCTGTTTGACGATCTCCCGGCGCCATTTCGCCTCGCGCGTGAAAACGCCAATCGCACGATCGTAGAGCGGTGTGAGCCAGCTGTGGCCAAGCAGAGGAGTGAACTCCCGTTCCACTTTTGTGAGGCGTGCATTTTTCACCACATAATTTCCGATCTGTTCAAACAACCTTCGCTATTGTTCGTTGCACGTTCTGATACGCACAGCCGGGCCGCAGCCCTCAAAAAAGAAACTTAAGGGTTCGGGTATTCTATCGCGTATAGGAAGCGGGCAACCGACAGGAGCAATGGATGCGTAACAATCAGACACTCGATGCGATGCTTGGGACGCTGGGCACACAGGACTCCTTCAAAGTTCCGGACGATTTCATGACCGGCGTGTGGCAACGGGCAGGCCAGCTTGGCGAAATCGTTGAAAGACGCCGCAGGATGGCCTTGTTCGCGGGCCTGTTCGTCGTCGGCCTGGGAGCCGGTGCAGGCACCAGCGGGTGGCCTGCACAATTTGCTGGTTCCCAACCTGGCATAGCAGATAGCATCATTGTCGGAGAGCGGCTCTCGCCCTCCGAGCTGCTGCATGTGGAGCGCTAGACATTGAAGAAATTGCATATTGCCCTCGCGGTGCTGCTCGCGGCGCTCGCCGGTTGTCTCGGTGCGCTCGCCGCAGATCGCTGGGCCAATCACGATGCTGATACGGGCCTACATGCGTTCGTGCATGATGAACTCACACTAACAAACGAGCAGAAGCAACGCCTTGAGACACTCGAAGCGCGCTTCGCTGTGGAACGGGCCAGGCTCGAGGCCTCTGCGCGCGCTGCCAACGCCCAACTCGCGCAGGCGATGGAAGCCGAACACGAATACGGACCCAGGGTGGGGGCGGCCATCGACGAGGTTCATGCACGCATGGGCGATCTCCAAAAAGCAACGGTCCGCCATGTCTTCGACATGCGTGAAATTCTCGACCCCGATCAGCAAAGACGATTTGACCAGCAAGTGTCCAAAGCTCTCACCGACAGCCCGCGCAGCTGACCCCGCATGCCGGTAAAAAAGGGGGGCAATTCAGAACAAATACTTGTCGCGCAGGTCGTGGCCGGCAGCAGGCAGGCGTTTTCGTCTCTTGTCGAAGCCCACATCGCGCGGCTGATTGCGCTGGCGACGCGCATGCTGGGGTCTTCCTCCTCCGCTCAGGACGTGGTCCAGGATAGCCTCGCATCGGTCTGGCTCACCCGGCATCGTCTCGATGCCTCCAAGCCCGTCGGCCCTTATCTTACAACAATTGTCCTGAACCGGTGTCGCGACCGACTTCGCCGAAGGAAGGTCGTCGGTTTCTTCGGTTTTCCGAGTTCCGACGAGGTACAGGCGGTGGCCGACGACACGCCCGATCCCGAAAACCTTGCAGCGAGCCGTGAGCAACTCAGGCTCGTCGAGGCGGAGATCGGGCGGTTGCCCATACGCCTGCGCGAAGCGCTTGTGCTCGTAAGTGTCGAAGGCCGAAGCCAGGCCGAAGCCGCCGCGTTGCTCGGCACGACCGAGAAGGCGATCGAGACGCGCATATATCGTGCGCGCAACCGGCTGAGAGAACGGGTCAAAAACTTTGAGGGGTACAGCTGACAGGCGCGTAAGGGTGGGTGTATGTCACATCAGGAGCCGCATTCAATGATTTCCGTAAATCGACGCAAATTCCTTGGTACGGGAGCAGGCGGGATGGGCCTGCTTGGCCTTGCCGGAGCAATGCCGGCCTGGGCGCGCGGCGGTGACCTCCTGGCGGGAAATGCCCGTAAGGGACTGGACGAGGTGGCGGGGCCGAATATCGACCTCACCGTAGCCCGGTCCGCCTTCGCAAGCGGCAACAGGCGCGGCGGCGCGATCGCTGTCAATGGCAGTATTCCAGGACCTCTCCTGCGCCTGCAGGAAGGAACGACGGTCCGGCTAAACGTGCATAACCAGCTTGAGGAAGATACGTCCATTCACTGGCACGGGCTTCTCGTACCATTTGAGCTCGATGGCGTTCCGGGAGTGAGCTTCCCCGGCGTCAAGCCGGGTGAGACCTTCACCGCCGAATTTCCCGTGCGGCAATCGGGAACTTACTGGTGGCATTCGCACAGCGGCCTTCAGGAACAGGCGGGCCACTATGGCGCGATCGTGGTCGATCCCGCAGGTCCCGATCCGGTGCAGGCCGACCGCGAATATATCGTGGTGCTGAGCGAATTCAGCGACATGTCGCCGCACGCGATCTTCGACAAGCTCAAGAAGGGCGAAGGCTACTTCAACTACAACCAGAACACCTGGACTGATGATTATCCGCTGTCGGGTGAAGACCGCCGGATGTGGGCGAAGATGCGCATGATGCCGACTGACATCCTCGACGTATCGAGCGCGGCCTATACCTATCTTCTGAATGGCCATGGCCCGCTGGACAATCTGGAGTATCTGTTCCGGCCGGGTGAGCGGGTGCGCCTTCGCTTTGTCAATGCCGGCGCGATGACTTTCTTCAATATACGCATCCCCGGCCTACCCATGACAGTGGTTCAGGCTGATGGACAGAATGTCGAACCGGTCGAGGTCGATGAGCTGCAGATCGGTGTCGCCGAAACCTACGACGTTGTCGTCACCCCGCGCGAGGAACCGGCCTACACGCTGGTGGCGGAGTCGATGGACCGCTCTGGCATGGGCATCGCGACGCTGGCGAGCAGGCCCGGCGCGCGCGCAGCTATACCTCCGCTGCGCGATCCGCCGCTGCTCACCATGGCCGACATGGGCATGAGCGGTATGGACCACGGTGCAGGCACTGGTGGTGACATGTCAGGGATGGATCATGGAACCGATGGTGCCATGGCGGGCATGGATCATGGTTCGAGCGGAGCGCCGAACGGCGACGCAATGGCGGGGATGGCAGGCATGTCTGGCATGCAGATGCGCGATACGTCGCGCCTTCCGCCTGACGTGAAGGTCGGCCCGGGCCTCGACATGGTATCGATGAACCCGGTCGATCGCATGGGCGATCCGGGCATTGGCCTTGCCGATGTGCCCCATCGCACGCTCGATTATCGCAAGCTTCGCGCGCTGAGGCCGCACGAGGAAGGCAGAACTCCGTCCCGGCGGATGGAAATCCATCTGACCGGCAATATGGAGCGCTACATGTGGTCGTTCGACGGCAAGAAGTTTTCCGCCGTCTCCGACGAACCGATCCGCTTTGCCTATGACGAGCGGGTACGGGTCAAGCTCATCAACGACACGATGATGGCGCATCCGATCCATCTCCACGGTCATTTCTTCGAACTGGTCAATGGTGCCCCTGCGGATCGCCAGCCCTTGAAGCACACGGTAATCCTGCAGCCAGGCGGCAGCGCCCAATTCGACCTGACTGCCGACGAGCCGGGTGACTGGGCCTTTCACTGTCATCTTCTTTACCACATGCACGCCGGGATGTTTCAGATCGTCACGGTCGCCAATCCGGACGGGAGCGAAGCATGAAGACTTTTCTAGCAAGCCTGCTTGCCTCGCTCGCTGCCGGAACGATGCTGTCGGCACCGGCTTCGGCACAGCATGCCGGGCATGACACCAGTCAACCCCAGCCCGGGGCTCAGCCGGTCACGGGCCAGGATGCTGCGGACAGGTGTGCGCAGGAAGCGCAGCGCCATCGGGACATGGGCCATGCCGTTGCGGACGGCGCTTGCGAGCCGACCGCCAGCGACCAACCGGCGATGGATCACGGAACCATGGATCATTCGCAGATGAGCCAAGGGGCGATGGCCGAAGGTGAAGAAAGTTCGGGCATGGAGATGCCCATGGCGCAGTCCGGTCAGGAATCCATGGAAATGGATCACAGCCAGATGAATCATGGCGATATGCCTCAAGGCCAGGCGAGCCAGAGCGAGATGGACCACAGCCAGATGGACCACAGCCAGATGGACCACAGTCAGATGGGCCAGGTTTCCGCGCCGTCACCAGCCATGCAGGGAATGGATCATTCCGCAATGCAAGGGTCTGCCGACGATATGATCCCGCTCCTCCCGCCTCCGCCCGAAGCTGGCAGCGGCCCCGCGCGCGCCGGTATTGCAATTTGGGGCGAGGAAGCCATGAACGAAGCCCGGCAGGAGCTGGTCCGCGAAACCGATGGCGGCATGCGGCTATGGATACAGGGCGACCGCGTGGAATACCGGGCGCGCGAAGGCGCGGACGGCTATCTTTGGGACGTTCAGGGTTATTACGGCGGCGATATCAATAAGTTCTGGTTCAAATCGGAAGGCGAGGGCAGCTTCGGCGAACCGATCGAAGGGGCCGAGGTGCAGGCTCTGTGGAGCCGCGCCATCGCACCCTTTTTCGACTTCCAGGCTGGTGTCCGACAAGACTTGACCGGACCTGAACGCACCCATGCGGTGATCGGCATCCAGGGTATTGCCCCTTACAAGTTCGAAGTCGATGCTGCGGCGTTTATTTCCAGCAAGGGCGATGTGACGGCCCGCATCGAGGGCGAACTTGACCAGCGCATCACCCAGCGGTTGATCCTTCAGCCGCGCGCGGAACTTGCACTTTCGGCTCAGGATATTCCGGAGCTGGGAGTTGGCGCGGGGATCGACCGAATCGAAGCAGGCCTTCGCCTGCGCTATGAATTCGCACGCGAATTCGCGCCGTATATCGGCGTCTCTCAGGAATGGCGGATAGGCGATAGTGCCGCCTATGCCCGTGCGGCCGGCGAAGACCCGAGCGTGACGAACTATGTCGTCGGTGTCCGGTTCTGGTTCTAAAAAAAGGGAATAACTAATGAAAAAGTCGATGATTATTCAAGGTTTGATGGCTTCGGCCCTCGCAGTTTCCGCAGTACCGGCAATGGCGCAGACCATGGATCATTCGGCGCATCAGGAACAAACTGACGCGATGGAGATGGACCATTCGGCGCAAGGCATGAACCATGCCGATCACATGGCGGCCATGAACGACGATGTCGCTGGTGCAGAAGTGGCTCTGGTCGCCTACCGTGAGGCATTGATGGCCCGCGACGCTGACGCAATGGATGCCCTTTTTGTAGACGAATCTTTCGTTTACGAGAACGGCAAGGACGAAGGCAGCTTCACGCATTATATGGAGCATCATCTCGGGCCCGAACTGGATGCAATTACAAGTTTCACCTTCGGTGATCCGACCGTCGCGGTCACCCGCATGGGGCATCTCGCTTACGGGCGCGAGACCTATACCTACCGGATCGAACTGACGGATGGGCGGGTGATCGACCGCGAAGGCGTGGCAACATCCGTACTTGCCCATAACGCCGATGGCTGGAAGATCGTGCAATACCATTCTTCATCGCGCGCGCCGCGCAACCGCTGATCGGAGTGCGAGGGGGCAACCGGGTGGCCAAACGCTCGTTCAAGCTGCGCCTGCATATCCTGGGCAGCAAGCTGCACAAATGGCTGGCGATCTTCGTCGGCCTCCAGGTGCTTGTGTGGATGGCCACCGGAGCTCTGATGTCCTTTCTCGATCTGGAGGAAGTACGATCCGAGCACGTCATCTCGCGTGCAGCGCAAACGCTTCCCGACGATGCCGCCATCCCGCGATGGCTGTCCGACAGCGATGACATTACCGCAATCACGACCCGGGTTCTTGATGGCAAGACTGTTACTGAGGTGCGGCGAGCCGATGGCGCGGTGAGCCTGCATGAGCCACAAAGCGGTCGGATATTATCTACCATTCCCGCAGCCACGGCACGTTCAATTGCGCGGCGCGCCTGGGTCGGTCCGCAAACATCCATCCATGCGGCGCGCCTGGTCGACGAAAGCGTTGGCACCGAATTCAGGGGCCCGTTTCCTGCATGGCAAATCACCTATAATGACGTGGCTAACACGCGCGTCTATGTCGATGCATCGAGCGGTGCGGTCCTCTCCGCGCGAAGCGACACGTGGCGGTTCTTCGATTTCATCTGGGGGCTGCACATCATGGACTGGACGCAGCGCGACCGGATCAACAGCTGGTGGCTTTTGCTGTTCGGCATCGGCGGGACAATTATCGCGATCTCGGGCTTCGTCTTGCTGGCCAACAGGTTCCCGAGGACTAAGCGCCGGGCGAGACATGGCCAAGTCGCTCGTTGACACTGCTTTCAGTTCAGTTGCGCTCGGTTTGAGCAAACCGAACCAGAAGGATGGTTAGCAGAGGCACGATCGTCCACATCGCGATCGGGATCAGCGCCATGCCGGTCAATGGATCATGGGGCATCAGATCGCTATAGCGCCAGCTCAGCAGGCTGTCTGACGGTAGCGACGTCGCCATGATTTCGACAGCGATTGCAATGACAAGGCCGAAACCGAAGTAAATTGCATAAGATATCCTGGCGCCTCGGCGAAACCAGGCGCGCCCGCCCTTGATGGCTGCGAGCGAGTAGGCTGCGAGCAGGATAAGTCCATCGCCCAAGCTCGCAATGCCGCAGCGAATGGTCTGTTCATAGGGTTCGAGATTGCCCGGAACGAAAAACGGCATCTGGTAGATTTCCCAGACGAACGCGATCAAGCTGCCGCAAATATAGACTAGCCAGTGGGTTCTGGTCACCTTGCCAGGACACCGCAGATATGTGCATCACAAAGCCGCGCCTGGCCTGCATTTTCGGTCCTCAATCGCGTCTGCATTGCCAGATTACTCAGCCTCTCCATCATCCGCGTTGTCGGCAAGCCGAGCAGCGCGGTCAAGAAATTTGCGCATGTCGTTCGCTGCCAGTTCGGTGAGGGGGTGCCTGCTCGCATCGGGACGGGGCTCAATCATGTCCGCGCGCTTTCTGATCTGTTCAATCTGCTCACTGCTCGCTCCGGACAGCAGGCCAAGAACGATGTTTTCGAGCGTTATGAGACGAATGCGCATCTGCACCAGCTCGGCGTGATCCGGTTCCGGGACTTCCCAGCTGCCGTCTTCGTTGACCGCGCTCATTGCGGCATTCCCGGCGTCTTTTCCGATGTCATGACGTTACCTCTCTTTTTTCTCCCGGCTTATGCCGGAAACGTGGCTGAAAATCAGTAATGCTGCAACCGGCTCGGCTGTTGTCCTGCCCTTCGCAACCACCATCTTTTGCGTGATTGTTTGAGGGGGAGCGACGTTCGCTGCGTAAAGGTGATGAATGCACAAGGCATCCACCACATGACCAAAGAAGGGAATTCGACGATGAAACGCACAGCCCTGGCCCTCTTGCTCGCCACTGGCCTGACAGCCTCCCCGGTAATGGCACAGCAGCAGCATGACCATGCAAATCAAGCTGCAGCACAGCAGCAGGATCACAGTGGCCACATGATGCAGGATTCCGAGGCCATGACAGCCCATCGTGAGAAGATGGCTGAAATGCGCGCGCTGATGCAGCAGGCCCGCGCCGCGAGCGATCCCGCCGAACGCCAAAGGCTGATGGCCGAGCACCGCGAAAAGATGCAGGAGCACATGGCGGGCATGATGCAGGGGGACAACGCCGATATGATGGCGGCTTGTCACCAGCGCATGACGATGATGCACGATATGATGGGGCAGATGGCTGCCCAGCAGGACATGGCGCAGCACGACTAGGAACCGGCGGCCCGGGTGGGTGTGCTAACGCCCCCCGGGCTTCGCTCGTTGCCATGGATCGAAATTTGGCCAGACGTTCAATCGCCCGAGCACGCGAAATTCGAATGCATCCCGCGCGAGCGCACCCTCAAGAAACTGTTCTGAGGGGTGAGAGCTCCAGATGCGTAACAATCTGTATGCGAAGCGGTAAGTCGCCATGAAAGGGTACCCATCATTATGAAGCCATTCCAACTGTTAGCGCTTGTTTGCGCAGGTTTTCTTTGGGTCAGCCCGGTGCACGCGCATGGCGACGAAGCGCATGGCGGGGCCGCGAATGTAGCTGCGCCTGCGACAGCCAGTCCAGCGCACAATTCCGGTGAAGCCCAGGAGCTATCGAATGGCGCTTCGGGTGACGCTCATGCTTCCGGCGGGCACGACGAGGCATCGGGAGAGACCGCCGATGTCAACGAGGAAGGCATCGTCGGTGTGCTCAAGAAATTGCATCCTGCCACGATACATTTCCCGATTGCCCTGTTTCTGATGGCCGCGCTGACCGAGCTCTTCGTCGGTAAGCGAAGAGAAGCCGGCTTGGAGCCCGCCGTACGCGTGCTCATTTATGGCGGGGCGGGCGGCGCCGTCATTGCAGCCATATTCGGGTGGATACATACCGGCCTGTGGTTTGGCGGGGATACGGCTATGCAGATTCACCGCTGGAACGGCATGCTGATTGCTGTTCTGGGTGTTGTACTCGCCGCACTAGCGCACCGCCGCCCGGAAAGCCGGACGATGCTGCGCATTGCGCTTGTTTCGATGGCTGTGCTCATTCTCGCCCAAGGATTCCTGGGCGGCGAACTGGCGCATGGCCAGAACCATCTCGGCATTTCCTGGCTGTAAGGGAATCGTATGATGCGCAAAAGCAAATCGAAGATGACAGCCGCCGGTCTCGCTCCAGTCGTGGGTGCTCTGTTTTTCCTCGCCGGGTGTGACGAATCGCGGGTTTCGGCACCTGACGCGCAGACGCCAATTACCATCGGAACTGTGCCATCGGCTGCCACAGCTTCCCTCGATGTTGAGGGTCCGAAAAATTCCTCGGATGCTAACCGCGAGACGCAGTCAGTGACCGCAGGAACTTCCCCTGAGAGCATGGGCGAGGCCTCAACCAGGCCGCGCTCCGGCAACTCGCGCGCGGCACCAGTGACGCCAATTTTACCGGCAGATGCCAGCGCGGTCACGCCGACAGCCGAGCCCGCCGACCCGCATGCAGGTCATGATATGCGGACGATGCCGGATCACGACATGAAAGACATGTGACGCGAGCGGGAAAGAACATCGAGCGTCTTTTACATCGCTCACCGAACAGGCGGTCCCGACGTCCCCCCGGAGCCCTGCGGGTCGCAGGTGCAATTGGGCCGCTTTGAAACCCCGCGTATGACACGCTCATGCGCGGGGTTTCTTCTGCGCAAGGCAATTTTCAGGAGAGCCGCGACCTGAAATGAATAATGTGTCGTGCAAGTGCCATCCCTGTCCCGAACAGGCGACCGGAACAGTGCTATCGGCGCTGTGATACTAACGGTTCTGTAGACGCTGGGCCTCTGCTTGATACGATGATTGACTGCTGCGTCGCCGCTTCAATTTGGAGAATTCCATATGGTGATCGAGAAGAAGGATAGAGACCTTTTGCGATGGGAAGAAGAAGGCGGCGCGCTGCCCTGTGGACCGCAAGAAGCTGTGGGAGCTGCATGTGACAAACGCGATAGTCCCGAACGCTCTGATGCAAGCAACGTAACGCCTGATGGCGCAGAAATGAAAAAGGCTAGCTTGTCACCGTAACTCGCAGTGATCTCCTTTTACGTCATGTCCTTGCAACCGATGTGTCGCCGGTTAGCCCCGAGATGATGGCCTTGGGTATCGAGCGCTGCCGGATCAATTTCGGCCTTGAGCATGGCCGGGAGAAGCGCTCCGCTTGGTAGGGGTTGCCGCATTGGCTTGGGTCTGCCTCTGACCTTGAGCCGTGTTGGAGTCTCCTGATGATTGCGGCGCTGCCCGCAATTTCATGGACCTTCTTGCTGCAAGCGGAGGCACCGCGGCCTGCGACTAGAGCGTTGGACCATTGCGCTGCCTTCATGCCCATTCCGAACCCAGTCCGGCTTTTCATGCGAACCTGTCTGAACCAGGTCAGCTGAGCCCGGCAACCCGTTTTCTTTCCGGCCGTGTTGCCCGCTGCGCGGGCTGCCCGCACCACCCGGCGTAAACGGGTTTCCCTTGGCGCTGCGCGCCTGCGGTGCAGTCCTCCCATGCCCTGTTTCTCATCGACGTTCGCAAGCCGGAAATGCTTTCCGGGTTGAGAGCTGAAGGAGAATTTATCATGACCAATATCGTTATCCTCACCGGCCGCATTGCCCGCGATCCCGAAACACGGGAAACCAAGAGCGGGACCAGCGTCACCGGGATCACCGTCGTCACCGATCGCCCCGCTCGCGACAAGGACGGCAAGACCTACAAGGATGAAAACGGCTACACCGCCAAGGACAGCGAATTTCACCGCGTGACCTGCTTCAACGGCCTCGCCAAGACCGTTGGCCAGTATTGCTCGAAAGGCCAGTTGGTGTCGGTACAGGGCCGCCTGCACTACACCCAGTGGGACGATCAGGACGGCGTGAAGCGGTACGGCTGCGAGATCCTCGCCGACAAGGTCGACTTTCTCTCGCGCGGCAACCCTCAGAGCGGTGAATCTGGCGGCGAGAGCGATAATCGCGACGCTCCCGAAATCGACTGATCTCTGCCAGTCGATCTCTCCCGAAGGGGTCCTGTCCTCACCGGACAGGGCCCCTTCTTGTGTTGCTCAGGAGCGTAAGAGCGGGGAGGGGCTGACCCACGGAAATCTGATTGTGACGGGCGTGCAGCCACCGCATCAAGGACGGCGGGGCCCCACCATTTTGTCTTCTTTCGCTGCGCTGCAGTTCGACAAAATCGTTCCCCCACCGCCACTTCGTGGTCGCCCGTGCGGGCGATCCTGTGACCCGGTACCTGCACGCCCGTCTGCCGGTTCTCCTGCCGTTTCAAGGCAGACATCAGGAGGATATCATGGCTACACTCACTCAATCTGTACAGAGCTCGGACAGCTATTTCGCAGCTCTGGCTGTTGCCGAACGGCGTGCTTTGCACAGCTTCTTTGACCAGCACGTCGTCGAGGATGACGATCTCGGTCACTTCGCCTTCGATGAGGGCGACTACAATGCGCTGCCGGCGCATCTGGCAAGCCGCATAGTGCATACTGTGCCCGGTGCGATGCTCGAGTTCTGACGCGCGATTGGGCAGGAGCCTTCTCCGGTTCCTGCCTTTTTGCGTGTCCGCATGCAGGAGGGATGGCTGCGAAAAGCGGAGCGGGGCTGGGGACGCGCTCTGTCCCGCGCTGCCTCCAGCAGCGCTCCTGAGGGCGCGGCATATTCGTTTTGGGCCCCGCGCGCACTGCGAACCGGCAGCGGGTCGGACCGGCCCGAAGCTGGCGGGACCGACAAGTCCCGGTCCCTGGCTCCGCACGCGATCCTTTGCCGCCGTCTTGTTCGCGGTGCGGAATTTTTGCTGGGCATCGCTCATGATCGGGTGGGCGATGGACTTTCGTGGGTCCGCACGGCCAGCGACCCATATTTGGGGGCAGGGCAGCAAGGTACGGGCGACAATTGTTCTCGCGTAGTTCTGTCGCTCCCCCATGGGACCAATTGCCCGCCATCACTTTCTGCAGCAAGCGGCGGCTCGCCGCACCATCCACCCCATGTGTTGCGGAGATTACCCATGACCGCCGTTCCAGAACCAGTTCGCCCCCGTTTTCTGCGAACGCCCGATGCCGCCGTGCATCTGGGCCTATCGCCGCGTACGCTGGAAAAACACCGCTGCTACGGGACCGGTCCCGTTTACCACAAGCTGGGCGGGCGGATCGTCTACCGGCGCGAGGATCTCGATGCCTGGGCCGAACAAGGGGTGCGCCGCTCGACCAGCGATCCGGGCAAGGGCGTGGTCCATCCCGCCAAAAGGATTGACGGCTACACCGGCCCGGTTCGGCGCTGAAGTTTTATCCAATGACGACCCGCACGACCTTTGCCAGCGCAGCACAGCAGCTCGATCTGTTCGTGGGAACCAGCGCAGCCATCGCGGCGCGCGATGCGCAGGACCTGATGGCATGGCCCTTTTTCAGCCTCGCCAAATCGAAGCGGGTGAAGCCCATCGACTTTCGCATGGGCGACATCTCAATTCTTGTCGAGGCAACTGCCGAACATGGCATGGCAACAATATGGGATGCCGATGTGCTGATCTGGGTGGCCAGCCAGATCGTCGAGGCGCGCGATGCCGGAAAGCCGACGTCGCGGCTCATTGCCGCCACCCCGCATGAAATCCTCGCCTTTACCCGCCGCGGGACCGGCAAGGCCGCCTATGAGCGACTGAAAGCCGCGCTCGACAGGCTGCAATCAACCAGCATCGCGACATCGATCCGCCAGCTGGGCGCACGCCGTCGCCACCGCTTTTCCTGGATCAACGAATGGCGCGAATGCCTCGATGGCAATGGCCGCGCGCTCGGCATCGAGATGATCGTGCCGGACTGGCTCTATGAAGCGGTAATCGACCGAGCGCTCGTACTCACGATCGACCCGGCCTATTTCACGCTGACCGGGGGCCTGGAGCGCTGGCTATACCGGATCGTGCGCAAGCATGGCGGCAAACAAAAGGGCGGATGGAGCTTCGACATTGCCCATCTTCACCTCAAATCAGGCGCGCTTTCACCGCTCAAGCGGTTCGCTTTCGAGATGCGCGCCATCGTCCAGCGTCAACCGCTCCCGGGCTACACCCTCTCGCTCGACCACCAGCTGGGCCGCGAGCGGCTCAGCTTCGTGGCAATTCCTGTCGATCCCTTCGATGTCGCCCGGCGGCGCATCGGCATGCCTCCTGTGGACAAGTCGGTGTGATGTTCGGACTATCAGGAACCCCCGCGCACGGACTATCAGGAACCGCAAGTTCGGACTATCGGGAACCGAAATGCTGCGCAAACCCGCAGAAATGCTGGCCTTGCGAGCTCCTTAACTATCCTAACAAGGAATCTTATCGATCCCTGCTAACGTCGCCGCGCCTGTGCACGGCCGGCCGACTGACACCGCCGCGCAGCAGCGCCGGGCGATGCGACGGCGATCCGCCGCTGACCCACGTCACTCTGGTGTGGCAGGAAGGCCTGCGCGAAGACTGGCTGCGTTTCGGCAAGCCGGTCGGTCAGCGCATCATCGATCGCAGGACACGGGTTGAAAGCTATACGCCGGGGCAGCTCTTCGCTTTGGTCCGCTGGGCGTCCAACGCGTATGGCACCATTCGTTCGGCTCTCGCCATTGCGCGCGCGGTCGCAGCTGGCGACACCTATTCCACGCTGCCGCAAGTCGATCCGGGCGCAGTGATACTGCTCTCGGTCCGGGGCTGGCCGAAAGTGCGCCGGGTACTTGGCCTGATCGATGCAATCGAGGCGGGCGGCACCGATCCGTGCGATGTCGCGCCCGACCACTGGCGGCATATGCACAACCGCCTTGCAGCTGGAATGCAGGCGCGCGCCTATCATCCAGACCGGCACCGCGTCTGGCTGCGCTACCGGAATCTTCGGCCATGAAGCGCCGCACTCTCATTATCGCGGGCACGGTCTGTGCCGCCGCTTTGGTCAGCGCCGCGCTGCCCCTCTCGCGCATTCTGATCTGGAACGCGACCGCCAGTGTGCCGACGGGGCTGTATCATATCGGCGGTACGACCGGTCTGCAGGTTGGCGAGCGCGTGGCGATCGATCCGCCGCCTCGGCTGCGCGATTACCTTGCGACACGCGGTTATCTGCCGACGGGAATTCCGCTGCTAAAGGAAGTCGCGGCGCGTCCCGGCGACACTGTCTGCAGGCAGGGTCTGACCATCACCATCAATGGTGCGCGCGCCGGTGTGGCGCGCTCGGCAGACAGTATCGGGCGCGCTCTGCCGGTCTGGCAAGGCTGCCGGACCATCGCAGCAGGCCAGATATTCGTCATGAACCGGCGCGCGTCAGGCAGCTTCGACGGGCGCTATTTCGGACCCATCGCGCGCGATCACTTGCTTGGCCGGGCCAGCCCCGTCTGGACCGACGAGCACGGTGAGGGCGCGCATATCTGGTTCGCGCAGCCAAGCAATGTTGCAACCTCAATCAACAACCAAGGAGACGATCAATGACTTATATCGGCACATTCGCAGCGACCCGCGATGGCTTCGAAGGGCGTTTGCAGACGCTCACACTCGATACAAGGCTCGCCCTCGTTCCTGCGGAACCATCCGAAACCGAAAATGCGCCGGACTACCGGGTCATGGTGGGTGACAACGATGCCGTCTACGAAGTTGGTGCGGGCTGGAAGCGCGTTGGCGACAAGGCCGGGGACTATATCGCGGTGCTGATCGACGATCCGGCGTTCGCCCGGCCGATACGCGCCAATCTGTTCGCATCCGATGATGGCTCTCATGTACTGACGTGGTCGCGCTCCGCGCGCCGCGCCAGCAAGACTTGAACCGTGCGCCTCGATATCGCGCTAACCGCGGCTCTGGCTGCAATGGCACTTGCCTATCCGCTGCACGCGAGCGGGCAATCGCGCGCAGCGCAAACGCACTCGGCTTCGATCGATATTGCAGGGCATGTGCGCGAGGCCTCGCAGCGCTTCGGCATTCCCCAGCACTGGATTTATGCGGTGATCCGCGTTGAAAGTGCGGGCCGGACGCGCGCGGTGTCCTCGGCGGGCGCGATGGGATTGATGCAGCTCATGCCCGGCACCTGGGCGCGCCAGCGCGACCGGTACTCGCTCGGCCGTGATCCTTTCGACCCGCGCGACAATATCCTCGCGGGCACATCGTACTTGCGAGAAATGTATGACCGCTACGGTGCAGCTGGCTTTCTTGCAGCCTATAATGCGGGGCCGGGACGCTACGAGGCCTGGCTTGCCGGACGGCGCTCGCTTCCCCTCGAGACCCGCCGCTATGTCGCGAAGATCGCACCCCTGCTGCAGCCCGGGCGCATCTTTGTCACGGCGGGTTCGCACTCTGCGGACGCTCGGGGCGCGCCCACTGAACCTGTTCCTACTTCCAATTATGCCCCGGGCGATCCGGGTCTACCGGAGGCCTCGGGCAACGCTTTTGCCCGCCCGGTACGGCCCGCGCATGATCTTTTCGCTCCTGTCTCCGCGGTCGCCGACCAATGACAGCCAGGCCCGCATCCTTGCGTCTCGCGTCGCCCGCTAGCGAAGATTTTCGGACGAGTTGCGGGCTGGTAAGAAAAGGTAAGAAGGGATGGCAAGATAAAAGCAGCGCCGTCGACCGGGCTGCATGTGGTTGGTTTTCCAGGGCAATTAGCGCCGTCTGGACGACTACAGTGCCGTCGCTACTGCTGATTTTCTGTGTTTTTTCAAAGGCGAAGGCGCCATCGCCTCTTGTTGCGCGGCATGGCTGACGATGATTTCAATATCGAGCCCGGGCGTTCGCGCGACAGCGGCGCTCGCTCCTACAGAAAGGCCAAGACGCTGCTCGGCCGGGTAGCTCAGGTCTCTCACAAGGCTGGATACACACGGTCCAAGGCAAGCGGCGCAGGCGGTCGCGGCACGGGACATTATGGACGCGGTAAGCTCGCTGCGCTGACGCGCAGCAGAGGCGCATTTGGGCGGCGTGTCCTGATCAAGGCCCGCGTTGTTCGCCAATGGCAATCCCAGACCAGGTCCGCGCCGCTCGCGCGTCATATCAACTATATTCAGCGCGAGGGAGCGACGCGCGACGGATCGCATGGCCGGATGTTCGATGCCACGTCCGACGAGGCCGATGGGGACAGCTTTGCCGAGCGCTGCGAGGACGACCGGCACCACTTCCGCTTCATCGTCTCGCCTGAGGATGCGAACGATATGGGCGACCTGCGCGCCTTCACGCGTGAATTGATGACCGACATGGCCAGCGATCTCGACACCAGCCTTGACTGGGTGGCCGTCGATCACTGGAACACCGACAATCCGCATATCCATGTGCTGGTTCGCGGCGTCGCGACAGGCGGCGAGGACCTTGTGATCGACCGCGCCTATATCAGCGAGGGGATGCGCGCCCGCGCCGAGGAACGCGTGACCATCGAGCTGGGACCGCGCAGCGAACGTGATATCCTCAATGCTCTGGCGCGCGAGGTTGACGCTGAACGCTGGACCAGTCTCGATCGCCGCCTGCACAAGCAACGCGGCGCGTTTGGCGAGATCGATCTGCGGCCCGAAGCCGGTTCGGACGCACGTAGGGATCGCTCGATCTTGATTGGTCGCGCCCAGGTGCTCGAACGCATGGGACTGGCTGAGCAGGTGGGACCAGCAAGCTGGACGCTGGCATCCGATATCGAGCCCACGCTTCGGGCACTTGGAGAACGCGGCGACATCATCAAAACGATGCACCGGGCCATGACCGGCAAAGGCTTTGATGCGGACCCGGCGCGGCTGGCTTTGCATGACGAAGCGAACGGTGAGCGTGTGATTGGCAGGCTCGTCGAGCGCGGGCTGCATGACGAGCTTACTGGCAAGGCCTTTGCCATCGTCGACGGGGCCGATGGGCGCATTCATCACCTGCGTTTTCCCGACCTCGAGCGGACAGGTGATGCCGCGCCAGGTGCCATCGTGGAGACGAGCGCATGGACCGATCGGAAAGGCCGGCAGCAGATGAGCCTGCTTGTTCGCTCCGACTTCACTCTCGAAAGACAGATCGGTGCAGGCGGTGCGACCTGGCTTGATCGGCAACTCGTATCGCCCCGCCTCAAAACCGTGGCAGGCGGGTTCGGGTCGGAACTGCGCGACGCATTGGGCAAGCGGGCCGATGTCCTCCTGGAGCAAGGTCTCGCCAAGCGTCAGGGGCAAAAGATCGTCTATGCTCGCAATCTGCTGGGCACTCTGCGCGAACGGGACCTGGCCGCGGCTAGCGATGCGCTCGCCTCGCGTGACGGAAGCACCATGCAGAGCGCGACTTCCGGGGATCATGTCGCAGGCGTGTATCGGGAACGCGTCACACTCGCTTCGGGCCGGTTCGCGATGATCGACAACGGTGTGGGTTTCCAGCTCGTCCCCTGGCGACAGGACCTGGAGCGCCATCTGGGCCAGACGGTCACTGGCAGGGTCAACGAACGCGGCGGTGTTGACTGGAGCTTCACCCGGTCGCGGGGGCCTTCTGTCTGACGGGGCTATGCAGACAAATCTGTCCTTGACGAAACACCATGTGATGCGTATAAAAGCATCAGGAGATGCGATATGACAAGTATAGCATTAGAGCAAGCCGAAGCACCGCGAGGCATTCAGACCTTCGCGGCCAGTGATGATCGTGACCGCCTGACGGGCGCGGCGGTCAAAGCCGTTCTGCGACTTGTCGACGCCTGGGGTGGCAGCAATGCCGAGGGCGCTGCGCTGCTCGGTGTCTCTGAAAGCACCTGGGACCGGATGAAGGCCGGAACTTGGGAGGGCGCGCTTAGCCAGGACCAGTTGACGCGCGCTTCGGCGTTGATCGGCTTGTTCAAGGGGCTGCATCTGCTGTTTGCCGACGACATGGCCGATCGCTGGCCCAGGCTCGTCAATACGGCACCTGTGTTCGACCGGCTTTCGCCAGTCCAGGCAATGATCGAAGGCGGTATCCCGCGTATGCTCGAAACCCGCCAGTATATTGACGCGCTTCGTGGCGGGCTCTGAGAGCGATCCCGAATTGCTTTCGGCAGATCTGGCTACCAAACGAGAAGCGTTCGAGCGCACCATTCGGCTGGTTTCGAGTGCGCGCCTGCGCGACGCGGCGATGGCGCCGCTCACTGACGATGACGATGAACTTACGCTGCTTGCGGAGATCGAAGGGGCGACTAGCTCGCGCCTGATAGCCGAGGAGCGCGGCCATGGCGGCCTTAGCGCCGAAGAATTGGTGCACGGCGTGCCGCATGCCAAGTTCATCAATGCGAGTTTCGCTTACGCCAAACCACGCGAGCCGGGGCGATTTAACCCCGCGGATCGTGGGGCTTGGTACGCGGCCCTGGCGGTCGAAACCTGCCTCGCCGAGGTCGGACATCACCTGACTCAGGCGTTGGCGGATGCAGCCGATTTCAATGCCGTGGTGGAATATGGCGAGATGATTGCAAGTATGTCCGGCATCTTTGTCGACCTGCGCGGCACGTCCGATCATCCCGGCCTCCATCCAAATGCTGAAAAGGGTTATCCGGTCGGCAACGCGCTGGCGGCGCAGGCTCGTGCCGAGGGTCACAACGGCATCATCTATCCCTCGGTTCGCCATCCGGAAGGGATTTGCATCGCGGCGCTATGGCCCAATGTCGTTCAGTCGGTGACTCAGGGCGCCATGTACCGTCTGACCTGGTCGGGTAGTCCTGAATTTACATGGGAGGCCGCGTAGGTTCTAGACGCTCATTCTGTCTCAGGGGTTGGGTGGGACGAACATCTCATTCTCATTAATCCGCCGATTTCGCATGCTCGACTATCATCAGGACAAGCCCTGCGAAAACCAACCCGAAGCCCAAAAGGTGAGACCAGCGAAAGGATTCGCCAAGTAGGACGTAAGATAGGACAAGCGCGCTAAGGGGCATGACTGCCATCGCACCTGCCGTGAGTGCTCCTGGCGCTTTGCGGGCACCATTATACCATAGAACAGGAGCGAGCCCTCCTGTGGCCGCACCCCAAAAGGCCAGCGCAAAATAACCATCCCGACCTATGCCGGAAAAATCAAACGGTCGAGAGTCGAAAACAAAAGCCAGAGCAACGAAGAGCAAAGCGGCAATGAGCGATGCTGCCAGAGTGGCTTCCAGTGAGCTGATCCCGTCGGACAGTTTGCGCGCAAGCAGGGTGTAGGCTGCCTCGAAGCACACAGCCATTGCGACAAGCGCTGCGCCAAGGATCGGCGCTTCGGTGGCTCCGCTTCCCCCGGTTCGCAGCAGATTGATCATTACGATCCCCGCGATCGCAAGGGCCAATTCTCCTGATGTGCGCCAGTTCATTGCGGCACCGAAGAAAACTACGGCCGCGGCGGCAGTCACTGCCGGTGTCGCGCTCATGATCGTGGAGCCGATCACGCCTGTGGTGAGACGCATGCCAAAAAGCATGGCTGCGGTGAAACCGACCATCCCGAATAATGAGATCGCGACAATCACCAACCAGTCCGACCGCTTCGCACGAGCAAACCTTTTCGTCAGCAACCATGTGAATGGAGCAAGGACCAGACAAGCGATCAGCATGCGCATGCATGACGCTGTGAAGACCGAGAACTGCTGCCCGATTAACTTGCTGAGCGGCGTTGCACTGCCAAAGAGTGCCATGCCTAGCAAAAGCTGCACGACAATCGCAGGAGTGGTCGTTGGTCTCTCGGATACCATGATACTGGAACGACTTAACATGTCGGGTTTCGTTCGCAAATCATAGCCTTGTTGTCTTATCCGGCACAGGGTCCAGCAAGCGGGTTCCGTGCCAGCCGCGCTGGATTGATCCGTCTTGCCACGACCCCGCCTCCTGCTTCTTTGGCTACGCTGGACCCCGATCACACGCATTCGAACTTGATACCGGCGTTACAACTGCCTCCTGTTATTGAGCGAAAGGAGGCGACTGTGTCGGCAACCAAGATCCTGTGGGGCCAGATCCTGGCCGTATTTGCGCTGGCGCTTGCAGGAGTCTGGGCGGCCACCCAATGGACTGCTGCAACGCTCGGCTACCAGCAAGAGCTCGGTCCAGCATGGTTCACCGCGTTTGGTCAGCCGGTCTATCCGCCATATTCGATCTTCTGGTGGTGGTTCAGCTTCGAGGCCTATGCTCCGCGAATATTCGAAACCGGCGGGATGATCGCCGCATCGGGCGGTCTGATTGCGGTGGTTGTGGCAATCGCCATGTCGGTCTGGCGTGCCCGCGAGGCCCGGACCAGCGCGACCTATGGCTCCGCGCGCTGGGCAACCCGCTCCGAGATCGCCCGCGAAGGGCTACTCGGCGGCAAAGGCGCAGTGATCGGTCGCCATGCCAATCTCTATTTACGGCATGACGGACCCGAGCATGTGCTGTGTTTCGCCCCGACGCGCAGCGGCAAAGGTGTCGGCCTCGTTGTCCCGACGCTGCTGACCTGGCCGCATTCGGCCATCGTTCACGACATTAAAGGCGAAAACTGGGATCTCACCGCAGGCTTCCGTTCGCGTTTCAGTCGGGTCCTGCTGTTCGATCCGACCAATGAAGCCTCTGCGCCGTACAATCCGCTGATGGAGGTGCGCCGGGGAATTAACGAAGTGCGCGACGTCCAGAACATCGCCGACGTGCTGGTCGATCCCGAAGGCTCACTCGAACGCCGCAACCATTGGGAAAAGACAAGCCATGCCTTGCTGGTCGGAGCGATCCTCCATGTTCTTTATGCCGAGCCTGACAAGACCCTGGCCGGAGTGGCGTCGTTCCTGTCCGACCCGAAACGCTCGATCGAGACGACGCTCACCGCAATGATGGCAACGCAGCATCTGGGAGCGGAAGGCGTCCACCCGGTTGTGGCGAGCGCCGCACGCGAACTGCTTAACAAGTCGGAGAATGAGCGTTCGGGCGTCCTCTCAACCGCGATGTCTTTCCTTGGTCTCTACCGCGATCCGGTGATCGCCAAAGTCACGCGGCAATGCGACTGGCGGATCGCCGATCTCGTCGATCCGGCGCGCCCCGTCACACTCTATCTCGTCGTGCCGCCGTCCGACATCAGCCGCACCAAGCCGCTTATCCGGCTCATTCTCAACCAGCTGGGCCGCCGCCTGACCGAAGACCTGAACGAAGGATCGGATCGACGCCGATTGCTGCTGATGCTTGACGAATTTCCGGCGCTCGGTCGTCTCGACTTTTTCGAAAGCGCGCTTGCCTTCATGGCAGGCTACGGCATCAAGGCATTCCTGATCGCGCAATCGCTCAACCAGATCGAGAAGGCTTACGGTCAGAACAACGCGATCCTCGATAATTGTCATGTCCGGGTCTGCTTTGCGACCAATGACGAGCGCACGGCGAAGCGCATTTCTGAATCGCTTGGCACCGCGACCGAACTGCGCGCGATGAAGAATTACGCTGGGCACCGGCTCTCGCCATGGCTTGGTCATCTGATGGTCTCGCGCAGCGAAACCGCCCGGGCCTTGCTCACCCAGGGCGAGATCATGCAGCTGCCCGATACCGATGAGATTGTGATGCTTGCAGGCGCGCATCCGATCCGGGCGAAGAAAGCGCGCTATTATGCCGATCCCAGATTGGCGAAGCGGGTCGAGCCGCCGCCGGTGGCCGAACAATCGTGCAGTGAGCCCGACGCCGGAGAATGGGAAGGGGTGATTGCGCGCGCACTCAAGTGCCCGCTTGTGGCGTCGGATGCCGCTGAGCTGGAAGATCGCGACACAGTTGCCGATGGCGGTGTCCGGCGCGAGCCTGAACTGCCCCAGCACGAAGATATTGCGCCCGCGCCATCGCCACCGCGCAATGAATTCGAGTTCGACGATCGGCGCGATGACGAAGAGGCGAGCAGAAACCGCCGGATCGCCGACCAGATGCGCGCCAATGCACAGCGGGCGGCGCTTGATCCCGATGACGGGATCGAATTGTGAGCAAGGGCAACCGCATCAAGCACACTTTTCGCCTGCCGCCCGCTCTCTCGCGGCAACTGGCCGACTTCGCTGGACGCAAGCGTGTATCGCAGGCTTCGGTGGTCGAAGCCGCGATCGCTTCGTTCTTGTCGCCCGATGGTTCGGAGAGACTCGAGGCGGCATTCAGCCGGCGGTTGGACCGGATTTCGCGGCAGATCGACAAGCTCGACTATCACGTCGAGGTCGGAAATGAGGCGTTTGCTCTTTACCTGCGGCGCTGGCTCGAAGTCACGCCCGCGCTTGGTGCCGGTGCCTCTGCTGCTGCGCGGGCCGACGCCGAGAAACGCTTCAGTCATCTCGTCGAGGCGCTGGCCCGCAGAATGGAAACGGGAAAGCACCTGTCCGACGAGCTTATTCGTCGGGAGCCACAACATGATGAGGCGGAAAATGGCCAATAGGCCATTGGAAGCGCGCCTCGGTGTCTTCACGGCAACTTCGCGCGCAAAGACGCGCAGACCTTGGTCAAATGCTTCAGTTGGGAAGGAGGAGAGATGCGCTCTGGAGCAGGGCGAATTGCCGACGCGCCAGTCTATAGGTGCAACTATTCCAACTGCTTGCTAGAGGTTGTGTAATGCGCACCGAACTCGATCATCTGCCACCGCAAAAACAGCGCGAGCTTGAGCGCGTGGTGCAGCTTATCTTCGAAGAATTCGATGACGCCTTCGCGCTGGCGAGGCACGACTGGAAGAAGGCCGGGCGCATCCTCAAGGTCATTCTGTACGGCAGCTATGCACGCGGAACATGGGTCGATGAACCCCATACTGCAAAGGGCTACCAGTCTGACTATGATCTGCTTGTTATCGTCAATGACAAGCGTCTGGTTGACCGCATCAAGTACTGGTCCAAGCTCGATGACCGGCTGATGCGCGAATACGGCGTCACCAAGACCCTCAACACGCCGGTGAATTTTATCGTCCACACATTGCAGGAAGTGAACGACGGCCTCGCGCACGGGCGCTACTTCTTCATGGATGTCGCGAAAGACGGGGTGGCGCTCTACCAGGCAGACGACACCGAACTGCATAAGCCTAAGCCCAAAACGCCCGAGCAGGCACTCGCGATGGCGCAGGAGTATTTCGACGAGTGGTTTCCAACCGCGATGCAGCGATACGAGCTATCAAAGGTGGGTCGAGAGCGAGGGTTTCTAAAACCGGCAGCGTTTGACATGCATCAATCCGCCGAATTCCTCTATCACTGCGTGCTTTTGGTCTGCACCTTCTACACGCCGCACGTGCACAACCTCGGTTTTCTGCGCACCCAAGCGGAGAGGATTGATCCACGCCTCACCTATGTCTGGCCACGCGATACGCGCCGCGATCGGGCGCGCTTTGAAAAGCTCAAAGAAGCCTACGTGAAGGCCCGCTACTCACAGCACTACCGCATCACCAAGGAGGAACTCGAATGGCTCGGAGAGCAGGTCGAGGAGCTCGGCCGCGTTGTCCATGATATATGCTCGGTAAGGCTTGAGAAGCTCAAGAGTGAAGCAGTCGCTTGACCGTGGCTTGCCAGCGGGCCCGATTACACTTCACACTATGACTGTTTTGCGCCCTAATCTCGGTCATTCGTGGCTGCACTTAAAAGGACCAAAGCGGTCGTTTCGATCGTCATATTTGCTCGGATGCGATGGGGCGATTTGCCGGAACGACAAACACCCCAGGTGCCCGTCCGGCACGTGGCGGATCCCTCATGTTCGCAGCAGCGGCTTGGTTTGCCGTTCTCCTCTTCACAGGAGAAACGCTCTCACATCTCGATGAGAGCGAGATGGGCGGGGCACGTGGACTGGCAGAAAGCGGGGCGCTGGCTATTGCGCGATCATGGCGGAGGTCGATCGCCGCATCGCGGGCCGCTCACCATAGGTTAGCGCGCGCCAGACCCATTCGAGCGGGCCGTAAGAGAAGCGCTTGAGCCAGAAATTGCTGATCAGAACTTGCGCCCCGTAGAAAATCGCCACCAGTGGCAGGAAGGTGGCGATGCCGGCCTTGCCAGCCAAGGCGAGTCCAGGCCCGACCCCGGTGAGGATCAGGACAATCGCAATGCTCTGAAGCACATAGTTGGTCAGCGCCATCCGCCCCACCGCTCCGAACGGGGCGACAAGCCACTTGGCGGACCGGCCATTGAAAAGGAGAATGAGCGCGCAGCCGTAGCCGATTGCAATCAGCGGCGTCGCCAAGGCGTGAAGAATGCCGCCCCATGCGCTGATCGCCGAGAGCGTGGTGCCCGGCTCGGCATTCTCGGTAAGGAGATGGGTCGCTTCCAGCGCAAGGCCAAGCACCAGGGTGGGCCACAATACCCGGCGGAACGGCGCGAGATTCGTCGAGGCGTTTTGGATCCACCCCTTTCGCGCGATCCACGCGCCGATATAAAACCTCCCGGTAGCGTATGCGATCCAGGCAACGGGGCCGCCGTTCATGATCCAGCCGAGCCAGTTGTTTTCCGCCATCAAGCCCATGAAGGTGACAAAATCGCCTGACTGCGCTGCGGCCTGGCGGGCCAAGACTTCGCTATCGGCGGAAGTGATCGCATCGAGCGTGACCGAAACGCCGGACCACTCGAAAACACCGGAGATCAGAGGCTTGGCAAACAGGAGCAGCGCCCCTCCGACGACCAGCATCGTGCGCGCTGACAGCTTGCGACTGAACAGCAGGATGAAAGCGGCGATCCCGTAGACATGCAGGACATCCCAGGAAAACAGCAGAAAGAAGTGCAGCCAGCCGAAGATCAGGAGGATGCCGGCACGCCGGAAGTAGATCGAGCGGAACGGTGCGCCGCGTGCTTCCAGGCGCTCCATTTGAATCCAGAACCCCATGCCGAACAGGCAGGCGAACAGGGTGTTGGCCTTGTCGGAAACGAACAGGCGCAGCCAGAATTCGATCGAGCTGTTGAGCGCGGCGTTGGGTAATGCGGCAAGTTGATCGGCGGTGATGGTGACGCTCTCGCCGCCAAATTCCCACAGGTTGATCGTCATTACTCCGAGCAAGGCGAAGCCTCGCAGCACGTCGAGCTCCCCGACCCTGTCTTTCGCAGTAATCGGGGCGACCGCCTCGCTCATGGCGCTTTGCCGGTGGCCCGCGCGACAGCGAGTGTATCAATATGCTGCTGGAAGGTAGCGATCTTGCCATCCTCGACAGTCCAGACATGGACAACCTGCGGGTTGCAGGGCTGCCCGGTCGCCTTCCCGGTGCCGGTGTAACGGCCTTCCATCACGACGCTGGTCTCGTCCGCGATGAAACGTCCCGGCTCGACGCCGAAATCGTCCAGCACGTCGCCCAACCGCGCGAAGACGCCTTCGAGCACGGCCTGCGCGCCGACATAGGGATTGCGGTCCGCCAGCGGGAAGTTCTCCGCCTCCATCCAGCGGACGTCATCGGCCATCAGCGATGCAGCTGTGTCCTTGTCGCCAGTGCCGACGGCAGCATAGAATTGCTGCACGATCTCCAGTGCCCTTGGTCATGGTGTGCTCCTTACAAAGATAGGTGGAAGCCGCCGTCGGGTGTCAGTGTAGTGCCGGTCACGAAGCTGGCATCTTCGGAGCAGAGGAAGGCGATGCAGCGCGCTATTTCCTCTGGCTCCCCGAAGCGCCGCATATGTTTGCGCTGACGAATGCCATCGAAGGCTTCGGCGCCGAGATTGCCCTTGATCTGTTCGTGCAGCGGCGTGTGAATGACGCCGGGGCACAGCAGATTCACGCGTATGCCGTGTTCGGCCAGCTCTGCGGAGGCGGAGGTCGTCAGCCCCAACTGGCCGGCCTTGGACGCGGTGTATGTGCTGGCTCCGGGGCAACCCAGGAACGTGTTGACCGATCCGATATTGACGATCGATCCGCCATTGCCCGCCGCCAGCATAGCGCGCGCTTCATGCTTGAGACACAGGAAATTGCCGCGAAGGTTTACCGCCATCACGCGGTCCCAGTAATCGTCTGGCGTGTCGATCAGCGGATAGACCTCGGCACCGATGCCCGCGTTGTTGACGGCAAGATCGAGCCGTCCATGCGTGTCTACCGCATGCGCCACCATCGCTTCGACGTCGCTGGCCTGTGCGACATCGGTGACGACAGCGCTTGCCTTGCCTCCCGCCTGTTCGATCTGCGCGACCAGTTCGTCGAGCACCTCCGTGCGGCGCGCCGCGACCACGACCGTGGCTCCGCGCTCGGCCAGAATCAGCGCCGTTGCCTTGCCGATCCCGCTGCTTGCACCGGTGACAATGGCGACCTTTCCCTCGAAAGCGGCCATCTCAGGGCCTCCCTTCGTTCGAGACATCCGCAGCCATCCGCCAGTGGCCATCCTCGCGAACCCACAGCAGCAAGGCATAACCACCGAAGAGTGAGCCGCCCTGGGCGTCGAACACTTCGTATTTCTGCAATTCGGTGAACGCATTTGGCCCGAGGCGCTCGATCGAGACGACTTCGAGCGTCGCATCGGCGGCCTCGCTTGCGGCAACGCCTTCCCAGAAGGCAGCGAGTGCCGTCCGGTCGCTCAGCAGCATATCCCCCGACGGCGAATAGAGGGCATCGTCGGTGTAAAGCGAGAGGATCGGCTCGGTGTTTCCTGACTTGATCGCCTCAAGAACAACCTCGGTCCGGTTGGTCAGCACGCTGGCCAGAGAGGGATCGACTTGGGCCGTATCGGCTCGTTCGAGCTTCACCAGCGCATCGCCGAGGTTCGAGACGTAAACCGTCCCATCCGGTGCGAGGATGATCCCGGTAAGCAGGCCGGGCATCGGGCCCCACATCTCCGGTGTCAGGAGTGAAAGGATCGGTTCGCCAGCATCGAACCGTCGATAAGTCTCGGTGACGATGCGAGCGCTTGTCTCGGGCGCAGGATTGAACACCGTACGGCGATCGCCGGTATCGGGATCGACCACGTAAACGGTGTTCGCGAAGGGGCTGGCGACCCACAGCATGCCATCGCGATCCAGCTCGATATTATCGGGCGTGGGAAGGGTCGCGAGGACGCGGCGGTCGCTCAATTCGCCCGTCGCCTGATCCACCGCAAAGCTGAGAATGCGGCTCCGCACGATTTCGGCGACATATAGTCGCGCCCGCGCCCCGTCGAAGGCGATACCATTGGCGAAGTCGAGCCCGTCGGCCACCTTGATGGCAACTGGCTCGGGCTTGCCAACCTGTTCGGGCGCGATCCGGAAAACAGCCCCGTCGCCAAGCGGCTTGTCGGCCGCAGCGAACATCCGCGCTTCGCTGCCTTCGCCTTCTGCGTTCTCGGTCGACTGCGTGAACCAGATCGCGCCGGTCGGGTCGCGCACGACGGCGTTTACCCCGTAGGGGTGATCGTAAATCCGCGTTACCGCTTCGGTCTCGGTATCGACGCGGTAAATGTGTCCGCCGGTTATGTCGGCGACCAGCACGTGGCGACCGTCCGGCTCCCAGGATACGCCGTTCGGGCTGTTCCACATGGGGTCCGGCTTCGACCTGAAGCCCGCTCGCGCGAAATCGCCGAACGGCGTCTTGGTGCCGTCGGCAGACAGGGTAACGAGACCGTGATCCCAATCCCCGACCAACAACCTGCCGTCGGGGAGGACGACCCCGTCTTCGGCGTGGGTGAGCGAGCGGTCGGCCGGAAAAAACGAGTATTCATCGCTTGGCCCGCCAGGAGCCCACGCCTCTTGCGGCTTGATCTCGACCCGGATGAGACGGACCGTCACGTCGTCGCTCAGGTTGACGGGAGAATGCGGCGCTTCAGGCCCCTTCCAAAGCGTCACCGGAAAGGGCATTGGTGGCACTTTGCGTGAATCGAAAATCACGTTGCCCTCGGCATCGCGGTCGATCCAGTCGCCGGCCTGCTGGAGATACAACACGCTGGGCCAGCGGTGGAAATGCAAGGGCTCTACTTCACCCGGTGCCAGCGTCACTTCCAGAACGCGAACCTGATCGTTCTCGAGCAGGATCTTGTGATTCTCGGCGGCTGCTACCGTAGCCTCGAGTTCCGCTGGCCAAGTATCGGGATCGCCCGTCACGTAGCCGATATTCGCATCGCCCCCGCCGGTGGTCGTAGCGACATCGCTCTCTTGCGCTCCTGACGGAGAGGCTAGCATCGTGGCTGCTAGAAGCGCGCCCAAAGACTTAGATCGGACAAATGCGTTCTTCCGATACTTAGACATCGACTTCCTCCAGTGCTTGATCGGTTTTCATCACGCGGGCTCAAAGACCAGGATCGACAGGGGCGACGCAGTCGGTTCGATAGACATGAGCTCGAAACCGGCATTCTTGAGAAGAGCCGCGAATTCGGCTTCGGTCCGTTCCTTGCCGGTCGCCATGACCATCATGTTGAGATCCATCCACTTGCCCATGTCGAACTGCGAACCGCCTGGGATGATCGATTCCACGATCATTAATCGCGCTTTGGGTTGCATCGCTTCTCGCACGTTGCGGAGCAGGCGAATACATTCTTGGTCGGACCAGTCATGCAGTACCCAGCGCAGCACATAAGCATCGGCCTCGACCGGAATGCTCGCGAAGAAGTCGCCGGCTACCACGTCGAACCGTTCGTTCTTCGGCGCTTCGGCAACCACATGCGGAAGATCGAAAAGAATACCTCTGGTATTGGGATGCGCCGCAAGAATTTCGGACAACTGCGACCCGATACCGCCGCCGATGTCGGCGATTACGTTGTAGCGACTCCAGTCGATTGCCGAGGCAACGGCGGGCCCGATCGTGGCGGCAAGATCGCGCATGGCGAGATTGAAGATCGAATAGGCCTCTGGGTTTGCCTGCATGTTCTCCCAATTGCTCTTGCCGTGCAGCTGGTCGAAGCCCGGTTCGCCGGTTTCGACCGCCAGGGGCAAGCCGCGCCATCCTTCGTAAACCGGGGCGCCGGGGCATAGCGTGAAGCGCACCCAGGCCCAGTTCGAGCCGGGCTTGTTGCGGCGCAGGCAATCGCTGGCGGGCGTGTTTTCGAACGAACCGTTTTCCGTGCTCGCGAAAATCCCCGTGCTCTCCAGCGCGCGCAGCATGCGGTACAGGCTGGGCGCGTGCGTCCGGGAACGCTTGGCAAGCTCCTCGACCGCCAGCGGACCGTCGGCAAGATGATCGGCCAGTTCGAGCTTGGCCGCCAGGCCGACGCCATGCGCCTGCCAGTGGTTGGTAACGATGCCGAGAACCTGCTCTTCCGCACTGATCTGTTGGGACATGGTCGATTTCCTCTTGGTTCAGCGCAGCATGAAAAACGCGGTGGAGATGCCGATCATCGTCAGGAGATCGGCCCGATCACTGGAACCTCGCCAAGCCCGTCAGCCATCGGTCATCTCCATGAGCTTGCCGCGGATAGGCGACGCCGGGGCCTTGCGGTCGATCTTGAGCAGCTTGGCTTCGGCCATTCCGCCGCGCAGCTTCTCCAGCCATTCATCGGGATCGAATTCCACGCCGACCGGGTTCTCGCCGATCGCATCGCCTTTGAAATAGGCTGTGCATTCGGCCTTGCTGGCGAAGCAATCGACGCTGAATTCCAGCTGGTTGCCATCGGGATCGGCGTAATAAAGCGACGCGCTCATCCCGTGATTGACGCACCAGTAGGGTGCGATCCCGCGCGCCTTGAGGTCGTCATAGGCTTCGAGCAATTCGCGCATCGACGGGCAGTCGTAGGCGACGTGATCTACGCCCACCCGCCCACGGTCCTCAGGATCGACGCCGGGCGCGATGACATTCAGATCGGCAAAGGCGAACCGGTGATGTTCGTCGTCATGAGTGATGAACGCCAGCGCGGGGTTCTGGTAAACGACCTCGGAGCCGAACACCTGTGCGTACCAGTCGAGCATTTCTGCAAAGCGGCACGTCCGGTAAACGACATGGACGGGCTTGGGCGTCGGCATGGGCATCAGCTGACACCTTCCCCGCTCGCTGGAATGTCCGAGATGACTTCGCGGTAGATTTTCAGCGAGCCGTCTTCCTGGCGCCTGAAGACCATCACCCAGTTGCCCTGCTCGTTTGCCACGTCGCCAGTCTCGGGATCGGTGAACTCCCAGTCATATGTCGCAGTGTAGACCGCCATGTCCCCTGCATCGGCGACATCCACTTCTTCGTCCGCCACCTGCAGATGAACTGCCGGATCGCTGACATACTGGCGCACCGTGGCGAGGTTCTCCTCGAAGCCCATGTTCGGCTGACCATGCGACATGACCCGCGTATCGGGCGCGTTCACCGCCAGCGCGGCATCGGCATCGCGGGCATTGAAGGCATCGACGATCGACTGGACGTCGGTCTTCACTGCTTGCGCGATCGCATCCTTGTCGACCGGTTCCGCGCGTTCGGCGCTGCATCCGGTTACAAGGAGGAGCGGCGCCGCCAATATCCAGATACGCTGCATCATTGCGCGCCTTCATTCGTGCTCCAGCTGTCGATCGCGAGCAGCCACTTGCCATCAGTGCCTCGGCGATAAACGCATACGCCCTTGCCAAATTCCTCCATCGGCGCGCCACCCTCACGCGGCTGGATGCGAGCGCTATAGGTGTACCGGCTGATCGCAAAATCGCCCGAAACCTCGAAGAGGTTTTCGGTCTTGTCCCAGTGCGCTTCGAATGCCTCGAAGAAGCTCGAAGCCCACTCGGTCACAGCTTCCTTGCCGACCAGTTCGGGTTCGCCCGGGGTTTGAAACACCACGTTGTCGGACAGGCGTGCTGCGACCGCCTGCGTGTCGTTCGAATTGATCGCGGTCACATAGAGATTGTGCAGGTTCTCGCCTGCCGGATGCGTCTCGCTCATTCCTCCCCCTCCCACGACGACCGGGCCAAGCTTCGCCGGCACCGGAAAGCGGTGCTTTTCCGGGCTAAGGCAGGCTTGTCGATCTGTTGTGCGACTGAGGAGAACTGTCTGCCGAACCGAGCCGAGCGTCAATAGGCTCAACCGTCAAAAAAGCGTCAATCCGGGTCCGACGACGTGTTTCGCGGGTCGTGCGGAATGAGATCGGGCCAGCCGAACTTCTCCCACGCTTCGACCATACCGATCTTCTCTGCAAACAGCATGAAGCCGGGATGGAGGCGGGTGCGGTTTATCGGGTCGATATCGATCCACAGGCTCATCAAGCTGAACATGTTGGCCGGGTGAATGCATTCGGAGTAGAGTTTCATCACGAGGTCGGCATGTCCCATCCAGATCGCTGGGAAGGCGATTGACGAGTCATAGGGATCCGCCATTGTGGCATGCAGACCGTCGAGCATCTGGCAGTAAACCGCGCGATCGGCGGCCTTCCCGCTGAAAATTCCGCGCGCGGCAATGTCGAAATAGGCATCACGCGCGGCATCGTCCATCACCGGCATTCCCGGAGGTCGCATGATGGTCGTCCCTAGATATATCCTGCTGTCGTAATGCGCCTTGACAGCCGCCTCGTGGTCTCCCGCAGCCATGTACGCCACGGCGAGCCACATTCCGGGAAAGCCAAGATCGACCATGCGCTGGCCTGCGGCGATCGCCTTGTCGACCTCGCCAATGCTGAGATAGGCTGAGGACAGCATCACGTGGTTGCGCCCATAAATCGGATCGCGAGCAACGGATTGCTCGATAAAGGGAAGCCCTTCGCGCGTCTTGCCGAGATAGAGAAGGCACGATCCCAACCGAGAGATCACATCGGCATCATTGGGGTCCCGGGCAAAAGCTTCGAAGGACAGTTCCAGTGCGCGCGCCGGATTGAATTGCGTCCACTCGTGAATGCCCATGATCGAGAAGGCATGACCCTGCCCCGGATCGAGGGAAATGGCGCACTGCGCGCATTGTGCAGCATCCCGTGAATTCTTGACGCGCTCGACACTTGGCGTGAGAGCGGCGACGCTGATGTGCGCATCGGCAAGCGCGGTCCAGCAACTTGCAAATTCGGGGTCTGTATCCAGGGCCTCTTCCAAAAACTCGATGGCTTTGGCCATGGCTCCGTCGACGCCCACGCGCTGTGCCAGCGCGCGCCCTTGAAGATACAGCGCATAGGCATCGCGATTTGTAGTCATGCGCCGCGAGGTCGAAGGTGGTGCTGAAAGGCCGAGCGTCCGGGTGATCGCCGAAATCACGGTGGCACCGATCATGTCGCGCGATCCGATGAATTCCTCGATCGATCCGCTTACGAAATCGGACCAGATTTCGGTGCCGTATCGGCCATCGATCAGCGCGATGCGTACCGAGATCCCCTGATGTGTTCGCCGCACCTCACCTTCGATCAGGTGCGATACGCCCAGCTCGCTCCCCATCTGCTGCAAGGTATAGCCTCGCTCCAGAAGCGCCGCGATGGATGTGCGCCCCGCAAGAGTGATATCCTGGATATTGCCAAGACGCGAAGAAAGCTCATCGACGACGCCCTCGCTCAGGAAAAGCTCGCCGCCGATCTCATCGTGCTGATGGAACGGCAGGACCGCAATGCGGCAGCCCGCACCGCGCTTCCGATACGCTTCGCGCTGCCGGATTTGAAGAGCAGCTTCGAGGCGAGCGGCCGTCTCTGGATCATCGCGGGAGTTCAGCCATGAGACGACCCGGCGCACTTCCGCATCCAGTCGATGTTCTATCGCATCGCGTCTTTCGGTAAGCCACGCGGCGAATGAGGCACCGAAACTGAAACCGTCGAGAAGCGGGCGATCGCCGATGTCCTCGATCAAGCGAGAGGCTTCCTCACCGCGCCGGTTCGACAAGGCATCGAACAGGACAAACAGATCAGCATCGATCCGCGTTCGACTGAGTTCGATGGTGCTGCGCGTCGATTTGATGAGTGGGTTGCACTCGCTCTCGGGTGGAAGTTTGCTCAAGGCCAGAAGGCATTGACGCAAACTGGCACGAGCCTGAGCGGGAAACCGACCCGGCCAGAGCATCGTGCTGATAGTCTCACGGTCCATTGCCTCACCATCATTGAGGCACAGCATGGCCAGGATGGCGCGGGCGCGCTGGTTGGATAGATTGGGGACTTCTCCGGAGCCAAGCGTTATCGTGGGCTTGCCGAAGACAGATATCTTCAGCTTCCGAGCATCCTCGAAAGACGCCTCGGACCCGCTTGCTTTCAACTCGCCCCTCCCAGTATGGCAGCATCCTAAACGGATGACAGCACATTGAAGAGAATGCGCGCGAAATCAATGAAGTCGCGCTAGCCGGCTGAACGGCTCATATCTTCCATGCGACAAGGACCGAGAAACGATACGGACCCTTGAACGAAGCGAGCGGTAGATACATGCCTCCGCAATGTCTGTTTCTGCCTCATGGTGTAGAAAAGCGGACGATCCGCAATCGGCCCATTTCCTGCCATTCCGCCACTCTTCCACAGCGAATACGTGATCGAGTGTAGGCATATCCAACCTGCTCTTGATTGCGTCGCCGTCGATTGCGCCGCGTGCAACGGCTGCTATGCGCCCTCATTCCGGACGTACACCGCTGCTTTCGAATCCCCTTTTAGCTGCCGCGCGCGACGCATTCGAAAAGCAGACGCAGAGCTGGAACTGCGCGCGATTTAAGGGGCGCTCGGCTATAATTTCGTTAAGCGTTCAGATCACCGCGGCTTACCAACCAGCCACACGCCTGTTTCTGCCACCAGTTCCATCGAACAGATCGGCATGCCATCTTCGTAGAGATCGGCGTGGCCGGCTTTGACCATGGCCTTGGCCTTATCCAGCGCTCCGGCAATCGAGAGACATTCGAAGTCGATCTCTTCAATCACTGAGTTGTGATCGTCGCGGGCGCGCAGCTTGTAGCTATGCATCACTTGCTTTCCGCTCCGTATTCGCTGGAACTCTTTTTGCCGCCTTGGCCGCCCCGGCCGGAGCCGGACTTGTTGCCGCCGCCGCTTTCCTTGTTGACGGTCGCCCAGGCGCGGCGTTCGGCCTCTTCCTGCGAGCCGCCGCGGTCCTCGTAGCTCTCTTCAATGTGCTCGGCCTTGCGCTTCTGTTTGTCGGTGTATTTGTCCTTGTCTCCCTTCGCCATCACGTTTCTCCTCGTGTCGTGTCGAGAACCCGTCCGCGCTAAGAGAATACATGGGCGACCCCGCATCGGGCAAGGGTCCCACGAAGAGATTGTCTCACCTTTGCAACGGGTTGTCGTAGGAGCGCTGCCCGGCTGTCTACATAAGAAAGCATCCAACCCGGCGATTGCAGCACTCGGGTCGGTTGTCCTATCAGCTTGCGACGAGCGCGAAGACCCCATCCCGGGACCCGGGCAGAAAGCGGAATAGCGAACCATGGAACTCAACCCTGTCACATCCCTCGAATGGCTCGATTGTGATATCATCAGCCGGCTTGGCGTGGCTGCAATTCTCGGTCTGGTGCTGGGGCTTGATCGCGAATGGCGCGGCCATGCCGCCGGCATGCGAACGCATGGCCTGATCTGTGTCTCGGCTGCGGCCATGGTCGTGTCGATCATGGCCCTGTACCATCAGCTTGACGGTCCGCGGATGGACCCCCTGCGACTGTTCGAGGCAGCCGGCGCGTTCATCGGGATAATCGGGGCCGGTCTGATCGTCTTCAGCAAGGGCCAACTCCACAATCTGACGACGGCGGCCCATCTATGGCTGGCGACCATGGTGGGTATTGCCTGCGGTGCTGCGCAATGGCCCCTGGTGGCGATTCTCACCGTTGTCAGCCTAATCATGATCACGGTCCTGCGGGTTGCCGAGGACAAGTTCGGCAAGGAGGATCGCAACATCGCGCGCTGGATCGGAAGGTCGCCCGACGAAGCTGGTCAGCCGCGCTGTGTCGCCCCCTTACTCGGGCAGCCGGGAGGTCACATCATCGGTTTGCCGCCGGTAACGGCGATTGTGGCTCCCGAGATATAGCTCGCTTCATCGCTCGCCAGCATGACGTATGGCGGCGCGAGTTCGGCGGGCTGCGCCGGGCGGCCAAGCGGATAATCTTTCCCGAATTCGGCGACGTCCTCTTCGGGCATCGTAGAGGGGATAA